>BNJU01002982.1_pt1 | contig 525404 bp, 563 predicted proteins | sample 8539281 | NCBI WGS metagenome assembly BNJU01 (sample SAMD00202456, study PRJDB9452) | human saliva metagenome | isolation source: human saliva | place: Japan
CGGAACCCACACGGTCCCGGGGCCAAACCTTTATATACCGATGCTCGCAAGGCGAGTGAGCGGTCGACTACCGCGACGACGCTTAGGGTTGGGTGATACGACGCCCAGATACGATTTATGCAAGGCGGTCGACGAGGCCAATCCCACAGTTTTTGGCAATCCACAGGTTGTCAAGCGCGCTGGCTTGTTTGCTACTCGCCCATTATGCTGGATGCGTTCATAGTTTTAATTCAAGATAGGTGCGGTCGAAGGGCCCGAAGAAAGTAGGAATTGTGGCAGATAGGTTTGACTCCTCGCAGCGTCGCGGACGTGGATCAAGGGGAGACGGCGGTTCATACTCTCGCGGCGATTCTTCTCGTGGACCGCGCCGTTTCAATTCTTCCGATCGACGTTCCTCGCGTGATGGTGGACAAGGTTTCGACCGTCAGGGACGCTTTTCCGATCGCGACCGTGGCAATTTTGAAGGCCGTCGTTTTGATCGCGATGACCGTCGTGGGGGTGAGCGTTCCGATCGTTCGCGTTTTGATCGTGGTGATCAGCGCGATGGTCGTCGTTTTGACCGTTCTGAGCGTGATTTCCGTTCTTCTGATTCTCGTGAGCGTCGCTTTGACGGCGAGCGTTCGGGGCGTTTTGACAGGGATTCTCGCGACCGTCGCTTTCTCAGGGACGCGATGACCGCCGGGGGAGCCGTCGTTTTGATCGTGATGACCGTCGTGGGGGTGAGCGTTCCGATCGTTCGCGTTTTGATCGTGGTGATCAGCGCGATGGTCGTCGTTTTGACCGTTCTGAGCGTGATTTCCGTTCTTCTGATTCTCGTGAGCGTCGCTTTGACGGCGAGCGTTCGGGGCGTTTTGACAGGGATTCTCGCGACCGTCGCTTCTCAGGACGCGACGACCGCCGAGGCTCAGGACGCGATTTCCGAGATACGAAGCGCAGCAGCGCACCTCGTTCGCGCGACGAATACACCGCACCCAACGGAGATGAACCAACTATCCCCGCCGGCGTATCAGCTGAAGAACTCGATAAAGATGCGTTGCGTTCCCTGGCAACGCTATCGGGGATCAACCGCGACATTGTCGCTCGACACCTTGTTATGGCCGGTCAGTTGATCGACCTCGATCCTGAGCTCGCATACAAGCACGCTAAGGCTGCAGCTTCTCGCGCGGGCCGTGTCGACGTTGTCCGTGAGGCCTCGGCGCTGACGGCTTACGCTGCAGGACACTACGAAGAAGCACTGCGTGAGGTGCGTGCGATGCGTCGCTTGCGCGGAGACCTCTCTTTGCGCGCCATTGAAGCCGACTGCGAACGCGGACTTGGGCGTCCTGAGCGAGCGATTGAAATCATTGACCAGACGGATACCTCTCAGCTCGACCTTGCAGAGCAGGTTGAGTTGGTTCTCGTCTCCTCAGGTGCGCGCGCAGATTTGGGGCAAAATGAAGTCGGCCTCGTTATTGTCGATGACGCGATTGCTGCTCTTGGCGAGGATGCTGATCCCGAGTTTCTTCGCCGCCTGATGTCGGTTCAGGCAGATCGTTTGCGCGAACTTGGCCGCGATGAGGAAGCTGATCAGGTTGAGGCAAACATTCCTGAAGAGGAAGAAGATCCCGACATTGTTGACGTTGGTCTTTTTGCCGATGCGGATGTCGATGATCGTCGTTCACCGCTGAAAGGCTCGAAGGGAGCGCTCTACACGAACTTTGACGCGGCTCTTCTGGATCTTGACGGTACTGCCTACTCTGGCAAGCTTCCTATCGAACACGCAGCTACGGCCGCTGAAGAAGCGCGCGAAGCCGGCCTGAAGATCGGTTTCGTAACGAACAATGCTTCGCGTACTCCGCTCACTGTTGCCGAACAGCTCAAGGAACTGGGCTTCAAAGCCGAGCCGAAGGACATCATGACCTCGGCGATGGACGTTATTGCTGTGATGAGCGAGCACCTCGACGAGGGAGCATCGGTATACGTGGTTGGCGGAGAAGGCTTGCGTCAAGCACTCCGCGAAGCCGGCTATGTTCTCGTTGACAGTGCTGACGAGGAACCCGCGGCGGTTGTCCAAGGCTTTGATGCCTCGGTGACCTGGGCTCAACTTACCGAGGCCGCCTTTGCCTTGCAGCGCGGCGCGCAGTATTTTGCGACGAACCTCGATGCAACACTCCCGCAGGAACGCGGATTCGCACTTGGAAATGGCGCGCTTGTGCGTGCGGTGAGCTACGCGACCCGGAAGCGTCCCGGTTGCTGCAGGCAAGCCTGAACCCGGTATCTATCAGCGCGCTGCCGAGCTCCTTGATAGTGAGAATCCAATTGCAGTCGGAGACCGCCTCGAAACTGATATTCTCGGCGCTGTTGCGGCCGGAATCCCGGCACTGCATGTTCTTACCGGTGTCCACGACGCTCGCGCGGTAATTTGTGCGCCCAGGGGCCAGCGCCCCAGTTATCTCGCAATGGATATGCGCGGATTGCTTGAAGAACACCCGTCGCCGAAGCACCACGCGGATGGAACCTGGACCTGCGGCGTCTCGCAGGTCGCGCGCCTGCGACGCGACGGCCATCTGACCCTGGATGACGTTGAATTGCGTGAAGGCGCAGTCATCACGATCGATTCCTATCGTGCGCTTGCCGCTGCAGCGTGGGATTCTTCTTCCGATCTTGACGTGGTTTGCCCGACTGTGACGGTCGTTGCCAACGATGACCCCTCTGGTGTCTTCGAGGCGCTCGAAGAAGAAACTGTTGAGGCGCCTGTTTCTATTGCTGAACAGACTGCGGAAGGCGAAGATGCGCTTGAGTTTCTTCCCGGCGAAGAAGACCTCCAAGAACTTCTCGCAGAAACCGCTGATCTTGACGAGCAGGACGACTGATTATGCCGTCTGAAGTGAGCGAGACGGGGAGCTCGTCGTTGCCCGATAACTTCGATGAACTCCCAGTCGCGCAGCAGATCGAGCTGCTTGAACAGCTCGATCTGCGCCTTCGACGCAAGCTTGAGGAGCGCATTGCCCCATGAAATTGCGTCGTATCGATTCAGAACTTGTTCGGCGGAACATGGTGCGCTCGCGTTCTCACGCACAAGAGTTGATTGCGCAGCGACGCGTCCTTCTTGACGGACAGGTTGTTGAAAAACCCGCACGTCAAATGGATCCGGCGCAGGCTTTGGTCATCACTCAAGGCGATGATCCGGACTACGTCTCTCGAGGTGCATTTAAGCTTGCAGGTGCCCTCGATGCCCTGGCAGATCGTGCACCTACTGTTGAAGGACGGCGATGCATGGACGCGGGGGCCTCGACTGGTGGCTTTACTGATGTCCTGCTTCGTCGAGGCGCGGCGAGTGTCGTTGCAGTTGATGTCGGATACGGTCAATTAGCTTGGCGTCTTCAAAGTGATCCCCGTGTGGAAGTCATGGACCGAACGAATGTACGGCTCATGAAAACGGGAGATATCGACCCGGCACCGCAGTTGGTCGTGGGGGATCTTTCATTTATTTCTTTGACCCTCGTGCTTCCTGCCCTGGTTGCTGTAGCGGATCCGCAAGCAGATTTCCTACTCATGGTTAAACCGCAATTCGAAATTGGTAAGGACCGTCTCGGAAGTGGTGGAGTGGTGCGGAATCTCGATCACCATCGAGAGACCATTGCGAAAGTAATCGAGTGCGCGCGAAATTTGGGCCTTGGGATCGCTGCCGTTGAGGCCTCGCCGCTTCCCGGACCTTCCGGAAACGTCGAGTATTTGTTTATATGCGCGCTGACCATCCCAATGCTCTTGAAGAAGATCAAATTCCAGGAGCTATCGACAGAGCAGTCCTCGAGGGGCCTGCTGGACGCACGCGCGCGGCGAACTCTGCCCACGACACGCAGGAGGGATCGGCCTCGTGAAGAAAATTCTCTTAGTTCGCCACGTTCAACGCCCTGCTGCTATTGCAGCAACTGAAGTCGCAATGCGCGAGTTGGAACAGCTCGGTATCGCGGTTGTGAGCGAAGACCCGGTCAAATCAGAAGTAGCAGACGGCGATTCTCCCGAACTTGTTTTGGCGATGGGCGGCGATGGAACGATTCTCGCCGCGGCAGAAAGTGCTCGTCGCTACGACATTCCTCTTTTGGGAATTAACGCCGGCCATATGGGTTTCCTTGCCGAGGCCTCTCCCGAGTCGATACCGAAGCTCATGCATCGTCTTGCTACGGGTGATTTTGACGTTGAAAAGCGCTCAACACTTGATGTCTCCATCAAGCTTCCCGGCGATAACACCATCGAAGACTGGGCACTCAACGACGCAGTCGTGAAGCACACCGATCCAGCGCACCCGGTTCATCTGATTCTCGTTGTCGACGGACAGGATGTTTCTACTTACGGTGCTGACGGCATGATTTTGTCAACGCCGACCGGGTCAACGGCCTATTCCTTCTCTGCAGGCGGGCCCGGTTGTCTGGCCAGATACTGAGGCTGTTGTCATTTCTCCGATTGCAGCGCACGGTCTCTTTACTCGTCCTCTTGTCGTCGGGCCTAGTTCAACAATCGAAGTATTCATCAATGAAGAGAATTGGAGCGCGCCGGAAGTGTGGTGTGATGGGCACCGGCGTACCGTGGCTCCTTCGGGAACATCTGTCATTGCCAAGGTTTCGGCGAACCCGGTTCGCTTGGTCCGGATGTCGCACACTCCTTTTTCTGAGCGCCTCGTGACTAGGTTTAACCTGCCCGTGCGGGGGTGGAGAACTCCGGAGGGGAACGCTTCATGATCGAGTCATTGGACATCGACAACCTCGGCGTCATTGAAAGCGCACACGTTGACTTTGGCCCGCGCTTTACGGTGCTCACTGGGGAAACCGGTGCTGGTAAAACGATGGTGCTGACCTCCCTCAATCTTTTGCTGGGTGGGCGCGCTGACCCGCAGATGGTCCGCCGAGAAGGCGAGGACGAGAGCGCTGCACGGGCGAGCGTCGATGGCGTTTTTTCAGTTCCTCCATCGATCGCTCAAGAAATTGACGAGATGGGCGGGGCGGTTGATGACGGTCTTTTGTATGTCTCTCGTACCGTTCCATTGAACGGGCGTTCTCGGGCTGCCTTGGGCGGGCGCGCAATGCCGGCCTCAGCGCTGTCACGAATTGTTGGCTCCTTGGTGACGATTCACGGCCAATCTGATCAGTTGCGTCTGCGCTCGCAATCAGCTCAGCGAGACGCTTTGGACTCCTATGGAGATGCTCAGCATAAAGAATTGCTGGCCTCCTACGGGCATGCGTGGAAGAAAGCGGTGGAGATCGCCAATCGTCTTCGTGAGGTGCGCCGCTCAAGTAGCGAGCGGGAAGAAGAGATTGCCCGCCTGAGTCAGGCTCTGGAACTTTTCGATGCCCTCCGCCCACACGAAGGCGAAGAGGAAGAAATGCTTTCGCAGATCCAACGCCTGACGAATACGGAGGACCTGCGTCGCCATGTTGGAGCTTCGCTTGCCTTCTTAGAAGGAGACGAGGACACGGATGGGGTTATTGATCTCATTGGACGGGCGCTGGATTGCCTACGTACGGCGGCGCGTTTCGATCATTCGCTGACCGCTATCGGCCAACGCTTTAAGCAATCCGCCCTTGAATTATCGGCAGTACGTGACGACCTAGCGCACTATCTCTCTACCGTCGAGGCCGATCCTGAAACGCTAGCGGCACTACACGCCCGTCGTGCATCTTTGCGCCAGTTGATGGAAGGGCGAGCAGCAGATATTAGCGGACTTCTTGAATGGGAGAAGGAAGCTCGTGCCCGCTTGCAGGCGCTAACCGGTGAAGATGATAACCCCGAATCCCTTGAGCGGGCTTTAGCGCAGGCTCAAACAGCTGTTCTTGAATGGGGCGACAGACTCGCTGCGTCACGCCGACAACTTGGCGCGGAATTGAGCGCGAAAGTCACGAGTGAACTTCACGCACTTTCGATGCCGGATGCGAATTTTACTGTGTCATGGGAGGAGCATTCGCCCTCATCCACCGGTTTGGAAGATCCGGTCATGCTTTTGCAACCCTCACCCACAAGCCCCGCCACGCCCGCTTGGCGTCGGGGCATCCGGCGGTGAGCTCTCGCGAGTCATGCTGGCTTTAGAAGTGCTTTTGGGTGAATCTGACTCCGATGTGACCTTTATTTTTGACGAGGTCGATTCTGGAATCGGCGGGAAAACCGCTGTAGAAGTGGGAGCCCGTCTTGCGCGTCTTGCTGAGCATCATCAAGTCGTTGTCGTCACCCACCTTGCGCAGGTTGCTGCTTATGCGGATCACCATCTTTTAATTGAGAAGAATGATGGACGTACCAGTATCCGCGTGCTCGAAGGAGAAGAGCGAGCAGGGGAGCTTGCGCGGATGATGAGTGGGGATGCGCACTCTGAGGCGGCGCGCCGGCATGCTTATGAACTCTTGGGGCTGGACATGCCACAATCGGAAGCGTGAGCCAAGAAAAATCAGGACTTTCAGGTAGCAGGAGTACCTCGGTTGAGGGCCGCGTATGGATTGCGCGCGATCTCCATCAGAAGATTCCGACAATTGATGAAGGCGATTTCCTGCTCATCGAGGATAACGATCTTACACAGGCAGATGCCGAGCTCCTCATTGAAAGTGGCGTGCAGCTCGTCATCAATGCGGCGCTATCGGTCACTGGACGCGTGCGTAGCCGAGGCCCTCAGACACTGATCGATGCGGGTATCGTTCTCCTCGATGATTGTGGATCTGATGTCTGGGCGCTTAAAGATGGTGATTCGATTACAGTCAAGGGAACGGACATCCTACGAGAAGGCAAGCGAGTCGCTCAGGGGCACCGCTATGACTCGCTGAAGGATCTTCCCTCAGACATTCCTGATGTGGATCAGGCTCTCTCCGACCAACTTCAAGCTTTCGAGGCCTCGACCTCGACATTCTTGGAATATGAAGGTGCGGGCGTCCTACGAGGGGAGGGCTACCCGGAGCTTGCGACGCAGGTTAGTGGCCGTCAGGTCCTGCTCGTCTGCGATTCCCCGCGTGCGAGCCAGCAGTTGCGTGATCTTGGCCAGTGGATTCGCGATACGCAACCGCTTGTGGTGGCAGTTGAAGGCGGCGCATTGCGCGCAAAGCGTGCGCATCTTAAACCCGCCATTATCGTTGGAGACATGACCGAGGTGCCTGACAAGATCATTCGTTCAGGTGCAGAGATTGTCGTTCCTCGTGCACATGAAGGAGATCAGGGGCGCGACCGTTTGAATCGTATGGGGATCGACTACCATCAAATCGATCTCAGTGCCTCGGCTCAAGATGTGGCAATTAGTCTTCTGAGCTTTATGGATCCCGCAGCGATTGTCGTTGCTGGCGATGCGCGCGAGCTCGAGGACTACCTTGAATTGCCTCGTTCCGTCGTTACTCCCGCTTTTTTGATTCGCTTGCGAGCTGGTGATTTGTTGATTCCAGCCCATGCAGTGAGTGCAACATACCGGAGTCGTATTCGAGGCGGATGGCTCTTCCTCCTTGCATGCGTGCTTTTCGCGTCGATGGGAGTGGCACTTTGGGCTACTCCGTGGGGGCATGACCTCTATATGAGTGTCTGGAATTGGATCTCGCAATTGTGGTCCCCGTCAAATTCTGCTAGTTCCGATCTAGTCCACTGGACTGAAACTGTCACGTTCTAAGGAAGAAAACATGGTCAACTTTCGCTATCACATCGTGTCTTTGATCGCGGTTTTTGTTGCACTGTGCTTGGGGGTTGTCCTGGGTGCAGGGCCGCTGCAATCGCGTATTTCTTCCGGTTTGACGCCCACTACCTCGACGGCCTCGTCAAATGAGGCACTGGCGCAGGCTCAGAACAATAGCAAAATTGAAGCTCGCGCTGTTGCAGAGCTCGCCCAGGGGCGCCTTGCAGGATCGCTCAACGGCGTTTCAGTTGCGATCGTGACTGTTCCTGGAAGTGATAGCTCAGATGTTGCTTCCATGCGAGATACGCTTGGAACTGCAGGCGCTCAGGTCGTTGGTGAGGTTGAGCTTACCAACACGTGGCTCAGCGCCGACTCTGCAACTTTCCGCAACACCCTTGCAACTCCTTTGGCTTCGCACCTGACCGGTCTTGCCGGTGATGCCGGTGCAGAGGCAGTCATCGGACAGGCGATCGTCACCTCTCTGACTCAGAGCGGATCTGAACCTGATCTCGTCAAGCAGATTCTTACCGGGGGCGATACTCCCGTTATGCGCATGACCAAGGATCCGCAGGGCGGTGCCCAGGCTATCGTTGTCGTCGCACCTCGTGGCAACACTAGTGCAAATACGCAGACGGCAGATCCTTCCTCGCTCGCATCACAGGCATCATGGGAAGGCCTGGCAAAGACTATTGGGAATGCGCCTACCGGTGGCCTCATCTTGGGTGATGCCTCGACTGATCGTTCTACTCTCACAGCTCTGCGTCGCGGGAATGTTCCGGCAACAACCGTTGATCAAGTCGGAACTACGCAGGGAACAATTTCGGCGGTTTTGGCGCTGAAAGATGCCCACTCAAGCGCACGTTCCTTCGGTGTCGGTAGCGGCGCAAGTGCGATTTTCCCTCCGGCCCAGTGAGGAATGACCATGACTGAGATTCGTGACCAACACGTTCCCGTTCAGACTCTTTCGTCGCGCGAGGTTTTTTCTGGAAAGGTTTTCGGTATTCAGCGCGACGAATTAGTCCTGAATGAAGCACAGGAACCGATCCTTCGCGAGTACATGTCTCATCCGGGGGCGGTCGTTATCGTCGCTCTTCGCGGTGACGGGGGAGAAGAAGAGATTCTCCTCGAACGTCAGTACCGTCACCCGGTCGGCGCCAAGCTATGGGAAGTACCGGCTGGACTCCTCGATATTCCGGGAGAAGACCCGCTGGTTGGAGCTCAGCGAGAACTCGCCGAAGAGGCTGATCTTGTTGCGAAGCAATGGGATGTTCTCCTGGATATCTTTAATTCCCCGGGCTGCTCGTCGGAATCGATCCGTATTTTCCTCGCACGCGAGCTCTCACAGACACAGACTCCCTTCGATCGAGAAGATGAAGAGGCTGATTTCGAATATCAGTGGGTCAAAGCTCGATGATGCCGTCACTGCGGCATTGCAGGGGCGTTTGCACAACGCCTCGACGGTCTGCGCTGTTCTTGCAACCGAAGCAGCACGCAGGCGCGGATGGGAACTCAGAGGGGTATCATCCCCTTGGCTTCGATAGATTCAGGACCTTCGGCCCAAATTCTGTGACATGAGTCGCCTGTTCTACCGGGTATTTCGCAACGAAAATGTTGCTTAAAGAGCGTATGATTTTCCTGAGATTCAAGAGTTGTGAATGTAGATTCGCTTGGAGGGCAGCGTGGAAATCAGTGATGCGCGCACCCGGCAGCAGGTGCGTGATCTTGTTGTCGAAAAGGGGCCCGTCACAGCATCAACGATTGCACGGATCCTTGGGCTGACAACCGCTGCGGTGCGCAGGCACCTGACGATTCTGCTTTCCGACAGTGAAATTGCAGAGCATGAGTTTGCTCAGGTTGGTCGCCGCGGCAGGGGGACGTCCGGCCCGTCACTACGTCGCAACCGCGCGTGCTCACGAAAAGCTTTCCGATAGCTACTCTGACCTGGCCGTCAAGGCATTGGGTTATCTCGGGCAAGTTGGTGGGGGAGAAGCCATTGACTCTTTTGCTGCCGCTCGTTCGCGCGAAATTGAAAGGCGCTACGCCTCGACTGTTCGCGAAGCTGGACATGACCCTCGCTTGCGCGCTCAGGCGCTTGCTGACGCCCTGACTGCTGATGGCTACGCTGCAACAGTGCGAGAGATCGGCGGAGGTGGATTCGCTGTGCAACTGTGTCAAGGCCACTGCCCAATCCGGCAAGTTGCCGGTGATTTTCCGCAGCTCTGCGAGGCTGAAACTGCCGCTTTCTCGCGACTACTCAATGTTCATGTCCAACGACTTGCAACCCTTGCAGGCGGAGAACATGTGTGTACAACCCACATTCCTGTGGCAACGCCCGTGATCTCACCCGCAGCGCGAGCCGCTCTTCGCAAGTAGCTCGCACTCCAGAAATAACCGAATTGACGAGGAAAAATATGACCCAGTCACCACCGGTCACCGACGCAACTACTCTGAGTGACGATGAGATCATCAGTTCCATCGGCGCCTATGAGTATGGGTGGCACGATAACGATGACTATTCGAAAGACGTCCCTCTTGGGATCAACGAGTCGGTCGTTCGTTACATCTCCGATGTAAAGGATGAACCTCAGTGGATGCGTGAACGCCGCCTCAAGGCGTTGGAACTCTTCGAACGCAAGCCGATGCCCACCTGGGGTCCGGATTTGTCGCACGTTGATTTCGATGCATTCAAGTACTACGTGCGTCCGACTGATCGTCAGGTTAATGACTGGGAAGACCTTCCTGAAGAAATTCGCGATACCTACGATCGTCTGGGCATTCCAGAAGCCGAAAAGAACCGCCTTGTTTCGGGCGTCGCGGCTCAGTATGAGTCCGAGGTCGTCTACCAGCAGATTCAAGAAGATCTTGAACGTCAAGGTGTGATTTTCACGGACACAGACACCGGCCTGCGTGAACATCCCGAAATCTTCGAAGAATATTTCGGTAAGTGTGTTCCTTCCGGTGACAACAAGTTCTCTGCACTCAACACAGCTGCGTGGTCGGGTGGATCTTTCGTTTACGTTCCGCCGGGTGTCCACGTGAACATTCCTCTGCAGGCCTACTTCCGCATTAACACTCAGGCAATGGGACAGTTCGAACGAACGCTCATCATCGCGGACGAGGGTTCTTACGTCCACTATGTTGAGGGTTGTACCGCTCCGATTTATGACGAGAATTCCTTGCACTCCGGTGTTATCGAGATTTTCGTTAAGAGGGGCGCTCGCGTTCGCTACACGACGGTTCAGAACTGGTCGACTAACGTCCTTAACTTGGTGACTCAGCGTGCCATGGTTGAAGAGGGCGGAACCATGGAATGGGTTGACGGCAATATGGGTGCCGCCATCACTATGAAGTACCCGGCATGCTTCCTCATGGGTGAACATGCCCGCGGCGAGACCCTGTCGATCGGCTTTCGCCGGTCCCGGGCAGCAGCAAGATACAGGCGCAAAGATGGTGCACATGGCGCCGCATACGTCTTCCTCGATCGTCTCAAAGTCGGTCTCTCGCGGCGGTGGGCGTACCTCCTACCGTGGCCTCGTGCAAATCAATGCGCGAGCACGTCATTCCAAGTCGAATGTTCTGTGTGATGCGCTTTTGGTCGACAAGGTTTCGCGTACCGATACCTACCCCTATGTCGACGTGCGCACGGACGACGTTGAAATGGGACATGAGGCAACGGTCTCTAAGGTGTCTGCGGACCAGCTTTTCTATCTGATGAGCCGCGGCTTGGATGAGAACGAGGCCATGGCGACCATCGTGCGCGGCTTTGTTGAGCCGATTGCCAAGGAACTTCCTATGGAATACGCCCTCGAATTGAAACCGACTTATTGAATTGCAGATGGAAGGATCTGTTGGCTGATGACGACCCAAGAGACCATGGCCCGTCCGCATTCTCATGGAGCGGGAGCCCCGGTGGCACATTCCTCGCGTGGAGATCGCCCGACCTCGTTTTCGCTGAGCGATATCGCCGTCCCTCACGGACGTGAAGAAGACTGGCGTTTTACTCCAATGCGTCGCATTGAGAAACTCTTCGAAACTCAGAACTTTGAGTCTGAATCTTTGGGTGTGCGTATCGATGCTCCCGAAGAAGTCCTTGTTGAAGAAGTTACTCGTGATGATCAACGTCTTGGTAGCGTGCTTGCGCCCGGAGACCGTACTTCGGTTGTGGCATGGAACGCTTTCACAAGCGCACAGATTGTTACGGTTCCGAAGAAGACCGAGCTATCGGCTCCGATCATGATTGACATTGATGGAGACGAGGCGACTCGAGTCCAGCATCTAGCCCTTCGCGTCGAGTCGCAATCGGTCGCCACCATTGTCATGAATCATCGAGGCGGCGGGCATGGCGCGCTCAATCAGACCGTTGAGATCGAGGCAGGTGACGCCTCGGACCTTACGATCGTTTCCATTCAAGAATGGGATGATGAATTCCTGCACGCCTCCAACCACCGTATTGCGATCGGACGCGACGCGAAGGTCCGTCACATCATCGTGACCTTGGGTGGCGACTTAGTGCGTATCTGCTCCGACACCGATTACCGAGGCCCAGGCGGCGAGCTCACCATGCTCGGCCTGTACTTTGTTGATTCGGGTCAGCACTTGGAACACCGAGTCTTCGTTGATCATTCGCAGCCTAATTGCTACTCTCGCGTGACCTACAAGGGCGCGTTGCAGGGGAAAGACGCTCACTCGGTGTGGATCGGGGACTGCCTCATTCGTGAAGCTGCCGATGGAACCGATACCTACGAGCTCAACCGCAATCTTGTGCTCAGTGAAGGTGCGAAGGCAGACTCTGTCCCGAACCTGGAGATCGAGAATGGTGAAATCATCGGAGCAGGCCACGCCTCGGCAACGGGACGCTTCGATGATGAACAACTCTTCTATCTCATGAGCCGCGGAATTGCCGAGGCCGATGCGCGTCGTCTGGTCGTGCGAGGCTTCTTTGCCGAACTCATTGAGCAAATCGGCGTGCCCCAGGTGCAGGAACACCTGATGAACGCCATCGAAAAGGAACTGGAACGCGCCGCTCTTGGCGCCTGAGGCTACACGACAGTAGTACGAGAACTACAGTGCGGCGTCTAGCGCCGAAGAGGAGAAAAACAATGTCGACTTTGACGATTAAAGACCTTCACGCATCGGTTGAGACCGCTGAAGGACCGAAGGAAATTTTGAAGGGCGTTAATCTGACCATTAACTCCGGTGAGATTCACGCAATCATGGGCCCCAATGGCTCTGGTAAGTCCACCTTGGCTTATGCTCTCGCGGGGCACCCCGCCTACGAGATCACCAGCGGTGAAGCCTACCTCGATGACGCCTCGATTCTTGACATGAGCGTCGATGAGCGCGCCAAGGCGGGCCTCTTCTTGGCAATGCAGTACCCGGTCGAGGTTGCGGGCGTCTCCGTCTCGAACTTCCTGCGTACCGCCAAGACCGCCATCGACGGCCAAGCGCCTCAGCTGCGTCACTGGGTCAAGGACGTCAACCAGGCAATGGAAAACCTGCGCATGGATCCCAGCTTCGCCGAACGTGATGTCAACGTCGGTTTCTCCGGTGGTGAAAAGAAGCGCCTCGAGATCCTGCAGATGGAGCTCCTCAAGCCTTCCTTCGCGATTTGGATGAGACTGACTCCGGTCTTGACGTTGATGCCTTGCGTATCGTCTCTGAAGGCGTGAACCGCGTCCATGGAAACACCGGTTGCGGCGTCATGCTCATCACCCACTACACTCGCATTTTGCGCTACATCAAGCCCAGCCATGTTCACGTCTTCGTGAACGGTCAGGTTGCTGCGCAGGGTGGTCCTGAACTGGCCGATGAGCTTGAAGAGAACGGCTACGATTCCTACTTGGAGAAGTGACCCTGATCCGTGTCTGAAGATTTTTCGCTTCGTGAGCTGAGCCGCCTGCGTGCCGACTTTCCCATCTTGGGACGTGTCGGCCGCGGCGGCCAGGCGATCGCTTATCTCGATTTCAGTGCGACTTCACAAAAGCCGACACCAGTGATTGAAGCGATCACTGAGTTTTATCGCTCGACTAATGGGGCAGTGCATCGGGGGACTCACCTCCTTGGCGATGAATCAACTGCCGCTTTTGAAGAAGGTCGCTCGGTCCTTGCGAGCTTTATCGGTGCGCGAGCCGACGAAATCGTGTGGACGAAGAATGCAACCGAGGCGATTAATCTTGTGGCCTTGGCGATTCGCAATGCGACTGGGCTGGGGGGAGAGCACAGGCAACCCTCTTGCGCTCGCTCCGGGGGATCGCATTGTCGTAACTAGGGCTGAACACCATGCGAACCTCGTTCCCTGGCAGCAGTTGTGTCAGGCAACCGGTGCCGAACTGCGCTGGCTTGATTTGCATGAGGACGGGCGAATCGATACCGATACACTCGATGTCATTAACGAGCGTACGCGAGTGGTCGCATTTACCCATGTTTCAAATGTGACCGGTGCCGTCTCGCCCGTGAACCAAATTGTTTCTCGGGCACGCGAATGTGGCGCCTTGGTTCTCTTGGATACCTGTCAGTCCAGTGCACACATGCCAATCAACGTTCGCGACTTGGGCGTCGATTTCGCCGTCTTTTCTTCGCATAAGATGCTCGGCCCAACGGGAGTCGGCGCGCTTTGGGGCAAGAGAGAGCTCCTCGACGCGATGCCTCCGGTTCTCACCGGTGGTTCAATGATCGAAAACGTCACTATGGAGAGCTCGAGTTTCATGCCGGCTCCTGAACGATTTGAAGCTGGTAGCCAGCCCATCGCTCAAATTGTTGGCTGGAGTGCGGCGCTGCGCTACCTATCCGCTATTGGCATGGACCGCGTTGCCGAACACGAGCGCGTTTTAACCGCCTACATGCTTGACGGAATTAGCGGAATCGACGGAGTGCGTGTTCTTGGGCCCGGCTCAGAATTTGAACGTATCGGTGTTGTTGCTTTCGCCGTTGATGGAGTTCATCCTCATGATGTGGGTCAAGTTCTTGATTCTCATGATGTTGCGGTGCGAGTCGGTCATCACTGCGCGATTCCGCTTCATAGCTTCTTTGGTGTTCGTTCTTCGTCGCGCGCGTCAATCGGGCCGACTACGACACGTGAAGAGGTCGACCGTTTTATTGAAGCACTTGGCCAGGTTCGTTCCTATTTTGGAGGTTGCTGATGTCAAGCTTGGAACAGATGTACCAGCAGGTGATTCTCGATCATGCTCGCGAGCGTCACGGCTGCGGTAATCCCACTGAGTTATCCGCCTCTTCTCATCAGGTCAATCCAACCTGCGGAGACGAAACGACCTTGGGCGTGACACTGAGTGACTCCGGTGTCATCGAGTCCTTAGCGTGGGATGGGGACGGCTGTTCGATCTCTCAGGCATCCCTCTCGATGCTCTCTGACATGGTTGCAGGTGCGGATCTTGCTCGAGTACGTGAGCTCTATTCCGCGATGGAAACAATGATGCATTCACGAGGGCAAGGCGTGGATGAAGACACTTTGGACCTATTAGAAGACGCGGCTGCCTTGGAGGGAACTTCTCAGTTCCCCAATCGTGTCAAGTGCGCGCTTCTTGGTTGGTATGCGCTGCGCGATGCTCTCGCTCAGCTTGGAACCGATATTGCAGGAGAAAACGAGTAATGGATACTTCTTCCAACCCGATGGCACAAAACGATGCCGTTGAGCAACGCTTTGCTCCTGCGGCCTCGGCTCTGCCAGAGTCAGCTGCCTCTCACAGCGATGCGCCCGCTCCTGGGAACAGTTTTCAATATTGAGGGCACTGATATCAGAGAAGATGGGACTATCGCTGGAGTCGATGTCCTAGAGGCGCTCAAGGACGTTATTGACCCCGAACTTGGGATCAATATTGTTGACCTTGGCCTGGTCTATGGGATCAACATCTCGTCCAATGATGCCGTTGTCATTGATATGACGCTGACCTCCGCTGCTTGCCCCCTGACCGATGTGATCGAACGTCAAGCTCAGATGGTGTTAGCTCCGCTTTCCAACGATGTTCTGATCAATTGGGTGTGGATGCCGGCCTGGGGGCCGGACCGAATCACCAGCGATGGACGTGAACAGCTTCGCGCGATCGGCTTTAATGTCTGAGCGCGTAGTCCCCTGTGTGTGAACCCCTTCCGCTATGCTGGAGGGGTTCACCTCTATCGAGCGAAAGAGAAACGATGACTGTGGCCGACGCTCCTGTGCAGCCTGTTCTTTTGGGCGGAGATTTTGGAGTCTACGCTTTGGCGCGTTCTTTCCACGAGGCCTACGGGGCTACTTCGATCGTCCTTTCCCATGCTCCGACGGTTTCAATCGCGCGCTCGTCGTTTTGCCATGTCGAGCCGATCATTGCGCATGCTTCAGATGAGGTTTTGCTTGAGACTTTGATGCGCATTGCATCAACCTATTCTGATCGTGCCTTGGTTCTGGTCGCCAATCATGACCTCCATTCCGAGTTCGTCGCGAGGAATTGGGATGCGCTCAGCGCTCATTACGCATTGCCCTTCCCCTCCATGGAAGTCATCGACTATGTGACCGACAAGGGAGCGTTCGCTCGCTTATGCAACGATTTGGGCGTTCCTACACCGGCAACCGTCGTTGTTTCTTTCCGAGATTTCTCCACTGCCGAGGCCTGGGTTGCGCCTAAGATTCCCTTTGCCTTTCCCGTGGTCGCTAAAGCTGCTCGAGGCAATGACTACGACGGGCTGGAATTCGAAGGAAAGCGCAAGATCTGGTTTGTCGAGAGTGCCCAAGAACTCGATGAACTGTGGGCACGTTTGGGCGAGGTCGGTTTTAAGGGAGACTTCGTTGTTCAGGAGCTGATTCCTGGTGACAACACGCAGATGCGCTCGGTGACCGCGTATGTGGACTCGAAGGGACGCATGACGCTGATCGGGTCAGCGCGCGTGCTTCTTGAAGACCATGCGCCGACCATGATCGGTAATCCGGTTGCCATGATTACTGAATCGTTCCCGCAGTTGTGGGCGGATGCTCAGCGTATTCTCGAAGCTGCCAACTACCGCGGGTTTGCGAATTTTGACGTGAAAAATTGATCCACGCGATGGGACGGGCGCTCTTCTTTCGAAGTCAATCCGCGAATTGGTCGCAACAGCTGGTACATGACCGCCGCTGGGCACAACCCCATGATTCCGATGGTTGACGACTTAGTTAAAGGTCTTTCACGGGAGCGCGATGAGGTCCACGAGGAGATCTTGTACTCGATGGTTCCCGATCGTCTGCTCATGCGCTACCTACGCGATCCCGAACTCGCAAAACGGGTGCGTGGTTTGATTCGCAGTGGAAAGCGATTTGACCCGCTCTTTCTACTCGCGTGATAGGGATCTTCGCCGATCGGTCACTTTGCATCTGCAAAAGCTCAACCACTATCGCAAGTTCCATCGGTATTACCCTCAAGCGAACGATCGTTCATTCTAAGGGGATTTTTGTCATGTCACAGGTACAGCTCCGCTCGATTACAGCTGAAGAAATGCGTATCGGCGCTGCCGGCGTAACCCCGCTTCCGGTTGAACAATCTGCAATTTGGAGCAATACGAAGCTGTTGAAGGACGTAAACTTTGGGGTCGCCTCGAATATTGCGAGGAAGGAAAGCGAATCGCCCTGGTTGCACTCTACGAGTACTCAATGCGAGGGGCGCGCTATCTGTGGGCGAAACACGGCCCTGTGTGGCTGAAGGAAGCAACCCCGGCACGTGAGCGCGCATTCCGCGATGCTTTGGCCCGCTATGTTCGCGAAAAAGACTCTTCGGTTGTCTTTATTCGTTTGCATGCGACTTTCTCCGCAGATGATCTTCGAGATGTCATGCAGATCATCACCTACGATCGGACGGTCATCATTCGGTCCCACGGTGGTGATGAGGAGAAGATTCTTGCTGATATGACGAAGGAAGGTCGTCGCCAGCTTCGACGTTCCCGAAAGGCTCTTGCGCAGGTCGAAACCAGCATTGCTGACGAACGCGAAGCCGCCGCACAGGACTTCAGTGAATACTACGAAGTTTTGAAGGAAACCGCTCAGCGGGACGGTTTCCACCCGCATCCCCCCGAGGTCTACGCAACGATGCTCAAGGTTTTGGGCGAACAACATTCGCACCTATATGTCCTTCGCGTCGATGGCAAGGTTGCTGCGTGGAACCTCATTTTGGTGAACGATCGTCAGGCCGAATGCTATTACGGTGCAACGACAGCGCTGGCGCGCAAACTTGGCGCGATGCCAGAGCTGGATGTTCAATGCGCCCTCACTCTTGGCCCCGATCTTGATCCGCAGGGCGGTATCGATCTTATGGGCATGCACTCGCCTCGCGTGCCGGAGCTTTTTACCGTTGGCAAGTACAAGCTGAACTTTGCCAAGGGCTACACGGATGTCCCCGGAGCGTGGGATCTTCCTTTGCGCCCGCGACTCTACGCGGGGCTGCGTAACTTGCTTTCACTCAAGCGCGCACTGCGTTCGTGACATTGCCGCCTCGGCGGCTACGATAGAAGGGTCCAAGCCTGTCGATTCTCGATAAGAGCGTTTGACGCGCCTTCGTATGCGTGCAGTTGACAGGTAGAGATGGCGCTTGTCGCCAGAAACCCGAAGGAGCACAACTCGTGCCTGTTATCAACGCAACTATTGATGGCGTTGCTGTAGAAATTGAAGAAGGCTGCACCGGTTTGCAGCATTATGCCTCGCGTAGCGACGTCGTCGCTATGACAGTTGATGGAAAAGCATGGGATCTCTCCCGTGAAATCCCATCCGGCGCAACGGTGGAAGCAATTACCCTGAACTCTCCAGCCGGCCTGGAAATCCTGCGTCACTCCTGCACACACACGTCATGGCTCAGGCGGTTCAGGAAGTGTTCCCGGACGTCAATCTTGGAATCGGCCCCTTCATCACCGATGGTTTCTACTATGACTTCGGGAATATCGATTCGGTCACTCCTGAACTCATGCGTGACCTCGAAAAGCGCATGAAGCGCATTGTCAAAGAAGGCCAGACCTTCCGCCGCCGCGTGGTCAGTGAAGACGAAGCCCGCGAAGAACTTGCCGATCAGCCCTACAAGCTTGAGCTCATCACCACTAAGGGTGGGGGAGCAGAGGATGCTTCTGTCGAGGTTGGCGGCTCTGAACTGACAATCTACGACAACGTGCGCCGTGACGGCACAACCGCTTGGAAGGACCTGTGCCGCGGCCCCCACCTGCCTTCAACCAGGCTGATCGGCAACGGTTTCGCGCTCACCAAGTCCTCTTCCGCATACTGGCGCGGCGACCAAGCTAACGACCAACTGCAGCGAATTTACGGAACTGCGTGGGCCTCGAAGGAAGATCTTGTCGCCTATCAAGAACGACTCAAGGAAGCTGAGCGACGTGATCACCGTCGCCTCGGTGCTGAGCTTGATCTTTTCTCCTTCCCAGAGGAACTCGGCGCTGGTCTGCCTGTTTTCCACCCCAAGGGCGGCGTCCTCAAGCGTGTCATGGAAGATTACGTGCGCGAAGCCCACATCGAGAACGGATTCCTCTACGTGGGTACTCCCCACATCTCAAAGGAAGATCTCTTCCATACCTCGGGTCACCTTCCCTACTATGCGGACGGGATGTTCCCGCCCATGGATGATGACGGTCAGCTCTACTACCTCAAGGCTATGAACTGCCCGATGCATAACCTGATCTTCAGGAGCCGAGGCCGTTCTTACCGTGAACTTCCGCTGCGCCTCTTCGAGTTCGGCACCGTCTACCGCAATGAGAAGTCCGGTGTTCTTCAAGGACTCACTCGCGTTCGCTCTATCACTCAGGATGATTCGCACTCCTATGTGATGCCCGAGCAGGCCGGTGATGAAATTAAGCACCTGTTGAACTTCATCTTGACGCTTCTTCGCGATTTCGGTTTGAACGACTTCTACCTCGAGCTGTCTACCCGCGACACCGATGGAAAGAAGAAGGACAAGTTCATCGGAACCGATGAACAGTGGGAGGAAGCCACCGAGATCTTGCGTCGCTGCGCAGAAGAAACCGGTTTGGATACCGTTCCCGATCCGGGCGGTGCTGCATTCTACGGCCCGAAGATTTCCATTCAGGCGAAGGACGCAATCGGACGTACCTGGCAGATGTCGACTATTCAGTACGACTTCAACCAGCCGCACCGTTTTGGACTGGAATACACCGCTCCTGACGGAAGCCACCGTGAACCGGTCATGATCCACTCGGCGAAGTTCGGCTCGATCGAGCGCTTCATCGGCGTGCTGACCGAGCACTATGCAGGAGCATTCCCCGCGTGGCTTTCGCCCGTGCAGGTACGCCTTGTTCCCGTTGCCGAGGCCTTTGATGAGTACGTGGATACGGTTGCTCAGCGTTTGCGAGAGCGTGGTATTCGCGTCGAAGTTGATCATTCCGATGATCGCTTTGGCAAGAAGATCCGTAACGCCGCAAAGCAGAAGGTTCCCTTCACTTTGATCGCGGGCGGGGAAGACCAAGAAGCGCAGGCAGTGTCCTTCCGTTTCCGCGATGGCTCCCAGCTCAACGGTGTTCCCGTCGACGAGGCGGTTGAGCGTATCGCGCACCACATCGCGACTCGCAATAACGCTGATCCCAGCGCTGAGGACTGATAACAATGAGTGACACTCTTCCGACCGAGGATTCACGGGCACTTGCTGGTGTTCCCGACGGTTTTGATCGTTTGTGGACGCCGTATCGGATGGCCTACATACATGGCGATCACAAACCCGCCGATTCCTCGTCGGAAGAGTGTCCTTTTTGTGCTGCGCCATCGCGCACTGACCAGGAAGGGCTCATCGTTCATCGCGGGGACACGTGCTTCGTTTTGATGAATCTCTTCCCGTACAACTCTGGGCACCTCTTGGTCTGTCCCTATCGCCATGTCTCTGACTACACGCAGCTGAGCGACGAAGAACGCATTGAATTGGGGCGCCTGACCGCAACGGCAATGCGAGTGGAACGCGAAACCGCCACCCCGCTGGATTTAATTTGGGGATGAACCAAGGCGAGGTAGCGGGAGCGGGGATTGCTGCTCATCTCCACCAACACATCGTTCCCAGGTGGGCAGGAGACGCGAACTTCTTCCCCATCATTGCGCGCACGAAAGCAGTGCCTGAACTACTTGAAGACGCGCGTGCGCGTCTAGCGGCGGCTTGGCCAACGTCACAGGAGAACTAGTGCTCGGAAACCACGGACGTTCAATTACCAAAACGATCTTCACTCCGCTTGCCAGGCTTCTGCTGGCGGCGCACGTGACACCAAATATGGTGACCGTTACGGGGACTCTCGTCACGATCGCGGTTGCAGTTTCTACTTTGCCAAGGGGCTATCTCTGGCAGGGGGCGCTCGCGTTAGGAGTCGTTCTATTTTGTGATTCTATTGACGGAGTCCTTGCACGAATGAGTGGGACCTCTTCGCCTTTTGGTGCTTTCCTTGACTCGACGATGGATCGCCTGGGCGATGGCGCTGTTTTTGCTTCTCTTGTTGCTTTTGCCGTCTTCACCATGGAACCCTCGACAACGCGAACAGTGGCGATTATCGCGGGCCTGGTTGCGATTGTTGGCGCGGCGACCGTTCCCTATGCTCGTGCGCGCGCAGAGTCGGTCGGTGTTATTGCCAAGGTTGGGATTGCCGAGCGTACTGATCGATTGATTGTTGCTTTATTGGGAGCCGCTCTTTACGGTTGGGGTGCTCCAGCCTTCTTCTTTGCCGCAGGTCTATGCTGGGTTGCTTTCGCGTCTCTGGTGACCGTTATTCAACGCGTGCACTTCACTGCTCGCCACATTGAACAACCCACGGAGTCATGATGTCGGGTCGCGGCCTTGTGTGGGCGTTTAAAGTCGTTCCACATCTTCCTTTTGGATGCGTCCGATGGCTTGGCCGTCGCGCGGCGGATCTGATGTGTCTTCTCAACGGTTCGAGCGTGCGAAGAATGCGCGCAAACCATGAGCGTTTATTAGGACACCCAATTTCGCGCGTCCAGTTGCGCGAAGCGGTGCGTTCACACGTCAATGCCTACGTCGAACAACTCAGTTTTGGCGGACGCATCGGCGAAGCGCTGCGCAGCCGCGTCGATTTAAGTCAAGCCCAAGGGCTGATCGAACTGAGTTCCTCCGGTCCGGTCGTGCTTGCTCTTGCGCATTCGGGGACATTCGATCGTGTAGGTGCAGCGGTTTGCGCTCAGGGACTCGGGATTCTTACCGTTGCAGAGAAACTGAATCCACCAGAACTCTTCGATGCCTTCGTCAACCTGCGGAGCAATGTTGGCATGGAAATTATCGGTGTGTCGCCGGGGGACAGCGTCTTCCACACCCTTCGTGATCGGGCTGAAGGACGCGCAGGCCTCGTTGTCCCGCTTCTTGCGGATCGCGATATTTCCGGATCAGGGATCGAGGTGGACTTCGGTTCCCGCAAAGCGCTTGTCGCAGCCGGTCCTGCGGCGCTTGCTCGCGCGCTACGAGCACCCTTGGTTGCCGGGGTTGTCTCCGATGTCGATGATTCGGGCCGCCCAGAATTCGTTCGTTTGGAAATTACCGAAAACCTCTACGATCCAGATACCGAAGATCCCGACGTTCCCGAACTGACCCAGCGATGGGTGAATGCGTTAACACCGATTCTTCAACGTAGGATTCGCGAGTGGCATATGATGCAAGCAGTCTTTGTTGAGGATTTAGATCCGGAGCGGTTGGAGAGAGCGCGTCAGCGCGCGGCGCAGAAGGGACACTAGGTGAAGATCGGAATAGTCAATCCCTACTCCTGGGACGTTCCCGGCGGCGTTCAATTCCACATTCGCGATTTCGCCCTTGAACTGCTTGAACGCGGCCACGAGGTCAAGGTTCTTACCCCGGCGAAAAATACAACGGATTTACCCGAGTGGATCACCGCGGTTGGGTCATCCGTCGCTATTCCTTTCAATGGTTCCGTTGCGCGTCTTTCCTTCAGCCCCATTGCGAATGCGCGAACAAAGAAATGGCTTGAAGAAGGCGATTTCGACGTACTTCACGTTCATGAACCCGAGGTTCCATCGATTTCGATGCTGGCTCTTCGAGCCGCAACCGTTCCTGTCATTGGGACATTCCACGCGGCGCTGGACTATTCTTTCTCGCGCTCAGTTTCTTCTCCTGCTCTTGATCCGCTTCTTGAGAAGCTTGCCGCGCGAATTGCTGTTTCTGCCGAGGCGCGTCGCACCCTTGTAGAACATCACGGCGGCGACGCTGTGATCATTCCCAACGGTGTCGACACCCGCTTTTTTGCTGAGGCCGAGCCAAAGGAAGAGTGGGCTGCAACGGTCGATCGCCCGGTTGTTGTGTTCCTGGGACGCTTGGACGAACCGCGTAAGGGACTTCCTGTTTTCGCCGATGCAATCGGCGCGGTCCTTCAGGAGATCCCCGGGGCTCGTTTCTTGATCGCTGGGCGAGGCGGTGCTCACGAATTCCAAAAACAACTGGAGCGCTTTGGCGATTCAGTCGAATTCCTCGGGGGAGTGAGCGATGAAGATAAAGCCTCACTTCTCAAAGGCGCGACTGTTTATGTCGCACCGCAGACTGGTGGTGAGTCTTTCGGGATCGTTTTGGTCGAGGCGATGGCGGCGGGCTGTACCGTTCTTGCCTCTGATCTCGAGGCATTCCGCGCTGTGCTTGACCAAGGCGAATCAGGAGCGCTATTTGCAACGGGTGATAGCGCTGATCTTGCTCGCCAGCTCGTTGCACTGCTCAAGGACTCTGAGCGCTGTAGTGCACTTGCGCAACGCGGCCTGAATGCAAGCCGTCGCTATGGATGGGATACCGTGACAGATCAGGTTCTTGCTCTCTATCAGACCGTTTTGGTCTCAGCTCAGGGACAACCTGCTGATCCATCGGCTTTAGATTTGCTCCGGGGCCGAAACGGGGGAGATGACAGTGAATAACCCACTCATGCTCCTTATTGCGATTCTGACTGTCGGCTGCCTTGCCTTCGTCATTCGCCAGTCTGCGATTCTTGCGACTCGTCTGGATCGTTTACATTGGCGTATTTTGACGACGCGGGATTCGCTCGCTTTGCTTCTCGATGAACGAGCTCGATACGGGCAAAGGATTGCTGAGTATCCGGACTTGCCATCTGCGGTATCGGCCGAGGTCTCTTCGGCTGCTTGCGCATGTGTGCGACGTGAGGATCTTCCACTCGTCGCCGATGGCCTCGATAGAAGAAGTGCTGAAGCAGCAGCATCGGACGAAGAAACACGAACTCAGTCATTTGGCTTACCTTGAGGCACAATCAACGCTTTCACGTGTGCTCCGTAGTGCGATCAATACCGAGGTCCGTGCGGCGATGGAGAATGATCCCTACTGGTCTCGCGAACTTCACCAGCTCGATCAGGTATCGTACAAAGTGCAATTAGCGCGTTCAATGCATAACCTCTACGTCAGTCAGACACGCAAAATTCGGGAGCGTACCTGGGTCAGGCTGGCGCATTTGGCGGGGCATGCCCCCTATGCTGTGAGCGTCGACTTTGATGATGACACCCTTGAAGATGGACTTGGCTATTAAATGAGTGATACTACGGTGCGATGGGGTGGTCCGGGAGAGGACTACCGTCTGAAGAAGATTAAAACCACGGAATCTGAACTCATTCGGCCTGAAGACCCTGCTCCTGAACTTGCCCCGAGTTGGCATATCCCGCAGCGAGTGAAGACCCTGCCTTATCTAGAAATTATCTTTACGCTGCTGGGAACCCTCGGTGTCATTGTGCTCATGGCGACATATGTCGGCACCGGAGGCGTTGTATCCGCTGCAACGATGACTCTTCTCGCCCTGATCCCGCTTGGAATTGTTCTGGGTGTTTTGAATTACCTCGATCATTGGGAACGGGAAGGCTGGAAGGCAAAATTCTTGTGCTTCATCTGGGGGGCAGGTGTTGCGACGGCATCATCTCTTGTCGTCAATACCACCCTGAATCTTGATCTTGCACGCACTTTGGGCGACGCGAATATAGCGACGGTGCTGGTCACTGTGATCGTCGCGCCTTTTGCCGAAGAACTCTTCAAGGGCCTCGGCATCATCATCTTTATTGTTGCCCGAAGAAACTCAATTAATTCTCGGCTCGACGGATTGATTACCGGTGGTATCGTCGGCGCCGGATTTGCATTTATTGAAAATATTCAGTATTTCCTGAAGTCCAGTTCATCAGGCAGCTTGATGTTGACTTCGACGGTATTTAACCGTGGAATCCTTTCGCCTTTCGTTCACCCGATGGCAACCTCTTTCACGGGAATGGCTATCGCCTTGGTGATTATTCGCTGCTACGGTCCGCTGTGGAGCACAATCCGCGTATTTCTCGGATACCTCACCGCAGTCTTCTTCCATGCCTTCTGGAATTTCCTTGCAAGCGTGAACGATCAAGGAAGCTGGTATGTTGCATACCTGTTCTTTGAAGTGCCCCTTTTCGTCGCCTGGTTTGTATTCCTTCTGATCCAATACTCCCGAGAATTGTCGAATATTCAGCGAGGCCTCATTCCCTATGTCGTCGGAGGCTGGGTCCTGCCCGTTGAAGTGGGTATGGTGAGCGATCGCGCTCAACGACGGAACGCGGTTGAGTGGGCCGCGAAATCCGGATCGGAAGCTCGCAAGTCCATGGATCGGTTCTTGAACGCGCTTGCTGCCGTTGGCCTCGATGAAGCGAATCGCGAAAAACGTCGCCGGCCGGACCCCGGGCGTGATGCTACGACCGCGCCCTCCTCGACAAAGCGATCCAGGAACGGAGTCGATTCCTCTCATTGACGCAACTGTCCCAAACGGCAGCCCAGGTGGGGGCGTGAGCGCGCACAATTGGCCTCGGGACGCGGAAGGAATCCCGCATAGACGTGCGGCGCGAGTCATTCTTTTTGATGAAGAAGACCGTGTGCTTCTGGTCCGAGGCCACGACGCGGACAATCCCGAGCGCTCGTGGTGGTTCACCGTTGGCGGGGGAATCGAAGATGGAGAAAACGCTCGACAATGTGCGTCGCGCGAGCTTTTTGAAGAAACTGGAATCCGCTTAGCCCCGGAATTATTGATCGGACCTATCGCTCGTCGCCGTGCAGTTTTTGATTTTGAAACAGTCCTTGCGCGTCAAGACGAAGAGATCTTTTATGCGCGTACGCACCGCCAGCAACTGAGTGATTCCCGCTGGACCGAAGAGGAACAACGCGTCATTGATGAATACCGCTGGTGGGATATCCATGATTTTGAGGCTCAATCAAATGACTATGAATTCTATCCAACCCAGCTCATCGAACTGATTCGCGTCTGCCTTGATGGTTGGGATGGAAGGACTCTCGTCGTCGAATAACTTTACTGGCCTCCGAACATTACCTTCGGAGGCCAGTAAACGTCTCATGCGCAGCTCTTAGCGAGTAACGACGACTCCCTTGGGGACGACAGTAATACCCGATTCGGTGACTGTGAAGCCACGTTCGAGGTCGTGCTCGAGGTCAACACCGACAACCGCTCCCTCTTCGACGACAACTCCCTTATCGAGAATCGTCTTCGAAACGATTGCATGACGGCCCACTCGGGTGCCGTTCATGATGACCGAATCCGTCACCTGTGCCCACGAGTGGACGTAGGTGTTGGGAGAAATGATCGAGTGGTAGACCTCGCCACCGGAGATAATCACACCGGGGGAGACGAAGGAATCCACCGCGTGACCCATGCGGGAATGCTCGTCGCCATAAACGAACTTTGCAGGAGGCAGGGAACCATCCAAGAGGGTCATTGTCGGCCAATCCCTGTTGTACAGGTTGAAGACCGGGTGAACACTAATGAGGTCCATATTGGCCTCGTAGTAGGCGTCCAGGGTACCAACATCGCGCCAATAATCGCGGTCACGATCGGTAGATCCGGGGACGTCATTATCCTTGAAGTCGTAGTAGCCGCACATACCGCGCTCGACGAACCAAGGGATGATATTGCCACCCATGTCGTGCTTGGAGAGAGGATCTTCTGCGTCTTCACGAAGCGCGGCAATGAGTTCTGCCGTTGTGAAGACGTAGTTACCCATGGATGCAAGGACCTGATTGGGGTTATCGGGAAGGCCTTGCGGGTTCTGCGGCTTCTCAACAAACTTATCGACGTGCCCGTCCTTACCTTCGATGACACCCAAAGAAGGCGCTAGCTCGATGGGCTGACGGATACCGGCCACGGTTGCAGGAAGACCCGACTCGATGTGGTGCTCGACCATCTGTGAGAAATCCATGCGGTAGATATTGTCGGCACCTGTAATCACGATGTAATCGGGATTTTCATCGTCGACGATGTTGAGCGACTGATAGATCGCATCGGCGCTTCCCAGGTACCAGTGCGGGCCGCGACGCTGCTGAGCGGGCACAGGTGCAATGAAGTTACCGAGGAGAGGAGAGGTATACCAAGTTCGCGTGACGTGGCGGTCAAGCGAGTGTGACTTGTATTGAGTCAGGACGACGATTTTCATGTATCCCGAATTGACCATATTCGAGAGAGAAAAATCGATGAGACGGAAGTGACCACCGAAGGGAACGGCCGGCTTTGCCCGATCCATGGTCAAGGGCATGAGCCGTTTACCCTCGCCTCCGGCTAGAACGATCGCAAGAACATGATTTTTAGCCATGACACAAGAGTATGCGTAAACGCACACTTTTGGTGGCCGATTTTAAAACGTGGCGAAGAACATAGTTCACGCAACATTTCCGCTAAGCTAGAGACATCCGTGCGTCAAAGGAGCTCACATGCGCGTTGATTTGCTGACCCGAGAATACCCGCCACATGTCTACGGGGGAGCGGGAGTCCACGTTACCGAACTGGCCAAAGTTCTTCGCCCTCGGGTTGACGACCTGCGGGTTCAGGCTTTTGATGGTCCTCGCGAAGGAGAAAAAGGCGTCTTCGGCTACGAGGATCTGCCTCAACTTGCACAGGCAAATGCTGCGCTTCGTACTCTCGGAGTTGATCTTGAAATCGCAGCCCAGACGGTTGGCGCTGACCTTGTGCATTCTCATACGTGGTATGCAAATTTGCCGGACATATTTCGGCTTTATTGAACGATATTCCGCATGTGATTACCGCACATTCCCTTGAGCCTTTGCGTCCGTGGAAAGCTGAACAGCTCGGTGGCGGTTACCGCGTGTCTTCTTTCATTGAGCGTTCCGCCTACGAGGCCGCAGCTGGGGTGGTTGCTGTATCGCACGGAATGCGTGAAGACATTTTGCGCGCTTATCCTGCGGTTGATCCCGATCGTGTGCACGTAATCCACAACGGAATTGATCTGTCGCAGTGGCATGTGCCCACAACGCCGGAAGAAAAGGAACACCAGGCGAAGGTCTTGGCCCAGTGGGGAGTGGATCCTAAGCGGCCGTCGGTGATCTTTGTTGGTCGCATCACTCGCCAAAAGGGACTCCCGTACTTCTTGCGCGCTGCGCGTTTGCTTCCCGACGATGTTCAGGTCATTTTGTGTGCTGGAGCTCCCGATACCCCACAGATTGCAGCCGAAGTTGAAGGACTCGTTGCAGAGCTTCAAGCCACTCGCAATGGTGTCATTTTGATTTCAGAAATGCTTCCGCGCGCCGACCTCATCGCACTCTTGGACTGTGCGACTGTTTTTGTTACTCCCTCGGTCTATGAACCGCTTGGAATCGTCAACCTTGAAGCTATGGCCGTGGGCTTGCCCGTCGTGGGAACCGCAACGGGAGGTATCCCCGATGTCATTGTCGATGGAGAGACAGGATACCTTGTCCCGATCGAGCAACTACACGATGGGACCGGAACACCCCTTAACCCGGAAGCTTTCGAGCATGATATGGCTGAGCGTTTGATTCAAGTCTTGGCTTCGCCCGAAAGTGCTCGAGAAATGGGACATGCTGGGCTTGTACGCGCGCGGGAACATTTCTCGTGGGATGCAATCGGTGAAAAGACGGTTGAACTCTATAAACAACTCGTTCACTGAGCCTGATTGATTTGGAAAAGACACACTGAATATCCTGCGAGATACTGAAACAATGGATACCGTGATTGAGCTCAATGATGTCAGCTTGACCCGTGGCGAGACCGAGATTCTTCGTGAAGTTTCTTGGCGTACCTCGCGCCAAGAACAATGGGTAGTTCTGGGGGCAAACGGGGCAGGGAAAACATCCCTTGTTCGCGTCGCCAGCGGAAAAGTTGCGCCATCTTCTGGGCAAGCATGTTTTGATGGTGTTCCACTCGAATCATGCCAACCCCAGGAACTGGCAGCTCGTTGCTCTTTGGTATCTCTTTCGAGTACACAACGGCTGCGCCCAAGTACGCGAGTGATTGATGTTGTTCGATCTGCCGCGTGGGGCGTTTCATCGCCTTTTGGCGAGGAATACGAAGACGTTGATACCGCGCGCGCACGTGACCTGCTCGCTCTCTTCAGCGTTGCCCAACTTGAAGATCGCCCATTCCATACTCTATCCGAGGGGGAAAGGCAAAGAATTGTCCTTGCCCGCGGACTGATGTCGGATCCAGAAGTTTTGATTCTCGACGAGCCCGCGGCGGGACTCGATTTGGGCGCGCGAGAATTGCTCATCGCTGCAATGGCCGAGATCATCTCTGGCCGCGCTGCCCCTCAGGTCGTCTTGGTGACGCATCACCTCGAAGAGATTCCTCAGGGGATTACGCACGCACTGGTTATGAAAGCCGGTGAAGTCTTTGCCGCTGGCCCTGTTGAGGAAGTCCTAACCGGACGAGTTCTATCTGAAGCCTTTGAACTGGCGCTGAGCGTAGAAAATGACCACGGTCGCTGGTTTGCGCGCGGCCTACCTCGTTGAGTATTAGCTGACTGGAAGGAGAAACAATATGACGTGGTGGATGTGGCTGCTGGCAGCCCTACTCCTTGGAATCATTGAAGTTCTCAGCATTACTTTCGTGTTCCTGATGTTTGCCATTGGAGCCGTTGCTGCGGCGATTACCGCATTTTTCGGTGGTGGCCTCATTGCGCAAGTCGTAGTTTTCGTTGTGGTTTCGCTTCTCTTGCTCATTGTCATGCGCCCGCTCATGAAAGGACGCATCCAGCGATCGGGTGATGACGTCCGAACGAATGCGGATGCGCTGATCGGAAAGAGTGGCTACGTGACACAACTCGTGGGGGAACGCGATGGTCGCATTCAGTTCTCCGGAGGCGAATGGAGCGCACGGAGCACAGGCGAGCTTATCCCCGTGGGTACTCAAATTGAGGTTGTCGCTATTGAAGGCGCAACCGCGGTTGTTCGTCCACTGACAAATCAGCCATTGAATTAATCAAAATATTTCCAAGAAAGGAGTGTGGATTATGGCAGACGATTTTCTCGGATCCGTAGTTGCGATCGTCGCAGTAGTCTTCGTCCTCTTTGTAGCAATTTCGCTGCTGAGAGCCGTCCGAATTGTTCCCCAGTCTGAGGCTTTCGTTGTTGAACGCCTCGGTCGTTTCCGTTCAGTTCTGCACGGCGGCTTTCACCTTCTGGTGCCTTTTGTTGATCGTGTTGCGGCACGAATCGACCTGCGCGAACAGGTGGTGAACTTCCCCTCACAGTCGGTCATTACTGCAGACCAGGCTATGGTCGAGATCGACTCTGTGATCTACTTCCAGATCACTGATCCTCGGAGCGCGACCTACGAGGTTGCTAACTTCCTCCAGGCGATCGAACAGCTCACCGCAACAACCCTTGCGTAATCTCATCGGCTCCTTGGACCTGGAAGAAACCCAGACCAGCCGCGAATCGATTAACAAGCAACTCCGTGGTGTTCTTGACGAGGCAACCGGCCCCTGGGGTATTCGCGTGACACGCGTTGAACTCAAGTCGATTGAACCGCCGCCGAATGTTTTGTCCGCGATGGTGCAGCAGATTACTGCTGAGCGTACGAAGCGTGCAACGATTTTGACTGCTGAAGCAGAGCGTGAAGCGCAGATCAAGAAGGCTGAAGGTGCAAAGCAGGCTGCCGTTCTCGCGGCCTCGGCACAGCAGGAAGCGCAAGTGCTGCAGGCCCGCGGTGAGAAGGAAGCCCTCATCCTCCAGGCTGAAGGTGCTCGCCAGGCACAGATCCTGCGTGCACAGGGCGAGGCGGAGGCCATCTCTGTCGTGTTTACGGCCATTAACCAGGGACAGGCTACGCCGGAACTGCTCTCCTACAAGTACCTGGAGATGCTGCCCCGTATTGCAAATGGTCAAGCCTCGAAACTGTGGGTGCTGCCCTCAGATCTCACCGGTGCCCTTGACGCGATCTCAAAGGGCTTCGGTCGTTCCTAAGGAAGACAGATGAAACAGCATCAGGAACAAGTCCTTCGTAGCGTTGCTCAAGAAGACATTCGTCTGATTCGTTTATGGTTCACGGATGTCGCAGGCGTTCTCAAATCGGTCGCCATCGACCCGGGAGAACTCGAAGAGGCATTTGCTGAAGGGATCGGATTCGATGGTTCTTCAATCGAAGGACTGACTCGTGTCTACGAATCCGACATGCTTTTACGTCCTGATGCTGCAACCTTCCAACGGTTACATAACAAAGGTGAGGGCGACGTCCACGGAAGAATGTTCTGCGATGTTCTGACCCCCGATGGGCTGCCCTCTCCCGCCGATCCCCGAGGCGCGCTCGAACGCGCGGTTCAGCGCGCCTCGGAGATGGGGTTCTCGGTTTTTGCGCATCCAGAGATCGAGTTCTATCTTTTACGCCAGCCCGTGGATATCAACCACCTCGAACCCGTTGACCAGGCTGGCTATTTCGACCATGTCACGCGCGGGCTATCCAACGATTTTCGCCGCAAGATTGTTCATGCCCTGGAAGATACGGGAATTCAAGTCGAGTTCTCACATCATGAAGCGGGTCCTGGACAAAATGAGGTGGATTTGCGTGCGGTTGACGCGCTGCGTGCTGCTGACAACATTATGACGGCGAAGACCCTCATCGAAGAGGTCGCACTCTCGGAGGGAATGCTCGCAACCTTTATGCCCAAGCCTTTTGCCGATCAGCAAGGTTCGGGAATGCACACGCACCTCTCGCTTTTCGAAGGTGATGAGAACGCCTTCTATGATCCTTCGGGACGCTACCAGCTTTCCGAAATTGGGCGCTATTTCATCGCTGGCTTGCTTCACCACGCGCGTGAGATTGCAGCAATTACCAACCAACACGTGAATTCCTATAAGCGATTGTGGGGCGTGGGAGAAGCGCCTTCCTTCATCTGCTGGGGACACAATAATCGCTCGGCACTCGTTCGCGTTCCGGCATATAAGCCCACGAAGACCACCAGTGCGCGCATTGAATTCCGAGGCCTCGATCCAGCTGCCAACCCCTACCTTGCCTTCGCTGTACTTATTAGGGCCGGACTTGATGGCATTGAGAAGAAAATGTCACTCGCCGACGAGGCCGAAGACAATGTCTGGCAGCTCAGTGATACCGAGCGACAGATTTTGGGAATTCACCCGCTGCCTTCTTCTCTTTCTGATGCTTTGCGTGCGATGCGCGAATCAGAACTTGTCGCTGATACTTTGGGTGAGCAGGTTTTTGAGCACGTTTTGCGTGAAAAAGAGAGTGAGTGGCGCGAATACCGTCGTCAGATTACCCCCGGGGAATTGCGGCAATTCCTTAAGGTCAATGGATGATCTCTGACCAGGATCTTCGTCGCTGGGGCGTACATCAACCCGAGCGCGTCCGTGCGCTTCTCGACGAGAGTGGTCTGGTTATTGAAGATCTTGGCCATGCCCTTGAAAAGTGCGCGGATATCGAGCAATTCGCGCTCGTGTGCGCGCGTGCTGCTGATCAGTGCCCGCAACTCATCGAGGCCTTGAATTCTGATGCCGAGGCCGCGTGTCGATTTGCCGCGGTCGTAGGCTTTTCCTCGTGGTGGGGTGACTACCTCCTACAGCACCCCGATTTTTTGACGATGCCGCCACCGCCGAGCGGCCTCGGGATGGTTGAGTATCTGCGCCAGGTACTTCCGCAGGGTTGGGAAGAAGATTGCGCAGGCGAAGACTCAAACGCGTGGAGCTTTGCGGCGTGCGCCATGCGTAGCGCTTATCGGCGCGCACTCTTTGAGATCGTTGCCGACGATCTCTTGTCCCCAGATCCCTGTGCTCCGCAGCATTTCCAATCAGTTGCTCGTCGGATTTCAGATCTCGCAGATGCAGCCCTTGAAGCTGCTCTCTACATCGCGCAATGTCTTGAAGACAGGTGCAGGCAGATCCCTCTATGTGTCATTGCAATGGGGAAAACGGGGGGACAGGAACTCAACTATATTTCCGACGTTGACGTCATGTACGTCCTCGGTGATTTTCCCGCTCAGCAAAACGGGGGAGAGTCACAAAGCGCTGAAATGCTTGAACGTGCGACCAAGATGGCCAATATCATCAACGCAGTGTGCTCAAGTCCGGCCAGTGAAGCACCCCTGTGGAGTTTAGACGCAAATCTTCGTCCAGAAGGGCGCGATGGTGCGCTCGTGCGTACCCTCGATTCTTTCCATAGCTATTGGAAACGTTGGGCTCAGAACTGGGAATTTCAGGCTCTTCTTAAAGCGCGTCCCTGCGCGGGGGACCAACGCACAGGCGAGGAATTTCTACGGCTTGCCTCTCCCTTCATTTGGGAGGCGTCTGCGCGTGACGGATTTGTTGATGAAGTTCGCAGCATGCGCCTGCAGGTCGAGCGTTCCGTTCCAGAAAAGAATCGGGATCAAGAACTCAAACTCGGCGTCGGCGGATTGCGCGATATCGAATTTTCTGTTCAATTTTTGCAACTGGTCCACGGCAGAAACGATGAGCGTATTCGCCAAGCCTCAACCCTAGATGCGCTCGAAGCACTGAGTGCCGAGGGATACATTGCCCGCAGCGACGCAGCAAGCTTGCGCGAGAGCTATGCCTATCTGCGTACTCTGGAACATCGCTCGCAACTATTGCGTATGCATCGAACGCATAATCTTCCGCATTCCCAATCTCAACTTGAGCGCCTTGTGCGATCTTTATATGGCACTGATACAAGCACGCATGATCTTCACGAGCATTTGCGTTCACTTCGCCGACAGGTACGCGCTCTTCATCATTCTGTCTTCTTCAGGCCGATCATTGCAGCCAGCGCGCAGGCCGATGATGACCTGATCCGTTTGGATCCGCAACAGGCTATGGAACGTTTGCGGGCACTCGGTTATCTGGACCCACGTAGCGCGATGGGGCACATTCAATCTTTGAGCACGGGAACCAGCAGACGCGCGATGATTCAACGCCACTTGCTTCCAGTGCTTTATCGTGGATTGCCGATGGGGCAAACCCCGACATGGGTTTATTGAACTTTCGTGTGCTTTCCGAAGAAATCGGCGACTCGCACTGGTATTTGGCGCTTTTGCGAGACAGTGATTTCGCTGCGTCGCAGCTGTGTCGAGTTCTTTCTGCTTCCGAGTGGCTTGGGGCGCTTCTCCGTCTCTTTCCCGAGGCGGTGTCCTGGCTTGATTCGCTAGAGTTACTGGAGACTCCATCTCAAGAAACCCTTCGCGGACAGATGCTTGCAACCGCAAGGCGCGCGGCTAGCACTGAGGATGCTGTCGAAAAAATCCGTTTAATTCGGACTCGAGAAGTACTTCGAATCGCCTTGCGGGAAGTTACAGGGAACACTTCGGGCATCGGTGAAGCGCTCTCGAGTATCGCGGATGTTTGCCTTCAATCGTCCCTTGAAACCCTGATCGAACGTGAAGCAGATGAGTGCGGGGTACTCGGCCTAGAGCTGTGCGCTCTGGGGAGCTACGGTGCGCAAGAATTAACGTACACCTCTGACCTTGATGTCATCGCAATCATGAATGACGAGGCCAGTAGTGAAGAGGCGACTGTAGCTCACACTCTTTTGACTCGACTTAAGCAGCTGCTCGCGCGCCCCAGCAGGGCACTTGCTGTGGCCCTTGATTTCAACTTGCGTCCGGAAGGAAAGAACGGCGCCTTAGTTCGCAGCTGCGATTCCTACATTGATTATTACCAGAAATGGGCGCAAAGCTGGGAAAAACAAATGCTCGTGCGCCTTCGTCCCCTTGCAGCTGGGCCGAACGCGCATCGTCTATGGGAGTTCGTCCAAGATTACTGTTATTCGAGTTCTCTGAGCGCTGCAGAGAGACAAGAAATTCAGCTCATGAAGGTGCGCGTTGAACGCGAACGAATTCCCGGTGGAATCGATCCGCGAATGCATGTAAAGCTCGGGCCAGGTGCCCTATCGGATATCCAATGGCTCGTGGAGCTCTTCCAACTGCAATGGGGATATGACGATCCTTCTCTTCGAGTTGCTTCAACCAAATCTGCCCTTGATGCATTGTGTAAAGACGGACATCTATCTTCTCAGTCCTACAATCTCATCGAATCAACATGGACGATGGCACAGCGTCTTCGACGCTTGAAAGTAATCGCAACAGGCCCATCGGCTTCCAAGAATGATGTCCTGCCATCGAATGCTGATCAACTCGTTGCTTTGGCAATGCTCATGGGATATTCGCGTGAGAGTCGCTCCCAGATGATTGATCAGTGGCTGGCCGCCTCACGCAAAGTCCGCACGCTTTTTGAGAAACTGTTCTGGGATATCACCTAGGAGAAGAGAAAACGCGTGAAGTTAGTACTTATTCGGCACGGACAAACAGCAGCCAATCTCTCGGCGGCATTGGATACGCGGCTTCCCGGACTTCCCCTGACAGACCTCGGACAATCACAAGCCCAATCGCTGAGCGAACGCTTCTCCAAGGAAGTCGGCGATCGCCTCGATGCCCTCACAGTTTCAGCAATGACGAGGACGCGGCAGACCGCAGCGCCCCTTTGTGAACGCTATGGTGTCAAACCCCAGGTGAGCGCGCAGATCCGGGAGGTCTCTGCAGGGGACTTTGAGATGTCGTCTTCCCCGGTCGCGATCCGTGTTTATGTTGAAGCCTGCTATGCATGGATGAACGCCAACTTTGCTCATCGCATGCCTGGGGCAGAAGACGGATACGAATTTCTTGGTCGCGTCGTGCCGATTATCCGCGATGTGATGGAGCGTGCTTACCTCTCCGGGGGAGACGAGGGAGTAGGCGGCATCGTCGCACACGGCGGGTTAATCCGAGTTCTTTCCGCCGTGCTGAGCGAAGACATTCGCCTGGGTGTGAACCCGACCCAGTTCATGTCAAATACCGGAATGGCGGTTTTTGAAGCCAGTATTCAGGAGTTTCGTCAACTGGGAGTCGGTGAAATTGCCAATCTGAAGGCATTGAGCTGGGACGGGCGCCAACTGGGCTAAAGCGCGCAAACCCTCCACGGCCTCGGCAATTACTCTTCGCGGGTGGGGGAATCTGAAGGCGTCGGGGAGTCAGAGAAATCGCTGACCTCGTAAGGGAAATTTCTATATCTGAGATAGTCGATGAGGAACTGCCTGTGATCTGCGCACGCGAGCCACTTTTTCGTGCGGCCGGTGTGAATTTTGGGATTCGACCACTCGATGAGAAATTCGGCGGGGTTCTCACACTCTCGCGTTGAGCACACCGCGTGCTCAATACCGTGTCCCAAAGCCATGGCGAATCCTCCCACGATGATGCGTCTGTTTCGCAGTGCAAGTCCACTGACAGATCTGTGGCATTGTCCCATAAAACGCGTGCCCGGTGGGGAAGTTTGTGGATGCGCTGTAGACTGACACAGTATTAATCCAGCCCAAAAGGGAGAAGTAATGTCGGGACACTCTAAGTGGGCGACTACCAAGCACAAGAAGGCGGCGATTGACGCCAAGCGCGGTAAGCTCTTCGCACGACTCATTAAGAACATTGAAGTTGCTGCTCGTACAGGTGGTGGCGATCCTGCCGGTAACCCCACCCTTTTCGACGCTATTCAAAAGGCGAAGAAGAACTCTGTTCCCGCAGACAACATCGAGCGCGCCATCAAGCGCGGCTCGGGTGCAGAAGCAGGCGGCGCAAACTACGAGACCATCATGTATGAAGGCTACGGCCCCAATGGTGTTGCTTCCTCGTGGAGTGCTTGACCGATAACCGTAACCGTGCAGCATCCGATGTTCGCCTTGGTTTCACGCGTCAGGGCGGTTCTCTTGCCGATCCCGGATCTGTTTCCTATCTCTTCTCAAGGCGTGGTGTCATTGAGGTTCCTGCGGCTGAGGGCGTTGATGAAGACCGACTGATGGAAGTTGTTCTTGACGCTGGAGCAGAGGAAGTTGAAGACCTCGGTGAAGGTTTTGTCATCGAGTGTGATCCCAGTGATGTCGTTGCGGTCCGCACTGCGCTGCAGGAAGCCGGTATTGACTACGATTCGGCCGAAACTCAATTCGTTGCCTCTACCGAGGTTGAACTTGACCTCGAAGGCGCTCTTAAGGTCAACAAGCTGATCGATGCACTCGAAGACTCAGACGACGTGCAGAACATCTACACGAATATGTCTCTTTCTGACGAGGTGCGCGCCCAGCTGGAAGAAGAGGAGTAAAGGATGACTGAGCAGACGACCACACGCGAGGTCGGAACTCCGCAGGTGAAGCGGGGCATGGCTCAGATGCTCAAGGGCGGCGTCATCATGGACGTCGTTACTCCTGAGCAGGCAAAGATTGCCGAGGACGCAGGTGCAGTTGCCGTTATGGCACTTGAGCGTGTTCCCGCTGATATCCGCGCTCAAGGTGGCGTTGCCCGCATGTCTGACCCGGATCTCATCGACGGCATCATCAATGCCGTTTCGATCCCGGTCATGGCAAAGGCTCGCATCGGCCACTTTGTCGAAGCTCAGGTTCTTCAGTCTTGGGCGTCGACTACATCGACGAGTCAGAAGTTTTGACCCCTGCGGATTACTCCCACCACATCGACAAGTGGAACTTCACCGTTCCCTTCGTCTGTGGTGCGACCAATCTTGGCGAGGCTCTTCGTCGCATCAATGAGGGCGCCGCGATGATTCGCTCCAAGGGCGAGGCCGGCACCGGCGATGTATCGAACGCGACTACGCACATGCGCAAGATCCGCGACGAAATTCGCCGTCTCACCTCACTGCCTGAAGACGAACTCTACGTTGCCGCGAAGGAACTGCAGGCTCCCTATGAGCTGGTCGCTGAGGTTGCTCGTGAAGGACGCCTTCCCGTGGTTCTTTTCACTGCTGGCGGTATTGCTACTCCCGCGGACGCTGCAATGATGATGCAGCTCGGCGCAGAAGGCGTTTTCGTGGGCTCCGGCATCTTTAAGTCCGGCAATCCCGCGAAGCGTGCGGCCGCAATCGTCAAGGCAACGACCTTCTACGATGATCCCGCCGTGATCGCTGAGGTTTCCCGAGGCCTCGGTGAGGCAATGGTTGGCATCAACGTTGACGATCTTCCTGTTGACCATCGATTGGCTGAACGCGGATGGTAACGGTCGGCATCCTTGCCCTTCAGGGCGATGTCGCAGAACATGTGCGGGCGCTGGAAGAATCCGGCGCCCGCGCTGTCCTTGTGCGACGTCAAAGTGAACTAGACGCTGTCGACGGCCTCGTTATTCCCGGCGGGGAATCGACGACCATGTCGAATCTGCTTCTGTCTTTCGGCCTCTTCGATCCGCTATCGAAGAAAATCGCGGATGGGATGCCCGTTTACGGGACCTGCGCGGGAATGATCATGCTCGCTACGCATATCCTTGACGGCCGAGACGACCAGCGTTCCTTTGCTGCGATCGATATGGTTGTGCGCCGCAATGCTTTTGGGCGGCAGGTCGATTCGTACGAAGAAGATCTTTTCATCGACGGGATTGAAGGCGCGCCTTTCCCGGCGGTTTTTATCCGTGCTCCCTGGGTTGAGTCGGTAGGCAATGACGTGAAAGTTCTTGCCCGCGCGGGGAATCTACCTGATGGCCCCATTGTTGCTGTTCGCAGCGGCCAGGCCATGGCAACCTCTTCCACCCGGAGATTGGCTCAGACTCACGATTCCATGACCTTTTCGTACGGATGATCCGCGGAGAAGCCTGAAGATGCGGGTATTGGGTATTGACCCAGGTATTACGCGGTGTGGACTCGGCGTTGTAGACGTCGATGCGACTCGTCGTGCCTCGATGGTTTTCGTTGGTGTCGCGCGTTCGTCAACTGAGCTTGCTCAGCATTTTCGCTTGGCGAAGATTGCCGATGCGATTGATCGCGTCATTGGGCTCTACCATCCTGAAGTGGTTGCCATCGAGCAGGTTTTTGCGCAAGACAATTTGCGTTCCGTTTCGACAACGATGCAGGTTATGGGCGTAGCCCTTGCTGCAGCGGGGCGCGCGGGGCTGCCGATGGCGATCCATACTCCATCCGAAGTGAAAAGTGCCGTCACGGGAAACGGCAATGCCGACAAAGCGCAAGTCCAGCATATGGTTGCTCGTATTCTCGGATTAGATAAGCCACCCAAGCCTGCAGATGCTGCGGACTCCCTCGCTATAGCGATCTGCCATGCGTGGCGGGGGACCGGACTTCTTGGAGCTCGATCGGATTCGACGGTTGCAGTTTCCTCTTCAGGAAAGCTCTCTGCGCGCGGACAGCTGACTCCCGCACAAGAAATGTGGGCACAAGCGCAAAGCGGCTCAGCGCCGCACCGGCGCGGTCGATCCCAGGCGACGGCGCAGCTAGGGTATCGTACGTATGTTCGGTCGCATCGATTTGAGGTGAAGTCATGATTTCCAGAGTTCTCGGCACAGTGGCGCAAGTTGGCGTCGACGATGTTGTCGTGGTCTACGGGGGACTTGGCTTTAAGGTCTTCATTGTTCCGCCCTTGGCAAGCGAGTTGCACAAAGGCGATGAGATTGAGCTCTACACCCACTTGATTGTTCGCGAAGACGCATTGACTCTCTATGGTTTTAAGACCGAAGAAGAACGAAAAGTCTTTGAGATTCTCATGTCTGTGACCGGAATTGGACCTCGAATTGGACTAGCCGCTCTGTCTGTCTTCAGCCCGAATGATCTGCGCCGAGCCGTTGCTGATCAAGATACTGCAACGCTTTCGCGCATTCCGGGAGTTGGAAAAGAAAGTCGCCTCGCGAATGCTCGTCGAATTGGGCGACAAACTTGGCCTTCCCGCGCAGCTTCCCGAGGCCTCGGCCCCCCTCAGCCGGGGTGGTTGAAGCAGAAGTGAAGGCCGCGCTCATCGGGCTTGGATGGAATGAAACAAAGGCGGAGAGCGTCCTGTCTGAGCTCGGTGGAAACGGGCTTAACGCTTCCGATCTTTTGCGGGCTGCACTCATGAAGCTGGGAGGCGCTAATGGCCGATGAATTTGAGCCCTCGATCAACATTGTTGCTCCGGATGCTGGAGAACTTGAGAGGGCTGCCGAGGCAGCACTTCGCCCCAAGCGTCTCAGTGAGTTTGTTGGTCAAAGTGTCGTGCGCAATCAGCTTCAACTGGTGCTGGATGCTGCTCGGGCACGAGGCGCGAGCGCTGACCATGTGCTTCTTGCTGGCCCTCCCGGGCTAGGAAAAACGACCCTGGCCATGATTATTGCAGCGGAGATGGGAACCTCACTGCGACTGACTTCTGGTCCCGCCATCCAACATGCCGGTGACCTTGCGGCGATTTTGTCCGGCCTCCAAGAAGGCGATGTCCTCTTTATTGACGAAATCCATCGTCTTGCGCGCACAGCCGAGGAAATGCTCTACCTGGCGATGGAAGACTTCCGCGTTGACGTGGTGGTAGGAAAAGGACCCGGGGCAACCTCAATTCCTTGACCCTTCCCCCCTTCACTGTCGTCGGAGCAACGACGCGATCGGGGCTTTTGCCGGCGCCTCTTCGCGATCGTTTCGGCTTTACGGCACATCTGGAGTTTTATTCGACTGAAGACCTAGAGATGGTCGTGAAGCGTTCTGCTGATCTTCTCGCCACACCCATCGATGCACAGGCTGCCCATGAAATTGCCTCACGCTCTCGAGGCACTCCCCGTATCGCAAACCGTCTACTGCGGCGAGTCGTCGATTTTGCGCAGGTACGTGGAAATGGGCAGCTCACTCTTGAGGCCGCTCGGGGAGCTCTCGAGCTTTTTGAAGTTGATGCCTTTGGTTTGGACCGACTTGACCGCGCCGTTTTGGATGCGATGTGCCGTCGTTTTGCCGGGGGACCGGTGGGACTGACCACTTTGGCTGTCACGGTTGGAGAAGAAGCAGAAACTGTCGAGACGGTTGCGGAGCCCTATTTGGTGCGTGAAGGCTTCATTTTGCGGACGACACGCGGGCGCATGGCGACGGCGAAGGCTTGGAAACACTTAGGGCTTACTCCGCCGCCTGAATCGACGCTTTTTGAGTGATTTTTGTGAACCCGGACGGTATGTCACCGAAAACCAAGCGTAGCTATTAGACTGTATGCGGATAGTTATCGTGCGTATCTGCCCCTAGAAGAAAGACACACCGTGGATTATAAATTCCTGCTCTTCCTTGCCATCGCAGTCGTTGCCATGTTTGTGATGAATGCTCGTGCCCGTAAGCGCATGATGGAGCAAGAAAAAGAAGCAGAACGACGTCGCAACGAAATGATGGTTCCGGGTGCGTGGGTTCGCATGCGCTGCGGATTCTGGGGACGCTTTGTTGACAAAGACGGCGAGATCATCATTCTTGAAACTCCCGGCGGCTCCGAAACCTACTGGGATCAGCGCGCAGTTCTTGAAGTTGCTGAAGAACTTCCCCCTTCCAAGGCAGTGAGTCTGACAACCAGGACGATACGCAAGAAGAGCCGGAAGAAGAACCCATCCTCGGCTTGGATTCGCAGGAAAACCCCACCGACACGAAGTAATCCCCTAAGGGACCCAAAGGCAGCCCATCGTGAAAACTCAAAAGCGTCATCCATGGCGCGCACTCTTTACTCTCATCTTTATTTTTGTTCTCGGGACAGCCTCGCTTGTCGTCGGAAAACTGACGAACAAGGGTGCTTCCTACACTCCTTCCTTGGCTTTGGACCTGCAAGGTGGAACGCAGCTCATTTTGACCCCAGTTTCGACAGGGCAAGGTGACCGAGAGGTTACTGAAAGCGATATCACCGAGGCGATCAACATCATTCGCCAGCGTATTGACGCATCCGGTGTGTCAGAGTCGGAAATCTCCTCTCTGGGTTCGAGCAATATTTCTGTGTCGATTCCCGGTACTCCTTCCCAGGAAACCTTGGATTTGATTCGTTCGTCTTCGCAGATGAACTTCCGTCCGGTTCTGGCGATGCTTCCCGCAGTCAAGCAGTCGGAGGGAACACCTACGCCTTCTGCAAGCCAGGGTGCGGAAGTGACGAGTCCTCAGAACAGTGAGTCTCCTTCTCCTTCGGAGTCAGCATCGGCGTCTCAGAGCGCTTCTCCTTCGGAGAGCGCATCGCCTTCGGCGTCTGCAAGCCCGAGCTTAGTCACTACCGCACTGAGCGAAGAACGCGCTAAGGAACTTGCCGATATCAATAAAGACGGCGTTCTTTCTGATACACCCAGCGAGAATCCAGAAAGTAACTCGGATCTGAAGTGGGCCACCGAGCAGGCTCGCTATGACCTTTTCACTTTGGACTGCACCACTGCTCGTGGCGGACGCACCGAAGCCCCCGCGGATAAGCCCTACGCTGCTTGTGATGCGGATGGGAACATTAAGTACCTTCTTGGTCCGGTTGACGTTTCGGGTGCCAATCTTGCCGATGCAAGCGCCGGAATGGGCGTGAACCAACAGGGGCACACGACCGGTGAATGGATCGTAAACCTCACGTTCAACGACGAGGGCGCGAAGCAATTCGCTGAGGCATCGAAGCGGCTCTACGATCTCAGCCAAGATACTGAGGGCGGTAAGAGCTACGGCAAGCCTGATCGCAACCACTTTGCGGTGGTGCTGGATGGACAGGTGATTACTGCTCCCTCGATGAATGCGGTCATTACGGACGGTAAGGCCCAGATTTCGGGTAACTTCACCGCGAAGACTGCCTCAGCCTTGGCCAACCAGTTGCGCTTCGGTTCTTTGCCCTTGAACTTCGAAGTTCAATCGGAACAGCAGATTTCTGCAACGCTCGGCTCTGAGCATCTTGAAAAGGGTCTGTGGGCTGGCCTCATTGGTCTGCTTCTCGTTGTCCTCTACATGATTTGGCAATACCGTGGCCTTGCCGTTATTTCAGCAGGTTCGCTGCTTGTCGCAGGATGCCTAACCTATCTGGTCATCACGGTTCTTTCATGGGCCGTTGGTTATCGATTGTCACTTGCTGGCATTGCGGGCTTGATCGTTTCTGTCGGTGTTACTGCGGACTCCTTTATCGTCTACTTCGAACGTATCCGAGATGAAGTCCGCGATGGACGTCCACTCAGTGCCGCGGTTGATGAAGGCTGGGATCGTGCGAAGCGAACCATTTTGGTCTCCGATGCGGTCAACCTCGTTGCAGCTGTTGTTCTCTACGTCCTCGCTGTCGGTGGTGTTCAAGGCTTCGCCTTCACTCTGGGCGTGACAACGGTCGTGGACTTGGTCGTGATCTTCCTCTTCACGCACCCCATGATGGAGCTTCTCATTCGCACCGAGTTCTTCGGTGGGGGACACAAGCTCTCGGGTCTCGATCCCGAGCACTTGGGTGCACGTTCGGCAATTACTTATGCCGGCCGAGGCCGTGTGGTTGTTTCAGCGCAGGGTTCCGAATCTGAGCAATTGGGCGCAGATGGTGAAGTCATGTCACTTGCCGAGCGCAAACGTGCTGCCCGTTTGGCGGAGCAAGAAAAGGCGGAGGCAACTGCCACACCTGAGGTTTCGGACAAGCAGGAGGGAGAAGACCAATGATGAGTTACGCGCAGTGGGGCAATGCCCTGTACTCGGGTGAGAAGTCATATGCGATCGTTCCTAAGCGTCGGATCTTTGTCCGAGCTGCTTACGCCGTTATTGCTGTGTGCATCGTGTTGATTGCCATTCTTGGCCTCAACCGTTCATTCGAATTTACCGGCGGTTCGCAATTTACACTGACCGGTCTGACCAACACCTCGCAGCAGCCGGCATACGATGCAATCCAGAAGGCCAACTTGGCCTCTGAAGTTCGCGTTTCCTCGGTGGGCGTCGACGGTATCCGTGTTCAGACGGAATCCTTGGATTCTCAGAAGACTCTTGCGGTTCGCGAGGCTTTGGCTCAGGCGTACAGCGTCAACGCCAGCGATGTTCAATCCGCTTCGATTGGCCCCTCTTGGGGACGTGACGTGACGGCGAAGGCTGCTCAATCACTGATCATTTTCTTGACTCTTGTTGCCGTTTTGATGACGGTTTACTTCCGGTCATGGACAATGTCGGTTGCCGCGATTTTTGCGCTCTTCCACGATATTGCGATGACTCTTGGCTTCTTCGCGGTTACCCGCGTTGAGGTTTCGCCGGCAACGGTCATCGGCTTCCTGACAATTTTGGGCTACTCACTTTACGACACCGTCGTGGTTTTCGATAAGGTTCGTGAGCTTACCAAGGGAATCAATGATCAGAACCGCTACACCTATGGCGACATGGTGAACTTGGCTGTGAACCAGACGATGGTTCGTTCACTGAACACCTCCATCGTTGCCTTGCTCCCGGTCGGATCCATTTTGATTATTGGATCTTTGCTTTTGGGAGCGGGAACGTTGACCGATATTTCACTTGCACTGTTTGTCGGAATGATCGTCGGCACGTACTCGTCAATCTTTATCGCTTCGCCTTTGCTGGTTATGCTTGAAGAACGCCGTGCCTCTACAAAGGAACACAATGAAATTGTTGCCCGTCGGCGTGAACGCGACGGCGGCAGCAGCGACCATGTCCGCGTTGCACCGGTCCAGCCCGGTCGACGCCTCGCAAATGATGCCCAACCCAAGAGGAAGAAGGCCCGCCGATGAGCGCTGAGCTCGGCACAGTTGTCAGTGATTTGGTCTTGAGCCACTTGCGAGAGGTTCAAGATTTTCCCGAGGAAGGGGTGCTGTTCCGCGACATCACACCGCTGCTTGCAGACGGAGAAGCCTTTGCGAAGCTCATCGAGCTCCTCGCAGATCACTACCGCGGTCGTATTGATGCAGTAGCAGGTTTGGAATCACGAGGCTTCATCCTCGCTGCTCCCTTGGCTACCGCTCTTGGAATTGGGATGATTACGGTCCGAAAGGGAGGCAAGCTTCCCGGTCCGGTGATCGGTATCGACTACGATCTCGAGTACGGAAGCGCACGTATGGAGCTCAATCCGGGCCTCGTTCGTGAAGGTGCACGTGTTCTTGTCGTCGACGATGTGTTGGCGACGGGTGGAACTGCAGCGGCATCTGTGAAACTGCTTGAGCAGTGTGGCGCGAAGATTGAAGCCGTTGCTATTTTGCTTGAGCTTGAGGCGTTGAAGGGACGTACAAAGCTGGAGCCTCACGTGAAGGTTGAAACTGCTGTCGTTTTCTAATTCGGGCCTTTCATTCCCGCAGATCACTTGTATCATTGAGGAATGAGTGAGCAAAAAGACGATGTGACCCGGCCGCCCGCGGCCGGGTCACGTGTGCGTTCAGGACTTGTATGGTTCGGTGCTCGTTCAAAGACGACGACACCCGAGATTGAACCTCTGATCCGCGCCCTCCGTGCAAATCACCCGAAAGCCGATATTTCACTGATCGAGCGAGCGTATCGTACGGCAGAAAAAGCCCATCGCGGGCAAATGCGTAAGAGCGGGGAACCCTACATTACTCACCCGGTCGCCGTCGCCACGATTTTTGGCTGAGGTTGGTATGACCTCGCCAACGCTTGCTGCCGCTCTTTTGCACGACACCGTTGAAGACACCGACTACAGCTTGGAACAGCTCACCGCAGATTTTTGGTCCCGCAATCGCACAGCTCGTCGACGGCGTGACAAAGCTCGACAAAATCCGTTACGGAGCAAACGCCCAGTCGGAGACTCTGCGCAAAATGATCATCGCGATGAGTCGTGACATCCGCGTTTTGCTCATCAAACTTGCTGATCGCCTCCACAATGCTCGTACCTGGCGTTTCGTACCTGTCGAATCTGCAAAGAAGAAGGCGCGCGAAACGCTTGAGATTTACGCTCCGCTGGCACACCGCCTCGGAATGAACATGATCAAATGGGAGCTTGAAGAGCGCTCCTTCAAAGTCCTCTATCCCGAAATCTACGAGGAAATCGATCATCTCGTTGCCGAGCGCGCTCCCGAGCGAGACGTCTACCTACGCGAAGTGATCACGCAGATTGAAGAAGATCTACGCAGGTCCGGAACTCAAGGCACCGTGAGCGGGCGACCTAAAAACCACTATTCGATCTATCAAAAGATGATCGTTCGTAATAAAGCCTTCGATGAGATCTTTGATCTGGTCGCGGTGCGCGTGCTGGTTGAGACAGTTCGCGACTGCTATGCGGTTTTGGGAGCGCTCCACGGTCGATGGAACCCGATTCCCGGGCGCTTCAAAGACTATATCGCCATGCCGAAGTTCAACTTCTATCAGTCGCTGCATACGACGGTGATTGGTCCCGGCGGGCGTCCGGTTGAGATTCAGATCCGCACCTACGAGATGCACGAGCACGCCGAGCACGGCGTCGCCGCACACTGGAAGTACAAGCAGAATCCGAACGCGAATTCGCTTGAGTCGGATCGAATGAGTGCTGACGAACAGATGAACTGGCTTCGGGCGCTCGTCGATATGGAACGGGAAACCGGCGATCCCGAAGAATTCTTAGATTCTCTTCGCTACGAGATTTCCGGTGAAGAGGTTTATGTCTTCACCCCCAAAGGCGAGGTCGTTGTCCTTCCGCGAGGGGCCACACCGGTTGATTTCGCCTACACGGTGCACACCGAAGTCGGCCACCATACGGTCGGCGCGAAGGTCAATGGGCGCCTCGTGCCCCTTGATACTCGGCTTGAATCCGGGCAGACCGTTGAAGTTGTCACTTCAAAATCTGATAAAGCGGGTCCGTCGCGAGACTGGCTGGCCTTTGTTGCATCGCCTCGAGCGCGCTCAAAGATCAAGGGCTGGTTCTCGCGCGAACGTAAGGAAGAGGCCGTCGAGGCGGGCAAGGAACACATTGCGCGTGCTATGCGTAAGCAGAACTTGCCTCTGCAGCGTTTGATGAGTCATGACTCACTGCTCTCTGTTGCTACCTCTTTGGGATATCCCGATATTTCTGGACTGTATGCAGCCGTTGGTGACGGTCATATTTCCGCGCAAAGCATCGTCACGAAGCTCGTTGAAAACCTCGGTGGGGGAGACGGAACAGAGGAAACTCTCTCCGAAGCGATTACCCCCGGAAGCCATCGATCGACAATTGGTGAATACAGTGCGAAGGGACAGGGCGTCTCTGTCGCGGGAATGAATGCCAATGACGTTTGGGTCAAGCTTGCACGTTGCTGCACGCCCGTACCGGGCGACGAGATTATCGGCTTTATCACCCGCGGCCAGGGCGTGTCAGTTCACCAGAGTTCATGCCCCAATGCGATCCGTCTCCAGGGACTACATCCGGAGCGCTTCGTGGAAGTGTCGTGGAGCGGTGAGCACTCACATGCCCAGTATCTCGTTCAGATTCAGACCAAAGCCTTGGACAGGCCAGGACTCTTGGCTGATATGACGAAGGTGATGACCGATTATCGCGTGAACATTCTTTCGGCATCGACGGTGTCGACGCGTGATCAAGTTGCGACGGCGCGTTTCAGCTTTGAATTGGCAGAGATCAGTCACCTCAATGCCGTGCTATCTGCTTTGCGTCGGGTTGACGGGGTTTTCGAAGCGGTGCGAGTATCGACCTCTGCGGCGCAGTAAGTGCGTATCGCTTCGTGGAATCCTAGTGAAACGTCACACCTTTTTTTATGAGTTTGGCGGCTATTTCATTTAGGATGGATGCGTACCGTTGATGGTATGCCTGTGTGGAGCCCCCACGCACCGCGTCGGATGGGAAACTGTCCCAACCTCTAAGGAATATCGTGACCACTTCGCCTGAACCGCAGGCCGTTGAGCCTGAAGTTGCCGCTGCACGTACTGTCGAACAACCAGGAACCCAGGAAATGTCGACCGATTTTGGTCGGATTGACTCGCAGGGAAATGTGTGGGTTAAGGACGGCGAAGAAGAGCGCATGATTGGCTCTTTCCCCGAAGGCCTGCCCGCAGATCCCTTTGCTCTGTATACGCGTCGTTACGCAGATCTTGAAGCTACGATCAAGCTTTTCGAAGATCGACTCGCTTCACTTGGTCCCAAGGAAATTGACCAGACTTTAGCAACCCTCAAGGAGGCAGTTGCCCTTCCTAACGCAATTGGCGATTTGCCGGCATTGCGTGCGCGCGTAGCCGCTGTCGAAGAACGTGCCCAGGCACGTAAGGAAGAGGCAAAGGAAGAGCGTCGCCTCGCAAAGGAACAGGCACTTGCCGAACGTACCTCGCTGGTCGAGCGCGCTGAAGCGATTTTGGCCAAGGAATCTTCGAAGATTCATTGGGAAGCAATCAGGTCAGCTGCTTCGCGATCTCCTCGAAGAGTGGAAGCAGATGCAGCGCAGGGGTCCGCGCCTCGATAAGAGCACTGAGGACGAGCTCTGGAAGCGTTTCTCGGCAACCCGTACGCAGTTTGACCGCCGTCGCCGTCAGTACTTCTCTGAACTTGATGAGCGCCAAGGTCAGGCCAAACGCGTGAAGGAAGAGATTATTGCTCGTGCTGAGGCGCTGAAGGATTCGACTAATTGGGGTGAGACTTCAGCTGCTTTCCGCGACCTGATGGAGCAGTGGAAGCGCGCTCCGCGAGCGTCCCGCCGTGAAGACGACGCGCTGTGGGCACGTTTCCGTTCCGCTCAGCAGGCCTTCTTTGATGCTCGTCACCGTAATGATCTTGCAGTTGATTCCGAGTACCAGGCGAACTTGAGTGCAAAGGAAGAGCTCCTCAAGGAAGCCGAAGCTCTGCTTCCCATCACGAACCATGAGGAAGCCAAGTCTGCGCTTCGTTCGATTCAGGATCGTTGGGCAGAGATCGGTCGTGTTCCTTCTGAGCACTTCCGAAAGATCGAGTCTCGACTGCGCGCCGTTGAAGATGCTTTGCGCCAGGCGGAAGAAGCTGAGTGGCGTCGAACGAACCCCGAAACGCGCGCGCGTGCAACGGGAATGCTTGGACAACTTGAAGAACAGCTTGAGCAGCTGCGCGAAGACCTTGAGACCGCTAAGGCACAGGGTGACGATGCTCGCGTTCGTGAGTTGACGCAGGCCTTGGAAACCAAGAAGGCATGGTTCGACCAGATTTCCTCGACGCTCTCGTGAGCCAGGGAATTCGGATCCATGTGATCCCGACACCCTTCTATGGTGCGAATTGCTACGTCATTTCGCCCCGAAGCGAAGGTAGTGCGCCGGTTCAGTCTCTTGTTGTCGACCCTTCTTTTGGCGCTCGTGAAAAGATTCGAGAGGCACTGGAGGAAGACAACGCCTACGTGGGTGCGGTGCTGGCGACACACGGCCATGCCGACCACGTCTGGGATTGCGCAGAGATCGCCTCGTGGGCACCAGATGGTCCGGCTCCGGTGTGGATCCCGAGTCCTGACGTGTACCGCTTGGATGACCCGGCCTCGTACGTGAGCCTTCCTCTTCCTGAGGAAGTGAATGTACCGTGGGTAAAGCCTGCGCTCATCAAGGAATGCCCAGTCGATACTCTCGAGTACGTTCGCGGTGTTTACTTGCGTATGGTTCCGGCCCCCGGACACACCGAAGGTTCAGCGCTCTTTTTGGGCGCATCGGAACTCACTGTGTTCTGGAACGGTACTCGCGCTTTAGATACCGAGGTCGTTGTTCCTTGGGCGCTCAGCGGCGACGTCATCTTCGCGGGCTCTGTTGGCAGAACCGATATGCCCGGTGGTGACGAGACCCAAATGCGTCATTCTTTGCGTACGCTCGCCAATGTGATCGACCCGCAGACGATTCTCTTCCCGGGGCACTCGGTTGCAACGACCATGGGAGATGAGCTGGAGACAAACGCCTACCTCAGGCGCGCTCGAAGCATCGGTTAGTTACTTGCGCCGACATGTGAGCCGGCGCGTGAAAGAATAGGACTCATGGCACGTACTTCACTTTCAGGTTTCCCAGAGTGGCTCCCGCAGGGGCGCATCGTTGAACAGGCGATTTTGGACCACATTCGTTCGGTTTCGAGCTCCACGGATTTGCGGGAATCGAAACTCGAGCCGTCGAGACTCTTGAGCAGCTTCAATCCAAGGGTGAAACCTCGAAAGAAATCTACGTTCTGGACCGTCTTCAAGCACTGAAGGAAGAAGGCGGACGTTCCTCAAAGGAACGCCAAATGGGCCTTCACTTTGACTTGACTGTTCCTTTTGCGCGTTACGTGATCGAGAACGCCAACGAGCTCGATTTTCCGTTTAAGCGTTATCAGATCCAAAAGGTCTGGCGCGGTGAACGCCCACAGGACGGTCGTTTCCGCGAGTTTACTCAGGCAGATATTGATGTTGTTGGTCTGGGTGAGCTTCCCTTCCACTATGAAGTGGATCTGCCCTTGGTGATGGCAGAAGCTTTGATGTCTTTGCCGATTCCTCCCGTTCACGTCTTGGTCAACAACCGCAAGGTTGTCCAGGGAATTTGTGAGGGCCTCGGCGTCGATGACGTTGAGTCTGCACTTCGCGGCCTCGATAAGCTCGATAAAATTGGACCCGAAGGTGTGGCTGAGGAGCTTGCCGAGGCCGGGCTTGAGCAGCCGCAAATTGAGGTGCTCTTGCGTATGGCGCAGATCCGTACCGAGGATTCCGAGCATCTGCGCTCGGAGGTGAACGCGCTGGGCGTATCGAGTGAAACACTCACTCAGGGCTTGGATGAACTGTGCGCATTGGTTGAGCAGGCTGGGGCAGCGATGCCGGGTGTTGTTCTGGCTGATCTGAAGATTGCTCGTGGACTGGATTACTACACGGGGTCCGTTTACGAAAGCGAAATCGTTGGGCACGAGGACTTGGGATCGATCTGTTCTGGCGGACGGTACGATTCTCTTGCCAAGGACGGAAAGCGAAGCTATCCCGGTGTCGGCCTCTCTATCGGCGTGTCTCGTTTGGTGTCACGCATCCTTTCACAGGACATGGTGACAGCTTCTCGTAAGGTGCCGACCTGCGTTGTTATCGCAGTTGCTGACGAGGAACAGCGTCAACACTGCAACGCTCTGGCGACGATCTTGCGCAAGCGCGGGATTCCCACCGATGTTGCCCCCAGTGCGGCGAAGTTTGGCAAACAGATTAAGTTCGCTGACAAGCGAGGGATTCCCTTCGTATGGTTCCCGGGAAGCGAAGGCGAAGGGGATACCGTCAAGGACATCCGTTCAGGCGAGCAGGTTCAAGCCGATATCTACAATTGGCAGCCTCCGGCAGAAGACCTTCATCCCTCGATTGTTCCTTCGCAAGACTCGAACGACTAAGCTCCGGGTGCCTTCGGTGTGCGATCTCACCGGAGGCACCGCTGTCTTCACGCCCAAGTAACTGATAGCCTTGCAAGGCAACGAGGCGCAACCCAATGGTGGTCGAGTGCGTCTCGGCGGTGAAAACGGTGTGGGGTCGCGCGTCATCCGTGAAGTCGACCCAGAGCGACGCTAATTGTAAGGAAACTTGTGTCCACTGCGCCCGAAAACGCCACTGAAATGACCTTTGCTGATCTCGGCCTCCCCGATGATCTTCTCGCAGCCATTACCCAGATGGGGTATGAAGTTCCCACTCCGATCCAAGCTGAGGCAATTCCTGCACTTCTCGAACTGCACGATGTCGTTGGAATCGCTCAGACTGGCACGGGAAAGACCGCTGCATTTTGGCTTGCCTCTTCTTGCCGTGATTGATTCAGATGAACGCCATGTGCAGGCACTTGTTCTTGCCCCCACGCGTGAGCTGGCAATGCAATCCGCACAGGCAATTTCGGATTTTGCTTCTCATAGTCGCGATATCGATGTTGTCCCGGTCTACGGTGGTTCCGCCTACGGACCGCAGATTGGCGCGCTCAAGCGCGGAGCCCAGTTGTTGTAGGAACACCGGGGCGCGTCATTGATCTGATCGAAAAGGGTGCCTTGGATCTGAGCCAGGTCTCAATGCTTGTCCTTGATGAAGCTGATGAAATGCTTCGTATGGGATTCGCAGAAGACGTTGAAACCATTACGTCTTCTGTTCCTTCCGATCGCCTCACTGCGCTTTTTTCCGCGACTATGCCCGCCGCAATCGAAAAGATCGCCCAGACGCATCTCAAGGATCCCCTCAAGATCGCTGTATCCGAAGAGTCATCGACAGTTGATACTATTCACCAGACCTATGCGGTGGTTCCCTACAAGCACAAGATCGGTGCTTTGTCACGGGTCCTAGCGACGCGAGCGCAGCACCAGAGCAACGAAGAATCCGACGCAGCGATCGTTTTTGTTCGCACGCGCCTCGATGTCGAGGAAATTTCACTCGAATTGAATTCTCGAGGATTTAAAGCGGCGGGTATTTCCGGTGACGTGGCACAAACCGAGCGCGAGCGCATGGTCGAGCGCTTGAAGAACGGTTCTTTGGACGTTTTGGTTGCGACCGACGTTGCTGCACGTGGCCTCGATGTCGAACGTATTGGTTTGGTCGTGAACTTCGATGTGCCTCGTGAAGCTGAGGCCTACGTTCACCGAATCGGACGAACGGGGCGCGCGGGACGTCAGGGGCGATCGCTCACCTTCTTTACGCCTCGCGAGCACTCTCGTCTTCGCAAGATTGAAAAGCTCACTGGAACTCAGATGGAAGAAGTTGAGATTCCTTCTCCCGCTGCGGTTTCCCAGTTCCGAGCCAGCCGGATCTTAGATTCGATCGGCGAGCGAATCGAGAAGGGACGTTTGGATCTCTACCGCACGCTTCTTGACGAAATTCACGATACAACCTCGCTCGAGATTGAAGATATCGCCGCCGCACTCTTGGCCAAGGCCGTTGGTGATGAGGGGCCGAATGCACGAATTGCTGACGACCGACGCGGAAACGGCAAAATTCGCCGCGAAGAAGAACTCGATGAGTCCGGAGAATTTGCTCGGGCGAGCTTTGAAAGCGGCCGTGATCGTGAGCGTCCGCTTAAGGGACGTAAGACTTCGACAACGCCTCGTCACGCGGTGGGAACCGGCACTCGCTACCGCATCGAGGTCGGTAAGAAGGACCGCGTCAAGCCCGGTGCCATCGTCGGTGCAATCACCGGTGAAGGCGGCATCTCGGGCGCAGATATCGGCCACATCGATATCTACCCGACTTTCTCTTTGGTTGAGATTCACACAGATCTCAGTGCAGATTCCATGACGCGCATTTCCAAGGCTCATGTTTCTGGACGAGCCTTGCGAATCCGTGTCGATGAAGGCCCCGATGGCAAATCACACGCGCCTAAGAAGAGTCCGATTGCGCGTAAGGAATCCCGAGAAGGCAGCCATCGCCTCGACCGGGGACGCGGGCGTCATCTTCCGCATTCTGAGGAGCACCGCTTCGATGATCGCCGAGGCGAGCGTCGCTTTGGGGATCGCGAACGTTCGACGCGTGGTGGTCGCTTTGCGCAGCCGCAGCGCAAGTCAGCCTCGAAGAAGGTAGCTAAGCGCCGCTTCGGTCGCTGAGTCGGACGAGGAACTTACACGGACGCGCGGGGGAGGAGGTCTTCCTCGCGCGTTCGCATTGCTGCGAAGACTCCCACGACAGCGATCGAAAGCGCGATGAAGGTTGCGGGAAGATAAGCAATGGGACCCGTGAAGCCAATAGCGTTCCAGAGAGCTAGCGCAAGAGAGACAAAAGCAAGCTCGACGGCTGCGCCTGCTGAATCAGCAACCTGAAGCCACGAAGATGCCCGTCCGTGCATTGAAGGATCGGTTGAACCCAAGGTGAAGTCAGAAATCGTTGAGTGCGTGAAACCGACACCAATACCAGACAAAAGCCAAGCAATAAAGACAGGCCATTTCGGTAGGGACGGGTTGAGAAGCATCGACAGGGGAGCAAGACCGATCACGATCATGCAGGACCCAATTTTGGGAAGCAGAAGGCGCACGCGTCGATTCTTAAACTGCGACTGAATGAAAGCGCCGCTCGCCCATGAAAGCGTCGCGATAGTAACGGCAAGTGAAGCCCTATTCGCGCTCCACCCGTGGATGCGCTGAAGAAGAAGCGGCATGACGACTTCCGCACCGGTCACTGCTCCCCATCATGAGAAGACGCGTCATGACAAGAGCAGGGATTCCGCGCTTGAGCCTGAAGGTTCCCTTTGGGAGCAGACGAGGCAGGGTAAAGATTGAGAGCACAAAGCCGAGGGCTCCAACCGCTGACATTGCCCACACCGACTGGAAAGTTCCCGAGATCTGTAAGAGGAAGACACCCAAACCTGAGCCCAAAGCCAGGCGAAGGAAACGCGCAGAGGGGAGACGCCCCTGAGGCGTACTGACCAGTCCCTTGAGAACCGAGTGCAAGGGGATGGCTCCAAAAATCGCGAGGAATGGCGCGACCCCGAAAACAATTCGCCATCCCCAATAGGTTGCGATGAATCCGGCAAGAGCGGGCCCGACTAATGCGGGGAAGACCCACGAGAGTGAGAATGCTGCGAAAATAACGCGGGACGGTGCAGGGGAGTGGCTATTGCTCCGACAAGGACGTAGAGGGGGACGATGATAAATCCGCCTCCAAGGCCTTGGACGAGACGGCCAAGCACGAAGACTGCGATATGGGGTGAAAAGGCGCTGATCAGTAATCCGAGGCAGAAAAGTATGAGTCCCCAAGCAAAGACTTTTTTGACACCGATCGCGTCGCTGAGTCCACCGGCGAGAACGTTGGCAATGAGGTTCGTAATGAGCGCGGTTCCCGAGGCTACTGCAAAACCAAGAATCTGCATGGAAAGACGCAACAACGTTCGGCATGATCGTCGTTGTTGCAAGCGATTCAAAAGCGGAAAGCGTGATCAAAGATGACTGCGGAGAGCATGAGCCCTTTTTCGGCACTCGACCACGCCTGAGAATCAGAGCGTGAACCCATAGCAACACACGTTACACACTTTCGAGGGGTCACTTCTACAATGCTTGCCTGATCAACTGCACGTGTGCACAGGTATTTTCCCGGCTCATCGGCGCGAAAGGAGTATGATGTCCGTGCCGCCGCTCGTCTCGCGGATGGTACCAACGAAAGGAAAAACAGTGCTTCGCACTCACAATATTGGAACGCTTGGCCTTGACCTTGTCGGCCAAACCGTCACCCTGACCGGATGGGTCGATCGACGCCGCGACCACGGCGGTGTCGCATTCATTGATCTTCGTGATGCCTCGGGAATCGCGCAGGTGGTGGTTCGCGATGAACGCGTCGCCCACGAATTGCGCAGCGAGTTCGTTTGAAAGTGACTGGAGAGGTCTGCGCTCGCCCCGAAGGCAATGAAAACCCGAATCTTGCAACAGGCGCCATTGAAGTGATGGGCGATGACATTGAGATTCTCAATACCTCGGCACCTCTTCCTTTCCAGGTTTCTTCCAACGCTGAAGATTCAGGCAATGTTGGTGAGGAAACTCGACTGAAGTACCGCTACCTCGATCTGCGCCGCGAACCGGAACAATACGCGTTGCGCCTGCGCTCGAAGGTCTCACGTGCGGCCCGCGATACTCTTTACGCTCACGATTTCGTCGAAATTGAAACGCCGACGCTGACACGTTCCACACCCGAAGGTGCGCGTGACTTCATTGTCCCTGCACGTCTAGCTCCCGGTTCGTGGTACGCGCTTCCGCAGTCTCCTCAGCTTTTCAAGCAGATGCTGATGGTCGCCGGAATGGAACGCTACTTCCAGATCGCGCGTTGCTACCGTGATGAGGACTTCCGCGCGGACCGCCAGCCCGAGTTTACCCAGCTTGATATCGAGATGAGCTTCGTCGATCAGGACGACGTGATCGCAGTTGCCGAAGAGATCATGAAGAATGTCTGGGCGCTCATTGGCTATGACCTCCAGACTCCGATTCCTCGTATGACCTTCAAAGACGCGATGGAGAAGTACGGTTCGGATAAGCCTGACCTGCGTTTCGGGTACCAGCTTGTTGACCTGACCGAGTACTTCAAGGACACGACTTTCCGTGTCTTCCAGGCACCCTACGTCGGCGCGGTTGTTATGCCCGGCGGTGGTTCTCAGCCTCGCCGTACCTTCGACAAGTGGCAGGAATGGGCCAAGGCGCGCGGCGCCAAGGGCCTGGCTTACGTCACGATCGACGACGAAGGAAACCTGGGCGGCCCGGTTGCAAAGAACATTACCGAAGCTGAGCGCGCTGGCCTCGCCGAGGCCACTGGCGCCAAGCCCGGTGACTGCATCTTCTTCGCTGCCGGTAAGCCCACCGCCTCGCGCGAGCTGCTTGGTGCCGCTCGCTTGGAGATCGGCAAGCGGTGCAACCTTATCGATCCCGATGCTTGGGCGTTCACGTGGGTTGTCGACGCACCTCTGTTCAAGCCGACCGGAGATGCCGAGGCCGAGGGTGATGTTGCGCTTGGACACAGCGCATGGACGGCAGTCCACCACGCCTTCACTTCGCCAAAGCCCGAATGGCTTGACACCTTCGATCAGGATCCTGGAAACGCTCTGGCTTACGCTTACGACATTGTCTGCAACGGTAATGAGATCGGTGGTGGCTCGATCCGTATCCATCGTCGCGATGTCCAAAACCGCGTCTTTAAGGTGATGGGAATCGGAGAGGAAGAAGCACAAACACAGTTCGGGTTCCTCCTCGATGCCTTCAAGTTCGGTGCTCCGCCGCACGGTGGCATTGCCTTTGGGTGGGACCGAATCGTGTCCTTGCTGACCAAATCCGAATCGATTCGTGACGTCATTGCCTTCCCGAAGTCGGGTGGTGGCTATGATCCGTTGACCGATGCTCCTGCACCCATTACTCCCGCACAGCGTAAGGAAGCTGGCGTTGACGCGAAGCCGAAGAAACGCGGCGAGGAAGATGCTCAAGCGTCAAGCGAAAAGCAGGGCGCCTAAGGAATTGATTTCTCAGTGATTTTGGGGTGGATGATGCGCATCATCCACCCCAAAATTCTGATGAATGCAAGTAGGCACAAGGCCTCTCAAAGGATTAGGCTAGTCCTTCAGCAGGACTCTATGCCGATTCCCAGGAGTGAAACGAGATGGCTATTCTTCCCCCGCATCTTTTACCGTCCGCTGTAGTTGCACCACCTTCTCAGCAGGTGGTAAGCGGGACATGCTGGAGAATTCAGGTCCTCTCGGACACAGTGATTCGTCTTGAGTGGGATCCGCGAGGAGACTTTGTTGATGGGCCAACTCAGATGATGGCTCAGCGAGAGTGCGTTTCTCCGAAGGAACTGCGTATCGACCGTGACCCCTCGGGCTCGATCACTATTGAAACTGCACATATGCACTTTCACTACGACGGTGAAGCTCCCAGTTCTAATGGACTCTGGGCACAGGTACGCGAAGAAGACAGCTGGGGTGGAACGTGGCGATGGGGGACAGACCGGGAGTTTCCTTGGCTTCAAGGTCGAAACCTGCGAGGGACCTGCCGCACTCTTGACACGGTCGATGGCAGATGCGAACTCGACCGAGGGGTGGTCGATGGCCGGGGAATAGTCTCTCTTATGGACGACACCTGCCCGGTGGATGAAGACGGTAACTTCTTGCCTTCACGGCCCGAGCATACAGATATTTATATCTTTGCAGCAGGTGGAGATTTCCCCGAGGCCGTTCGTTCTTTCTATCGTCTAAGCGGGCCTCAAGCGATTCTTCCTCGCTTTGCCTTGGGCAATTGGTGGAGTCGCTATCACCGATACAGCGAAGAAGAATATCTGCGGGTTATGGATGATTTTGCTTCCCGCGCGGTCCCTGTATCTGTTGCAGTGATCGACATGGATTGGCATATCACTGAGCCTCCGGAAGGAGCAGGCTCTGGGTGGACTGGATACACCTGGGATCCCGCAGCTCTTCCCGAAATCCCGAGCGTTTCCTCTCCTCCCTTCATTCGCGTGGCCTTCACACTTCGCTCAACCTGCATCCAGCGGATGGAATCCGTTATTTCGAGGACGGATACGAGCGTCTTGCGACTCGCATGGGAATTGATCCCGAGTCTCGTCAGACGGTGCTTTTTGATCCTGCGAATCCGGAGTTTATGCTCGCCTATTTTGAAGAGATCCTGCATCCGCTTGAGGATCAGGGAGTCGATTTTTGGTGGGTTGATTGGCAGCAGGGAGAACACACTTCAACACGTGGCCTTGATCCGTTGTGGGTACTGAATCACTACCACTATCTCGATAGCGCGCACCGCCATGGGCGAGGACTCACTCTTTCGCGCTACTGCGGTCCGGGTTCTCAGCGCTACCCGCTCGGATTTTCTGGCGATACCTATATCACGTGGGACTCCTTGAACTTCCAGCCGGAGTTTACTGCGACCGCTTCGAATATCGGATACGGCTGGTGGAGCCACGATATTGGCGGCCATATGCTGGGGCGTCGTGATCCCGAATTGGAGACACGTTGGGTGGAAAGCGGCGTTTTTAGCCCGATTATGAGGCTTCACTCATCGAATAATCCCTTCACTCGCAAAGAACCCTGGGTCTTTGATGAACCACACTGCGATATCCAAGAGGAATATCTGCGCCTGCGACACCGCCTGGTCGGGTATTTGCATTCCGAGCAGCTTAACGGACGTGAAGAACTGCTCCCGCTGATCCGCCCGATGTATTGGGAACACGATGGCCATGAGCAGTCATGGGAAGTCCCCAATTGCTTCCGTTTCGGTAGCCAGATGATTGTCGCCCCGGCGACGTCTCCTTCTTACGAGGCCACCGGTAAGAGCGTGAGCAACGCTTGGTTGCCAGAGGGAACCTGGGTTGATTTGATGGCGAATCTCGCCTATGCGGGAGATCGAAAGATCGCGTGTTGGTCCGATCTGGGGCGCACTCCGCTTTTTGCTCGGGCGGGGAGTGTTATTCCCCTGTGCGGTCGCGCAGCGAAGCCTGAATCGGGACGGTGTTCTTGGAGCCTTGGGACGCCAATCATATGTCGGTGTTGAGAATCCTGATGCTCTTGAGATCTTGGTTGTAACAGGGGCCGATGGCGATTATGAATTGCTCGAGGACCGTGACAGCGATGAGAGCCTCGTTCGAACAAAGATTCACTGGAATGATGATGAGGGAATCTTGCGAGTCGAGGCAGCTGTGGGAGATTTGGGTTCTCTTCCTCAGCAGCGAGAACTGTCGCTTCGTCTTCTTGGCCCGAACGTCCGCGCCGAACTCATAGAGTTGGGGACTTTCCTTCCGGCGCAGGGCGCTCAATTCCTGGTGACCCGTGAGGCTATGAGCGAAAAAGACAAGCGTACGCGCGAAATCCATCGGATTTTGACACACGCCCGCTGTGAGGTTGAACTTTTGACCCGCTTGGACTCATGCTGGAGCCAAGGGCTTGGCAGTTTCCTTGCAGCTCTTAATCATGAGGATATTCCGCACGATCTGCGCGATGCTTTGACTCAGATTGCCATTGCGTCAGACCTCGAGTGAATGAAGGAACATCATGTCTTTTGTTGAAATTCATCCCGAGAATCCGCAGACTCGCCTGTTGATCGCGTCGTTGATGTGCTCAACTCCGGTGGGCTAGTTGCTATACCGACAGATTCGGGTTATGCGCTCGCGTGTGTACTGGGAAATAAATCTGGAATTGATCGTATCCGCGTCATTCGTCGCCTTGACGAGAAGCACAACTACTCACTTCTTTGTGATACTTTTGCGCGCCTTGGTGACTTGGTCATTATGGACAACCCGCAGTTTCGTGCGATGAAAGCCTCGACTCCGGGGCCTTATACCTTCATTCTCCCCGGAACTAAAGAAGTTCCCCGAATGACGCTTAACAAGAAGAAGCACACTATTGGTGTACGTATTCCAGACCACCGCGTCGTTCAGTCAATCCTGTCTGCCCTCGGCCAGCCTCTGGTCGCTTCATCGCTGATTCTTCCAGGGCAGAGCGACGTTATGAGTGATGGCTTTGAGGTTGATGACAAGATTGGCTCTCAAGTTGACCTAGTCGTTGTGGCACCGGTCGGCGGTGACGAGGCGACATCGGTCATTGATTACACCGATGGCAGCGCGCGTATTGCCCGGCGTGGAGCTGGAGACTTAAGTTTGTGGGAGTAACAGCACATCTCTTCTACGCGCATTATTGCCGGAATCGACAGTGAAAACAGATAGCATGAGAGGGTTATGAAAAAGCTATCCCTCAAACTGTCGGTCCTCCTTGGAATCACGGTTGTTGCCCTTATCGCCCTTGGCGTGTCTGGGTGGTTCTACTCAGCGCATGCGCTCCCGCGCACGTCCTTAGCTGGGCAATCGATCTCTTCTTTGTCTCAACAGCAGGTTGAAGATCAGCTCCGTCAAAGGGTTGATTCCGCAAAAGTGACCTTAACTGTTGCAGAGCAGACGCGTGAAGCTTCGCTTTCAGATCTGGGAATCTCGGTTGATGTTCCCGCAACCGTAGATGCGGCTTTTTCTGAGAATCGAAGTCTATTTTCCCGTTTTCGCGGGCTCTTCCGCTCGCGTTCGATTACACCTGTCGTGAACTTCGACCAGTCGAAGCTCGCCGCTTTCGGCACTGCTTTAACCTCACAGGTGGGAACGCCGATGAGCGATGCCCACCTCAAGGTCAGTGATGACGGTACTACCTTCGAAGTTGTTCCCGCACAAGAGGGAATTACTATCGAGAGCTCCGAACTCACGAAAGTTCAGCAAGAAGTTGCCACGGATTTGGGGACACAAGGACGTTCGATTCCAGTTGAGGTTCGTAAACCTCAAGTGACGACCGAAAGGGCTGAGGAAGCAAAGACGCAGGCGATGGCTTTGATAGCTCCCAGCGTGACGATCACTGATGGAATTGATGACTTCACTGCCTCGCAACAAGACAAGATGAAGTGGGTCAAGGTCAGTGTCGAAGGAGACAAAGCGGCAGTGCTTGATTCCCAGGCTCTTTCAGCTTGGGTTAATGAGCTTGCGAAGTCGACGAACGTTGAATCTGAAAAGGGAATCCAGGGTGTCAATAGTCGTGGGGACGTCGTGGGCGTACTCAAGGCGGGTACCGTCGGTTACCGCGCAAATAACACTGAATCAGTGATTTCTGGAATCGAAGATGCTCTGAAGAACGGGAAGTCCTATTCGGGCGACTTTGACTATGACAAGGTCGAACCCGAATATGATCGCCAAGATATCCCTGATGGTTACGGCGACGATGTCTACCAAGCCTCTGCTGGTGAAAGTGGATCGATATTGATCTGTCAAAGAACACGGTTTCGGCTTATGAAGGTCGCACCATTGTGCATGGCCCGACTCCGATGGTTCCCGGAGCTCCCAATACTCCAACCGTTACGGGTAAGTTCCACGTCTATCTCCAGTATCAATCTCAAACAATGGAGGGAGAGAACGCCGACGGCACTCCCTACAAACCGAAGGTGTTCCTTGGGTAACATACTTCTACGGGGGATATGCGATGCACGGAGCACCGTGGCGGTCCTCTTTCGGTTGGTCGGGCTATGGAGGCTCTCACGGGTGCGTCAATATGCCTGTCGACGCCGCCCATTGGATTTACGAATGGGCAGATAACGGCACCGTTGTGATCAGCCACTACTAAATCGGGGAGTGAAGATGGATCTCTTTGATTCACAGGGAATCGAAGAATTCGGGACCCCTGTGGTTGATGAACATGCTCCGCTGGCAGTTCGGATGCGTCCTCAGAGCATCGAGGAAATCGTTGGCCAGCAGCATCTTTTGAAACCGGGTTCGCCTCTGCGCAGACTCCTCACTCCAAGTACTGATTCCCCCGCAGGCTTGAGTTCCGTAATTCTTTGGGGGCCTCCCGGGACAGGGAAGACGACTCTTGCCTACCTTATTGCGCGCGCATCGGGGCGTAGATTCTGTGAAGTATCTGCAGTTACCTCCGGAGTGAAAGACCTCCGTGACGTGATTGCACAAGCGCGCCGAGGACTAACTTCGACAGGAGAAGAGACAATCCTCTTTGTCGATGAAGTTCACCGCTTTCCAAATCGCAGCAAGATGCCCTTCTTCCGGCGGTCGAAAATCGCTGGGTTACTTTGGTTGCTGCCACGACCGAAAATCCCTCATTCTCGGTAATTTCCCCCCTACTCTCGCGCTCTCTTTTACTGACTTTGCATGCGCTCACCAGCGAAGATCTTTCTCTTTTGCTTGATCGTGCTCTTGCCAGTGATACGGGCTTGAAAGCGCTCTTTGACCTGTCTGATGATGCTCGAGCTGGCCTTTTGCGCTTGGCTGGCGCAGATGCGCGCAAGGCGCTGACCCTCCTCGAGGCGGCTGCGGCCTCGCGCGCGGAAAAGAGCGAAGCCGCGGCGGAGAATGCGCAGGAGCCTTGGGTGATCGACGCCGACGATGTCGAAAATGCTGCAAATCAGGCTTTGGTTCGTTGGGATCAGGATCAGCACTACGATGTTGCTAGCGCTTTTATTAAGTCCATGCGCGGCTCCGATGTTAACGCAGCGTTGCACTACCTCGCGCGGATGATTGAAGCGGGGGAGGACCCACGTTTCATTGCCAGGCGCGTCATGATCTGCGCTGCTGAAGATGTTGGTATGGCTGCTCCCGAGGTGCTGACAACTGCCGTTTCAGCCGCGCAAGCAGTTCAAATGATCGGCATGCCTGAAGCGCGGATCATTCTGAGCGAAGCAGTCATTGCCGTCACAGTGGCGCCGAAATCAAATCGCGCTTATCTGGCGATTGATGCTGCGCTGGCTGATATTCGACGGGGCAAGGGATCAGCGGTGCCCCCGCACCTGCGCGATGCTCACTACAGTGGAGCTTCACGTTTAGGACATGGCGTCGACTACATCTACTCTCACGATGCCCCTCACCATGTTGCGGCGCAGCAGTACCTACCCGACGATCTTGTTGGTGCTTCGTACTACGAGCCGACGATGAACGGCAATGAGGCTATCCTCACTAAACGGCTTGCAGTGCTTCGTGAACTATTAAAAGTACGCTAGACTGATTCGGTTGCCCGTATGGGTGACACATACCTGGGGTCTTAGCCGACGGCACAATGCCTGGAGTTGACCCCGCATCCGCATCGCGGGTGCGACATCAGAGACAGGAAAGGTCATTTAATGGCTCACAATCGTTCACGCAAGCAGGTGCGCGAATCCCGCGCCCTTGGCTTCGCACTCACCCCGAAGGCAGTTCGCTACTTCGAGAAGCGTCCTTACGGCCCCGGTGAACACGGCCGTAGCCGTCGCCGTCAAGAATCTGACTACGCGGTTCGTCTGAAGGAAAAGCAGCGTCTTCGTGCACAGTACGGCATCCGCGAGGCGCAGATGCGTCACGTCTTCGAAGAGGCACGCCGCAGCGCAGGTCTGACCGGTGAAAACCTGGTTGAGCTCCTGGAAATGCGTCTTGATGCTCTGGTTCTGCGCGCTGGCTTTGCTCGCACCATCCAGCAGGCTCGTCAGTTCGTCGTTCACCGTCACATCATGGTTGACGGCAAGATCGTCGATCGTCCGTCCTTCCGCGTGAAGCCCGGACAGACCATCCAGGTCAAGCCCAAGTCTCAGACCACCGTCCCCCCTTCGAGATTGCAGCCGAGGGCGTCCACCGCGATGCACTTCCTGCAACCCCCGATTACCTGGACGTTGAGCTCTCTCGCCTGAAGGCAACGCTCGTGCGTCGCCCGAAGCGTGCAGAGGTTCCCGTCACCTGCGACGTGCAGATGGTCGTCGAACACTACTCGCGCTGATTGCGTTTAGGTAAAGCCCCGAGGCAGTGCCTCGGGGCTTTGCTTTATTTAGTACGCGCGAATGACCAATACACGATTCTGATTGTTGTCCACTACTATGGGGTACTATGCGCACTTCTGAAATTCGTCAACGTTGGCTTGACTACTTTGCATCCCAAGGCCATGAGATTCGCCCGTCGGTGTCTCTTGTTTCTCCTGAGCCCTCGATTCTCTTCACCATCGCGGGAATGGTTCCTTTTATTCCCTACATCATCGGGGTTGAACCTGCGCCCTGGCCCCGGGCAGCATCTGTTCAAAAGTGCATTCGTACCAATGACATCGATAACGTTGGACGAACCACTCGCCACGGTACCTTCTTCCAGATGAACGGTAACTTCTCCTTCGGCGACTACTTCAAGGAAGGCGCGATCAACTTCGCATGGGATCTGCTCACGGGTGATCAGTCTGAAGGCAAGTACGGCCTCGACGGTGAGCGCATGTGGGTGACCATCTGGGAAAAGGATGAAGAAGCATTCAACGTCCTGACGAAACAGATCGGCATGGATCCTCGTCATATTGTTCGTCTTCCCCGCGAAGAGAACTTCTGGGATACCGGCCAGCCCGGTCCCGCCGGCCCCTGCTGCGAATGGCACTACGATCGTGGTCCTTCCTACGGCCCCGAGGCCGTGGGCGGCAACGTTGATCCCGGCGGAGACCGCTACCTTGAGCTGTGGAACTTGGTTTTCGATCAGTACATGCGTGGCGAAGGCGCCGGCAAGGACTATCCGCTGCTCGGCGAACTTGACCAGAAAGCTATCGATACCGGTGCAGGTTTGGAGCGTCTTGCATTTGTCATGCAGGACAAGCCGAATATGTACGAGATCGACGAGGTCTATCCCGTAATTGCAGCCGCTGAAGAAATGAGCGGTAAGCGCTACGGACTCGGTGCAGCTGGCCCGAAGCAGGAGCAGCATACGACGATGATGTACGCCTGCGCGTGGTCGCCGACCACGTCCGCTCGTCTCTCATGCTCATTGGTGACGGCGTGCGCCCCGGTAATGATGGTCGCGGATATGTTCTGCGTCGCCTGATCCGTCGCGCTGTGCGCTCCATGCGCCTGCTGGGTGTTGATACGGCAACTATGCCGATTTTGCTCACAGCATCCAAGGACGCGATGAAGGCCTCGTACCCCGAATTGGAAACAAACTGGAGCACGATTTCCGAGGTAGCCTACGCCGAAGAAGAAGCATTCCGACGCACTCTGAGCGCTGGAACGACCATTTTGGACGTGGCTGTTGAAGAAGCAAAGTCTGCTCCTGGTACGCCGATGATCTCAGGTGAGTCTGCGTTCTCGCTTCACGACACCTACGGTTTCCCCATCGATCTGACCCTTGAAATGGCAGCCGAGCAGGGAGTCCAGGTCGACGAGGCGGCCTTCCGTGCGCTGATGGAAGAACAGAAGGAACGTGCTCGTGCCGATGCGCGCGCAAAGAAGACCGGCCACACCGACGTTCGTATCTTCCACGACATCGAAAGGAACTCGGCGGCGGTTCGACTTTCGTTGGCTACACGGAAAACGCAGTTGACGCCCAGGTCGTCGGTCTGCTCGTGGATGGTGTTCCCACTCCTGCAGCGAGTGCTCCGGCAGAGGTAGAGATCATTCTTGACCGCACGCCTTTCTACGCAGAAATGGGTGGTCAGCTAGCCGACCACGGAACCATTCGCCTCGCTGATGGCGGTGTGATTGAGGTCCATGACGTGCAGGCGCCGATTCGTGGGCTATCAGTTCACCGCGGGACTCTCACCGAAGGCAAAGCAACCTTGGGGGAGAAGGCATACGCGGAAATCGATACCGAGCGCAGGCTTGCAATCGCGCGCGCACACACACGGCAACCCACATGGTCTACGCGGGCTTGCGTCGCATTGTGAACAAGGATGCCGAGCAGGCAGGTAGCGAAAATTCGCCCTCGCGTCTGCGCTTCGACTTCACGAACTCAACAGCCCTGGGTGAAGGACAACTCAACGAGATCGAGAGCCTTGTCAATGAGAAGCTCGCGCAGGATCTCGCTGTGACCACCGAGATCATGTCGCTCGACGATGCCAAGCGCTCAGGTGCGATCGCACTCTTTGGTGAAAAGTACGGCTCCGAAGTCCGCGTTGTCAGCATCGGCGATAACTTTGATCGCGAGCTATGCGGTGGAACCCACGTTCCTTCAACCGGACATTTAGGCCGCGTGACTGTGCTGAGCGAAGGTTCAATCGGTTCGGGTGTACGCCGTATCGACGCCCTTGTCGGAGATGGCGCCTACGCCTTCCAAGCGAAGGAACACGCACTTGTGTCCCAGCTGAGCTCCATGCTTGGCGGGCGTCCTGACGAACTGGCCTCACGCGTCGAATCCATGATGGGACGTCTGCGTGAAGCAGAAAAGGAACTTCAAAAGATCCGTGAGCAGCAGGCGCTCGCAGAAGCAGCACTGCTTGCTCAAAATGCTCGCAAGATTGGTAAATTCACCAGCGTCGTGGCTCCCGTGGGCGCCTTGGGATCGGCTGATGATCTTCGCGCAATGGCGACCGATATTCGTGAACGCCTGGGTAATGACGGTCCCGTGCTTGTCGCACTCGCCGGCGTGATTAACGGTAAGCCTATGGTCACTGTCGCAACAAATGATCTTGCTCGCCAACACAGCGCACGTGCAGGACAATTCGTTCGTCGCGCCGCAAAGATTCTCGGCGGTGGCGGTGGCGGCCGCGACGACCTCGCTCAGGGCGGCGGATCCAATCCGGAAGCCATTGAAGATGCTCTCAATGATGTGAATTCGCAGATCCAAGAGCTGTAATGCGTCCAGGAGTTCGTCTGGCAGTTGACGTTGGCACGGTCAGGGTTGGTCTCGCACGTAGTGATGCGGGAGCAGTCCTGGCCTTGCCGCTCCAAACGCTAACTCGTCAAGACGATGCTTCGGAACTTGATGAGATTGCGCGGATTGCTGGAGAGCTGAATGCCATAGAAATCGTCGTCGGGCTTCCTCGCCACATGCAAGGCGGTGAAGGCATTTCAGCGAAAGGCGCACGCAGGTACGCGCGGAAGATTAAAATGGCTTTACCTGCGTGTCGTGTGTGCTTGGTCGATGAACGCTTGAGTTCACACGAAGGACACGAACGGTTTGCTTCAAGCCGGTGTCGGACGACGCGAACATCGACAGATGATTGATCAAGTGGCGGCCTCGATTATTCTGGAGACAGCCCTGGAGATGGAACGAATGAGCGGACAAGCTCCCGGAAGGGAGATTGTCCTCGAGGAAGGACAGAGATGAGCGAGAGCACTCCCGAATATCCTTTCCCGAAGCGCGCGAGTATTCACCAACGCCGCTCCCAAGAAAACACTCCCGAGGAGACTCCCGAATCCTCAGCGGTACGACGACCAGTTGTCCGTCCGTCGGCAAGCACCCCAGGGGGATTCTTCCCAGTCGTCTCCTGCGGGCGCGCGGCCTCGTGAAGCAGAAGCCACTACGCCTGCAGCACAGGCTCTTCCCGCGCACCTACCCACGCGTCGCTCAAGGCGCGGCGCCCAAGAAGACACCGCAGTTGAGACGACGGGAATGCGCTCTCGTCGCCTCGAACAAGAACGGCGCTTGGTGCGCAAACGCAAACGCCGCAGGGCAATTCGGACCTTTTTTGTACTACTGCTGACACTCGCCCTGATCTCGGGCGGTGCGTACTTTGCATACACGCAATTGCGTGGCTCCTCATCGTCTTCAACAACCGCCGATGACTACCCGGGACCTGGTAGCGGGCAGGTTGTCGTGACGGTGTATGACGGTGAGTCTGGCCAGCAGATCGGTCAGCGCCTAGTAGACGCGGGCGTCGTTAAATCACTCACTGCGTTCATCCGCGCATTTGATGCGAATAAAGCAGCGGTGAGTATTCGGCCCGGAAGCTACACGCTCAAGAAAGAAATGAGCGCCTCAGGTGCGATTGCTGCACTTTTAGATGATGCGAACCGCAGTGATAACACGGTGACGGTGACTCCTGGACAGACAAAGGACCAGGTTGCCGAGCAGATTTCGATGGTGGCCAATATCCCGCTTGATCAGGTGAAGTCAGCAATGGCAGATACGGCAGCTTTAGGCTTGCCAGCTGAAGCCAATGGAAACGTTGAGGGGTGGCTTGCTCCGGGTTCCTATGAACTCGCAGAGGGAGCGACGGCAACTTCTCTGATTTCTCAGATGATTACTCGGACGACTCAGAGGCTTGATGGGCTGGGCGTTGCCGCGGCAGATCGCGAAAAGATCTTAACGAAGGCATCAATTCTCGAACGAGAAGTTCGTAATACGGAGTATCTTCCGATGGTTTCCCGTGTAATTGATAACCGTTTGGCAGATACGAATGGTGAAACCCACGGTTTGCTTCAGATGGACTCAACTGTCTTGTACGGTGTTGGCAAGACCGGTGGAATCCCGACTGCAGACGACCTTGCTGCTGAGAACCCCTACAACACCTACCGCAATCCGGGTCTTCCTCCTTCGCCAATTTCGCAGCCCTCGACCGAGGCAATTGAAGCTGCTTTGCATCCTGCAGAGGGCAATTGGCTGTACTTCGTCACGGTGAATTTGGATACCGGCGAGACGCTCTTCGCGGCTACGCATGACGAGCAGACGCAAAACACTAAGCGTTTGGAAGAATACTGTTCGACGCATCAAGGAAAGTGCTGATGCCCTGGGCAGCAGTCATCGGCTCGCCGATTGAACACTCCCTCTCACCCCTCATCCATCAAGAACTCTGGCGTAGCGCTGGAATTGCTGGATGGGAGTACCGAAAGTGTGAGGTCGATGCTCAGCGCCTACCTCAGTGGATCGCATCTTTAGACAGTGAATGCGTCGGAGTCTCAATCACGATGCCTTGCAAGAAGGCGGTGATTCCTCTCCTTGACGTTGTTGAACCGCAGGCGGCTGCGCTGAGTTCTGTTAATACCCTTGTTCCATCGGGTGGGGTTCTTTCGGGTTTCAACACTGATGTCTTCGGTATGAGTCGCGCGATCGAGCTGAGTCGGCGCAACGCAGGCATGGATCTGGGCGGGCGAGCCATTATTATCGGTTCGGGCGCCACTGCGGCCTCGGCTCTCGCGGCGGTGATCTCTCTTGGATTTCGCGAGGTCGATGTTGTTGCTCGTGCTTTTAGTGGAGGAAAGCTCCCTGCTGATTTCAACCGCAGCGCGATGAATTTGGGAGTGACCTACAGCGGTCATGACCTGACGGTGGCTGGCACCTTGTCTCGTTGCTGCGAGCAAGCAGATCTTGTCGTCTCGACTTTGCCTTCGGGTGCGCTTGACCCCTACGTTGGTGAGCTCTCAACAATGCCATTGCGCTCGAGCTTTCTTGATGTGACCTATGCACCGCGTGAAACGGCTGCAATTTCGTGTTGCCTCGAGCGTGGTATCCCCGTCGCCTTCGGCGTAGAAATGCTGGTCTATCAGGCGGTTCTTCAGTTTAAGTTAATGACGGGAATTGAAGCTGATAGTCACGCGATTTCTTCGGTGTTTCAGCTGTTGGAGGCGAAATAGAAGATGGAACTCGTCGCCATATCGGCTCGTGGGTACTACTTCGCCCACGATTATGCCTTGGGAATGGGCGAGTGGAATCTGATTCTTTCTGTCGTTGTCTGGCTCGCTTTTGCGCTGTGGCTTTCACGTTCGGGATGGGCGATTCAACGACGCTACTTTATTGAGGCCTCGCTGACCCCGCTTAAGAGAAACGGCGTCGTCTGGTCGGCTGTACTGGTAGGCGCGATCAGCCTTGTTGCTTCTCAGACAAGGCCTGCAGCACCTGCGGTCGTCGCGCTGACCATGATGGGAACTCTTCTTGCGTATGTCGACGCTAAGACTCATCGTCTGCCCACTCCCTATGTCATTGCGCTTGCGTGCGGTGTCTTGTGCGGGGCCGGGGTGAGCGTCTATTTCCATCCCCATTCGATTCGCGTTCTTGCCGAGGCCGGGGTTGGCGCGTTGATCTGGACCCTACCGCTTTGGCTGGGGTCTTACCGCGACGAGGCTTTGGCCGCGGTGATGTTCGTTTGGCGCCGATCCTTGGGGCGATGCTGGGCATTCTTGGTTGGCATGCGGCATTGTTTGGATTTGTTATTGCTTTGGTATCCGCGGCACTTGCGGCTTTGTGGATGGTTGTCAGCGGCCAAGCTGGCACACGATCGCGTATTGCCTTTGGCCCATGGATGATCGGTTCCTCCTTGCTGACCTATCTTCTGTGGGGCGTCGCTATTCCCGACCTCCCTGCATCTTTTTCAGTGCTCTGATTTAGCCTGCGAGCTGTCTGATTAACGCCTTTTGCCCGTGGGAGACTAGCATTTGAGATAGGTTCTCACGAGGAGGTGAAGGTGGCGGAACTTGACGCGATCATTGCTCACACGCAGCGTAAGCGCGCTTTGCGTGAAGAGCGCGTGAGTCTTGATGAGCTTAAACGCGCGTGTGAAAGTGTTCCCGACCCCCTAAGACATCCAGACGAGTACCTACGTTCGGATGGTGCTACCTCCGTCATTGCCGAGATTAAACGTGCTTCTCCGTGGGGTGTCTATTCAGATATCGAGGACCCGACCCCTCTTGCTCAGGCTTTTGAGCGCGGGGGAGCAGCGATGCTTTCGGTCGTGACCGAGAGCTCGTTATTTAACGGCAGTCATGAGGACCTGTCACGGGTAAGAGCTGCAACAGAGCTTCCACTTATTTGTAAGGACATCATTCTCTCCGCATATCAGCTCTTTGAGGCCCGCAGGGCCGGAGCAGATGCAGTCCTGCTTATCGCGCAATTTCTTTCGCAGCCGGCTCTGGAAGGACTGCTCGAGCGCGCTCAATCGCTGGGAATGTCAGTGCTCGTCGAAACCCACTCGCGCCTCGATGCTCTTCGAGCTTTAGAAGCCGGCGCTGTGATGATCGGTGTCAACGCCCGTGACCTCAGTACGGGGGTCGTTGACCGCCACGTTATCGACGAGGTCATTGATGTTATTCCAACGAATGTTCTTGCTATCGCCGAGTCCGGCGTGCGGGGACCCCGGGACGTATTTGAATACGCACGTGCTGGCGCAGATGCTGTGCTCGTTGGGGAAGCTCTCATGCGCAGCGATCAACCCGAGGAGTTAGTCGCTGAAATGGTCAGTGCCGGTCACCATCCGTCATTGCTTGCTGACCGTCGGATGCGGGTTCGGGCGGCACATAAGGGTGCAGATGGGACGTGGAACGATACTCGTCGCGAATAATCGATTAGAGTAGTACGGCAACCATCTTTATCCGCAAGGAATACTATTCATGCGCTTTTTAGCATTGCCGTCACCAAGTCAAGGGGTCTGGTACCTCGGATCCGATTCCGATTCGCGCCTATGGTCTGATTATCGCCTGTGCAATTCTGATTGCTGTTTACTGGGCTGCTAGGCGCTACGAAACTCGGGGTGGCGACCGTGAGCTCTTCTATGACATTGCACTTTGGGCTGTTCCTGGTGGCATTATCGGGGCGCGCATCTACCACGTCATTACGTCTCCAGATGCCTACTTCGGTAAGAATGGCAATCCGATCATGGCCCTCGCAATCTGGAACGGAGGCTTAGGGATTTGGGGCGCGGTTGCCGGGGGAGCACTTGCAGTTTGGCTTGTCGCACGCCATCGCGGACAGCGGCTCGGCCCTATTGCAGATTCTCTGGCCGTCCCGCTTCTTGCGGCTCAAGCGATTGGGCGCTGGGGAAATTGGTTCAATCAAGAACTCTTCGGGGCGCCAACAACCTTGCCGTGGGGCCTGCACGTCGACAGTGCACACATGCCACTTGGATACGCCAGCGGTACCTTGTTCCACCCAACCTTCCTCTATGAATCGCTGTGGAACCTCGCGGGTGTTGCTGCTTTGCTCCTCATCGATAAACGTCGGTCTGTGAAGTCCGGACAGCTTTTCTCCTGCTACATCATGGTTTATACCCTGGGGCGTGTCTGGATTGAGATGCTCCGTATTGATGATGCGCATCATTTCTTAGGTCTTCGTATCAATGTCTGGACCTCAATCCTTGTCTTTATTTTGGGTATTGTCTGCTATCTCTATGCAGGAAAACGTGCAGCCTCGACGACTCTCACTGAGGCTGAAATCACGCGCGAGAGCGGCCTCGACGAAGAGGATGACGCGCAAACTATGGAAACGGCCGAGGCCAGCGAAAACACCGTCGAGGAGGGATCCGAGGACAACGAGGATGGGGTCGATAGTCCCAAGCCCTCGGAAAGTCGTCCGGTCGAAGACCTCGAGGCACGATAGGATAGAAACATGCGTCGAGCAAAGATTGTATGCACTATTGGACCCGCGACAGCCTCTGCTGAACAAATCCAGGCTCTTGTTGATGCCGGCATGGATGTCGCCCGAATTAATCGTTCTCACGGCACTGCTCAGGAACATGAAGAAGTTATCCAACGTGTTCGCCGAGCCTCTCAAAATTCGGGCCGTGGGGTAGCTGTTCTCGTCGACCTTCAAGGTCCAAAAATTCGCCTCGAAACCTTCGAAGAGGGCCCACAGTACCTGAAATCGGTGATACTTTTTCACCATCACGACTCGTGATGTTCCCGGTACTAAAGAGCTGGTCGGAACGACTTTCAAGGGGTCTTCCCGGTGACTGTGCTCCCGGTGATCGCCTGCTCATTGATGATGGCAACGTCGCGGTGCGCGTCGTTGAGGTGAGCGCAACCGATGTTGTTACCCGCGTTGAAGTTCCCGGCTATGTTTCGGACCACAAGGGATTGAACCTTCCCGGTGTTGCCGTTTCTGTTCCGGCAATGAGTGAAAAGGACGAGGAAGATCTGCGATGGGGTCTTCAGGTTGATGCAGACTTCATTGCTCTGTCCTTCGTCCGTTCCGCAGCTGACATTGACTCTGTCCACGCGATTATGGATGAGTACGGCAAACGTCTGCCGGTCATCGCGAAGATTGAGAAAGCCCCAGGCTGTCGAAGCACTTGCAGAGATTGTTGATGCATTCGATGGAATCATGGTTGCTCGAGGCGACTTGGGCGTTGAAATGCCTCTTGAAGATGTCCCTCTGGTGCAGAAAGCGCGCGATCGAACTCGCTCGTCGCGCTGCTAAGCCGGTCATCGTCGCGACCCAGGTTATGGATTCGATGATTAAGAATCCCACGTCCCGACCCGAGCAGAAGCTTCCGACTGTGCAAACGCAATTCTCGACGGCGCAGACGCAGTCATGCTCTCGGGGGAAACCTCCGTGGGCGCTTTCCCCATTGAAGCAGTTCGTACTATGGCTCGAATTGTTGAGAGCACTGAAGAAAATGGTGGCGAGCGTATTGCTGCGCTTGGACCCGTTGAGCTGCATCGAGCATCCGCGATCTGCGGCGCGGCTGCAGTTATCGCTGAAAAGCTTGATGCGCGCTTCTTGGTAACTTTCACTCAGTCAGGAACATCGGCGCGCATGCTCTCGCGCTTGCGCACGCCAATTCCGATGCTCGCCTTCACGCCGCTTGAATCGACGCGTCGCCAACTCGCCCTGTCATGGGGCATCCAGGCTTATCGGGTTCCCGAGGTCACCCACACTGACGATATGGTCTGGCAGCTTGATCAGGTTGCGCAGAGCGCACGTCTCGCGGAAGTCGGGGACGAGATGGTCATCGTCGCAGGTATGCCGCCGGGAACCCCTGGTTCGTCGAACCTGTTGCGCGTCCACCGTCTAGGAGACGAGGTCGACTACGTGATCGGTGGATCGCGTGGAGATGCTTAAGTTTGAGTAAATGAAGGGGGTGGCAGGCCGTATGGTCTTCCACCCCCTCACATTTTGAGGAGTTTGACGTACCTTGACGACGTTGCCACGGTCAGCGAAACAGGAAGAAGGGGCGAATTCTCAAAGCGCAGCCGGAGCAAAGCCCGCGTACTTAGGCGGGGTTAATGGCCTACGCGCGCTGGGAATTATCGCCATCGTTTTGTACCACGTGCGCCCGACTTCTCCTGCGCAGGGTGGTTTTATCGGCGTCACTCTCTTCTTTGTGATTTCCGGTTTTCTTGTTTCGCGCTCGCTTCTTCGTGAGCTTGAGGGGGAGCGGGATATTGCGGTTGGAGCGTATATCCTCAGGCGTTTTGTTCGCCTGTGGCCAACGATGCTTCTCGTCACGGCTTTCTCGGCGATCGCTTCCTTCTTCTATGCGCCGCCGCTGCTGCTCAAGATGCACGAGGATGCGATTCCAGCTCTTGCTTTCTTTTCAAACTGGTTCTACATCTTCCGCGATGTTCCATATTTTCGCACAGGCGGGTCTCCCTTCACCACTGACCCATTTCTGGTTCGTCGCCGTCATTATGCAGTTCTATGTGCTGGCGCCGGTTATCGTCCTCTTAATGCGTGAATTTTTCCGATCTCGAGGAAAGGCAGCTCTTGTTCTCCTGTTCTTCGCTGGTTGTTTTGCCTGCGAGATGGCTCTATTGTTCGAGCCTGGATCTGACTCATCACGGGTGTACTACGGCTTAGACACGCGACTCGCAGAAATTCTTGTTGGTGTTGCCCTTGCGTATGGAGAGGACTTCATTGAGCGCCTCAATACTCTGCAAGCAAGGCTGCTTCAGTGTGCATCCTGGTGCGGACTTGCTTACTTGGTTGCTGTGAGTATCTATGCACGCGGATACATGACCTGGCTGTACCGAGGAGGTTTCTTCGCCTCGGCGCTAGTATGCGCAATCGTCGTGAGCGGCGCGATTGTTCCGGGCGCGATGTCGCGCGTGTTATCGACGCGTCCGCTCCAGGTGCTCGCCTCGCGTTCGATGAGCGCCTACATGTGGCACTATCCCTTGATCCTGCTGATGAACCCTGCCAGGCGCACTTCTGCGCTTCCGTGGTGGGCTTGGGTGGTGGAAGCTGGCATTTTCCTCCTGATTACCGAGGCCAGCTATCGTTTTGTTGAGAATGCGCCTTCCTTTGCGCGTCAGAAGACTTGGCGTGCTTTGCGCGGCGGCGCTCAGAATACGCGCCAAGTTCGGCTGTGTATATCGGCGCTGAGCATTGCTTTGATTGTGAGCATCGTGATCGCCAGCATTCCTGGAGTCTTCCTTGAATCGGCTTCGAAGAAGGCCAACGAAATCTTTGCTTCGACCGCTTCCAGTCCTTCCACATCTGTGGCTTCTCCAAGCGATTCGCCTTCGCAGGAAATGACGACGACAAGCCCACCGCCTCCCAGCTATCACGATGCGAATGGGAAAGCGGTATACCCGAAGGCTGCGATCATTCCTGACAACTACGACCCCTCTCAATGGTCATGCTCTCCAGAGGATGGAACATGCACTGTTCCCTTGGTCTTGATTGGTGATTCCGTGTCTGAAGGAGCAAGCTACTACTGGATCCCAACCCTCTTCCCGCAGTCTTTTACGGATACGGAAGTTGGTCGTTCCTTTGAAAAGGGAGTTGCGGTATACAGCGAAGATTTAGCCCAAGGACATGACGGCTCTCCCGTGATTGTTGCTTTGGGGGGTAACGGCCCGATTACATCGATGGATTCAGCGCAACCCTTGATTGAAGCAGCGGGGGAGAGACCTGTATTCTTCGTGACGATCCGCGCCCCTTATCCCTTCCAGGATGAAAACAATTCCTTGATGCGCCAGCTTGCGCAGCGTTATCCGCAAGTCGGTATTCTCGATTGGTATAAAGCCAGTGAAGGCCACGATGAGTACTTTACGACGATGGCCAGCATCTGACGGAAGAGGGGCGAGAGGCCTACGCTCGAATGATTATGACGGGACTCATGGGAGACAATAACTAGACACGTCTCAGTAGCGTGTGGAATAATTACCTGTTCATCCGTGTTGGATGAGTCGTAAGGCTTTGCCCTTACCGGCATCTACAGTCTGGTTGCCTGCGCACCTTGAGCGCATACCGGTAGATGCAGAAGAAGAAGGAAGAGGAGAAAGAAATGAATCAAATGAATACACAGATTTCGGTTCGTGCAGCGCAGGGTCGCTACCAGGCGCTCAATGTTCCGGTTTCGCAGCTGAGCGAGGCTGTCCGTCCTTGGTATCAGGATTGGACCGATCAGAAGATTCAAGAGGCGCTCAATGACTTGGAACGCCCTGAAATGCGTGATCGGGCTGCGGAATTCTTGGGCTTGGAGCTTATCCCAGCAGCCTGAGATGTGATTTGTCTCTCTAACGTCAACTCCGTCAACTTAATTGCTTGGCGGGGTTGACGTTTATTTGATGGATTTACCTCGCTGATGCGCATCACTGTTTCCGCGTGATTGCAAGAAAAAATGGCTTTGAGATCATTGTGATCTCAAAGCCACTGACGAAAATGTGATACATATTCGTACCCCGAGTGGGATTCGAACCCACAACAAGCCGGGTTTGAGCCGACCGCCTCTGCCAATTGGGCTATCGGGGCAACAGCGCAAGCGCGCTAATAAGGATAAGATATAACCGGTGCTAGTGACAAACTATCGTACAAGGAAGACGACATGAGTGAAGAAGTTGCACAGCCGCGCCGCGTTCTTGTCGCGGAAGATGAGGGCCTGATTCGCCTCGATATTGTGGAGACGCTCACCGGTGCCGGTTTTGAGGTTGTCGGGGAAGCTTCCAACGGTGAAGAGGCCGTCCAGCTTGCTCTTGAGCTTGAGCCGGACCTGTGTGTCATGGATGTCAAGATGCCGAAGATGGATGGCATCACCGCAGCAGAGAAGATTCTTGCTGAACTCTCATGTGCAGTCGTCATGCTCACTGCCTTTAGCCAGACAGAACTCGTCGAACGTGCTCGTGATGCTGGAGCAATGGCCTACGTTGTGAAGCCCTTCAGCCCCGCAGATCTTATCCCTGCAGTTGAGATTGCTCTTTCCCGCCATCAGGAAATCGAATCCCTTGAAGAAGAGGTTGCAGATCTCACTGATCGTTTTGAAACTCGCAAACGTGTTGATCGCGCGAAAGGTCTCCTCATGAAGAATATGGGGATGAGCGAGCCTGATGCCTTCCGCTGGATTCAGAAGACTTCTATGGATCGCAGGCTTTCGATGCGTGAGGTCGCCGATGCCGTGATTAACCAGGTCGAAGGCTAAGGACCACACTGAACTTCTCTAAGGGCGCGAGCATTGGCTCGCGCCCTTAGTTATGCAACACGCGATTCGATACGCGTGCCACAGCAAGGGTTTGATCGTGTTCATCTGTGATAGTCACAGTGTGAACAGTCGAGCTCTTACCCAAGTGGACTGCCGTAGCGCACGCGCGAACCCAGTCGCCTCGACCGGGGGCAATATGTGAAATGTTCAGCTCAACGCCCACGGCGACGCCGGCCTCGCCATAAAGAGAATGCGCGTGAATCTGGGCGGCGTGGGAAGCTACTGTTTCTGCAAGCGCGGCGCTGGCTCCACCATGTAGAAGACCATGGGGCTGAGTGTTGCCAGCAATTGGCATTTCGGCAAGAGCGCTTTGGGCGGAAGCCGAAATCAGGCGGATGCCCAGACGTGACATAAGGGTGTCCGCCCAGCTATCAATCCGATCATTTTCTGCATTCAAAGTGTGCATCGTGCCCTCTCGCCGTAGTGTGTCTTCTATGAAGGAGACAATGCTTGTCATCGATGGTCATTCAATGGCCTTTCGTGCATTTTATGCCCTGCCTGCGGATAAGTTCGTGACAGCCCAAGGCCAACACACAAATGCGGTCTATGGTTTTGCCTCGATGCTCATCAAATTGTTGGAGAGCTATCAGCCCAGCCATATTGCGGTTGCTTTCGATGTCTCGCGTCATTCCTTCCGTACCGACGAGTATCCCGAATACAAGGGAACACGAGACGCAACGCCTGAAGAATTTAAGGGACAAATCGAGCTGATTCGGGATCTGCTGAGTGCGATGGGTATTCGCTCCCTGTCACGGGAAGGCTTCGAGGCAGACGATATTCTTGCCACTCTTGCGAAACGCGGGGCAGATGCGGATATGCGCGTCTATGTTGCCTCGGGGGATCGCGATAGTTTCCAGACTGTCACCGATAGCGTGACTGTTCTCTACCCGGGAATGAGCCCGGGTGACTTGCGTGAGATGACCCCGCAAAGCGTTGAAGCAAAATACGGGGTCCCTCCTTACCGATACCCGGAAATCGCCGCACTGGTCGGAGAAACTTCCGACAACCTCCCGGGCGTACCCGGTGTCGGCCCGAAGACTGCAGCCCAGTGGATCAACCGTTTCGACGGCCTCGACAATCTCTTGGAGAACGCGGACAAGATCACGGGCAAGCGGGGCGAAGCGTTGCGCGAGCACCTCGAGGACGTGCGACGCAACCGTCGATTGAACCATCTGCTGACGGACATGGACCTTGAGTGCGACATCACGGACTTGCGTCGCGAAGTAACCGACCGCCAGGCGCTCAGCCAGCTGTGTGATGCCCTGGAGTTTCGTTCTCTGCGCTCTCGGGTCCTTTCGGTGGCGAAGATTGGTTTGGGGAGTGCCAGTGACGATGACGAGGCTGAAATCCCGATGCCCGCTGAGCAACCACAGGTGTCGTGGACGATCGCTGATGAGGCCACCTTAGTTGATCAATGGCGTAGAGAACATCCGGGACAGCTTGCACTCTTGGTCGATGGCACGCTCAGTGTGAACGCTCCGGAAGCCAGTGCTATTGCACTTGCGACGGCGACTGATGCGCTGGTTATTGACACCGCTTTGCTCTCGGCACAGCAAGATCAGGCTCTTGCCTCAATTCTCAGTGAAGACGGCCTGATTCTTCACGATCTGAAGGGCTGCATTCATGCTTTGGGAGCGCGTGGTTGGACGCTCGGTAAGGCACATACTGATCTTCTTCTCGCTGCCTATTTGGTGAATTCGGAACACCGCGGGTATCAACTCGACCAGCTTTTTGCTCAGTATTTAGGTGTTGACTCGCAAGAGAAGAAAGACAGCACAACTCTCTTTGAGGTTGGAATCAGTGATGAGCGCGCTCAGAAGCTAGCCGAAGACGCTGCGCGAATGCATTCTCTCGACGTCATCCTTGCTGAGAAGCTTAAAGAAAGTGATCAGTCACATCTGCTGGATGAACTGGAAATGCCAGTTGCGGTCTTGCTCGCACAGATGGAGAAATGCGGGATCGGTGTCGATGAAGATTTCTTGACAGCCCTTTCTCATGAACTTGCTTTGGATGTTGACACAGCGCAGCGCGGGGCATGGGACGTACTGGGGCACGAAGTTAATCTCTCATCTCCTAAACAGCTCCAAACTGTGCTTTTTGAGGAACTTGCTCTGCCCAAGACGAAGAAGACGAAGACTGGGTACACGACTAACGCCGAGGCCTTGACGGATCTCTTCGAAAAAACTGGAAATGATTTCCTGCGTCATCTGCTTGTCCATCGTGACCGCATCAAGCTCAAGCAGATGGTCGACGGTTTGATTTCGAGCATTGGTGTCGACCAACGTATCCATACGACTTTTTCGCAAACCGCTGCAGCGACGGGGCGTTTGGCCTCGTCTGAACCGAATTTGCAGAATATCCCTGCGCGTAGCGCCGACGGCCTGCGGATTCGTGGTGGGTTTGTCGCGCAAGAGCCGTATACGAATCTCATGAGCGCGGATTACTCTCAAATCGAAATGCGGATCATGGCGCATATGTCGCAAGACCCAGGGCTGATCGATGCCTTCTCTTCGGGGGGAGGACCTCCACCGCACTATGGCAGCAATGGTCTTCGGAGTTGAGCCGGAAGATGTAACGGCCGAAGAACGCTCGCGAATTAAGGCAACGTCCTATGGACTTGCCTACGGTTTGTCCGCCTACGGTCTTTCTGCACAGCTTCAGATTCCCGTTCACGAGGCCGCGGCCCTGCGTGATCGCTATTTCGAACGCTTCGGCGGTGTCCGTGATTACCTTGAAGGCCTTGTAGACGAAGCTCGCCGATGGGGATGGACACAGACAATTCGTGGACGCAGGCGTTATCTTCCGGATTTGCATTCGGCGAATCGAACGCGACGCGAGATGGCTGAACGAGCCGCGCTGAACGCTCCGATTCAAGGAAGCGCCGCCGATATTGTCAAAATGGCGATGCTGGATGTGCACGCACAGCTCAAAGACTCGGGTCTGAGATCGAGGATGCTGGTCCAGATCCATGACGAATTGCTCTTCGAGGTTGCACCGGGAGAAGAAGAGAAACTGCGTCAACTGGTCCGCGAGGGAATGGAAGGCGTGATGTCTCTACGAGTTCCACTGGAAGTAGCGATTGGGTTTGGCCCGACATGGAAGGATGCTGCGCACTAGGGTGGGTGGACTTTCGGTCCTATTCTGTTAGAATGCTCAAGGTACTGCTGTGTGCAATAGCCATTTGCGCCCTGCAGCCGCAATTGTCCATATCTAGTAATACGTCCGTTTCGGAGAACACAACTACATGACCAGCACCAACTCGCAGCCGGCAGTTTCAACGCCCCAGGTTGCAGTGAACGACATTGGGTCCCGCGAGGACCTGCTCGCCGCTATTGACGAGACCATCAAGTACTTCAACGATGGCGACATCGTCGAGGGCACTGTCGTCAAGGTTGACCACGATGAGGTCCTTCTTGACATTGGCTACAAGACCGAGGGTGTCATCCTCTCTCGCGAGCTTTCCATCAAGCACGATGTCAACCCGGATGATGTGGTTGCCGTTGGTGATCAGATCGAGGCCCTGGTTCTCCAGAAGGAGGACAAGGAAGGTCGCCTGCTCCTGTCCAAGAAGCGCGCACAGTACGAGCGCGCCTGGGGACAGATCGAGAAGGTCAAGGAAGAAGACGGCGTTGTTACCGGTACCGTCATCGAGGTCGTCAAGGGCGGCCTGATCCTCGACATCGGCCTGCGTGGCTTCCTCCCCGCATCCCTCGTTGAAATGCGTCGCGTTCGTGATCTCGCGCCCTACATCGGCCGTGAGATCGAAGCCAAGATCATTGAGCTGGACAAGAACCGCAACAACGTTGTTCTGTCTCGCCGCGCATGGCTTGAGCAGACTCAGTCTGAGGTTCGCACCAACTTCCTGCACACCCTCCAGAAGGGTCAGGTTCGCAGTGGTGTCGTGTCCTCCATCGTAAACTTCGGTGCTTTCGTTGATCTTGGTGGCGTTGACGGTCTGGTTCACGTCTCCGAGCTCTCGTGGAAGCACATCGATCACCCCTCAGAGGTTGTCGAGGTTGGTCAGGAAGTCACCGTCGAGGTCTTGGACGTCGACATGGACCGCGAGCGCGTGTCGCTCTCGCTCAAGGCCACCCAGGAAGATCCGTGGCAGACCTTCGCACGCACCCACGCCATCGGCCAGGTCGTGCCCGGCAAGGTCACCAAGCTCGTTCCCTTCGGCGCATTCGTGCGTGTTGAAGACGGAATCGAAGGTCTGGTTCACATCTCCGAGCTCGCTCAGCGTCACGTCGAGCTGCCCGAGCAGGTCGTCAAGGTTGGCGACGAGGTCTTCGTCAAGGTCATCGATATCGACCTCGAGCGTCGTCGTATTTCGCTGTCCCTGAAGCAGGCCAATGAGCGCGTTGATCCCAACTCTGAAGAGTTCGATCCTTCGCTCTACGGTATGGCCGCTGAGTACGACGAAGAGGGCAACTACAAGTACCCCGAAGGCTTCGATCCCGAAACCCAGGAATGGATGGAAGGCTACGAGGCCCAGCGTGAGGCTTGGGAAGCTCAGTACGCACAGGCTCAGGCTCGTTGGGAAGCCCACAAGGCACAGGTTGCTAAGGCTCTGGAAGAAGACGCCGAAGCAGCTCCCGCTGTTGAAGAGCAGGCTTCCTACTCGACCCCGGTCGACTCCGAAGGCACCCTCGCTTCTGACGAGGCGCTTGCAGCACTTCGCGAGAAGCTGACCAACAACTGAATCGCAGCGCCTAAGCGCTCATAGTCAGTTCTGAGGCCCCGGTGAAAACCGGGGCCTCAGTTTTTTGCCATTGTTCAGACTGTGCCGCTGTCATTGTGCAGACGAATCATTGGCATGAACTGCTAGTGAAATAACCGCATTTTTCGGGTCCAGATTCTGCGTTGAAGCGCAAGAAGAAGCGTTCCTTCAGTTCTTCAAGCTAAGAGTGTGGCCCGTCTCGTAAGAGACGGGCCACTTCAGTACAGGAGCGTGAGGACTACGCCTGAGCGCGCTTGGATAAGACGATATCAGTGAACAAGCCAAGAAGAGCCGCGCCCAATGAGGGAAGAACCCATCCAAGCTGAAGATCCTGCCCCGGGCTCCACGCAAGCAAAGGAGATGCGAAGGTCAAGATCCCAAGCGAGATTGCGGTGGTCAGAAGTGACCATAGGCTGGCAACCCAGACGCCCAGACGGAATGTCCAATGAATGCGCATGGAGTAGCGCAGCGGATGCGTGACGATCGTAACGAAGATGATTGAGATTGCGATCGGGTAAAGGAAAGTAATAATTGGCACTGCGACGTTGAGGACTGCCTTGAGACCGGCCGATGCCAAGACGAATGAAATGATCGTGAAGCCAACGAGCCATGTCTTGTAGGAGATTCGGGGAATAAGCCGCTCGAAGAACTCCGAGGTCGCAGCAAAGAAGACCTACCGCAGTTGTCATGCATGCGGTGAGAACGATCAACCCGAAGACGACCTGTCCAGCAGTTCCCATGGTGATTCGGGAGGCATCGGCTAGGAGCGCAGCGCCATCAGAATAGCCCTGACCATTGGGAATCACGTGACCGATCAGGCCGAGTCCAACGTAGACCAGGCCAAGTAGAATGCCTGCGATTACACCAGCAGAGCTGGTCTTGCGAACGAGCTTGATCCCGCTGAGCCCGCCTTCTCCCTGATCGAAAGACGCAACAACGATAATTCCAAAAGCAAGAGCTGCGATGGAATCCATCGTCATGTAGCCATCAAGGAGCCCTGCCGTTAGGGGAGCGCTTGCGTACTGCCCGACCGGAGCAGCCTCTGAAGGCGGTAGCTTCGCCAAAGACAAGAAAACCAAGAGTACGAGCAGAACAAGCAGAACAGGAGTCAGGATTTTACCGAGGTGATGGATGATCTGCCTCGGGTTCCACGACAAGAACAAAGCGACGCCGAAGAAGCAGGCGTTGAAGATCAACGATGAAACAAAAGCGGTTGAATGAATCAACGGTGCTACGGCCGTCGAGAAAGAAACAGCACCGGTTCGTGGAAGGGCATAGAAGGCGCCGATCGACAGATACACCATGCACGAGAAAGCAATTCCAAAAAACTTTCCGCCGCGCCCAGACAGGTCACGCAGGTCACTTCCCGATAATGCAATTGCGATGATCGCAATGACGGGAAGCGCGACGCCACCGATGAGGAAGCCAATCATCGCCAAGTTAAAGTGAGAGCCAGAGTTCGCTCCCATAATTGGAGGGAAAATCAGGTTTCCCGCACCAAAGAACATCGAAAACAGCGTCAGCGATGTTGCGATCAGCAAGCCCGTTCCCTGCGAACGCTTGCTTTGTGTAGTCGTCGTCGATTCAGTCACAATTTTGCTTCAAACCCTATAGAAGTTATAAGTACCCCTGAGATTCTGTCATTTGATGCCACTTTAGCCAAGTGGTGTTCATTGTTCTACGCTTCAGATGTGAACACTCTCATTCGCTCAGGTTCATCGAGCGCCACTCTCTTTACGAGCGATCCGGGAGGCTCGTCCTACGGGACCATCGCACGTGCTTGCTCTCAGCGGGGGAATCGGCGCCGGGAAGTCCACGCTTGCGCATGCTTTACGAGGCCTCGGCGCGCACATTGTCGACGCGGACGCACTTGCGCGCGAGGTACTTTCCCCCGAGCATCCGGTGTACGAGGCGGTGCTTGCAAGTTTTGGGAGTGACCTTGTGGGAGCAGATGGGGTCCTTGACCGACAGCTCTTAGCGCAGCGCGCATTTTCTTCAGCCGAAGGTACAGCTCTTCTTAATTCACTCACTCATCCAGCAATCGCTGCTTTGGCGCACGAACGTCTTGCGCAAGCTGGAGACGGAAAGCTCGCTGTCTATGATGTGCCGCTACTGACAAAGCGCGAAGACGCTGCTGCCTTCGATGGTGTCATTATGGTGAGTGCCCCAATGGATGTGCGTCTTGAGCGTTTGGAGAAACGCGGGGTCAGCAGGGAAGAAGCGGCAGTGCGAATCAGCAGACAAATAAGTGATGAGCAGCGGCGGGAACTCGCGTCGATATGGGTCGACAACTCAGGCAGTGAAGAAGATCTGACAGATCTGACCCGTAGCTTCGTTGCGCGTTGGCTGAGCCCCTCGGGGATTTAACCGAATATAGGCTTCAGTATTCGCCCAGTTTTCCCATTATTTCAATGGGAAATCTTCAACTATTCATCCGGAAATCACTCAGGAAAAACCAGGTTTACCTGCAACTATAGATTTGAACATGTAAGTAAACCGGTATCGGCCTGAGCACCGGAATTCAGAGATCGCGCTGCCCTATTGATTCAGCAGCTTCTTGTACGCGATACGGGATGATCTCTGGTTTCGCAGTCGACATTTGCCGCAGGGATGAGGATAAATGGCACACGTAAAGACGAATCGTTTTTCGGGGAATAGAGCTGTGCGTACGCTTGGAGCGTTCACGCTCGGCGCTGCGATGACGGTAGGGGGACTGTCCTTTGCGAGCGCAGGGGATGTTCAGCCGACTCCCAATGAAGTTCAAGCCCTGGGATACAACACTCTGATCTTTCAGGATGAATTCACCGGAAATGAACTTGACACCTCGAAGTGGGGATACGAATACTCCTGCTTCGATCCGAAGACGCGCTCACAGGCCCAGTACACCGATTCGAAGGAGAATGCGTCTGTCTCGGGTGGAAACCTCCATTTGACGGCAAAGTATGAGCCAACGCGTCAAAAGTATGACAGCCGTTCACGTTCGATGGTCACGGTCGACCGCGAATGCACTCGGACAGTCAATGGGCGCTCGGAAACCTACAAAGCTCCTTTCACTTCAGCAATGGTTCAGACGCGCGACAACAAAGGCATAAAGTACGCTGCATATGGCGACTTCTATGCTGAGGCGCGTATCAAACTCCCTAATGCCGTTGCATCGTGGCCAGCATTTTGGATGACCGGTATTGCCCCGGCATCTTTCCCGGCTCACGGTGAGATTGACGTCGTCGAAGCTAAAGGATGGGATCCGAATTTCCTCCAAGCGAATGTTCATACGCCTCGGGTCGGTAATCCTCAAAAGACTGAGCAACACATGGGACAGCTCGGGGGCGATGGTACTTCGCAGACTCAGTTCCATACCTATGGTGTGGAAAAGAACGGGAACTCAATCACCTTCTATTTGGATGGGAAGCGGGGACACACCGTCACTTACGATCAAGTTAAAGGGGATAACCCCTTTATCAACGATGCCAACGGCATGGTGCTTCGTCTCAACCACATGGTTGGCGGTTCTTTCCTAGCCTCTGAGCATGGTGATACGACGTACACCGATGCGATTAAGTTCAAGGAAGCCTATCAAGGTGCTGGTTCTGACATGCTCGTTGACTACGTCCGTGTGTGGAAGAAGAACGGCAATGCCACGAGCGAGCCAGCCCCGCTTCCCTCAACGGCTACCGCCGATCCAGAACCTAGCGTTCAACCGACTGTGACGACGGCGCCTGCTCCCATGCCGACTACTGCGGCCCCTCAGCCTTCGAGTGCAGTAACAGCGCAGCCGAGCGCGCCTGCTCAGCCGACAAGCGCAGCGCCCTCTACCCAGCTCACGGCCTCGATCGCACCGATGCCGGTACCGACTGTTTCGGCGCCCAAGCCTTCCGATGATCCCAAGGCTACGCCGCGACCAACTACTGTAGTTCCCTCTACTCAGCCCACGGCCTCGGAACCGGTGGCGTCTGCAACTACTCAACGTCCGCCTCGAGCTCGTCGAAGCGCCGATGCTACGGCGCCGGCACAGCCCACGGAAGCAGCAAGCTCAGCCCTGCCTACGCGTCCTGAAACGACAGCATCGGCACCATCTGAAGCCCCTGCGAATCCTTCAACCGAAGGCGCGGCAGACACATCGGTGAGCCAGCCTGATGCTTTAGCGCCAAATGAGCGACCAGCGCTCTCGCAGCTTCTTCCGGAAGCTTCGCATCTCAGCGAGCTTGGCACCGATCGAAGCGCACTCACGTCCACCAATGAGGCAGAGGCGCAAAACTCCGCTGTCGCGCGAAACGAACAGGCTGACTCTGCTCAAAATCCAAGTTCTGTACGCGCACTTGCCGCAACAGGAAGTTCCTCCCTTGGGTTTGTGTTCGCTGGGCTCTTGGCAGTAGTGGGAGTGCTGATGCTCGCTTGGCCAACGCCAGCAACCGCTCAACACATGAGTCCTCGGCGTAAATGAGGCATAGCTTCCTGGCAACCTGCTAGGACTGTGCGCAAGGGGTCGGTGTAGGTAATCTTCATCTCGAAGAACACCTACACCGACCCCTATTTGCGGTGGATGAAAACAATGATGACGTTTCCTTGCGACTATAGTTTCGTGTCTTCGCAGTGGTGAACGCGCAGAACCTCGCAGAAGTCCTTAGCCTAAGACTATGAGTGATACCCCCATCCTTCGTCAGGAATACCCCTTTGAAGTAATTTCTGAATACACCCCATCGGGTGACCAGCCGAAGGCTATTCACGAACTCGCCGAGAGACTACGCGCGGGCGAACAAGACATCGTCCTGCTGGGGGCAACGGGAACCGGGAAAAGTGCGACAACCGCGTGGCTCATCGAGGAGATCCAACGTCCAGCTTTGGTTTTGGAACCCAACAAGACCTTAGCTGCGCAGCTTGCTGCGGAGTTTCGGCAGTTGCTGCCCAAAAACGCGGTCGAGTACTTTCGTCTCGTACTACGACTACTACCAGCCTGAAGCTTACGTTCCCCAGACCGATACGTTCATTGAAAAAGACTCATCGATTAACGAAGAAGTTGAGCGGCTACGTCACAGTGCGACAAACTCATTGCTTACTCGTCGCGATACCGTCGTCGTTTCCTCGGTGTCGTGTATTTACGGCCTTGGCACGCCGGAAGAATATGTCGCGCGAATGATTGAACTGAGTCGGGGAATGACGATTGACCGTGATGACCTCCTACGGGCGTTCATTTCCATGCAGTATGCGCGAAATGACCTTGGATTTACGCGTGGGACCTTCAGAGTGCGTGGGGATACGGTCGAGATTATTCCCGTCTATGAAGAACTGGCAATCAGGATTGAAATGTTTGGCGATGAGATTGATTCTCTCGCTGTACTCCATCCTGTAACGGGCAATGTCATTAAAGAAGTCGATCATGTTTATCTGTTTCCTGCCTCGCACTACGTTGCGGGCGAAGAACGAATGAAACGTGCAATTGCTTCGATTGAGGCGGAGCTTGAAGAGCGTTTTGAATGGTTTGAATCGCAGGGGAAATTGCTCGAGGCGCAGCGTCTGAGAATGCGCACAACCTATGACTTGGAGATGCTCAAAGAGATCGGGACATGTGCGGGCGTTGAAAACTACTCACGCCATATTGATGGGCGCGAGGCTGGCACCCCGCCTCATACCCTTCTCGATTATTTCCCTGACGACTTTGTGCTCGTCATTGATGAATCGCACGTGACAGTTCCCCAAATCGGAGCCATGTTTGAAGGGGATATGTCGCGTAAACGTACATTGGTCGAGCATGGGTTCCGCTTGCCTTCGGCGATGGATAACAGGCCGCTCAAATGGGATGAATTTACCGAGCGTATTGGTCAAACCGTTTACCTCTCAGCTACGCCAGGATCCTATGAGCTCGATAGGTCTGATGGGGTAGTGGAACAGATCATTCGCCCCACGGGACTTGTTGATCCGAAGGTTGTGGTCAAGCCGACTCGAGGTCAAGTCGATGACCTCCTTGAGCAGATTCGTGAGCGGGTCGAGCGTGACGAACGCGTTCTTGTGACAACACTGACAAAGAAGATGGCTGAGGACCTGACGACGTACCTCGCCGAGCGCGGAGTGAAGGTTGAATACCTGCACTCAGATGTCGATACTCTCAGACGCGTTGAACTTTTACGCGAGTTGCGTTTGGGAACTTTTGACGTTCTTGTGGGAATTAATCTCTTGAGGGAAGGCCTGGATCTTCCCGAAGTTTCTCTCGTTTCAATCTTGGACGCAGACAAGGAAGGATTCCTGCGTTCGACGCGTTCCCTCATCCAGACCATTGGGCGTGCCGCGCGAAATGTCTCTGGTGAAGTTCACATGTACGCCGATGACATCACTGATTCGATGCGTGCTGCAATCGACGAAACTGAGCGACGCCGTGAAATTCAGATTGCCTACAACACCGAACACGGTATTGATCCCAAGCCTCTACGCAAAAAGATTGCAGATGTTACGGACATGCTCGCTCGTGAAGAAGTTGACACAGCGGAGCTCCTCGAGGGCGGATATAGGCGCGAACGCACGGCAAGTGATATTCGCGCTGATGAGATGGCTTCCTTTGCGGGCCAAGAAGGCTCAACGCGCACACGTGAAGAACTTGCTCAGATGGCCGAGAGTGATTTGGAAGAACTGATCCGTCAGCTTTCTGATCGGATGATGGAAGCCGCTCAGGATCTTCAATTCGAGCTTGCGGCAAGGCTTCGTGATGAACTCAGTGAGCTGAAGAAAGAACTGAGAGCGATGAAAGCCGCCAACTAAGTAGTTGTGGAAAGTGGTAGGTATCGCTTCGAGAACCGCCTAAGATAGGTATGTTCTTGTTCGCGACTTTGGGAGTCGATTGTGTCTACGACGGCGCACACGCAAACGCGTCCCCTTCCTTTCACCAGGCGTGCCATGGCATGGGGCGCTCATGCCTTTACTCTGACCGGTGTTGTTTGGGCGGCACTCGCAACGATTGCTCTTTTCGAAGGGCATATCCGCCATATGTGGTTGTGGCTGGGAATCGCGCTTCTTGTTGACGCCGTCGATGGCTCGATCGCGCGGGCCGTGCGCGTGAGTGAATACGCGCCTGGCTTCGATGGGGCAACTCTAGACAATATCGTCGACTATCTCACGTGGACTTTTATCCCCGCTCTGTTCATGGCCTTCCATCTTCCTTTTGGATCACGCACACTCGGTATTGCCATGGCCCTGCTGGTCTGCGTCTCATCGATGTTCTGCTACTGCAATGTGTCGCTGAAGACTCCCGACCACTACTTCATGGGATTCCCTGCCGCCTGGAATGTCGTAGCCGCGATTATGTGGATCTTCCAGACCGGAGCGGTTTTCAACCTCGTTGCCACGGTTATTTTGGCTGTGCTGACGGTCGCGCCGATCGCCTTCGTTCATCCATTCAGGGTCGGGCGTTTGCGCGCAATCAATATTGTGGCGGCACTGGTGTGGGTTGCTGCGACGGCGGCGCTCGTTGCCTACGCCCCTGTGCGGCCGATTATCCTCACAGGGATTTGGTGGGTTGCTGGAATCTGGATTCTCGTAGTGAGCGCAATCCGTTCCATCCAAGGGATTCCTCAAGAATTGCGTGACGCAGAATAACGTTTTACAAGCCGCGAGTTCTGAACAGAGCGCCAAACTTCAGTTGCGATTGACGCAAGGATCATCAGAGCAACAATGACAACAACCGATCCCGGATACCCGCGTCCGTGGATCCAGAAGTAAACGTATGGCGCTATAAAGGTTACGAGCGCGACGATTGCGCCGGCGTAGCGCTCCAATGGCCTCGAAGCGGTGATCATTGCCAGGATTCCCCACGTGTAGGGAAGTGCAGTCAAGACATCAATCGACCATAGGACAAGGACTGATCCATGGAATTGCGGAACGAAGATCACCGGTAAGGCGCGCAGCGAGGAATAAATAAAAACCACGAGGTAGACCCACACACGTGGATCTTTGAGGATTCGGGTGATCAGTGAACGTTTATAGACCGTGACTCCGCTGGCTTCGATTTGGTGCACGAGGCCGTGTGGCGTTCGCGTTGCATTCATTCCTTGGAGAGCCTCACGGAAGCGTGGGTCCGGAAGCAGTTCGTGAACGAGCTTGCTGACTCGCAAGGCAAAGACTGTTTGCTCTTTGGAGTGCTCGGCGCCGACGTTGACAAAAAGATGGAACAAAGGACCGGCGAGACGCTTGAGTTCCTCACGATTGATGGGGCCGATGAGCCAGATAATTCCGCGGTGCTCCAGAGCATTGCGTACTTCGGTAAAGAAGAGATCGGTGTCTGCAAGGATAGAAGGATCAAGTTCACGTACTTCACGCCGACCCAATTCGGCGAGGCGTGAGACGCCGGCGGCGTGAGCGAGGCGAGTTGTATCAAATGCGCAGGAGCGCACGACCGGGAGTTCGAAAGGAGCCTGAGTCGACCCGAAAAGGGTCTCCTTCAGGCGACGCAGTCGGGAAATCTGGGCTGCAGGGTCTTTAACGCTCACTCCATCGAGTTTAGAGCACTGCGGTGTGAAGCTCTTAACGACTTGGCATTCTCATGTAGGAGTGTGAGCAGAATCGTTGTTACTCTATGAGTGAGGGGAGTACTCCCACGAAGCGCACCATCGTCAACGCGGTATCGCCTCGGTACCCGGTGTTGCCGCCCAATTATGGGTGGGAAGAGACCTCAAGCCTCACTCCCTGAAAGGTCACTTGTGGACGTACACATCCTTGGTTGGATTGGCCTAGCCATCGTCGTAATTGCACTGATTACGACCGATATTGTTGGACATGTACGCAAACCCCATGCGCCGTCGATGAAAGAAGCGACAGCGTGGACTTTGGGCTACGTTGCTCTTGCTGCTGCTTTCGGTGTTGCTATCTGGGCCATCTATGGTCCAAGTTTTGCCATCCAGTTCTACAGCGGCTACATCATGGAATGGTCGCTGTCGCTGGACAATCTTTTTGTCTTCGTCATCATCATGTCTTCCTTTAGGGTTCCTCGTGAATTCCAGCAGAAGGCATTATTGGCAGGCATTATCTTGGCGCTGATCTTTCGTGCTTTCTTCATCGTTGTCGGTGTCACGCTTGTTAATCGGTTCACGTGGATGTTCTTCTTCTTTGGTGCGTGGCTCTTGTGGACCGCCTATTCCCAGGCGCGGGAAGGCACATCGGAAGAACAAGAAGAGGAAGAACAAGTCGAAGAGAACGGTTTTGTTCGCTTTGTCCGCCGCATCTTCCCGGTGACCGATGGCTACATCGGTGATCGCTTCTTTTATCGGCATAGTGGGCGCACTTCCGTTACCCCGCTCTTCTTAGTCGTTCTCGCACTGGGGTCAGCAGACCTGATGTTCGCCCTCGATTCAATTCCTGCGATTCTTGGCCTTACGACCGAGTCCTATTTAGTCTTCGCCTGCAATGCCTTCGCTCTTCTTGGTCTTCGTCAGCTCTTCTTCCTCATTGACGGTCTTTTGGAGAAGCTTGTCTTCCTGAACTATGGCCTTGCTGTGATTTTGGGATTCATTGGCATCAAGCTTGTTCTTCATGCCATGCACGAGAACTCTGTGCCCTTCATTAACGGCGGCCAGCCAATCCACTCCGTACCAGAGATTGGTATCCCCATTTCTTTGGGTGTTATTGCCACGACTTTAATCGTCACCGTTATTACTTCGCTTATTCATTCTCGCCGCCACAAGATCAGGAGCTAGCCCTAGTGACAACGAGTACGCCAGAAACTGCAATTACCGGCTTAACGCGGCAAGAGGTTGAAACCCGACGCCAGGCCGGGCAGGTCAATGTCACGAAGTTGCCCTCTTCGCGGTCATTGGCCTCGATCATCCGAGCGAATGTCCTGACCCTGTTTAACGCAATCCTCAGCGTTGCTATGGTCATCGTGATCGTTTGGATCGTGGCAAGACGCAGTTTTTGGCGGAATCATGATCATCAATGCGATCATCGGGATTTTCTCCGAAGTGCGCGCGAAGCGGACACTAGACAATCTTGCAATAGTCGATGCGCCCCGGGCACAGGTACGTCGAGATGGCCTTACTGAACAGATCGATGTCGACGATATCGTTCTTGACGACATCATCGAGCTCAGTTTGGGTGACCAGATTGCCGCTGACGGCAAAATCCTCGAGGTATCTGGCCTCGAAATTGACGAATCGATGCTCACCGGCGAATCTCGTCCCGTCCTCAAGCAAATTGGTGATCGAGTGCTTGCAGGCACATCGGTTGTTGCCGGTTCTGGATTGATGCACGTCCAAGCGGTGGGAGCTGACCTGTATGCGCAGGGAATCGCTCGTCACGCACGAACTTTCTCTTTGGCAACTTCTGAGATTCAGCAGGGCATCAATAAGATTCTCCGCGTTATCTCGGTGGCCTTGCCGCCAATTATTCTGCTGACCTTATGGTCACAGACTCGTATTGCTGGTGACGGAGTTCCTCATGCCTGGCAGCATGCGTTGGTCTTGGCCGTTGCAAGCGTTGTCGGAATGATCCCTCAGGGCTTGGTGCTCCTGACCTCGATGAACTTCGCAATTGGATCAGCAACTTTGGCCCGTCGGGGCGCGCTTGTTCAAGAACTTCCAGCTGTTGAGGTTCTGGCCCGTGTGGACGCTCTGTGCTTGGACAAGACTGGCACGCTGACGACCGGTGGGATTCGTTTGCGTTCGCTTGAAGTCCTTGAGACTCACGATTTTGATGGGGAGCTATTTACTGCTCTTCGCGTGCTGAACGATGACGAAACCAATGCGACTGCCCATGCGGTAAAGGAATACCTCGATTCAGATTCTTCCTTACCCTTAGAGCATTGTGCAGATTCCTGGACGATTCCTTTCTCCTCGGCACGAAAGTGGGCGGCATGGGGGACCGCGAAGTCTTCGATTGTCATGGGTGCTCCTGAGATGCTCATCGATGGGATCGCGGAACTTGATGGACTTCGTCAAAAAGTCCGCTTGTACGCCGAGGAAGGCTTGCGTGTCCTCGTTGTTGTTCGCTACGGCCAAAAAATTCAGGATCAGACGCTTCCTGAGCGTCCCATGCCTCTTGCGCTGCTTGTCCTTGAGGAAGATCTTCGGGACGATGCCCGTGAGACACTGGCATATTTTCGCAGGCAAGGAGTGCGCGTCCGGATTATTTCTGGCGACAGCCCGACAACTGTTGCCGCGCTGGCAGCTCAAGTTGGTTTGCAATCGCCGGATGGCAATGCGCCTCAAGCATTTGATGCACGTCAGCTTCCGAGTGATCCGACCTCACCCTGAATTCTTGTCGATCGTTGAATCTACTGATGTCTTTGGGCGCGTTACTCCCGAACAGAAACGGGCGTTGGTCAAGGCGCTTCAGACCCAAAAGCACTGCGTTGCGATGACAGGTGATGGCGTTAATGATGCCCTTGCACTCAAAGACGCGGATCTTGGTATTGCAATGGGTAACGGGGCCGCAGCGACAAAAGCCGTTTCGCAGCTTGTCTTGGTTGATCAAAAGTTCTCTGTATTGCCGAGCGTTCTGGGCGAAGGCCGACGCATCATGGCGAATATGGAGCGCGTCTCTTCTCTGTTCCTCGCCAAGACAACCTACGCGACACTCTTTGTGATTCTGAGCGCGATTTTTGCATGGCGTTATCCATTCTTGCCGCGCCACTTTACCTACGTCGACACCTTGACCATTGGCATTCCCGCGTTCTTTATTGCGCTTGGGCCAAACAATAGGCGTTACGTTCCGGGATTCCTCGTGCGAACTCTCTCTCTTGCCATTCCCAGTGGCATTGTTCTGGGCGTCAGTGCTCTTGCTGTCTATTCTTCGGTTGGAGATGGAACCGCGCTAGGATCCACGGCGGCAGCTCTTACTGTGCTGATCGCGGGGCTATGGCTGTTGTCAATTACTGCACGTCCTCTTGTGCCTTGGCGCATTGCACTCATCTGTACGATGGCCGCCGGGGGAGTACTCGGCGTCTTCATTCCGGTTGCCCGTCACTTCTTCGCATTTGAGTGGCCTTCAGCTTCTCTGTGGCTCGTCATCGTATGTGCTGGACTGTGTGCTGGTGCCGTGATTGAGGCGTTCTCGCGTGTCCTCTATTTGGGTCGACTTCGTGAAGCCGAAGAAGAAGGACGCGCGCGCGATTAAGAACACATGTTCGAGAAAAAGAACGTGTCAACACGTAAACTGATTGAGTGCATGATCAGTTAATTGTCCGCGGTGCGCGCGAGCACAATCTCAAGGGCGTCGATCTTGACCTCCCTCGCGATTCAATGATTGTCTTTACAGGACTATCAGGCTCCGGTAAGTCCTCTCTCGCTTTCGATACGATTTTTGCCGAAGGACAGCGACGCTACGTCGAGTCTTTGTCCTCATACGCACGGCAATTCCTCGGCCAGATGGATAAGCCCGACGTCGATTTCATCGAAGGGCTGTCCCCGGCGGTTTCGATCGACCAAAAGTCGACATCGCGTAATCCTCGCTCGACGGTGGGCACAATTACCGAGATCCACGACTACCTGCGTCTGTTGTATGCACGCGCGGGTATCGCGCATTGCCCAACATGCGGCGCACGCATTCAAGCTCAAACTCCACAGCAGATTGTCGACCGCGTGCGCTCAATGCCGGAGGGAACACGCTTCCAGGTACTTGCTCCCGTAGTTCGCGGACGCAAGGGTGAATATCAAGATCTTCTTGAAGAACTCAAAGCTTCCGGATATGTACGTGCGATTGTCGACGGACAATTGATGCGTTTGGAAGAGGTTCCTCCTCTCGAAAAGAAACTCAAGCACACGATTGAAGTCGTTGTTGATCGCCTTGTTGTCCGCGAAGGTATGCGTCAACGCTTGACTGATTCTGTCGAAACATCGCTGCGTCTATCCGATGGTCTTGTCGTGATTGATTGCATCGATCTGGATGAGGATGATCCCGAGCGACGCCGTAAGTATTCGGAGAAACGTTCATGCCCCAATGACCACCCACTCACTTTGGACGAGATTGAACCACGAACCTTTCTCATTCAACGCTCCCTACGGCGCGTGTCCGGAGTGTTCAGGGCTTGGGTCGAAGCTTGAAGTCGATCCCGAACTTGTCGTTCCAGATGAGGAGCTTTCTCTCGCACAGGGTGCTGTCATTGTTTGGAATTCGAATTTTAAGTACCACAAGCACCTTCTGACGGCGCTTTCTCAAGAACTCGGATTCTCCATGGACACTCCGTGGAAAGATCTCCCTGCTGAAGTTCGCGATGCCATCCTCAACGGTCGCAATTACGAGGTAAAGGTTAAGTTCCGAAACCGTTGGGGACGCGAACGTTCCTACACGACCGGGTTCGAAGGCGCACTGACCTACATTCAGCGCAAGAAAGAAGAAACTGAATCACAGCTTGTGGTTGACCGGATGGACTCCTACATGCGCGAGGTGCCCTGTAGTGCGTGCCATGGAGCTCGGCTTCGTCCGGAAGTTCTTGCCGTCACCGTAGGTGATTTATCGATTGCGCAGCTATCGGATCTGTCGATCAGTCAGGCGAAAAGCCATCTGGATCATGTTGAGTTTGAGCAGCGGTCCTCGGTCATTGCCGCACCGATCTTGACTGAGATTCGTGCGCGTTTGAACTTCCTCGTTGACGTTGGCTTGTCTTATCTGACTCTTTCACGAGGCGCCGCCACCCTTTCCGGCGGGGAAGCGCAGCGCATCCGTCTCGCGACACAGATCGGTTCAGGCCTTGTCGGGGTGCTCTATGTTCTCGACGAACCCTCAATCGGTCTTCACCAACGCGACAATCGCAAGCTTATTGCGACCTTGGAAAGACTTCGCGATCTTGGAAATACTCTGATCGTTGTCGAACACGACGAAGAGACGATTGAAGCAGCTGACTGGATTGTTGACGTTGGTCCTGGCGCTGGCGAGAACGGTGGGTGGATTGTCCACAGTGGAACGCTTGACGAACTTCGCCAGAATAAGCGTTCTCTGACCGGTCAATATTTAAGTGGAAAGCGCTCAATTGCTGTTCCCGCCACTAGGCGTCCGCGAGATCCCCAGCGACAAATTACGGTGAAGGGTGCCTACGAGAACAACCTGAAAGATGTGACGGTTTCCTTCCCACTCTCAACATTTATTGCCGTAACAGGTGTATCAGGTTCGGGAAAGTCGACTCTGGTCAACCAGATTCTCTACCGTTCACTGGCAACGCGCCTCAACGGTGCACGCCTCGTTCCCGGACGACATCGCTCGGTTACTGGAACCGATGAGCTCGATAAGGTCGTGCATGTCGACCAGTCGCCGATCGGTCGGACGCCGCGTTCTAACCCCGCGACCTATACAGGTGTGTGGGATCAGATCCGTAAACTCTTTGCTGAGGTCCCTGAAGCGAAGTTACGTGGCTACGGTCCGGGCCGCTTCTCCTTCAACGTCAAGGGAGGTCGGTGCGAATCCTGCAAGGGCGACGGCACTCTTAAGATCGAGATGAACTTCCTTCCGGACGTCTACGTTCCCTGCGAAGTCTGCCATGGCGCTCGCTATAACCGCGAAACGCTGGAGATCTTGTACAAGGGAAAGAGCGTCGCTGACGTTCTCAATATGCCCATTGCCGAGGCCGCAGAGTTCTTCGCGCCGATCTCGCGTATCGCGCGCCACTGAACACTTTGGTGGAAGTTGGATTGGGCTATGTGCGCCTCGGCCAGGCGGCGACCACGCTGTCGGGCGGTGAAGCGCAACGCGTAAAACTCGCCTCAGAACTCCAACGACGCTCAACTGGCCGTACTGTCTACGTTCTCGACGAACCTACGACGGGTTTGCATACGGAAGATATCCGCAAGTTGCTGCTCGTCTTGCAAAGCCTCGTTGACAAGGGCAATACGGTTATCGTTATTGAGCACAACTTGGATGTCATTAAGAGTGCTGACTGGGTGATCGACATGGGACCTGAAGGAGGCAGCGGAGGCGGCACTGTTGTTGCCGAAGGTACTCCTGAAGAAGTTGCACAGGTCGAGGAGTCCTTTACCGGTCAATTCTTGGCAGAGATCTTCAACGGGAAGTAATCACTTCTCAGTTGCATAAACAACGGGGCGACTAGATACTCTCTAGCCGCCCCGCACAACGTTTACTGAGCTTCGGGAGTCGTCCCGGATTCGTAGAGCGCTTCTACCTCATCGGCAAAGTCTGCCAGTACTCGACGTCGCTTCAGCTTCAAAGAGGGAGTCATATAGCCGTTCTCCACGGTGAAGGCGGCATTAACAATGCGATAGCGTCGAATCGACTCCGCGCGTGAGACCTTCTTATTTGCCCGGGCAATCGCGCGTTCCAAAGACTCACGAACTGCCGGGAGTTCGGCAGCTTGTGCCGCATCCACGATGGGCAGTCCATGCGAGCGAAGCCACTCGGGGAGCATCTCGGTATCTAGGGAGATGAGCGCGCCAATATAGGGGCGGTTATCACCGACGACGATAATGTTTGCGATGAGGGGATGGGTGGAAAGAGCATCTTCCAAAATCTCTGGAGAAACATTCTTACCACCCGCAGTGACGATCAATTCCTTCTTACGGCCGGTAATCCGTACGTGGCCTCGATCGTCAATCGAAGCAAGATCCCCAGTCCTAAACCAGCCGTCAACGAAGGCCTCAGCTGTCGCCTCGGGAAGATTATGGTACCCGCGCGAAACGGAGATTCCCGCGGACAAGGAGCTCACCATCGGAAGCCAACTTTGCCTGGTTACCCGGCCACACGAAACCCAACGCTGTCTGGGGAAAATCTTCCGGGGTCTCGACAGTGATCGGACCAGTTGTTTCGGAGAGCCCGTAGCCCTGCAGGAGCGTAATACCCAAACCACGGTAGAAATTCGCGAGGTCGAGAGCTAGGGGAGCACCACCCGAAATAATCGTGTGGAGATTGGGGCCGAGAATCGCCTTGACCTTCGAGAGGACCAAAGCGTCGGCGACTCGTCCCGCGAATCTTGAGCAACGTCGAAGGGCCGGGTGAGGGATTTCGAGGCGTCAGGCACCGGCGTCGTGTCGGGGAGCGGACCTGCAACCAGGGATTCGGGTTTGGGGGTGTTCGCGTACGCAGTGGCTTGAGATAGTGCACGTGCTTGCTGTGCGGCCCAGGAGAACATACGTCCCTTGAAAACCACCGCCAGCTTTGGCCGAAGCGGCATTGAAAACCTTCTCCAAAACACGCGGAACGACAAGGAGCATACTCGGCTTGAATGTGGCGATGTCATCAACCAAGTTGCGTGTATCAGGGGAGAAAGCAACGACCCCTTGACCTGCCAGCAAACAGTACATGACAAAACGTGCGAGGACGTGTGCGACTGGCAAAAACAGGAGCGAACGAGAACGCGGGTCGTTAATGAGGAGAGGCAAGAAGTCGTAGGCCTGAAGCATGGGGCTAATGAAATTGCCGTGAGTCAGCACGACGCCCTTGGGAACACCGGTGGTTCCGGAGGTGTAAATGATCGTTGCTTCGTCCTCAAGTGCTACTGCGTCAGTGCGCTCTCGAACTTTTTCAATCGGTACTTCAATCCCGGCCTGAGCCAAGACCCTTTGAGCACCCTTATCGATCGATAAGATCTGCCGAACGCGCTCGGTGCGAACAGACTGGACAAGCTCAGCTTGTTGAGATGTCGCAGTGATGACAATGCGAACGTCGGCATCTTTGAGAATATGGGCAATCTGGACAGCCGAGTCTGTTTCGTAGATCGGTACGGTGATTGCTCCACACGACAGGGCGGCAACGTCAACGAGTGCCCACTCGTAGGATGTGGGTGCAAGGATTGCCAGATGCTCTCCCGGTTCAAGCCCGAGAGCAATCAATCCGCGCGCAAGAGAGTCCGCATCAGCTAAGAACTGATCAATGGTGACCGGCCGCCACGCCCCAACCGGAGAGCGGCGTTCGATCGCAACCTGTGAGGGGTAGTTTTCAGCACGCAAGCGAAGCATCTTCGGAATGTTCATTTCGGGAGTTGCCTGTCGCGTAGCCGGAGACTCCCACGAACCGTCTGCAAGCCTGCGTACTGTCATCTGTTTTCCCTTTCGGTAATTGTTGCGATGAGGCCGAGGACGTCAGTGCTCGCGTCGTCGGAAGGAGAACCTGCGGCGCGGCTTTTCAGTCGCTTCAACGGGTCCTCCGTAAAGCTCATCAATCTCGTGCGCATAGTCCGCGATCACTTTGCGGCGACGCAGCTTCATCGAAGGCGTAACGTATCCGTTTTCTACGGTGAAACTTGCGTCGATAATGCGGAATTTACGGATCGATTCGGCGCGAGAGACAGCCTTATTTGCACGTTCGATTGCGCGCTCAAGCGAGGCCTGAACTTCAGGAAGTTGTGCGGCCTCGGCAGGAGAGCAGCGGGGGAGTCCGTGCTTGCGCAGCCAATCGGGGAGCATTTCGGCATCCAAGGTGAAAAGTGCGCCAATGTAGGGACGCTGATCTCCGACGACAATGACATTGGCGATGAGCGGGTGTGTCGCAAGAGCGTCTTCGAGGATCTCTGGGGAGACGTTCTTACCGCCCGCAGTGACGATCAATTCCTTCTTACGACCGGTAATGGAGAGCTGACCGTTACGCGAGATAGAGCCGATATCGCCTGTGTGGAACCAGCGTCCATCGGGCATGACTGCCTGAGTTTCTTCGGGAAGGTGATAGTAGCCGGGCATAACTGCCTGGCCGCGGACAAGGATTTCGCCGTCCTTGGCAATCTTGATGAAATTACCAGGAAGGGGAAGACCAACGGTTCCAATCGGGTTTGCTCCCAGATGCTGAACTGCGATCGGACCGGTTGTTTCTGACAGGCCGTAACCCTGGATAAGAGTGATTCCCATGCCGGCATAGAACTGAGCGAGATCGGTTGCCAGTGGTGCGCCGCCGGAGACGATGTAGCGCAAGTTCGGTCCGAGGACGGAGCGAATCTTTTTGAGGACGAGTGCATCTGCGAGGCCGTGACGAAGTTTCTTCGTCAGCGAAGGGCCGAAAGTGCGCTGCTGAGCCACAGAGTAGCTGCGCGCCTGCTTTGCACTCCACGCGAACATTCGTCCCTTAAGACCGCCACGGCCTTAGAGGAAGCAGCGTTATAAACCTTCTCAAGAACGCGAGGAACGACAAGCAGGATTGAAGGCTTGAACGCCTGGATATCAGGAAGCAAATTCTTGATATTCGGCGAGAAACCTAAAACGCCAGCACCGGAGAGCACAACGTGCATCACCAAACGTGCCAAAACGTGTGCGACGGGGAGGAAGAGCAAGAGACGAGTATCAGGCGAATCGATGACCTCACCCAGCACCTGGCGTGTGCCTGCGATCGTCGCGAGGAAATTCGCGTGAGTGAGGACAACTCCCTTTGGGACGCCCGTCGTGCCCGATGTATAGATGATCGTTGCGATCGACGAGGAGCTTAAAGATGAACGACGTTCCTTGATGTTATCAATTGAAACGTTGCGTGCGGCCCGTGCGATAGTGCGCAAGGCTCCTTGATCGAAGCTCTCAATTGCTCGCGTAAAATCGGGGGCAACCGTACGGACAAGTTCAGACTGTTGAGTTGTTGCGGTAAAGACACGAACAACGTGTGCATCCTCGAGGATGTGCTGAATCTGAGACGCTGAGTCGGATTCGTAGATGGGTACCGTAACTGCGCCAATGGAGAGCAAGGCGAGGTCCAGAAGCATCCACTCAAAAGAGGTGGAGGCGAGGATCGCAATAGAGTCTCCGGACTCAATGCCCAGTCCAATAAGGCCGCAGGCGGTGTATTCGACTTGACGTTGGAGCTCAGCTGCGGTCATCGATCGAACCGCACCAACAGAACTACGTGTTTCAACGACAACCTGATCCGGATGTGCTTCTGCTCGCCGCATGAATAGATCCGGAAGTAGCTCATCGGTGTGAATCGTGAACGTGGGCTTGATGGTGTACGAGCCATCGCGCAAGCGTTTCATTGCGTCTCCGTTTCAGACCTACGTTTCAGGTTGACACTAGGCATAGTAGCGCCAAATCTAATGCCATCTAGCTCACAGATCGTAGTACAGCTGGAATTCGTACGGGTGAGGATAAGCTCGCATGGGGGCAATCTCCACCGTTTCTTTATAGTTAATCCAGGTTTCGATCAGGTCTTCTGTGAAGACATCGCCTTCAGTGAGGAACTCGTAATCATTGCGAAGCGCTTCGAGTGCGCCCTCCAAGCTTGAAGGGATCTTTGCGATCGAGTCGTAGTCGGCGCTCGGTAGTTCGTAGAGGTCCTTGTCGATTGGCGCAGCGGGTTCAATGCGGCGCTTAATTCCATCAATTCCCGCCATGAGGCATGCAGCGAAGGAAAGATAGGGGTTCGCACTGGGATCGGGAACTCGGTATTCGACACGCTTTGCAGCCGGTGAAGTTCCTGTTACAGGGATACGAATGCAGGCGCTGCGATTGCGCGCCGAATAGACGAGGTTAATCGGAGCCTCGAAACCTGGAACAAGGCGTCGGAAAGAATTAACCGACGGATTGGTGAACGCCAAAAGCGCGGGAGCGTGCTCCAGTAGTCCGCCAATGAACCAGCGTGCGGTGTCGGAAAGTGAACCGTAGCCTCGTTCGTCGTAGAAAAGAGGCTCGCCGTTCTTCCACAGTGACAGGTGTGTGTGCATTCCCGAGCCGTTGTCTCCGAAGATCGGTTTGGGCATGAAGGTGGCAGACAGGCCGGCGGCGCGGGCAGCGTTCTTGATGACGTACTTGAACTTCATCATGTCATCAGCTGCGGCCATCAGGGTATTGAAGCGGTAGTTGATTTCCTGCTGGCCGCCAGAACCAACCTCGTGGTGGGCGCGTTCAAGGGTAAGTCCGACCTCGGTCAAGAGGTTAGCCATTTCATCACGCAGGTCGGTGAAGTCATCAGCGGGGGAGACCGGGAAGTATCCGCCCTTGACGGGAACCTTGTACCCGAGGTTTCCACCCGCCTCGCTGCGTCCGGTATTCCAGTAGGCCTCGTCAGAATCGAGAGCGTAGAAGGTGTGTTGCGGACTCACTTGGTAGCGAACGTCGTTGAAGACGAAGAACTCAGCTTCTGCTCCGATGTAGCACGTATCGGCAATGCCGGTCGAACGCAGGTAAGCCTCGGCCTTGGCAGCGACTTGGCGCGGGTCGCGCGAGAAGGGCTCATCGGTGAAAGGGTCGACGATCGAGAAAATAATGACCAGTGTCTTGTTAGCGCGGAAAGGATCAACAAAAGCAGAGGACAGATCGGGAATCAGTTTCATGTCCGACTCGTGGATTTGCGTGAAGCCCCGAACTGAGGAGCCGTCGAACATCAGGCCGTCTTTAAGGACCGAGGCCTCGAGTTCGCTGGCGGGAATCGTGAAGTGTTGCTGAACGCCGGGAAGATCACAGAAGCGCACATCAATGTACGCGATCTCTTCTTGTGCAATGAAGTCGATAACTTCTTGGGCCTGGGTAAACATGACGAACCTTTCCGCACCGGTAACTTCAAGAAATGATAAACCCAGCACCAAGAGTTTTTCCATAGGCCTGCTGGGTGCGCACAAAGTTCATGGCGCGGCTAGGCTAAAAGAATGGCTGATCCATCAACCTATCGTCCGAAAACCGGGGAAATCCCGACCGATCCCGGGGTGTACCGTTTTCGCGACGAACAGGGGCAAGTGATCTACGTTGGGAAAGCCAAAAATCTTCGTGCGCGTTTGACCAACTATTTTCAGGATCTAGCCAATCTACATCCCCGCACCCAGAAAATGGTCACGACTGCGGCCTCGGTTCAATGGACCGTTGTACGTAGCGAAATTGAAGCGCTCACTTTGGAATTCACGTGGATTAAAGAATTCAATCCACGCTTTAACGTGATGTTTAAGGACGACAAGTCCTATCCCTATCTGGCGGTCAGCATGGGGGAGAAGTATCCCCGAGTTCAGGTCACGCGCGAGGCGCGCCGGAAGGACAGCCGATACTTTGGCCCCTACACAAAGGTGTGGGCGATTCGAGAGACCATTGATCTCCTCTTGCGAGTGTTTCCGCTGCGAACCTGTTCAGCCGGGGTCTTTCGTCGTGCGCAGGCGCAAGGGCGCCCGTGTCTATTGGGCTATATCGATAAGTGTTCAGCCCCTTGTGTCGGGCGTATCTCCCAAGAAGAACATCGAGCTCTTGCCCAAGCAATGTGCGAGTTCATGGAAGGCCGAGCAACTCCCGTATTGCGCCAGATCGAGGCCGAGATGCGTGAAGCAAGCGCTCAGCTTGATTTCGAAACCGCGGCTGAAAAACGCGACGATTTACAGGCGCTGCGAACGGTGCTCGAAAAGAACACTATGGTTCTGGGCGACGGAACTGATGCGGATATTTTTGCTCTTGTGAGCGACGAATTGGATGCAGCTGTTCATGTTTTCCACGTCCGCGGAGGAAGAATCCGCGGTACCCGTGGCTGGGTGATTTCGCGCGACGATGATGCTGATGAGTCGGAGCTCATGTCTCGGCTTTTCGAACAGATTTACTCCGAAATACCGGAGGACTCTGGAACGGGAGCGCGTGCCATTGAGCAGGCCCAAGCAGTCTCTGTCGATGATGTTGTCCACACTCCTACGCGTGCGGTTCCCCGAGAAATTCTTGTCAGCGTCATGCCAGATGATCGAGAAACACTGGCTCAGTGGCTTGCGGGCAAACGCGGCGGCATCGTCGATATTCATGTCCCCCAAAGGGGAAATAAGGCCCAGCTTATGGAGACTGTGAAAAGAATGCGAAGCAGGCTCTGGTGCTCCACAAGACTCGTCGTTCAGGAGATCTTGCTCAACGAGGCCAAGCAATGGATGAATTGGCGCAATACCTTGACCTTCCAGCTGCACCTCTTCGAATCGAGTGTTACGACATTTCGCATACTCAAGGTCAGCAGCAGGTCGGATCGATGGTCGTCTTTGAAGACGGCACCCCGCGTAAAGATGCCTATCGGCACTTCAACATCCATGGTAATGACGGAAATGGGACGCCGGACGACACCTCGGCAATGGATGAAGTATTGCGGAGACGTTTCCGTCGTCTCCTGGCCGAGGAAAACGGTGAAGATGGCGAAGATGATGAGGGTATTGCTTTCGAGTCCGGTCCGGTCGATGCTAGCGGGAGACCACGGCGTTTTTCCTATCGGCCAGATCTTGTGGTCGTCGATGGCGGTCTTCCTCAAGTAAATGCTGCACGCGGTGCACTCGACGCAATGGGAATCGATATTCCGCTGATTGGCTTGGCCAAACGATTGGAAGAAGTGTGGATTCCAGGAGAAGATTTCCCGGTCATTTTCCCCAGGACCTCGGCTGCCTTGTACATGCTCCAATATGTGCGCGATGAATCCCATCGTTTTGCAATCACTGCTCATAGGAAACGTCGTGCAAAGACCCAGCAGCGTTCGGTTCTTGACGAGATCCCGGGCGTTGGCCCCTCCCGACAGAAGGCGCTCCTGCGCCGCTTTGGTTCGGTGAAGAAGATCCGCGAGGCCACTGTCGGGGCCATCGCCGAAGTGCCTGGGATTGGAGATACCCTTGCGCAGACTATTTTCGATGCGTTGAACCCTGAGCAGAAAACTGACTAAAGTGGCGAAACTTCGGTAACAATCGTCAACAAATGGCACCATAGGACTATGAGCGATATCCCTATGCCCCCCGTTCCCACTGAGGACACTGTTCCTGGAGGGATTCCGTTGCTTGATGAGATTGCCCCAGAGGTTCCCGATCCGGGTTCAAACGAAGTCGTGATCATCACCGGCTGTTCAGGTGCAGGACGAACCGGTGCCGCTCGCGCTCTTGAAGATCTTGACTGGTACGTTGTCGATAATCTTCCACCGGCTATGCTTCCTGCCCTCGTGGGAATGATGTCCCCAGACGGCGGGGGAGTGCACCGTCTAGCTGTCGTTGTTGATGTACGTTCCCGAGAGTTTTTTGCTGACTTCGCTCGTTCCCTTGAACAGCTGCGCGAGCTTGGAGTGACCTATCGAGTGTTCTTCCTTGAAGCCTCGACGGACACGTTGGTTCGGCGTTATGAATCGAATCGACGCCCTCACCCGCTTCAAGGAGACGGCACTCTTCTCGAAGGAATTCACGCCGAGGCCCGCGCACTTGCTCCGGTTCGGCGCGCCGCAGATGTCGTCATTGATACCTCGGGGATGTCTGTTCACGATCTGACGCGACATATTCGTGATGTAATCGCCGATGCCGGTGATGTTCCACTTCGAATTACGGTTGAATCCTTTGGGTTTAAGCATGGACTTCCCCTGGATGCAGATCATGTTCTGGACGTTCGTTTCTTAAAGAACCCTTACTGGGTCGATGAGCTGCGCCATCTGACAGGAAAAGACCAACCCGTCGCTGACTATGTGCTTTCACAACCCGGTGCTCGTGACTTTGTTCTGGGCTACGCAGATCTCCTCGCTCCCATGCTCAGGGGGTATATTGGTGAGCTCAAGCGGTACACGACGATCGCAGTTGGGTGCACGGGCGGGAAGCACCGTTCAGTGGCGAGCGCAGAGCTCATTGCCCGCCGGCTGCGTGAACATGGATTTAGTGTTCGCGTCACGCACCGCGATATGGGAAAGGAATAGTCGATGACCTACGTTGATGCTGCTGGGTGGATGCAGCGCGGCGATTCGAATAATCGTGTCGTCGCTCTGGGTGGCGGACACGGATTGTCCGCAACTCTTCGCGCCCTTCGACACATCACGCGTCAGCTCACCGCTGTTGTCACAGTTGCAGACGATGGTGGTTCTTCTGGACGTCTGCGCTCAGAAATGCCGATTCTCCCACCTGGCGACTTGCGCATGGCGCTTGCCTCACTGTGTGAAGAAACAGAGTGGGGGCTGACGTGGCGCGATGTTTTCCAAATGCGCTTGAAGACCAGCGGCCCAATGGATGGACATGCAGTTGGCAATATCGTCATTGCCGGTTTGTGGCAGCTTCTCGATGATCCGGTAGAGGGACTCGATTTTGTTGGTCGCCTCTTAGGCGCTCAGGGGCGCGTGCTTCCGATGTCTGTCGATCCACTGAGCATTGAAGCTGATATGGATGACAACGGCCGGCACTACACGGTGAAGGGACAATCGAAAGTTGCGATTGCCCCCGGGACGGTTGAAGCGGTTCGTTTGACCCCGGAGAAGCCGCGCGTTCCTGCAGCTGTCACTGAAGCGATCTCTGAGGCCGACTGGGTTGTTCTAGGACCAGGTTCGTGGTACACCTCGGTGATTCCGCACCTGTTGGTTCCTGAACTTCACCGCTCGCTGGTCACCACCGAAGCCCATCGTGCGCTCATTTTGAATCTCTCGCGTCAACGCGGGGAAACAGACACGATGACCACGGCTGACCATGTTCGCGTTATTGCCCGGTATGCACCGAGTTTCAAGCTCGATGTCGTCATTGCTGATCCGACGACGACTGATGATATTGATGACCTTGCCGAGGCCGCTGATGCTTTGGGTGCGCGAGTCCTCCTTCGCCAGGTGCGCACGGGCGACGGCGAGCCTCACCATGATCCTCTTCGTCTGGCCGCGGCCTTACGAGATGCTTTTGATGGTTTCCTTGGTGAAGTTGGTCGTAGCGAGACCTGGCTTCCCTGATTTCTCACAGTGCTTGTACTTTCTCTAAAGGAGTAAAGGTGTCCCTCACATCGGATATGAAGGATGAGCTTGCCCGCAGCGCGGTTACTTCGCAGTCCGCGATGGCGGCCGAGGTCTGCGCGATTCTTCGTTTTTCGGGTGGTCTTCACCTAGTGGGTGGCCGCATCCTCATCGAGGCCGAACTTGATTCTTCCGTTGCGGTCCGCCGTCTTCGCGCTTTCCTCTCGACTCTGTACAACGTCGAGTCCTTCGTTGTTGTGGTTTCGGGCTCGTCACTGCGCCGGGGCAAGCGCTACGTGGTTCGGGTCGTGCACAGGGCGGATGAACTCGCACGTCTCAGTGGCCTCGTTGATGCTGCGGGGACGGCCGGTCCGCGGGCTGCCGGCGGCGCTTGTTGCAGCAGGCAAGGACGAGGCCGCAGCGGTCTGGCGTGGAGCTTTCCTCGCGCGTGGCTCGCTTCTGGAACCCGGGACGTTCGTCATCTTTGGAAATTACGTGTCCGGGACCAGAGGTTGCCTTGGCGATGGTTGGATTGGCGCGCAAGCTTGGTGCGGTCGTTCGTTCCAAGGAAGTGCGCGGTTCGGATCGAGTGACAGCTCGTGACTCTGAAGCAATCAGTGCGCTGATTCGGGCGCTTGGAGCCCCGGCAACTCATCGCTCATGGGAACAGAGGCGTGAACGCCGTGAGGCGCGTGGCTCGGCTAATCGTCTTGCTAATTTTGACGACGCCAACCTTCGGCGCAGTGCGCGCGCTGCGGTTGCCGCCGGCGCAAGAGTGGAGCGCGCTTTCGCTATTCTTGGCGATGATGTCCCTGAGCACTTGCGCGAGGCGGGTGAACTGCGCATTAAATTTAAGCAGGCCTCGCTTGAGGAACTTGGGAAACACACTGATCCTCCTTTGACGAAGGACGCAGTAGCGGGACGCATTCGCAGGCTTCTCGCGATGGCGGACAAGGTAGCGCATGATCGTGGAATCCCTGATACCGAGTCCGCGCTCACTCTTGACATGCTCGACGGTGACTGAGATCTCTCTTTCAGCATAATGTGGCTCAGCTCTCTAAGGACTTAGTTCACCCTCATCTGTGGCGGTGAGGGTGTAGATTAGGAGTACTGGAACCGCAGAGCACTGCGGGCCATAGATGCAAACCGCATCTTCATGGTTGATACAGAAAGTGTGTCCCGCAGGGGGCACAAGCAGGAGGACAACAGTGACCACCCGCGTTGGCATTAACGGCTTTGGCCGCATCGGTCGTAACTTCTTCCGCGCTGCAATTGAGCAGGGCGCAGATCTCGAGGTCGTTGCAGTTAACGATCTGACCGACAATAAGACTCTGGCACACCTGCTGAAGTACGACTCGATCATGGGTCGCTTCAATGGTGAGGTTTCCTACGACGATGAGGGCATCATCGTTGACGGAAAGCACATCAAGGTTCTCGCACAGCGCGATCCTGCCGACTGCCTTGGGGCGAGCTCGGTGTTGAGGTTGTCGTCGAATCCACCGGTTTCTTCACCGATGGTGAGAAGGCAGCTGCACACATCGCAGCCGGCGCAAAGAAGGTTGTCATTTCGGCGCCTGCAAAGAACGTTGACGGCACCTTCGTTATGGGTGTGAACGATGGCGATTACGATCCCGCCACCATGAACATCATCTCCAACGCTTCGTGCACCACCAACTGCCTTGCTCCTCTGGCCAAGGTTCTCCACGAGAACTTCGGTATCGAGCGCGGCATCATGACCACCATCCACTCCTACACCGGTGACCAGCGCGTTCTCGACGCTCCCCACAAGGATCTGCGTCGTGCACGTGCAGCAGCCCTCAACATGATCCCCACCAAGACCGGTGCGGCTCAGGCTGTTGCTCTGGTTCTGCCCGAGCTCAAGGGTAAGTTCGACGGACTCGCAGTCCGCGTTCCCACCCCGACCGGTTCTCTGACCGACCTGACCTTCGTTGCTTCGAAGGAGGTCTCGGTTGAGGCTATTCAGGCTGCCGTCAAGGCCGCTGCCGAGGGCGAACTCAAGGGCGTTCTCGAGTACACCGAAGATCCGATCGTCTCCACCGACATCGTGGGCAACCCCCACACCTCGATCTTCGATGCAACCGAGACCAAGGTTATCGGCAACCTGGTTAAGGTTCTCTCCTGGTACGACAACGAGTGGGGCTACTCGAACGCTCTCGTTCGCCTGACCTCGCTGGTCGGCTCCAAGCTCGCCTGATAGGCGCGCTGAGCGTGATGTACTAAGTTCTGGGCCCGTGTACGTGCAAACGTATACGGGCCCAGTTCACTACTCACCAGTTCAATTCTTTACGATATGAGGAGAATTCCATGAGGACGATCGATAGCCCTGGGTGACCTTTCCGGAAAGAGCGTTCTGCTCCGCTCGGATTTCAATGTCCCCCTCGACGGCGACCAGAACATCACCGACGATGGCCGTATTCGTGCCGCGCTTCCTACCATTAAGCTGCTTCTCGATGGTGGCGCAAAGGTCGTAATCGCAGCTCACCTTGGCCGTCCTAAGGGACAGGTCAACCCCGCTTTCTCATTGGCACCGGTTGCTCGCCGACTCCAAGAACTCACCGGCGTGAAGGTTACCCTTGCCCCCGATACTGTTGGCGAAGGTGCGCGTGCAGCTGTCGCTGCCGCTCAACCCGGCGAAATTGTTCTGCTGGAGAACGTACGTTTCAACGCAGCAGAAACCTCGAAGGATGACGCTGAGCGTGAAGCTTTCGCTGCTCAGCTTGCATCGCTCGCAGATGCTTTTGTTTCGGATGGTTTCGGTGTTGTTCACCGCAAGCAGGCTTCCGTTTACGATGTTGCCAAGCTTCTTCCCAGCGCCGCTGGTCTTCTTGTTGTCAAGGAAATTGAGTCCTTGGGCAAGGCCGTCAACGATCCCGAGCGTCCCTATGTCGTGGTCCTCGGTGGCTCGAAGGTTTCCGACAAGCTCGGAGTTATTGCGAACCTGCTGTCCAAGGCTGACAAGCTGATCATCGGTGGCGGTATGGCTTACACCTTCTTGGCTGCAAAGGGCTATGAGGTTGGCAAGTCTCTTCTCGAAGCGGATCAGATTCCTACGGTGCAGGGTTACATGGAGACCGCTGCGAAGAACGGCGTCGAGCTTTTGCTCCCCGTTGACACTGTCGTTGCTCCGGAGTTTGCCGCCGACGCTCCCGCAACTGTGGTTGACGCTGACGCAATCCCGGCTGATCAGATGGGCCTCGATATCGGCCCGAAGAGCCGCGAACTCTTTGCAGATGCGATCGCGTCTGCAAAGACCGTTGTGTGGAACGGCCCCATGGGCGTCTTCGAGTTCCCGGCTTTTGCTGAAGGAACGAAGGCAGTTGCGCGCGCTATGAGCGAAGGCAGCGCCTTCACCGTCATCGGTGGCGGTGACTCGGCATCTGCTGTTCGTAACCTTGGTTTCGACGAATCCACTTTCTCTCACATTTCTACCGGTGGCGGAGCTTCTCTTGAACTTCTTGAAGGCAAGGTTCTCCCCGGTATTGCAGTTTTGGAGGACTGAATAATGACACGTACCCCTTTGATGGCCGGTAACTGGAAGATGAACCTCGATCACCTCGAGGCCAATCACCTTGTCCAGGGTCTGGCAATGGAACTCTCGGATCACAACTTCGATTACTCGCGCTGCGAGGTCCTAGTGATCCCTCCCTTCACTGATCTTCGCACCGTTCAGACCGTCGTTGACGCTGACGAGCTTCAGATCAAGTACGGCGCACAGGATATTTCTGTCCATGACAACGGTGCATTCACCGGCGAAATCTCCTCTGAGATGCTGACCAAACTGGGTTGCTCTTACGTTGTTGTCGGACACTCAGAACGTCGTGAGTACCACAACGAATCCGATCAGTTGGTCGGACAGAAGGCACGCAAGGCCTTTGATGCTGGCATGACTCCGATCCTGTGCTGCGGCGAGGCTCTTGATGTCCGTAAGGCTGGAACTCACGTCGAGTTCGTCCTCGGTCAAGTTCGCGCTGCCCTCGAAGGCTGGAGCGGGGAAGACGTTGCGAAGATCGTCATCGCCTACGAGCCCATCTGGGCAATTGGCACTGGCGAAACCGCAACCGCCGATGACGCACAGGAAGTGTGCGGGGCCATCCGTGAGGCTCTCCGCGCAGACTACGGTGATGCGACTGCTGACTCGACCCGAGTCCTGTACGGCGGTTCCGCAAAGCCCGGAAACATTAAGGAGCTCATGAGCCAGCCTGATGTTGATGGTGCACTTGTCGGTGGAGCTTCGCTGAAGGCAGATTCCTTCGCAGCCATGGCACGCTTCCAGGAACTGTGATCCATTAATTCAGCGGTGCGCCGAAGAAGCAACACTTCGGCGCACCGCTGGCTTTATCCTTTGGTTATTCGCTAGACTACTCAGCGTTGAAGTATCTGAAAGAATCGGAAGAAGAACGTGGCAGCTCTGAAAATTACATTGATCGTCATCATTACGCTGACCAGCATCCTGCTCACCCTGACGATTCTTATGCATAAGGGAAAGGGCGGCGGCCTGTCGGATATGTTCGGCGGCGGTATTTCTTCTTCCGCAGGATCTTCTGGCGTTGCAGAGCGTAACCTCAATCGGATCACTTTGGCTATTCTTCTGATTTGGGCGGTTTCAATCGTCGGTTTCGGCGTGTTGACGAAGTTCGCTGCCTAAGACGTTCTTCATCGTGCTGCATCCGCCTGCGGATGCAGCATTTTTTTTTACCCTGCGATAGCATGAGCTTATGCTGAGCGGATTAATGAGTGCCTTACTGGTCTTTTTCGCCTGCCATATTTTGGGGCATTCTTTTTACGTGGTCCTATCGGAAAGAGCCGCGACAGTTCAAGAATGCGATTTTCTTCTTGTTGATGCTGGTCTTCGCACTCGGTGCGTGTGCGATCTACACCGATGAGATCGGGATAGTCCTTCTTTTGGGAATTGCAATCCCATTTGCACCCATCATTACCGTGGGGTTCTTGCTTGTTAATGCGTGGATTGTCATTCGGCGAGAGGGCTTTTCTCTTCCAAACGTTCTTCCCGCACTTTTCGCGTTGGCAATTGTCGCCTGGATTATCGGAATTCCAGTGGGTATTGGAATAAGCCACTCAAGGGTCGTCGTTTCTCTTTCAGCTTTGCTCTTGGTGCTCGGTTTGTGGTTCTTCTTCAGTTTTGTTGCGCTACTCGTGTATTCCTGGTTCTATCGCAAACTTCCACGGAAGCGACGCTTCGATTACATCATCATTCACGGTGCTGGTTTGAAGGGTGAAGAGCCGACGCCCCTTCTGCGGGGTCGAATTGATAAAGCACTCGAACTTTGGAGTGCTCAGGGATGCTCCGCCATCTTGGTTCCTTCTGGCGGGCAGGGCAGTGACGAGGTTATTTCAGAAGCCGAGGCGATGAGTCGTTACATGCTCCGCCTAGGGGTTCCTCGGGAGGCAATTCTTCCAGAAGATCAATCAACGACAACGATGGAGAACCTCGTTTTTGCCAAGAATCTTCTGGATGCGCGTCAAGCGACACCCTACCGCTGTGCTTTTGTCACCTCGGACTATCACGTCTTTCGCACGGCACTCTATGCTTCGCATGTCGGTCTCAAAGGAGACGGGGTTGGTTCGAGAACCGCCTCATACTACTTTCCGACGGCCTTTATTCGCGAGTTTATCGCGATAACGAAAGAACACTGGATGCCCTATGTGATCCTGACGATCATGTGGGCAACCAGTGTCCTTGCGCCGTATTTTGGTCAGCTACTTCGGGTTTTCCTGCCCAGTCAGTAGGCCATGCCCTCAGTGAGCTGCAGCAAAACTCTCGCGAGCCTTTGCTGCGATATTTTCAGGGGTAAAGCCGTACTTTTCGAAGAGACGGCTACCTTCTGTTGACTCGCCGAAGTGCTCGAGCGAAACGATTCGGCCACAGTCGCCAACCCAGCGGTACCACGGCATTGCAATTCCAGCCTCGACGGCGACGCGCGCACGAACCGCGCGAGGGAGGACCGATTCGCGGTAATCCTCGTCCTGGGCCTCGAACCACTCCATACAGGGAACCGAGATCACGCGGACGCGAAGTCCTTCTTCGGCGAGGAGCGCGCAGGCTTGCAGAGTAGGTGCGACTTCAGAACCCGAAGCCAAGAGAAGGATATCGGGAGTTCCCTCGCAGTCTGCAAGCACGTAAGCTCCGCGGTGCAGGCCTTCGGCACCTGCAAGTTCTGTTCCCTCCCCGCGAGCAGGGTTCGGCAGGTTCTGACGGCTCAGAACGAGGCCAACCGGGTGACGCTGAAGGAGGATAGCCTTCCAGGCCTCGGCAGTTTCGGCAGCGTCTGCAGGACGAACGACTGCGAGATTCGGAATTGCGCGATAGGCAGCCAGGTGCTCGATGGGCTGGTGGGTCGGACCATCCTCTCCAACGCCAATTGAATCATGCGTCCACACGTAGGTGACTGGAAGATCCATGAGAGCAGCAAGACGCACCGCGCCACGCATGAAGTCGGAGAAGACGAAGAAAGTTCCACCGTAGACACGGGTCAAGCCATCTGCGGCGATACCGTTCATCGCGCACGCCATGGCGAACTCACGAATTCCGAAGTGGAGGTTACGACCGAAGGGATCGGCTTCGAATGAACGCGAGTAGGTCCCTTCGGGGAGGAAAGACGTCAATCCGTTGAGGAAAGTATTATTTGATCCGGCCAAGTCAGCAGATCCGCCCCACAGTTCGGGAAGCGTTGGTGCAATCGCGTTCAGCACCTTTCCCGAGGCCGATCGGGTTGCCAGTGCCTGGCCTTCAGGGAAGGTTGGGAATGAAGATTCCCAATCGCTTGGCATTTCACCCTGACGAAGACGGGCAAGTAGCGCAGCCTTTTCTGGGTTCTGTTCTTGCCACTGAGAGAAACGCTGGTCCCACTCTTTCGCGCAGCTGCTTCGCGCGAGCGGCAAATTGACTGCGTGCATAAGCGACAGCTTCTTCGTCAACATCGAAGCTTGCATCGGGGTTAGCACCCAAGGCTTCTTTAAGTCCTCGAAGAGCGTCGGTTCCCAGCTTGGCGCCATGGATTCCACCGGTGTTCATTTTCTCGGGAGTCGGCCACCCGATTACGGTACGAAGCGCAATGATCGAAGGCTGCTCGGTATTCGCGCGAGCCGCTTCCAAAGCAGTATCAAGAGCCGTAACGTCTTCGGTGTAGGAACCATCCTCACTGAGCCAATTGACGCGCTGAACATGCCAACCATAAGCCGAGTAGCGCGCCAAAACGTCCTCGCTGAAGGCAATATCGGTGTCGCCTTCAATCGAGATACGGTTGTCATCCCACAAAACAATGAGGTTGCCAAGCTTTTGCGTACCTGCGAGCGAAGAAGCCTCCGCAGAAACACCTTCTTGGAGGCAACCATCACCAGCGATGACGTAGACCTTGTGATCGAAAACGGACTCGCCGTACGGAGTTGCGGGATCCAGTAGACCGTGGGTAAACCGTTCCGCCATTGCGAAACCAACAGCAGAGGCAATACCCGTTCCCAGCGGGCCGGTGGTCAATTCGACGCCTGGGGTGTGGCCGTACTCGGGGTGGCCGGGGGTGAGAGCACCCTCTGTGCGTAGAGCTTGAAGGTCCTCAAGCTCAACCCCCATCCCTGCGAGGTAAAGCTGAAGATACTGCGTGAGAGATGAATGCCCTGAAGACAAAATAAAACGGTCACGACCCAGCCACTGAGGGTCGTGAGGATCAAGATGCATATGGCGGTGGTAGAGGGCATAGGCTGCGGGAGCGAGTGAAATAGCCGCTCCTGGGTGTCCATTTCCTACTCGTTCTACGGCGTCTGCGGCGAGAATCTTGGCGGTGGAAACGGCGCGGCTATCGAGCTCATTCCATAACGCGGGCACGGTGTAACCTCCTGGCAATTGACGTGACCTCCCTGTAAGGCCAAGTGTAGCGGTTCGGCACGCGTAACTTGGAAATACCCGGCCAGCATCGAAGCGATCCATACAATGGGCGCGTGGCTAGTACCTTTGAGAGGGATCGCGATGAATGGCTCGCGTTTCTGAGCGTTGAAAAAGGCGCGTCAACGCATACCGTGTCGAATTACCGCCGAGATGTTGAAACGCTACTTGGAATATCAGCTTCAGCGAGGCCACTGCACCTATGACGCAATAAAGTGAGCAGGAAATCGAAGACTATCTCGCTCATTTGAGTAGTCGAACTGATGGGATGAGGGCCGCGCCTTCATCAGTGGCACGTGCTCTTGCTGCAATCCGTTCTTTTCACAAATACATCCTCCGTGAAGGCATTGCCTCCCACGATCCCAGTGCCCAGGTGCGACTCCCTCAAGTTGGAGAACACTTGCCTAAGGCTTTGACGATCGAGCAGGTTGAGGCTCTGCTTGAAGCTGCAGGCACCGGCGATGATGCGCGTTCCTTACGCGACCGTGCGCTCTTAGAAACTCTGTACGCGACCGGAGCTCGGGTGAGTGAAGCGGTTTCGCTAGCAATTGATGACCTCGATCTGGATGAAGAACTCCCAATCGTTCGTCTTTTTGGCAAAGGACGCAAAGAACGTCTAGTTCCGCTTGGCTCGATGGCGCAGCAAGCACTCGAGGCCTATTTGGTACGTGCGCGCCCTCTTTATGCATCGAAAGGAAGAGGCTGCCCCAATGTATTTCTGAATAACAGGGGAGGGGCACTGTCACGTCAGTCTGCCTGGGAGATTATTCAGCGTGCGGCAACGCGAGCCAATCTTGAGGTTGCTGTATCACCGCATACCCTGCGTCACTCATTTGCCACCCATCTTTTGGAAGGCGGCGCAAATGTACGTGATGTCCAAGAGCTGCTGGGGCATTCCTCGGTGTCAACGACCCAGATCTATACCAAGGTAACAATTGCTACTTTGAAGGAGATGTATCGCTCGGCGCATCCACGCGCAAACGTCGATCCTGCGTCGATCGTTCACGCGGCCTCGGAAGAAGGAAAGAATTGAGACTGCCCGCGGGTAGGGGACGCGCATGGCTTTGATGATGCACTAGGATAGTAGGCGTGACGAATCCATCTCAGCCAACGCTTACCGGGGACCTACCTGTCGACGAAGAACAGGATTTCCCGATCCCGGCTCCTTTGACGGGACATGGACCCGCGCGCATTATCGCGATGTGTAATCAAAAGGGTGGGGTCGGAAAGACGACGACCACCATTAATCTTGCGGCGTCACTTGCCGAGTATGGCCGTCGCGTACTCATCGTTGATTTTGATCCTCAGGGTGCTGCCTCAGTTGGACTGGGTATTAACACACTGGATATGGAGCACACCATCTACAACCTCCTGATGAATCCGAAGGAAGATATTCATCAGGCTCTGTGCCATACTTCGGTTCCTGGCTTGGATATTGTCCCGGCGAACATCGATCTGTCCGCTGCCGAAGTGCAACTCGTCAATGAGGTTGCTCGAGAATCGGCGCTCTCGCGCGTTTTGCGTGCGGTCGTCGATGATTACGACGTCATTCTGGTCGATTGCCAGCCCTCTCTGGGATTGCTTACCGTCAACGCGCTGACGGCAGCGCACGGTGTCATTGTTCCCATGGAAGCTGAGTTCTTCGCGCTGCGTGGTGTTGCACTTCTTGTCGAGACTATCGAGACTGTCCGTGACCGGATTAATCCTCGCCTGAAGATCGATGGGATCCTCGCGACAATGGTGGATACGCGAACCTTACATTCGCGCGAAGTTCTTGAACGACTGGACGAGGCCTTCGGAGACTTGGTCTTCACCACGCGGATTGCGCGTACCGTGAAGTTCCCTGATGCTTCTGTTGCAACGGTTCCGATTACGACCTACGCACCAAACCACCCGGGTGCGCGAGCATACCGACGTCTTGCCAGAGAGATTATCGCCCGTGGAGACGTCGCCTGACAGCACACTCACCCAAGCGGCACTTGACGAGTTTCAGGTGTCGCTTGGGGTCTTTGAAGGTCCTTTCGACCTTCTTCTCCAGCTCATTTCACGCAAGAAACTTGATATTACGCAAGTCGCTTTGGCTGAAGTGACGGATGAGTTTATTGCGCACATGCAGGCTTTTCCGGACTTGTCGCGGACGACTGAATTCCTTGTCGTCGCGGCAACTCTCCTTGATATGAAAGCCGCGCGTTTGCTTCCCGATTACGACGAGGAATCATCAATAAGCGCAGAGGATTTAGAGGCGCGAGATCTTCTCTTCTCCAAGCTCTTGCAGTATCGTGCGTTCAAGCTCGCGGCGGCTGCGCTTGCTGAGCGATTGGACACCCACATGGGCCTCATTGCCCGAAGCGTCCCGCTCGAAGCTCGTTTTGCACGTCTCTTGCCGCAGTTGCGCTTCGAAACAACTCCGGAGGATCTTGCGCGTTGTTTCGCCGAGGTGCTGAGCGCTCAGCCCCCCAGCGTGGAAGTTACTCACCTTCACGAGGCGCAGGTGCCGGTAGCCCGCGAGGCTCGCAATGTCGTGGCCTTTCTAACTGCTCACGGGAGAGCGACTTTCGCTCAGCTGATTGAGGACGCTCGCGATACCGCCGTGGTTGTCTCCCGATTCTTGGCTATCTTAGAGTTGTATCGGCGCCGGGCAATTGAATTTGAACAGGAAAGAGCTTTGGCTCCGCTTCAGATCGTCTGGAATGGAATCGACCCTCAGGTCGACGAATGGGAGGAAGACGCATGAGTGAGGCGATTAGCCCCCAAGAAGCGCAGCTGCTTTTTGCTCCCGTGGAAGCAATTTTGATGGTCGTCGATCAGCCTGTCACCTCCGAAGAATTGGGGCGGGTTCTGAACCTTTCCCCCGAGGATATGGAGAGTGTTCTCCACATGCTTGCTGCCGAATACTCGGGTGCGCAGGGTGGCCGTGACCATGGCTTCGAACTCCGACGATTCGGCGGTGGATGGCGTATCTATTCTTCTGCGCGCTGGGAGTCGCTGGTGTCGCAGTTTATTGTTGGGACTGGACAATCTAAACTGTCTCAAGCAGCACTAGAGACGCTTGCAGTCATCGCATATCGTCAACCGATCTCACGGGCGCGCATTTCGCAGATTCGTGGCGTTAACGTTGACGCAGTTGTTCGGACTTTACTGGCACGCGAACTTGTCGAAGAAGTTGGCCAGTCTTCTTCGGGAGCTCGCTTGTATGCGACGACCGCTGTTTTTCTTGAACGGATGGGGATGAATTCCCTTGACGAATTGGCCCCATTAGCACCCTACCTTCCAGCATCAGATGAGCTGGACGAACTTGAGGAGACACTGTGAGAAACGAATCCTATAGCGAAGACGGCATTCGCCTGCAAAAGGTCCTCTCACGTGCGGGGGGTTGCCTCTCGGCGTGCTGCTGAGGAAATGATTGCCCAGGGGCGCGTGCAAGTTGACGGTAAGGTCGTGCGCGGCCAAGGTATGCGTGTCGATCCCACAACCCAAGCGATTCACGTTGATGGCAAGCGCATCATTCTTGAAGAGAATCGGCCGATTGTCATGGCTGTCAACAAGCCTGTCGGAATGGTTTCGACGATGTCCGATCCTGAAGGGCGGCCAACTCTTGCCGATCTGTTGGTCGACTACCCGGAACGTCTCTACCATGTCGGACGTTTGGACATTGATACTTCAGGACTTCTGCTTCTCACCAATGATGGTGAGCTCGCGAACCGCTTGACTCATCCCTCCTACGAGATCCCGAAGACTTATGTCGCTAGGGTCCATGGAGAGGTGAAACCGGGCGTTCGTCGTCGCCTCATGGAAGGTATTGAACTCGAAGACGGTCCGATTGCAGTGGATTCCTTCCGAACGATGGAAACCTACGGCGACATTACAACGGTTGAGATTGTCGTCCATGAAGGTCGTAATCGTCTGGTTCGCCGTTTGATGGACGAGGTTGGCTACCCGGTTCGCGAACTGGTTCGTACGAAGTTCGGACCGATCCGTCTGGATCACCTCCAACCGGGGACGATGCGTCGAGTGAAGGGCCCGCAGTTGGCGGCTCTCTACGATGTCGTCGGTCTGTGAGAAGCGCCGTGTCGGAGCGCACTCTAGCGACGAACGGTCCCTGTTCTCATTATCGGAACCGGTTTACTCGGTACATCGATAGCCTTGGCGCTTCGCAGTGGGGGAGTTGAGGTATACCTTCGGGATGCTTCACCAACTGCTGGAAGACTTGCGCAAGACCTGGGTGCGGGTACTTTGATCGCCCAAGACGATCCGTGTTCTCCACGCCTCGTCATTGTATCGACGCCCCCTGATGTCGCCGATGTCTGCGTTGTTGATGCCTTGCTTCGCTATCCGCAGGCAGTGGTTACCGATGTTGCCTCTGTGAAGTCCGCTGTCTGCGACGGAGTTTTTGACGAGGCCAAGCGGCGCGGTGCGGATATTCCCAGTCGGTATGTGGGTTCCCATCCGATGGCGGGGCGGGAAAGAAGCGGGGCTGGGGCGGCTGATGCTGACCTGTTCTACGGGCGTCCGTGGGTGATTGTTCCTAATCGTTACTCAACTCCCGACGCTGTCATGGAGATCCGCTCGCTTGCCGTTGATCTTGGAGCTTTCCCGATCGAGATGGATGCTCGTACTCATGACCAGTCGGTCGCCTTAATCTCACACGTTCCCCAGCTTGTTTCCTCGATGCTCGCCGCCCGTTTGGTTGATGCGCCGCTGTCTGCGCTTTCGCTGTCTGGCCAGGGACTTCGTGATACGACGCGCATTGCGGCTTCTGATCCTCGACTCTGGACGGCAATTTTGGCCGGAAATGCCGGGCCTGTCGTTGAGGTTCTTCGTGAAATTCGCGGGGATCTTGATGACCTCATTGAACATCTCGATGCGGCTGCCCAGCGGGGTCCCCTCGAAGGGGGGAGCGTCGGCGCAGTTCATCGGGTCATGGACCTGGGGAATAGGGGAGTTGCGCGGATTCCCGGCAAGCACGGTGGCGCTCCAACCCGTTATGCGGTGCTTGACGTTTTTGTCCCCTGATACCGCTGGTTCACTTGGTCGATTGTTCACAGAACTCGGCGAGATTGGCGTCAATATCGAAGACCTTTCTTTGGAGCACTCCGCTGGAGCTCAGATGGGTGTCGCAAGGATCAGTCTTGACCCATCAATCCTTGCTTCAACGGTGAAACAGCTTGAAGAACGAGGCTGGAATACAGGAAGCGGAGACTGATGATGGAAAGTACACCTCGTCGCCACGGCTTAACGATCGCGATTGACGGTCCTGCAGGTTCAGGGAAGTCGACGATCGCCAAGCTTCTTGCCGAGCGCCTCGGGATTGGCTATTTGGATACGGGCGCAATGTATCGTTCCCTCACGCTGGTGGCCCTGGAGACTGGAGTTGATCTTGATGATCACGAGGCGGTTGCTGGACTCTTGCCAAGTCTGCATTTGAGCGCTGATTCAAACCCCGTGAATCCTCACTTCTACGTGGGTGAGAGGGAAGTGACCTCGCTGATCCGCACCCCTAGAATTGCCGAGGCCGTACCCAAGATTGCGGTTAATCTTCTTGTGCGCGCGTGGATGGCCGAGCAGCAACGTAAGCGTATGGCCGAGGCTAGCGCCGACGGCTCGGGCATGGTTGCTGAGGGGCGGGATATTACGACGGTGGTCTATCCCGAGGCTGATCTACGAGTTCTGCTTGTGGCGTCGCCACTGGCCCGGATGAAACGGCGTGCGCGCGAACTTTTTGGTGATGACAGCGCTGAAAGCTTGGCGAAGGTACGCGCGCAGATTGTGGACCGCGACGCATCTGATTCAACGGTCAGTGAGTTTCTCACTCCCGGTCCCGGAATCGAATTAGTCGATACCTCAGAGCTTGATATCGAGGGAGTTTTGGAAGCTGTTCTTGCCTTACTCCCAGCCGATTCTGGCGTGGCTCACTCGCGAATGTGACGGGGGTCGCTGTACTCGATTGGAGTTTTTGAGGCGAGTTGGGCTAGACTATCCGAGTCGCCAAAATACAGGTGATTAAAACGGGCTGTGGCGCAGTTTGGTAGCGCACTTGACTGGGGGTCAAGGGGTCGTGGGTTCAAATCCCGCCAGCCCGACAGTGATCAGGACCGAGTCATCGGTCCTGATTTTTGTTTATGGGGTTTACTTCTCATGTGCTCTACCTTCGCGCGCTAGGGATATTGCAGCGGCCGACGATGCCGATCCTGCACCTACGACCGGCGCGCTGACGCAAGCTTCTCGCCCCAGTCGCGCAGCGAGCTAAGACAGTCACGCTCATTTCGTCTTGTGATGGTCTTACTACACAACACCCCGCTATTCAGGTGTTTGATCTTGAAGTGGGCCACTTGCCCTATACCGGTGGAAGGGGAATTCTGCCCTATCTTCTCGTTGGCTTACTCCTGCTCGGGTCTGCAGGAGCGATGCGAATGACGAGAATCTGATTTCCACATAAATTCCTGCTCGCATCGTGTGAGGCCTTCCACTAATTACTGTTGTTTATGTGACAGATGTGTATAGTGTTACGAAAGTGACAAACCATCATCACTGACGGAGTTTTTCGATGCGATTAGTTTCTCTTGCGGCGGGCATTGCCTTCGCAAGCTTGGTAGTTCCACAAGCGGCAGCTACTGCAGCCCCCCAAAGTAGCGCGCAAGCGGCAAGTCAGGCCGCGGCCTCGTCTGGGCAGGAACGTCCGGTCCAAAAGATCATTTTGACCCGCGCGCAAGGCGAACCCACGCAGCTTGCGCAAGCCGGCCTCGAGACGGTCAACATCGGAAGTGGACACGCGCTAACGCGGATTTCTCGCGCAACTTTGCAAGGCCAGGGGACAAGCAGCTTCGATCCAAGCCAAGATGCCGCGATTTTGACGCAGCCCTTGAGCGTTGATCCATTTTTGGTCACAGGTTTGTCATGGAGTGGGAAAGACAGCCTTGCCTCAGGCACCCAGATTTACATCCGCGTACGCGAGCGGGGCGAATGGAGCCAGTGGTACCTCACTGATGGCGATGGTGGCGCAGGTAAAGACCGCGTTGACGGACATAATGTTCGCGGAGGAACTGATCCCTTTGTGACCGCCGGTGCCGACGCGATTCAGGTTCGCGTCACTGGAAAGGAATCTGACCTTCCTTCGGACCTCGAAGTCGCAATGGTTCCCGAAAATCCTCAAGGCGAAACCGTTTTGAGCGAGAATGATCTTGACTCGGTCCCGGCCGCGAATACCGATCTCAACCAAGACTCCGTTCAAGAGAACTCGCCGAGCTTTGCCTCTCAGATCGAGTCTTCTCCCGCTGCTCAAAGTGGCGAAGGGGGAGAGGCAGAATTTTCTGCCCAGAACACCGATGTCGATCAAGAGGCAGTCGAGACTGATAATGCACGCTCTGGCGTGATCACCTCCGGCGTAGGTTCCGGTCAGGCTCGTGGGCTTAACGGAACGAAACTTGCTCGCGCTTTCCCCGCAACTGTTCAGCCAAATGGGCTGCCGGTCGCTGTAACCAGCAGGAGCGGTTGGGGAGCAGATGAGTCCTACCTTGACTGGGATCCGGAGTACTTCACGGCAAGCCATGTTGTTGTTCACCACACCGCAGGGACGAACAACTACACAATGGACCAATCAGCATCGATTGTTCGCGGAATCTATCACTATCATGCGGTCACCTTGGATTGGGGAGACATCGGGTATAACTTCCTCGTCGATAAGTGGGGACGCGCCTTCGAGGGACGAAAAGGGACACTCTCCTCACCGGCCGGCAAGATGGTCGCTGGTGCTCACGATCAGGGCTTTAACTCCGGGACGATGGGGATCTCGATGATGGGAACCTATCAATCCGAGGCGCCGTCTCAAGCAACCCTTAATACTGTCGGTGCTCTTGCAGGATGGCAGCTCAGGCGTGCAGGAGTGACAAATATGTCCGAATCTGCAGGCTTTAGGCCCAAGGGATCCAACCCTAAATATCGGGCCGGCACCTACATCAATCTTGCCCGTATCTCAGGCCACCGAGACACTTACCCGACGAGTTGCCCGGGAGATGCCGGATACTCGAAGCTTCCAACAATTCGTCAGATTGCGCAGAATGGTGCGCAGGATTCCCAATCGGCCTCGGCCTCGGCGAATAGTCGTCCGGCTTCCTACACCGTGAAGGGCGCGATCTGGGGACTATGGAATGACAACAAGTCGCTCATGGGCAATCCCAAATCAAATGAGGAAGCAAGTGCTCCTGGTGTCTACCAACTCTTCGATCGCGGGACCGCGTACTGGACTGCGCAGACCGATGCGCACTTTGTTGGCGGGAAGATTTTCGTCGAATACGGTAACCAGCGCTATGAGCGAGGCGTCTTAAAGTTCCCAACAAGCAACGAATACTCTGCGGGCTCTGGACGCGCGCAAGAATTCCAAGGTGGAACAATCACGTGGACCCAAAATTCCGGTAGCCATACGCTTCGCTATGGCACTGGCATTGCTAATGCTTTTAGAGAATTAGGTGGCGCGAAGGTACTGGGTGCTGCGACATCCAATGAGACTCGTTCTGGTAGCGGTGTTTTCCAAGTCTTCGAGAAGGGGACCGCCTACTGGAAGGCAGAGAACGGCACGCATTTCGTGCGCGGTCGTATTTTCGACAAGTACGGTTCGACTGGGTATGAACGCGGAAGTTTGGGATACCCCACCAGCGATGAATACGCAGTTGCCTCGGGGCGCGCGCAAGAATTCGAAGCTGGAGTGATCAGCACCTCGAACTCCGGTACGTACGTTCTGCGCTACGGCACCGGGATTGCAAACGCCTACCGAGACCTCGGAGGGGCACAAGTCGTTGGCCTGCCAACTACGGCTGAAACGCCTTCCGGGAAAGGCGTCTTCCAGGTGTTCGAGTATGGAACTGCGTATTGGACCGCCGAGGGAGGAACGCACTTCGTGCGTAATGGAATCTTTGGTGCCTATGGTGCATCCGGATACGAGCGAGGGTTCCTTGGCTACCCGCTGAGCGATGAATACTCCGCGGGATCCGGACGCGCGCAAGAATTCGAAGGTGGAGTAATTACCTGGTCTTCGGATTCAGGAACTTACGTCTTGCGTTACGGCACCGGCATTGCAAACGCCTACCGAGACCTCGGAGGCGCGAAAGTATTGGGCGTTACAAGGAGTGCTGAGACAAACTCCGGTAAAGGAGTATTTCAACTCTTCGACAAGGGAACCGCCTACTGGTCACCTACTACCGGTTCGCACTTTGTACGAGGACACATCTTCGAGGCCTACGGTCGCAGTGGATACGAACGCGGAGGCTACGGCTATCCCACCAGTGATGAATTCTGGTCCGGAGGTAGTAGAGTTCAATACTTTGAGGGCGGTAGAATCGCCTCATAATTCTGCCCCGGCGGCGTAGATGAGGCAATGATGGCGTACACGCAAGAAGACTTTCAGGAATGGATTTTCTTCATTTCTGACAAGCTGGACTACATGACCGATACATTCGCAAAGGAAAACGGTCTGAATCTTGACTTCTCAGTTGAGTCTATTGATGCCCTTGAAGAGTGGATGCTTGCGCATTACTCATCGCCTCAAGACCTCATTAACGATCCGTGGATGCACGATCTACTCACTGTGTACATCGGCGAGACCTATCGTCATCATCTCGGTGGCAAGTGGTTCATGGATCTGGAGAACAAGAAGAACGCATACTATGCGATGCCTATTCTGAAAGATCTGAATTCGCGAAGGGCTGGATCGATGACGCCCCTCATCGATGCGACAGCATCTCTCAATCGGCGCACGGGAACGTACTTGAGCACAATCTTCCGGTATAAAATCGAGCTATCGAAAGAAACTGATGACTGAGCACTGATGGTTTGAGCGCCGTTAATACTAGTGGTGTGGCCTCCCCGATGGGAGGCCACACCACTACTCATTTCCGTCAGACTAACGACGACGACGCTCGCGCACACGTACCGAGATCTGAATCGGCGATCCTTCGAAGCCAAAGTCTTCTCTCAGACGACGTTCGATGAATCGGCGATATCCGGGATCTAAGAATCCAGTCGTGAAGATGACGAAACGTGGAGGCATGTTTGATACCTGAGTCGCGAAGAGGATGCGAGGCTGCTTCCCGCCGCGAAGAGGGTGCGGATGCGCTGCAACCAGTTCGCCGAGGAAGGCATTCAAGCGACCAGTTGGAATGCGTGTTTCCCAGCTCTCGAGAGCCGTATCCATGGCGCGCGTGAGGCGGTTGATGTGCCACGTTGTCTTTGCTGAAAGGTTAATGCGCGGGGCCCAAGCGACTTGCACAAGCTCGCGTTCTAACTCGGCCTTCAGTTGGGCTTGACGCTCTTCATCGACCAAGTCCCACTTGTTATTGACGATAACGACCGCACGGCCAGCATCAACTGCCTGCTGCACGACTCGAATGTCTTGCTCCGTCAGCGGCTCTGAAGCATCGAAAAGAATCAACGCAAGCTCTGCCTTCTCCAAAGCTGCCTGGGTACGGATCGATGCATAGTAGTCAGCGCCGGTCGTTCGATGCATCTTGCGACGGATGCCAGCGGTGTCAACAAACCACCATTTCTCACCGTCGAGCTCAATGAGTTCGTCAACGGGGTCGCGAGTCGTTCCTGCCAGTTCATTCACAACAACGCGTTCAGCGCCAGCCAAGGCATTGAGTAATGATGATTTACCGACATTCGGGCGTCCGATGAGCGCAACGCGACGGGGACCGCCTTCAGGAAGAGCTGAAGCGACAGCGGACTCCGTAGGAAGAACAGCCATGACTGCATCGAGCAGGTCACCGGTTCCTCGCCCGTGTAGGGCAGAGATTGCGTAAGGCTCTCCCATGCCAAGGGACCACAGATAAGCTGCCTCGGCTTCCTGCATAGCTGAGTCGACCTTGTTCGCGGCCAATACGACCGGCTTGCCGCTGCGTCGAAGCATTGAAACGATACGCTCATCTGTGTCAGTCATTCCGACCGTCGCGTCGACAACGAAGAGGACTGCGTCAGCGCAATCAACCGCGACTTCTGCCTGCTGGGCAACGGAACGATCGATACCTTTTACATCGATTTCCCAGCCGCCGGTGTCAACAAGTGTGAAACGGCGACCCGCCCACTCGGCGGGATAAGAGACGCGGTCGCGAGTTACTCCGGGAGTATCTTGGACGACGGCCTCGCGCCTTCCAATAATACGATTGACCAGTGTCGACTTACCGACGTTTGGCCGACCAATGACAGCAAGAACCGGGAGGCCAAACTCGTCTTCGACCTCGTCACCGTAGTCGAATTCCTCGTTTAATAGGGCGAGGTCTTCTTCATCGAGGTCAAATTGATCAAGGGATTCACGCATCGCGCGTGCACGAAGCTCCCCCTGAGTTTCGTCGTAGGGGTCTTGGATGTCGATGTGCTCTTCACTCACAGACTTATCCTATCGGTTGCAATGCCTTAGAGGCGCGCGCGAATGTCTTGCGCGAGCACTTCCTGTGCGACAGGAACGTCATTGTAGGCATGTTTAATTCCACGGATCTCTTGGTACCATTCAGCGCCCTTACCCGATATCACAACGATATCTCCGGCCTGGGCAGCAAGAATAGCTTCGCGAACGGCGTCGCGGCGGCAGGTCGGAACTTCGATGACGTTCTCAAGATCGGGGCGGACCGAGCGAATTCCGGAAAGAAGCTGGCGACGAATAGAAGAAGCATCTTCCGATCGTGGGTTCTCGTCGGTCACCCACAAGACGTCAGCAAGCTGCGCAGCGATTGCTGCCAGGGGTTCTCTCTTCGTCGCGTCACGGTCACCATCGGTTCCAAAGACCAGGACGAGCTTGCCGCGAGTGAGTTCGCGAACTGACTTGAGAGTCCACTCAAGACCTTCAGGAGTATGGGCGAAGTCGACAATGACGAGCGGTTGATTACCCGGATCCGGGTTGACGGAAGTCATGCGTCCGGGGACCTGCTCCGCATTCTCGAGCGCCTGAACAGCAGCATCAAAATCGGTGCCCATCTGGACTGCACTGACCAAAGCCACGACGGCGTTTTTGAACGTTGACTTCGCCGAGCATCGGCATGCGAATGGTACGCACATGCGATTGAGGCGTTTCAAGGTCAAAGGTGACGGCGGGGATGCCGCGATCGAAAGTAACCTTGCGAACCTTCCAATCGGCCTCGTGGTCAGAAAAAACTGCAACTGTCGTCACGGGGACTTCGCTCTCTCGCGCGAGGCGCTGGCCCCACTCATCGTCCACGCATACAACGCCCTGCTTGGAGTGGGAAGGAGTGAATAGGCTCTTCTTGGCAGCGAAGTAGGATTCCATGTCGCCGTAGTAATCCAGATGATCGTGCTGAAGATTCGTGAAAGCTGCAACGTCGAAGATGATGTTGTCGATACGATTCAGGCTGAGCGCATGAGCGGAAACCTCAACAATTGCGGCACCGCAGTCTTTTTGCCGAGCTAGGGCGAGGATTCTTTCGATTTCGGGAGCCTCAGACGTGGTCTTCTCGGAATTGATCAGCAGATCTCCCACCCGGATCTCAACTGTTCCGCACAGCGCAGGATCCCTAAAGCCGCCTCGAAGAATAGAACGCAGAAGATAGGTAGTCGTCGTTTTGCCATTCGTTCCAGTGACCGCAGCAGTTTTCAGTGACGAGGCCGGGTGGCGATAGACATTCGCAGCGATGAGGGCACTTGCCTGGCGTGGGTCGGGAACAACGACGATCGGAAGACTTGGATACTCCCGCGCAGGCGCGCGAAGCCCCCTCAGGATCGGTAACGACAGCGCAGGCACCGGAGCTGAGCGCCGAATGAAGGAAACGAATTCCGTGCTGGACGAGGCCCGGAATTGCAATAAAAATCCAGCCCTCTTCCATATCGGTGGAAGAAACGCTCACGCCATTGACAGGGAGCTCGGGATCGGGGCACAAGGTCCAATCCACGTCTTCAATGCCTTCGAGTGCCTGGGTAAGAGGCATGGCGGGGTTATTAGGACGAATTTCATTGGCTTGTGTCATACCGTTTAGCCTAACTTCTTGGCTCATGAAAAGCTCTTTCATCGACACCTCGGTAGGCAAATACCTAGAATGGCACCATGTATGTCCTGACCCGTGAAGATGCCCGTCAACGCTCTGCTTCCATAAAGGTGCGACACATTGATGTGTCCCTCGATCTGTCCGGAGCGACACGCGAGTCGCATTTCCCTGTGTGTTCGCATATGACGCTTGTGACTGCCACCCCCGATCTTTTCATCGATTGCGCGGGGATTGTTCAGCAGGTCAGTGTTAATGGAATCGCAGTCCCATACACGCATGATGGCGAGCGGATTGACCTCCACGAACTGCCAACAGACCAAGAAATCACTATCTGTGTTGATGCTCAGTGTCGATATTCGACAACGGGGGAGGGACTGCATCGCTATCGTGATCCCGAAGACGGTCGTTACTACCTCTACACACAATTTGAACCAGAAGACGCTCATCGGGCATGGCCGTGTTTTGACCAGCCTGACATCAAGCCCCAGTGGACATTTCATGTGATCGCTCCATCTTCTTGGGTCGTCACTTCGAATGGTGTTGCGACGACTGCTGATCTGGAAGAGAGCAACACACGTTGGGACTTTCAACGACGCAACCGCTGTCGAGCTACATCACGGCCGTTGTCGCCGGTCAGTGGGCCATTGTTGATGGGGGAACCTGGGAAGGCAGCGCGGGAGATGGCGCCTCGGCCTGTCTCGACTTGCGTCTGATGTGTCGGCAGGCGCTTGCTGAGGCGATGGATAGCGACGATATCCTGGCGGTTACGCGCGCCGGCCTCGATCACTATCACGCACGCTATGGATATACCTATCCTTGGGGAAGCTACGACCAGATTTTTGTCCCCGAATATAACCTCGGGGCAATGGAAAACCCGGGGTGCGTGACTTTCACGGAGAGCTATCTCAGCCGCGATACTCCCTCTTTCGCTCTTCGACAAAAACGAGCGAATACGATTCTTCACGAAATGTGCCACATGTGGTTTGGCGATCTTGTAACTCCTGCTTGGTGGGACAACTTGTGGTTGAAGGAGTCCTTCGCTGAGAATCAAGGAACGACGACGGCAGCGGAAGCAACTGTTTACAGGGGGGAGTGGGCGTCCTTCGCCATTGGCCGTAAAGCGTGGGCCTACGCCCAAGACCAATACCCGACAACGCACCCGATCGTTGCCGACATCCCCGATATTCCGGCTGCGACGAATAATTTTGATGGCATTACCTATGCAAAGGGGGCCTCTGTACTCAAGCAACTCGTTGCTTGGGTCGGCGAAGATGCTTTTTATCAAGGTGTCCGCCTGTACTTCCAGCGCCACGCGAACGGTGCGACGAGTCTTGACGACCTTTTAACCGCGTTGGAAGAGGCAAGCGGTTACGATCTTGCATCCTGGAAAGATGCGTGGCTTTTGACCACGGGGCCTTCGAAGCTTTCTGTGACAACAACAAGTGATGAAGACGGAAGGGTTACCTCTCTTACTCTTGTGCAAGAGGGCCTTGCGCGTCCTCACTGCCTAAACATCTCGTATTGGACATCTCGGGGCGACGCCCTTCAATGCATCAGCAAGGATCGCGTTCGCATTGAGGGTAGGGATCTGTCACTCAGCGTTCCCGAAGAGTTTTCAGTCCCGGGCGGCGCCGATATGCTCCAGCTGATCGTTGTTAATGACGACGATCTGACCTACGCGATTGGAACCTTGGATGAGCGCTCGACTCAAACCGCTTTGAGCCGAGTTTCACGTATCGAAGAAACGATCACCCGAGCAGTCATTTGGTCGCATCTCTTTGCTGCTGTACGCGAAGGAGAACTCGACCCCCGACGTTATATTGACGCTGCATTGACCCATATGACTGCGGAGAAGGAAGACGCGATTTTTGAGCGTCTTCTGGCGACAATCGCTCAATCTCGCACTTTCTTGCCAGGACATGTCAGAGGAGAATACGACAGCAAGATCCTCCAGGCAATTGCGCAAGCCATGCGCGCAACCTCCTTGGATCGTTCGCGCTCGCTTCTTCATCTCTTTGTCGATGTGTGGAGTGCTGGAGCAGACACAAGCTACTCGGATTCGCTTGTTGCCCTTGCGCGAGGCGAAGAGGGTGAGTTGCTTCCTCTGATCGCGGGGGAGGAGAGCGCGTGGGCCGTCCGCTGCGCACTGGCGGCGCGTGGCCTCGTTGATGAAAAGCAACTTGATGCGTGGCTCGATGAGTCGCCGACGGGGGAGAACAAGACTCGGTGGGTTCGTGCGCGCTCTTCGATTCCCAACGCTTCCATTCGCGAGGCGGTCTGGAAGGAAGTCTTGTCGCTGGAGCTGTCGAATCATCATTTGAGTGCATCTTTGCAAGGACTCAATGCATCCTCGTGGGAAGGCAAGGAATACACCGATCACTTCTTTGCTGAGCTCTCGTCATTCTGGGAGCGCGCGTCAATGGGATTGGGACTGCGCTACATCAATGCCGGTTTCCCCACGAACCTTGATTCTGACCGTCCAGACGAGGCCGAGCACCTCCTCGCTTTGACTCGTCAATGGCTCACCGATAATGAAAGCGCCGCCGCTGCGCTTGCCCGCCTTGTTACAGAGAAACTCGACGATTGTGAGCGTGCTTTTGCACGCCAGAAACAGTGGCAATGAGTACCGACAACACGCAAGAGACTCACGGGACTCAGCAACAGGTAGATCCCGCCGCGTCGATGTCTTTACTCAAGGCGATTCTCGAGAATCCTCTTGACGCGGGCTACGGCGCTTACCACGATGAACCAGTGCATGGTAGGGCTGGTGTCCTCAAGCAAACCATTACGATACTGATTGCCATTGCACTCGGTATTGGCAGTGGCATTGCAATCCGGGGATTGCGCGCCCAATCCCTCAGCGAAGTGCACTCATCTTTGCTCAGCCATGCTCAGCAACAGACGCAACAGATTTCCTCTCTCGACGGAGAAGTCTCAAAACTACGCGCGCAGGTAAAAGAGCTTTCTCACGATCAAAACACGAATGCGGGCCATCAAGACGAGGCAACCAATCTTGCGAATGCCGATACCGAGGTACGTGGCCCTGGGTTAAAAGTGACACTGACAGACGCCCCCGGAGCTTCTTCATCGCGGCAAAGCGATAAGGGTCAGGTCCGTGATCAAGATATCCGTATGGTTGTCAACGCATTGTGGAGCGCCGGGGCCGAAGCCGTGAGCGTCAATGGCCAGCGAATCGGGCCTGGCTCGTTCATCCGTACTGCGGGCTCGACAATTCTTGTTGACGTGACGGCCATTTCTTCGCCATACAACATTGAGGCGATCGGGAATGCCAACGAGTTGTCCCTGTCTTTAGTTCGAGGCTCAACGGGGGACTATCTTTCCAGTGCAGAATCACTGACGGGAATTACACTGAATGCGCAGTCAGTCAAAGAAATGACTCTGAGCGCGCGAGAGAATCGGTCGACTCGTTGGAGTACGACTGTTGAAGGGGAGCACTGAGGTGTTAGCGGTACTTGGATTGATTTTCGGAATTGTTGTGGGTGTCTTAATTGACCCAACTGTTCCGACGTGGCTGCAGCCATTCCTTCCCGTCGCGGTCGTGGCTGGACTCGATGCTCTTTTGGGGGCCGGGCGCGCATGGCTTGAAGGGACCTTCCGCGATCGTGTCTTCGTGATGTCCTTTTTCTGGAATGTCGTCGTTGCTTGTCTGCTGGTCTTCTTGGGGACACAGCTTGGGGTCGGTTCGGCAATGACTACCGCAGTCGTGGTGGTTTTGGGAATCCGAATCTTCTCGAACACGGCCTCCATTCGACGTTTGATCTTTAAGGCATAAGCGATGGGACAGCACGTTAAACACGAGGATGCCCCGCAGGCTCAAGAGCCTCTGCAACCAATCCATACGCGCCTACGCGCGGCGATCTTGGCCGTTCCCCGCGGAACTCACCTTCTCCTCTTTGTAATCTGCCTGATTTTGGGAATCGCTTTGGTCACTCAGGTGCGGGCGCAGCGCACGGATCCGCTGAGTTCTCTGAGCCAAGAGCAATTGGTTGAGCTCCTTGACAACCTTTCGGTTCAAGAACAGAACTTGCGCGTGGAACGCGGACGATTGGAATCTCAAGTCAGCCAGCTTCAAGACGAGTCTCAAAAGGAAGAGGCAGCTGCGGCTGCAGCAAAGAAAGCTGAGGAACAGGCGAAGATCAACTCTGGGCAGGTCGCGGTGCACGGCCCCGGAATCGAAATGGTCATCGCTGACTCAACGCATTCGCTCAGCTCAACGCACTTTGTGATGGCGATGGGAGAATTGCGCAATGCGGGTGCTGAGGCGGTGGATATCAACGGACATCGCATTACTATCGCCTCGAGTTTTACGAGCGATGGGGGAGTGATTCGTGTTGATGGCGAGGAAATTACTTCTCCCTATGTCTGGAAAGTGATTGGGGATTCACAGACGATTTCGACTGCGCTCGAGATTCAAGCCGGCAGTGCTGCTCAGATGCGCGCCAAGGGCGCGTCAGTGACGATCACGCAGATTAAAGACCTCACAATTTCCTCGACGTCGACGCCGAAGGTCCCTGAATTTGCCAAAGAAGTTCAATAGATCCTTCGCGAAGGTGACGCCGCCACACTATACTGAGCCTATTGTCCCTATGAACTGGAGTATGTGATGGAAAACCAGCGCCAGGAGTTCGACCCGACGGCAACTTCCGTCTTCAGTCTGAACACTGTTGACGAGGCCGTGGATGCGCCTCTGCCTTTGTCTGCGCGCGATCAGGATGCTGTTAACGCCCTTCCCGCGGGTTCCGCGCTGCTCATTGTTCAGCGTGGTCCGAACTCGGGCGCGCGTTTCCTCTTGGATGCAGAGGTCACTAACGCGGGTCGTTCGCCGCGTGCCGATATTTTCTTGGATGACGTCACTGTTTCTCGTAAGCATTGCCAGTTCCTTTCTCGTGACGGTGGGCATACCGTGCGTGATTCGGGTTCTTTGAATGGCACCTACGTCAATCGTGAGCGTGTCGACCAGTGTGAGTTGCACGCAGGCGACGAGGTACAGATTGGCAAGTATCGTCTGACCTACCAGCCTTCACCGCAAGTCCAATGAACGCGCGCGCACAGCGCAAGGTCACGGAAGAAACGATCGAGCCGTGGCCTCGCGGTATCAGTCGTGAGCCGGAACTCTCAATCGGGCAGCTTGTCGAGCGCCTGAAAGGGGAGTTTCCTGCTATCACACAGTCAAAGGTTCGATTCCTTGAAGATAAGGGCCTCGTTGTCCCCGCGCGAACCTTGGCCGGGTACCGCAAGTATTCCCGTGCTGATATCGAACGCCTTCGCTATGTTCTGGCAAGCCAGAGAGAGATTCATATTCGCCTCTGGATGTCATTCGTGATCAGCTCCGCGCGCTTGATGCGGGCCACGAAGTCTCTCAGCGCCGAGCCGCTCAAGTTGTTGCCTCGGAGGGAAAGGTTGTCTCCGTCGGTAATCGTCGTGCGATTCCCGCCGCTGATCTTGCTGACCTGACCGGCTGTGACTTGAGTGCCATTGAGCGTTATGTGACCTTGGGATTAATTTCCTCCGATATTGCCGGCTATTTTCCGGCTCGTAGCGTTCAGGTCGTGCTACAGATTCGTGAGCTTGAATCGATGGGCGTAGACGCACGCACATTACGCTCAGTTCGTCAGGGTGCCGAGCGCAGTGCAGATCTCATTGACCAAACCGTTTTGTCGCAGACTCCGCGCGATCGGGCTGTTGATCGAGAGCGACAAAATGCGCGTTGTCTTGAGCTAGGGGAGCGCTTCGCTCATTTGCATCAAGAAATGTTGCGCGTGGCGATTTCGCAATTGACTGACGGCGGGGTGTAACCTTCAACTTGAACTTGAAGGCTCGCCGTGTTGTTGATTGACCCTCGTCCTTCATGTTCGTAGTCTTAACCTCAGATCGTCATTCTTTCGTATCAAGGAGCATTCGTGAGCGCAGAACCGCTGGATGGCATGCAGGGGCGTCAGCCTATGCTCTTTGGTGACCCCTTTGGAAGGTCGCGATGGCGACGATGTGGGTTACCGCGGTCCCGTTGCCTGTGCTGCGGTCGGAATTACATATCGTCAGCTCGATTACTGGGCACGTACTGGCCTGCTTCAGCCATCGGTTCGAGCTGCTCGTGGATCAGGTTCGCAGCGTCTTTATTCCTTCAAGGACATCCTGGTCTTGAAGATTGTGAAGAAACTGCTTGACGCAGGTGTTTCTCTTCAACAGGTTCGTACGGCTGTTACGCAGCTTCATCGTCGCGGCGTGGATGATCTTGCTTCCATCACTCTCATGAGCGATGGCGCTTCGGTTTATGAATGCACTTCAACCGATGAAGTCATTGACCTTCTCCAGGGGGGCCAGGGTGTATTCGGTATTGCAGTCGGTCGCGTCTGGCGAGAGTTGGAAGGTTCGCTGGCCGAACTCCCGAGCGAGCGCGCTGAAGAGAATGTGCTGGTCGATGAGCTTGCCGCACGTCGTGCGCTGAGGCGTTCAGTTTCCTAATCCCATTGCCGAGGCTGCGCGTGCCTTTGTGTTTTCCGCTGCAGTTTCGTATAGGGAAGTCGTGGGAATCAAAACTTCAGGGTGTTGTGTTCCTCTTTTGCATTACTTGACATAATGTACATTATCGGATCGGGTATACGTGCTTTATTTATATTGCCTTTCTCGCCGCATGTGACGATTTCGGCTAAACTTCTATTCATTCAATCAATACTGCGGGAGGATCAAGGTGGCAGATCGCGCGCTACGCGGAATGCAAATCGGTGCGAAGTCGATGGAGTCTGAGGACGGAGTCGTCTTTGCGGATCGCTTTACAGCTCAGTACCTATGCTCAAACGGACACCAATTTGAGGTTCCTTTTGCCTCAGAGGCAACGCCTCCGGCTACATGGGAATGTCGCTGTGGCCAGATGGCAGAACTGATCGGTGAAGCTACCGAGGATGAAGAGCAAAAGCCCGCAAAGCCTGCCCGCACTCACTGGGACATGCTCCTTGAGCGTCGCTCGATTGAAGAACTTGAAGAAGTTCTTCAAGAACAGCTAACTCTCCTACGTGAGGGACGTCTTCGTCTTGAAGGGCACTATCGTAAGGGCTGACACTTCAGCTGTATTACTTGACATAATCTGCGCTCATCTCTTTTGATGGGCGCAGATTTTCTTCTTACGACGCGAAAAACTTTCGTTTAATGCCGTTCTTTGTCACCATGACAAGTTCTTCGACAAAGATTGAACCCGAAAGCTTTGATTCTCCCAATTCACGTTCGTCGAAGGTAATGGGCACCTCGACAATCGTTGCCCCCATCGCCTCGGCCATTGTCGTCATCTCGACTTGGAATCCGAAACCGACGGTCGAAACCTTGTCAAGAATGGCCGTTTCGCGCAACCAAGAAGCCTTGTGGACGCGCAAACCCGCGGTCGCATCCTTGATTCGTGTACCGAGCCAGAAATTGATATAGGCATTTCCAGCACGTGAAAGCGCCACGCGCCAAGGGGCCCAGCCGTTGGTCTTTCCTCCGGGAACCCACCGAGAGCCGATCACCATATCCGGATGATCTGGACCGGCCGCTCGGACCAGAAGCTTAGGAAGATCCTCTGGACGGTGCGAGGCATCGGCGTCCATCTGAATGAGGTAATCGAATCCCATCTCAAGTGCCCGTCCAAGGCCTTCAACATAAGCGGTTGCGAGTCCAGACTTTGCAGGGCGCGTATGTAAATGAAGACGGGAATCTGATTCCATCTGTTCACGAACCCACTCCCCTGTGCCATCGGGCGAAGAATCATCAACGATCAAAACACTCAGCTCAGGAAGGACAGCATGCACGCGTGAGAGCAAACCGGGAAGCGACTCCACTTCGCAGTAGGTGGGGATAACAGCCACTACTCCCCTGCCGGTTTCATACATCTGTTCAGAGTTCGTCATGAGCGGCGTTTCCCTTGTGATCGACGAATGGTTTGCATGCACAGCAACACCAGAAGAATTCCAGTTGATGCCCAGCTAATTTTAGCGGAATATGGCGCTATTCGCGCAGCCCAGGTGAGCGAAGAACGCAGTGGTACCTCGGCGGTTAAGGTGGCAGATTGCATCCTGCCGCTTTGAGCGACAACGCTTCCGTCAGGACGAACAATTATCGAATTTCCGGTTGTTGAAGCCTGAACCGTGGAACGTGAAAATTCGATCGCGCGAAAACGCGCAATCTGAGTCTGTTGTGATCCTTCGGCGCTAAGCCCAAAATGATAGTTATTTGACGGAATAACGATTATTTGGCCACCGGAAGCAACGCCTTCGCCGAGGAGATCCTCGTAAGCGACCTCAAAACAGATTCCCATCGCTAGAGGTACCACTCGCCCGTCCTGCACAGTGACATCGAAACGCGAAGAGTTATCGACAGCCTCGAGATCGATATCAACTTGTGCAGCTTCAGTTGCTAGACGCGAAATGATTGAACGCGCAGGAATGTATTCACCGAAAGGCACGAGGGATTTGCTTGCCGTAATAGGACTCGCTCAGGCCTGAGCCCGGATACCATACGCCCATGTAGTTGTAGCGACGATCGTCTTGGAGACGCGTAATACCCACCAGGATCGGCGCTTGCACATCTTGCGCTGCCGATCCAATCAGCCCTGAGACGAGGCGGTTATAAAGTGGATCGCGATCCGTTGAGGACTCCCCCCAGATGACAAGATCGACGTGGTCCTTCGACGCAGCTAGATCTTTCGTTAAACGCGCATGGTTTCCCGTGACCTTCCCGGGCTGAGCATAGGTTTCGAGAGCAGGAAGCTCGATGTTGCCCTGGATAGCTGCGACTGTGAGCGCGCCATTTTCTTGTGAGGAATGCAAAGGAAGTGCGATTGGTGCACAGAAGATCGCAACAGCACCAACCAATGCGAGTGGGCGCGAATACCAGTGCAGGCCTCCGCGCTGGGTGAAATCAAAAGCGCGCCGGAGACATACAGCGCATGCAATGACTGCAGCGCTCACTAGTACTTCACCACCCCAGGGAGCCAAGTGCCCTAAAGGCGTTGCAACCTGGGGATAAGCAAGATTGCCCCAGGGGAATCCTGACCAAGGAAAATGACTCCGTAGCTGTTCGATCCCCACCCAAGAAACCGCGGTTACAACCACCTGCCCGAGCGTGAAACGCGCCCAGGATAAACGCATGAGTCCGCTATAAATTGCACCCCATAACGAGAAGAACAATGTTTCAACGACACTCAAGGCGATCCATGGCAGAACGCTCCCTCCGGTTGCCTGAGCGGTCCATGGAATAAGCGGAAGCCAGAAGGCGAGTCCCACAAGAAACATATATAAGGCTGCGCGCCACGCGCCGACTCGGTCGACGCGCGAAATCATCAGCGCTGCCGAGGGAATCATGACAATAGCGATGGAAAGATCCGGGAATGATGCCCACAAGCCGCATCCGGCTAATAGACATACCGCGCAATCAAAGAGGCTGAGACGAAAACCTCGTGTTACTCGGCGTCCCACGTGACGACTCCTCGCAGAAGAAGCTGGCGCGCATCTCGCGCTTTGGCGGCAAGAGCAGGTGAAGCAACATGACGAAGCTGATCAAGGAGATCAACGACCTGGCGAACCCAACGGACAAAATCGCCGGCAAGAAGAGGCGTCCCCCAAATTGCTGTCGTTAAAGTTGCGCCATTCGCCCATGCGATTACCGCTTGTGCAAGTCCGGGATCAAGCTCTGGAGTTGAAGGAACACCGAGTTCATTTTCTATCGAAATAACCGATTGTGACAGGGCGAATGTTTCTTCCCACGCACGGGCGAGATCTGTCGAACTTGCCGTCCACGGCTCAACCCCGGCAGATTCTTCTCCCCGTGATTGATAAACGCAGGTTGAGGCAATTGCAGCCAACTCTGGGGCCGAAAGATTGTCCCAAACCCCGTGTTTAAGAGCTTCGACAACAATAAGATCTCGTTCGCCAAAGACACGTCTTAACACTTCGCCGGAAGGCATCACGCGATCATCAACTAAAAATCCCATGCGGTCGAGAACCGCACATACGCGGTCAAACTGAGATGCGACAGAGTTTGTTCGACCGTCAATCCGCTTGAGAAGCTTCTCATACTCAGCATTCTTCTTCGCCCACGTATGCCCCGCTCGCGCATGTTCATCACGGTGCGGGCATGCGTGGACTGGGTGCCGTCGAATATCTGCCCGAAGTGCGGCGATCTCACGATCAATCGGCAATGCCTGTAGTGAGGAATTCTTCTTCGCCTTTCCGCTGGCTCGCAGTTCGCGGATACGATGCGCCCACTCTTCGCGTCCCCGATGGCGACGTAACGCCTCGGAAGGAGGAATGCGTAGCACGGCAACAAGTTCAAGGCTTCCGCTCAAGTCCTCCAAACTCAAGGTATGGAAACGCCCATCGCTTCCCAAAGTCTTGAGCAAGGGACGCATGCCCGCGGAATGCTGAAGTTCGAGCGCGAGGTATCGGCGGGCCTTACGTTTGGCACCAATATCGAAAACCTGACCGGGCTTCAGAGAGCGGAATAGCTCTTGGTCTTGCCTCCTGCGCTCGCTCGTATGTTCACGAGACGCTTCCTTCTCAAGGCGTGCGAGACGGTCACGCATACTGAAGTACTCGTGGGCATCTCCTCGAGAGCACTCAACATGCTCTCCTAAAGAATCCAAGTCCTTCTCAAGAGCGCGCGCGCTCTGAGCGAGATGCACGACTGAGGAATCGGCTTGGAACTGGGCAAAAGACGATTCCAAGACTTTTCTCGTTGCCTTGCGCGTGGAATGCGCAAGCAGATTAACCACCATGTTGTATGTCGGATGGAATGCACTCACAAGCGGATAAGTACGTTTCGACGCCAGGGCAGCAACTTCCTCGGGGGCAATGTCGCGACGCCCACTGACGACCACATGGCCCTCAATATCAATCCCGCGCCGCCCTGCACGTCCTGAAAGCTGCGTAAACTCGCCGGCCGATAAACGGACGTGCTCGGCACCGTTCCACTTTTGTAAAGACTCGATCACGACACAACGCGCAGGCATATTGATACCCAAAGCAAGAGTCTCTGTGGCATAGACAATGCGCAAAAGCCCCATGGTGAAGAGCTTTTTCAACCGTTTCCTTCATCAGTGGGAGCATCCCCGCGTGATGCGCAGCCACTCCCCTCTCAAGGGCACGAATCCACGGATCAATCCCTAAAACTGCGTAGTCCTCAACGGGGATAGAGCTCACCGCTGATTGTGCAATATTGCGGATACGTTCAGCCTGGGAACGAGTCGTCAGACTCACTCCGGAGGCAAGGACTTCACTAACCGCGTCCTCGCAGCCCGCACGGGAAAAAATGAAAACGATCGCCGGTAGTAGATTTGCTCGGTCTAAAGTGATCACGGTTGCGGGACGTGAACGAAAACGGCGTTGACTCAGACGTCGTCCCTGGGGTGAACATGCGTAGAGAAGTTCTGGGTTGAGCCGCTCGGATTGTCCAGTGCCTCGACGTGAGGGCGCATAGACATCGTAGAGTTCGCCGTCAACGAGCATGTGTTGGAACAGGGGAACAGGACGTGTTTCAGAGATGATGACCTCGCAAGAACCACGAACCTGGCCGATCCATTCCCCAAACTCCTCGGCGTTCGACACGGTCGCGGACAACGCCACCACCCGCGTGTGCTGGGGCAAATGAATAAGCACTTCTTCCCAGACCGGGCCGCGGAAACGATCCGCAAGATAGTGCACTTCGTCGAGCACAACATGACTGAGCGTGCTCAAGTCTGCACCCATGTAAATCATGTTCCGCAAAACTTCGGTGGTCATGACGATGATGGGCGCATCAGGATTAATCGACGTATCGCCGGTGAGGAGGCCGACTCGTTCCTCGCCATAACGTTTCTGAAATCAGCAAACTTCTGATTAGAAAGTGCCTTAATCGGTGTTGTGTAGAAAGCACGTGAATCGCTCGACAATGAAAGCGCTACAGCGAACTCACCAACAACCGTCTTCCCAGCTCCGGTCGGCGCTGCCACAAGGACACTGTGCCCAGCTTCAAGCGCGTCCATCGCTTGGATTTGGAACTCGTCAGGCCTAAAACTCAATGTATCGACGTACTTCTGGCGGAAAGACCGATCAATACGCTGCTGGCGTCTAAAAGCCTGCATTCCCTGTGCGGGAGACCACTGGCTTTCATTCGGTTCTTGTGCGTCCATTGATGCGCGACGTCGCTTCCGTGCTGGACTCACTCACCGCTCCTCATCTCTTGAAAATGATCCCAGTTCTCAAGCGCCTGCGTAGCGTAAGTAGCCATGCGTAAACGCCATGAGGCCGGGCATTCAATGATATCTGCCGAAATATCACAGAGCAGTGCAAGAACCCATGCTTCATCCACACCGGTAGACTCAGCGTCACAGTGTCAGCGTCTTCTTTAAGCAGCGTGCACTCGTAGTCTTCACAGAGCCACCGTGCACCCTGGGTGACGGTGAGGGTAAGGGATTGCGGAGCCTCGGCATCGGGAATCGCAACCCGAGGCCGCCGCCCGCCGATCTGTAGTGAATCGATATGGGTGACGTTATAGCTTCGATGGACCTCTCGCTTTGGATCCCAGGCGTCGAGAATCCACGCATCAGCCAGGCGACGGAGCCCAAGCGGAAATACGTGACGAGGGGCGTGTATCTGACCCGTCTGATATGTGAATGTAACTTCAAGACGCTCTGCGATGGCCTCGCGAAGTTGTGCAACCGTGTCGCCTTCTGCGCTCTTTGCGAGGACCGGCTCCTCACCAAGTAGCCGAATAATCTCCCTATCCTCAGAAGAAGACGTAGCCTGTTCCTGTGCAAGACGAGATAGCTTCGCAGCAGCAGTCAACAGCGCGTCCTTCTCGACCTCCCGCAAGTGGGGAGAAAGCGCACGTAAAGCAACAAGCAAAGTTGCTGCCTCGGCAGGGGTGAATGAAGGCAGCGAGGGAAGGGTACTCCCGCGCATCACGAGGATTTCTTGTTCGTCGTAGAGCTGCCAGTCGATTCCATAGGAACGATCGAGCATCGAGTCGCCGATCTCGCCCATGTACTCGATATCTCTGCGCACCTGGCGCGAGGTACGCCCAAAATGCTGTGCGATTTGGCGAACGGTGTGACCGGGATTGTCATTGATCCACGAGGCCATGGCGAGAATGCGCGCCACCTGCAGTTGGGATTCTTCAGGCATGACTCACCTCTTTGCGGTGAGAAGCCTTTTCGAGGCGGGATCGAAGATCCTTGACAAAAGGCTCCGGAGAGAGCGGAACACAATCGGCGGCGTGGAGAAGAACGAACTGGAGCCAATAGTGATAGGGAGCGAGGTGGCCAGTGTAGAGCTGCCACTCCCCTGTCCCCTCTTCCAGAGGAACATCATGGATCTGTGCTTCTTGGAATGCAGCCGACGCCCCACGCACGGCAAAGACCGGCTGCAGCGGGCGCGAAATATCAATAGTTTCACTGCGGGGTGAACGAGTGCGCGCGTCCCCGGGTTCTCCGAGAACCTCGATCGGCCCAAGGATTCGGGAAAGCCTGAAAGTTCTTTCGCCTTCGCGGTCAAGATCGAAGCCTTGAAGATAGATCGCTGAGCCAGAGACCACAAGATTCCACGGCTCTACTGCTCGAGTTTGCGTTGACTTTGGACTGCGATAGACGAATGAGACCACGCTTTCACTTGTAATGGCTTGGTAGAGAGGCAGCACGTTCTCACAGCCCGAAAGACGAAGCTGGATGGCCTCGTGGGAATGGGAGCCCATATGCGCGCGGAGTTTCGTCGCTGCAATCTGAGTGGCATCGGAAGTTTGCCAAGCAGATGCTGCCAGGTCGATGAGAGCAATCTCGTCGGCACTGAAGTCCACGCTTTGTTGAGACTGTGCCGCAATTCGGTAAATCGCCTCGTCTCCTCGGCGGCAGACGGTAATCTCAACTCCAACCCGCTTCAGGGTGTTCTTATCCCGCGAAAAAGCAGAATCGAAAGCGTCATCACTGAGCGCGCGATAGTGAGTGAGCCGACGAATCTGAGACCGCGAACGCCCACGTTCTGCAGAGGTGAGGTCAAAGAGAAGATCGAGGATTCGTACGCTGGTATCGTTCCCCTCCACGATGCCTCCTCCTTGTGACAGAATTGATCCAAGCTTCAGCCTAGTGTGCCTTGGTTCTATCAGCGAGCAAAGACACGGTCAGACGACGGGAGTTGGCTGTGAGGATCCTTCTTTCGGCAAGTGACTATACGAACCTCACCAACGGTCTTGCGCGTTCCGCCAGAGACTTTTGTCAAGGATTGCGCGAGCGCGGGCACGAGGTCAAAGTTCTGTCTTACGGTGAGGAATCTTCACTGGAGTACCCGCTTCCAGAGCTGCGTATTCCCATCCTCAACGCATATGTCCATGCACAAAACTTCCGCATCGCGCGCCCGGATCTTCGCGCGATCAAAGCTGCACTCCAGTGGGCAGATATCGTCTACGTTGAAGATCCTCTGCCCGCGAACGCCGTTTTAGTTCGGGAGGCACGGCGGGCTAGGATCCCCGTTGTCGGGAGTTTCCACGTCTATCCGGAGAATTTCCTTGCTCCGTTCCCGGCATTGAACCGTCCGAGCATCAATCATGCTTTGTATTCTTTGTTCTACTCGTCGGTCTATTCAGCCTGCGACTGCATTCATGCGCCAACTCAGGCGGTCAAGGAACGTTTAGAGCGCTTTGGGTACAAGGTTCCAATTGAGGCGTTCTCAAATGGACTGCCGAACGCGTGGATTCGTACTGGTCTACCGTCATCTTCGCGCGGGGAATTTGAAACATCGCAGGCACCGCACAGGTTTACTCTCGTCTCAACGGGACGGTACGCGCCAGAAAAGAACCATGAAGTCCTGCTGCGTGCTCTTGCATACTCGCGACATGCACCAGCAATTGATCTCTATTTACCAGGACGCGGCCCCCTTGAGAATAACCTGCGTCGTCTTGCTTCTCCCTTAGCTACCACTGTTCATTTTGGCTTCTTTTCGCACGAGGACCTACAAGGGCTTCTTGACCGTGCGGATTTGTATATTCACTGCGCCAGAGTCGAGATTGAAGGGCTTGCAGCTCTTGAGGCGATGGCACGAGGAGTCACGCCTCTGATCGCGCGATCTGAAGAGTCTTCAACCTGGCGATACGCACAAGATGAACGCTGTGTGTTTCCCTACGACAATCCAGTGAGACTTGCCCGGCTCATTGACTATTGGCTGGACCGTCCTTGCGAATGCCGCGATATGGGAATGAAACATTACGAGCAGGCACGGGAACTAAGCATGACGCACAGCATTGATGCTATGGAGTCTTTGCTTGTGCGAACGTATCGTTCGTACACACGCTAATGCCCTCAGACAGAAATGGCTGTCTGAGGGCACGCGGGAAAATACTAGAACTACGACCGTGGTACGTAATCGTTAGTCATCACCTGATCAAGCGACACATCTTGTTGAAGCAGCCCGGAAACCGATGACATAAAGCTCAGCATTTCGTTCCATCTGCTCGTATCCTGTTCAAGCGAAACTGTCGAATTCGCGCCAAGAATCAGCAGATTCGTCGCAGTCAAAATCTTCGTCGCTGTTTCTCGAGTTTCTCGTCACTCAGTGTCGTATCGCGTTTCTCGGTTGCTGCAAAGGCTTGGTCAGGGTGTTCGACGGCAGTCGTCATGCCTTCCTGAGTAGCTGCCAGCAACTCTTTAAGTTCGTTCGCATGATCTTTTGCCCACTGGGGTGTTGTCACCAGAGAAGCTGACACGAGTGGAATAGTGCAGTCACATTCCACCGCCTGTGCATCAACTCCAGCGGCGGAAAGCTGTACGGCCTCGTTATTGGCAAAACCGACAATTGCGTCGACGTCCCCCTTACTCAAAGCAGAGGTCTGGGTATAGCCAATCGACATAACATTGACGTCAGAAGTCGTCATGTTAGCGCTTGCAAGGTACGCCTGAAGAGCGAGCCAAGAAGATCCGTACTCCCCCCCGGGATCCCAATTTTCTTTCCTTTAAGGTCACCGACGGTCTTAATTCCGGTGTCTTTCCTCGTCAGAATCACATTGGGTTGTTCGCGGTAATAGGTCGCTACCGAGATGACGTCCATGCCCTGAGAGCGCGCTTGGACGACTTCGTCGCCGGTTGCCAGAACAACTTGTTCGTCTCCGCTCACGAGCGCCGTGAAAACGCCTTCGTCGTTGCCGTGATGACGAAGCTCGACGTTGAGTTTGTGTGAAGAATAGTTCCCATTGTCTAGGGCAAGGTAGATGCCAGAAAACTGGACATTTGGAACGTAGGTTAGACCGATGACGGTTGCACCGCTTGAGTGAGTTCCACCGTGGCAGCCGCCAAGTAGAATTACTCCCGCAGCGAGTGCGGCAACCTTACGTAATACAGGACGCATCATGCTCTCCAATCACATGTTCGTACTAGTCGGTTTCCACCATGACGCGTGCCCGTGCTTCCCAAGCAGACATGAGCAGTAGATCAGTACCGCTTGGAGACACAGGAGAATGATGACAACAAACATTCCCGCAGTGTCGACATTCGTTCGCATTTGTGAGAGCAACATTCCGAGGCCTTTTCCTCCCATCACCATTTCGCCAACGACTGCACCCGTAATTGAGAGGGTGAAACCGTTACGAATTCCGGCAAGAATTGCCGGTGAGGCTAGTGGAATCTCAATTCGCAAAGCCATCGTGAGGCCGGCCGCTCCATCGAGCTGAGCAGCCTCACAGACCTGACGATCAAGAGATCGAAGACCCACAAGAGCAGAAATGAGGATCGGGAAAAAAGCGATCAATGCGCAAAGCATAGAAATCGGAACAAGACCGTATCCAAACCAGAGCACCAAAAAAGGCGCGAGGGCAACCGCAGGGAGCGCTTGAGAGGCCCCAAGAAGAGGTTCAATCGCATCCGATAGCGTCTGAAAACGGAAGATGCAGTAGCTCAGAGGCAGTGCGATACACACGCCGACGAGTCCGCCGACTAGAGCCTCTCCGCCTGTACACGCAAACGCGAGCCAGAGAGAGGACTGTTGAATAAGGGAGTATCCTCGGGCGAGTACGGCGTACGGCGAAGGAAGACGCCACGCTTGAATCCCGCTCCACGCAGTGATGGCCCACCAAATAAGGACGACACATGCAAGAACAAGCAGCGGGGCGAAAACAATGAGACGGCGAGAGGCTCGACGCTTCACGGTATTCCTTCCCGCACTTCGAGCTATGCAGCCGCTCAGCGGGGTACAAACCCGCTCAACTACTTCTCCCATCCAGGCTTTAACTGTCGGTACTGGAGTTTCACCAGTTCAACCGCAATAGGTATTGCGGGTCGCGGACTATCACCGCCGGCTCGGACTTACACCGACCCCGAAGTACACGATCATTGTGGCACGCCGCGATGCGGGTGTCATTTCTAGTGCATGTGTGAGTGAGCAAGAGAACGCAAAGTTGCAATCTCTTCATATGCGTCTTCAGCGCGGAAAATTGCAGAACCCGCAACAAAGTTTGTCGCTCCTGCTTCAGCGGCCTGCTCGATCGTCGAGCGAGAAACTCCCCCATCAACTTGAATTGAAAGATCGAGTGCGGAAGCATCAATTGCTTCGCGAGTCCTGCGGATCTTGGGAAGCATCGTATCTAAGAAACTTTGACCCCCAAATCCAGGTTCAACAGTCATAACAAGAATCATGTCGAACTCGGGAAGCAAATCGATGTAGGGAGCGATATCTGTTGAAGGCTTGAGGGCAAGAGCAGCTCGCGCTCCAAAATGACGGATCTCCCGAGCGGTTCGGATCGGCGCCCCTGCGGCCTCGGCGTGGAAAGTCACTGATGCGCAGCCAACCTCGGCATAGGCGGGCGCCCAGCGGTCGGGGTCCGCAATCATGAGGTGCGCGTCGATGGGCATAATACCGGTTCGAACGCAGGCCTCGACGACGGGAAGCCCCCACGTCAGATTCGGAACAAAGTGGTTGTCCATGACATCAACATGGGCGATATCGGCGCTCGAAATCTTCGTGAGTTCATCCTCGAGTCGAGCGATATTGCAATTGAGAATCGATGGCGAAATGACGGGCATCGTCATGGTATCTCCTGGCGGTCTTAGAGTTTCTGAGTGCAGCAATGAACATAAGGTCAGTTTCGTTACGGTGTTCCCACAGCTGGAGTGTTGAGGCAGCAATGCCCTGGCTTTGGGGAAGGTCGAGGGGGCGTGGCGTGATCTGTGCAGCTACAGGCGCAAGATTAATCAGCTCAACCTGACCGCCTGAGAGCACACGCGAAATCTGCTCATGTGTCTCAGCGATGACCGGCGAGCAGGTTACATAGACGATCACACCGCCACTTCTGGTCAAAGCAATTCCTCGGTCAAGAAGCTGCTCTTGGATTGTCACTAATTGCTCGAGGTCTTCGGGCTGCCTGCGCCACCTGGACTCCGGACGTCGACGCATCGAGCCTAAACCAGAGCAGGGCGCATCAATAATGACGCGATCGAAAGATCCCAACTGCCAACGGGAGGTATCTCCACCAAATTGTGTCCCATCAGCGCAGACCACCTCTGTGTTATCGAGGTGTTCGAGGGTGCGTTCAACGAGGCGTGCGCGGTGTGGGTGGATCTCATTAGCAACAAGGTACGCTCCGCGAGCACTGCCAAGGGCTGCGACTAACGCCGCTTTTCCACCAGGCCCCGCACACAAGTCAAGCCATTGAGCATCCGAGCCTTCCACCGGGACAGAAGCAGCGACAATTGCCGCAAGCTGCGAGCCCTCATCCTGAACCGCAGCCCTACGCTGCCGGATTGCGGGAATACGTGCAGGGTCGCCAGATTCGAGGAGAATCGCATAAGGCGAAACCTCACCATCCGCGATACGTGTACGTAAATACTCGCCGCATTGATCAGCTAGATCATCAACATCGATTAAACCCGGGCGCGCAACCAAGGAAACGTAGGGCGCTCGATTGTTCGCCGCCAAAAGCTCACGAATTTCCGAGGCCTCGCAGCCATTCGCCACGAGTGCTTTCGTATATTCTTCGACCATCCATTGCGGGTGCGAATACTCGATTGCAAGGCGCTGAGTCTCATCGCACGCGTCTAATGCTTCACGCCGGGCGTCATCGCCTTCTCGGATAATCGAACGCAAAACAGCGTTAATAAACTTTGCAGGCCCCGCACTGAGATACTGGCGTGCTAAATCGACAGTCTGGGAAACCGCGGCATGGTCGGGTACTCGCATACGCAAGAGCTGATAGGTTCCCAAACGAAGGATGTCAACAATAGCGCCCTCAATCTGTGCAAGAGGACGGGAGGAATTCCGGGCAATTACCCAGTCGAGGAATCCTTGTTCGCGCAGCGAACCATACGTGAGTTCAACCGCGAAAGCACGATCTCGTTGATCGATGTGCTCACGATGTTCAAACTCCTTAAGCACCTTGGGAAGTACAAGGTTCGCGTAGGCATCGTCTTCGCGTACTAGGCGCAGAACTTCGTACGCAATCTGCCGCGGTGCATCTGCTTCGCGGAAAGAGCGGTAACCGTCCGAATACCTGTGCGTTGCCATCAGTGCTCAAGCCCTTCGCCTAGACGATCATCGTCATTCAACCTGGCACCACGTGCCCAAGCGGCAGCTTCCATCCATTTCTTGCCCGCGGGGGGCGACTTCTCCAAGTTCGAGGCAGAAATCTGCACACCCAACAAGAACGCTCTTCTTCGAAACGATCAAACGTCCAGGGCCGGGAGTAGGGATGTCGGTCAGAGAAGCTTTGCCAAGCTTGAGCCGTTGGCCATTCAAGAGCGTAAAGGCACCGGGGCTTGGAATGACAGCTCGAATCTGCTGCCACGTCTGCCGAGCACTGTCAGTGAAGGAGACGGCCCCGTCAGTAACTTCTAGACGCCGGGCATAGTGAAGCTCAACAGTTGGATCGACAATCTGCGGCTGAGAGTGCGCGCTGCCCAAGTCAATCGAATCGACGACTTCTACGACTTGGCGGGAGCCGGCAACCGCCATTTCTTCAAGGAGCTCACCACTGGTTTGATCCGCGATAGCAATGGGAAGTCGCGAGAACACGGGGCCTGTATCGAGGCCCTCTTCGAGCTGAAATACGCATGAAGCAGTCTCTTCGCACCCCGAAAGGATCGCCCATTGAACCGGGGCTGCACCGCGAAATTCAGGAAGATTCGAAAAATGCAGATTGAGCCAACCGTGCGGCAACATGTTGAGAATACGCAGTGGGATCAATGCGCCGTAGGCAACAACGACTGCGATATCAGCCTTCCAATGAGCAATACGCTCATAGGCCTCATCGCTCTTGAGTGAGGAAGTTTCATACAGATCAATACCGAGCTCCGCTGCGCGTGATGCCACAGGAGACGGAACCAGCGTACGTCCGCGGCCGCTTCGCGCAGGCGGTCGTGTAATCACTCCAACGACTTCATGAGAAGAGGCGACTAGGGCATTGAGGGTTGGTAACGCCGCCTCGGGGGTACCAGCAAAAACAATTCGCACAGGCATAGTCTAGCGGTTCTTTAGAACAGCTCAGGGGGATTGAGCGTCAGTCGTAGCGGATAGAGTTTACGCGCTGAACGTACACCCGAGCGCTCTCGCAGGACACGTGCAAGCTGTGGGTAGTCTTCGGTATTGCATCGAATGAGCGCACGACGTATTCCCTGATTCGGTGTGCGTCTATCGCTGCGTGGTGCGTCGACAATACCGATAAGCTCAGCGGGTAATTCTTTGCAGAAGCTGTTGAGCTGATCTTCTGGGCCGTCAATCGCAACGATGGAAGCAGTGGGAGGAAAACGAAGTACTTGGCGCTCATCCAAAATGCGCTGGATGTATTCTTCGGGATTCCAGCGAATGAGCGCCTGTGCAAGAGGTTGATCCAATCCCGCAGAGACCCAAATCTGGCCCTGTGGCCGAACCAGAGCTGCTGTAGTGAGCCAGCGGCGAAGCGCTTCTTCGGGGGCCCAAAGTTCCGGTCGTGAGGCCAATGCTGCTGCGGAGGGAATAATCAATGCAGCGTACCCCGATTCGGCATCGGGCTGTGCACCTGCTGTGGCGACAACAATTCGCGGCGAGGCGTTGATTTCCGGGCGCTGCTCATCAATACCCTTGCGAAATAAGGAGGGGAACCTGAGTAAATGAACGTCCGAGCTCTTCACCAATGCGTTCGGAGCCAATCCGCCACCACCGCAAAGCGGTCCCTTGGCATTTCATGCATCGCCAGTTGTGTGTTGCCCGGGAACACCAGGCACAAACGATGCTCTGATCACGCGATAGCGTGAGAGGGCCCCCGAACAAACTTCGCAACGCGCTGGTGCCCCGCAGCGCTCGCAGCCGACAACGGGAATGTAACCCGCGTTTGGGGCAAGGATGAGCACTGGGCCTTCTGTCAGGCCGCGGCGAATACACGCGTAGGCATCGGGCGGCAGCAGAGCATGCGCTGCCCTCCCCTGGCGTTCATCGTCAAGATCATCGGATACAAAGAAACGCCCCGTTGATTCACGCAGCACTTCTCTTTCTGGATTGAGCGAGATCGCCCACTTGCGCATGACAAGATACTGGGCTTTTACCGAACGGCTAAAACTGCCCACAGCCATTGCAACGTGTTCGAAGGTGTGCGCGTGCAACCGCAATATCAAGCGCATCGGTACGTGGATTGCGAATCTCTCGAAGGTGGTCGTCTCCATCTCCCCAGATGATGATTAAACCTAAATCTTTCATGGGAAGCCATGCTGCTGAACGTGTGCCAACGACAATGCGATGCGAACCTTGGCTGCATTGTCGGTAAGTTCGATAACGTTCAACAGCAGATTGCTCTGCAGTGTAAAGCGCAACGGGCACCGAGAGAAGATCTTCAAGATCGCAGCTCAGACGCTGTGCCGAACGCTGCGTCGGAGTAATGATCAATATTGAACGCTTGGACGTCAATGTCGCGCTGGTAAGTTGAGCGATTTCTTGCGTGGAACGTCCCGGAATTGAAGTCCAGACACAACGTGGATGGTCTCCCTGTTCTAGATGCTCAATGAAGTTCGTTCCATAAGGGTAGGGCTGCCATGCGCTGACATCACGCTGCTTCTTGATGTCTCCATCAAAGGGAAGGTGTTTCTCTTTTTCGACTGATGCACGTCGTGGGCGGAACCGCAAGACTTAAAACCGCGGAGACGGTCGACAAGTAGCGGTCAGCGATATACCGAGCGAGAGAAAACGTCTGTGGTGCCACTACTGAGCAAGAGGACACCACGTCTATCAGTTCGCGGATGGTTGGACTTGGAGTATCTACGCGTTCACATGAGAGGACCCATCCCACGCGTTTTGATCCGCTCAAAGGAACTTGGACGATGTATCCGGAAAGATCGATATTTTCCCAAGCTTGAGGAACCAGATAGTCCAAGGGACGATCCAGGTGTGGAAGATCCGTATCAACATACACCCGTGCGATCAGCCGAGGTTCAACATCCTCGAGCTGGAAGCCTGGGAGTGCAATTTCTTCCATCACCATGCCTCTAGTTCATCACATGGCGCTGGCATTTGGAGACCGATTGACTCTGATCTTAGTTATCCGAAAAGAAGCGGACCATATCTGAAGGCGATCATTGCGAGGATCGCGGTGATAACGAGAACAGCAACCAGCCAGTCACCACCGGACTTCATCACAGCTTTCCACCAGTTCGGTGCTGGGAGCACGCCTTGCTTGATACACACTCGAGTCAATCCAAACCAGACCAGTGTTGTGGTGATCGTGATCAGTAAACACCAAGGACACAGGACATGAATGACGAAGTACGACTGAGTGAAGAGCCAATAGGCAAAGAGCACGCCAATTGTGTAGAGCGCTTCGACGCACAGGATGTACCACTTGGGGAAGCGAACTCCCGCGATGAGGGCAAAGAAACTGCCAGCACAATGGCCTCGAAGAAGATTCCGAGGAAAGCGTTGGGGAATCCAAGCACGCGCGCCTGCGGCGTCGAAGCAACAGCTGAACATGACAAGACCGACGAGACATCGCAGCTAAACCTGCGGCCATCATCGGAAGCAAGCTGCCAGGCTTCGATTGAAAGGACGAAGGAAGCACACAGGCCAATCACACCTGAGATTGCCATTTCGATGGCAGTTCCCCGGTGTGGTGCTCGCGACGAGAGTTCAGATGTGCTCATCCGAGAATATCCTTCAGCATCGATACTCGATCGGTCTGCTCCCAAGGGAAGATATTGCGACCAAAATGCCCATAAGAGGATGTGCGTGCATAGATTGGACGTAGCAGATCGAGGTCCTCGATGATACCGGCCGGGCGAAGATCAAAGCAACGAGTAATGGCCTCGGTCAAAGCATCATCACTTACGCTCCCGGTTCCGAAGGTCTCCACGTACAAACCAACCGGATGTGCGCGACCAATCGCGTAAGCTAGCTGAATTTCGCAGCGCTTGGCATATCCGGCAGCGACGATATTCTTCGCGATCCAGCGAGCAGCATAGGCTGCAGAGCGGTCGACCTTGGAGGGATCCTTACCTGAGAATGCTCCACCCCCGTGACGGGCCATGCCACCGTATGTGTCGACGATAATTTTGCGTCCGGTTAGGCCGGCATCACCTGCGGGCCCACCAATGACGAAGCGCCCAGAGGGATTGACCAAAAGCTTCATCGAAGAAGTCGATAACTCCAAGCCAGCCTCTTCAAGGACTGGGGCAACAACCAAGGCTCGCAGTTGCTCATCCAGGTCTGTCATCGAAAGTTCGGGGTCATGCTGCGTTGAAATGACGAGGGTATCAAGTTCGCGGGGAACCCCCTGTTCGTCGTAGGCCAGCGTGACCTGAGTTTTCCCGTCCGGGCGTAGGCCATGAGCAAGTCCCTGGTGACGAACGTATGCAAGACGTTCGGCGAGCTTGTGGGCAAGCCAAATGGGAGCCGGCATCAAGTCCGGCGTCTCATCAGAGGCATAACCGAACATCATTCCTTGATCGCCGGCGCCCTGTGATTCACGGCGATCTTCGCTTGAAGATGTACGCGTTTCGAGTGAGTGGTCAACGCCCTGGGCAATATCGCTACTTTGAGCGCCGATCGAGACCGAAACGCCGCAGGAGGCTCCGTCAAAGCCCATGCAGGAGGAGTCATATCCGATCTCAAGAATCTGCTCGCGTACGATTTGGGGAATCTCGACGTATGCATCCGTCGAAACCTCTCCGGCTACGTGCACCAAGCCGGTGGTCACCATGGTTTCAACAGCCACACGTGAGCGAGGATCCGCCTCGAGAAGCGCGTCCAAGATGGAATCAGAGATACGATCGCAGACCTTATCAGGATGGCCTTCGGTCACGGATTCGGAAGTAAAGTATTTTCTCATGTCACTCACGCTTCTATCGTAGTTAGGCGTTCGGCAATTAGATCAACTAGGGTGCGGGCAACGTCGGCTTTCGTCCCGCCTCCTTCGGTGACAGGGAGCCTTGGGCATCCATCACATACACATAGTTCGGTACGTCCCCAAAACCGAGGTTCTCCCCTACGGCGTTCACTGCTAAGTAGTCGGCGTTCTTCCGCCGTGCTTTCGCTCGACCATATTCAAGAACGGTCTGAGGATCGCCGGTTTCCGCAGCGAATCCGATGACAACTGAGGGACGTTGGGGCGAAGAAGTAACGGCCTTGAGAATGTCCGTCGTCTCTTCCAGCTGGATTATTGGCGGCGCAGCGCCCTGCTCTTCTTTTTTGATTTTCGAGGCCGCAGGAGCCTTTGGGCGGTAATCGGCGACCGCCGCCGCCATAACGAGAGCGTCGCACGACTGGAGTTTTTCGAAAAGCACCGAGTGCATCTCAGCGGCGCTAGAAGCTGGAATAACAGTGCACTCACGTGGGAGAAGCGAAGCTTCAATATTGGAGGCAACCAGGGTCACATCCGCACCACGCCGCGCAGCTTCTTTAGCAATCTCGATTCCCTGTCGACCACTGGAACGATTCCCGAGGAAACGAACTGGGTCAAGCGCCTCGCGAGTACCACCTGCGGTAACGATGATTTTCTTGCCAAAAAGCTCGCCGCTCGAGGCAAGAATGCGGCTTACCTGTGCGGCGATATCCTCCGGTTCGCTCATTCGCCCAGCGCCAGAGTCCCCCGAAGCTAAATCGCCTTTCTCCGGACCGACGATAATAAACCCACGTTCGTGAAGGGTTTTGATATTGTCTTGCGTCGCCGAAGCGTTCCACATCTGCGTGTGCATCGCGGGGGCCACGATAACTGGACACGAACTCGCTAGGACAGTTGTAGTAAGCAGATCATTTGCCTGTCCGTGTGCAATGCGGGCGATAAGGTCGGCAGTAGCCGGAGCGATAACAAGCGCATCACAATTCCGAGCAAGCTCCACATGATCGGCGCCTCCGCCATGAAAGACGTCGATGAACACGCACTTCTGAGTCAACCCTTCCCACGTAGTCTTGCCGACAAACGCAAGGGACGCCGGAGTCGGGACAACCGATACTGTGAAGCCTTCCTTTTGGAGCAGGCGAAGCAGGAATACGGCTTTATATGCAGCAATGCCCGCAGAAACACCGAGAACGATGTGCGCGGGCTTGTGCTCAGGCTTGAGGTGCTGACTCAAGGGTCAACAGGCCTTCATCAATCTCACGAAGTGCGATTGCCAAAGGCTTCTCGTCAACTTCAGTATCGACAACAGGGCCAACAAACTGGATCATGTTCTGCTCCAGCTGGATGTTGTAGGAATTGATCTGACGTGCACGACGGGCCGCAAAGATCACCAGGGCGTACTTCGAATCAACGTGTTCGAGCAGATCATCGATCGGCGGGTAGGTGATACCTTCTGGCTGTGCAACAATTCCGGACATGCAAATCTCTCCTGATGTAATGAGCGAGAACTAAATTCTATTCTAGCCCCATGATTTGGGCGAGTTCCTCGACGGCGGTTTCCAAATCATCATTGACAACAGTGACATCAAACTCATCTTCTGCTGCAAGCTCAGTCTTTGCCGTGAGAAGTCGACGTTCCTGCTCAGCAGCATCTTCAGTTCCTCGATTCACGAGGCGAGCAACAAGCTCTTCCCACGAAGGAGGCGCAAGAAAAACGAACTGCGCATCCGGCAATGACTCCCGGACTTGGCGCACGCCTGCAATATCGATCTCGAGGAGGAAGGGAACTCCCCCTCTTGACGGCGTCATCAACAGGCCCTCGCGGAGTTCCGTAGTGATACTTGCCATGAACAAGCGCCCATTCGAGCATCTGCCCTGAATCGACGAGCCGAAGGAATTCCTCTTCGGAAACAAAGTGGTAGTGCACTCCGTCTACTTCACCGGGGCGAGGAGAACGCGTCGTCATTGAGATTGAAAGCTCAACTTGAGGAAAACGCTCACGCAAACGTGCAATAACGGTGCCTTTGCCGACAGCCGTTGGGCCGGCGATAACGGTAACTTTGGAAGTAGACATGCCTGTATGCTGCCACAGTGAAGCCGAAACTTCAGCCGAAGCGGCGAATCAGTTCCTCTCGCTGAACCTGCCCAAGACCACGAACACGTCTAGAAGGCGCAATCTTGATCTCGTTCATGAGAGCTTCAGCAGTACTCACACCGACTCTGGGCAGGGCTTCAAGCAAAGAACGCACCTTCATCTTCGCGATTGCTTCATCACTAGCGGCCATATCAATGACCTCTGAAAGAGTGAGCTCTCGCGATTTGAGCGCATTCTTCACCTCAGCGCGCCGACGACGAGCGCGCGTCGCCTTTTCCAGAGCCTCGGCTCGCTGTTGCGGAGTTAGATCTGGCAGTGCCATCTCACTACGCTCCTTTTCTAGATTCCCCTGACAGGAATAGCATCGCACTTTCTTGATGATTTTTGGTGCAAATGCAACCGACAAATCGCGAATTTCCACGAGCTAAAGGCGTGAGAGGCAGCTTCGCAACGAGCGACTATTACGGAGCAGAGACTCGTAAACCCGGAAAAACTGCAGAGCTTCAGTTTCTACTACACGCATTACTGTCTACGAGAAACTGCCGCTGACCTGCATCGGATGCGCATCACCTTTGCCGACCCGTCACCGATTGACGGAACTAAGAAAAGACGTTGAGTTCCACGTGTGGTGATGTCCACCGGAAGTATGCGCGTCAACACAAATTACTAAATATGGCATATCTCACACTCTCGGAAGTGTCCCCTATAGTGTAAACGGGGTGCCCGAAAGCACCCCGTTTACACATTATGACGTTTTAGTACTCGTCTAAGAGGTCATCCAATTCGTTGATTTCATCGGCACTGAGCTCATCGTCGATGTCATCTTCAGATTCCTGAACAGATTGACGAGACCAGCTCGGTGATTCAATGTCTCGGCGAATGGCGTCAAGGATGGCGTTGACGAAGCCCGCAGACTCTTCGGTGGAAATCGACTTGACGATGGAAATCGCCTCGTCAATCGCAATCACCGGAGGAACGTCTTCGGAGTTTGACAGCATCTCCCACACCGCGACGCGCAAAACTGCGCGGTCGACCGCAGGAACTCGATCTAAGCCCGTTCGCGCATGAGAATCAATGAGCCGATCAATCCGATACAGCTCATCGGCAACTCCTTCGATAATTTGAATCGAATAGTCGGGCAGCGGAGTAAGCGCGGCGGTGATTACCTTGCGTTCGCGAAGGAGATCGCGCAGCACGCTCGCATTCCTGCCCATCCCACGCTGGTCGGCCTCGTAAACGACGTCGGCAGCACGCTTGCGAGCCTTCGTCCGAGAAGTGAATTGGTGCTTCTTGTGGGACATTATCAGTCGGTCACGCGTCCGGAGTAAGAGCCATCGCGGGTATCGACCTTGACTCGTGTTCCTTCTTCCATGAAGAGCGGAACCTGAATCTCGTAGCCGGTCTCGAGGGTCGCGGGCTTGGTGCCAGCGGAAGAACGATCGCCCTGCAGGCCGGGCTCGGTGTGGGTGATCGTCAAGACGACGGTTGCGGGAAGTTCGATAAACAGAACAGCGCCGTCATGCTGAGAAACAATGACGTCCTGGTTCTCAACCATGAAGTTACGGGCATCACCAACGACCTCGGCAGGAACGTTAATCTGCTCGTAGGTCGAAGCATCCATGAAACGTAATCGGAGCCATCCTGGTACAGGTACGTCATATCGCGACGATCGACTGTAGCAGTTTCGATCTTGACGCCCGCGTTGAAGGTCTTGTCAACGGTCTTCCCGGACAGAACGTTCTTAATCTTGGTGCGCACAAAGGCAGGGCCCTTACCCGGCTTCACGTGCTGGAATTCGACAACCTGCCACAGCTGGCCGTCAATCACCATGACAAGGCCGTTCTTCAGATCATTCGTCGTAGCCACTATAAAAGTCCTCCCAAATCGGGTGAGTTTAAACCGTGGCCATCTTACACGCCACGATGATGTTCTCCGCTACCTCACTCGGAGTTTTTAAACCAGTGTCACAAGAAAAACTAGCAAACTCAAGGTAGGTGCGATCCAATTCGCGGGTCATCATCGCAAATAACGAGCGTGGTGCTCCAAGCCCCACCGAGTGTGGAGCATTGAGGCCAACGCGTCGTGCGGCTTGGTCAATGGGAAGCTGGAGAAGAACAACTGCACTCCCCTGCTCCTTCAAAGCAAGCAAACGGTCGATAATTCTTTGATGACGCACCTGCGATGGTGAGAGCACCGCGATATCGCACACGCCGCTCAAAAGCCGCTCACCGGCCTCTTCGAGCGCACGGTCAAAAGGAAAGTCTTCATCCGCGATGAGTTCGTCAAATGAACGCGAATACTCTGACTGAAGGATTTCGATGTCTTCAGTGAGGCTGAGCCCGCATCGAGCCGCGATCTCACGTGCAATTGTCGTCTTCCCGCTCCCCGCAGTTCCCACCAAAACAAGCTGAGGGGTAATAGCCGAGCTCAATGCTTCATTCCCATTGACTCAGCGCATACGCGCACTTCATCGGGAGTAATAGGAAGTGTTACAGGATTGTCGATCCCATCAAGAAGCACGAATCTCAAGACGCCGGCACGCACCTTTTTATCGGAAAGCATGACGTTGAGAAGATCTTCGATTGACGCATCGAGATAATGCGTTGGCAACCCAAGAGAAGCAAAGTCATGCTCATGACGAAGGACGTCTTCTTCGGTAAGAAGACCTCGCTGATGGGCAAGATTGGCCGCAAATACGCAGCCGATGGCGACCGCTTCACCGTGGCGGAACTCGAAGTTCTCAAGCTTTTCGATGGCATGGGCCAGAGTATGGCCATAATTAAGAAACTCGCGCGGGCCACTCTCGTGCAGATCCATACTCACGACACGAGCTTTGACCGCAATCGAACGTTCGATGAGTTCAGCAATAATCTCTCCGTCCGGATCAAAGATCTCCTCAGGATCAGATTCGACGATCTCTAGGATCCGCGGATCAGCAATAAAACCGCATTTGACGACCTCTCCCAAACCCGCTCGGTAGTCTTGCTCACTTAGCGTCTTCAAATGGTCAAGGTCAACGATGACGCGACGCGGAGAGTGGAAAGCCCCAACAAGGTTCTTACCCACCGGAGTATTAATACCGGTCTTTCCTCCAACTGAGGCATCGACCATTCCCAAAAGTGTCGTTGGAACCGCAATGAAGTCAATTCCCCGAAGCCAGGACGCAGCAAGAAAACCACCAACATCCGTCGTTGCTCCCCCACCGATCGCGACAACGCAATCAGCCCGACCAATTCTCTCGCGTCCGGCGAGGTCCCAAAGATCAGAAAGATTATCGATTGTCTTTGCATCTTCCCCATCAGGAAGAACGTGGGTGATTGCCGTATAGCCCAGATCTTGAAGTTTGCGCATCATAGAAAGCGCATAAGCGTGAAGCGGCGGCGCGCACAGGATCAAGATCTTTGTCGCATCTTCACGAAGTTTCTCGGTGACGGCAGCGATAGGAAAATCGCGAGCGATCAGAACATCGTAGGGCTGATCTACTTCGACAGGAATGGTGCGAACCATAGTTATCTCTCCCAACGCGCCAAGGATTTGCTGGACGACTTCTTGAGATGGACCAGCATTCGTCTGAACAGTTACCGACGCGACCTCACGGAAATAGTCTTTTCGCTGTTCCCACAGCTCTTTGAGGCGTTCTTCCGTGTTTCCCGCGAGGGAGTGGACGCGTCGATCCCGCAGCGCGCCGAAGTAACTCGCTCAGTTCAGCTTCGATGTAGATCACACACCGACCGCGCAGTCGTTCACGTGTACGCGCACTGATAAGCGCGCCGCCTCCCACAGACAAAACACCTGGAAGCTCAAGGGCCTGAGCAATGACCTCTTCTTCGATTGTGCGGAAGGCGTCCTCGCCGTCGCTGGCAAATATCTCGGGGATACTCCGCCCTTGGCTACTTTCAATGAGTGAATCAGAGTCACAGTGTTCGACGCCCAGTGCAGCGGCAAGCTCACGTCCAACTCGGCTCTTGCCGCTCGCTGGCATCCCAACGAGAACAATCACTGCCGGATTCACTGCGTGAGTCCAAGTCGCTCACTGATATGCGCGCAGTAAGCCTCAAGATTGCGCTTGCACTCCCTCAAGGAATTACCACCCGCATGATCGCTCAAAGCACGGGCAAGGACCAAAGCGACCTCAGCCTCGGCAATGACAGCACCGGGGACCACCTGGCAGGTGTCAGAGCGCTGATGAAGAGCTCGTGCGTCTTCACCCGTCGCAAGATCAACCGTCCTCAAAGCGTGGGGCACGGTTGAGATCGGCTTAAAGGCAGCGCGCACAACGATTGCCTGACCGTTTGATGTTCCGCCTTCTATGCCACCAGCGCGGTTTGAGGCCCTCGTCAGAGTTCCATCGGCGGCTCGAATAATCTCGTCATGGGCCTGGGAGCCCAGCAGGCGCGATTGCGCGAATCCGTCGCCGATCTCAACGCCCTTGACAGATTGAATGGACATCAGGGCTGCAGCAAGCTGCGCATCAAGACGGCGATCAGATTGAACATGAGTCCCTACCCCAATCGGAACATTCCACGCCACGACTTCAACGATTCCGCCAACGGTATCGCCGGCGGCGCGGGTCTCCTCGACACACGCCAAAAATTCGGATTCATCATCCTTATCGAGAGCGCGCATTGGTGACGCATTGAGGAGTTCTTCATCAGATGGCAAGGGGAGGCGATTCGACTTCGCTTCGCATGGCCCAACGCCGACCACATGGGAAACCAGTTCGATGTTTGCAAGCTGACGCAGAAAAGCCTCTACGCAAGCTCCTAAAGCAACGCGAGCAGCCGTTTCGCGTGCGCTCGCTCGCTCAAGAATCGGGCGAATTTCATCAAGATCGTAAGACAAGACACCCGGAAGATCTGCATGCCCGGGACGAGGTTTTGTCAACGCGCGATTTCGCGCAACTTCGCGTTCATCACCTTTACCAGCGTCAACGAGAAGCTCCTCGGGCGAAACGGGGTCGGCGGACATCACCTTTTCCCATTTCGGCCATTCAGAATTCGCAATCTCAATCACGATTGGAGCGCCAGTTGTCAGCCCGTGGCGGACTCCCCCAAGAATTCGCACTTCATCGGCTTCAAACTTCTGACGCGCACCACGTCCGGCGCCCAAACGACGTCGAGCAAGGGCATCGCGAATAGTCTGGGTGGTCAGTTCAACCCCGGAAGGCATGCCCTCAAGAGTTGCGACCAGCGCTGGACCGTGTGATTCACCTGCAGTAAGCCATCTGAGCATGTTCGTAGTTTCTCATACTTACGCTCAGGGCTTCCAAGGAAGCCACACTATGAGGCCGGAGCCGTCGCCAGGATATCGATGATGATGCACAAAGTATCGTCACCGGTTGCTTGATCAGGGGGAAGAGTGATCGCTAGACGTGAGCCGACTTTTTGGTCGATGAGAAGGGGGCGAAGACCCGGCATAAGTTCGCTGAGCCGGACGCGTTCAGGAACACCCGTTCGCCAGGTAGATTCGCGTTCAATCCCATCGCTCCACCCGCTGACGAAATACTGAACGACAATGTCATCATCGGCGCGCACCTGACCGCCAGAACCAGTCAGTAGCGGCTGGACAGTCGGGCCTGAAGGAAGCTGATCACCGTGAGTGATGACAGGGCCTTCGTCGCGCATCGTGACTTCAAGCGGACCGCTTCCATTAACCTGCGCGGAGGCTTGCCCCGAGGCCAGGGTCGGCAAGATATCGATGACGACGACTTCGCCGGTGTTTAGACGCGTCGTGGGAGTTGCGGGTACGTCCGAGGCCGGAGCATTCGAAAGAGGGCGAGCAATGAGGAGACGGCTTCCTTCGCTTCGTCCCGTCACTTCGCGGGCCAGGTCCGCCCCCAGCGAGTCATTGTCGGCCCGCCCGACGACGAGGCGTGGGCGTCCATTGGGGGAAAGCAGCTCACCCGTGCGCGCATCGAAGACAGTGACGGATAAAAGAACCGGGGAACCCGCGGTAATCGCACGACCTTCGCCCTGCGAAATAATCGCATGTTTCGTGCTGACAATTTGAAGCGGTTCACTCAACTTGACCGTGGGCGTCGCACCAACACGTCCGGAGACTTCAACTGAGGCTAGGACAGAACGAGGGGCATCGCCCGAGACGGAGCTAGCGTTCCGATGCACGACAAACCACACAGAAGAAGCAATTACTGCGCACACAACTAATAGCGCAATAAGCGCAAAGACCCAGCGTCGCCTCGGGCGCTGCGACTGTCGTCGCGCACCACGCATACGCTGACGTCGAGAACTCAAACTCTGAGCGTGTTCACTCATGCTGGAAGGAATTCGTCTCGAGCGCGCAACCCTGAGATGAACTGATCAACGGATTCAGCTTCGGTCGCGAAAGGATCATTCATCAGAACGTAGCGACCGGGATCATCAATTCGCGAAGCGCGCACCCAGTCGATTGCCAATTCGATGCCAGCAGTTTCTGCAGCATTAATGATCGAAGAACGAAGATGCGCGCGCGTTGATCGCGGTGCCTGAATGCAGGCTTGTTGCACTTGTTCCTCGGTTGTGAGGCGTCGCATGAGACCGTTACTTTCCAATCCGCGACGAAGCCCGTTGGGACCAATGTCGTGATAGGACAACAGCAAACGTGCAACTCGCGGATCATCAAGCGTGGTCTGTTTACGCTTGAGATACTCCTGGATCAAACGGAACTTAATGGCGAAATCGAGCTCACGATCAACAGACGACCAGTCACCACTGCGTAGGGCCGCAAGTGCTCGTCGCCACAGGTCAATAACTTGGCGAGTCGAAGCATCGCATGAAGAATCATTGATATCAATTCCCAGAACATCGACCACGCGTTGAAGAATCCGCTCTTGGATGTCGAGGGCAGAAAGCTCCCCACCATGTGCCATCGGAATCTTCACTTGAGCCAACAGGTCTTGATTAACCTGACGAATTGCCAGCATGGGATCGGCCAATTCAAGATCTGACAGGTTCATCCCGTCTTCGACGGCATCTAAGACCAGTGAAGTCATTCCCACTTTGAGGAATGTCGTCGCTTCGCACACATTCGTGTCACCGCTGATGACGTGGAGTCTACGGTATTGGCCTGCGTCGGCCAAAGGCTCGTCACGCGTATTAATGATTGGACGAGTTCGCGTGGTCGCTGAGGAGACGGCCTCCCACATCTGCTCTGCGCGTTGTGAAAAGCAATAGCTAAGTTTGTTCCCCGAACGCCTCAGGTGCCCCGCACCAACAAGCACCAATCGCGTGACAAAGAAGGCAACCAGGCCTTGAGCGACTTGCCGGAAGTCGCGACGACGGTGAAGAAGATAATTTTCATGGCAGCCGAAGCTGTTCCCTGCAGAGTCCACATTGTTACGGAACAAGTAGATCCTTTCGGGATCTGCTAATCCCTCAAGTTCTGCACGGGTTCGATCATTGAGTTGGTTGAGTAACTCATCACCGCAGCGGTGCTGGGCAAGAAGGTCTTCAAAAGAGTCGCATTCGGCAGTCGCGTACTCGGGGTGAGCTCCCACATCAAGGTAAAGACGCCCACCATTTCGCAGGTAGACATTGGGAGCGCGACCACTTAGGGCGAGTGGCGCGAACAATAAACGTGCGGCAGCATCAGCATCGTGAATCGGAGGTGCACCTGACCGCGTCGCGCAGGTTAGCCCATACTCGGTCTCGATGCCGACGACTCGGCGCCTCACCTCACTGTCCTCCCTTTTGGACAAATCCCTGAACGAATGATTCCGCATTGGTTTCAAGAACGGTATCAATCTCATCAAGCAGTGCATCGAGAGAATCAGTCTGCGCGGAAGACGAGGCGTGGATCTGGCCCGCGGCCTCGTCATCTTCGTGCCCGCTACCGCCAGCAAATAACTGTGAAAGACTCATCTTTCCTCCTCTTCTGCACGGATCAGTGTCCCGCGCTCAAGATCAGCCAAAAGTGTGGCATCGATACCGGCCGCTTCGACCAGCGGCCTACGAATCATGTGATCGCCCCGGCGTTCACATAGTGAAGTCCACGAGGCCGCAGCGAGTGCGGGAAGATTTCTTACAGCATACCCGCGTAGGTACGCCCGGGTGTTTTCAGGAGCCCAATCGGCTGCCTGTTCAACCTGTTCGGCAGTGAACATCCGCTTGACACGGCCTGCCCGCTCCAGCGCGACAACCAAAGAACGGTCCTCACGCAAATCCGCCCACTGCAGGTCCATTGCAGCAAGCCTCGGGTCATCCCAAGAAGTGCCCAAACGCGCACGTTGCCGATCGAAAAGTTGGTACTTACCCACCCATTCGACTTCCGTTGCGACGCTCAAGAGATCACTCGACATACGGCTGAGAATGTCCTCCCAGTAGCGCATGACGAGTTCTTCCTCTTCACTTAAGGCGACTTCGGCGCGTGTGAGGCTTTCATGAACGAGTTCAAGATAGATCTTTTGGATATCGAGCGCGCTGCGCGCTCCTCCTGCGCAACTGGCCTGGTAGGTCAAGGTCGGATCATGACTGATATTCCATGTTTCTTGAACCGGATCATCGAGTGCAAGCGCATCCCATTCCATCCCCAGGCCGGCCTCGATCGCTTTTAATACCAGCGCGGTAGTGCCCAAGCGCAGAAAAATCGAAGAATCGAATTGATTACCATCTCCACCGATCACGTGAAGACGCCTGTAGTAGGCGGGATTGGCGTGGGCCTCGTCGCGGGTATTAATAATCGGCCTATTGAAGGTCGTCTCAAGACCAACTTCGTTTTCGACGAAGTCAGCACGTTGGGAAAGCTGGAAACCAGCAACTTCACTGCGCTGACCAATGCCCACACGCCCCGCGCCGCAGATCACTGGACGCGTGACAAAAAAGGGCGTCAGTCCTCGAACAAGATCGTCTAAATCGATGGTGCGACTGATCTGGTAGTTCTCATGGGTACCATATGCCGCGCCTTTGCCATCAGTGTTGTTCTTGACTAATACGATGTCTTCTCCCGCCTCACGGGCGGCCGCCATCATTCGTCGTGCAATGACTTCCCCGGCTCGATCCCAGAGCACGCCATCGCGAGCATTGGTTGTTTCAGGCGCGGAATACTCCGGGTGCGCATGGTCAACGTAGAGCCGTGCCCCATTCGTGAGAACTGAGGAAACGGCGGCTGGCAAATATCCCTGTGATCGCCGAGGCAGTGGCAGGGTTTCGCTTCCACCCGAAGGAGCGAGGTGGTAGGGATCGTCAGTGAGCATCGAGGGGTCAGCGGCCGCGCGAGTCAGCCGCATTCCGCGTAAATCATTGAGTGGATCTTCGGCAGTGTAATCCCAGCGAACAGGTTCGCTACCTTCACTTTGAGTCCCGCGGCGCGAAATCTTCGAATAGGCGTCAACAATCCGACACGAAAGCTCAACGGGATCAGCTCCAGGATCTGAAGGTGAATAGATGCCGTACTCGGTTTCTGTGCTCATCACCAGAGCGGACATTATTCGTCCTCTTTCTTGATCGGTCGGATCTCAACGATGTCTTGGTCGAGACCAATTGTGCGCGCCCAGTCCGCCGGAGATTGACGGGTCGCCAATTCCATTGATTCTCGGATTTCATCGTCGAGACCACGCATGAGATGTTCACTCGTCATTCCGTGCCTGGAATTCTCGATCGTGTCCAGAATTGCGTATTTCTTTGCTCGTTCGACAATCCCAGCAATCATGGCACCTGAAACAATGTCTGCGAGATAAATCGTTTTATCAGCTCCGCTATGAGTACGCGCGCTCAGCAGTGCGGTGTCAGCTTGACGACGATAGAGATGATCAACCGCACGGGAGATCATCTCATCATGAGAGAGCGAATCAGACCCAGTGTGAAGTGGGACGGATGCGTCAAGATGTTTCTTGAAGATCTCGCGTGCTGAAGAAAGGTTCGGGCGATCAATGCGGATACGAACATCGAGTCGACCGGGACGCAAAACGGCGGGGTCGATCATATCCGCACGGTTCGACGCACCGACGATCACGACGTTATCGAGACTCTCAACGCCATCCATTTCAGCAAGAAGCTGCGGAACAACCATGGTTTCAACATCGGATGAAATACCGGTTCCACGAGTACGGAACAGGGCCTCCATCTCGTCGAAGAAGATCACGACTGGCACTTTCGCCGAGGCAAGAGCTCGGGCACGCGCGAAGATCGCACGAATTTGTCGTTCAGTTTCTCCAACAAACTTGGTGAGAAGTTCCGGCCCCTTGATTGAGAGGAAATAACCTTCACCAGAGGAACTGAAATCACGCAGAGAATGCGCAAGAGCTTGCGCGATCAGTGTTTTGCCAGAGCCAGGAGGGCCGTATAGCAGGATGCCTTTCGTTGGGCGCAGGCCATACTGGCGGTAGAGTTCGGGATGCCTGAGCGGCAACTCAATTGCTTGACGGATCGTTTCGATCTGTTCATCCAGGCCACCGATGTCATCAAAGGTCACCTGAGGAATTTCAGGAGTAAGAAGCTGCTCGACATCTTGACGAACGACCCGCTCATAGGCAAAAGCGGTACGAGTATCGACCAAGACGCTTTCACCGGGACGCAAAGTTCCGTGGCGAAGAGGTCCTGCAAGTTCAACGATTCGATGGCTTCCAGCCTCCGCTGAGACAACCGCACGATCGGTACCAATCAATTCGGCAACCTGCGCAAGCTCGCCAACGCGTGAATATTCGCCTACCCCAACAACAACCATCTTGTCGTCGATCAGGACACGCTGCCCCGGAGAGATTGAGGTGATATCAACCTGCGTCGCTACCGCAAGACGCATCAGTCGCCCAGAAACATAGACCTCGACGCTTCGCGAATCTGTGTTCCCCCGATGAAAAACCCCAAGGGTCAACGGAGGTTGATTCACATGTTTGAGTTGTTCACGGAGGCGAAGAAGCTCTTGACGAACTTGGGTAAGTGCTGCGCTCAGGTGCGCATTCTTTTGTTCGAGAATCGACAGTTCTGTCTGTTCAGAGCTCATCGCTCTCTCTTCCCTCTACCCACGTGCTGGCCTTCGCTTGAAGATCTCGGCGAACTTTTCGGATCTTTTTATCCGAGCTCAGGCGCAAACCGACGCGAGACTCGCTCCATTCTTCTTCCTCATCCCATGCTCCCTGGAGGCCTTCAGCTGCCTTCGCGGGGCGCGTGGAACGTTCCTGCGGAAGAGTATTGGGAGCCAGACGTCGACAAATCATCAGGAAGCCCGTGTGCGCGACCATTCGGTGTTCGGGCCGAACGGCAAGACCGTCAACGTGCCACTCACGCGAAAGACTTTCCCACGCGAGGGGTTCGGTAAAGTTCTGCGTAGCTCGCAGGTCTTCAATCAAACGCGACATCTGAGTAACGGTTGCGATGTAGCAACACAAAACTCCGCCGGGAACAAGCGCATGAGCAACCGCCTCAAGATTCTCCCAAGGTGCAAGCATGTCCAACACAATCCGGTCGACACTGGCCTCGGGCATGCCAAGTAATTCCTCGGCAAGATCCCCAACGCGTAAATCCCACGCGGGGTGTGGCGTTCCAAACCACAGTTCAACATTGTCCCGAGCGATCTCGGCGAATTCTTCGCGGCGCTCGACAGAAATGAGAGTTCCTTTCTCCCCCACCGCGTTAAGAAGGGCCATCGACAAAGCACCTGAGCCGGCGCCCGCCTCGACAACGACTGCTCCAGGGAAAATATCCGCGTAGTGAACGATCGTCCCCGCGTCCTTGGGGTAAACCACAGCTGCGCCTCTGGGCATCGACATGACGTAGTCGGCTTGAAGAGGACGCAGAACTTGGAACTGACGTCCTTCCTCAGTAGTGATCACCTGACCGTCGGGGCGGCCAATCAGATCATCATGATCGATAAACCCTCGGTTCGATTGGAAACGCCCACCCGCAACCAAATCACCTGATGTAGGCGTCCTTTTGGATCACGAATTTGAACCCTCTCACCTTCGCGAAGGGGGCCACGATGGCGTTCTTGACCGAGGCCATGGACTGCAGTTTCATGAGTACTCATCGCCTCTACACTACCGTGAGCCAAAGATGAAATTCCTGTTAAAACCACACCTAAGAAGGTGGAACTCGTTACGGTAGGACCATGAGGAATTCCCGTCCGAGTCATCCAGCATTGTCGGCAAGCCGTGCGAAAGAGTATCAGCGCTGTCCACTTCAGTTCCGTCTTCACGTTGTCGACCGGGTCAAAGAGCCTCCCACTCAGGCAACTCTCTTGGGAACTACCGTGCACAGCGCGCTCGAAACCTCTACGCGGCTCCGCGAATGCAACGCGATGAAGCACTCGCTCACAACCTCTTGGAACGCGAATGGAAGGCGACTCTTGAGCAAGACCCCACGGTGATGAATCTCTTTCAAGATCATGCGGATTTTGAGCGTTGGTACGCACGCATGCGTTCAATGATCTCGAACTACTTTCAGATCGAGGAACCGCGCGCACTCGAACCTTATTCAAGGGAAGCCCTAGTAGAGGGAACGACTCAAGATGGCGTTCACCTCTTGGGGTATATCGACCGTGTCGATCGGGCTCCAAATGGCGACTTACGCGTCATTGATTACAAGACCGGCAAAGCGCCCTCCGAGCGATTCCAAGAAGAAGCTCTTTTCCAAATGCGTTTCTATGCACTTCTTCTCAGCCTCACTGAGCGGCTACCTAAACGTACCCAGCTCGTTTACCTCGCCTCGCAAAAGGTCTTAACTTTCGACCCAGACCCGGCAGATATCGATCGCTTGAGTGCGCAGCTGAGCACTCTATGGGAGCAGATCAGAAACGATGCCGTGAAAGAATACTTCCCACCACGCAAGAATCCCCTGTGCAATTGGTGCGGAGTACAGCAGCTATGTCCGCTCTTTAACGGAGAAAGCCCCAAGATTCCACAAGAAGGACTCGAGCGCCTTCTAGCCGTAGGGCCGGCTTCCCGTTAGGAACTTGCCTCCTGGACAAAATTCGGGCACTCACCTGCCATAATCGCCTCGATAACTTCCTCATTCAGGTCTGAAAGCTCACGAATGTACGGATAGTTCTTCGCGAAATCTTCGGATGCCGCACCTTTGATCGCCACAGGCACTCCACCACTCGCCTGAGCTGCTTGGAGTCCTACGGGAGAATCCTCAACAATCAGACAGGACGCAATATCAACCCCAAGAAGACGCGCTGCCATGAGGTAGCCCTCTGGCGAGGGCTTTCCTTCGGTGACGTCGTCGCCGTAGACGGCTGTCGTAAAACCCGGAGTAACCGGGGCGTGGGCAAGTACGCGAGAAGCGACATGACGACGCGTCGCGGTGACAACCGCGGTAGGGAATTCCCTTGGAATTCGCCCACTCAAGAAGCTCGCGAAGTCCCACTTTCCACGGCAGTCCCTCATCAAGGAGATCGATCACGCCTTGTTCAACGCGCTGGCCAACCACGGCCTCGTCAAGGGGATGCGCGGCGAAGGAACGCAAGAGAGCCACCATGCGCGGCAAGGTCGAGCCTAAGAGTTGAGCACGCATATCAGGGGTCATTTTCGTGCCCATATCGGCAAGAGCCCGCGCTTCGGCAGCTTCCCACAAGGGTTCTGTATCGACGATGGTTCCATCCATGTCGAAAAGAATTGCCTGAGGTTGTGTCATTCGTGCGGTCCTCTCTTCTTCGAACGATTACGCGCCTGCGCCCGTTCCCAATGCAGAAAGCACTCCGGTGACAAGGCCAAGGGCTACAAGAATACCAATGGCTATGCGATACCACACAAAAGGTGCGTAAGAACGCGTCGAAATGATCTTGAGGAACCACAAAATAACAACGATTCCAACCCCGAAGGCAATCACTGTTGCGAGGATGGTTGGGCCGACCGCAATAGCGTCCCCGCCGGTGACCACCTTGGCGACTTTATACAGTCCCGAGGCCATGATCGCGGGCATCGCCAGAAGGAAAGAATAGCGAGCTGCAGCTTCGCGGGAATAGCCGAGGAAACGGCCCATGGTGATGGTTCCTCCCGAACGGGAGACGCCGGGGATCAGAGCCATTGCTTGCGCAAGGCCATAGAGTATTGCGTCTTTCCAACTCATCGATTTCAGCTCGCGCGTATCCGGCGCATAACGGTCGACAAAGCCTAGAAGAAGGCCGAAGACAATGAGCATCGCAGAGGTAATCCACAAGTTACGCAGCGTCGTATCGATTGCGTCTTGGAAGAGTAGGCCCAGAATTCCGATGGGAAGGGAGCCAACGATGATCATCCATCCCATGCGCGCGTCAGGATCCGATGATGGGACGCGTGAGTCACGCGAACCGAGCGGCAATGAGTGGAACCATGCTCGAAGAATCCGCACGATGTCTTTCCAGAAGACAATGAGGACGGCGAGTTCTGTCCCGATCTGTGTAATTGCCGTAAAGGCTGCGCCCGGGTCAGAGGACCCCATCAGTTCTCCAACGATTCGAATGTGCGCCGAAGAAGAAATTGGAAGAAATTCTGTCAGACCTTGGACAAGCCCGAGAATAATTGCATCAAGCCAGCTCATACCTCCACTGTAGGGCCCAGGGCCCTGTCAGGGCGAAATATGTGCATGTGTAGGCCGTCATAGAGCTGGCGTTCTACTCTAGTTCCATGGATATTCGACACTGCGGAAAACACGGCCTGGCCGTCTCGAGCCTTGGCCTAGGTACGTTGACGTGGGGGCGCGATACCGACGAGGAACAGGCCTGTGCAATGTTGACTGCATTCGTTGATGCTGGGGGGAGCCTCGTCGAAATTAGCCCTCTCCACGGTAGCGGACGCGCACTTAGTGTCCTTGCGCACGCGCTCAAGCAGGTCGGACGTCATCGCATTGTTATCGCTCTGCGAGGTGCAATGCGTTTTTCGCAAGGTTCTAACGAGGTTTCCGCTTCCCGCGGAGACATGCTGCGTTGCCTGGACACAACACTGGCGATTCTCGACACCGATTATGTCGATCTTTGGCTAGCGACGCCTTCAAGTACACCGATTCCCCTGGAGGAAACGCTGTTAGCGCTTCAGTGGGCTTATTCCAGCGGTCGCGCACACTACGTGGGGTTAAGTCACCGCGATACCTGGGATTGCGCATTGGCTTGGGCAAAGTCCGAAACGCTACCCTTAACTGCTGTCGAAGAAGAGTTCTCGCTAGTGTGCTCTTCTCCTCTCCTTGGTCGTGCCCGGGACAAGAATTTTGGTTTTCTTGCGCACTCGCCACTTGCCGGAGGTGTACTGACTGGAAAATACCGCCATGCCACTCCCCCGGACTCACGCGCAGCCTCCACTCATCTGCGTCACACCGTTGCGCCGTACCTTGATTCCTGTGATCCCATTGTCGAGGCCCTCTCCCAGGCTGCGCAGGGGCTTGAGTCTTCAATCGCAGACATCGCGCTCGCTTGGGTACGCGATACTCCCGGGGTGACGAGTGCAATTATTGGGCCAAGGAACCTCAAGCAGCTTGAGCAGCTTCTTGGTGGACAGCTTGAATTGCCTTCACCGATCCGCGGCGTGCTCAACGAATTAGCAGCCGAATAGTAAGTGTGGGGCAGCCATCGAGCTGCCCCACACTTATAGATTTACTTGACCTTTAGGCGACAATCTCAGTCGTCATCGTCCTCATCTTCAACATCGATGAAATCATCGTCGTCATCGTCTGATTCATCGTCTTCGTCGAGATCGATGAAATCATCGTCATCTTCTTCGTCTTCCTCATCGTCAGAGACAATGAGGTCGAAAGGAAGCTCGACTTCATACTGCGTAAAAAGTACGTCGTCGTAGGTGAAGAAGGCGTCACGAAGTGCCTCTTCAGCGTCAAGCAGTGCCTGCTCGTCAACTGGTCTGAAGACGTAACTTCATAGTGGTTTTCGAAGGCTGCGATCAATTGATCAAGAACGAGGCGCGGATTCGTGGTCATGGTCACATATCCTACACGAAACTCTAGGGCAAGTTCAGCTGAGAACGAATACCCGAAACCATGAGGTCAGCGCCCTTAATCTCGGCAGTTTGATCCGCGCCTAGAATACGAGCATTTCCCTCATTATCGAGAAGCTGGGACACACCGTGCTCGGGACCCAGCGGCAAAATCACCCATTCATCACTGGGAACGTATTGAACTTCGGGAGCCTTTCCAGCCAGCTGTGCGGAGATATTTGCGATAACGACACGCGCCTGAGCACGCGCAGCATCCGCACGCTTTGACTCGCGAACATCGGTTAGGTCGCCGACTGCGTAGACCCGCTCTTGTCCAGATACAAGCAGCGTCGGTTCAACCCTCAGAGCACCATCGGGACGCAGCGCAGCTTCCAAAGAGGTGCCGACAACGTAGCCGGAATTTGGACGCGAGCCATAGCACTGGAACCAGATGTCTGCTTCGATGCTCTGACCGTCCTTGGTTTCGACATTGAAGTGACCGAGTTCGCCGACATTAAACGGCGGAAGGTAGGCAAGCTCTGACCCTTCCAAAAGGCGAATGTTCAGTTCAGCCAACTGCTCACGTACCTGCTCACGCAGAGCCTCAGAGAAGCCGTAAGTCGGCAGGATTTCGGGGCTCTTCTCGACCAAAGTGATGTCAATGTCGGGGAAGGCATGACGCAGTTCCCCAGCAAATTCGATGCCAACGGTACCGCCACCAACAAGCAACACAGAGCGTGCACCATGAAGATAAGCGGAGAGCTGGCTCAGACGAGCTTTCGCAACATCTGAACGGGAGGCTGTGTACTTCGCCGGGAAAGGATAAGTAGAGCCAGTAGCGAGCACGACGTAATCCGCATCAATCGGATCCTGCCCGAAAATGTGAACCCGAGTGCCATCAACACGCGACACGGTTCCATGAACAACCCGGCCATTGGTCAAAAGGTTCGTGTAGGGCATGAAGATCGAGTGCTGCCACGCCTCGTCAACGGCCGCACGCAAGGCAGCGGCGTGATGAACAAATTGATCTTTCTGTTCAACCAAGATGACTTCAGCCAAAGGATCAAGTCCCTTAGCGACGGTGACACCACCGTATCCGCCACCGACAACGACGACTCGGGCCACAGCGCTCTCCTTTACTCGTTCGCTCCCCTTCATTGTCCCCGAAAACTTTCTGCGCGACGAGCGCAAAAAGTGTGTTATTGCTGACCGAGGGCTCGTGCAATATTCGGGGTGAAGAAGTTCGGCCCCTTCAAAACCTTGCCATCCTCGCGAAGCTTTCACGCTTCCATCCGGCATCAGCTTCGACAAATTTGATGCCTGAATTTCAGCGAGGACGCGATTCAAGTCAATACCAGACTCGAGGGCCATGCCGTAGATGACGTAGACCAAATCCCCGAGGGCATCAGCCGTCTCAATAATGTCGCGCGTCCCATCGTCGGCAGCGGTCGCGCGCTGCGTCGCTTCTTCAACGATTGCGCGAGCTTCCTTTCCGTACACCGCGCCCAGGAGTTCAGCGAACTCTTCGCGAATCAAGCTCACGCGCATGTGGAGACGCTCATAATCAAGGGTTGGTTCCTGACCGTCTCGCACGCGATCAGGCATGAAGTAGGTGCTGTGGAACTGCTGAACAAGAGCTTGCGGACGCGATGAGTCCAAAACTTCGGGTGTCCCAGCGCTAGGCCCGTCCCAGGCAGTGGCAGGAGTACGCGGGTCGGTTGAAAGGATGCCACCCACCCAGGCCTCGTAACCGGGAAGGCGGACAATGCCTTCCTTGCGGAAGCCGTTCTTCCACACGGCCTTCCACGAACCCCAATTTCCTACATGAGCCGCCCATTCGACTCGGGAAGCGCCCAAGGTTCCAAAAGCAGCATCGAGGGCACAAGCGACCGCTTCGGTTGCAATGCCCTGTCCCCATTCGCTGTGGCACACAAAATACGAGACTTCATAATGGTCAGAAAAGTGAGCGTTTCGAATAAGTTCGAAGCGGCCAAGGAAACGTCCGTCGTCGACACTTCGGATGGCCCAATCTGTGCTCCCCTGTTCCCACTTCGCTGGGACCTCGCGAGATTCTCTTCAGCCATCGACAAGGTGTAGGGATACGGAATCGAAATTGTTTCGTGAAAAATCGGATCTTGGAGGGCTGCAGTGAGATCGGCGGCATCCTCAACTGAGATCGGAACCAAGACGATGCGATCGCCATGAACGTCAAATGACTGCATTAGTGTGTTTCCTCCGTCGTATCTGTGGAACTCAACGATTGGCTCCATGCGCTGTCCAAAATACGTACCGTCGCATCGAGGCTCTGGAGACCTTGAACAACGAAACGCCGATCGAAGAGATAGGTCGGTATTGAGTCAATCCCCATCTGAATTGCAATTTGGTAGTCCGAAAATACTTCGGACGAGGCCACCGGATCACTGAGCGCGTCAACGACCAGCATTTCGGGGATTCGTACGTCCTGTGCGCACCCGATCAACACGTCGGGGTCGGCAAGGTTTAAACCAACTTCAAAGCGCGCGCGGAACAAGGCCTCGGCGTAGGTAAATTGATAGGTTGCTGCACCCGCCGTGATTCCAGAGCGTTCATCCATTTCTCGAGCTGCAGCCATAGCCTTATGGGCAAAGGACGTCGGAGCAAGAACCAAGGATTCAAAGTCCAAGGAAATACCATCTGCTCGCGAAAGTTCACTGACGCGCTCGAGTGCCTCATTGGCCTCGTCCAGGCTCATTCCGGGATGGGTATGAACCAGGAATCCCGCCTGAGACATCTCAAGGACGCTCGATTGCTCAGGATCCAGCAAATAGGCATGGAAACGAACCTCAACCTGATCGCGATGTTCAAAACGCGTCAGAGCGTCTCGTAGATGATGGATACCGAGGTAAGACCAAGGGCACGCAAAATCTGCCCATACGTCGATATGCATGCATTCTCCTTGAAAAACGGTATCAATCGTCCTACCCAAAAGGGTACGTGCGCCCTTTCAAGAGTTACCACTGCAAAACGCGCCTTAACCCGCCCACGGCGTATTTTCATCCAACAATGATGTGCGGAATATAAAAAACCCGGGGATCAGATGATCCCCGGGCACTTGTGCGCGGAGGGGGACTTGAACCCCCACCCTCGTAAAATGAGGACTAGCACCTCAAGCTAGCGCGTCTGCCTATTCCGCCACCCGCGCAGGTGACTCACAAAGCCAAAGCTTTGCGGCTTGGAAACTTTAACACGCACGAGCGTCAGTCACAAATCGAGATTCGCGCGAGCGTTTCAAATTTTCCGTGGGCGATACTGGGATCGAACCAGTGACCTCTTCCGTGTGAAGGAAGCGCGCTACCCCTGCGCCAATCGCCCGAGGTGGGTACCGGATTCGAACCGGTGTATACGGCTTTGCAGGCCGCTGCCTCGCCTCTCGGCCAACCCACCCTATCCAACCTCAACCACAAGGATTTTCGGAAGGTTAGAGCGGATGACGGGACTCGAACCCGCGACCCTCACCTTGGCAAGGTGATGCTCTACCAACTGAGCCACATCCGCACTCAGTCTCTATCAGACTGGGGCCTTGTCCGTCGTTAGATAACGACAGTGGGCGATACTGGGTTCGAACCAGTGACCTCTTCCGTGTCAGGGAAGCGCGCTACCACTGCGCCAATCGCCCGAGCGGATGACGGGACTCGAACCCGCGACCCTCACCTTGGCAAGGTGATGCTCTACCAACTGAGCCACATCCGCGTTTGAAACCATCGAAACGGTTTTGCAACGGATGGAAGCCTAACAGGGTTTGGCCCCAGAACACAAATCATGAGTGAGTGTCCCCGCTCACACCCCGCGTTTTTTATTGTGGCGGCGCGCCTCCACCCCCACTTCGACGCTCCCTCATAGAGTCAAAGACGTGATCGAAGTGGCACCACCAGAGGATTTCCGAACCGCACTCATGTCATTGCGCGGCGCGGTGCATCCTCACGTCGAAATCGAGGAAGTTCCCGCACCTCGGGCACTTGCTCCTTTCACCGCTGCGCTTGCACTTCGAACCACTCAAATGGCTCACGATGAAGCGCTCGCCTTTGGGCGTTTCATTGTTTTACACGACCCAAACGGACAGATGGGTTGGAATGGCCCATTCCGCCTCGTGACTCAGCTTCGAGCCCAGATTGATGCCGATATGAGTTCGGATCCCCTCTTGTCTGAAGCGTTGTGGAATTGGACCCACGATTGCCTTGAGGAGCGCGGCGCAGGTTTCCATGACTTGACTGGAACTGTCAGCAAGGAAGTCAGCGAATCCTTCGGCGGTCTGATCTTGATGGGGTCGACTTTGGCTGTGGAAATCCGCGCCTCACTCACTCCCAATACGCCATGGATTGGCGAGCATCTCCTCGCGTGGCAAGACCTCATGTGTCGTATCGCCGGCGTTGAAAACCAACGCTTTCTTGAGAGGGCTTAGGTCGTGCTAGTCGACAACCCCTACGGAATTCTCCGGGGTGACACCGAAGATCCACAGCTCATTGCCTATCCCCGAGACGGAATCCCCGAGGTCATTTCGACCGTTGAGGCCTTGAGGATGCTGCAGAAAAACTCGGCCACTCAGCAATGCCTCTGGCTGTCGATGTCGAGCGAGCACAGGGCTTTCGCTACGGCTCCTCACCGTATCTTCTTCAGCTGCGCCGCGAGGACGTTGGCTCCTTCTTGATCGATACCGCTGAACTCAGTGATCTGAAGATCCTTCAGTCATCTATTGAAGCCTCCTGGATTCTTCACGATGCCTCGCAAGATCTTCCCAACCTACGCGAGCTCGGCCTGAAAGTCCCCCAGCTCTTTGACACCCAGGTCGCTTCTCGTTTAGTCGGCCTCACGCACTTCGGCCTTTCTGCAGTATGCGAACAGATTCTTGGACTTGCTTTGCTTAAGGACCACCAGGCCGCTAATTGGTCTGTGCGTCCACTTCCCAAAGATTGGCTCCGCTATGCGGTCCTTGATGTCGAGCTTCTGACGGCCTTAAAGGACGCGCTTGAGCTGCGTCTAGAGGCTCTCGGGCGCCTTTCATGGGCCCAGCAGGAGTTTTCTCACATTGCCGAGGCCGCGCCTCCCAAACCGAAGAAAGATCGTTGGCGGTCAATTCCCGGCATCGGCAAACTCACCTCCAAGAGAGCTCTGGCTATTGCCCGAGAACTCTGGTTTGAGCGCGATGCGATTGCGCAAGAAATCGACTTGGCGCCTGGACGTCTGGTGCGCAACAGTGGAATTATTCACGCTGCTCAACGCCCACCCCGAACCCGCCATAATCTGCTCTCGATCGCGGAATTTCGTTCACCGCAAACCCGCCGTTACGCTGACCGTTTTCTGGCCGCCGTCGGAAGGGCACTTGTTCTTCCCGACAACCAGCTCCCGCCTCGTCACCGCAAAGAAGACGATGAACACACCCCTAGCGTTCGTCACTGGCAACGCCTACGTGCAGAGGCACATGATTTGCTTCTCCAGGTGCGCGACTGCGTAGCCCAGCAGGCTCAACACCTCGAAATCAGCCCGGAGATCCTACTAGAACCACGTATCCAGCGAGCACTCGCCTGGGACTACTCGCAGGGCGAACCAATGGGTCCCGTTGATGAATACCTCGCGGCTCAGGGCGCGCGCCCGTGGCAAGTTGCCATCGTTGCGCCCGAGCTTCATCAGCTACTTGCGGGCTAGTTCGCGCATGAGCGTCGCTGTGAGTCCTTCAGCATCCAAACCCAAGGTAGACACGATACTGGCGCGACTTGCCTGATCAAGAAATTCCTTTGGAATACCCGCAGTGACAACGCGAATATCCAGCGTTTCGTCGTGAGTACTCAATAGGTCGCGCAGCGACCAACCGAATCCCCCATCGACAAGACCATCCTCGATGCTCAAGACAAGATCTGCGCCTTTAGCCAACGAAACTAGAGCTTCTGGAACGGGAAGTGCCCACCTGGGATCAACCACTCGAACGCTGGCTTTGCCTTCCTCTTCAAGACGCGCTGCACTCTCAAGCGCAGCCGGAACCATCGATCCGAGCGCGACAATGCACACACGAGGCAGTGCGCTCTTTTCATCCCAGTCCTTGAGGACGTCGCAACCGCCTTCTCTACGCAGTTGAACGATCGGGTCACTGTCACTCAAGGCGCCCTTGGGATAACGCAAGACGGTTGGAGCATCACCAACAGCAACGGCCTCGCGAAGTTCTTCACGTAAGGTGGCTTCATCACGCGGCGCGGCCAGACGCAATCCAGGCACGGAATTCAGCATGGAAATATCCCACATGCCGTTGTGCGAAGCTCCGTCATCGCCGGTAATTCCAGCGCGGTCAAGCACAAAAGTTACGCCGCAGTGATGGAGTCCGACGTCCATGAGGATCTGGTCGAAAGCCCGGTTGAGGAATGTTGCGTAGACTGCAAATACCGGGTGAGCGCCCGCAAATGCCATCCCAGCTGCGGCTGCAACTGCGTGCTGCTCTGCGATGCCCACATCGACAACGCGATCGGGATAATCATCTTTAAAAGGACCTAGACCTACAGGAAGCATCATTGCCGCCGTAATACCAACGATATCCGCGCGCTCATGGGCAATCTTTCGGATCTCGTCAGCGAAAACGCTGGTCCACGCAAAACGTGCCGGAGCAATAGGAAGCCCCTGTTTCCGGATGTATCTTTCCAACGGCATGGAAGCGATCCGCGATGTCTTCTTCAGCTGGAGTGTAGCCGCGTCCTTTTTGTGTCATCACATGGATGAGTACTGGTTCATGAAGCTCACGGGCCCGATTGAAGATCTCTTCCATGGCAGCGATATCGTGACCATTGACGGGCCCAAGGTATTTCAGGCCGAGGTCTTCGAACATAGCCTGCGGAATGAGAGTGTCTTTCAGTCCGGTTTTCAGACCGTGCAGTGCGCCATAAGTTGCTCGTCCCGGCTCGCCGAAATTCATCAGAGTTCGTTTACCCCAGGACAGTGCCTTCTCATAGTTCTGAGAGGAACGCAGAAGATCAAGATGACGCGCAAAAGCACCAATCGTTGGCGCGTAGGAACGGCCATTATCGTTGACGACGATGATGGCACGTCTCTTGGGATCCGAGGCGATGTTGTTGAGCGCTTCCCACGCCATTCCGCCGGTCAATGCGCCATCGCCAATGACCCCAATAGTCCACGTGGGGTCTCCCCTTCGTGCCTTTTCACGCGAGATTCCATCGACCCAGGATAGGGATGAGGACGCGTGAGAGTTCTCCACGACATCATGAATGGATTCTTTACGACTGGGGTATCCCGAAATGCCGCCTTCTTGGCGTAGCTGTGAAAAATCCTGGCGACCGGTCAGCAACTTGTGGACGTAGGTCTGGTGCCCGGTATCGAAAACGATTGTGTCAGAAGGAGAGCGGAAGACTCGATGAAGCGCAATGGTGAGTTCAACAACGCCAAGGTTCGGTCCAAGGTGCCCCCCAGTTTTCGAGACGTCATCGATCAGTTTCGTCCGAATCTCTTCAGCAAGAGAGTCTAATCGCGCGGCGGGAATCCGCCTGAGATCGCGGGGTGAATCAATAGTGCTCAGCAGCGAAGCTTGATTCTCGGATTGCGTCATGGGAACGATTCTAGTGTCAAGGATGCGATGAGGCTGAAAGAGCGCCGGGAATTTCAGCACACGACTTCTTCAAAGCATGAGATAGCGCCAGGAATTAGAATGGATGCGGCGAGAACTTTCCCCACATGCAGAAGGAGACATGATGAGCGTGCAACGCCCGTACGGACAGTGGGATTCTCCTGTAGAAGCTGATTCGTATACTCAGACATCAGTGCAGCTGTCGCAGGTACGCGTCGACGAGGCCGATACCTACTGGGTTGAAGGAAATCCCCGCGACCAGGGGCGCAACACCCTTTTGCGTTCGAATTCAATGGGACAGATTTCTGAAGTTCTTCCTTTGATCGATGGCATCCGCCTGCCTGACGTGCGTACACGCGTCCACGAGTATGGTGGTAAGGCCTACGCGGTCTCGGAAGGATTAATTGTCTTCTCTGACGGTTTTGATGGCCGGGTCTACGCATTCAATACCCGCGATCCTCACCGCAAACTTGTTCCTCTTACGCCCCTGGGCAAGGTGCGCTACGGTGACTTCGAAATCGCAGATGTACGAGGCCTTGTCTACGCCGTTGCAGAGGACCACTCGAACCCAGGTGAACCCGTCAACTCTCTTGTTGCGATTCCTCTAGACGGACGCGCGGCCCGTAATGCCTTCGAAATCGTGTCGATCTTCAGCGGTACGGATTTCGTTTCTTCTCCAGCAATTAGCCCAGATGGCACGAAACTCGCGTGGCTGAGCTGGAATCACCCCGAAATGGCATGGACGCACTCCACCTTGCATGTAGGTGCTCTGGACTTTGAAGGCCGCGTATCTGCTTCCCTGGTTCTAGTTGACCGCCCGAAGGTTTGCGTCTACGAACCGCGATGGACCCTCAACGGCGATCTCATTCACGTTGACGATTCTTCTGGTTGGGCGAATCTCTACCGCACCGAGGGCTTCCACTGGAATGAAGATGAAGACGCGCTCGCATGGATGGGACGTTTGCGCACTCGTCCGCTCCACCCCAGTCCTCGTGCGTTCTCGCACCCGCACTGGCAGCTCGGACTGCATTCCTACGACAATTTCGACTACGAGAATTTGATTTGTTCGTGGGCTGAGAACGGAACCTGGCACTTGGGAACAGTTCGCCTCGATAACGGAATGTGTGAAGAGTGGCGCACCCCGTGGTGGCCGACTGGCAATGTTGCGTGCTTCGAGGGCCGCGTTGTCACTCTTGCTGACTCCCCCACCCACGAACCCGCGATTGTCGAAGTCTCCGGTGGTTCTTCTCGCGTCATGCGTTCCTCGTCGCAAGAGCGACTCCCTGAAGAACTGATCTCACAAGCGCAAGCGGTTTCGTGGACAAGCAGTGACGGAGAAACCGTCTACGGCTTCTACTACGCGCCTAAGAACCCGCAGTTTGCTGCTCCCGAGGGGGATCTTCCGCCTCTGTTGGTCAACGTGCACGGCGGCCCAACCTCTTCGGCGCGCGCTGGCTTATCCATCGGAGTGCAGTATTGGACCTCACGAGGCTTCGCCTACCTTGATGTCAACTACCGCGGCTCCACCGGTTTCGGGCGTACATACCGTGAGCGCCTGAACGGGCACTGGGGCGTCCTCGACGTCCAGGATTGCGCAGAGGGCGCTCAGTACCTGGTTTCTCAGGGCTTGGCCGATCCCGCGCGCCTTGCGATCCGAGGCCGTTCCTCTGGCGGCTACACCGTCCTTTCTGCCTTGGCCGATACCGACGTCTTCACCGCTGGAACTTCTCTCTCTTTGGTATTGCTGATCTCAAACTACTGGAAGCTACAACCCACAAGTTTGAATCCCACTACGATCTCAAGCTGCTCGGCTCGGACAATCTGAATGACTCGTTGTGGATCGAGCGTTCCCCGATACATAAGATTGACCAGATCCATGCGCCGCTTCTTCTCCTCCAGGGAAGTGCCGATAAGGTCGTACCTCCTTCCCAAGCTGAATCGATGTACGAGGCGCTTCGTGGCAACGGACGCGCGGTCGCCTTGCGTATTTACGAGGGCGAAGGCCACGGCTTCCGCCGCGCCGAAATATTAAAGACTCGTGGGAAAGCGAACTCAGCTTCTACTCGCAAGTCTGGAAGCTTAATGCTTCATGTCCAGTGAAGGTAGAGATTCAAAACCTCTAAGCTTCTTGGACAGACAAAGGCGTGGGGCAGACCGTTTTGGTCTGCCCCACACCATTAGTGAGCCCAGCACGACGTGCTTAGTCGTCGATGCATCAATCCTTGGTGAGGGCCGTCATGACCTCGAAATGATGCGTGTAGGGGAACAAATCCCACGCCCTCATATCCGCAATGCGGTAGCCCCTCTCGCACAGATCGTGAAGATCGCGAGAAGCAGCTGCTGGATCGCAGGAAACCAGCACAATGCATTGAGCTCCAGTGTTGGCCATCGCATGACACACTTCTTGACCTGCACCCGCGCGCGGTGGATCTGCAACGATGACTTCTACGCCACCGATGTAATCGTTCAACTCGCGCACTGCACTGCCATCCACATCACCGACGAATGGCTCACAGACGCTGCGCCCAAGGTTGTTCGCAGCATCAGCAACCGCGGCCTCGTCAGCTTCGAGCGTGACCAAGGCACCCTGGTCGCCCACGATGCGCGAAAGGGGAAGCGAAAAGAGCCCCGCGCCCGAATAAAGCTCCATAACCCGAGATGGGGAATGCGCGCTCACGATCTCTTCGACGTTTCGTGCCAAGACCTCGGCGCCGCTGCGGTGGGCCTGCCAAACCCCACGGGCGAACCGCGTATTCATCCATCCCTTGAGGATGTGAAATGCGCCAGTGCAAAGGTCCGTCCCAAGAATTACCGTCCCCATCCCAGCAACCCTGATCTGTGCAGATCACGGGAGTGCCACCAGGTGGTGCAATGAGGCGAACTCGAGAGCCCTGCGGGAGGGAAGAAAAGACCTCGTTACCTTCCCAAACGGGGAGTGCGTTGATCTGCGCTGATGCCAAGGGCGTTGAATCTAGCCGCACAATCTTGTGGGAGCGATACTGACGCATCCCCAGAAATCCTTCCGCATCAACAACACACTCAATGCGTGTGCGCCGCCCGAGAAGACTGTCGGATTCTTCATCACCGGGTGCGGGTCGGACTTCTACTCCGCCAATCGCATCGACCTGCGCCATGACGCGATCGCGGCCAATACGCCCGAGCTGGTCCAATAGAACTTCGCTCTTCCAGCGGCGTTGACCTTCAGGACTCACATGCGCAAGTTCGCCGCCGCCCACGCCTCCAGGCCCGGCCGCCGGCCAGACGCTCGAAATTCTATCTGGGCTGGCTTCAAGGATTTCAAGAGCCTCGGCCCAGGCCATACGTTTCTGTCGATCAATGATGCGCGCACGAACGCGCTCACCGGGCAAGGCATGTCGAACAAAAACCACACGTCCAGACTCATCGCGAGCGACGCAGGCACCGCCGTGTGCGGGAGCGCCAATCGTCAGTTCGCAAATTTCTTCGCCCCTGCTCATGCCCTCTCCTTTGCTTCACGCCGTTTGAAGGGATCGTTCACGCTCTGGCGTCCTTCAACCTCAGCTTCTTCACCGAGCTTCCACGGAACGATGGTCACAACAACGCCAGGAATACGAAGCAGAGACCGCGACAAGCGCAGTGCCATCTGATTGTGGAGCAGATTTTTCCCACCAGTGGCGAACAAGGAACTCGGGAATATAGATCACGAGCATTTCTCCGGGGGAACGAAGCCTCCGTGCGCGCACATACGATTTCACGATCTGCGTGACATCTCTAAACGGAGAGGAAATCAATGTGAGCGGAACCGGAAGTCCCGATTCATCCCACTCGCGGCGAATATGTTCTTCTTCGTCAAGATCCGCGACCACTGAGACGATTTCAAGGTTGGTTGGCGATTGAACACGCGCTGTTGCGATTGCACGCATCGAAGGCTTTGAAAGGTTAGACACCAATACAAGGGCCCTCACACGAGTGGGAAGGGCGCGTCGCGCATGCCAGTCATCGATACGTAGCTGACCGCGAATCGTGTCATAGTGTCGACGAATCAGACGCTGAATGCCAAAGACAAGCGCGATCATGACGACAGTGATCCACGCACCGTGCGTAAACTTCGTGACGAGAACGATGGTGAGGACAAAACCCGTCATCATAAAACCGACAATATTGATCGACCTCGAGCGCAAAACTTTACCGCGCTCTCCCCCATTTTGAGGCAGTCGAAGACGCTTATTCCAATGTCGGATCATTCCCAGCTGTGAGAGTGTGAAGGAGACAAAAACACCGACGACATAGAGCTGAATGAGGCGAGTCACGCTCGCATCGAAAAGAATAACCAAGGCTGAAGCGCCGACCGCCAAGACCATGATTCCGTTGGAATAAGAGAGCCGATCACCGCGCTTGTAGAGCTGGCGCGGTAAGAAAGAATCGCGTGAGAGGACCGAGGCCAGGGTCGGGAAGCCATTGAAGGCGGTGTTCGCAGCAAGAACGAGAATAAAGCCCGTCACTGCCGTTACCAGAATAAAGAGGACGGAGCCGTCTCCGAAGATTGTCGAGGCCAGTTGGCCAATAACCGGCGCAAAATGGACCTCAGGATGAGGCGTTCCGTTGAGGAATACCTTAGACGTATCGTCCACCATCTGTACCCGGTGCGGCGTGCCAGCACAAGGATAGAAATCATCATCGTCGCCGCGATACTGCCCAGAAGTAGCAGAGTAATTCCGGCATTTTTCGATTTCGGGCGGCGGAAGTTTGGAACGCCGTTTGAGATTGCTTCGACGCCGGTTAGCGCTGCGCATCCGGATGAGAAAGCTCGCATGAGCAAGAAAACGCCGCCCAGACCAACAAGTCCGTCAACGTGTGCGTTGCTCGCCTGAATCTCATAAGCAGCGCTGGCGGCCATGGGTAGATGGCCTGTGAAAAGTCGGATAAACCCGACGATCACCATGAGAGCGATCGCGAACATGTAGGTGTATGTCGGGATCGCGAAAGCGGTTCCTGCCTCGCGTGTTCCGCGCAGGTTAACAAGAGTGAGAAAGACGATGAGGCCCACAGCGATAGGAACTTCAGAACCCCGCAGGTGAGGAACGATAGTCGTGATGTAGTTTGCGCCCGAAGAAATTGACACTGCAACGGTGAGCACATAGTCGACTAGCAGAGCTGAAGCAACAAGAAGTCCCCAGCTCGGTCCGAGGTTGGTTGTGACGACCTCGTAGTCCCCGCCACCAGAGGGATAGGCATGAACCGTCTGCCTGTACGACAAGACGACCACAGCCAAAACGCAGGCAACAACGACCCCGATCCATACAGACTTGATCAAGGCTATTGACCCGGCAAGCGCCAAGGTCAGCAGAATTTCATCGGGAGCATAGGCCACTGATGACAGTGCGTCCGAAGCATAGATCGGCAAGGCAAGTCGTTTGGAAGGAGCTGGCGAGCCGCGGCTTTCGAACGGATAGGGCGTCCGATAATTACTCGTTTCGCGGATTCAACGAATGAAGACACCTTATAAGACTATCCTTTGGAGGACCGAGCGTCATTTTTGTTCGACGGGTAACCGCTAAACAGTGTCAAGAGATGCTTTTTGCCCTTCGGGCGAGTAGCGTTGGAGTGTGCACTTCGTAATTATGGGTTGCGGCCGAGTGGGCGCAAGTCTTGCAGGCATTCTTGACGCGCAAGGCCACTCAGTCGCTGTGATTGATTCAGACTCCAAAGCCTTCCAGAGGCTCCCACGGGATTTTTCGGGACGCCGCGTTACTGGACTGGGCATGGACCGCGATACTCTCAAACAGGCGGGTATCAAAGATGCCTATGCTTTCGCTGCAGTATCCAGCGGAGATAATACGAATATCATTGCCGCACGTGTTGCGCGCGAAACTTTCCATGTTGAACGCGTCGTTGCCCGAATCTATGATCCCGAACGCGCCTTTGTTTACGAGCGCCTGGGTATTCCCACAGTTGCGACAGTCAAACGTACGACTGAATCAGTTTTGCGTCGCCTCATGCCTCCCGATGCCGCCGTCACCTGGACTCACCCTTCCGGTTTGGTCTCTCTGGTCACAGCGACACCGATCGCTGATTGGTATGGAATTCCCTTCCCAACTGTAGAGACGCTCACAGGCGAAAGAATTGCATTTGTCTCTCGTTTGGGAACGATTCTTCCGGCACGACCTGAGCTTGTTATCCAAGAATACGACCAGCTCTACTTTGCAATTTCGGGCGAAGATCCCCTTCCGCTCCGCGATATTTTGACGCGTGCTCCGCGTATGGAGGACTGAGAGATGAAAATTGTTATTGCTGGAGCGGGTTCAGTGGGCCGCGCAGTCGCCTTGGAGCTTCTCGACCATGGCCATGAAGTCACGTTAATCGATAAGAAGCCTGATCAGCTGCGTGTGGCATCCGTCGCAGATGCCGAGTGGGTTTTGGCTGATGCCTGCTCTCCTGAGGCGCTTTCCGAGGCAGGTCTGCGAGAGGCTGACGTTGTCCTCGCCGCGACGGGAGACGATAAGGCAAACCTCGTCATCTCGCTCCTGGCCAAGACTGAATTTGCAATTCCTCGAGTAGTTGCACGTCTGAACAATCCGAAGAATGAATGGTTGTTCAATGCCTCGTGGGGAGTCGATGTTCCCGTCTCAACGCCGCGTATCATGACTGCGCTGGTGGAAGAAGCAATTTCTGTTGGTACGCCGGTTAAGCTCTTTGCTTTCAATTCAGCTCAGGCAGCAATGTATGCCTTTGTTCTTCCCGAGAATTCTCCGATTATCGGCAAGAGCATCGCAGATGTCGCTTTCCCACCGCGTGTCGTACTGAGCGCGATTTTGCGTGACGGAGAGCCTTTTGCCCCGCAGGCAGACGACCAATATGAATCTGGAGATGAGCTAGTCTTCCTTATTTCCGCACGCGGCGGTCAAGTCTTGGATGCGCTCACTCAGATGGTGACGGTGCCGCTCGATTGAAATCATCTTTGAGCAACCACCACGTCAGCCACGCTACCGGAATAAACAGGGGAATACCTAAGGCAATTTTCATGGCGGATAGCCATACGACTTGGTCACTCAGCCATAGTGGTACCTGAACCACAAGCCGAATAATGAAAAGCGCCGTCCACACGAGTGTGAGCCAGACACACTTGCGTGCGAGTTCGCGCATTTCGCTCTGACGCATCCAATTCAGGGGTCGTCCAGTAAGCGCTCCAAATATGACGGCGACCAACGGCCAGCCGACGGCAAGGCTCACAAGCAGAACAAGCGCACTGGCAGCATTTGTCAACAACCCCCAGGTAAAGAAATGAATACCCCGGCCAGAAACAAGGGCCCAGACGACTGCAATAGCAACCCCGAATAGTCCCGAAATGGCCTGTACCACAGCCTGTCGTTGTGCAATTCGAATCACAGTAAAAATGACTGAGCACAGCGCCGATGCAAGTGCGGAATACACTAAAGCACCGCTTATGAGATACGCGCCTAAGAAGACCAAACCGGGGAGAACAGCCTCGGCTACTCCCCTAGCACCGCCAAGAACGCTGTGAAGAGAAAACTCTTCGTCAGCAAGCCAAGAGTAACGATTATTCGGCATTCTCTTCAGCGATCAGTCGGTAGAGAGGGTTGATCATGACCTTCACGCCATTGGTTAATCCGACAGTTCCTTCAACTTCAAGGTGGATTCCCGCATGCAAACCGGGGATATCAGTGCGCCCAGGCCATCGAAGAACGATCGTCCCTGTTCCGTCAAAGAGAGTCGCATCAATCAGCGGACGAATCTCTTCCGGGTAATAGGTCACCGATTGAATTGCACCAAATAGCACGGCCTCTTCACGAGGAAGAACATCGGCAACTGCCCGTCGTCCACGCTCTTCTCTGCTCCGCTTTCATCGTCGGCGTCAAGGTCTTCTCGTGTTACAGAAAATAGACGCGAGATACGAGCAAAGATTTGCTTAAACATTCGGAACTTCGACACTTTCTTGCGAAGGCAGATGCAACGGGAGAAGATCGAGGCGCGGATGGGGTTCGCTGCCGCGAACAACAACGATTCGATCGATCAGTTCTTCGAAATCGTTGGCTTCTTGCCCGCCGAGAGCAGCCGGTCCAACCATATCGATGCGGGCAAACCAGCGGTCACCTTCTCGCCCGATAATACGAGTACGAGTCGTCCCCTCTGATCCGTCGGGTAGCGTCACCGACTCATCGACTTCAAGCTCGTGACCGTAGCGAGTGTGTCGATCACGTACGGTGCTTCCGCCTTCTTCATAAGCTGCACGAATTTGAGGGCGAAGCTCATCCCAGGTCCCACCCGAGCGGGGTGCAGCCGCGATAGAAAACTGAAGGCCTGACGAAGCCAAGACCAGCATGATACGGATGATGCTCTTGCCATCTTCGCCCGCTTGAGCGCGAATCTGCATTCCTGGGACAGCAGGGATACGCAACGATCCTAAATCAACGTAGTCCACCGAGGTGTCTACTTCGTATTCCTCACGAGGTCCAGGGATCTCCCACAACTCTGACTCATCGTAGAGCTGCGGAAGCTTTACCTCTTCGACCTCTTCTTCTACCTGAGATTCCTTACGCGTACGTCCGAACATAACTGAATTATCTCACGCTCAGCCGGCACACTCAGTGCAGACGGGCTGGCCGTTGTCATCTGTGTAGGCCAGCTGCGAAGCGTGATGCACGAGGAAACACATTGAGCAGGTGAACTCGTCATCCTGCTTGGGGACGACGTGAACCGTCAGTTCTTCCTTCGAAAGGTCAGCACCGGGAAGCTCAAAATTCTCTGCAGCTTCATTCTCGTCATCATCAACGTTGGCAGAGCCAGAATCGTTGCGGCGAGACTTCAGTTCTTCAATCGAGTCTTCCGCAACATCATCGTCATTCTTACGAGGTGCGTCGTAATCGGTAGCCATAATGCCCTCCCCTTTTCTGTCGTGATGCGTCACATTCACACACAACACATTCGCTGGGCTGCAGGGTAACACGTTGAAACTTTTCGCGCTACTGAAAAGGACACGCGCCCCAGCAATCGCCGATTTTCGCTGCATCTTTGAGAAAATCTGAGAGCAGATGCAAGGAGGAAACGATGATCGATCTTGATCTTCTCGGAGTTGGCGCTGACGAGGAAACACTGGTCTTCACGGATAGCGAGGGCCGTCGTTACACCACCCCAATTACCGATGAGCTACGCGGAGCCGTTCGTCGCGACCGTCCACGCATCGAGGCAGTGAGTGAGGATAAGCCTTTACGCCCTCGCGAAATTCAGGCGCTCCTCCGTGCAGGTGCGCGTGCTGTAGATATTGCACGCGAACACAATGTTGAGGTTTCCCAAATCACGCGTTACGAAGCCCCCGTTCAGGCTGAGAAGGATTACGCACTTTCACGCGCGCTTTCCAGTCACATCGGATCACTCCCGGACTCTCCGGTCATGGGAGATTTGGTTGTCGATCGTCTTGCTGCCAGAGGCGTTAGCCCGGATTCTCTTAATTGGTCGGCCTCACGCCAAGCGGATTCTCCCTGGGTCATTCAGTTGACCTTTGTCCAGGGAGCCGTCGAACACGGCGCTCAGTGGCGTCTTCCTTCCTCCGGTCATCTCGAGGCCATTGACGAGGAAGCCCGCTGGCTTACCGAAACTGCCTCTCCGACGGGCGTTCAGACCTTCGCTGCTCTTCCGACCCCTGCGCCACTACCAACCGCGGACGAAGATGATATGCAGCAGCGCGAGGCGCTCATCGATCAGCTCAATTCTCAAAGGGGGAAGCCCCAAGAGATTGAATATGACATCGATGAAGACGAGGAGGATGAAGATCTTCCGCATCTTCCCGCGGGAGTTGAATCTCTTGCTGCACGAATCCATTCTTTGACGGAAGCACGTCGAAGCTCAACCCAGGCAGATGAAGAGACACAGTCTGGTGCCCAAACCGATGAGCCCCCGCTTCCTTTGGAACAGCTCGAAGATGTGCCCTCGGCACCTGCGCCGAAGAAATCAAAGCGGCGTTCAGTACCGAGCTGGGACGAAATCGTTTTCGGCTCGCGCGCCTAAGCCAGGCGAATAAGCGGGATGAGCATTTCCTCTTGGGTCAAGGAGCCGTGAACGCCGGTAAGGGACATCGCGCCTGCACTTTGCGTGCGGCTGTCGACGATCCCACCACGGCCTCGTGAAAAAGCAACAAAGTCACCCGTTTCGGCTAGGCCAGGGCCGTCTCCCATCAATTCGGCCAGCTCGCTAGGCCCCACAACCCAAGCCCGCTCACCAAGGAAGTTTTCCCAACGCTCTTGAACGCGTTCGGGATCTTCACCGCGCTCGCAGTGAACATGAACCGCGCGTGTCTCCCCTGCAACGACGCGAACTCCCTCGCGCAAAGCAGGCGTCTGTGCGACGTCAAGAATCTGCGAGAAATCAATGTTGACCATGCCGTGGTCTGCAGTCAGCACAACGCGCACGCCAGCAGGGATTCGTGAGAGGAAGCGTCCCAGTCCGGCGTCAAAGTCTTCGAGCGCATCGCTCCACTGCGTTGAATCGGTACCGTAAGAGTGTCCGCAAGCATCGATATCGGACCAGTAGAGGTAGACAAGCTTCCTGCCCTGTTTCAGCTCAGTCACCGCTGCATCACAGCGCTCATCCCAGCCAGTTGCGGGAACAAAATGGGCGCCACGTAGCGCTGCGGTGGTGAGCCCCGATCCGGCGAACTTAGCGGGAAGAATAGTCGCACTCTGAATTCCCAACTCGCGAAGTTCTTCAAAATATGTAGGACATTGCTGCCAGTGCGCGGGATCAATCCCCTCGGTAAATGCAAGGAGATTGAAGATCTGCTCGCCATGAAACACGCTATAGCCCACCATGCGCGTTCGGCCCGGGAGCTGGCCAGTTCCACAGGCAGTAATACCCGCTGCCGTTGTTGAAGGAACAACCGAGTACGCAGCCTCAATACTGTCACGAAAACTGCGAAGAGTTCTGGCGTGCCCCAAGTGTTCTTGAAGGGGAAGCAACCCCAAACCGTCGACAAGAATAACGACCACTGCATCAGCCGATGGCATTGCAAGTCGCCGAGCAAGATCGGGGCGAGCACAAGCTAACGATGGGGTAACAGCCCCCAGCGCAATCGGAATAACATCAGTCAAAGAGATGTCGTTATCCCCTGCCAAACACGCGCCGCGCGCACGAATATTAGAGATGCTCATTGCTGACCACCTGCGTGAGGGCATCAATCAAGTTCTGAGCATCTGCACATGCTCGCGCACCATCTCCGAGCTGCGAGATTCGGATCGTCACATCATCTGGATAGGTGCGAGCCTGGAAACCATGATCAGCCTGGCAAGAGGGATCATCGCAGCGAAGCGACTCAATGTCACTGCGTCTTTGGGAAGCCATGTCGACGCTGATCGTAATTTCGCTGATCTCCTCGTTATCCGTCGGATCTGCAAAAACTTCTTGGACTGAAACTCCACGAATCGCCCGTATTGAGTGCACGGCGGAAGTCACAACAGCACTGTGATTGTCCGCTCGTCAATGTGGACTTGAATAAAAGAAGTGCCGGTGAGAATCAGAATCGTCAGGTGACGGAACATGGATCCGCGGTCAAATGCAGCCTCGACTTGAACGACGGACGCCTTGACTTCGTGATCACCAACGAGCCGATGAACAGCGCGCGTGGCCAGCTGCGGGAAGAAACCCGCACGTTCAATGTCAAGATCCAGTTTCACCACACAATCTTAACAAGAGCGGCGTGTACTTGGCGGATTCTGAACCTTTTCGTAGAGAATCGACCCATGCGAACAAAGGAAGAAAAACTGATCCTGCCCGAGGATGATCAGAACATTACCGAGATTGATGTTTCCTCAGAAATGCGGGGTTCCTTCCTCGAATACGCTGTCTCTGTTATCCACGCACGTGCACTTCCCGATGCTCGAGATGGCCTAAAGCCTGTCCAGCGTCGCATTCTCTTCCAAATGGACCAGATGGGGCTGCGTCCCGATCGTGGTCATGTGAAGTCCCAACGTGTAGTCGGCGAGGTCATGGGTAAGCTTCACCCCCACGGCGATTCCGCAATTTATGACGCACTTGTCCGACTCGCACAGCCCTTCAATCTTCGTGTTCCACTGGTTGATGGACACGGTAACTTCGGTTCGCTCGATGATGGTCCAGCAGCAGCACGTTATACGGAAGCTCGAATGGCTCCTGCAGCGTTGGACTTGGTTGCTTCCCTTGATGAAGACACGGTCAATTTCGTTCCCAACTACGACAACCAATTCATGCAGCCCGAAGTACTACCTGCTGCTTTCCCTCAATTGCTTGTCAATGGCGCCTCGGGAATCGCCGTCGGCATGGCAACGAATATTGCCCCCCATAATCTGGCAGAAACGATCGCTGCTGCCCAGTATCTTTTGAAGAATCCTGAGGCAACAGTTGCCGACCTCATGCGATACGTCCCCGGGCCGGACCTTCCCGAAGGCGGCGTGATCGTTGGACTCGAGGGTGTCAAAGAAGCCTACGAAACCGGGCGGGGTTCCTTTAAAACTCGTGCCAAGGTCCAAGTTGAACGCGTTACTGCGCGAAAGATGGGTCTCATTGTCACTGAGCTTCCCTACATGGTTGGCCCCGAGAAGGTCATCGAAAAGATCAAGGAGAATGTCTCTGCAGGTCGTCTCAAAGGCATTTCGGCAGTTCAAAACCTTACCGACCGTATCCACGGCCTTCGTCTAGTCATTGAAATCAAGAACGGGTTTAATCCAGAAGCTGTTCTCCAGCAGCTCTATGCGCGAACGCCTCTTGAAGATTCTTCTCGATCAACGCCGTCGCCCTGGTCGATGGAAAGCCCGAAACCTTGGGCCTCAAAGAAATGCTGCGCGTTTTCCTCGACCACCGCATCGAGGTCACGACCCGACGCTGTGAGTTCCGTCTTTCTAAGCATCGCGATCGACTTCATTTGGTCGAAGGCCTACTGATCGCAGTCCTTGATATTGATGATGTCATCGCGATTATCCGTTCCTCCGACGATGTGGAAACTGCACGCGATAGGCTCCAAACTGCTTTCGATCTTTCCGAAGTCCAGGCCAACCACATCCTCGAATTGCGCCTGCGTCGCCTCACAAAGTTCTCACGTCTTGAGCTTGAATCCGAACGCGACGAATTGAACGCGAAGATTGCAGAGCTTGAAGAAATTCTGGGTTCCCAAGAGCGCCTTTATGAACTCATTAGCAATGAAATGAGCGACGTCGCTAAGCGTCTGGGTACTCCGCGTCGCACTCTCCTCTTGTCGGCGACTGGCACCCAAGTAGATCAGGCGCTTCCTGGCGCTGCCCTCGCAACCCTGCCAACGGCCTCGGGCAAATCCTCAACGATGGCTCTTGAGGTACCCGACGATCCGTGCGTCGTCGTGCTTTCCGCTCAGGGAGGTCTTGCCCGCGTCGAAGGTGGAGATCCGATCGAGGCCGGGCCACGTGCCTCCCACGATGGAATCCGCGCGCAATTGATATCGACCGCCCGTTCGCAAATTGCCGTCGTAACCGCAGACGGGCTTGCGCACCGCATCGAAGTTGTCGATCTTCCGGCTCTTCCCCGTTTTGAAACCGGGCTTTCATTCGCCGCTGCAACTCCTAGCGCGCTTCTGCTTCACACGGATTCTCCCGCTATCGGGCTTTTGGATCCCGAGGCATCGACTGTCATGGCAATGGGAACGCGGATGGGTGTCGTCAAGCGACTCAAGCCCGATGTCCTCCAGCGTGACGAGTGGGAAGTAATCTCCATGGAAGACGGAGACGAGTTGGTTGGTTTTGCGCCAAGTACCGACGCATCAGACCTCGTCTTTATTACTTCGGACGCACAACTTCTGCGTACTCCAGCCGACAAGGTGCGCCCGCAGGGACGTACTGCCTCGGGAATGGCGGGAATGAAGCTTTCCGACTCAGCGCATGTGCTGGGATTCTGGGTAGTTGACGCACCAGAAGAAGCGCTCGTCGTCACAGTTGCTGGGGCAGCCGGAGCTCTCCCCGGAACCGGTCAGACGACCGCAAAAGTGACGCCTCTTGCCCTGTATCCCTTCAAGGGACGAGGCACTCAAGGCGTACGCGTCCAGCGTTTCCTTCGCGGGGAAGACCGCTTGGATATTGCTTGGGTCGGCGAAAACCCCCGCGCGGCCTCGGCGGACGGAAGCCCCGTGGAGCTGCCGGCCCCCGACGAGCGACGCGACGGTTCAGGGACCCCACTCACTCACGCGATCGCTACTATCGGCTAGCGCTCAGGTCAAGGTGACGAGGTCAAGGTAGGAGTCATCCCACAGGTCCTCGTCCGCGTCTGGCAAAACAAGCACGCGCTGGGGTGAAAGCGCGGTGACTGCACCAGGATCGTGGGTGACCAGCACGACCGCTCCTTCGTAAGAGTGCAGCGCATGCAAAATTTCCTCGCGCGAGGCGGGATCAAGGTTGTTTGTCGGTTCGTCCAGCAGTAGGACATTGGCGCCTGAGACAACCAGAGTTGCAAGCGCAAGACGTGTCTTTTCGCCGCCGGAGAGCACATGCGTGGGTTTATCGACGTCATCGCCGCTAAAGAGGAACTGACCGAGAACATTGCGGACGTGAGTATCGTCGAAATCGGGCGCGCTATGGGACATGTTCTCTCGAACTGTCGCCGCCATATCCAAAGTGTCATGTTCCTGCGCGTAGTATCCGATTTTCAGTCCATGACCGGCTTCGACGACTCCGCTGTCGGGCTCTTCAACTCCAGCCAAGAGGCGCAGAAGCGTTGTCTTTCCAGCACCGTTGAGGCCGAGGACAACGACCTTCGATCCCCTATCAATTGCCAAGTCGACACCGGTAAAGACCTCGAGGGATCCGTAGCTCTTCGACAGGCCCTGAGCACTTAACGGCACTTTGCCACATGGAAGTGGATCTGGGAATCGCAAGCGCGCGACCTTTTCTTGAACGCGCTCAGCACCAACAGAGGCAACTAGCTCCTCTGCACGACGCAGCATTTGTTGGGCAGCAACCGCTTTTGTCGCCTTCGCACGCATCTTTTCGCCTTGAGCACGCAGTTGTTCAGCTTTTTTCAGTGCGACAGCGCGTTCTTTTCGGCGACGGCGTTCATCTTCTTCGCGTTGTTTGAGGTAGGCAGACCAGCCAAGGTGATAGATATCGACCTCTGCGCGGTTGGCATCCAGGTAGAGCACTTGATTGACAGTGTCACCCAAAAGCTTCACATCGTGGGAGATAACGAGTACTCCGCCCGGGAAGGTTTTGATCCAATCACGAAGCCAGATGATTGAGTCGTGATCTAGGTGGTTTGTCGGCTCATCAAGCAATAGGGTGTCTGCCCCTGAAAAGAGGACACGGGCAAGCTCCACGCGGCGCCTCTGGCCGCCCGAGAGAGTCGACAGAGTCTGAGACAAAACCCGATCATCCAAACCAAGAGAATGGGCGATTTGCGCTGCCTCGGCATTGGCGGCCCAGCCGCCAGCTTGAGTAAATTCGTGATCGAGACGAACGTAGCGTTCCATCGCTTTTTGCTGGCGATTTCCCTCTGTCGTCGACATTTCTTGTTCTGCGCGCTTAATTTTCTTGATGATCGCGTCGATTCCGCGAATTGAAATGATGCGATCACGTGCGAGTTGGTCAGGATCCCCTTCACGCGGGTCCTGAGGAAGATACCCAATCGTTCCGTTGCGCGTAATGGTCCCCTCATACTGGGCACTTCCATGATCCTCTTGCCCAGCAAGGAGCCTCATGGTTGTGGTCTTTCCGGCCCCGTTGCGACCGACTAAACCAATGCACATCCCTTTATCAATTCTGAAAGAGGCATTGTGGATGAGCTCGCGTGGGCCGATACGCAACGAGAAATTGGAAACATTGATCACATATTCATTCTAATGGGCGCCTCCGCAGGCGCCCAACGCGCACTCAGGTAACGACTGCGGGCACAATAGAGAGGTTGACAATATGCAGAAAGGAACCCCGATGACCGAGCCGACTGGGCACACCAAAGCTCCCCGAGTCTATGACATTGTTGCCGTCAGTTTCGTTGCTTTCTTATTGATCTCTAATATCGCTGCAACAAAGGTAACAGTGCTCGATGCTGGCCCGATTCACTTGGTATTTGACGGCGGCGCGGTTCTCTTTCCCTTAACCTACATCCTCGGCGATGTGCTTTCCGAAGTGTACGGTTTCGCGCGTGCACGCAGAGTCATCATCATGGGTTTCGCGGCTTCTCTCCTTGCCTCGCTGACTTTCTGGGTTGTGCAATCAATCCCCGCTGGCCCCGGATACGAGAACCAGGATGCCTTCGTCGCGGTGCTCGGTTTCGTTCCTCGAATCGTTGCCGCATCGATCGGCGGTTACTTGGTCGGTCAGCTCATGAACTCCCTTGTTCTGGTGAAGATTCGACAGCGCTGGGGTGCAGACCACCTCTGGGCACGTTTAATCGGTTCGACTCTTGTCGGCGAGGCTTTTGATACCGTCATCTTCTGCACGATCGCTTTTGCTGGAATCATTCCCGGAAGCGAGTTCCTCAACTACATCGTCACGGGCTATGTCTACAAGGTTGGAATCGAAGTTGTTTTCCTCCCCATCACGTACCGCGTCATTGCTTTGGTTCGTAAGGTTGAGCATCTGCGCCGCGAAGAGGTCCTAGCATGACTCTTTCGTCTCAGTGGATTGGCGCCCCTATTGATGTCGATTCTTCTTTCCCCCAATCCGATCGGGATCGCGGTTTTGACTGCCACACGCGCCTTGAATACGGCCCAGGTCTTGGGCGCACCGGCACCCTTCACACTGCACACGGCACGATTTCTACCCCCGCATTCATTCCGGTGGGAACTAAGGCGAATGTTAAGGCGCTTGTTCCTGAAATGGTGCGAGGCCTCGGCGCTCAGGCGGTCCTTGCCAACGCCTACCACCTGTACCTCCAGCCAGGTTCGGATATCGTTGACGAGGCCGGGGGCTTGGGTTCTTTTATGAACTGGGCAGGTCCGACCTATACGGATTCGGGCGGCTTCCAGGTCCTTTCCCTGGGTGCCGGATTCAAGAAAGTCCTCTCTGCGGAGTTTTCAGGCGATGCTGATTTCAAGGATCCCAAGCTCAATAAGCAGGCAGTCAAGGCATCCCGAGCAGTTGTTGACGATGAAGGCGTGATTTTTAGCAGTCACATTGACGGTTCCAAACACCGTTTCTCACCCGAAGTTTCCATGCGCATTCAGCATGAATTGGGTTCCGACATTATGTTCGCCTTCGATGAGCTCACTTCTTTGCTCCATCCACGGAGTTACCAGGAAGAATCCTTGGAACGCACCCATGAGTGGGCACGTCAGTGTCTGGCAATCCACCGCCGATTGACCCAGGAGCGTGTGGGTAAGCCCTATCAGCAGCTGTGGGGAGTTGTTCAGGGGGCTCAATACGAGGATCTTCGACGCATCGCTGCCCGCACATTGGCCGAAATGAATGTCGATGGACAGATCTTCGATGGCTTCGGAATCGGTGGGGCGCTTCAGAAGGAAAACCTGGGAACGATCGTTTCCTGGGTAAGTTCGGAACTTCCTGAGGACCGTCCGCGCCATCTTCTGGGGATTTCTGAGCCCGATGACCTCTTCCGAGGCGTCGAGGCCGGTGCCGATACATTCGACTGTGTGAATCCCTCACGCGTTGCGCGAAATGCGGCGATTTATTCTCCCGACGGCCGTTTCAACATCACGAATGCTCGTTTTAAGCGCGATTTTACTCCCCTTGTTGAAGGCTGTGGGTGCTACACCTGCACGCACTACACTCGCGCCTATGTCCATCACCTTTTCAAGGCGAAGGAAATCCTCGCTTCAACGCTGACCACTATTCACAATGAATGGTTCACCGTTCGCCTTGTTGATGCCATCCGAGCTTCGATAAATACCGGCGAATATTCGGACTTTAAAGAGGAAATGCTTGGGCGTTTTTCAGGCACACAACGCTGAAACCTACGGTAACGTAGGGTCAGACATTCCACTAAGGAGGAGACATGGTCTCAGAGCTGACGGCGAAGTCGAGGCTTCAGTATGATCCCGGTACTCCCTACGAGGTTCCGGTCGCTGATACCTCCCTTATTACCCTTCTCGAGACATCCGCGCGCCTCTACCCTGAGCGAATTGCGATTGACTACTTGGGGGCAACGCTGACATACACTCAGCTCTACGCTCAGGTTCTCCGCGCTGCACAGGTGCTCGTTGAAAACGGCGTTCGCAAGGGTGATGTTTGCGCGATCTGTCTGCCTAACTGTCCTCAAGCATTGGTCGCTTTCTACGCCTGTATGCGCATTGGCGCCGTTGCAGCCCAGCACAATCCTCTTGCGCCAATCGAAGAGATCCATCAACAGTTGGATCGCCATCACGGAAAGTCGCTATCGTTTGGGAAAAGTCTGTCGACGCCTTTATCCGTGAGGGAGATCAGGCTCTCGACTGTGTTTTCACCGTCGATATTTCGGCGCAAATGCCTCGTAGCTCGCGCGCTTTGCTCAAACTCCCCATTGAAAGAGCACGCTCCACACGCGAACAAATGCGCGGCGAACGTCCCAAGGGAACCCACTCATGGGATCACGCGGTTGCGCGCTCACGCCTCGTCCACCCAGACACCCCCGGCGCCTCGGCCCAAGACCTTGCCGTCATTTTGCACACCGGTGGCACCAATGGCGTTCCCAAATCCGTTCCGCTTACCCACCGCAATATTGGCTCGAACGTCAACCAATGCATCATGTGGGTGTGGAAGCTCCATGAGGGCGCGGAAACTTTCTACTCTCTCCTCCCCTACTTCCACGCTTATGGACTGACTCTCTTGATGTGCGCTGCTGTTCGCCTTGCTGCGACCCAGTTGGTTCTCCCCAAGTTCGATGTTCATCTGGCACTAGAGGCTCACAAGCGTCATCCAGTCACCTTCTTCGTGGGGGTTCCTCCCATGTTCGAACGCCTCATGGAAGGCGCACAAGAAGAGCACATTGATTTGACTTCGATGAAATGGTCATTGTGTGGCGCAATGCCGCTGTCTCAAACCCTTGCGCAGCAGTGGGAAGAAGTCACTCAGGGAATGGTCATTGAAGGCTACGGCATGTCTGAGACTTCCCCAGTGATCGCTGGAGTCCCTCTTGCAGCCAATCGTCGCCATGGTGCTTTAGGACTAGTCTTCCCCTCAACTGACATTCGCTTGGTTGATCTTGAAGATCCTTCTGTTGATGTTGAAGAAGGGACCCCCGGGTGAAATCATCGTTAAAGGTCCGCAGGTGTTTAGCGGTTACCTTGGGGCTCCTGAAGAAACTGCTCGTGTCTTCACCGAGGACGGATGGCTGCGCACCGGTGATGTTGCAGTTATTCGCGATGGCTTCTTGATGATGTCGGACCGAAAGAAGGAACTGATTCTTTCGGGCGGCTTCAATGTCTATCCTTCACAGGTCGAGGATGCGATCCGTTCGATGCCCGGAGTGAAGGACGTTGCTGTCGTTGGTCTTCCCTCGGGGGATGCTCGAGAGGAAGTTACCGCAGCGCTGATCTTGGAAGATGACGCTCCGATGATCACCCTGGCGCAGGTGCGTCAGTGGGCGGAAAAGTATGTTTCTCACTACGCACTCCCACGCCAGCTTGCCATTATTTCCGAGCTGCCGCGTAATCCTTTGGGAAAGGTCATGCGCCGAAAGGTCAAGGAGCAACTTCTTGATCCCGCAAACCGCATGTTTTCCAGTGCTTCCAAAGCAATTGGCGAGGCCGCGGCTGCGGTAAGCGAGCGTCTTTCTCCTACCGATACTTCCGTAGACGATAAAGACTCCGACAATGAGTAAACAATCCCCCGACAAATCGATGAGATTGGTTCGCCACTCTCGCGCAATCGTTGATTCACTGAGCCGAGGGGCTCAGCGTCTCGGCTCTTCAACTGCGCAAAGACTGCGTTCCGGTCGTAAGAGCGAGATTGAACCCCGTCCTTTGTCTCCGCGTCGCACAGTTCAGTGGGTTCCACCCCAGCGCGTCGAGCGCCGGGGCGCGCGTGCTTCATCGTCGGATGCTCGCAAACCTCTTATTCCTCGTTGGCTTGCGCAAGCGGGATATGGATCGTGGGCGATCATCGGTGTACTGATTGTGATCTCCGCTGTTGTCTTCGCTATCGCCCAGGCAACGCCAGTATTTGTTGCGATTTGTTGCCCTGTTGCTCACCGCGATTTTGAATCCTTTAACGAACTACCTCAATCGCTGGGTGAACCGCTGGATTGCAGTTTTCGCTGCGCTTTTTGCGTTTATCGGGACTTTTGTTGCCCTGTTGACCCTTGTTGTGTCCTCCATCGCGGGACAGTGGCCGAATCTTCTTTCAGAGGTGGGCAATGGTCTGGGCAAGCTTTCTGACCTTGTTGCCCGTCTGCGTCTTCCTTTCCAGATCCCGCTCAATGATCTCAGCCATTTGAATGAAACTCTGATCGCTCAAGGAAAGAGCTTTATCGCGTCCAATTGGTCAGGACTGCTCAGCGAAACTCTGGCGAACGTATCCAATGCTGCCGTTGTCGCCTCGGTATTGGTCCTCGCCTTCTTCATCACGATCTTCTTCTTGCACTCCGGCGGACAGATGTGGGACTGGTTCGTTTCCTTGCTCCCTTATCACCGACGCAAGATCACCAATCGAGCTGCGCAAGCAGGCTGGAGTACTTTCTCCGGCTATGCGCGAGGAACGATGCTGGTGGCCGGAACAGACGGCCTCTTTGCTGGAATTTTCCTCCAATGCATCGGGGTCCCCGTTGCCCCTGCTCTTGGTATTTTGGTTTTCATCGGTGCTTTCATTCCGCTCATCGGAGCGCCTACAGCGATGATCCTCGCGATGATCGTTGCTCTTGCAGCAAAGGGCATTATTACAGCAGCTATCGTCGGTCTTGGGATCGCATTGATTGGCCAGATCGAAGGGCATATTCTTCAGCCGCTCATCATGGGGCACCAAGTTTCTCTCCACCCGGTCGTCGTCGGTATCGGCGTCATGGTGGGAACCTTCACCGCTGGACTCCTCGGCGCGATTATCGCAATTCCGATTATTGCGGTTGCTTGGGCGATCTTCTCTGAGCTTTATACTCCGCGCGAACGTAGCTAGCTCGCGGTAGGAAAGTCTCAGCGGAAATCTCGAGAGTTCAAACGTAGCTGAGTAGAAAACGGATAAATCCGAAAAGCTCGGATGCTTCGCGTACCATAAGCATTTTCGCAGTATCCATCGACGACTACCGCAGAGGCCATGACTTCACGTCGATGTTGCCTCCACGTCGCCTCTGTAACTGTCACGTTGACGCTACCGCTCTCGTCTTCCAAGCTGAGAAAGAGTACCCCTCCTCCGCTGCACGGACGCTGTCGATGCGTGATAATTCCTGCAACTCTGATCCTCGACTGATTTTCTTGACGGAGGATCTCGCAGGCCGGAATTACTCCCTGTGCGTTCATCTGTTTTCGGATCAACGCGAAAGGATGGGTCGTAACAGATAGGCCCATGACTTCATAATCCAGATTCATCTGCGAAACAGAATCGAGCGGTGGAAGGGAAGGAAGATGGTACTCCATCCCAAGTCCTTCCAACATCGGTTGGTACTCCCGGTCTTCACCGCCATCTTGTCCTAAGACACCACTGGCCCAAATTCCTTCGCGGCGCTGATATCCCATCGAATCGACAGCACCAGCTTGAGAGAGCCTTTCAAGATCTGCGCTGCGAAGCCGGGCACGCGAGGCAAGATCCTCAAGATCTTGATAGGGGCCTTCGTGACGCCCTCGGAGGATCCTTTTGATACTCCCCTTATCGAGGCCTCGGATCATATCGAGGCCAAGAACAATCCCCCACTCGGGATGGACATCAACCAGTCCTTCTTTGCCCTCCATTCCTATTCCGCATGCTTCCTGTGCTCGCTCAGCGCCAATAACCTGCACGATCTTGCTCAGCGGAAGAACCTGCGTGGACTCTAGTGAAAGGTTTACGTCAGGTGCGCACACACGCAAGCCGTGGCCTCGTGCATCGTGCACAAGAGAGGAAGGGGAATAAAAACCCATGGGTTGATGGGAAAGGATCCCCGCATAAAAGTGCTCGGGATAGTGGACCTTAAGCCAAGCGGACGCATAAACGATATAGGCGAAAGAAAAAGAGTGAGATTCCGGAAAGCCAAGTCGGCAAATCCCTGGACCTGTCGAAAGACTTCTTCGCAAATTTCCATCGGGATACCCCGATCTTTCATCCCCTCAATGAAAGGACCTCGCAGTTTTTTCATTTTCTCCGCGCTACGAGAAGAGCCCATGGCTCGACGCAATTCATCAGCCTGAGCAGCAGAAAAGCCCGCAACATCCATAGCGATGTGCATCATCTGTTCTTGAAAAAGAGGAACTCCCAAGGTCTTTTCTAGAGCCGGACGTAGAAGAGGATGAAGATAACTCACCTTTTCTTCCCCCCGACGACGACGCAAATACGGATGCACCGATTCTCCTTGAATAGGACCGGGACGAATGAGTGCGACTTCAATGACAATGTCATAAAAGCAACGCGGCTGGAGCCTGGGCAAAGTATTCATCTGCGCGCGCGATTCAACTTGAAAGACTCCCATCGTGTCTGCCGCGCACAATAAGTCGTACACTCGCGGGTCTTCGTCTTCGAGCTCATAGAGGGAAAGAACTTTTCCTTGCGAATTTCGAATCCCCTCCTTCTCAAGAGAATCAAAAATCGCACCCAAGGCTCCAAGCATTCCCAGCCCAAGGAGGTCAAACTTCACCAATCCTGCGTCTGCACAATCCTCTTTATCCCATTGGATCACGCTTCTTCCACGCGTTTTTGCCCAGCGAATAGGGCAGATCTGGCTCACGGGATGTTTGCTGAGGATCATTCCTCCCGAGTGGATCCCCATATGACGCGGAAGCCCGCTCAAAAGCTGAGCGCAGGTGGCAAGCATCAGCTGCGAAGGGTCCTTGTCTGTTTTGTGGCTCTCTTCCCTTCGCTGAGCTCGACTTGGAACGTGAGTCGCATCAATTCCCAGAGCCCTGGCAGCATCTTTGTAGGCCAATTGCGAACGGTACGTAATCACCGTTGCCACTTGAGCGGCACGTCTTCTTCCATAGCGTTGGTAAACATATTGGATGACTTCTTCGCGTCGGGCACTGTCGATGTCGATGTCGATATCTGGGGCTCCTGAGCGTCCCGGGGAAAGAAAACGCTCAAAGAGCATTCGATGGCGGATAGCATCAACTGCTGTAATCCCCAGGCAATAGCAGACGGCAGAATTCGCTGCAGAACCACGTCCTTGGCACATAATTCCCCTTCTTCGACAAAAATCCACGATGTCGTAGACGATGAGAAAGTAGCCAGCAAAATCAAGCTGTCCGATAATCGACAGCTCATGGTCAATAACCTCCCACGCGTGCGGGTTGGCGGATCGGGGACCATAGAGCTCCTGCGCTTTTGCATAGGAAAGCGCAGTGAGCCACGAAATCGTTGTATGGCCTTGAGGAACCTCCGTTTCGGGTAAATCCCAAGTATCAAATGACATCGGGTAATAGCATTCACGCGCAATCCCCGCTGCGTTGGAAACCGCCTGAGGAGCCCTGCGATGAAGGGCAAGCATTTCTTCTGCGCTCTTCAAAAAAGAATGCTGGGCTGGAAGAAGATAGCGAATCTCATCCAAAGATTTGCTTTGTCTTAGAGCACACAGAAGGTCCGCTCGATACTTTGAGCCCGGAGAAGCCATGGTGACGCAACCAGTAGCAGCAAGAGGAAGTTGATGGTTGTGCGCGAGATCAGCAAGCTCGGCCCCCATGTCGTCTTCCCCGGGCCGCAGCACGCTTTCAACGATGATGCGCTCGCGCCCGAAGAGGGAAATGAGGTCATTAAGAAAACGATCCGCTTGGTTTCTTCCCTGCGCATGCAAAATTCGCCTGAGAGGTCCGCGGGGCCCTCCCGTTAAAATCCGTATATCCTGCGCATTTTCGGCAATATTTTCGAGGCCGTGGCTGGGGTTTTCGCCATCTGCGTCCTCAAGTGTTCGTTCACTCATCAGCGAGCACAGGTCTCGATATCCATCGCGAGATGTTGTGAGGATCGGTAAGCGAATTCCGGTATCTTCCCATCCGCAAGGAAGACCCCAGCCAGGTGTTCCTATCGAGGCTTTGGCATCGTAGCGAGAAAACTGAGTGGCAGAAAGAGTGAGTTCAGTTCCAATAATCAACGGGAAAGATGACTCGCGTGCGGCCTGCAGGGAGCGGATGAGGGAGTACATTCCATCTCGCTCTAACAGAGCAAGAGCGTCAAGACCGAGCTGCCTGGCGCAGAGGATATAGTCTTCTGGAGCATCTGCCCCCTCTAAAAACGTGAAGTAGGAGTGCGCGTGCAACTCGGCATAAGGATGGGAAACCACCCCCCTATTATATCGAACAGATGTTCGATAGCTATTGCTGGGGTTTCACTCCCCCGCGCCCAAAAGTTCGATCAATTGATCAATATCCATCCCTTGAGTGCCCCCATCACCAACGTCATCAACGACGGTATCAATCAGCCTTTGCTTATGCGCTTGAAGCTGACAAACTTTCTCTTCAATCGTGTCCTGGGCAACTAGACGATAAACATTGACCGCGCGATCTTGCCCGATCCGGTGTGCCCGATTAATTGCCTGAGCTTCAACAGAAGGATTCCACCACGGATCCATGATGTAGACATAATCTGCTTCCGTGAGCGTGAGTCCAACACCCCCGGCCTTAAGAGAGATGAGGAAAACTGATTCTTCCCCCTCTACGGAATTTCGCGATCACTTCCTCACGCTTTCGCGTCTTTCCTTCAAGGAGAAGACATGAAATTCCGCGCTGTTTCAAAGCAGTATCGATTCGTTCAAGAAAACTCACGAATTGACTGAAAACAAGTACTTGGTGGCCTGCAGGGACGATTTGTTCCAAATGCGAACACAGTAGATTAATTTTTGCAGAACCGACCCCCTCATAGCGCTCATCGACAAGAGCCGGATCAAGGGAAAGCTGCCGCAGCCGTGTGAGCGCTGCAAGAACTTCAAATCGCCCTTGAGATCCTTCATTATTGAGCTGAATACGAAGGAGCCGAGCACGCTCACGAGTAAGGTAGCGGTCGTAGATCTGGCGTTGCCGCCCTTCTAGGGGAACGGGAAGTAAGGTTTCGATGCGATCGGGAAGTTCAGGTGTCACTTCTTCTTTCGTACGGCGAAGGATGAATGGAGCAATCAGCGTATGCAAAAGTTCTAAAGCACTGTCTTGCTGAGTCCCTTCAATGGGTCGCCGGAATTTCTCATTGAAGTGCGCATGCGTCGACAGGAGACCAGGGACGCTTAAAGACATTAATGCCCATAGGTCCTCCAGTGAATTTCAATGGGAGTTCCGCTCATGCAAATTCGCCAGGGAACATGGAGTTCTTTCACACTTCGGTAGAGGATCGTGCGCGGGTTCTTGAGAACCTGCGCTTCATCGATGACAAGGCCACTGAGTGAGTGCTTGCTCCACAAAAGGTGGTCCATTCGGAAGAGAGTGTGTGTGAAGTGATGACGATGTTGGATTGAGGGATGTCATCCCACGCGTGCGGATTTCGCTGATGAGAGGCGCGAAGCACGCACGTCCTGAGCTGCGGAAAACAGCTCGCGGCTTCATCTGCCCAGCTTGAAATGACGCTGGTCGGAACAAGAATCAAGACGGGTGATTCAAGACTTCCTTCCTCGCGAAGAGCATCGATTGCTGCAAGGACCTGCCTGGTTTTTCCCAGCCCCATATCGTCGGCAAGAATGCATCCAAAACCTGAGGAAATCCGGCTGTGAAGCCAGTTGCGACCTTCAAGCTGATATGGGCGAAGACGCGGGTCTTGATCGTGATCCGTGTGGGACTGGGCGCTTAGCGCAAGTTGTTTTAGGCCCTGAGTGCGGGAGCGCCATTGCAGGTCTTCTTGCGCGACATCAACTGTCTGGCTCAGGCTTTCCCACAGCCCAAGTTGTGAAGTATGAAGACGAATATCATCAATCGAACGCGATCGCGTCAGTTGCGCAGCTCCGCGAAGCAGGACGCGAAGACGTTCGACGTCAACACCTTCAAGGCGAGCCCACCGTCCATCCGTAACACGAATGTATTCTTCACCTGAAGAAAGTGCCTTCAAAACTCGTGAAATCGGAATTGCTCGTTACCAACTTGGATAGCGACGTGAAGCCCCCACCAATCCGGAGAATCTGTTGCCTCGATAGCAGCAGTAACAGTCGCTGTTTCTTCGCTGAGAGTTAATTTCCTGAGGCTGTCGTCAATATCCCAGCACACCGATGAGAGCGGCCACGTTCCAATCTCCTGTATGAATGCGGGGACTTGAGGGAGCGAAATTAAAAGGCCTTGGACACTCGGATGAAGTGACGCCGAGGCGAAATAATGTCGTAAGAGAGCGTGTGCATCATTAAAGTCGCCTTGAATATCCTGATCAAGCTGTGAAATTTTTGTCTGGGGGGGCAAAACGACACGGAAATGTTTATTTCCAAGGTGATATTCCAGTGCCCATTCGATCTGTGCATACATACGGTTTTTGGGATGCAAAATGATCCGGAGCTTTGGCTGGCAGCCTTCTACAGGAAAGGTTCCCGTCGATGAGATGCACTCAAAATGCTCGCGCAATAATGGCAGCCATTTGAACAGGAAATCCCCAACGGATTTAGTAGGGATCTGAACGATCTGATTGGGCAGCACTTCATCATCGATATCCTCGTCACTTATTGCCCCATCACCGCCGTCACAAAAGGTCAGCGACATATGCGGGGCTCGCCGAGGAAAAGGGATTTCTTCGTTTGTTCTGGTGACATAGTGGCGGTGGTACGTGAGCTCAAGATTCTTCTCAGTTAGATTCATGTCGATCACGAGGCGAGACGAACTAAGTTCGAAGTGAAATCTCTGAAACTGCGGTGTTAAAAGAGTGATTCCCCCGCATTGAAGTCGATATAGCCATCGCGGCGCCTCCGTGCCAAGAGAATCCAGGCAAACGTCGTATCCCGTTGAGATATATCCCTGAGATTTCCGGCTGCACTGGTAGAGGCGACGGAGAAGTTTCAGCTGCTCAGGTGCTAGAGCATCAATAACCCCACCCCAGCGCGACTGCGCCAATTCCGCCCAGCTCAACCTGCGAGGCGGTAGATGGTCTTTGTTCAAACGCACTGGAGTCAACCACACCGGGTCTGCGGGATCATGTGCGTCAATCACAAGCCCTAAGGATTCTCCTCCGTCCGTTGAAAGCAGGATCTCAAGATCACGGTTCCATGCCGGTTGACGTGTACGCTCCTCACTCGCAGAGAACACATTGTCTATCGCGCACTGAAGTAAAGCTGCAGCATGAGTACAGTCGCCGTTAAGAAAACACGCACATTTCAGACGTAGATGCGGGAAAGGTAAGGAAGACGCATATTCGATCTCGCTTCGATAGGACACACCTTTTGCACGTACCCGCGCCCAGACGCGCTGGTCTTCCCATGTCACGTCTTGAACGTCACCGCGTTTGAATGCAAGCGCTCCTTGTGCCCATAGAGCATGACCGACACATGCCGTTGCCTCCCTCCTCGCCACAGGAGAGTAGCGCTGCGCGGATCGGTGATGTGTCCATCCCTTCAGGATAATCCACACTCAAAAGAAGCCTCACATTCATATATCCCCACGAGGCTCCACCCATGATGATTCCACATCAAAAGCAGATCTGGAGAAGAATCAGACTTCACTCGAAGGTAATGAGTCTGCGGGTCATGGGACATATCCTCGGCTGGTTCAGACCACCATTGCTGAGGCACAGCCCATGGCCCATTCCAGGACAGAACGTGATATCGGTATTCTTCTCCAAAGGCACAGACTTTTACTTCTTGAGGGCTGCTTGTCAAAGCAGATCGTCCATTAACACGTACATCTACTTTTCGGAACCCCTCGATCTTTCCATAGACCTCCGCTGGATATGGATGGACGCATAGCCTTGATGGAGCGTCTTCGATTCCCCCTTCAAGACAAGTCACTTGTTCTTTTTCTTTTCTTTCATCAACAGAGGCGAATCCTGCGCGTTGAGTGGGTGAATATCCAGGAATGATACGAGGAATACGAATGGCATTTTCGCCTTTATAGGCACAAATTTTTCGCAGAACAGAATCGCGTTGAGATGACTCACCTGCCCGCCATAAAGCTCGTGAAGCCCCCACACGCTCGCAGTGCTCAGCCCGCACATTCACGCGTACAAAGCCCTGCTCACTTTCAGAAGCAGACAACCAAGCAACCAACTGCCATCGAATTCGATCGGCAATTTCATCTTCCTCTCCGTCTATCCCCCACCATTGCCGTTCATAAGATTGCGATGCAGAATCTTGAGCACTCACAGCGATACTGGAACAGCGCAGTCCACGAGAATCCAACTTTTCGCAGATTTGATGTGCTAAGCGTCGCGCACAAAATGTAACTTGCTCCTCGCGTTCAAGGCTCTCTTCACATTCTTCTTCCACTTGAAGATCGTCGAGAAGAATCTGCCTCTCAGGAAGCCATAGATCTTTTCCCGTGAAGAGTTCCCACACATGTTTTCCAATGCTGCCAAAACGCGAATACAGGGAAGCAGATCCCATTTTCCGAATATCGATTCCTCTTGTAATCCCAGCAGAATGACACGTCTGTACGAACTGAGAAAGTGCGCTTTGCTGTTTTGGTGGAAAAAGAGAAAGACACTGATGGACTTCGAGATGATCAAGAAAATCTTGAGTGTCTTCTGGGGCAAGAATTATGCCGCGCCTGGCCGCGCCATAACTTGCAAGAGGTCCAGAAGCTATTCCAACGTTGCTCTCTGAACCGGTGCAATCTGAAATAGCATCAACAAGATTTTCAGCTAATTGCGCTTCTCCCCCGCTCCAGCGAGCAGCTCCAGCAGCCGGAGCCCAGGCAAGCCCCGGATAAATGCAGGCTATTCGAGCGATCCACTGCTCGCATGCCCGCAAAATTACTTCAAACGAAGAAATTTCCCGGCGCATATCGAATGGAAGAACTAAAAGATCAGGGCATAAATACCGCGCCATCGATACTTTCATCCCCTGCCTGACACCACATTTTCGAGCAGGCGGAGTGACGACCCGTATATATCCTCCTGTTTCAATTGCACCATGAGTTCCGGGAGGAATGTCAACAACCAAAGAATTCACAGGCCAATTAGGGATCCACACCATGACATAGCGCATATCAAACAGCCTTTCGTCTTTCATAGATTTGATCGCACCAGAGCCTGCTCATCCCTCCCCACGAGACAGCAGTAAAAAGTGCAGCTCTTTCTTGACGTACTTGAGCGCCGAGACGACGCATATCGCCAATCTCTAAGGGACACTTTCCGAGATAAAGAACCCTGTAGTGAGGAAGGAGTAAAGAGACGATGCGCGCGTCTGCCGCGGAGGATGGAACATGCACGCAACGCGCAAGATCAAGGCCTTGCTTGGCGGCGTATTCCCATCCAAAGTCATCAGCACCTATGAGGGCACAGGAGTTTTCTTCATCGGTGAGCGCCACTAAAATTCGGGTCAACAGCGAGTAGTTATCCCTGAATTCCCACACACCCGTACAACTTGATACACGTTCCCAAGACGCTTGGTTTTGCTCAATCCCCAAACGAGTTTCAACATCATTCAAAACCTGGCGGGCAATATCTAGACGCGTCACACAACCACCTCAATCGAACAAGTGTTCTATTAGTGTATGTGGCTCCGCCTCATTTGCGTCCACTTTTGATCCACTTCGAGAAGTGAAAGAATAACGCCATGCATCTCTTTGACCGCCCGGCCGCCCCGAATCCTTATGACGCTTTGCCGCCGACCCAGACTTTTACTCTTGAATCCAACGACCTGACTGACGGCCGGCCCCTTCCCTTGCTCCATAGCGCGCAGGGAGGAAACGTCTCACCACATCTGCAATGGAGCGGATTCCCTCAAGAAACAGAGAGCTTCTTTGTTTCTTGTTTTGACCCAGATGCCCCGACCCCTTCAGGTTTTTGGCATTGGATGATCGTCGATCTCCCCTCTTCATGCACTTCCCTTGCCCAGGGGCTGGGCGCTCAGATCTTGAACTCGATGGAAGCGCCTTCCATCTACGCGGAGACCACGGCGATCATTCCTACTTCGGAGCAGCACCTCCAGCGGGAGATCGCGCACACCGTTACATCTTTTTCGGTCCACGCCCTTGATGTCCCCACCTTGCAATGTGATGACGAGATCTCTTTGGCGATGTACTCGTTCCTCGCAATCGAGCATTCCATCGCCCGCGCCACTTTGACCGCTACTTTCTCTACCCCACTGAACTGACATGCTTCACATCATTTTTCTTGAACCTGAAATCCCCGGAAACAGCGGAGCTGCAATCCGCTTAGCAGCCTGCACGGGAGCCTTCCTTCATTTGGTCGAGCCCCTGGGATTTGATATGTCCGATACCAAGCTCAAGCGCGCAGGCTTGGATTACCACGACCTCGCACATGTCAAAGTCCATCACACCTTCGATGAGGCTCTTGCAGAGGTTCCAGGGAGGATCTGGGCTTTCACCGGACACGCATCACGCCACTACAGCGACATCACCTACGCCGATGGCGATGGGCTTCTTTTTGGCCGAGAATCCGTTGGCTTGCCTGATTGGGCGATGTCTCACCCTCGAGTCAGCGAGTGCGTGCGCATCCAGATGCGCGAAGGCATCCGCTCTCTCAACCTTGCAAATTCCGCTTCCATTGCCCTATACGAGGCCTGGCGCCAGCTTGGCTTCCCCGACGGAGTTTAGTGTTTCGCCCCTGTTATTTTTGACGAACGTAAGCTCAATCCCGGACGCTCAACTTGCTCGGCGAGCTCAACGATCCTGCGCGGATTCGATAACCACATCCAGATAGCACCGATGAGCGCAACAGCAAGCGGAAGGTAGGAGTAGTCACTCCCAAACGAATTCCACGCATTTCTTACCAGAGCAAGCTGCGACAGATGATTCTGGGCTAATCCACAGACCAGTGGCCCAATAAGCCCTAGAGCAATCATGCACCAACCAAGGATGCGCATGCGTCGCCCATTATGCGTCAAGGCAACGGCGGCAATTACATAAATAAGACCGATAAAGATGGCAGTGAAGCGTATCCACAGTGGCACATCACGGCGATGATACGCATCAACAACGGCCAGGGTAGTAACAGCAAGACTGAACAACCAGTACAGAGCAATGACAAGTCGACCAGAACCACGTGACGGTGGCCGGTTATCTTGAGACTGCTCGTGTGCTGCTTCGCTCACTTCTCCTCCTTCGTTTAGTGCCATAGTAGTTGTTTATCCTGAGAAAGCTCGTCATTTTCGACTGCGCAACATGTGGGCTGTCTAACCGATTAAGCAGCCAATTTCTCGCGGACAAATACAGTGACTAGTGGGAGAATAGGACCTAAGTCGGACATTGAAGGTCCGTTCTCTTCGCTATCAAGGAGTGGAACACGTGAGCGAGTCTGTATACGACCTCGTCATCCTCGGTGCAGGGTCAGGCGGCTATGCTGCGGCTTTACGCGCCTCCCAATTGGGATTGAAAGTTGCCCTTATCGAAGGTGACAAGGTTGGTGGAACCTGCCTCCACCGTGGCTGCATCCCTACAAAGGCATATTTACACGCAGCAGAGACTGCCGATGCGATTCGCGAGTCCGATACCTTTGGAGTCCAAGCTACTTTGCAGGGAATCGACATGGCCAAGGTTGGTCAGTATCGCGATTCCATTATCAACAAGCTTTTCCGAGGCGTTCAGGGGCTGCTCTCTTCGCGCGGCGTTGACGTGATCGAGGGCTGGGGACGACTTGCTTCCCCTGACACCATCGAAGTTAATGGCCGCCGCATCGTCGGCCGGAACATCATTTTGGCAACAGGCTCTTACTCACGTTCAATTCCTGGACTCGATATCAGCGGCCGAATCATCACATCGGATCAAGCACTCCAAATGGAGTGGGTCCCGCAGCGTGCAGTTGTTCTTGGTGGTGGCGTTATTGGCCTCGAGTTTGCCTCTGTGTGGCGTTCTTTCGGCGCGGAAGTCGCCATCATCGAGGCGCTTCCACACCTGGCGAATAACGAAGACGAAGCCGTTTCCAAGCACCTTGAACGTTCTTTCCGCAAGCGTGGAATCGCTTTCCACACCAATACGCGTTTTGCAAGCGCCACTCAGGATGATTTCGGCGTTCACGTTGCAACTGAAGATGGCAAGACCTTTGATGCTGATGTTCTCCTGGTTGCCGTCGGACGCGGTCCCGTCACCGAAGGGCTCGGCTTTGAAGAGGCCGGTATTCGCATGGAACGTGGCTTCGTCCTGACCGACGAACGTTTGCACACCGGAGTTGGCAATATCTATGCAGTCGGAGATATCGTTCCTGGCCTTCAGCTCGCACACCGCGGCTTCCTCCAAGGAATGTTTGTCGCTGAAGAGATTGCTGGCCTCGCCCCCAAGCTGATGGATGAGTCCGGTATCCCGCGCGTAACCTTCTGTGAGCCTGAAATCGCTTCTGTTGGCCTGACCGAAAAGCAGGCCCGCGAGAAGTACGGCGACCGTGTGCGCACTGTCGAATACAATCTCGCTGGTAACGGAAAGTCCAATATTCTTGGAGCGACTGGCTTCATTAAGCTAGTCTCCGTAGAAGGCGGGCCGATTGTCGGATTCCACGGCATCGGTGCGCGCATCGGTGAGCAGGTCGGAGAAGGCGAGCTCATGGTCAACTGGGAAGCCTACCCCGAAGATCTCGCAGCACTGATCCATGCCCACCCGACGCAAAACGAAGCTATTGGCGAAGCAGCGATGGCTCTGGCCGGTAAGCCTCTCCACGCACACAACTGACCAGCCACCGACAAGGAGATTGAACATGGCAACCGCAGTGATCATGCCCGCTTTGGGTGAGTCGGTAACAGAAGGCACCGTCACCACCTGGCTGAAATCCGTGGGCGATACCGTCGCACTCGATGAGCCCTTAGTCGAGGTTTCCACAGATAAAGGTGGACTCTGAAGTTCCCTCCCCAGCAGCGGGCGTTCTTCTGCAGATTCTCGTTGCAGAAGATGAGACCGTTGAGGTCGGCACACAGCTGGCCGTTATTGGAGATCCTTCCGAGGCCCCTCAAGATGGCCCCGCGCCGGCACAAGAAAGCGCTCCCGAGCCCACCTCTTCCGCTCCCATCGAAGCACCTGTTTCGGCTCCCGCTCCGGCTGCCTCGTCGCCAGTCGCCGGAACCGAGGTACTTATGCCGGCATTGGGTGAGTCGGTAACCGAAGGCACCGTAACCACGTGGCTAAAGTCCGTCGGCGATGCCGTTGAACTCGACGAACCGCTGGTTGAAGTTTCGACCGACAAGGTAGATTCAGAGGTTCCCTCCCCCGCCGCTGGTTTCCTGGCTGAGATCCGCGTGGCCGAAGACGATACTGTCGAGGTGGGCACTGTCTTGGCTGTTATTTCTGCTCAGGCACCCACGGGTAGCGCTGCGCCTGCTCAGCCGGTCGCGCCCGTAGCAAGCGCGCCAGCACCGGTTGCGCCTGCCGTTTCTGCTCCGGCAGCTCCCGCAGCACCTGCGCCTGTCGCACCTACGCCGAGCGCACCTGCTCCGGTCAGCCCGTTCCCGACTGTGGCCTCGTTGGCTGAAACCGCAGCAAAGGGCGAACTTGCCACCCCGGCGCCTGCTGAAGTGACAGCTACCGGTTATGTCACGCCGATCGTGCGCAAGCTTGCTCGCGAAGCAGGTATCGACCTTGCTGAGATCACGGGCAGCGGTATTGGCGGACGGATCCGCCGCGAGGATGTCGAAGCTGCGATTGCAGCACGAAAGGCTGCTCAGGCTCAGCAGGCACCTGCTAGCCCAGCGCCTGCACCAGCGGTTCAATCTACAGCATCGGCAGGAGAAAACGTCTTTGCCGGCCGTGAGGCTTCACCGCTGCGCGGAACAACGGAAAAGATGTCGCGTTTGCGACAGACCATCGCCCGTCGCATGGTTGAGTCGCTGAGCACCGCTGCACAGCTCACAACGGTCATTGAAGTTGATGTCACTAAGATCGCTGCTCTACGTGCGCGCGCCAAGGATTCTTTCGCGCAGCGTGAGAATACCAAGCTCACTTTCCTGCCGTTCTTCGTCAAGGCAGCTACCGAAGCTCTGCGCTTCCACCCAAAGGTGAACGCGACGATCAACGACAAGGAAGTGACCTACTTCGATCACGAGAATATCGGCATTGCAGTCGATACTGAGCGAGGCCTTCTCGTTCCGGTCATCAAGGGAGCCCAAGAGCTTTCCTTGGCAGGCATTTCTCGGTCGATCAACGACCTCGCAGCACGCACACGCGAGGCAACCATTGGCGCGGACGAATTGTCCGGTTCAACCTTTACGATCACCAACACCGGTTCGGGTGGCGCTCTCTTCGACACACCGGTCCTCAACATGCCTGAAACAGCAATCATGGGTGTTGGGACTATTGTGAAGCGCCCCGTTGTAGTTAAGGATGCACTCGGCAACGATTCCATCGCTATCCGCTCGATGGTCTATCTGTCGCTGTCCTATGACCACCGATTGGTCGATGGCGCCGACGCATCGCGTTTCTTGATGGACGTCAAGCGCCGTCTTGAAGAAGCTGCATTTGAATCAGAACTGGGTCTGTAAACCTAACTGATTTCAAAATGGCGGTGGGCAAGCTGATGCTTGCCCACCGCCTTTATTTCACTGCGTCAGAAACAGTGTCTGTATCTAGCGACCGACGTTCAAACATGAGAAACTGTCAACCGATATGCGGGGTTGCGTCGCCTCGCGACGCGCTCAATATCCATGCTCATCAGTATCGATAGAAAAGCTCGAACATGTTCAAAAATCTCTTCAAGAAGACCGATCCCAAGCGCCGTCGTGTTGGTGTCGCAGCTGCAGTCGGCATTTTAGGCGGTATCTTCTCGGCAATCGTCAAGTTCGGCTGGGAAGTTCCTTTCCCTCCGCGCACTCCTGAGCGCAATGCCACAAATCCTCCTCAGATGCTTTTGCAGCAGCTTGGAATGACCTCGGATCAGGTGCACACCACCGTCAGCTTCAACGGCAACGATAACTTGCCGATCTACTCCTTCATCATCCACTTCTCTTTTGCGATTATTTTCGCCCTGTTCTACTGCATCGTTGCAGAGTACTTCCCCGGCATTAAGCTCTGGCAAGGCGCAGCATTCGGCCTCTTGGTATGGATCGGTTTCCACCTGATTCTCATGCCACTGATGGGTACCGTTCCCTTCCCCTTCCCCTGGGTTGAGGGCGGACAAAGTTGGGCCGAGCACTTCTCAGAGGCCTTGGGGCACGTCGTATGGTTGTGGTCGATCGAAATCGTTCGTCGCGATATTCGCAATCGAATCACACACGAGCCCGATGCAGAGGTTCCTCTTCCCGAAGCAACCCGCTGATCATCACGCTTTGAGGGGTGTGAAGCTCACAACGAGCTTCACACCCCCTTTTGTATTCCTTTGAGTGAGAAAAACCCGCTAACATTGGAGCTGTTATGAGCGAGAAAAGTACACCTCAGAAGAAACGGCGTTTTTATCACAACTTGATGGACGCCTTCCGTATTTGTCAACGAACCTACCCGTGGGTCGGATGGCTCATGGCCGGTGTTGTTGTGGTTGCAACCGCATTGGGCGTGCTTGCAGCCGCCCTGACACATTCAGGCTGGTTCTCGCTTACTTTCCTGGGCTTCTTAATCGGCGTTCTCATTGCGACATTCATTCTGTCTAACCTGACCGACCGCGCAACCTATGCACAAGTCGAAGGACGTGTTGGCCAGGTATATGTCGCTATTAGCCGTATTCGCAATGGTTGGATTGTCAATGAGCAGCCGATTGCTGCTAATGCCGAGCAGGACCTTGTCTGGCGCCTCGTCGGACGCCCCGGAATTGTTCTTATCTCAGAAGGCCCAAGTTCTCGAGTCCGTCCCCTTCTCGAGCAAGAACGCAAGAAGGCGCAGCGCCTCATGCGTAATGTCGCCATTACGACAATCCAGGTAGGTACCGGTAAAGGCCAGGTGCGCCTCGCCAATCTACTTCGCGAACTTCGCAAACTCAAGAAGAATCTGACGCGCGACGAAGTCCCCTTGGTTAATCAGCGTTTGAGCGCTCTCGACAGGCGTTCAGCCCCGATTCCTAAGGGAATTGATCCCGCTCGGGCTCGCCCCAATCGACGCGCATTACGAGGACGTTAAACACGCTAAGGCCTGCAGACCACCGGTTTGCAGGCCTTCACTTTTGTTGTCGATGTCACCCCAACACGTCATGCATAATATGCATCCTAATGTATGGTTATTGCATAAGATCTTAAGGAGAGACATCATGAAGACAAAGATTATTGCAATTCCATCCGTCCTAGCCCTAGGCGCACTGAGCATTACCGCTTGTTCAAATCCCGATGAAAAGCCTGCTGCCGCAGGAACCTCATCAAGCTCGCAGACAAGCAGTGACCTGAGCTTCGACACTTCATCAATCCAGGCCGTTCCAGAAATCGAGGCCTTGGTTCCCGAATCAGTCAAGAAAGCTGGCACCTTGAAGAACGGCGCATCGATCGACTACGCGCCCGCAGAGTTCTTCAAATCCGATGGGAAACACCCACTGGCTATGACGTGAATATGGCCGATGCCATCGCCCACGTTATGGGCCTCAAGGGTGCAACCACTGAACACGCAGAGTTCGCCACGATCATTCCCTCGCTGGGATCAAAGTTTGATGTCGGCATTTCCGGTTTCACCATTACCGCTGATCGTGAAAAGGAAGTTAACATGATCAGCTTCATTGAAACAGGGACGGCATTCGCTGTTGCAAAAGGAAACCCCAAGCACTTTGATCCCACGCATGTATGCGGAACAACTGTTGGAGTCCAAAACGGCACCTTCCAATTTGACTACATCACCCACCTGTCCAAGGAGTGCACCGATAAAGGTGAAAAGGCCGTAACAATCATGCCTCACGACCTTCAGACTGATATTGCTGTCCGCGTGGCGAGCGGACAATACGATGCGACTCTCGCAGACTCCCCCGTTATTGGCTACACCATCGAGCGTTCAGAAGGATCCTTGGAACAGGTTGGCGATGTTGTTGAATCAGCGCCACAAGGGATCATCGTTTCCAAAGATAACGAACAGCTGACAAAGGCGATTCAGGCGGCCGTCCAGTACCTGATGGATAACGGTTACGTTGAAAGATCCTATCGACCTACGGGTCAAACCAAGGGGCACTCAAGACTGCCCAGATCAATCCGCAGGTCTGACCGTCACCTTCATCAAGCTCGAGGTAATCACACATGTCTATACAGACCAAAGACGGCGTCACACTCATTCAGTCAAAGCCGGTTTTTCACCTAGGCCGATGGGTTAGCGCCATCATCGTGGGATTAATGGCGCTGGGGCTGGCCTATATTCTCGTAACAAACCCGCAATTCAGGTGGGATGTTGTCTGGAAGTGGCTATTTTCAAAAATGATCATGACAGGCCTGTTCATGACGATCGTTCTAACGATTTTGTCCATGACCTTGGGCACGGCACTAGCGATCACCATGGCTATTATGCGCCAATCAATTAACCCGGTCTTACGGGGAGTAGCCTCTGCCTACATCTGGTTTTTCCGTGGAACACCTATTTACACGCAGTTGATCTTCTGGTCTCTGTTACCGACCCTCTACCGGACAATTACTCTGGGAATCCCCGGAACAGAAATAGGTGTTAGCCTCGAAACTCGTGCCTGGTTCACTCCTTTCTGGATGGCATTCATCGGTCTTGGACTCAACGAAGGCGCCTACCTCGCTGAGATTATTCGAGCCGGCATCCTCTCAGTCGATCACGGGCAGTGGGAAGCAGCGACTGCACTGGGGATGAATCGCGGGAAAATCTTCCGTCGGATCATCTTGCCTCAGGCGATGCGCGTGATTGTCCCTCCCATCGGGAATGAAACTATCTCGATGCTCAAGACGACTTCTTTGGTCAGCGCCATTCCTTACACCCTGGAATTGACCTTCGTGGCTAACCAAAAAGGGCAAGAACTTTTCCAACCAGTGCCTCTGCTCATCGCGGCCGCGATCTGGTATCTGATCGTCACAAGTATCCTCATGCGAATTCAGAGCCGCATTGAGCGTCACTTTGGTAAGGGCTTTGACTCGACATCACCTGGAGACACGACTTTCATTGAGGTAACCCCATGACAGACCAAACCGCGCTTATCCACATCGACAGCGTTCACAAGTTCTTTGGTGACCTCCATGTCCTCCGTGGAATCAACCTCGATATTGCCAATGGAGAGGTTTGTGTCATCATGGGGCCATCTGGATCAGGTAAATCGACTCTGCTTCGTTGCTTAAACCAGTTGGAAACGATATCTGCCGGGGAAATCCTGATTGATGGTGAGCTTCTGGGTTACAGAAAGGATCCGAATACCGGCGTCTATTACGACCTGACGGATCAGCAAATCGCCGCCCAACGCTCGCAGATCGGCATGGTGTTCCAACGCTTCAACCTTTTCCCGCATATGACTGCACTAGAGAACGTGATGGAAGGCCCGATCCACGTCTTGGATCGGGACCGCAATGAAGTAAGAGAAGAAGCACAGGAATATTTGGAATTGGTCGGTTTGGGAGATCGACTCAACCATTATCCTTCGCAGCTCTCAGGTGGCCAGCAACAGCGCGTGGCAATCGCTCGCGCACTCGCGATGAAACCGGAACTCATGCTCTTCGATGAGCCGACTTCAGCTCTCGACCCCGAGTTAGTTGGCGAGGTACTGACAGTTATGCAAAACCTCGCGCAGGCGGGAATGACAATGGTTGTCGTTACCCATGAAGTTGGTTTCGCGCGAGAGGTCGCCGATCACGTCGTCTTTATGGATGGAGGAACAGTTGTTGAAGAGGGAACACCAGAGCAAGTAATTATCAGTCCTCAAAGCCCTCGTACGCGAGAATTTTTCTCTAAGGTTCTCTAAGGAAAAATTGATGCTGATGATGTTTCGGAGGTCGCGCCCGACAGCTTAGGCCTCCGGAACATCGATTGCATACAATCGCGATTGACCGACGACTCTAAATCCCAGGTATTCAAAGACTGAAAGCATCGCTGAGCCTTCTGCCTGCGCGATTCCGGTAGCAATATGTGCCATACCATCCTCCGCTTGGGCAGACATCGAAGTTGCGACGAGAGCGTCAAGGACTCGACTTGTCCTCCACTCATCCCCTACCCCGATCTGATCGATGTAGCCTTCCTTCCAGCCGAGCGCGGCCCAATCTTGCTCATACTTTGACGACAATACGAAACCCGCAATACGGGGGCGATCGGAGCGCCGGTCGACGGCAATGAAGGACCATTCTGGCACGAAGGAGCTTCGTCCCATGGTCCATTGCTCTTCAGTCATGGCCGAGATGCCCTGTTGCTGGGCTATGGAGTTTGCAGCCTGACGCAATTCCTCGTCCCACTGTGGGCTCCATTGCTCGATGGAAATATACGAGCCAAGCGAAGGAATAACAGGAAGAGGGCGCAGCTTCGCTCGCAAATCGTAGTATGTGCGTTCCCAATGGAAGCCTTGAGATTTCAGTGCGCCTTCAAGATCGTCTTGCCAGTTTTCAACATAGCTGACAATCGCACGGGCCCCGTTTCCTTCATAGCGCTCAAGCATCGCCTTCGCTGACAGAATTTGCCAGTCAACTAAAGCGCGCCCAAGCCCGATACGACGAAAATCAGGATCGACTCCTCCTTGGCATAGACATTCAATGCGCCCAGAGGCACGCAATCGTGTCTGGGCGAAGGCTACCATCCGCCCCGAAGCCATTCCTTTCGTTGCTATTCCAACGATTCCTCTCCATTGAGTGGAGGAAGAAAGCATTTCAGCAACTTCAGCTAATGCTGTGCGATACGGTGGGTTATCGCGAGCCTCCATGCGCGCAAATAGTGCACCGAGTGCGTGAAGATCGTCCTCGGTGAGAAGACGCCACGTAATGCCGTGATGTTCCGGAGGAAAGGGCGGGATGCTGTCCTGATTTCCTGCGAGTTGAAATGAAACCATTCAGTACCGCACTTCTACTGATCAATACTGTAAAAGACACGGGTGCGATCATTTACAAATCCAAGATGTTCATAAACAGATTGAGCATGCGTTGGACTCTTCAGATCCGCATCGATCCCAATTCTGTTCATCCCATCGTGAGCAGCAGCGCGAGTCGAAGCGGAAATCAGCGCCGAGGCAATGCCTTTCCCCCGGTGGTCTGCAGGGACGCCGATGGTGTTGATATAAGCTTCGAGGCGCCCGTGGGCAATCCAGCTTTCTGCAGACCGACCGGCCATGCAGTACCCACAAATCTGCCCCTCATCGCTAAGCGCAACGAAGGACCAGCGATCCTCATAGTCTTCAAGCGCGCGGTTCCACCAGAAGTCTCTAGCCTCAGTCAGGGGGTGATCGCTAAAAACTTCTGAGTGCACCCGATGCAGTTGAGAAAATGAAACCTCACTCATCGGGCAGATCTTTATATTCTCAGGGACCGGAGCAAGATGCTCTGAACCTTCAAGATCTCGATACATGACTTGGAACATGTGCTTAGCGTAAAAACCGGCAGCAATGTAGAGACGTCGACGGTCCGTCATGTGCCCATCAACCCAGTTGGCAATCGAGGCCTGCAGAGTGGATTCCGCGCCGAAATATTCGACAAGCATCTGGCGCGCACGGCCATCTTGCCAGTGAAGAAGAGAACGACCGACTCCACGGCCTCGCCACAGAGGATGAATGACAGCGTTGACGATCGCAACCGCGGCCTCGGTAACCCCGGTCAACACTTTCACGCTCCCAAGCGCAACAATGCCATGATCCTGGGCGATTCCCACGATCACCTCGAGAGGGGAAGCCTTAAGGTGCCCCAATGCCAGGTCCGCAATCTCCTGCGAGGATGTCCGGAAGATCGCGTCATCCTCTTTCTCAACTTCGCGGATCAAATCGGCAACCGCACCTAGATCCGATGGGATCAAAGGCCGCCACCGCAAACCGAGGTGAGAACCTGGGAAAGAGACTACCTCGGGCGGCTTTAAACGCTCCGCAAGTCCATTCATAGGGAATATTCTACGGGAAAGCGGGTCCTCAGTCCTAGTTAATATCTATGCGCAACGCCTAGGCATCAATACGGTCACGATCGATACCCGCAGCCTCTTCGACAATGAAATCACGACGAGGTCCAACAACTTGCCCCATGAGAAGTTCAAAGACGTCTTCGGCGCGGCGAAGAGCTTCCTCATCTTTAAGTGTGATGCGCCTAAGGGAGCGATGCGCACGATCCATTGTCGTTTCTGCCAACTGATCGGCGTCCATTTCGCCGAGGCCTTTGTAGCGTTGGATCGGCTCTTTCCAACTGCGTCCTGCTTTCCGCAAAGCAGCAAGCTGGCGATGGAGTTCGTCTTCAGAATAGGTATAGATGAACTCTCGTCCTTTTCGCCCCTTTCCAGCCACTTCAATCCGGTGTAGAGGAGGAACGGCCGCATAAACTCGTCCTGCTTCGACCATCGGACGCATATAGCGGAAGAAGAGTGTCAGGAGAAGCGTACGAATATGCGCTCCATCAACGTCCGCGTCAGTCATCAAAATGACTTTGCCGTAGCGAGCCTGTTCAAGGTCGAAGGTACGTCCAGAACCGGCGCCGATCACCTGAATAATGTTCGCGCATTCAGCATTAGCGAGCATATCGGCAGTCGAGGCCTTCTGGACATTGAGGATCTTCCCTCGAATCGGAAAAAGCGCCTGGTACTGTGAATTACGTGCTGCCTTTGCGGTTCCAAGCGCCGAGTCGCCCTCGACAATAAAAAGCTCGGTCTGTTCGACATCTTCTGCTCGGCAATCTGCAAGTTTTGCAGGAAGAGAAGAAGTCTCCAATGCGTTTTTACGACGGGAAATTTCTTTGTGAATGCGCGCAGAGACACGCGCTTTCATTTCTCCAACGACTTTGTCCAAAAGTGCGCTGGTTTGCTGCTTATCGTCGCGCTTGGAGGAAGCAAATTTCGCCTCGAGCCAGTCGCCGACCACGCGGGCAACAACTGAACGAATCTGCGGCGTCCCCAGAATTTCCTTTGTTTGCCCCTCAAACTGAGGTTCAGGGAAACGAACAGTGACAACCGCGGTCAAACCAGCTAATACGTCGTCTTTCTCAGGACGACCGTCCTTAGCCGAAACTTTCAGTTTGCGCGCATTCTTATCGACCTGGGCGCGAAGTACCTTCAAAACGGCCTGTTCAAAGCCCGCAACGTGGGTTCCGCCCTTAGGCGTTGCGATGATGTTAACGAAGGATTGAAGCTGTGCCTCGTAGCCAATCCCCCATCGCAGAGCACAGTCAACTTCACACGTGCGTTCAGTTTCAACGGCCTTCAAATGACCGCTTTCAGGATCCAAAGCTTGCACGGTTTCCGTAAAGGTACCTTCACCTTGGATGTGCCAGGTATCCGTCACAGGGCCATCAGTAGCGAGCCAATCAACAAAATCGACAACGCCCCCGTCGAAACGGAATGATTCGTGAATCGTTTCTTCGCCGCGTTCATCAAAGCAATTGATCGTCAGACCAGGAACCAAGAAAGCCGTTTGGCGGGCCCGGGCAAGAAGAGTGTCCCAGGTAAAGCCTTCATCTGAAGGGAAAATCTGATAGTCCGCCCAAAAACGAACTCTAGTGCCAGTCTTTTTCTTTGAGACTTTAGCGATCGTCTTCAGGCGAGACTCATCAGTAAAGCTTGGAAGGGAGAGTTCGGGGTGCGCTGACGAGAATCATCGAATTCGCCGGGCTCTCCTCGCCTGAAGCACATTTGCCAAGTCTTACCACCGCGGTCGACCTCGACGTCCATTCGCGCCGAAAGAGCATTTACAACAGAGGCACCGACACCGTGGAGACCGCCCGAGGCAGCATAGGAGCCGTTTCCGAACTTTCCACCCGCATGAAGCTTGGTGAAGACGACTTCCACGCCCGAAAGGCCAACTCCGGGGACCTCGTCTACGGGAATACCACGACCGTTATCCGCGACCGAAGCCGAATGGTCAGGATGCAAGCGCACATCGATCGTGTCGCAGTAGCCTTCCCAAGGCCTCGTCGACCGCATTATCAATAATCTCCCAGAGGCAGTGCATGAGTCCACGGTGGTCGGTCGATCCGATGTACATGCCGGGGCGCTTACGAACGGCCTCGAGTCCTTCGAGAACCGATAGATGCCGTGCGGAGTAGTCTGAGGCTTGGGTTTCACTCACCCAGACAGTGTACGAAGTGCATCGGTCAACTCAGACGCTCACGCACCGAAATCGACAAATTGTGATACGTTTCCAGATTTCGGCCGTTGGCAGAAAAAGCCATTTTTTGCTTCTTGATCGACTTTAACGTGGTCTTATAGATGCATGGATACCGTAACAACTGAGAATGCACGACAGACACTTCCCCCGATTCTGACCGCTCAAGATCGTTGTGATCAATGCGGAGCACGCGCGTGGGTGCGAGTCACTCTTGCTACGGGAACGCTAAACTTCTGCGCGCATCATGCCAATCAGCATCTCGATGCAATTGCCCCGAAGGCCCTCGACATTATTGATGAGCGCAATTACTTCACACAAGGATCCTGACTTTCTAGGGGCTATCCCCTATCATTGGAACGACAATCCCTTCCAAGGAGGAAACAAACATGGGTCTGTTTTCACGACCAAAGCCGGCCGAAGAGGCCCCACTCACCCCACCGATCAGCCAGGAACGTCTGATCGACCTCTTTAAAGAACGCGGGTGGCACTACTTCGTAGATTCCGATGGTGACCTTGGCGGCACGTGGGACGACGACCAGTTCTACTTCATGCTCCGAGGCGAAAACAAGGAAATTCTTCACATTCAGTCCCTGTGGCACCTCTCGGTCCCCATGGAGAAGCTCGAAGAAGCACGCGCATTCATCCGCGAATGGCACCGCACGAAGTTGTGGCCGAAGGCGTACCACCGCATTAACGATGAAGGCGTAGTCCGCATCTTCTGCGAAAATTCAATCGATTGGGAACATGGCGCAACCGACGCACAGATCAACCAGCAGGTCAGCTGTGCTCTTGGAACCGCTTCCGAGTTCTACCGTGAGCTGGGCGCAGCTCTGGGAATGTGACACAAAGGAGACGTCAATATGGGTTGGTTCAGCAGCAGTGAATCTGGCGATTCCGTACGCCCCATTTCGAAAGAACGCATCGAGAAGATTTTCGATGGCCAGGGCTGGTACTACGGTCGCGATGATGACGACGACGTATGCGGCCGCTGGGACGGCGCACCGTTCTTCTTCCTCTTCATGGGACAGATGAATGAAATCCTGTCCGTGACTTCGCGCATGGCAGAAGAAGTTCCCATGGAACAAGAAGCAGAGCTCAACGGTGTCATCGAAGACTGGCACCGCGATCGTATCTGGCCGAAGGCCTTCTATGCTCCCACCGACGATGGCACCCTGCGCGTGATGACAGAGGTCAACGTCGATTACGAGCATGGAGCAACCGACGCCCAGCTGCTTCAGCAGATCAACTGCTCGATCGCCACTCAGCTTTCTCTCTACGATCACATTCGTGAGACGCTGGGCATCGAGAAGGAAGAGGACGACTGATCGTCTTTTGCGCTCGTAGAGCAATACTTAAGTGGCCGGGACCTATCAGGTCCCGGCCACTTAAGTTTATAAACGGCTCTATCAGTCCAAGTAGTCGCGCAACACCTGCGAACGTGAGGGATGACGCAGCTTGGACATGGTCTTCGACTCAATCTGGCGGATACGCTCACGCGTGACACCGTAGACCTTACCGATCTCATCAAGAGTCTTCGGCTGGCCATCTCCCAAGCCGAAACGCATAGAAACAACCCCTGCCTCACGCTCAGAAAGCGTATCGAGGACACGGTGAAGTTGTTCTTGCAAAAGCGTGAAGGACACTGCGTCTGCGGGGACGATTGCTTCGGAGTCCTCAATCAGATCGCCAAATTCGCTATCGCCGTCTTCACCCAAAGGAGTGTGCAAAGAAATAGGTTCGCGACCGTACTTCTGGACCTCGACGACCTTCTCCGGTGTCATATCCAGTTCCTTCGCCAATTCTTCAGGAGTGGGTTCACGGCCAAGATCTTGAAGCATCTGACGCTGAACGCGCGCGAGCTTATTGATGACTTCAACCATGTGGACAGGGATGCGAATGGTTCGCGCCTGGTCCGCCATAGCACGCGTAATTGCCTGGCGAATCCACCACGTAGCGTAGGTCGAGAACTTGTAGCCCTTCGTGTAGTCGAACTTCTCAACTGCGCGAATCAGACCCAGGTTTCCTTCCTGAATCAGGTCCAAGAATTGCATACCGCGTCCGGTGTAACGCTTCGCAAGCGAAACCACAAGACGCAGGTTGGCCTCGAGGAGGTGGTTCTTTGCCTGCTGACCATCTTGAGCCAAAATATGCAGCTCACGGCGTTCGCGAGAGCTCTTCTCATTCGAACTTGTCTTGAGGATTTCCTCAGCGTAGAGACCGGCTTCAATACGACGAGCAAGATCAACTTCTTGTTCGGCGTTGAGCAGGGAGACCTTACCGATTTGCTTGAGGTAGTCCTTCACCGGGTCGGCCGTTGCGCCAGCGACGGTAACCTGCTGGACTGGTTCATCTGTTTCATCCGAATCAGAAACGACGAATCCACCCTTCGAACGAAGTTCAGCAGCGCTCTGCGGCTTCGAATCTTGGTCATGTGCAGAAGACTCATCATCTTCAGAATCTTTGTCTTCTACGTCGTCATCGTCACTTTCGATCTCGGGATCTTCCAGATCATCGACATCGGGTTCAATGTCTTCGACTTCTTCGAGATCGGCGTCTTCGGTGATGTCGCCTTCGAGTTCCTCATCGTCTTGCGCGGGTACGACTTCTTGAGGAATTTCTTCGACCTCAGCTGCCTTCTTGCGCGTGCGCTTCGCGTGCTTGGGAGCCTCTTCCGCGCCTTCAGTTTGCGCGTCCTTCGCCGCCTTCTTGCGGGTTGCGCGAGGCTTCTTCTCTGCTTCAGGCTTCGCTACTTCTTGCTCTTGAGCCTTCTTTGTGGTGCGGCGCTTCTTCGGAGCGGCTTCCTCTGCTTGTGCAGGAGACTCTTCTCGAGCGGCCGTTGCCTTCTTTGTCGCGCGGCGCTTCTTTGGGCGCAGTCTCCTCCGTCTTTACGGAAGCATCATCCTTTGAAGCCGCAGTTTTCCTAGCCTTCTTTGCTGTCGCTTTCTTCGGCGTGGCAGTCTCTTCCATTTCTACAGACGTCTGTGTAGCCTGAGACGAGCGCCGCGTACGAGTTGCCTTCTTCGACTGAGTGGGTTCAGCTTCAGTATCGCGAGCGCCGGTAGCGCGGGATGGAGACACTCGAATCCCTTTCATGGGTGGACAAAATTAGCCGCCAATCCACTGGACGGCGACATACTGCCTACAATTATAACTGTCAGACCTTGACGTGCGCAGCTCGAAAGGCAAGACAAAATGCGTTCTTACGCGGCGTGACCATCAAAACGCCACGAAGACGTCATCACCGGGCACGGCGCATCGAGCAGAATTTCTGTTGCAGTATTGCCAATTGTTGTCCGTTGTGAACCGCCGGGTCGCAATCCGATAACGATCATGTCAGCGTCAAGAACACGTGCGTATTCCAAGACTGTTTCAGACATTGACATGTCCCTCCGGCAACGCTTGACTTCAAAGGAAACTTCGGTTCCCTCTAAGCGTTCCCACAGGTGGGCTTCGGCAGTATTTTCGTCTGAGAACGTCCCACCGCAATCGTGCGAAGCTACGACAATCATGAGAGATGTTCGCATCCACGATGCCACGCGAACAGCTTCGTCCAAGGCAGCATCCGATTCACGATTCCCGTAATAGCTCACAACAATTGCCACAATCGTTCTCCTCACGTTTTCTCTCATGATAAACATGAGCGCTAGGTAGCGTATGAATGTTTTATAGACTGGGCACATGAGCGTTTTGAGCGAGCAACTACTTTCTTTAGCACCTCGAATTGAGGAACGAAGCCACAGTATTTTGGCCGAGCTCGCAAACTCGATTGCCCCCTCTGAGCAGGTCACTCCCCTGCTGGAGATTTGCCATAAGAGCCTTGAAGAAGGTAAGCGTTTCCGCGCTTTCCTTGCTTTTGTTGGTGGCAGCCTCTTCACTCATGCTCCCATTGAGACTTTACCTTTGGATGATTTAGGCGCCTCACTTGAGCTCTACCAGGCAAGCGCACTCGTCCACGATGACATCATCGACCACGCCCCCACGCGGCGCGGTAATCCCTCCGCGCATGCGGCTTTTTCCTCCTACCATCGTTCTACCCATTTCCGAGGCGATAGCGAAGACTTCGGAATCAGTTCCGCGATCCTTGCCGGAGATCTTCTCTTCTCTGCCGCTGAATCCGCGATGATTCGTCAGTGCGAGAACTTATCCCATTACCGCGATCCCGTCATGCAGCTCTACGCGCGCATGCATGCCGAGGTTGCTATTGGTCAATTTCTCGACATTTCCGCCGAGCAGCGTCCCCTTGATATCAATGATTCCGAGGCAATTAATGCCTCAACCGCATTGACCATCGTTTCCCATAAAGCTGCCAACTATTCAGTTGTCATTCCAGCAACTTTGGGTGCCCTCGCTATGGGCGCTTCTCCCCTTGACGCAGATGCTCTCGGTATGGTCTTGGCTCCATGGGGTCACGCCTTCCAACTCCGCGATGATGAATTAGGCGTATTTGGAGATCCACAGATCACTGGCAAGGGAGCAGGCGATGACCTGCGCGAAGGAAAGAGAACATATCTACTCGCACTGACCTGGCAAAACGCAAGTACAAGCGAACGTGAAACTCGCGCGCGGCCTCGGCAATCCTGAGATGACTCACCACGAGCTTGATGAGCTGCGAGATATTGTCGCTCGCAGGGGACGTAAACTGCACGAAGAAGTAATCTCAACCTTCGAAGCACAGGGATTCTTAGCCCTCGAATCCAGTCGCTTCACTCCCGAGCAGCGCGATACCCTCTCTCAGGTTGCAGCGATGCTCATCAAACGCTCAAAGTGACACAAACAGTCGTTTGCCGCCCCCGCTTAGAAAGCCAAAGCAGAAGCAATACGGTTCACCCGATGATGACGCCCGCCCAGAAGCGCCTGCATCGGAGTTTCTCCCAGTTCATCATGCTCGGTGTACAGCCACTGCGCAGCCTCTTCAGGGGAAAACCCGCCATCGGACAAGAGCGTGAGCGTGCCCGGAAGGTTATAGAGCGGCTCATAACCGTCTTTCCCCTTAATCAGAATTTCCTGAGGAATTCCAGTTTCACCTGCAGCGTTGGTGTACTGGAAAAGAATGTGGTCACGAATCAGTTGCTTCACGCGGCGCGGTTCAATGCCAAGCTTTCGAGCTACCTCATCAACGGAATACAGGGCAACGGTTTCACTCATGGCTTTATGATATCGCGCCCTTAGCTGGCAGTGCTTCGCTACGGCGCGCGGGATATCGTGAGCACATTCCCTGAAATCTCCAGTAAAATCGCACTGATGACTTCTGAGACGGAATTTGAACCCGACAACCGCAGTGATGAACACATCGACGCTGACGGTCAAGACTCATCTATGCCCGCTGATCCCTTGATCGGCTTACTTGTAGATGATCGCTACAGGATTCAGGCACGCCTTGCCCGAGGCGGAATGGCGACCGTATATATCGCCCATGACGAGCGCCTTGATCGACCTGTCGCCCTCAAAGTCATGCATCCTCACTTAGCTGAATCAGCGGACTTCGTCGCTCGATTCCGCCGCGAAGCTCGCGCGTCCGCGCGTATTGTGTCCCCCGGAGTTGTTTCCGTATTTGATCAAGGTGTCATCCACGGCCAGGGCTTCTTGGTGATGGAGCTCATCGATGGGACTAACCTGCGCGCGCTGCTACAGGCGCAAGGCGCCTTTACGGTTTCACAATCATTGCAGTACACGCAAGATATCCTCGAGGCATTGCGCGCCGCCCACCGTGTTGGCGTCATCCACCGGGATATCAAACCAGAAAATGTTCTTGTTCCCAGTGAGGGGCCCGTCCGCGTCACCGATTTTGGTCTTGCACGCGCGGCATCCGAAGTCTCGATGTCCACGACCGGCTCGATGCTCGGAACGGTTGCCTACATGGCGCCCGAAATTGCGACAAGTGGTGTCTGCGACGCACGAACCGACATTTATGCCGTAGGCATCATGCTCTACGAAATGCTTACCGGTGAGGTTCCGTGGCAAGGTGAAACAGCCATGCAAATGGCCTATCACCACGTCAATGACTCCGTTCCCCTTCCCTCAGAATTCGAACCCTGGATCCCTCGTGAGCTTGACGATCTTGTCGCAGCGCTTGCTGCGAAGGACCCCGAAGATCGTCCTTTAGATGCTCAAGAGGCTCTTGATCTTCTACTACGCGCACGAGCATCCATCCCAGCTGAGATTGCCGGTAAACGCGCTGAAATCGAAGCCGGAGAAGAGGATGGCGAGCACAAAACAGCTGCGCTGGGCCTCGTTGAACTCACCGCTCCCCTGCCAGCACAAAAGCTTCCCGCGACGTCTCAGGCTATTGTCCATGTCTCCGGTGGGGTAACGCAGGTGGCTCACCGAAAGACGCGCCGTAGCCGTTTTGGCAAGTTCGCGGCGTTGATCGTGTCCCTCCTTATCGTCGGCGTCATCGGCGGATTGTGGTGGTGGCACGAATACGGGCCGGGTTCATATATCACTATGCCGGTCACCGATGGCCGCACGGTTACCGATGTGGAGAATGATCTACGCACGCTACACCTTAAGTTCCAAGAGCGCGAGGACTTCTCCGATACTGTCCAAACAGGAATCGTTATTTCAACGACTCCAGGCAGCCAAGACAGAGTCCACAAGCGCGCTGAGGTCCTCGTCGTCGTATCAAAGGGCGTCGATATGCGGACTGCGCCGAACCTGAAGGGAATGGCGACTGACGCTGCGAAGAATGCCCTGACAAGCAGCGGTCTTGCCGTTGGAAATGTGACCGAGGACTGGTCAGAGGATGTCGAAAAGGGCAAGATTATTTCGCAATCAGTCGAGGCCGGTTCCTCTATTCGCCACGATACGAAGGTTGACTTTGTTGTCTCTAAGGGACGCGAACCCCTGAGCGTACCGGCTCTTGGCGGTAAGAGCGCCGAAGAAGTTCGACAGACCCTGGAATCGATGGGCTTGGTTCCTGAAGCGACGGAAGCGTTCTCATCGACGGTTGCCCAAGGAACCGTTATTTCCCAAGAAACCGCTGCCGGAACAACCCTTCACCGCGGGGACAAAGGTGCAATATACCGTGTCCAAGGGACCCGAAACCGTCGAGGTGCCCACCGTTCAAGGTTTACAAGAAAGCCAAGCACGTTCGGCTCTCGAGGCAGCTGGTCTACAGGTACGCGTTGAACGATTCATGGGTGGCCTTTTTGGAACCGTGCGTTCCTCGAACCCCGCAGCTGGAACCGTTGTTCCTCGTGGCACTACCGTGACTTTGACGATCGTCTAAAACACCACTACCACCAGTTTGGGGGAGGAACCAACGGTTCCTCCCCCAAACTTTATGCCGGTGTGAAGTGCTCAGGTCAGTGAGCCTCACTCTTTCTTCAAATACTCAGCGACTTGGAAAGCCATTTCCAAGGACTGCTGGTGGTTCAGACGCGGATCAACCAAAGTTTCATAGCGATCACGAAGAGCTTCTTCATCAAGCTGCTCAGATCCGCCCAAGACCTCGGTGACATCATCTCCGGTGAGTTCAACGTGAATACCACCCGGAACCGTCCCGACCTGGCGATGCGCCTCGAAGAAGCCCGTGACTTCGTCCATGATCGTTTCGAAACGGCGAGTCTTGTAGCCGGTAGACGAGGTAATCGTGTTCCCGTGCATCGGGTCGGTCACCCAGGTCACTGGACGACCATCAGCCAATTGTGCTTCGAGCAGCGGCGGAAGAACTTCGCGAATCTTATCCGCACCCATCCTGGTAATGAAGGTCAGTCGGCCTTCCTCACCGTCAGGGTTCAGACGGTCGATCAGACGGCACATATCTTCTTTAGTTGTCGAAGGCCCAAGCTTAACGCCAATCGGGTTGCGCACATGGGAAAGCAACTCAACGTGTGCATCGTCTGCTCCACGCGTGCGCTCACCGATCCATAGGAAGTGTCCCGAGGTGTTGTATGAGTCCCCTGTTCTTGAGTCAATACGAGTCATTGCCGATTCGTATTCAAGAAGCAGAGCCTCGTGCGAGGAGAAGAGATCGACGCTGCGCATCTGCGCTGCAGAACCTGCACCAGCGGCCTCGAGGAACTTGACCGCGCGGTGGATCTCCTCGGCAAGGGTTTCATAGCGCGCATACGCCGGATTCGCAGTGAATCCCCTGTTCCAATGGTGCACCAGACGCAAATCAGCGTAACCACCACGCGTAAATGCGCGAATCAGGTTGAGCGTCGAGGCGGCATGGTGATAGAGGTCAAGCAAACGCGAAGGATCTGGTTCGCGCGATGAAGGCGTAAATTCGAAGGAATTCACCGCATCACCGCGGTAAGAAGGAAGCGTTACTCCATCCCGTGTTTCCATATCAGCCGAACGAGGCTTTGCGTATTGCCCCGCAATCCGTCCGATCTTGATCACAGGCAGCGACGCTCCGTAGGTCAAAACAACTGCCATCTGCAGGAGCGTTTGGATCTTCAAACGCAGGTGGTCGGCAGTGGCCTCGGCAAAGGTCTCTGCGCAGTCACCGCCGGTGAGCACAAAAGCTTCACCGCGCGAGGCCGCGCCCAATCCGGCGCGCAAATCATCTACTTCACCGGCGAAAACCAGGGGTGGCTGGCAACGGAGCTCAGCAAGAACCGTGCTAAGCGCATCCTCATCAGGATACGTGGGCTGTTGAAGCGCCCGTCTCAGACGCCATGCTTCCCAAGGCGCAGCGTCTTCGTTAGCCGTGGGTGCAAAGAGGTCAGGTGCGCCGGGGCGCAGCGAAAAATCGCCGCGCCCCGGATGAGTAGAGAAACTCATGGTCACTGTGCCGGAGCCAAGGGCTGACCGAGTTCAGCGAGCAGAGAAGTAAACCACGGCTGAGTAATATCGAAGGGCTTACCGCCGGCAATACGCGGGAACGCGATGGCTGCAAGCTTGTCACCGTTCTCTTCATCCTGGCCGATGACGCCACTCTCGCCGCGCAGCGCACACTCGACTGCCAGGTCACACATCTGCTTGATCAGAGCAAGGTCTTCTTCGTGGGCTGCAGCCGCGCGAGAGTAGTAACCCGACTTCTGAACCATGACCTTTTCGGCGCCGATGAGAGCCGCAAACTTACGAGCGAACCACTGGCCGGGGTTGATGGTGTCAAGCTTGACGTGGCCGAAGGGATCGCGCTGAACCTCCTCGCCATTGGCTTCCATCTCGGCAATGATTTCAGGCAGGCCAGCACCCTCGGAGAGGAAGATGTTGACGTTGCCCTGCTCGTCCATGATTGCCTTCAGACGTGCAGCTTCCCCGGCAATATCCAATGCTGCCTCGGGAACGTAGACGCCGTGGACATCCCAGCGCTCGCGGGTGAGTCCCAGTGAAGGTGCCCAGCGCTTCGTCTGGAGCAGCTCATGGTAGCGACGTGCGGTTTCTGCGGTCAGGTAACCACAGTTGCGGCCCATGCACTCGTGGACGATGAGCATACGGGGGTTCGAACGGTGCTCGCCGATCACGTTGAATGCGAAGCGTGCGCCCTCGTCTGCTGCCGTCCATGCACCCAAGGACTGACGGATCGGAATCACGTCATTATCGATGGTCTTGGGCAGACCGACGACGGTCAGTTCGTAGTTGTGCTCATGCAGGTAGGCAGCGAGATCTGCAGCGGTCGTGTTCGTGTCATCGCCGCCAATGGTGTGCAGGACATCGACGCCATCCTTGCGCAGCTGTTCAGCAGCGAAAGCAAGCGGATCGACGCCTTCTTCAACGAGGCCGCGCTCCACAAGGTTCTTGGCGTTGGTCAGCTTGACACGAGAGTTACCGATCGAAGAGCCGCCGAACTCACGCAGAACCGCTGCGTCACGACGTCCTTCTTCATCAACGACAACGTAGTTGCCGGTGAGCAGGCCATGGTAGCCGTACTGGTAGAGGATGATTTCTACTTCGGGAGCGACCTGGGTGTAGCGCTCAATGAGATCACCAACAGCGGCCGAAAGACAAGGGGCAAAGCCACCAGCGGTCAAGAGGGCAACACGACGAACCGTCATGGGTAAACCTTTCAGTCTTCTTCGCGCACATCAAAACGATCTGCGCCACGTACTTATCTTATCGAGTGCGGGATTACTTCGCTTTATCGGTCCATGAGAGGTGACAAGCGTGCAACTCCGGCTTTGCTCAGTTTTCTTCCTCGTGAAGTTCTTCCTCCGTTGGAGTCGGAACTTCAACGTCGGGGGCAACTCGCCCGCCGGGTGCAGTCTTTCCATTCGAAGGCACAGGTCCGTCGAAAGCGCCTTCTGCAGCAAGCTGGGCCTTGACATCCGCGGCGTACAGGTCGACGTATTCCTGTCCTGACAAAAGCATGAGGTTGTACATGATTTCATCGGTGATGGCACGTAGGACAAAACGATCGCGGTCCAAGCCCTTGTAACGACTGAAGTCGAGGGGTTCGCCGATCACCATGCCGATATTGGTTCGCGAAGGAATCTTCTGCCCGATCGGCTGAGCCGCATGTGTTCCGATCATCGCAACGGGGATGACGGGCGCTCCGGAAAGCAGCGCCAATCGCGCAACTCCGGTCTTCCCACGGTAAAGGCGCCCATCTGGGACTGCGCGTTCCCTCAGGATAGATCCCGAACAGTTCGCCTTCGCCAAGACGCTTGAGGCCCGCTTTAAGCGCGGCTTCAGAGGCTCGACCACCACTGCGATCAACAGGAATGGTGCCGACGGCGCGCATAAATTCCTTCGTTGCCCAGCCCTTGAGCCCGGTCCCGGTGAAGTAGTCAGCCTTGCCCATAAAGACAACCTCACGGTCAATCATCATAGGGAGAAAAACTGAGTCCCACACGGCATTATGGTTCGATGCCAAGATCGCGGGGCCTGTCTCGGGGATGTTCTCTTTCCCTCGAATCCAGGGCCGGTAAGCAGCTTTGAGAATCGGAGTGCCCGTCAGCTTTAAGGCTTGATACAGACCCATGTTTCCTCCACCGGTGTCAACCGCTAGCATCGTCGGTATGGTCAATGGTTCTACTGTACAGCCCGAGCCTAGTTTCCGCAATGGTTCCACGGTGGTTGGAGTCTGCATGGCTCGTCGTCGACCTTGAAACGACGGGGCTCGGTGCCAAGGACTCGATTATCGAAATCGGGGCCGTGATCTACGAAGAGAAGCAGGTTGTTGATAGCTTTTCGGCTCTCGTCAATCCTCACCGTCCCCTCCCGGCGTTTATTACTTCTTTGACGGGATTAAACGATGAGGTCCTCGCACAAGCTCAGGATTTACATGCGGTATTCCCGCGTTTTAGCAGCTGGATTGAAGTGGCGTGTCAAAAACGGAAGATTGCAGGATTAATTGCCCATAATGTCGCTTTTGACTGGGGTTTTCTGGTCCGCGCCCAGAACCAGTGCAGCTGTAGTCTTCCTCAACTTCCCCCCTATGACACCTTGTCTTTAGCTCGCTATGCTTTGCCGAAACCAGCAGTTGAAAACCACCGATTAACAACCTTGCGTGAACACTTTGAATTGGGAGGCGGCCAGCATCGTGCATTAGACGATGCGCTAGCCACAGGCCTTCTCTTTTACGAGCTATCTACCCTCATCGATGAGCAGGGAAAACAACCTTTGGACTTTGCTTCCCCTGCCTATCCTCTAGTCCCTTCAGACCAACCTACTCTTTGAGCGCTTAGCGGCGAGCGCGCAGTAATTCGGCGAGGTTCTCTTGCAGCTCTTGAGGATCGAGAGGTGCGCTCACAATTCGGCTAGCACCAGCCCAAGTCGCGAGCCATTGATCCTGCGGACGCGCAGTGAGCATGAGGATCGGCGGAAGGTTCTCACGGGTATTTGCCAGTTCTTTAGCGACCGACATACCACCTTCTTTTTGTGTCTCTCCATCAAGCACGAGGACGGCAATATCGTGGGAATCGACAAGTTCAAAAACACCGAAAGAGGTGGCAGCCTCAAGCCATTCAATGGGAGCAGTATCTTTCGAGGCCTTGAATCCGACGCCTGTGATCACTGCCTGGCGAGTGGACGAATTATCACTGAATACCAAGACCTTCACAGGCGTTTCACTCACGATGCGCTCCTCAACGCTAAGAAATCGTTACTCAGGGTATTCTAACCACTTTTGAATGCGGAAGTGGGGAGTTGGTTTTCCAACTCCCCACTTGCTCTGTCTTCAGGCGACAGGCGGCCTTTGCCGCGAAAATTTACTTCGCGGGAATCACCGCGATAATATCCACGACAACTGCCTGAGAGGCCGCGCCTTGAGCTGTGTTTCCTGCGCCGACAAGAAGTACACGTGAACCAGCGGTGAAGTCGACGAGCTGGTTCCCCTGCGCAACAGTCGTGACTTGACCGCCAGCCTCGCTCCAACTGGATTGAGTCTTGCTATCGGCACCGAAAGTGGCACCGACTGCCTGGTAAACAACGGTCGAGCCGATAGTGACCTTCTCGCCCTTGCCTTCAGCGATGACGATCTTGGCGTCTTCAGTAGGGGCACTTTCACCGAAAGTGATCTTCGGTTCACTTCCCAAGTCGCCGGTCACGGTAATACCTGCGGGAAGTTCATTTCCAGTAGGTGTTGCCTTGGTCAATGCCGAAAGTGTCTGAGGGGTTAACGGTACCCAAGATATCGACGACGAAGACCAAATCAGCGTTTGCCGGAATCGACGAACCTGCACCTTTAGCTCCGTATCCCCACTGTGACGGAATAACGAGTTCAACGCGGTCACCGACGTGTGCTTCAGCAAGGCCGTACTTCCAGCCCTTAATAACCTGATTCAGACTGAAGGCAATCGGGGTGCGTCCATCAGCGAAGGAAGAGTCAAAGACCGTTCCATCCTTGAAAAGAGCACCCGCGTAGTTCACCTGAACGATGTCATCCAAGCCGACAGTCGCGCCATTACCCTGGTGCAGGGTTTTCACCAGAATGGCGTCACCGACCGATCCTGATCCGGCCTTAATTTCCGGCTTTTCACCGAATCCCCCGGTAACCTCGGGAAATTTCCTTGACCGGAGCGATCAACCTTCGGCGCATCTGTTGAAGATGAAGCCGACGAAGACGCGCTTGTTGAAGCACTCGCCGAGGCCGATTGGGAGTTCTTGGATTGCCCCGAGCAGGCACTCAGTGCCAGAGTGCAGCTCAGTAGCAGGGCACCGAAAACAGAAAGCTTCTTCACTTTTCTCCGATCAGGCGAAAGATTCGCCGCATGCGCAGGTGTTCTGCGCATTGGGGTTGTCAATGGTGAATCCCTGACGTTCGATGGTGTCAGAGAAGTCGATCGTTGCTCCCGCCAGGTAGGGAACGCTCATGCGGTCAACGACAACCTCAACGCCGTCGAAATCGCGAACGGCATCACCATCAAGCAAACGATCATCAAAGTAGAGCTGGTAGATGAGTCCGGAACAGCCTCCGGGTTGGACCGCGACGCGCAGGCGAAGGTCATCGCGGCCTTCCTGCTCGAGAAGGCTCTTGACCTTCTGTGCGGCGACATCAGTCAAGATGACCTCGTGGGTTGCAGTCTCAGTGGTGTTCTCAGACATGCTGCTCCTTCATGTGTTGGGTTTGCAGTAATGGTTCTAGCCTACGGCTAGTCATGGATTGACGCCATTTTCTAAGCTGAGAGCGAGGACTCATTTAATTCACCCATGTTCGCGCGGCTCGCTGGCCGAGAGCTTCAAAATCCTCATTTTCGTCAGTTAGCACTCCGTGGATGCCCCATTCGGCTCGCTCATGAGCCGAAAGCGATGAACTCCGAGCAACTGCCAGAACGGGAAGCGCAAAATGTGCCGCGGCCTCGGTAAGCGTCGGAAGCGTCGACTCAGCAAGGAGCGGAGAGTGCAGTTCGGGCTCAAGAATGATCACGAGGTCGACCTCAGCAAGAAGGGATTGAAGATGCGTATGGTAGGCAAGGAAATCCCCATCAGAGATCAGCCTTCCTCCCAAGGCTGAGATCACAGCACCTGCTCCCCCGCTTGCTCCTGATCCTGCGATCCGCCCCGGCTCCACTAACGAGGCCGGCTGACCTTGAAGGGGAAGATACGGTTGTGCAACTTGGTGCAAGAGGCGCATCCATTGGCGACTAAAGTCCGCATCTGCATCGCTTCGCAGCGTCAGGTCGGGATTAAGAGCAAGCGTCGACGAGGGACCAAAGAGAGGCCTCGCACTCGAAAAAGCAGCGTAGAAATCGCCGCGCCTGCACAATACTCGTGACTGCTCGATCGCGGAGAAAAACCAACGGTCGAAGTCAGAATAATCCGCGCGACTGAGCCCTGAAAGCCCCTCGAGAAAGGCGACTCCCCCGTCGGTCTGCGCGAGATGCCCACCTTCCAAAGCAGGAGTCTTTCCTGCAAGAATCGCGTCGCGATAGCGCGCGCCTAAAACTCTTAGGTCCGCCTCCTCGGCAGTTGAAAGCACTGCAATACCCGCGTGGGAACGCATGGCCTCGACAAAGGCGCGCCCAGGGCCAAAGGGGGCACACTGCGTCTGCCAAGTCGGCGCAAGGGATTGAAAACCTCGCGCAAGTAAATCGAGGATGGGGAGAGGATTACGATCCCCTCCCCAATGCCCCGAAATTAGGAGTCGGCCCACTTACTTGCGCGCCAAGCGTGTGAGCACCAAGGCCTCGGCGAGCACAGCAGCTTTCAGGTCAGAGAGCGACTGAGACTCGTCCTCGGAGTGCGCGTTTGTCAGAGGATCCTCAACGCCAGTGACAACGACCTGCGCGTGGGGGAAGGTCTCTTGGAACTCTGAAATGAAGGGAATCGAACCGCCAACACCAATATTGACGGCCTGAACGCCCCAGGCATCAGTGAGAGCTTGCTTGACGACATGAGAAACCGGAGAATCGACATCGGCAAGGTAGCCAGGGCCAAGATCTCGATCAGAAATCTCCACGCGAGCACCGAAGGGCGCGTGCTCAAACAAGTGCTTCTCGATCGCTTCCATTGCTTGACGCGGGTCCACGCCGGGCACTGTGCGCATCGACAGACGGAAAGCGAACATGAGGAATGATCGTATTAGAGGAGTTCGCAACCGAAGTCGTATCGAATCCGATCAGTGACACCGAAGGCTTTGTCCACGTACGTGCTGCCAAATCACCGCTTCCGGCCAGGCGCACCTGATCGAGCATTCCGCTAGCTGCCCGGAATTCGTCTTCGGGCCAATCCACCTCGGCGTGGTCGTCGCCGCCCAGCCCCTCAACAACGATATTTCCGTCCTTGTCGTAGAGGGAGGAAACGAGCAGAGCAGCACAGGTGGCAGCATCGATCATTGGGCCGCCGAACATTCCCGAGTGAACCGCGTGATCGGCAATCGTCAGGTCAACGGTAAATGCGCAATTACCCCGCAAGCTGGTCGTTACTGCGGGTTCTCCAACCTTCCAGTTGTCAGAATCGGTGACGATAATGACGTCTGCCTCGAGCTGATCACGGTAGGTCTCAAGGAAGTGAGTGAAGGAGGGCGAACCGATCTCTTCTTCGCCTTCGATGTACACGACGACGTTCGCGCGCAGCTCCTTGCCCAGGAGGGACAAAGAACCAAGGTGAACGATGACACCTGCGCCGTCATCTGACGTGCCGCGACCATAAATACGATCGCCCTTGACGACCGTCTTCCAAAGGATCAGAGTGCCAACGTGCGAGGTCGCCCGTGGGCTGGACATCATGGTGCGCGTAGAGCAAAACCGTGGGCGCACCATCAATATGCGCAGAGCGTGCAAGAATTGCAGGCTTGCCCTGTACTCCCTCAGGAGTGGTCACCGAATGAATTTGGGCATCCAGACCCAGTGCCTCAAAACGAGAACGAATATGTTCAGCCGAGCGCTCAACGTCAGCGTTGTGAGAGGGATCGGAAGAAACCGAAGGGATCGCAACAAGCTGTGAAAGCTCGTCAACCAATTGTGGGAAGAGCGCGTCGAGGCGCTCACGAAGTTCGTCAATAGCCATGTATCCAAGCGTATCGCTTCTGAGGCGACCTGTATCAGTGCGCGGTTGAGGCCTGGTCAATGTGCCGATCGACTCTGCTATCTATTACCCTTAGAAGCGTGTTGAGTTCAAAGAAGTCAGAACCCGAAGAAACGCCTCAAACTCGCGCTGCGAGTGACCGTACAAAGAGCGGTCCGACTCCTACGCGCAAGGCTGCGCAGGCCCGTAATGATCACTCCTTGATCGTCGCTGATCGTAAAGCAGCAAAGAAGGCTGCACGTGAGCGCGCACGTGCCATGCGAGCTGAACGCGACCGCCTCGAGCAAGAAGCCTTGGTTACCGGCGATGAACGCTACATGCCTTTGCGTGACAAGGGCACAGTCAAGCGTTTTACCCGCGACTGGATCGACGCCCGTCGCTCGGCATCAGAATTCGTGTTCCCGGTGATGATCGTCTTTTTTGTCGTCTTCTTCGCGGTGTCGTTCTTCTCGTCAACTTCAGATCTTGCTCAGCGCGCACTCTTCATCGTCATGCTGATCATGTACGGACTGTTCTTGGTTGCAATCGTTGAGTCCACGATTGTCTGGCGAAAGATTAAGCGCAGGCTTGGTGAAGTTCACCCGCGCGAGAAGATCCCGCCCCGTATGTGGTTCTATGTTTTTTCGCGGGCAATTATGCTTCGCCCATGGCGTTCGCCTCGCCCGCAGGTTGCTCGTGGGCAGTTCCCAACGAGGTAACCGACATCTAGGTTTTTGAGTGGTGGGTATCAGCTGTTGCTGATACCCACCAGTTTTATCCACAGCCAGCACTCCTATCGGCGTTTTCCACAGGTTTGCTCAGCGCCCCGCAGCGCAGTAGTGCGCAAGCGCAGACTGATGCCATCACTCTTCACGAAAGGACCTTTCCGATGGCATCCCATTCTCTTGCGTCACTACCAACGAGCGGCCTGTACGGAGCTTCCGGTTGGATCGAAGACAATGGCATTTTGCAACTCATGCGTCCCTATGTTGACTCCCCCAGCATCTGTGCAGACTTTGCACGTTTTTCGGGTGTGAACGGACGTATCGCACAAGAAGTACGCCCACTTCTCCCCGTTGATAACCTTGCAGATCGTCAAAACAATGCACCGCCGCTCGATTTGTTCTTTGAGGCGGCATTTCGCCGATTCGCATGTACTCCTCGGAGGTTATCTGGTTCTTTCTCCGCGATGGGATGAACGAATGAGCATCGATTCCGTATACATCGAGGATTCCTCAGCTCGCGACTATCAGGACTCCCCTGGGCACTGATCTACGAAGATGGTGTGTGGGAACGCCTTCAAGAGCGATTGGGATTCGATGGCTATTGCAGGCCGGACGAATGCGAACCGATCGCGTGTATGGACGAGGCTCACGGTCCCGGTTGGTGGCTATGGTGGGACTGATGCGAGCTAGCAGGCGTGGCACAATGAAGGAATGCTCATTGAACTGACGGCCCTATCCGCACCAGATGACCCTCGTCTTGCCGATTACACCTCCATGACGGACGTCAACCTGCGTAAAAGTCTGGAAGTTGAGCGCGGCTTATACATGGCAGAATCCACGAACGTCATCATTCGCGCTCTTGAGGCAGGACATCGCCCACGGTCCTTGATGATGGCACCCCGTTGGCTCCCCGATCTTGAGCCACTTCTTTGAACACTTCCTCGGCGCAGCCGACGGCGGCGACACTCCCGTATTTATCGCTCCTGAAGAGCTACTCGAATCGATTACGGGATTTCATCTCCACCGCGGAGCGCTCGCGGCAATGCAACGCCCTGAGCTCCAAGCCGTCACTGAGCTGCTGAGTTCCTTGGGAGAAGGCCCCAAGCGTGTGCTGATCTTGGAAGACTTGGTCGATCATACGAACGTCGGCGCGGCTTTCCGAAGCGCTGCTGCTTTGGGCGCCGATGCCGTGCTCGTCACGCCGCAGTGTGCAGATCCTTTGTACAGGCGCTCAGTACGAGTATCCATGGGGACCGTGTTTCAAGTTCCATGGACCAGACTCGACAAGTGGCCGGCAAAAGATGAATTACACGCAGCAGGCTTTACCCTTGCTTCTCTTGCATTGAGCGATGATTCCGTAAGCCTCGACGAATTCATCACGATGCCGGCGATGACCGCACCAGACGCACGTCTCGCACTCATCATGGGCACCGAGGGCGACGGCCTCAAAAAGGCAACAATCGCCCAGACTGATTACGTTGTTCGAATTCCCATGATGGGTGGGGTTGATTCACTCAACGTCGCAGCAGCAAGTGCGGTTGCCCTGTGGGCAACACGCACAATTGGGAACTAAGCTCGCCCAGAAAGCTCAGAAACGATCTGAGCAATAACGTCGACGCACTCTTCCCAGCCGGCAACAGGACGCGTTGGATACCCTGCGGCCTTAACCGGATAGTCGTTGCCTGCCTCGTCAAGGCGATCGCCAATGAAGAGCATGTCCTGTGGGGCAATCCCCGTCATCTCAACAAGCTTTGCCATTCCATAGGCTTTGTCGATTCCACGACGGGTGATATCGACCGACGTTGAACCGCCTGCACGCACTTCAAGATCAGGAACATCCAAAGCAACAGCGTCCCGCAACTTACGCTTTTTGTCTCCACTGGGATCCCATGCGCGTTTCGCCTCGAGAGGAGCCTGCTGGCCAAGGGCAGAAAAAGTGATCTGTGATCCTCGGTCTTCGATGATCTCGCCCCATGGCTGTGCTTCCCACACTCCCTGTTCATGAGCGCGCAGGCGTAGCGACTTGATTGCACGCTCGCGTTCGTCCTGACTCAGATCATTCGCATAGACCTGATCCCAGTTGGAGTGATCTGCATTCCAGCGATAGTAACGCGTACCGCAGGTTGGCATGAGGTGAAGTTTCGAGAGCTGCTCGGAAGTTGCGTCCAGATTCTCCAGCAACTGTGCGCGAAATTGGCCGAACTCCCCACCTGAAATGACACACACAGGAACGACATCTAAAAGTGCGCGTAGTTGCTGAGCCATCGCAGATGGAAGCGCGGACTTCGAAGGAGCCAATGTGTCATCAAGGTCGAAAGCTACGAGGCGCACGCTATCCCCTATCGTGAGTTGGGCTCCGTAACAGGAGCGGTTGTTTCAGCCTCGTCCTCGCCAGGAGTCGGCAGGAGTCGAAGCATCACGAGTGAAGCAACAAGTCCTCCCCACACCAAAAGCACGGTGACGAGCATCATGATAATAGCAACGGCGTTCATGCCATCTCCTGATCAGTGGGGGTTGTCGAGGTGCGCTGAGGATGCGACCAGGGAACAAGAGTGAGAATCGCAGAGGCGATGAGGGCAATTTGCCACCGATCCCCATCCGAAGATCGTCACTAAGTAGGTCGCGTATTCGTCGTACCCATTTCGCAAGCTCTTAATCAGTGAAGAAATGAGCATGAATGTGAGAACGGCGGGAATAACGATTCCAACCAGAAAATCCCAAACGGGCGGGATCGCCGGGGCAGAAACGGAATTGAGGTGTCTGCGCAGCCCCGCCAGACGCGGACGAACAAGGGCAGTGAACAGCGTCATTGCGACCGCGCAACCAACGACACCGACGTTGTTGATGAAGTTATCGACGATATCGAGTGTGTTGAGTCCTGAACGGGTGCCGAACAGTGCCAGTGAAATCACCGTTGCCGGGATTCCCATGACCAGCGAGGCCTTAATTGGTTGCATCGCGAACTTGTCCTGGAGTGCGCCCGAAACGACCTGAAGCAGCGAGAGCAAGGAGGTGATACCCGCCAAGACAAGTGAGGAGAAGAAGAGAACACCGAAGAGAGGCCCACCGGGCATCATCGAAATAATCTTCGGGAATGTTACGAAGGACAGGATCGGACCCCTCAGTCCCTGAAGTTCAGAAACCGCAACTCCTTGCGTGTGAGCCATGAAGCCAAGGGCTGAGAAGACGCCGATACCTGCAAGAATCTCAAAGGAAGAGTTTGCAAATCCCGCGACCAGAGCGGTGCCGGTCACGTTCGACTTCTTCTTGAGGTACGAGGCGTAGGTCAGCATGATGCCGAAGCCGACGGAGAGCGAGAAGAAGATTTGCGCGAATGCTTCAATCCACACCTTGGAATCGGTCAAGGCACTCCAATTTGGTGTGAAGAAAGCGTTGAGCCCTTCAAGCGCACCGGGAAGGAAAAGTGCGCGCACAACGAGTGCCAAGAAGAGGACGACAAGCAAGGGAAGGAAGACCTTGTTCGCCTTCTCAACGCCCTTGGAGACGCCGAAAGGAGACAATCAGCAGGATGCACACCCACACAAGGAGGAGCGGCACAGAAACAGCTAGGACCGGCGTCCACGAAAATTCCTTGGATCCCACGGTTCCAAGGAAGGACGAAAGGAAGAAGGTCTTCGAATCGTTTCCCCAGGCCTCGTTGATCGAATAAACAACGTAGCTACTCGACCACGCGACAACAGCGGCGTAGTAGGTGATGATGACGAAACAAATAAAGACACAGAACCAGCCAAGGAATTCACCCTTGACGCTCATACGACGAAATGCCCACGGTGGCGTTCCACGGAACTTGTGGCCCACGGCGTATTCAAGCCACAGGATCGGGATACCGGCAAAAAGCAGGGCAACAAGGTAAGGAACAAGGAATGCTCCTCCGCCGTTGGTGTAGGCAACACCAGGGAATCGCCAAATATTGCCCAAACCAATCGCGGAACCGATTGCTGCCAGTAGGGAAACCAGTTTGACTGGTCCATGTATCGCGCGTGCGTCGTTTTGCAGTTGGTGCTGCTGTACTCATGTAGACGTTTCCTTCCCTTATACAGGGCCAAACCTAGTAACGTCTCATGCTCCGGGCAATTTTATTCCATCATGCGAAACGAACACGAATTGCTCGATATCCCCAGCAAACAGTGAAAACCGCGGTTACCACGCAAACAATAGAAGCACCGGCAGGCAGGTCCAAAGACCATGACACGTAGATTCCGACGATCGAGCTCAGGACACCGATAGTGATGGCTCCCCACATCATTGAATGCAAAGAGTTCATCAGCAAACGTGCACTAGCGGCTGGGGTAATGAGAAGAGCAAGGACCAAGATATTGCCGATGATCTGAACGGAAATCACGACTGCGCCAGCAACACTGATATAGACCAATAGATCCAGAGCCATTACCGGCAATCCAGAGACTCGCGCACTTTCCCGGTCAAGACTGACCGCAACGATCTCCTTATGAAAGAAGGCAAAGACTCCCAAGATCAGCGCGGATGCTACAAGCACAAAAGGTACTTCCGATGCTGGGATCCCCGTCAGTGAGCCGAAGAGGAAGTCCTGGAGAGAGCCAGCGTAGCCCGGAGCCCAGGAAATAATGACCAAGCCCAGACCAAAGGCTCCAACGAAGAGAACACCGATAATTGAGTCTTCCTTCAAACGCCTATTTTGCGAAAGAAGTGCAACGAGCACAGCAGTTCCAACGCCAGCAAGCGTTCCTCCCAGCACCAGCGATCCCGAGCAGACGAAGGCAATGGCAAGACCAGGGAATACGGAGTGTGCTACGGCATCTCCAATGAATGACATTCCCCGCAAAACAACATGGCAGCCAACTACTGCGCACACACATGCAGCAACACATGTAACAAGCACTGCACGCGGTAAGAAGGCTAAGGCAGGGTTCGTTAAATCGTTGAAAAAATCGATAATGCTCAGCACTCACATCACCCCGAGGACTTTCAGCAAGGGATTCGAGGGGCGAATATCAAAGGTACGCATCCACACCTGAGGATCTCGAATATCCTCCGGTTTTCCAGAGGCAATAACCGTCGAATTCAGTAAGAAAAGCCGATCGCACGCATCGATTGCCCCAAGAATGTCGTGGGTCGTCATGACAATTGCGCACCCCGTGCGCGCAAGCCCTTGAAAGACATCGATCAGGCTTTCTTGGGTGGGCATATCGAGTCCGGTAAAGGGTTCATCCAGCAATAGCAACTGCGGACGCAGCGCAAGAGCCCGAGCAACCAGAACGCGCTGGCGCTGACCACCCGATAGCTCACCAATGACTCGCTCCCCCAGCTGCGCCAAGCCAACCTGATGCAGTGCTTCTTCAACCGCACGATGATCATCGAGGCGAGCTCTACGTCCCCAACCAATCCGAGGAGCAAGCGCGCTCAGGACAGCTTGACGGATCGTAATGGGAAAATCCCATGCAAACTCATGACGCTGCGGAACGTAGCCGACTGCGCGGGGCTGTAGTGGTGCCCCCATTGAGGTGATGCGCCTCGAGCGAGATGGGATCGCACCAAGGATTGCGCGTAAAAGAGTTGTTTTTCCGGCGCCATTGGGACCAATCAGTGCGCAAAATTCTCCGGGAGCAACAGTGAGTGAGACCGATTTGAGTACCTCGCGCCCGGGGTAGGAGACATCAAGGTCACTAATGTCGAGGGCCGAAACAGCGTTCTCAGACTCCATCAGGCACCGCTTTCCGACCCGAAACCACGGCGAACTTCCTCGCGCGCCTCCTCAATCTGTGCCTGCGTTCTCTTTGTACGACGAGCAACAAGAACGAAGGTGATCACACCCAAGACAAGGCAGATCCCTCCGTAGATGAAGAACTCTCTATTTCCCCCTTGCTGGCGCGCATCCTCGTGCGCGCTAGGTTGCTTGTTGGCCTTTGACGAGGCCGCGAGCGCAGTGGTCGTGAGCGCGCGGGCTTCCTCAACCTTGGCCTCGTCGCCTACGACGAATCGTAGAGTGTCGGCTACACACTGCGGAGAGTTGCTGTCACCAAAACACCAGCGGACGCTGAGCGTATACGCGCCGGGGGCAGAAAACGCCCAGTTCGCATGAACATGAGTATTAGCTTCGACCCAGATATCGGATTGAGAGGAAGCAGTCGAGTCGTACAAGACCGTCGGTGCTCCAAAAGCCCCGTCTTGAAGGAAGAGCCATGCTTGACCCGGGCCCTGGAGATTCCCCAAGGTCATCGTCGCACCATTGCCCATCACTTTGATCAGTTCCGGGTCTTGAGTATTCCATCCCAACCAGACAACATTGGGGTTTTGAGTTTGTGGAATAACCCAGTATGACTCTCCTTCGCGTGCGTGGAGGAATGAATAGCTCGGGTCGGAAGGTACCTGGAGCTTACCCGAATCCATCACGCGAAATACAAGGTTGTCTAGCGGGCGCCAAAGCGGGGTCTCACCGGAATCGTCACGTGCCAGAATCTCCGGTTTCGAATCGACGATCTTTGGCCCCAAGTCAACGTGACCACGTTCAATAACTGCTTCTTCTCGGACGACTTGTTCTGAAGAGTCCACATGTTGAGTTAACGAGTCATCGGCGCGTGCCGACAGTGCCACACCAAAACTCAGCCCGATACCGACAAGAAGCGCCATTATGCCCTGTGTCGAACGCACATGCCCCGTGCTGTTGATCATGAATGGTCCTTTCCTAAACACTGCGACAAAGAATGGGCGTTCGCACGCATCATCTCGATATACGTCGGAGCTTGTCCGTCCAAGGTGTCTCCATAAAGCCCACAGACCTGAACACCGCTCTCTTCGGCAACCTGAGCGATAACGGGATGACGGCTGCGTTTTTGCGGTTCCAAGAAGACCGCGGTAATTTTCATGTTCTTCAAGGTCTGCGCAACGCGTTTGCGGTCTGCAATCGAGGCTTCGCTACCGTCTTGAGCACTCAGGTAGCCAGCAATTTCGAAGTCATACGCACGTGCCAAATAGGCATAGGCGTCGTGAGTGGTCACAAGTTTCCTATCAAGTGGATTAATCTTCGCAATTGCCTGTGCGAACTCACGGTCGACCTCGTCAAGCTTGGCGATATAGGCCGAGGCGTTGGCTGCGTATTGCGCGCTATGCTCGGGGTCACGCGTCGATAAGGCATTTTCAATGACTCGCACATAAGCCTGGGCGTTGTGAATGTCATGCCATGCATGTGGGTCAATATCGCCGTGGACGTGTTTGCCCAGCACTGCTTGCGGCAGAACATAGGCTTGGCCATCCCCCGATCCGATGAATTCCCATCCCCTGCCTTGGGAATTTCACGCAAGGTGCGTGAAGGAACATCGATCAGCACCCGCTTAAGGTCAAGAGAAGCAAGGGGTGAAGGAAGCCCGTTGCCCGTCTCGGGCGTTTCCAATAGTGGCGCGCCCTCAGGGACTCCACCGTCTTTTTCTCGGTCAACCATCAGGGTCAACGCGCGCGACTGCAGGTCCACGGTGATGTCACTGTGGCCTCGTCGGAGAAGAAAAAGCCCACGTTCGCGAGCAACTTCTTCCGAATCGATCCCCACGGCGAAGGTCACGTGTGAGGGGGGAAGCTCGATCGGCTCAGCATCCGGAGTGACGCGCAGGCGAGCTCGCAGATGCAGAGTGTAGATACCGGGCTGAGTAAAAACCCAGCTCATGTGCTGGTGTGCCCCAACGGGCAGAATTGAGGTATCTGTTTCCCAATGATTCCCGGTATCAACACCATCACGCGAAGCGAAAGCAATCTCAGGACTTCCGAAACTTGTCGTGATGTAGGCACTGGCATGGCCCGGTCCCTCGATACCAGTGACAGAGAGTTCTACCTGGGATGACCGTTTTGCCCCGATCTGGCTTCCATCCCCATAGACTCGCATTCCGAGCCACGGGGTATCAAGGGAGCGATCTTCTACAAGGGGAATGAGAGTCCCGCCAAACTTCGCGCTTTCTTCCGCAAGGGACAGCGAGAGAGCGTCCTTGGGAAGATTCGCATCGAGCGCACGAATCACCGAATGATCCTCCAGCATCAGGTAGTTCGTGACCGCAATATCCGCGTAGGCAATATCGCGAATACCCCTCAGACTCAGTTCCCACGAGTGCGGATCAGCGCCGTTGGGAATGAGCTGATGAACATCGACGTATTCCCCGCCAACGTTTCGCGCAAAGTCCGCCAAGATCCCCGTTGTTGCGACAATGCTGAGGCGGTGCGATGAAGCATCGTTATGCGGTGCACATCCTCCAGCTGCGCCAGCAAGAACGCACGTGACAATCGCTGATACGAAGCGTGCAAACTTCACCGTCTCACCCGCATATGCGTCGATGTGGCAATGCACCCGAATCCGATCAGGAGGGCTGCAAGGATCATCGGGGCAAGTTCCGCGGTCCCCGCGCCCGTTGATGCTAGGCTGCAGGGTTGTCCCGAGGCCGTGCGTCCCGACGATTGCGTAAACCAGAGGACGTCCGTGCTCCCCCGTTCCTCCTGCCGCGATCAAGGAACCAACAGCACCACTTCCACTTCCGCGCAGGTCTTTGCCGCGAGGCGTCACATTCATGGCAATCGTCAGCTGGTAGGAACCCGGTTCGGTGAACACCCAGTTTTGGTGGGCATGAGTATTGGCAGGCAGGGTATAGCTTGTTCCTGCGCCGTCGAAAACGTGAGTACCGATTCCTGCGCCCAAGCTTCCCGACTCAAATACTGCGACATTTCCGGGGCCTTGAACATCAAGGAGAGAGAAACGGACCTGACCGCTGGTTTCAGTCACGATTTCTTCGCGTTGCGAATTCATTCCGAGCCACGGGACTCCTCGTATCTGGGTAGCGGGTATCATCCACACGTCTTGTCCCACGCTCGCGGCGTAGCTGAGCGCCTCAGGCGCCTTGATCTTGGCTTTCTCCCCCAGTGCGAAGGTCATTGATGCTGGATCTTTCCACACTGCAGGTACGGCTCGGTCGTCTTTAATTCGCGCGACTAATTGGCCGTTTTCAATGGCTGGTCCCAGATCAAAGTGCCCGTCGGTAATTCCGCCTTCGCTACCAACCTGAACGTTCAGGGTCGTTATTGCTTGGTTGGGAGTCTCGTTATCACTGCGGATTCGTGAAATTTCATCCTCGTTTGCTTCGCGGGTAATCCGGGTGGGAATACAGCGCTCTGCACCAAGGCGCTGGGGGGCATCACGCGTAAGTGACTCGTCGTCACTTGTCCTCCCCGTATCAACTGCAGGGGGAAGTACACCGCCGCTCTCGGCCTTTGAGTCCTTCGGTGACACCACGCCCTGGGCGCCGCCAACCTCAATGAGATAGTGAGCGCTGCGCGTTGTTTCAAAGGAACCATCGTTTCGATAGGCACGTGCTTGAACGCTCAGCTCGTAGCTTCCAGCTTGAGAAAAGGCCCAGTTCGCGTGAGTGTGCGAGAGGTAATCTTGGACGATTGTCGACCCGTTTGGATCTAATTCGTAACCTCCTGTGCGCAGTCGCGACGAACGCCCTGCGACAAAGTCTTCGGTCCACAGCGAAATGCGTCCACCATTGGAATTTGTGTAGGAAACGTCAAATTCAACGCGCTCGAAACCCGCAGGAGCAAGAGAAAGGACATCCCACCCGGGCCACGGCAGAGTTGGGTCTTGAGTTTGCGGGAGGAAATATCCGCTTCCTCCAGCAACAATGTCTTGTGGAAGAGAGTGTTTGAGCGCCGAAGAAGGAACGACAAGGCGTAGTTCTTCTGCTTCGTGTTGTACGCCAGATCCGGTGACGTCTTCCATCACTTTCAGAACAGGATGTCCTTGGGCGTCGAGCGTCATGTAGAAGAGGTCGATATGCCCGTGGTCAAGAGTGAGACGGCGCTCGGCTGAGTCCACCCCAGCGCTCGCTTGTCCTTGGCCACTGCTTGACGAGGCCGCAGCCCTTTCGCGCGCCTCGCGACTATTCGGGAGCACAGCGGAGGCACCACTTTGAGCAGAGTCCTTCTCCTGGGCGGTCTTAAGGGGAGAGGGAACAGTGGCTTGAGCGGACGGCTGCGTCACGCTCGCAGGCGCTTCAATGCTCGCGGTGAATTCGGCCTCGGAAATAAGAGAAGGATCACCTCCCTCGACCACTTCAAGAATGCGAAGTCGAAGCGAGCGGATACCAAGGTCAGCGAAGCGGAGCTGCACGTGCCCTGACACGAGATCTTCTTCTCCGACTTCTAGGGAAAAGCCTCGGTAGATCTCGTGAGCGCCGTTGGTATTTCCTCAACTGGGGTACCAAAGCGGCGTTGCCCACTGCTTTCGATACTCAGTGCGGTGACAGTGCCTTGTTCTTCAACTGCATCCTCAGAATGGCTGGTCAATTCAATGAGATAGCGAGTTCCTTGGGTGAAGAGAGAGGGATTGAGCTCAACGCCGATTTCATAGCCTTCAGCAAGGCCAAGCTCTCTGTCGCGCTCTGTCGAAGTTGTGTGAAGCCTCAGTGCGCCATCGCGAAGAGGCGACTTGGCACCATTGTCCCCCGGAGTACACAGCTCAATGCTATTTCTGTCATTGCCAGCATTGTCACAGGCTGTCACCTGCAGAGCGCTCGCCAGCCGGGGTTCCTCCGGGGAGGAGGAAAGACTATCCGCTCGAGCCGGAGGTGGAAGAAAGATCCAGGCGCTGATGAGCGAAATGGCGGCGAATAGTGAAATGAGTGCGCGCGCTGCCTTAGGGCACAATGCTGACATGACCAACTCTCTAGAATGATAATCGTTCTCATTACCATTAAAGAGGGTGGCCACCCCCTAAGTCAAATGGACACTTTGCCCCGGCTAAGCTACTTAGTTAAATCCCAAGACCCACTGCGAAATGTGGTAGCCCGACATAATTACCGCGCGCCCAGGCTTCGAACGCAAGGTAATCAAACGCCCAAGAAGATCTCGGCGTACCGCTCGATACGCCTCAGGCTTCTTCGCCTCTAGCTGCGCCCATAGCTCATCTTTGCGAGCCGCATTCTCTTCCGTTCCCGAACGCAAAAGCATGACCGTACAGATCACACAGTTAATCCGCAGGTAATGAACGAGGTAGCGGTACAGTTTCGGCGGGACATCATCGGGATGAGGAATTGCGTCAACCATTGCAGCATTCACACGCAATAACTGATCGACACGTGAAATCATCACTTGTTCATTGACTGACTGATCATCACGCCCGATGAAGTAGCGATAGAGGTCAACATCGAGATACTCGAAAGTGCGCACATCGATGACCGGCACGAAGGAATAAATGAAGTCGACATAGAAAGTGTGCGTCGGGAGCACTAGTCCACACTCGCGCACAAGCTCCGTGCGCAAAATGAGCGCATGCATCATCAGGTACTGGTCGTAGCGGCAGCGCTTGACCTCATCCCAGCTCACGACTCGATCACGAGGAATCACATTGCCATAGCGGATCACCGCTTTATGGGACTTTCCTTGCTTTTCATAGACGTAATTAGCAACTAGAAGGTCAAGAGGTTCCCCTTGCTCTTCGCGAAGAGCCAAGCGCTCAAGGGCACGTTTCAGCGCCAGACGATCCAACCAGTCATCAGCATCGAGAATTTTGAGGTAACGCCCACGCGCCGAAGCAATGCCAGCGTTAACAGCGCCGCCATGGCCAGCATTCTCCTGATGAATAACGCGGATATGCTCGGGATCACGAGCTACCCATTCATCAGCAATCTGAGCGGTTTTATCGCGAGAGCCATCATCGACGATGAGCACCTCGACTTCATCAAAGCCACGCACTGAAGTCACTGCTCGATCAATGTAGTCCTGTGCGTTGTAGGCAGGGATCACGACTGTTAACAAAATGTCTGGTTCCACGCCTTGAATACTAGTCTATTCACCCAAATTTCTGACCTAATTCCCTGAACACGGGAGCATTTTCGCGTTATCCTTGGCCTAAGGGCTAAATCGCAATGGGGAGGCATCATGAGCCAAGCAGAAACCATCCTGAACGCACTTGGCGGTTGGGATAACATCACCGATCTTCAGCATTGCATCACCCGCATTCGCGTTGATTTCAAGGATGATTCAAAGATCGACGAGGCCGCGCTTCGTGAAGCCGGCGCATTCGGTGTCGTCGTGGTGGGGTCCCACGCGCAGATCGTCATGGGTCCGCAAGCAGAAGAAATCGCTGAGGAAATCTCTTCACTCAAGTGAGTTCGAGCTCTACTCCCCCATTTCCGGGACGCTTCGACATCTCAATACGCTCGCGGACCCGGTTTTCGCCGAGGAAATCATGGGGCCGGGCTTCGCCGTCGCACCAGAAAAAGACCGTTATGTGAAGGTGTGTGCTCCTACGGATGGCACCCTCACGCACCTACTTCCTCACGCCTGTGCAATTACTCGTGCGGACGGGCAACAGATTCTCGTCCACCTGGGTATTGACACGGTAAAGCTGGGCGGTGAGGGCTTTTCAAGTATCCGCAATCTTGGGGACGAAGTCAGTGCGGGTGACCCACTGATCGCATGGGATACCGCGCCAGCCCGCGACATGGGCTACCCGCTTGAAGTCATTGTTGTTGTCTTGTGCCCACCTGCAAGCTATCTCGAGCATCTCCCCGCAGATTGTTCACCGATCGAAGCACTGATGCCCGGCGCACGAGTGCACCGGGCATCAGAAGAAGGCTAAGCTCACTTAGCGCACGTATCGATTCACGTTCGAGAGGAAGGCGTGCACCTTTTCTGACGCGGCAAGATCCTCGATATGCGCCTCTTCGCCATCACTGCCATGGAGAGGGATACACCAGTTCGGATATTGATCTGAGGTTCCGGGCAGGTTCTGGGGAGCCTTTCTCCAACTGCGTCGACAAGAGAAACCGCAAGCAGGAGCGCGGGGAAGCCGCTAGATAAGCGTGGAAGCCCATAACAAGCTCTTCTTCGCTGGGCTCTTCATTGTGAATGAAGCCGCCTTCATTCAGGCGAGACACCATTCGCTCTCGTTCAACGCGGTCAGCCTCGAGCACCTGGTCCAAGTCCTCGACAAGCAAGCCCAAAGCGATTCCGGAGTTGAGTGTGAACACCCTCGAGGTATCCAAGTGTCGGCGGAAGATCGTGCGTTGTTACTGCAGCAAGGCAGGAACGACGATAGTGGTCAGGCCACAATGGCCATCCGCTTCCTTCTTTTTCAAACCAAAGAACTGAAGTGCCCAAGATGCCACGATCATTCAAGTAACCGCGAACCCAAGGTTCAACCGTTCCAAGGTCTTCACCAATGACTACTGCGCCCGCGCGCTGCGCTTCGAGAAGCACAATCCCAACCATGGCCTCGTGATCATAGGAAACGTAGGCACCGGCACTTGCTTCCATCCCCTCGGGGATCCACCACAGACGGAACAAACCAAGAATGTGGTCGATGCGAACTGCACCCGAATACGAGAGCACAGAACGCAACATGTCGCGAAGAGGCGCGTAACCAGCCTTCGCAAGGCCACGCGGAGACCACGGCGGCTGCGACCAGTTCTGCCCCTGCTGCGAATACATGTCGGGAGGCGCACCAACGCTCATTCCCGGGGCGAAGATCTCGGGCATCGACCAAATCTCTGAGCCCAAAGAGTGCACGCCCACGGCGAGGTCGGACATGATACCCATATCCATTCCCAAGCGATGTGCACTTTCCTGCGCGCGGATCAGCTGATCGAAGACGATCCACTGACACCACTGCCAAAACTCAATTTCACCCGCCAAGCGCTGGCGCGCCTGCTCAACTTCGGGAGCATTGATTGATGCGTAAGGCGCAGGAAGCTCGATGTCTCCATTCTCAAAAACCAGAGCAGACCAGAGAGCAAAGTTCTCTAAAAGGATTCTCCGCCCTCAGCGCAGAAATGTTCGAATTGCGCCTGACGAGTGATCGAGCGGGGGATCTCAAAAATCTTACGCAGGGCCTTGAGCTTAGACTTCCACGAGAGGTCACGGTCGATGATGTCTTCCTGAGATCGAGATGCGTGCGCATATCGCGTAATAACTCCGCGTTCCTTTCCGTCCATGCGCGCGTACTCATCGATGGCCTCGGGACGGATGTAGAGGGGGCTTGCCCAACGACGCGAAACCGGAAGGTAAGGCGAAGTCTCCTGGGGGAAACACGGCTGGGGTGCATGCAGGGGGGTTGACCTGCAGGAAGTTTGCACCATCGCGCGCAACAATTGCCGTCAAATCAGCCAGATCTTGGGTATCCCCCATCCCCCACGAGCCGCTCGAACGCGTGGAGTAGAGCTGAGCCGCGACACCCCAACGCTTGTGGCCATCATCGAGACGGCAAGAAAGTCGTTGCGGAACAACGATCAAGGTCGAGGAGCATTCGCTGCCATCTTCATGACGAGCAACAATCCGGTGCCATCCTTGCGGCAACCAGTTGGGAATCTTAAAGGTCGCACGACCGACCAGATTTCCATCAACCATTCGCGGCGGGATCGGGCGATCTAGCTGCTCAAGTTCATGGTGATATCCATCTTCGGTCTCAACGTGGCACCACACGCCCATTCCGTGCGGAACATGGACAGGAATTTCTGCTTCATTGCCCTGACGGCACACGGTTGTCGGAGGAAGCGGCGCAGCCCAAGCAAATCTTCGTTGCGTCGGAACGCCTCGTTAATTTCTGCCTCTGAGGGATCAAAAGAAAGAGAGAAACCCAAAGAATTCAAAACGGCAATAAGGGAGGCATCTTCAACATGCTTCCAATTACCGTACCAATCCCAGAAACCGGTTGAGACCCCCACGGTCTCGGCGAGTTCACGTAGTTTCTCTGTTACCGATTGGTTTACCATGAGGTCCTCTCTGAAATACAGCTGCTTTTGTCTATTTTATGGGTTGCGGAATACGTGAGAACAGCAATTTGCGTGTGCCAGCAGACACATCTTGAGGCAGACACAACTGGAGCATCTGCAAAGCAATGTTGCGCGCATTGACACCCGTTACAAGCTGAACGATGTTGCCAGAGCGCACAAGAGCCAATACCTCAGGTACACGAAGACCTTCTTCGTCGACCAATTCCGGCGACTCCACTTCGATTCGAATACGGAGCATGCACGGTTCGATATCGCGGATATTCGACGCTCCCCCAAGTGATTGGAGAAGAAGCGATGCCGTTTCCACGCCTATCCCCTCTCCACACAAGTGACATACACCTCATAAATATATACGGGATATCCAATGCAGTGCAATACGTCACGTATGACAACCTGAGATACACAAGTGCACTGCACTTTCAGCCTCGGAATGAGCACAATAGATCTATGACAACGCCGCTTCCCGTCCCCACCATCTCAACGGAACCTGTTGCCTCGGTGCTGCGCATTCTTTCCCTCAAAGAAAATGGTGAAGATTCTTTTATCGCCCGCTCACTGCCTCAGGTTCGCCGAGTGTATGGGGGGCAGGTGCTTGCCCAGGGTCTTCTTGCCGCCAGTGCGACTGTGCCCGAGGGACGACTCCCCCATTCCCTACACGCATATTTGTCCGAGGCGGAGACCCGGAGAGTCCTTTTACCCTCGACGTGACCCGAGTACTCGACGGTCGTTCATTTACTAATCGTTCGGTCTCTTGTTTCCAAGACACCCGCGAGATCCTCACCATGAGTGTCTCTTTCCAGGGCCACGAGGCCGCACCCTCCTATTCGCCGTCTGCTCCGCAGGTGCCCCCAGCAGATGAGTGCCGTTCTGCCTTTGAGATTTTCAGGCTCATGGACCACCCTGTCGGGAAATTTCTCGGAAAGACTGCGGCATTTGACGTTCGACACATCGGCCAAAGCCTGTACACCAAAGCTGATCCCCAAAGAGAACCAGCACAGCGGCTGTGGATGAAACCAAGAGCTCGCGTTCCAGAAGAAGCCTCCCAGTATGTTCACCGAGCACTCCTGACTTATGTTGTCGACCAAGTGATGTTGGAACCCGCGCTTCGCACTCTTGGTTTGTCGTGGATGTCTCCGGGCTCGTTGCTGCTTCTTTGGACCATGCGATGTGGTTCCATCACGATGTCGATATCAATGAGTGGATCCTTTTCGATCAACGCTGTACGCAGATTGTCAGTGGACGCGTATTGGTCGAATGCTCAATATTTTCGCAGCACGGGACTTTGCTTGCCCATGCCACACAAGAGGCAATGCTTCGTATTCCCAGCGAAGGACACACATCAAGCCACTGGGGATTTGGTGTAGATCCAGTGAGCGGAAAGCCCATGGGAGGCGTCGCCTAAAGATTCATCTTGAGTGAAAAGTAAGTTGGGGGCCGGCGTTGCCGGCCCCCAACTTACTTTAAGGAATTCTCAGTCGCGAGTGAGCTTACGGTGCGTCACGCGGTGAGGCGCAGCTGCGTCTTGTCCCAATCGCTCGATCTTGTTCTTTTCGTAGGATTCGAAGTTTCCTTCGAACCAGTACCACGATGCGGGGTTCTCGTCGGTGCCCTCCCACGCGAGGATGTGCGTGGCAACGCGGTCAAGGAACCAACGATCGTGGGTGATCACCACTGCACAACCGGGGAACTGCAAGAGAGCATTCTCCAGTGAAGACAGGGTTTCCACATCGAGGTCATTTGTCGGTTCGTCAAGGAGCAGCAGGTTGCCCCCCTGCTTGAGCGTGAGCGCCAAAGTTCAGACGGTTACGTTCACCACCGGAAAGAACGCCCGCAGGCTTTTGCTGGTCTGCGCCCTTGAAACCGAAGGCTGAAACGTATGCACGAGAGGGCATTTCGACACTGCCGACTTGGATGTAGTCCAGTCCGTCAGAGACGACCTCCCACAGCGTCTTATCGGGATCGATTCCCGCACGATTCTGGTCAACGTAGCTCAGCTTGACTGTCTCACCAATAGTGAGCTCACCGCCGTCAAGCGGCTCCAAGCCGACGATGGTCTTAAACAGGGTCGTCTTTCCAACGCCGTTGGGGCCAATAACACCGACGATGCCATTTCGAGGCAGGGAGAAGGAAAGCCCATCGATCAATACGCGATCTCCGAAGCCCTTTCGAAGGTTCGAAGCTTCGATCACGATGTTGCCCAAACGCGGTCCCGGCGGGATCTGAATTTCTTCGAAGTCAAGCTTGCGACTGCGTTCTGCTTCAGCAGCCATTTCTTCGTAGCGTTCCAGACGCGCCTTCGACTTCGCCTGACGTCCCTTCGGTGAGGTGCGGACCCACTCGAGTTCTTCCTTCAGACGCTTTGCAAGCTTTGCATCCTTTTGGCCTTGAACCTGCAGACGCTTCTCTTTTGTCTCCAGGTAGGTCGAGTAGTTGCCTTCGTAGGGATACAGGTGACCGCGGTCAACTTCAGCGATCCACTGTGCGACGTGGTCGAGGAAGTAACGGTCGTGGGTAACGGCAATCACAGCACCCGGATAGGTGGAAAGGTGCTTTTCAAGCCAGAGAACCGATTCGGCGTCCAAGTGGTTGGTTGGTTCGTCAAGAAGCAACAAATCGGGAGCTTCAATGAGCAAACGGCACAAAGCGACGCGGCGGCGCTCACCACCGGAGAGTACGCTGACCTGCTGGTCCGGCGGCGGGCATCGAAGCGCATCCATGGCCTGGTCGAGCTGCGAATCGATATCCCACGCGTTCAGGGCATCGATTTCAGTTTGCAGCTTGCCCATCTCATCCATCAGGGCATCGAAATCAGCATCCGGATTTGCCATTTCTTCCGAGATCTCGTTGAAACGCGCAAGCTTAGCGAAGGTATCGGCAGCGCCCATACGAACGTTTTCGATCACCGTCTTGGAGTCATCCAATTCGGGTTCCTGCATAAGGATCCCGACGGTGTATCCGGGGCTGAGACGAGCCTCGCCGTTGCTGGGCTCATCCAGTCCTGCCATGATCTTGAGGATCGAGGACTTACCGGCACCGTTGGGACCGACCATACCGATCTTAGCGCCGGGGAAGAAAGCCATTGTGACGTCATCAAGGATGACTTTGTCACCAATAGCTTTGCGAGCCTTAATCATTTGGTAGATGAACTCCGCCATGGATTCTCCGTTCAGGATCACGTGACATAACGCCGTCGTAGTTGGGCAGACCCCTCAATGCTAAGGCACGAGTCGCATTTTTGGCATATAGGACTTCTAAGCCGCATCACTTCCGTCGAGATCTGACTCCTCCGCCTCCCAGGATGAATGACGGTCCTCGTCAGCCTCGCAGTCACCAGTGCAGTGCTCAATCAAGCACGTGGCTTCAGTGCCAATCCCATTTCTTTCACCTGTACTGCAGTGCGTATCTGGAGCGCCCGGATCATGGCGATAAACGCCGTTTGAAGACACTTCTTCCATATCCGGCTGTGCGGCGTACTCCCCCGCTTCAACGGTCGCTGATTCTTGAACATTGTGTTGAGGAATCTTCGGTTTCATGACTGCCGCAGGGTTGAAAGCAAGGTCAATACCGCAAAAACTCGCGTTAATGACAAGCTCCGCGCGCGCCTCGGAATCGGGTCCAATCCACGCGCGAGCACTTGGTCGCCCGCTGACAATGATTGGAGTTCCCTTTTCAACGCTCGAGAGAAGATTCTTTGCAAGTCGGTCCCACACGCATACCGTGTACCAGTGGGGATCACGTTCCTCATACTTGCCAGAATCATTAATTCGCCATTGACTTGCGGCGAGGCGGAATCGGATTCCTTTTGTCCCTGACTGAGTCGTCATGCTCCGTAGATCCGATCCGACGCGACCGCGAAGAATGACGCTGCCTTGGTTGTTCATGATTCTTCCTTCCTAGAGTCGAGTTCCCTTGACGGGTTCGACCACTGTGCGTCCACGCGCACCGAAAAAGGAAGACCGGTACCGGCGTCTGTGGAAAACGCCGATACCGGTGCGCCCTGTGGAAACTCGAAAGTTACTGAGATTCCTCACCAGTTTCAGGGATTTTCAAGGCCACGACCTCTTGAGCGACCTCGCGCGCGTACTCACGCGTGATGGGTTCGTGAGGGAAAAGAACACGGCGGTAGTACTCGAGTTCTTGAATCGACTCGAGGATATCGGCCAATGCGCGGTGTCCACCGTGCTTGACAGGAGCTTCCTCGAAAGCCCTACGGTACCAGCGCTTTGCGAGTTCCTTAATCGACGATACGTCAATCAGTCGGTAGTGCAGGTGATCAATGACCTGCGGCATATTCGCTTCGAGGAAGAGCTTATCCGTACCAACGGAGTTACCGGCCAAGAGTGCTTTATTCGGCGCGGGGACGAAGCGACGAATGTAGGACAGGACCTGTTCTTGTGCTTCTTCCATCGTCGTTCCCGATGCAAGCTCTTCAAGTAGCCCCGATGAGGTATGCATCTGCCGGACGAAATCATTCATCCCTTCCAGGGCCTCAGCGGGAGGGGTAATAAGGACATCAATACCCGGGTCAACGATACGCAGATCAGCGTCGGTAATAACTACTGCAACCTCAATCAAGGCATCGCGGGACACATCGAGTCCCGTCATTTCGCAATCGATCCACACCAATGGTTCTTTCAAATCACTCACGTTCTCAAGTGTAGGCTTCTCACCGAGATTTCACTGTTTGGCGTGAGAAAGTGCGCTCACTAGCCGTGAGTTACGATAAAGACCGATCGTCAATTCAAGGAGTACCTATGTCAACGGATCAGTTCCCCCTTTCTCCCGAGTTAGTCGCCCAGGCCTCGGAAATTTTGGGCGATGTCGTTGAGAAAACACCGGTGATGTACTCCCAGCGCCTGAGTGATTTCGTGGGTGTTCCCGTTCACCTCAAGCGTGAAGATATGCAAACGTGCCGTTCATTTAAGGTGCGAGGTGCTTACTTTCGCATGAGTATGCTCAGCGAAGAAGAGCGCCGCCGCGGAGTCGTGTGTGCATCCGCAGGCAACCATGCTCAGGGGCTGGCATATGCCTGTTCTCAGTTGAAGGTTCGCGGAACCATCTACCTTCCGTCCAATACTCCCAAGCAGAAGCGTCAGCGTATCGAAACGATTGGCGGCGATTGGGTTGAACAGGTGATCGTCGACGGTACTTTCGACCGTGCGAACGCACAAGCACAAGAAGCTGCGCGTCACTCCGGCCGCACCTACATCCACCCCTACGACGATCCTTATACCATTGCCGGCCAGGGAACAATCGCCGTCGAGCTCGAGGAACAGATCCTTCCCGAGGCCGCCGCTGTGCTGGTCCCTGTCGGTGGCGGTGGCCTCCTTGCGGGAATTGCGACCTGGGTTCGTTCCCGTTTCCCCGGAGTCAAGATTTACGGCGTCGAGCCAAAGGGCGCAGCCTCCATGCATGCTGCGCTCGAGGAGGGCAAGATCGTCTCCCTTCCTAAAGTTGATCCTTTTGTCGACGGTACTGCTGTAGGCCGCGCTGGCGACCTGCCCTACTCTGTCGTTCGTGAACTGGTCGACGATATTTTGGTCGTTCCTGAAGGCGCAGTTTGCACTGAAATGCTCGATTTGTACCACTCAGACGGCGTGATCGCTGAGCCTGCAGGCGCGTTGGCCTCAGCTGCGGCGCGTATGTACTTCTCTGATCCTGAGCAACGCACACAGCTTCTGGGTGATGCCAGCGGCGCTCTTGTTGCAGTTGTTTCAGGCGGCAATAACGATATGACTCGTTACGCGGAAATTATGGAACGCTCGTTACGTCATGAGGGTTTGCGTCACTACTTCCTGGTGACCTTCCCGCAGCAACCCGGGGCGCTTCGTAGTTTCCTCGAAGATGTTCTGGGACCTGGTGACGACATCGTTCACTTTGAGTACACGAAGAAGAATAACCGTGATTCTGGGCCGGCTTTGGTCGGTATCGATCTTGCTGATCGTGAGGACATCACGGGATTGCGCGAGCGCATGGAGGCTTCTCCCCTGCACGTTGAAGAGCTTCGTCCCGATTCTGAAATCTATCGTTTGGTGATTTAGGCGAGGAGCCTGAGACCCCGAGCTGAACCCCGCTGTTTCTGTCTGGATTATGCGCAGCGCCTAGGCTGCGAGTGTGTGGACGCGCGTGCAGCTCACGCGCACCGTCGGGGTGGAGTTGAAACGGTAACCCTGGCCTCGAAGGGTGGAAATAAGATCCGTCTCGGGCAGTTTTGCTCGTAAACGACGGATATGCGCGTCAATCGTGCGCGTTTGTGTCTCGAGGCCTTCGCCGTACCAGACCGATTCCAGCAATTCGTCGCGTGAAACTACTTCGTCCGCGCGCTGAGCCAAGTAGGCAAGCAGTTCATATTCTTTATTCGAAAGCTTGACTGACGAGCCGTAAACCTCAAGGCGGCGATGGTCCAGATCAATGTGCGTTGATGCGGGTGAGAGCCTGAGACCTGCAAGAACTTCAAGGAAATCCTCAAAAGAAGTCGGAGCTTCAGCCGGACGGGTTTCAGGGGTGTAAACAAGGGTCATGGTGTATCCAAACTATTTGGTACCGCACACACCACTTTCATCGTGGGATTTCAGGCGGTAGCGATTGACAGGGCGAAGGTCAATCACATACACATTCGCGAGCACATGGAGCCGCACATGGGGCGGCAGGTCATGGTCGCGTTAAAAGTCATAGCCCTATTCTATCGAATGCTGAACTCGTGTCAAAAGGAATAACAAGAGGGTGGGAACAGGGCCACAGGCCACATGTTCCCACCCTCTCAGGCAGTAATAACTACTCAGTTTTCAAGCTGTGCACGCACGATTCGCGTTGCCTCAACAAGATTCCTGAGGGATTCTTCGGTCTCTGCATAACCACGAGTCTTCAAACCGCAGTCGGGGTTCGACCACAGATTACGCAGCTCGATCGATTCGGCAGCCAGCGTCAGAAGCTCGGTGAGTTCTTCCACCGAAGGAACTCGAGGCGAGTGAATATCCCACACACCCGGGCCGACGCCGTGGTTGAATCCCTGCTCTGCAAGCTCAGGAAGCACTTCCATGCGAGAACGCGCAGCCTCAATCGAGGTAACATCCGCATCCAAGCCCAAGATTGCATCAAGAATCTGGCCAAACTCCGAGTAGCACAGGTGCGTGTGGATCTGCGTATCGGGACGGACTCCAGCAGTGGCCAAGCGGAAGGAATCCACTGCCCACTTGAGGTATTCACCATGTCGAGCAGCATCCAAAGGAAGAAGCTCGCGCAATGCGGGCTCATCAACCTGGACAACCGCGATTCCAGCGTCCTGCAAGTCAGTGACCTCGTCACGCAGGGCAAGACCAATCTGGTCAGCAACCTGAGCCAAAGGCAGGTCATTACGCGGGAAGGACCACGCAATGATGGTGACCGGACCGGTCAGCATGCCCTTAACCGGGTGAGAAGTCAGCGACTGCGCATAGCGTGCCCATTCAACGGTCATCGCGTGAGGACGGACAACGTCACCCCACAGGATCGAAGGACGGGTACAACGTGAACCATAAGACTGCACCCAGCCATTCTTCGTTGCTGCAAAGCCATCGAGCTGCTCAGCAAAGTACTGAACCATGTCGTTGCGCTCAGCTTCACCGTGAACCAGGACATCCAGTCCCAGATCTTCCTGGAGACGAATCACCGAAGCGATTTCTTCGCGCATACGCTCTGCGTAGTCTGCGTCAGAAAGCTCGCCCTTCGCCCAAGCAGCACGCGCCCGACGGATCTCGGTGGTCTGTGGGAAGGAGCCAATCGTCGTGGTAGGCAACAGCGGCAGGTCAAGGCGCTCACGCTGAAGTTCATCGCGAAGAGCGAAGTCCTCGCGCTCGCGATCGGCTTCGGTCAGCTTTGCAACACGCTCACGCAGTTCGGGGCGAACAACACCGGGAGCAGCTGCACGCTGTGCAAGAACCTCGCGGGTCGCCTCGACGGCCTCGGAAATGGAATCCCAGCCCTGGCGCACGCCGCGGGCAAGGGTCACAACCTCGGCAACCTTCTGGTCGGCGAAGGCCAGCCACGCGTGGAGGTTCGCGTCAAGCACGGGGTCATCCCACTTTTCGAGTGCAGTGTCGTGCGGGACGTGCTGAAGCGAAGTGGAAGTGGCGACGGCCAGGGATGCGGGGTGAAGTGCCTTCGCGTCATCGAGTCGTGCAATTGCACTATCGAGGTCGCTGCGCCAAATGTTGCGACCATCAACGACACCCGCAACGAGGGCGACCTTGGACAAATCGACGGAAGTCGCCTCGGGAAGAGAACCGCGGCACAGGTCCAGCCCCAGAGCCTCAATGCCGGTGGTGGCAAGAGAAACAGCTGCGCGTGAACCATCACCGTAACCAATGGCAGCGAAGAGCGCAGGACGCTTCTCGAGCGCGGCCAGAGCACGGAAGACACGGGTCGAGTATTCGATCAGGGTGGTGCGATCGACGCGGAGGTTATCAGAAGCAAGCGCATGCTCATCGATCTGGACCCAGGGAGCACCGGCCTCGGCAAGCTCTGCGAGAACGTCTGCGTATGCCGCAACAACATCGTCAAGGCGCTCGAAGGGATCGTAATCGGGGGTTGCTTCATCAGCCTTAGCGACGGCGAGGAAGGTCACGGGGCCAACCAGCACGGGGCGGACAACGGTGCCCTCTTCATTGGCGGCGAGGAAACGCTCGACGATCGTACGATCAGCGAAAGAAATCGGAGTATCCGGGCCAATTTCGGGAACCAAGTGGTGGTAGTTCGTATCGAACCACTTAGTCATCTCCAGGGGCGCAACCTGCGCATTGCCGCGAGCGAGGGCAAAGTGTAGATCCAAGCCTTCGAAAGAACGGTAGCGCTCGGGAACTGCACCCAGAAGGGTGATCGCGTCCAGAACCTGGTCGTAGAGCGCGAAGGTTTCGGGGATCGACGCGTCATCCCTGCCGAGGCCGAGCTCGACAAGTCGGTCATGCGTGGTCTTGCGCAGCAGAGCTTCCGTCGCGCGAAGTTCCTCGGCGGAAATACGGCCCGCCCAGTAGGCTTCGAGCGCCTTCTTCAGCTCGCGGCCACGACCGATGCGCGGGTAACCCAGGATGGTCGCCGTAGGGAATTGAGTCATTTACTTATCCTTTGTCATCGTGAAATGGACGGGTCTAAATGGCTTGCAGAAACAAGTCCAGCGACATCGAGCACATCGAGAGCAGGTGCCGCTTTATTAAAGGTATACATGTGGATGCCCGGGGCTCCCGCTTCATGCAGATCCCGAGCCAGCCGTGCTCCCAAAGAAACACCGACTGAGTACATTTCTTCGACTGATTGAGCGCTTTCCAAGCGTCGACGCAGGTACTCGGGGAAAACAACCCCGGTCAGCTCTGTCATTCGATTGACGCGCTTAATATCAGTCGGAGGCAAAATTCCGGGAACGATCGGGATTGTTACCCCGTTGCTCCGCGCTTTCTCAAGGAAGTTCACGTAGGTATCTGTCTCCCAGAACAACTGCGTGATCGCGAAAGAGGCGCCCGCGGATTGTTTGACGAGCAGGCGTTCAACTTCCTGGTTGGGAGAGGTACCCGCTGCGGGGTTTCCAGCAGGGAATGCGGCAACAGCGATAGTGAGAGGTTTGAACGCTGCTCGCAAGGCGGCACCGGGGTATTGCGCACAGCGCGCGGCCTCGATGGAGCGGATCAGAGTGACAAGTTCGGTTGCTGAGCTCACTCCCCCGGGCGCAGGCTGCCAATCCGGGCGGCCGACAGGAGGATCTCCGCGAAGCGCAAGGAAGGTTCGCACTCCGGCGTCCAAGTAGTCCGAAACTACTTCCCCGACTTCTGTTGCAGTTGTTCCCACGCAGGTGAGGTGAGCAATGGGCTGAACGGGGCTGTCCTGTACGAGAGAGCGCACAACATCGCGCGCACTGTGGCGGTCTTGTCCTGCGGCGCCGTAAGTCACCGACAGGAAATCGGGGGTAACGGAGAGAAGACGCTGGACGGTATCCCAGAAAGGTTTAATGAGGTTTTCTTTACGAGGAGGCATGACCTCGAACGACAAGGTCGTGAGGTCACTAGAAGATTGGGAGGGCTGTGTCATATAAGTCCTTGGAAGTCGGCGCGAAGCGCCACGGTCGGATGCGCGGAAAACTTAGGCGCACATTCGAGCGCGGATCGAACCCACAAGGGCACTGCGTCCAGAACTTCTTTCAAGCATGTCTGTATTATCCGTTGTTTTCTTTCGAAGTGCACAGTCGGCCCAGAGATTGGGAAAGTGTGACGGCTTGTGCCATGTACACTATGTAAGGCCGGTCAGAGCTTGGCTGGTGTGCCTCCGTAGCTCAATGGATAGAGCAAGGGCCTTCTAATCCCGAGGTTGCAGGTTCGAGTCCTGTCGGGGGGCGCAATTCGACGCCGCGTGGCGGTGTCATCAAATCGTTGATAGTGACGCAGAGCGCGTTTGCAACACCCGGAAGCTCTGAAAGCCGCCACTCAATCTCTCCACGCCAGCGGCTGCCTGCAGCCGTATTATTCATTCCGATCATGCGTGCGAGCTCCGACCGCGTGAGACGGCGACGTCCAGCGTATGCGCGCACATTCTCTGCGACAACCTCGGCAAGCGTCATACCTTGTAAAGCAGCGGGCGAAAGCGTCGTACTCATACGAATAATTTAACTAGCTTCTAGCCAAACTGTCTATAAATCAGACACTCAAATCTGCCGCCATCTACTTCCTTTCCTCTTCCGTCATATTCTTAGCTGTAACATCAAGCAAAACTAAGGCTTATCACCCTGTTCGATGCTTCTTCATCAAAGAGCAACTTCCAATTAGCTGCTTCTCGCGCAATATACGCAATATAGGAGCTTCCAGCCCTTTTATTTCCTCGCGTCCCCATGCACGAATCGGACGCTTTGCTTTAGCATGCTTTTCTCCCGAAAAACAGCCTAGAGTTTGCCTTTATTCTGTAGTTTCACCGGAATTTTTCCTAAAAATCTCACCGAGATAGGAATTTAGGCCTAGAATCTGGCTAGGATCACCCACTCGCACTGTTGCAGGAGTAGCCATGTTCTCTTTGGTGAGCACAAGTTTTACGCCGTCAACGACGGCTATCGGCGCAAACGTATTTTTAACGGCACTTGCGGGAATTCTCCCGCTCCTGCTGTTCTTCGTTCTTCTGGGCGCTTTTAAAGTCAAGACGCACTGGTGCGCATTGATTTCGCTCGTTGCTGCACTACTCATCGCCGTCTTTGGCTACAAGATGCCACTGAGCATGAGTCTCTTGGCAGCAGGCCAAGGCATCATCTTCGCTCTGATCCCAATTATCTACATCATCATCGCCGCCGTGTGGCTTTATAACCTCACCGAGGTTTCCGGCCGCAGTAAAGACATGCGAGCTGTCTTCAACACGATCGGCAAGGGTGACATTCGAGTCCAAGCGCTGATCATCGCCTTCTCCTTCTGTGGTCTACTTGAGGGCCTCGCAGGTTTCGGTGCGCCCGTGGCAATCGTTGCCGCGATGCTTGTCTCACTTGGCCTTCCCCCGGTAAAGGCTGCTGTTGTGACCATCGTTGGCAACGCAATCAACGTTGGTTTCGGAGCAATGGCAATCCCGACAACGACCGCCGGCCGTTTGGGCGGCCAAAACCCCCTGGTGGTTGCAGCCAATATGGGTCACCTTTCTTGGATTTTCGCCTGCTTCATTCCTCTCCTCCTCTTGTGGATCCTTGATGGGGGCCGAGGCGTCGCCCAGTTGTGGCCGATCGCTCTGATTTCCGGCGTCGCAACCGCAGCAGGGCATTTCTTCACCTCAGAGTTCTCCTATGAACTAACCGCTGTCCTCGCTTCACTTCTGGGTTTGGCCGCTTCCTACATCTTCCTCTTGGTATGGACCCCGAAGACGCCCGACGATTACCGTTCTGAGAGCACACAAGAAGATCGTCCCAATGCCTCGCGAATCACCTTGGCACTTCTCCCCTACGTTTTGGTTGTTGTCGTCATTGCCATCACCAAGTTGTGGAAGATCGGCGTTGATATTGACGCCATTTTCAAGTCCACAGACATTAAGATCCCCGTCCCCGGATTGCACGGGGAGTTGGTAGATTCCACCGGCAAGGCCGTTTCTTCGACGATCTACACATTCCAGTTCCTTTCCAACCCTGGAACGTGGATCTTCGTCACTGCTCTCATTGTTGCTTTCGTTTACGGTCGCACCAGTTCGGGCGGTCGCTACCCCATGACCTTCACAAAGGGAATTGCAACTCTCTTCAAGACAATTTCCACCTTGAAGATTTCTATCCTGACGATCTGCTTGGTCATGGGCTTGGCCTACGTCATGAACCTCTCTGGACAAACTGGGGCGATTGGTACCGCTCTTGCAACAACCGGCGTGTTCTTCGCCTTCCTCTCCCCCATCCTTGGTTGGTTGGGAACAGCAGTCGCAGGATCTGCAACCAGCGCAGGCGCACTCTTTGCCAACCTTCAGTCCACAGCAGCGCAGATCGCCGGACTCGACCCATCGACTTTGCTTGCAGGCAACACGATTGGTGGAGGTATCGGCAAGATTGTGTCGCCACAAAATCTCACCATCGCAGCGACCGCAATCAACGAGCCCGGAAGCGAAGCAGAGATTCTCAAGAAAGCAGCCCCCTATTCCATCGGATTGCTGCTCATCTTGTGCGTCTTGATCTTCCTCGCCTCGCAAGGATATTTAGGTTCCTATATGCCCGTTGCTTAAGATCGTTGGGCTCGCAGTCTCGTGGCTGCGAGCCCAACGTCTGCTTCAAAAGGAGTGTCTTATGTCGAAGCCATTGCGATCCTTGGCACTTCTTTGTGCAGCGATCACGCTTCTCACGGGATGCATTCCCTTCGGTTCAAACGCAGCACGCTCACGCTTACCCCAGGACCCACGCTTTGCCGAGTTCACTTACGAAACTGACGGCGAAATCAAGGTCCAAGAACGCACCGATTCCTTCAATGAACGGATGCCCGGGCTTGGTGCAACTCAGGGACACGTCGTGGCAGCCAACTTCCCAGAAGGATGGCTCTTACCCTCACCCGACCATCACTTATGGGTAACAGGCGTCGCAAGTGTTCCTCCTGAGACAATCCAGATGCTTGCCAATGGAAGCGACGGAAATAACGCACTTCTTCCCGGTATCTATCCAGGCCTCTACGAGTACGTCCCCCAAAACTGCCACTTTTTCACTGTTCCCTCCGATCATGCGAACACGGTGCTCCAAACTGATAAGAACAACATTTACTCGAACTGGGGGTCATTCGATATAACAAGCTTCGCGGCGTCCTCAGACTGTAACCTCATCATCGTCACTGGCGAAGGAATCAGGGGCTAAGAAAACGCGTTTTCCCCAGCTGAGCACCCTCGCGAAGTAATAGAGAAGCCGAACGGACTTCCTTTCGCAGATACGGAAACTACTACCCGGCCTCGTCAATCCACGAGGCCGGGTAGTAGTTTTTCGCGTACCGCAGCCGCGTAAAACTGAAAAAGGAAAGGATGCTCTGTCTTAAGTCGCATTTCGGCGCGACAAATAGCTCAAGAGAAGCCGTCATTTCAGCGATCTAATTCTGCGACTTTTCCGCACAAAATCAACAATTCTGGCCGCCACCTAGCAAGGGGCTGACTCATTATCCCCCATTGGGACCTCAGACCCAGCCATACTTTGAGAAATAGCACCTACGAGAAAGGATCTCCCAGTGCGTATCGCTCTCTTCTCAACTTGCCTGGCAGACGTCATGTTCCCCCAGGCCGCCCAGGCGACAGTGTCTCTGCTGGAGCGCCTCGGCCATGAAGTCGTCTTCCCAGAAGGCCAGGTCTGCTGCGGTCAGATGCATGCAAACACCGGCTACTTTGAAGACGCCGCAAAGATCACGCGCAACCACGTCAAGGCTTTCGAACCAGTTCTCGACGGAGAGTGGGACGCAATTGTGGTTCCCTCCGGCTCCTGCACGGGTGCTGCCCGCCACGAGCAAAAGCTCGTTGCCGAACACGTTGGCGATGCGCAGCTCGCAAAGCGCTCCCAGGAAATCGCCAAGCACACCTACGATCTCACCGAGCTCATCACTGATGTCCTCGGTCTGGAAGATGTGGGCGCATACTTCCCTCACACCGTCACTTACCACCCGACCTGCCACTCAATGCGCATCGCTCACGTGGGTGACCGCCCCTACCGCCTCCTGCGCGCCGTCGAAGGCCTGACGCTCATCGATCTGCAGACGCCGAAGTCTGCTGTGGTTTCGGCGGCACCTTCTCGATGAAGAACTCCGAAACTTCAACTGCGATGCTTGCCGACAAGGTCGCAAACGTGATGTCTACCCGGGCAGAGGTTCTGGTTATGGGTGACTACTCCTGCCTCATGCATGTTGGCGGCGGCTTGTCTCGTCTGAATTCAGGTATCCGTCCCATGCACCTTGCTGAAATCCTTGCATCAACCAAGGACCAGCCATTCCTTGGCAACATTTCATTCGCACCGGAAAGCGCTCAGGTGATCTGATATGTCTGAAACCTTTATTGGTATGCCAGGAGTCGTCAGCAACGATTCCGACGCCACGGTTCACACCGGAGGATGGCGGACTACCGTCACCATTCCCGAGGACACGCTTCGTTGGGGACCGACTTTCCCCCCAGGGCGCACACCGCACCCTCGCCAATACTCAGATGCGCCGCAACCTGGGCCATGCAACTCGGACTATCCGCACCAAGCGCGGCCAGCGCGTTGCCGAAATGCCCGACTGGGAAGATCTGCGCGACGCCGCTGAAGCTATCAAGTTTGAGGTCGAATCCCGACTTCCCGAGCTTCTCGAAGAGTTCGAACGCAACGTAACCGCACGCGGTGGCATTGTTCACTGGGCTCGCGACAAGCACGAGGCAAATCGCATCATCGCCGACATCATCAAGTCCAAGGGAGTCGATGAAGTCGTCAAGATTAAGTCGATGGCGACCCAGGAAACGAACCTCAACGAGTTCCTCAAAGGACGAAGGCATCTCCGCGCGCGAAACCGACCTCGCGGAAATGATCGTTCAGCTTGCTGACGACATGCCCAGCCACATCGTTGTTCCTGCAATTCACCGCAATCGTTCCGAGGTCCGTGGAATCTTCCTCGACCGCATGGAAGACGCTCCCCGAGATCTTTCCGACGATCCGCAAGAACTCACGGCCGCTGCCCGCGCGCACCTTCGTAAGAAGTTCCTTCACGCAAAGGTTGCAGTTTCGGGAACAAACATGGGCATCGCAGAAACCGGTACCGTCTCGATCTTCGAGTCCGAAGGTAACGGCCGCATGTGCCTGACTCTTCCCGATACTCTCATTACCCTTATGGGCATTGAGAAGTTGGTTCCCCGTTACCAAGACGTTGAGGTCTTCGCTCAGCTGCTTCCCCGTTCTGCAACTGGCGAGCGTATGAACCCCTACACCTCGATGTGGACCGGCGTCACCCCCGGAGATGGCCCCCAGGAATTCCACGTGATTTTGATGGATAACGGCCGCACTAAGACCTTGGCCGACCCGATTGGTCGCGAGGCTCTTGCGTGTATCCGTTGTGGGTCCTGCATGAACATCTGCCCGGTCTACCAGCACACTTCCGGCCACGCCTATGGTTCGGTCTACCCCGGCCCCATCGGCGCGATCCTCACCCCGCAGCTCACCCAGGGCTTGGATGAGAAGGATCCGGTTCACACCCTTCCCTTCGCCTCTTCCCTGTGTGGCGCATGCGGTGAGGTTTGCCCGGTCAAGATCAAGATTCCGAACATCTTGATCCACATGCGTGCACGCACCGTGGACGTCAAGCACACCATCGTGCCCGACGTGTGGGATCTGGCAATGGGCGTTTCAACCCCCGTCATGTCCAACGCTAAGGCCTGGGAGCTTGCAACGGCTGGCGTGAAGGCAACCCGCCTTATTGGTAAGAAGAAGGGCAAGATCGGCGCTCTCCCCTTCCCTGCCTCGCTGTGGACGGGAGCTCGTGATCTTCCGGTTGCTCCTAAGGAAACCTTCCGCCAGTGGTGGCGGCGCACTCACCCCGAATCAGATGCCTCCGCCCCGCGTACAGATGCACCCGCACGTGGCATTCCTTTGGCCAGTGAGCACGGAATGACTACTCACACGAATGATGAGGAGGCCTGAGATGGTTATGGATGCAAAGACCGCAATCCTTGCGCGTGCGCGCGAGGCCATCGAGCGCTCGCAGGAGGGACGCCCCGTCCGCGAGATCCCTCGTAACTACATCCGAGAAGGGCAGTTTGCTCCGGGCTCAGATGAAGTCATCGCCGATATGATCGAAAAGCTCGAGGATTACTCAGCACAGGTGGTTGAAGCTCGCGATGACGAGGCCATTGCTGACGCTATCGCGAAGTTCCTTTCCGAGGCGAAGGCTTCTTCCGTGGTTGTCCCCACCGGCCTCGATGATCAGTTCAAGAAGGCCGCCGGACGCGACAAGCGAAAGGTCCGCGAGGACTCGCGCGAGAACGCTATTCCGACGCTGGAGCTCGATGAGATCGACGCGGTCGTCACCCGCTCGCGTGTTGGTATCTCGATTTCGGGAACGATTGTTCTTGACGGGGAACCCGATCAGGGACGCCGCGCGATTTCCCTGGTCCCCGACACCCATGTGGTGATTTGGAACGCTCAGCGATCGTACCGACTGTTCCTCAGGCGGTTGATATTTTGGGCCAGAATCCGACTCGCCCGACGACCTGGATCGCCGGTGGCTCAGCAACCTCGGATATCGAGTTGGTTCGAGTCAACGGCGTTCACGGTCCTCGCTTCTTGCGGGTGATCATCGCTCACTGAGTACTTCGATCCGATACGTTATTAAGCGGTGGGGCGGCCAAAGGGCCGCCCCACCGCTTAAGTTTTCCCCACGACAAATGCCCAAGGGCATAGTCACAAGTGACTTATTCTCCGCCCTTCTCAGAACTTTCAAGAGAGAAGGTAAAGGTATGAGTCGTTAAGTCATTCATCACGATATAAATCTTCTCGCGCCCCTCGAGCTCCGCGAAGAAAATATCTTCGAGCTTAATGCCTTGTTGTTCGAGTTCTCTCGTGAGCCATTCCTCGCTCTGTCCAGAGGCTTCAAGTTGATCCTGAACAACCTGTCCCTTCGAGACTAAGACGTAGCTCAAGCGTCCATCACCCTTCTTGATCACGGTCAAAGAGCCATTGGATCCATACTGTGCAAACTCAACATCTTCAACTGAAAAGATCCCGCGCGAGCGAAGCTCTTCGGTGAAACTAATGATGTCAAAATTACTGCTTGCATCATCGAGAGAATCAATGACGAACTGGCCGTGATTGATGATGGTCACCGCTTTGCCCTTGACGATTTGCCGCGCGGGCATAAAGCGGGAAGCAATGAAGTTGAAGAGCGAAATCATCCCCACGGTTGCAAGCAATAAAACGACGTAGGAGAAAGTTGAAACCGAGTGGTTATAGATAATACCGCCGATAATTCCACCCAAAATGAAGTTTCCGATGAAGTCAATGGAAGTGAATTGGGTGAGGCTCTGTTTCTTTGTCAAAGTCAGGTGAGCAGAGATGATTACGATGCCGATGAAAAGTCGGAAAATCGAATGCGCGTCAAGGATAAGTTCGTGCCACATAAGCCAACGATAGAACACGGACTGAGTAATAACAGTGTGAGCCCGGTACCAATCGGTACCGGGCCCCACAAAAACTTGCGAACGGAGGAATCAGTCCTCGACGTCCAGCAGGCCGTTCTTGTACGCCTTCGCCAGACGACGGGGAACACGCACCTCACGGCCGCCCACCTTGATGGTGTTCAGCTCAGTGAGATCGGCCTTCCATGCGGACCGGCGAGTGCGGGTGTTTGCTCGGGACATCTTGCGCTTGGGAACTGCCATGACCCTACCGCTCCTCTTCTAGTTCTGACGTTTTACCGCGTCGAAAAACACCCCTTTGGGTGCACAGTCATACGAATACGACTTTCGACAACCTGACCACTGTAGCACGACGGGCCAAAAGTACGCATATTCCAAAGGAAGTATTCGTGCGAAGCTCGTCTCATTCGAGCCAAACTCCCCCCGCCATGCGACAATGAGACCACCATGTCATCACTTCGAGTCCTTCGCTCAGGAACACGTCTGAGTCACGAGATCGAGATCAAACGATCACGTTTCATTGCTGCGATTGCACGAACAGATTCGCCCGAGGAAGCGCGAGCCTTCATCAATTCCGTCAAAGAAGAACATCCCCAGGCTCGCCACAATTGCTCGGCATGGATGATTGCGGAAGAAGGGCAATCCCCGTCTCAGCACTCTTCTGACGATGGAGAACCCTCTGGTACCGCTGGAACACCGATGCTCGATGTGCTCAAGCGCAATGAGCTCTGGAATGTGACGGTCGTCGTCACGCGCTATTTCGGTGGAATTCTCTTGGGCGCAGGCGGCCTCGTGCGGGCTTACTCAAGCGCGACCAGCGAAGCCCTCGCACTGGCTTCCTTTGCCCGCCTGGAGGCACTCACGGTTGTGGAAACGGAACTCGATCCCACCGACGCAGGACGAATCGAGGCTGAACTGCGTCGCATGGGAGCACAGGTACTGGCCACCGAATGGAGCCAGAACGTCTTGATCCGCTTAGCAATGTCTCCTGATCAGCTCGAATCCGCCACTGCGCTTCTGGCCAATCTCAGCTCTGGGAAGTATTCCTTCCGTGAATTGGGACAACGTTACATAGAAATCGAGGAATAACTCGGTCGGTTTTAGAGTTGCGGTGTGAGTAAGGCTCACAGCCATCTGAGGAGAAATCATGACGAACATCGCAACTGACGTTACCGATCTCATCGGCGGCACCCCCCCCTGGTGCGCATTAACCGCTTGAACAAGGGCGGCGCAGAGATCGTTGCAAAGGTCGAGGCCTTCAATCCCGCTTCTTCCGTTAAGGACCGTATCGCGCGCTCAATCGTTGATGCCGCCGAGGCTTCGGGACAGCTCAAGCCCGGAGGCACCATTATCGAGGCAACTTCCGGGAACACCGGCGTGGCTTTGGCAATGGTTGGCGCTGCTCGCGGATACAAAGTCGTGATCGTCATGCCATCTTCTATGAGCGTTGAGCGTCGCATTCTAATTCGCGCTTTCGGGGCAGAACTGGTCCTAACCGACCCCAAGGGTGGCGTCACCGCAGCGGTTGAGGAAGCCGAACGGATCCGCGACTCTCGTCCCGGTTCAATCATCGCATCGCAATTCACGAACCCTGCCAATCCTGCTGTCCACCGTCGTACGACCGCCGAAGAAATCCTTCGGGATACTGACGAGAACGTCGATATCTTTATTGCCGGTGTCGGCACAGGCGGCACTGTTTCTGGCGTAGGTTCGGTGCTCAAGGAACTGAAGCCGGGAGTAAAGGTGATCGCTGTTCAGCCCGCCGAGTCTCCTCTTCTGACCGGTGGACAGGCTGCACCTCACGGAATCCAGGGACTTGGCCCCAACTTCGTCGCAAAGACCTACGATCCCAGCGTGGTCGATGAAGTGATCGATATTGAGACCCCTGTGGCTCTTGAGACTTCTCGCCGTGCAGCAGCAGAAGAAGGACTCCTCGTCGGTATTTCCTCCGGCGCTGCTCTGGCCGCAGCAATTCAGGTTGCTCAGCGTCCTGAAAACGAGGGGAAGCGTATCGTCGTGATTCTGCCGGATACGGGCGAGCGCTACCTCTCCACCGCGCTCTTCGAAAATCTGCGCGACTGAGAACACTCATGAGTGGGTGGGGGCTTATTCCCCACCCACTCAATTTTCTGCCAATCCTCCACACAGCTCGCTAGGCTAGAAACCAGCACGATACGTGCAGATCGCGATTCACGAAAGACTGACCATGGCCTCGTCTCCCCGCAAGGTAATCGAACTTCTTGCAGAAGATCTCCGCACGGCTAAACGCCGCGACCCGGCAGCACGTTCTACCCTCGAGGTCGCACTTGCCTATCCCGGCGTTCATGCACTGTGGACGCACCGCGTAACCCATGCGATGTGGGCGCACCGCCATCTGCGTACTCCTGCGCGTGTACTCTCTTCCCTTGCACGCATGGCGACGGGTGTTGATATCCATCCCGAGGCGAAAATCGGTCGCCGCGTATTTATTGATCATGCGACGGGAGTCGTTATCGGCCAAACCGCTGAGGTAGGTGAAGACGTTGTTATTTTCCACGGTGTCACCCTCGGCGGCGTTGCGATGACTCAGGGCAAACGCCATCCAACTGTCGGAAATCACGTGATGATCGGTGCGGGAGCGAAGGTTCTTGGACCGATCACCATCGGCGATGGAGCAAAGGTCGGCGCAAACGCGGTTGTCACTAAAGATGTTCCCGAGGATGCTGTTGCAATTGGCGTTCCGGCACAATTACGCCAAAAGCCTGAGACTCGCATGGTGGAAGAAGACTGCGATCTCATCATCGATCCGAACTGCTGGGAAGAAGACCCGACCTGGTACATCTAGCACTGCAGGTTTTGTCAAGCCCTCGAACATATTCCCAACTTAAGGACTCCTTAGGCGCACAACTTCCCATAGAACCTCGCGCGTGCAACAGATCACATATTCTGTCCTTATGGATAAACATTCTCTACAAGCACAGATTGACGCACTGACGCGCCTTCACGGTGCAGCAGAGTGTGAAATCGGTGTGCTCACACGATTCGATATCCCCGAGCTTGCACAGCTCTCGCTCGCAGCCTACGGAGAACGCCAAACTCTGGAGGCACAGGCTGAAGCAACGGATGAAATGCGCCTGTGTTTCGAAGGGGTTTTCGGCACCCCGTTGGAAGGATCTTTTCTGGGCGCGTGGGTCGATGGAGACCTCGTCGCAGCAATCATCGTCGTCGTTGATCCCCCTGTAGAAGAACCCAGCGGTCTCCCACAGGTCATCGACTTGATGGTCCACCCGAAATTCCGCCGGCGCGGTATTGCAACGGCTTTGGTCGCAGAATGTGCACGCCGATGCCAAGACTGGGGAGCTTCATCCCTGATCGTCCGCATCGATGAGGCAAATGCGCATCTGCCACACGTTTACGACATCTTCCAGGAGAGCGAAAACTACGAACAGGCTTAAGACCCCAGATTCACTGACGATTCTGTCCTAGTTCTGGCAATTTGAGCACCAGAACAGCCTGCGGTTTTGCATGAGCTTCTCACTGATCATGGTCCCGCATTTAATACAGGGACGACCGCTGCGATGGTAGATGTACCATCGCCCAAGTTCTTCATCCCCTTCAGGAATCGGATCAGGTTGATCTTCGGGACGGATAGTGTCGATCCGTCCGATTTCCAATCCACGAGTCATCAGTTCACAGATGATGTCCCACAGCTGGCCAACGCGAGCCTTTGAGAGCCGGTTTCCTGCGCGCATCGGAGAAATCCCGGCGAGGAAAAGAGCCTCAGCGCGATAGATATTTCCCACCCCTGCTGCAATGGACTGATCCATGATTAATTCACCAACAGGACGTTTACGCGCGCGAACCAGCTCAATGAAACGTTTGCGCATTGCAGGGTCCTGTGATGCCCCAGGTTGCAAAGGATCGCAACCGAGTTTTGACTCAGTAACCAAACGCTGCTCGTCGGAAATGAGCTCGCAGCGATTTGGTCCCGTCACATCTGCAACGGCCACGTCGGAGAGGATACGCAGACGAACCTGCCCCACAGGTTCAGGCGCCTGCCATTGCCCTGCTATATCCCTAGCCTCGCCGGCAGCAAGATTGTCCTCGATATACAGGCTATCTTCCGAGTAACTTGCCCACTTGAGGGCAGCATGACGGTGCCCCTTCGTTGCAACCCAATTCGTCCGGGGAGCGCCAATTGAGGCTGGAACATCCTGTGTTCGCTCGTCAGCATCAAAGCGCCAAGAGCCATACAGCCCCAAGTGAATATGGAGCCATTGAAGCGATTCTTCACTGGGAAAGGCACGTTCTCCCCACACCGGCGAACTACCGGTAAAAGGAAGAGCAGCCACGGCCTCGGCACTGTTCAAACGAGCAGCGTATTCAGCTTCGATTTCTCGGGCCTGCTCAATCACGGAAGTGGCGAGGCCGGGAGCAGCGAATGCAACGAACATATGCTTGCCCACTGCTCGCACCGCAACCACAACGTGGCCATCAATGAGCTGCGCAGACGAGGCGAACCTCCCCTGAGGGGAGGACGCCTGCACCTGAGTGCCTTCGAAAAGAGATGAGAAAGTGTGAGCGATCCGGTGGATCGCATCTCCTTCAGGCATGGTTACTTCGGAAGAACGATGTTGACCAATTGCGGGGCACGCACAATCACCCTGAGAGGCTCGCGGCCTTCGAGGAGCTTGACGATCGGGCCCTGCTCAAGAGCCAGTGCACGAAGATCCTCTTCAGAGATCGAAACCGGAACCTCGATCTTTGCACGCAGCTTGCCATTGGCCTGGACAATCGCTATGACGGTATCGTCCTCGAGCAAGGATTCGTCTTCCACGACCGGGAAGGGAACACGTGCAAGAGAATCTGCGTGTCCGAGCTTCGACCACAGTTCCTCACAGATGTGCGGAGCAACCGGTGAGAGCATCAAAATGAGGGCCTCAACTGCAACGCGCGGTACGCGATCGAAAGACGTCAGGTGATTGTTGAGAACGATGAGCTTTGCAATCGCAGTGTTGATGCGCAGGTTCTCGTACTCGACGGTCACTTCCGCAATGGTGCGCGCCAAAAGGCGCGCGGTCTTTGCATCCATTGGATCATCGCTGACGGTCACCTCACCAGTGGTCTCGTCCAAGACATTTCGCCACAGACGCTGCAGGAAACGCTGAGAGCCAACAACTGCGCGGGTTTCCCACGGACGTGAGACGTCCAGCGGTCCCATGCTCATCTCATACACGCGGAAAACGTCGGCGCCGTAGGCGTCATACATTTCATCAGGGGTCACGATGTTCTTCAGTGACTTACCCATCTTTCCGTATTCACGGTTAACGGGTTCACCCTTCCACGTGAATCCGGTGGATTCGTCGCCTTCAACTTCGTCCGCGGGAACGTACTGTCGCGAGCATCCGTGTAGGCATAGGCCTGGACGTAGCCCTGGTTGAACAGGGTGTGGTAGGGCTCAGCGTCGGGAACGAATCCCAGGTCAAAGAGGACCTTCTGCCAGAAGCGTGCGTAGAGCAGGTGGAGAACTGCGTGCTCAACACCGCCGATGTACAGGTCGGTGCCACCGCTGATCTTGCCCTCTCGCGGCCCCATCCAGTAGGACAGGTTCTCTTGCGAGGCAAAAGCAGTGGAGTTCGTCGGGTCGGTGTAACGCATCTCGTACCAGCACGAACCGGCCCACTGGGGCATGGTGTTGGTTTCACGGCGATACTTCTTCGGGCCGTCCCCCAGGTCCAGGGTGACGTTCACCCATTCCTGTGCGCGTCCCAGCGGCGCTTCCGGTTCCGTATCAGCATCATCAGGATCGAAGGTACGAGGCGAATAGTCGCTAATCTCGGGAAGCTCAACAGGGAGCATCTCTTCGGGGAGGGCATGAGCCACCCCATCTTCGTCCCAAACGATCGGGAAAGGCTCTCCCCCAGTAACGCTGACGACTGAAAAGCCAGTCACGCAGACGGTAGGTAACAGCAGCGCGTCCCAAGCCCTTTTCTTCGAGCCACTGGGTCATTGCCGCCTTTGCCGCGTCCTTATCCAGACCATTGAGGCTAATCTCTTCGTTCGCGGAGTCAACTGCAACGCCATCACCGGTGTAGGCGCCCTGGCTCAGGTCGTGAGCGGTCGGGTCTTGAGCATCACCGATAGTGCGAATGATATCCAGATCAAAACGCTGAGCGAATTCCCAGTCACGATCATCGTGTGCAGGAACTGCCATGATCGCGCCGGTGCCGTAATCCATGAGGACATAATCAGCAATGAACACAGGAATGCGACGGCCATTGACAGGGTTAATTGCCCACAGGCCCGTGAAGACACCCGTCTTCTCCCCCGCGTCTTCTGCGCGTTGCTCAGGAGTCTTTGCCCCAGCTTGTGCACGGTAGGCCGCCACGGCCTCGGCAGGCGTTGCATAGCCACCACGCCAGGCCTCGCGGGTGCCTTCGGGCCAGCTCGCGGGGATATCCAGCGCTGCTTGGTCCGAGGCCGAACCCGGGGTGGTGCCACCAAGGAGTGGGTGCTCGGGCGACCAGACGACGAAGGTTGCGCCAAAGAGAGTGTCGGGACGAGTCGTGTAGACCGTGAAACCACGATCACTGACGCCTTCGCCGACTGCAATGAAGTCAACTTCCGCGCCGTTGGAGCGGCCAATCCAGTTGCGCTGCATGGTGCGCACCTTTTCAGGCCAGTTAATGGTGTCGAGGTCTTCAGCGAGGCGATCACCGTAGGCGGTAATACGCATCATCCACTGACGCAGGCTGCGCTTGAAAACCGGGTAGTTACCACGCTCGGAACGGCCATCCGCCGTCACTTCTTCGTTGGCCAAAACGGTTCCCAGACCCGGGCACCAGTTCACGGGCGCCTCGGAGATATAGGCGAGGCGGTAGGAATCGATGATCTGCGCGCGCTCACGCGAATTCAATTCATCCCACGTACGTCCCTGCGCGATCTCGGAGGGAAGCTCACGCGCTCCAGAAGCAAACTGAGCGATCAATTCGTTGATCGGACGCGCGGCACCCAAGCCTCGTCCATCGCGACGCGGTGCCTGCGGATCAAACCATGAGTTGAACACCTGAAGGAAAATCCACTGGGTCCAGTGCACATAGTCGACATCGGTCGTTGCGAAGGAACGGCGACGGTCGTGCGAAAGCCCCAGACGGCGCAGCTGACGACGCATGTTCGCGATGTTCTCTTCGGTTGTCACGCGCGGGTGTTGGCCGGTCTGAACAGCGTACTGTTCTGCAGGAAGACCGAAGGCGTCGTAGCCCATGGTGTACAGAACGTTCTCACCTTGCATGCGGTGGAAACGCGCAACGGTGTCAGTTGCGATGTATCCCAGCGGGTGGCCGACATGCAGGCCCTTGCCCGAAGGGTACGGGAACATGTCAAGGAGGAAGAAAGGCTGACGTGTGGCTAGATCACCTGCAAGATCTCCCTCGGGGTTATCCGCGTAGAAGGTCCCACGTTCGTCCCATAGGTCCTGCCACTTGTTTTCGATCTCTCCGGCCAATTGCGCCGTGTAACGGAAATCGGGCTCCCCTGTTGAGATCTCGCTCATCCTTGCCTCCATCTACCCTGAAAACACAGTGTCTTCAGGCTCGTTCTATGCCGTATCTAGGGTAGTGCATTGGCGCAAATTTGCCTGTTTATTCCCACTAGGCAAAACCCTCGCGGCGTTCGACAATAGAGACATGAGTACCGTTTTTGAAAAAATTATTTCAGGTGAGTTCTCTGGGCGTTTCGTCTGGGCGGACGATTCCTGCGTTGCTTTCGCAACCATCGAGCCGACGAGTCCAGGTCATGTCCTCGTCGTCCCGCGAGATCCTATTCCTTCATGGACACAATTGGATCCACAGGAATGCACCCACTTGATGGAAGTCGCGCAGATCATCGGCCGAGCACAAGAGCGTGCCTTTGGTGTCGAACGATCCGGTCTTGTTATCGCCGGTTTTGAGGTTCCTCATACGCACCTGCACGTCATTCCTCTGCGCACCGAGAGCGACGTCCTTTTGAGCAATGCAGCCCCTGCAAGCTCAGAAGAACTCGACGCTGCGATTGAGAAGCTTCGCGAGGCCGTGGTTGCTTTGGGTTACGGCACCGAAGTTCCGCCCCAGATGGCCTCGCTCCAGTAACTTGCTTCCTATTCCTCCACGCTTGTGACGAACACAAGGGCGACTTCTTGGGCGTTAAGCTCAAGGAGTCGTTCTTTTTCTTCTGCTTGAACGATGACTTTCATCGTTTGAGCATCCATTCGTTCACTGATCGCCACGACGGCGTCAAGTCCTAGTCCTTTAGCTTCGAGGGAGCGAAGAGCACGTGCATCACTATCACTAAAACGAGCGATTCGCATACGACGTTGAAGTGGAATGTCACGCAAGGGCGTAAGCGAAAGAATGCACACTTGCCCATCAGCTGAAGGAATCGGATCTCCGTGAGGATCGCGCCTTGGGTATCCCAGTTGTTCATCAATCCGGTTCAGAAGACGGTCGGAAACCGCATGCTCAAGAATTTCGGCTTCCTCGTGGACTTCATCCCAATCGAAGCCCAAAGCATCGTGCAGATAAGTTTCAAGAAGGCGATGACGACGCACAACTTCAAGAGCTCGCCGACGGCCTTCTCCAGTCAAAGTTACTTTCCCATAGGGTTCGTGAAAGGCAAGCCCCTCAGCTGCGAGCCTTTTGACCTTTTCCGAGGCAGTTGAAACCGCGACTCCGACGCGCGAGGCAAGTGCACGAATTGTGATTCCTTCGTCACCGTTTTCTTCAGCGCCCCAAATTGCTTTTGAGGTAGTCCTGCGTTACCGTATTTTCGCGGGAAACTCGACTATCGACCGATGCCATGTCAACTGCTTGCACTCCCCTAGCCTACAGCCTCGTACTCAAAATTCGGCCCCGGCATGATTTGCGCATGGCGCCATTAGTATGTAATCTACTTTCTTGTCCTTAGGACAAAGCGCCATTAGCTCAACTGGCAGAGCAGCTGACTCTTAATCAGCGGGTTGGGGGTTCAAGTCCCTCATGGCGCACACAGTACGTTCACTTGTGTGCTACTGTAAACACATAACTGAAGCGCCATTAGCTCAACTGGCAGAGCAGCTGACTCTTAATCAGCGGGTTGGGGGTTCAAGTCCCTCATGGCGCACCCATTGCCGAGGCGGCGCCAATGGCCGGGTACCTCTTTGCGTATCTGTGCCCTACTCACCCCCCTCGGAGCATCTCATGCGTCGTCTCACTTCTTCAGAGAAGGATCTGCTCGCATCGATTGAACAACAGTTAAGTGCTCGTCGCCGTACCGTCATTACTCCCGATATCGTCGAGCAGGCCACCCATCTGGTCCGTTCAATGACCGATCCCCGCCCAGGCCTTCACGAACTCGTCGGCCCTGTGTGTACCACATCCGACATCGTTGCCTGGCTTGGAATTTCGCGTCAAGGAATCAACAAGGCTGTGCGAACCAATCGCATTCTTGCAGTCCAATCCCCTTCAACAATCTGGTACTACCCCACGTGGCAGCTCATGGCCAATCACTCCGTCATTGACGATATGTCGGATGTTCTCGGTCGCCTGCGCGGTCGGGTTCACCAGCTCACCGCTGCCTCGTGGTTCCAACGTCCCCTTGAGGTACTTGATCAGACGACCCCGGCACAGTGGATGCTCGAAGGACACGACCTGCACACCCTCGTTGGTGCTGCTGAGTCCTTCGCAACCGCCGAAGAACGCCGTCCTTCCCCGGTCCCGCTATTTGATCCGGAGATCCAAGCAACCTCACTGTGACCGCGACACGCTCACCTTCGCAGCTCATCTACAAGAGCCGGCTGCGGAGTGGGGTTCAACGGCGCACCGCGCTCCGCAGTCATTCATCCCTCATCACAAATAGAAATCGGGCCAAACCACGACGAAGCGGTTTGGCCCGATTTCTACTTAGTCATCAAGACCGAGGTCTCTGCGCAAGCGGGCAACATGGCCGGTTGCCTTGACGTTATACAAGGCATGCGTGACGACGCCGCTGGTGTCAAGAACGATGGTTGAGCGAATAATGCCCAAGAAGATCTTGCCGTAGTTCTTCTTTTCTCCCCACGCTCCCCACTGGGCAAGCATTGTCTTATCCGGGTCCGAGGCCAAAGGAAAGTTCAAAGACTGTTTCTGCGAAAAGTTTTCGAGGGCTTTCATTGAATCGGCGCTGACGCCAATGACTTCGTAGCCCTGTGCCTTAAAAGAATTGAAGTGATCCCTAAAATCACATGCTTCCTTTGTACACCCGGGTGTCGAGGCCTTGGGATAGAAATAGACGATGACTCCGACGCGAGCCCGTCCTAAGAGGTCGTGCAAAGAAAGAGTTCCCTGCGTGGTTTCGAGCGTGAAGTCGGGAGCCTTGTCCCCTACGTGAAGTTGAGCCATAGCGACGAGCTTAGTCGTGAGAGAGGCCCCATGCTCGCGTAGCGCTTCGAGGAGTGCATCGCAGCATCGATAAGGTAAACTCGGAGCGTTGCGCGAGTGGCGGAATTGGTAGACGCGCTGGATTTAGGTTCCAGTGTCTTTGACGTGTGGGTTCGAGTCCCATCTTGCGCACTGTTAAATTCCCGTGCCTCCCCTAGGAGGCCATGCTTCCCTCACCACGGTTTGCACGCTCAATTGTCGCCTCGGCAATCACGCGAGTTCCCCGATACAGAACCATGGACTGCCCAGCTGCCACGCCACGAATTGGCAGCGCGAGGGAGAGCTCAAGCTTTTGTTCCTCTTCCCCGAAGCGCTGGACAGAGGTAACAACGCTGGGCGTGCCGTGGGCACGGATCTGCGCGGTGAGCACACGCTCGTCAACCTCGCCCAGGCTCCGCTCCCCGATCGATGTGCCAAAGGCACTCGTCGCGGCCTCGTCAACGTCTCCCTGATCGTCGTTTGCTAGCCAGACGATATCCGAGCAAGTGATACGGTCCACCGACAAGAGTTCTGAAGCGCCAACAATCACTTGATTGGTCTCGGGGCGTGTTTCCACCACATACCGAGGTCGACCGTCTGCAGCCGGATTCCCTAAGTTCAAACCACGACGCTGACCGACCGTGAAATTCCAGTACCCTTCGTGGCGGCCAACAACTTGCCCATCGGTATCGACGATTTCTCCGGGCTTTGAGCCCAGATGAGACTTGAGGAAGCCTTGGGTATCTCCATCGGGGATGAAACAGATATCGTAAGAATCGGGCTTGTTGGAAACCCCCAGCCCCATTCTTTCAGCTTCTGAACGCACCCAGGCTTTCGAAGGCGCCTCACCCAGTGGAAAAATCACGCGGGGTAGTTCCTGCGGTCCCATAATTGCCAAGACGTAGGATTGGTCCTTCGCTTCGTCTTTGCCTCGGTGCAGCTGCGGCCCATTCGGCCCTTCAACAATCCGCGCGTAGTGTCCCGTACAGACTGCGTCAAAGCCAAGCGCCCGCGCGCGCTGCGCGAGCTCTCTGAATTTCACAAACTCATTGCATCGCACGCAGGGATTCGGGGTGTGCCCGGCCGCGTACTGCTCAACGAAGTCGGTGATCACTGTCTGCTCAAACTCTTCTGCAAGATCCCACACGTAGAAGGGAATCCCCATAATCTCAGCTGCGCGCGCAGCATCTGCCGCGTCTTCAACGGAGCAGCAGCCGCGTGAGCCAAGGCGACATTCTTGAGGCTGGGAGGAAAGAGCCATGTGGACACCGACTACCTCGTGACCTGCTTCTACGGCTTTCGCGGCTGCGACTGCAGAGTCAACTCCGCCTGAAAGAGCTGCTAAGACCCTCATGCGCCCGTTCCCTCTCGTTCATCCAGGGCTTGCCCCGCTCGAATGGCTGCGGGAAGTGCGGCCAAGAAAGCATCGATATCTTCTGCCTGAGTTTCAATTCCCGTCGATACTCGCAGCACCCCCAGAGCCTGGTTTTCGTCGTATCCCAGTTCCATGACGATTCTTGAAGGACGCGAAACACCGGCATGGCACGCGGATCCAGCCGAGACGTCAATGCCTGCCATATCCATTGCTAAAAGGACTGCTTCGGGATGGTGAGTCGGGATCATCAAGTGGATAATCGCCGCCGAGGCCGCATGGGGGTCCACCGTCATGCGCACGTCGCTAGGAAGACCAGCAAGGAGACGGCGACGAAGGTCTTCGCCCTCTGAACGCGTTCGAGGCGGTGTGCAGCTGCGTACTCCAGTGCAGTTGCCAGTGCACATGCGCCAGCAACATCTGGGGTACCCGAGCGGATCCCCCTTTCGTGTCCTCCACCTGGGCGGTCGGTTACGACCTTCACTCCCCGGCGAACAAGTAATGCACCAGTGCCGACGGGGGCCCCAACTTTGTGGCCTCCCACTGTCAGCAGGTCGAGGCCACTCTCGCTGAAATTGACATCGCAGTATCCAATTGCTTGCGCTGCATCGGAGTGAAGAAGAGGAGATTGCACGTCTAGGGAGTGTGACCTGACGACTTCAGATAGTTCCCCGATCGGTTGAATAGTTCCCACTTCAGAACACACCCACGTCAGGGACATGAGCGCGGCACGTTGAAGCATCTCCGGGTTTTCACGCAGATTCTCAAATGTCGTAACACCCCGTGAATCGACATCAAACTTGCGAATGTTAAAGCCCTCACGCCCCAGCGCTTCAGATTGTTCGCTGACTGCGTCGTGTTCAAGGCGCGACATCCACACATCGCTGCGCGTCGCATCTTTGTTTCGCATTCCCCGAGAAGCCCCAAGAAGTGCAAGAGCATCAGATTCTGTTGCGCCCGATGTGAAGACCAACTCCGCACGCTCGGCACCAAGGGCAGCGCTCGCACGTTCTCGCGCATCTTCAAGCATCCTGCGTGCAGCGCGTCCACCGGCATGTAGCGCAGCCGGATTCCCAGGGCGTTCACTCAGTGCTTCTTGGGCATGTATCCATGCTTCACAAACACCGGGAGCCAGAGGCGTTGATCCCGCGTGATCAAGGTAATGCGACACGTGTGTCTTTCACTAGTTGTCGGCTCTAGATGCTGCCATGCGCGCAAGTGTTCCAGAGCCTGGGGAACGATTTCGTACATATCGCCCACTACGCCAAAGTCCGCGAGTTCGAAGATCGGCGCATCGGGGTCATCACAGATTGCAACAATCGTTTGCGAGGACATAATCCCCACTGTGTGATGAATCGCGCCCGAGACTCCAAGCGAGATGTAGAGCTTGGGAGCAATCGTGAGGCCGGTTTGCCCGATTTGCGCGCTGCGACGAGCCCAGCCTTCGTCAACAGCATCGCGGGTCGCGCCAATTCCAGCGCCCAAGACGTCGGCGAGATCTTCAACAAGAGACCAATCATTTCCGGCACCACGACCGCCAACGACAACGACCTGCGCATCAGTGACACTGGGACGCCCATCAGAGCTAGCTTCAACCCGCTCGACGACGAGCGTACGCGTAGGATCGGGCTCTACGACTTCACTAGCGAGTTCAACGCATTCGTTTTCCTCAGCCGCTACTTCCAATCCACGAGAACGCACGCACACGCACGCTGGGGCACTGTGCGTCGCAATCTCTGCGCGCCACGTTCCCCCCAAAGCATCCGTAGTCGCACACAAGTGTCCGTCTTCTACGCGAAGAGCCAGGGCCTCGGCAATCGCGCAGCCTCCCAAAGTGATCGCAAGCGACGCTGCGCACTCACGGTCAAGGAAACGCGAAGCAAAAAGAAGCGGGGCCTGCGGGTTGCCGAAACGCGAGTAAGCCGACGCAAGTGCAGGGGAAAGTGCCGAGGCAGTCAGCACCGATTCATTTACCTGGAGGAAAACGCAAGAAGAAACACCGAGGCGTCCAAGTTCTTCGCGCAAAGACTCGCGCTCTTCCTGAGAGACGACAATCGCGTGGACAGCTTCGGCGCACTCATGCGCCTGGGCAATCATGTCGCGGTAACGCGAACCCAGCGAAGCGGTATCCGAACAATCGATGACGACAATCGCGTCCTTAAGACAAGTGCTCATTTCATCTTCTCCTCAATGAACTCAGCCAGGCGCGTCCCGCCGTCCCCGGTATCGGTGAAGACCTCACCAGAGCCGCCGCGATTATGTTCTGTCATCGAGACAACGCCCAAAGGCATCTCGGAGCGAGCTCCGGAGACTAATTCACTGAGGCATCCAGTGGGATCGTAGCCAGCGACGTCATCGAGTTCGGCCTGAACGAGAGCTTCATGCGTGCTGCCTTCAAATCCTTAAAGCCGGGGAATCGCGGCTCATTGAGTTGATCCGTCACAGAGATGACTGCCGGAAGGGGCGCGCGCAAAGTTTCATCAACACCATCCACGCTGCGCAGTGCTTGGACATGACCGCTATCGGGATCAACTGTCAATTCACGAACCTGAGATACCAAAGGAACATTCATGACAGCGGCAAGTGCTGCCGGGAGCATCGAGGTCATTGCATCGGATGCCGCCATGCCGCACAAAACAAGGTCGATCGCTTCTTCTTCGGCCAAGAGCGAGATCAAAGCCGCGAGTGCGCGCGCTGTCACTGTGACATCAGCGTTTTCAAGCAAGGGGTCTGAAAGGAGGTAAGCGCTATCGGCGCCGAGAGCAAGACAGCGAACCAGTGCGTCACTGGCATCTTCCGGCCCCATGCTCACAGCGAGCACTTCACCGCCGTGAGCAGCAACAAGCTCGGCCGCCGCCTCGACTGCATTCTCATCAAATTCATTCAGTACATCGTCTTCACCGCGGACAAGACGCGAGCCTTCAAAACGACGCCCCGAGCTGGTATCGGGAACTTGCTTAGCCAGCACTGCAATCCTCATGTATCCAGAGTGCCATATCAGGCCTCATGCGCGCAGCTCCGAGTGTGCTGAGGAACAGGAGCGACTATGCTTATAGCTGTTATGACAGATGTAGAGGCGGTAATGTCACAACAGCAAACACACACCTTCCGTGCCGTTAATCGGCCAAATCCTCACTTTCGTCAGTTGGGCGTTTCAGTGGCAGGATCGGGCCTTAACGTCGCTGTTGTCTCCACGCGCGCGACTCAAGTAGATTTCTGCGTCATCGACCCGCAAAGCGGTAGCGAAGAGCGCTACCACCTTCTTGGGCCTGATCACGGAATCTGGCACGGTTACATCGAAGGTCTTGGAGTTGGTACCCACTACGGCTTCCGCGCTCAGGGACCTTGGGATCCCGACGCAGGCTTGTTCTTCAACTACAACAAGCTACTCATTGACCCCTATGGCCGCGGGCTCGCAGGCAGCGTCGATATTTGCCCGGAAGTTTACGCACACAGCGTTGATGAAGATCTCTACCCGGTTTCCTATCCGCTTGAGCCTTCGCAGTCAGATTCCGCACCTTACAACGCGCATAGCGTGGTCATCGACACCTCGTTCAAGCTCGCACCCCAGCCTAAGGTTCCTTTGGACGAGACAGTCATTTATGAGCTTCACGTCAAAGGTTTTACGCAGAATATGCCGGAGGTTCCCCCCAACCTTCGCGGCACCTACGCAGGACTCGCCCACCCTGCCTCAGTGCGCTATCTCAAGGAGCTTGGCGTCACTTCCGTCGAGCTACTCCCAGTCCATGCAAAGTCTGATGAGCCTTTCCTCGTTGAACGTGGACTCACAAACTACTGGGGATACTCGACTCTGTCATTCTTTAGCCCCGAACCTTCCTATGCCAGCGCTTCTGCCCGTGCGCGCGGACCTCAGGCAGTCATTGATGAATTTCGTGGAATGGTTTCGATCCTGCATGAAGCAGGTATCGAAGTCATCCTGGATGTCGTCTACAACCACACCTGTGAAAACGGTGATGCGGGTCCGTCCTTGTCTTTCCGCGGACTTGATTCGCCCCTGTACTACCGCCGGACCGAGGGATACCCCTCGCACATCATCGATACGACAGGGACTGGAAACACCGTCAATACGGATAATCCCCAGGTTATTTCGCTCATCTTGGACTCTTTGCGCTATTGGGTATCGAATATGGGGATCGATGGGTTCCGCTTTCGACCTTGCCGCTACCTTGGGGCGCTTTGCTAATGGTTTCACTCCGATGCACCCCGTTCTGATCGGGATGGGCGCGGATCCGATTCTTCGTGAGGTCAAACTCATTGCCGAACCCTGGGACGTCGGCCTCGGCGGCTGGCAGACAGGCAATTTCCCTGATCCATTCTGTGAATGGAATGACCGTTTCCGCGATACGGTGCGCACTTTCTGGCTCTCCGATATGCGCGCATTGGCCGGCGGGCGTGGCGCCGGCGGTTCGAATGAGTTCGCGACTCGCTTGTCAGGTTCTCAAGATGTCTTCGGTCACGGCGTGGGATATTTGCGAGGTCCCAGCGCTTCGGTCAATTTCGTAACCGCCCACGATGGTTTTACCTTGGCAGATCTGACGGCTTTCGATCACAAGCACAATCTGGCAAACCTCGAAGAAAACCGTGATGGTTCTGATAACAACAACTCGTGGAATCACGGTTTGGAGGGGGCAATTGCCTCCCCCATCATCGGTGTTGATCCCGATGTCCGCGACGTAACGGGCATTGTCGAAGACATTATTCCTGCCCGTCAGCGCAGCCAGAAAAATCTACTTGCAACTTTGTTGGTCTCTTCGGGAACTCCAATGTTGGTTGCAGGAGACGAATTTTCTCGTACGCAATTTGGCAATAACAATGCCTACTGTCAGGATTCTCCGATCTCATGGATCGATTGGGATCTTTCTGAACTCCAGAAAGATCAGCTCCAGACGGTGCGTTGGCTTTTGGCCTTGCGCCGCGCTCACCCGGCGCTTCGCCCTATGGCTTTCTTCTCAGGAACAGATCCTCATGGCGATGTCATCGCTGATCTTTCTTGGTATAGCGCCGATGGCTCACCGATGAGGGATGACATTTGGGGATCTCAAGAGTCTCGAGTCTTCCAGATGCTTCGCTCCGGTAGCCCCTACAACGGCCGCGACGCCTTGGTCGTATTCAATGGCACAACAGATGACCGCGATGTCGTTCTTTCCCAAGGCCGCGGCTGCCCGTGGGTTCAGGTCCTCGACACCGCATGGGGTAACCCCGAAGACGGCGGCATTAGCTCTGTGTTCGACGCGACGCGATTGCCGGCTTCCCTTGATCGAAAGGCTCCAGGCGACACTATTTCTTTGGACCCCTTCAGCATGCATATCTACCTGTCTGCTGTAGAGTCTTCGCCTCAGGGGTGATCACGCTAGACTGGCCTAGTGACTAGCAGCGAAGAAACACTTGAGCAATCTACCTCTGATGCATCCCTCGCACGTTCAATCGCACGTTCGAAGGAAATCGAAGAGGCCATCGACCAGGACCCCTCGCGATTCCGCGTATTAACTGGAGATCGCCCCACCGGCCGTCTCCACTTGGGGCATTACTTTGGAACTCTGCGCAATCGCGTTCTTCTTCAAGACCGCGGCATTGACACCTGGGTTCTGGTCGCCGACTACCAGGTGATCACCGACCGGGATGCAGTTGGCCCCATTGAGGAACGCGTTTTAGGCCTCGTTACCGACTACTTGGCAGTTGGACTCGATCCAGAAAAGACAACGATCTTTAACCACTCATCCATTCCCGCGCTCAACCAGCTGATGCTTCCTTTCCTGTCGCTGGTCACCGAGTCAGAATTGCATCGCAATCCCACGGTGAAGGCTGAGCTTGAGGCAACCGATGGACGCGCGATGACCGGTTTGATGCTGACCTACCCGGTTCACCAGGCATGCGATATTTTGTTCTGCAAGGCAAATCTTGTTCCTGTTGGGCAAGACCAGCTCCCCCACATCGAGCAGACGCGCTTGATCGCTCAACGCTTCGACAAGCGTTACGGGCGCGTCGACCCCAAGCGTGCAGTCTTCCCGCGCCCTGATGCGCTCCTATCTGAGACTCCCCTCCTCCTGGGGACTGACGGCACAAAGATGTCGAAGTCGCGTGGAAACACGATCGAGCTTGCGATGAGTGCAGATGAGACCGCTCGTATCTTGAAGCGTGCGAAGACGGATTCGGATCGTCATATCACCTACGATCCCGAGAATCGTCCCGAGGTATCCAACCTGCTGATGTTGGCGTCACTGGCAACGGGTGAGGATCCCGCGGCGATCGCCGAAAGGATCGGAGACGGCGGCGGCGGAATGCTCAAGGCAACCGTTACCGAGGCACTCAATGAGATGCTCGCCCCCATCCGCGCTCGCCGCGAAGAACTGGCCGCAGATCCGGGTTACCTGCTCTCCATTCTTCGCCAAGGAAATGAGAAGGCTAACGAGCAGGCTGAACAGACCCTCAACGAGGTTCGTCAGGCCATGCACATGGTCTACTGAAATTCATAAAAATGGTGGTGGTCCGCGTAAGGATCACCACCATTTTTGTCTTCTCAGCAACCTCTCAGTGGCTAAAGTATGTCGACGCTCACAATTTCCATTACGCTTAGATATGTGAACGAGACACTTCTGGCCCGCATCCCCGCAACTGAAGTTTTCCCCGTCGTCGAGGACGGAAATCTTCCCGCGAAAGCCACTGCTTTTGAGGCTTTCCCTATCCGAGCGACGGTCTTTAGAGAAGGGCACGATTGCTACGCAGCCGAGGCAGTTCTCCTGCGCCCGGGTGGGTCGATTCATTCGCGCGCGCTTATGCGCGACATCGCTCCCGGCCTCGACCGCTATGAAGCGTGGGTGATGCCGGATGCCGTCGGTCAGTGGAGTTTCAGGATCGATACCTGGTCTGACCCTTATGCGACGTGGCGCCATGATGCCTCGGTCAAAATCGGCGCGGGTGTCGACGTTGAGCTGATGCTCGAAGAAGGTGCGCTCTTGATGGAACGTGCCGCCCGAGGCGAGGCACTCAACAATCCCTCGCAAACCCAGCCGACGCGCTCAGCAATCGATACTCTCCTGGACGCGGCAAAGGGATTGCGCGATGCCTCGCAAACCCCCCAGCGTCGTCTTTCAGCTGGCCTCTCGGCGCCCGTGCGCGCGGTATTTAGGCAGTTCCCCCCTCAGAGACCTCTACGGTTCGACGCGCACCTACCCCCTTTTCGTTGCCCGCAACCGTGCTCTTGCCGGCGCTTGGTACGAAATTTTCCCGCGTTCCCACGGCGCTTTCCAAGACTCAAAGGGACGCTGGGTCTCAGGCACTTTGCGCACCGCTGTCGAGGACTTGCCAAGGATCGCCTCAATGGGATTTAACGTCATCTATTTGACGCCCATCCACCCCATTGGATTGACCAACCGCAAGGGCAAAAACAATGCTCTGATCGCTCACAAGGGCGAACCTGGAAGCCCGTACGGAATTGGCTCAGCCGAAGGCGGACATGACGCGATCCATCCCGAGCTCGGCAACTTCGATGATTTCGATTATTTCGTCGAGCAGTCACGCGAACTCGGCCTCGAAGTCGCGCTCGATATCGCATTACAGTGCTCGCCCGATCACCCGTGGGTCAGTGAGCATCCCGACTGGTTCTCGCATCGTGCCGACGGCTCCATCGCCTACGCCGAAAATCCCCCAAAGAAGTATCAGGACATTTATCCCCTGAATTTCGATCGAGATCCCGAGGGGATTTACACGGCTATCCGCGACATGCTTGAACTGTGGATCTCTCACGGCGTCAAGATCTTCCGCGTTGATAACCCGCACACGAAACCAGTCCCCTTCTGGCTGCGGCTTTTAGAAGAACTTCACACGCGCTACCCGGACGTGATCTTCCTTGCCGAGGCCTTCACCCGTCCTGCGATGATGCGAACCTTGGGTGCTGTCGGATTTGACCAGTCCTACACCTACTTCGCGTGGCGAACCTACAAGGAAGAAATCGAAGAGTATCTCACCGAGCTCTCCCAAGAAACAGCTCACCTCATTCGCCCGACGTTCTGGCCGACGACCCACGATATTCTCACGCCTCAAATGACGACGGGCGGGACTGCAATTTTTGCAATCCGCGCTATGCTTGCCGCCCTTGGGGCTCCCTCATGGGGAATCTACTCGGGCTACGAATGGGTTGAAAACGTCCAGCGTCCCGGAGCTGAAGAAGCCCAATGACAACGAAAAGTACGAGTTCAGGCCTCGTGATCCCAAGCTTGCCCAAGGGACAGGAATTCCTGCTCTATTGACGCTGCTCAACAGTGCGCGTGAGCGCCACCCCGCATTGCGTCAGCTCCACGACTTACGTATTCATCCCACGACATCGGACCGACTTCTGTGCTTCTCAAAGCACGTTCCTGCTCGTTTTCTCCTACTGGAGTGCCCGACACCGTCATCGTCGTTCTTTCACTCGATCCGGAAAATACGGTTGAGGGTGAAGTTCACGTTGATTTGAGCGGGCTTTCATTGGGAACCTCATCAGCTAACTTCACGGTTGTTGATGAACTCGACGGACAGCGTTACTCCTGGTCAACGACCAACTGGGTCCGACTGTCTCCCTGGGATCGACTCGGCCATGTCATGGCCATCGAAACCGAGTAATTACACGATCACCTTCGAACATGAGATGATGAACACATGGAACCTCAAGCGACATCAGTGGCCACAGACGTCCTCGATGCAGTAGCCGAAGGACGCTACGCTCTTCCTCACGATGTGTTGGGAGCACACCTTAGTGACGGCGTCGTCACCATTCGTAGTGTTCACCACCTAGCAGATTCTGTCGAGGTGATTACTCCCGATAGGACGCTTCCCGCGACCCATGAGCATTCTGGGGTCTGGGTGTGTGCTTTCGAGGCAGACGATATCCCCGACTACCGTCTGCGTGTCACCTACGGAGATCACTCACAAGTCGTTGACGATCCGTATCGCTTCCTCCCGACTCTTGGAGAGATGGATACCTATCTCATTGGCGAGGGACGCCACGAACGTCTCTGGGAGGTCTTGGGAGCGCATATCACCCATTTCGACGGCGTCATGGGACCGGTCGACGGCGTTGCCTTCGCAGTGTGGGCGCCCAATGCTCGCGCGGTTCGCGTCGTCGGCGACTTCAACTTCTGGGATGGTACCGCCCACTCAATGCGTTCCATGGGAGCCTCGGGAGTGTGGGAGCTCTTCGTTCCCGGCGTTGGCGTAGGCGCTCGCTACAAGTTCGAAATCCAAGGCCCCTCGGGTGATTGGTTCCAAAAGGCCGACCCGATGGCCCGAGCAACCGAGATTCCTCCCGCAACCGCTTCAGTGGTGACCGATGTATTCCACACATGGGGAAGACGAGGAATGGCTGCGTGCGCGGGAAGAGACAAATCCCGCATTCAGGCCCAATGTCCATTTATGAGGTCCATGCGGGTTCGTGGAAGCAAGATCTGGGATACCGCGGTCTTGCCGATGAACTCATCCCCTACGTCAAGAAGATGGGCTTCACGCACGTTGAGTTCATGCCCCTTGCCGAGCACCCCTTCGGCGGTTCCTGGGGATACCAGGTAACCTCCTACTACGCACCAACCTCACGCTACGGAACCCCCGACGACTTCCGTTACCTAGTTGATCGTCTCCACCAAGAAGGCATCGGCGTGATCTTGGACTGGGTCCCCGCACACTTCCCCAAGGACGACTGGGCACTGGCTCGCTTCGATGGCACTCCCCTCTACGAAGACCCGGATCCTCTCCGCGGGGAACATCCCGACTGGGGAACCTACGTCTTTAACTTTGGACGCACGGAAGTTCGTAACTTCCTCGTTGCCAATGCTCTCTACTGGCTCGACCAGTTCCATATCGATGGTCTACGCGTTGACGCAGTAGCATCGATGCTCTACCTCGATTACTCCCGCAAGGACGGTCAGTGGCGCCCCAACCAGTATGGTGGGCGTGAAAACCTCGAGGCGATCTCCTTCCTTCAAGAAGCAACTGCAACGGCATACCGCTTGCACCCGGGCATCGTCATGATTGCCGAAGAGTCAACCGCTTGGCCAGGAGTGACTGCTCCTACTTCCGGCGGAGGCCTCGGTTTTGGCATGAAGTGGAACATGGGGTGGATGAACGACACCCTGCGCTATCTCTCGGAAGATCCGGTCAATCGCCGGTGGCACCACGGTGAGCTCACCTTCTCCTTGGTCTACGCCTTCTCCGAGAACTATGTCTTGCCCCTGTCTCATGATGAGGTTGTTCACGGTAAGGGCGCGCTTGTCTCAAAGATGCCGGGCGATCATTGGCAACAGATGGCGGGCCTGCGCGCACTCTATGCCTACCAGTGGTCTCACCCCGGCAAGCAGCTCCTCTTTATGGGACAAGAATTCGCCCAGGAGCAAGAGTGGAACGAAAGCTATTCTCTTGATTGGTGGCTCTACGATCGCCCCGATCACGCTGGAATGGCTGCCTTGGTCTCGCGTTTGAACGAGCTCTACAGCGCCCACGCAGCACTGTGGAACGATACCTACACCGGATTTGAGTGGATCGACGCCTCCGATGGCGATCACAACCTCATTTCCTACATTCGTAAGTCCGAGGCCGCTGGCGGACACAGCGCTCACGATGAGCTTGTGTGCGTCGTGAACTTTGCGGGTAACCCCCACGAGGGCTACCGCGTTGGTTTGCCACACGGCGGCACCTGGCGCGAAGTCGTAAACACAGATGATCCTGCCTTCGGCGGATCTGGAGTGGTGAATATCGGAGACCTTGTCGCCGAAGAAGTCCCGTGGAATGGACGTCCTTTCTCAGTCGAACTTCGAGTTCCGCCTCTGGGTGGTCTCTGGCTCGCTCCTGAAAAGTAACAGCTACTAGAAAAAGGGAGTGGGTGCGGATCCTAGGGATCCGCACCCACTCCCTTTAACGTGCTCTAAAGTAAGCTGCCGTCTGATCAGATCATCAACAGGGATGAGAGACGACGACGAGCCGCCTTAACTTCGGGAGTGTTCCCGGCGATGCGGAAAAGATCCAAGAGACGTACGCGATAGTCTTCTTTTTCTTCTTCCGAAGCATCCTCCATGAGCTGCAAGAGGACCTCAAAAGCCTCGGCGTACTGGCCTGCGGCAAAGAGTGCATCGGCGCGGGCAGAGGGATCATCGCTTGCCAAGCTTTCACGCAAACGAAGATTCACACGTGCACGATGATCTTTTGCGTCTTCATCACGGGGATTCAATTCAATAATCTTGTCCCAAGCTGCGCGCGCGCCTTCTAAGTCACCGCGTTCTTCAGCTTCCAGAGCCGGGAGATGTTCTTCGGGGATCGGCTTCGCGACGTCCTCTCCACTCACGGCAACTCGTCCGGTTACACCCATTTGCTGGGCGGCTCGAAGAAGATCTTCGATAACCGGTGCGACCTGTTCCTTTGGGAGCAACTCCCTGGAAAAGAGGAACCGGACGGGCGCCGACCAAAGCAACAACAGTGGGAATAACTTGTACCTGGAAGGCCTGCGCCACGCGCGGTGCACGAGCGGCATCGATTTCCACAAGTTGGAAAGCGCCCATCTTGTCCCGAGCAAGTTCTTCCAAAGTTGCCAGAAGCTGCTTGGACTCCAATGACTGAGCTGCCCAAAGCACGATGACCACGGGCACCTGTTGCGAGCGCGCGGCGACGGCCTCGAAAGTCGAATCATCGCAGGTGTCGACAAGAGGAATATCAAGGCCCGCCCCCTGCTGGGACATCGGAGCCTGCATCGCAGGATTTCCCTGGGCTGCCGGCTGCACTCCACCCGAAGAGTTACCTCGCGCTGTAGCGGCGCTCAGATCCACTGCGCCGTGAGAATCTGCAGGCTGAGGGTTATGAGCCTCGTTATTCATATCTATTAATCTCCCTTAACGTTGATCAGGGTTGCCCGCGTTATCGTCCTTTACGACCGAGCCGAGTGCACGTTCGGCACCCACCACGCTGATCACCTGTGAATCAGAACCCGACTTTGGGATATGCAAGAGGACCGTTGCAACGTAGGTCGCTGTTGCCTTCCCCTTAACGGTATCATCGTCGCCCTCAGCAAGGGCTGCAGTCGTTCCTCCCAGACGCATTGTCGAGCGAGCAACAGTACGCTGATAGGTTTGAGTATAGGTGAAGGAAGCAACGACCAGTGACGAACCGTCAACCAGCTGGACACCAACGATGGGGAACTCGTCCGAGACTTCAGCATGAGCTTGAACGTTTCCTGCTGCCTGCACAGCATCATTCAGGCTCTTTGCATCTTGAAGGTAGCGGCGAGCAAAGTCATCGCCGGAATACTGGTCGTTTCCAGCGTTGCCGGAGTTGAGCATATCAACGTAACCCTGCAGCGCTTCCTTCGGGGTCTTGACGTAGCCCTGAGCATCCGCGCTCAAAGGTGCGGAGCCCTTTTCCATGTTATCGAGCTGGAACTGTGCACCACCCAGCGCACGCGCCCACCCCAGAAGTTTGTACTGTGAGCGTGCATCCTCTTGGACTGCGAAAGCGATCACCGGCAAAGAGGTTTGATCCGGATTCGAAACATTCACAATGACGCGAGGCCAATCATTAGAATTTGAGACCGCAACCGATCCTTCATTCACGATGAGTTTGGAGACCTCAGTATTTGTGGCTTTCGCTGCGGCGTATTGGTCCGCGCGCATACGCAGAGCGCCACCTTCAAGACGTGCTTGAAGAAGCGCGGGATCGCGACTGGAATCCGCCGTGTTGAGCGTGTCTTGAATCGAATCGAGAATGCGCCCGACGCGGGCAGAATCTAAGTTCGGTGCACTGGCCGAGGCCTGAGCAGTGGTTTCGGGAGCAACCAAGTCCCCGCTGCTGCAGGCAGCCAGAACGAAAGCGGGAATGACAAACAGGAAGAAAACGTCGTGCGCTCATATCACTGCTCCTTCTTTCCGCGTTCCTTAGAGGACATCCATCCACCAATAATCTGACCCCACGGACGTTTCTCAGCAGTTTCTTCGCCTGTTCCTTCTTCGTCCTTGGAAACCTGCGGAATCAGTCCAGTGTCGAATTCCTGTCCGCCAATGACCACGCGATTCTCGCCATTTTCACGCGCCTGACGCAGTGCACGACGAGAGGGCAAGACAGCGCCAGGTCGGATGCTCGACAAGTCGATAATGCCGGTGTCCGTGGATTCACGCTGGGGAGGATCAACGTGTTCGTCCTCGCTCACAATCCCGTGACGACCAAACCGTGGTTCTTCTTCAGGCTGCGTATTGTCTTCAGTTTCATCAACAACCGCTGGATCTTCAGAGGGATACTCATTGCCTGCGTTTTCCTCTTCCTCAAAAGCCTCCTCATCTTCACTGGAGAGAAGTTCTTCTTCCACGAGGCCATCATCTTCACTCGCCGGGAGTTCCGGCTCTCCGGCAGCTTCTTCCTCAAAGAAAGACAGCGCCTTCGAAGGAGCTTGAGGATCGTCTTCGTCAGTATGCATATCCGAGTGTTGACGTTCGCGCCAAAGAGCGAATCCCACCAGTGCACCAGCGATCAACAGGAAGAGCAGAGCAATGATCCCCGAAGCGATGGCCAAGACGTTCTTGTGCGGGGTCTTCCACGTCATGGTGACGGTCAGGTCGGAAGCGGTCTTTCCATCCGAGGTAATGACAAGGGAGCGGCCTGCGGGGACATCGCGAAGAGTCATGGTCGCACTCGAGGCGGCGGTGGCCTCGTCAAGCCACATATCTCCGCCAGCTGCCGACAAACTCGGCGTTGCGCTCGTGGAAGGCGAAGGCTGGGGGGATGCCTCCGGATTCTGAGGCTGCTCGCTCGAGGGGGAAGGAGAAGGCGTCGGCGTGGGAGAAGCGCTTACTTGCGCGTCGTGTCCCTGGGTCAAAAGATTGCTGCGGTTGGCGGAAATACCGGTAATTTCAGCGTAGGACAGGTCTGAAACCCAGCCTCGAACATCAGAAGACGTACCCAGTGCCATCGTGACTTGTTGACCAGATGCCGAGGAAGCGGTAACCGTGACTTCGCCGCCCTCAAGTTGGAAAAGCCCCTCTCGGGTGATAACAACCGGCTGCTCGGGTGAAACGGTGGCACTGATTTGCTGCGCAGGCTTCCAAATAGTCAAAGCCAGCACGGCAACGATCGCTGCAATCACCGCAACTGCACATGCAGCAACTGCTCCTGGAAATCTCTTGAGCTGATCCACTCGGACTCTCCTAGTAATGGGATACTGTCAACCTCTAGTTGTAACTCTACGGGCAAACAACACGAGTGCATACTGGAGGTGTCTCACGCCACGTGCACGTAGCCGATCACGCCCATTATGCCGGTCGAAGACCACGTTTCCAACAGTTAAGGTGCCAGTGTCGCCGAGCGCGAACACCCTGTTCTAAACCGTAGGCACGTTCTTCAGGCCAGGCGACGACATGTGCACTCCCCACCGTGACAGGCTGCAAACACGCGGGGCATGTGTAGGTTTTGGAGGATGTCCGAAGATATTGGACCTGATAGTAATCGCCATCGGGTCCAATTTCGCTGTGCGCCATCGAGGCGAGAGCAGAGACCTGAAGTGGCCTGCTCTCGCCCCAGGGACGCTTACGAGATCGTTTTCCTCTCACTCCACTACTGTGCCACGGCGCAAAACCCGACGCACATTAAGAGCAGAATCAACCTCGACCACATCGGCGAACTTACCGGCCTCCAAGGAACCGATGCGCTCATCACCCAAGATGGTTGCGCCCTGTACCGAGGCCATGTAGACAGCATCCACCAGCGGAATCCCACCAAGAGTGGAAGCAACACGCACGCAATCCAGCAGGTGTGCCGTTCCACCTGCAATGGATTCTCCTTGAGCGAGACGGGCGATACCATCACGAACGACAACGTCTTGAGGACCGAGGGTGTAAGCACCATCGGGCATGCCGGCAGCTGCCATCGCATCCGTAATAAAGACAACGTGGTCGCGGCCCACCAACTCGTAGACGTCACGAACCAGGAGCGGATCGACATGGACGTTGTCGCAGATAAGTTCGGCAACTGCCCCGCCGCGTGCGGCATCGGAGAGGAACTCTGCGATCGGGCCGGTGTCGCGGTGGTGAAGCGGGCGCATCCCATTGAAGAGGTGGGTAATGGTCGCGCGCGGGCCACGGCTGGTGTTGGACTGGGCAAAACGTGCACGCGAATATTCCAATGCCTCGCGAGCATATACAGAAGTCGAATCCGTATGTCCCCATGAGGGAAGCGCTCCCCCGTCGATCAGGGCTTCCGCGACCGAGCCTTCACCGTATGCGCGAGGCTTTTCGGGGGCAAGGGTCATGGAGAGGGCATAGCCCTCACACAGCTCGATCAATTCTCGAGTGAGATCGGGATCGGGATCGACGATATAGGTGGGATCTTGCGCTCCGCAGCGTGCGTGTGAAACGAAGGACCCTCGAAGTGGATTCCGGCAAGTTCCCCCTGCTTCGCCAAAGAAGCAAGAGTGCGTGCACGGGCTTTCAGAGTATCGGCATCGGCCGTCACACATGAAGCAACCAGGCTGGTCGTACCATGGCGACGATGCTCCATGACTGCAACCATTGCCGCTTCGCCAGTTGTTGCATTGGGGAAAGACTCTCCACCGCCGCCGTGGCAGTGAACATCAACCAGCCCGGGAAGGAAGGTTGAATCACTGGGAGCAGGAAGATCTCCTTCATATTCTGTAGCGGCACATACACGGGTAATGAATTGGCCTTCGATCTCAATAACACCATCGTCAATGATGGAGTCCTTCAGGATTACGCGGCCTCGCATAATTTGTTGATCCATAGCTCTATTTTGTCACACTGGCCAGCGCTTTCGCAGTCAATTTCCGCTCATCACCTGAGCAATTGCCTCCGCTTGTTCAAGAGATGCTAAGGACAGCGCGCCTTCATAAGAATCGACAAATTGATAACCCGCGCGTGGGTCTTTCACCGCAATGACACGGCCGTTTTCAATGATGAAAGGGCGAAACATTCCGTTCTTTGTTGGGCAAATTGCGTGTTCTGCTTGAGCGTCAGCTAGACACGAACGGTCTGCATAACCAACATGAATCTCATCAAAAGACGGGCATGAAATGAGCGAACGTGCTTCCTCACTATGAGCGCGCAGAAGTGCGTCAAGATCGGCACGGTGGTACCCCATCTGCGTGTGGATAATCGGAAAGTTGTGCCCGCGCTTTTCCTGTGCAGCGCCGTCTAAAGCTCGAGCGGCCTCGCGCTTGGGGATGCCCGCCCAACGGGCAAGGTCTTCAGCGCTCACTGGCCCGTGTCCCCAGGCGTAACGGCGCGCAAGGTTGACCAGCGCGGCCTCGTAATCTCTTTCTCCCTGAGCCACGCCCTCCGCAGGCGCTAGCTTGCCCGCGTCAATGAAAAGGAAAGAATTTCCCCGCCTCGGGCCTGCAGCAAGATAGCCAGAAATATGCAGGTCCAAAAAGAGGTGCCGGCGATCAAGGAAGATCCCCTTCTCCCCCGCTCGACGCGCAGCCTCGCGCTGCGGTCCCGTCCCTGTCCGGATCCCCGCGTCCTCCCAGGCCTTGCAGAGCTCTTCTCGACTTTGCGGCCCGAAGTCGCGAATCTGCTTACATGCGATCTGCGCCGCTTCATTGAGGAGGCCTCGAGTCAATCCTTCTTCTTCAAAAGAGCGTAGCCATCCATTATATCGATGCCGTAGCAGCAAGCGGAGCCAATGATGGTCCTCGCCACAGGTGACGTGAATAGTGCCACGCATGGGCCACGAACGCACAAGCTGGCAGTTGTCGAAAGCCTGATCAATCTGTGCAATCGAAGGCATGCGAAGGCGAAGATTGATCGCCCAAGGGACTGAGGATGGTTGCTGTGCCTGGAGAGCAAGAAGCGTGCGCACAGCATCGTGAGGGTCCTCAGCTGCGGTGGATGTGACGAGGCCCTGGCTGATGATGCGAGCGAGGCTTCGCTGGGTAGATGCGTCCATCGCGGGGCTAGAACAAACGCGAGTCGGGATCGTCGAAACCGCGCATCGCGTCGTAATCCAGGATCAAGCAGTCAATCCCACGGTCCTCAGCAAGCGTACGGGCCTGTTTGGTGATTTCTTGAGCTGCAAAGATGCCGCGAATCCCGTCAAGAAGTGGATCGCGTCCCAAAAGAGAGAGGTAACGCGTGAGTTGATCAACGCCATCCATTCCACCGCGCCTCTTCACCTCGATCGCGACTGGGAGTCCTTGCGGGTCTCGCACTAAGAGGTCAACGGGGCCGACCGGTGTGGGGTACTCGCGGCGAACAAGTTCCCACCCCTCCCCTAGGATCTGAGGAACCTGTTCGGCGAGGAGTTCCTGAAGGTGCGTTTCAACCCCGTCTTTGACCAGGCCCGGGTCGACGCCGAATTCCTCGCTCACATCGCTAATGATTTCGTGAATTCGGATGACAAGACGGTCATCCGTTTTATCGGCTTGTACTTGCCAAATCTGCGTGACGCCGTCGAGTTCTTCGCCTTCTTCAGGGGTTTCAGTAGTGACAGTGCAAGGCGCGTTCATCCAGTTCAGGGGTTTGTATGATCCACCATCAGAATGGATGAGGACTGAACCATCCGCTTTGTGCATAATCAAGCGGACCGCACGATCGAGGTGCGCACTGAGACGACCAGAGTAATCAACTGTGCAAGAGGCAATAAGGACGCGCACAAGCCCGCCTTTCAGGACTTCGAGTACAACTTAACTTTGAATTGCGGGCGGTTCAGACTCACACCAGGACACAAGACCGTTGTAGGTCAAAGGTTCGATTGCAATATCCAAAAAAACATCCCCTGAAGTCAGTCGAACCTCGACCATGGAGCCATCGGTCGAGCGCTGCAGGGGAAGGGAAACTTCAAAGCCGTGCCTGGGGAGAACAACATGAGGCTTCATCGAAAGCGCAATGAGGCGATACCAGCACAAACGATCACCCTGATATTGGCCAATGCCTGACATCCAGCCCGAATGCGAATCGAGACGTGCCCATGCGCGGAAGGCGCCGACTTGCTGGTCGAGGCGACGAGCGCGCACGTTAACGTAGCCCCAGAGGGCAAAAAGGGTAAGGAGGAGGACCACGATCGCGTAAATAACGAAAACCATGAAAACCTCCTGAAGAAAATGAAAATGAGGGTGTGCGGACAGTTTAAGCCCGCACACCGCTCACTCACATCTGGGAGGCGTGTTCCGCAACAATCGTAATAAAGTCGGAATCTACTGAAGCCAGACCTTTATCGATATCGAAGTCGACAACTCCTTGCTCAGTCGTGATACTCACACGTCCGGGAACAAGACCCGCAAGAACCGGTTGCCGTCCAGGAAGCACACCGATGGAGCCGTCCGTTGCCGGAAAGCTGACCTGAGATGCACTACCGTGCCAAAGCCTACCTTCGTGTGAAACGATCTCGACCTGCAACTTATCGGTGGCAGGCACGTCAGTTATCCTTCTCGATCTCGTGCCAACGACGTTCAAGATCGTCGATGCCACCAATATTGTAGAAGGCCTGCTCCGGGACCTGATCGTAGTAGCCCTCAGCAATTCGCTTGAAGGCCTCGATGGTCTCGGACAACGGAACAGTCGAGCCCTCAACACCGGTGAACTTTTCAGCCATGTAGGTGTTCTGCGAGAGGAACTGCTCAATGCGGCGTGCACGTGCAACGGTGACCTTGTCTTCTTCAGACAATTCATCAACGCCCAAAATGGCAATGATGTCTTGCAGTTCCTTATTCTTCTGCAAGATCGCCTTCACGTGAGTAGCAGTGTCGTAGTGCTCACGACCGACCAGTGCCGGATCAAGGATTCGAGACGTCGATGCCAATGGATCAACAGCAGGGTAAATACCGCGTGATGCAATTTCACGCGACAACTCAGTCGTTGCGTCCAAGTGGGCGAAGGTCGTAGCAGGTGCCGGGTCAGTGTAGTCGTCAGCGGGAACGTAAATTGCTTGCAGCGACGTAATCGAGTGACCACCAGCAGACGTAATACGTTCCTGAAGCTGTCCCATTTCATCAGCAAGGTTCGGCTGATAACCAACAGCAGAAGGCATACGACCCAGAAGCGTCGAAACCTCTGAACCGGCCTGGGTGAAACGGAAGATGTTGTCAATGAAGAGCAGCACATCCTGATGCTGAACATCGCGGAAGTACTCTGCCATGGTCAAACCGGTCAGCGCGATACGAAGACGGGTCCCCGGCGGTTCATCCATCTGCCCAAAGACAAGTGCCGTCTTATCGAAGACACCGGCCTCTTCCATTTCGTGAATCAGGTCGTTACCTTCACGGGTACGCTCACCAACACCAGCGAAAACCGAAACGCCACCGTGGTTCTGAGCAACACGCTGAATCATTTCCTGAATCAGAACGGTCTTGCCCACGCCTGCGCCACCGAAGAGGCCGATCTTGCCACCCTGAACATATGGGGTGAGCAAATCGATAACCTTGATGCCCGTTTCGAACATCTTCGTACGGGCCTCAAGCTGGTCGAATGCCGGAGGCTGGCGGTGAATGGGCCAGCGCTCGGTGATTTCCAGATGTTCACCTGGCTTAAGGTTCAAGACCTCACCGGTCACGTTGAAAACGTGACCCTTCGTGATGTCGCCTACCGGAACCGAGATCGGAGCACCGGTATCGGTGACAACCGAACCACGAACCATACCGTCGGTCGGCTTGAGCGAAATCGCACGAATCAGGTTGTCGCCGAGGTGCTGAGCAACCTCAAGGGTGATCGTCTGAACGCCGGATTCACCTTCGCTCTGCCCGGAAAGATTCACGTCAACGTGCAATGCGTTGTACAAGGGAGGAATTGCGTCCGGCGGGAACTCAACATCGACAACCGGTCCGACAACACGTGCGACCCGTCCCTGTCCCGTTGAAGTAGTAGTCATTTCTATTTTCTCCATGTGCACGGGCCTCAGCCCTGGACCAATGCGTCGGCACCGCCCACGATTTCAGTGATCTCTTGAGTGATCTCCGCCTGACGGGCCGAATTCGCCAGACGCGTGTATTTCGTAATGAGCTCTTCTGCGTTATCCGTTGCCGTATGCATTGCGCGCTGGCGCGAAGCCAACTCTGATGCGGCAGCTTGCAAAAGAACATTTCGGATCCTGCTCGAGACATACAGCGGAAGCAGGGTGTCAAGAACTTCTTCGGGTGAAGGAATGAACTCGTACTCGGGGAAGAGCTCGGCATTCACCTTGTGCTCACCGCGTTCCTCATCGCGTTCACGATCCCCTTCAGGAGCATCGACAACGGAAAGAGGAATCATGCGTCGAACCTCAGGAACCTGACTCATCATCGACTTGAACCGCGTGTAGACCAAATGAACTTCGCACACGCCTGTCATAGGATCTGAATCCGTAAAGCGCTCAAGAAGCTCGCGAGCGATCTGATTGCTGATCTCCTGGGAAGGTGAATCGGACTCCCCTTCCCACGAATCTTCGATCTCCACGCCCCGGAAACGGAAGTACGCCTGGGCACGTCGACCATAGTGTACAGAACCGGGACTTTTCCTTCTTCTTCGAGGCGTTCGACAAGACGTTCGGCCTCGCGAAGAATCGTTGCTGAGTAGGCTCCGGCCATCCCTCGATCGGAAGCAACCACAAGGACCGCGACACGTGGCGTATCGTGACGCTCACGAGTCAGCGGGTGGTCAAGGTCAGTATGGATAGCGACAGCGGCAACTGCCTGAGTCAGAGCCTTTTCATAGGGTCCAAGTTCAGTAGCTGCCCGACGCGCGGCGCCGATTCGCGATGCCGCGATCATTTCCATCGCACGAAAGACCTTAGCCAGCGTCTGCGTAGATGCAATCCGCTGTTTATAGATCCTTTGTTGTCCGCCCATACTCAGGCCTCAGACACTACCGGGCGCGAACGAACGATTTCTTCCTGAGAACGCTCGGCCTGCACCTCAGCGTCATCAAGCGAGACCGGTGATGCCTTCGCACTCACCCATTGACCATGGAAGGTCTCAACCGCAGCACGCAGAGCTTCTTCGGTTTCCTTCGAGAGCTCACCGGTTGCGGCGATCTCATCAAGCACCGTGGAGTTTGCACGCAAGTAGTCCAGCAGGCCGCTTTCAAAGGAAAGGACTTCGCTGACCTCAAGATCATCGAGGTAACCATTTGTGCCGGCCCAGATGGACGCAACCTGGTCTTGAACAACATAGGGCGAGTTTTGCGGCTGCTTGAGAAGCTCCATGAGACGCTCACCGCGCGTGAGCTGACGACGTGTTGCAGCATCAAGGTCAGAAGCAAACATCGCGAAGGCCGCCATCGAACGGTACTGAGCAAGCGTGAGCTTCAAGGTACCGGCGACCTTCTTCATTGCTTTGATCTGTGCGGCGCCACCAACACGAGACACCGAAATACCAACATCAACAGCCGGTCGCTGGTTCGAGTTGAAGAGGTCAGACTGAAGGAAGATCTGGCCATCGGTAATCGAAATAACGTTGGTCGGAATGTAGGCAGAAACGTCATTTGCCTTGGTTTCGATAATCGGCAGACCGGTCATCGATCCCCCACCGAGCTCGTCGGAGAGCTTCGCACAGCGTTCCAGCAAGCGAGAGTGCAAGTAGAAAACGTCACCGGGGTACGCTTCACGCCCCGGCGGACGGCGCAGAAGAAGCGAAACTGCGCGGTAGGCCTCGGCCTGCTTAGAAAGGTCATCGAAAACGATAAGGACGTGCTTACCCTGGTACATCCAGTGCTGACCAATTGCGCTACCCGTGTAGGGAGCCATGTACTTGTAGCCGGCGGGATCCGAGGCCGGAGAAGCAACGATCGTCGTGTACTCCATTGCTCCGGCGTCTTCAAGAGTCGAGCGAACCGAAGCGATTGTCGAGCCCTTCTGGCCGATGGCGACGTAGATGCATCGAACCTGCTTATTGACATCTCCGGAAAGCCAGTTGTCACGCTGGTTAATGATTGTATCCAGTGCGATTGCGGTCTTACCGGTTTGACGGTCACCAATGATGAGCTGACGCTGACCACGACCGATCGGAATCATCGAGTCGATCGCTTTCAGGCCGGTCTGCAGCGGCTCGTGAACCGATTTACGCATCATGACACCGGGAGCCTGGAGTTCCAGTGCTCGTCGACCTTCCAGGTCGGTGATATCACCGAGGCCGTCGATGGGGCGGCCCAGCGGGTCAACGGTACGACCGAGGTAGCCATCACCAACGGGGACTGAGAGCACTTCACCGGTACGGTAAACGGGCTGTCCTTCTTCAATGGAGGAGAAATCCCCAAGGACAACGGTACCGATTTCGCGCTGTTCCAAGTTCATGGCAAGCCCGAGCGTCCCGTCCTCGAAACGCAGGAGTTCATTTGCCATAGTTCCGGGAAGCCCTTCAACGTGGGCAATACCGTCGGCAGTTCGGTAACATGACCGACTTCATCGGTCGCAACCTGTGCAGGTTGATACGATTCCACGAAAGAGTCGAGCGCCGCCCGTACTTCCTCGGGGCTAATGGACAGATCAGCCATTGAGCATTCCTTCTATCTATTCCTCAGACACATCGGGCTTAACCGACGATCGAACGTTTTAGAGCGCCAACTCGTGTGGCCAGCGACGCATCAACTCGCTCAGTCCCCATTCGGATGACGAGGCCGCCGAGCAGCTCGGGGCGCAGCGTGTAGGTTGCCGAAACGGGGCTGGCCAGCTTGGTCTCAAGAATCTTCTCGAGACGCATCTTCTGGTCGTCACTCAGCTCGTGTGCCGACTCAACGAATACGAAGCGTCGACCGGAGAGGTTTGCCGCGCGGACAGCCAATTCCCGCAGCTTTCCCAAGAGATGGCCATGCGAGGTTCGTCCCACGCATCGGCGCAAAAGACGCATACTCGGCTGGCCAAGAACACTCTGGAACACCGACTGGGCAAGATCTGCGCGTCCCTTCGGAGAAAGGGCAGACAGGTCAGAGAGTTCATTTCTGAGATCGCGATGTGACTGGAGGAAAACAGAAACCGCAACAAGCTGAGCTTCTGTTTCTTCCAATACCCCATCAAATTGCGCGCTGAGCAGCACTGCATCGCAGCCTGCTTCTTCGACAGCGTGCACGATGTCACGCGGACGGGACCAGTGACCCGCTACCAGGTCATGCAGACACTGAATCGAGACAGCAGATACAACCGGAGCGAAAGACGATCAACAAGAGCGTCTTTATCACTCTGTTCTCGCGAGGGGTCAGTGAGTGCACGTTGGACGGAAGAATTCGTACGCAAAAAATCTGCGACGCCGAAAAGATCTTCCGCTACCTTCATACGCTCATCGCCCGCCTGCGCAAGACGTTCGCGTAACAACTCAGGAGTCATCAGTTCACACCACCAATGGGAACTTCTTCAGCCTCGAGTTCATCCAAAGAAGCGATCCACAACGCGAGCAGTGAGATCAGTATTCTCCAGATGCTCACCCACGAGCTTCTCTGCGAGTTCGCTTGCGAGCAGACCAACATCGCTACGCAGGCTAATCTGCGCGGCCTGCCGCTCGGCAAGAATCTGACGCTGAGCGGCATCTTGCACGCGCTGAGCCTCTACCTGCGCATCAAGACGTGCCTGTGCGACGATCTGCTGGGCTTGAGCGCGTGCATCTTCACGGATCTGGTGAGCCTCAGCCTGAGCATCACGAAGCATCTCGTCTTTCTTACGCGAAGCAAGAGAGAGATCTTCACGAGCTTTCTCAGCGTTATCGAGGCCTTCCTGAATGGCGTCGCGCCGCTGGTCGATCATGGAGTAGATCCGCGGCAACGCATACAGACCAACGACCAAGAGGATGATCAGAAGAATCAGCGCTGACCAGAAAATCTCATAAAGAGGCGGCAGAACAACGCCAATTCCTCCGACCGATCCCTCGGACATAGGAACAAGCTGTGCGAACATCAGACGATGAAGGGCAGAACGAAGCCGATCAGGCCAAGAGCCTCAGCAAGTGCTGCACCAATAATCATGTTGGTGAAGAGCCTACCGGCGATCTCAGGCTGGCGTGCGGTTGCTTCCTGGGTCTTTCCCACGAGGAGGCCAATACCAATACCAGGGCCAATCGCAGCCAGGCCGTAGCCGATGTAGGCAAGGGATCCGGTCATTTTTCTTTCCTTTTCCTTTGGTGAATCAGTCGAAGGCGCAAGAAGCCTTTAGTGTTCTTCGACTGAAAGCTTGATGTAGACCGCTGTCAGCATCGCGAAAATGTACGCCTGCAAGACAGCGACGAAAATTTCAAAGAGCGTCGCCGCAACCGCGCCAGCTCCGGTTAAGAGGGCACCAGTCTGTTTCATACCGGCAGCGATGAGAAGATTCGACGTTCCAAAATAGGTCAGCGCAAGAAGCAGGTGCCCTGAAATCATGTTGCACAGAAGACGAATAGCCAAGGTTGCGGGACGAACAATAAAAGTCGAGAAGAACTCGATGGGGGTGATGAGGAAGTAGATCGGCCAGGGCAATCCCTTGGGGAAAAGCTGCGACTTGAAGAAATGAAAGAAGCCGTACTGTTTAATTCCGGCGCCCACGAATGAGACGTAGGCGATGACGGCGAAAACAATCGGCACAGCCATTACGGAGGATGCGGCAATGTTCATTCCGGGGATAATTCCCTGGATATTCATAAAAAGAACACCGAAGAAAACAACACCGATAAAGGCAGCCCAACGACGACCTCGTCCTTCACCCAGCATCGCGACGGAAATACCATTGCGAACAAACTCGGCTGCCATTTCGAGGAGAACCTGTCCCCGCCCCGGCATGAGCTTGACGCTGCGCGCACCGAGCCAGAAAACCAAGCACAGTGTAATTCCAGCGACCACGCGCACCAGTGTCAGCCGGTTGAACTGGAAGAGCGTACCCTCACCGAAAAATGCATCGGGGAAGAAATCATGGATACCGGGAGCGTGAGGTGCCTGCGTTACCGCAGGCACGAAGGTCAGAACAACGATGAGAGCAACAACACCGATTAAAACCATGTACCACAGGGGCATGACCAAACGGCGCTGCGCGGTCTTCTCTTCGCCGAGAACTGTCGCTTGCACGTGTTTCACTTCCTCACTAGGGCCAACCCAGTCTAGTGTAGCCCAGCTAGTTGCATTGATGAAGTTATACGTCCAGAGATTGTCCTCTGAAAGATCCCTCAGTCTCTTTCTTCGTTATGCGAAGTGCTCTCAGTTCGAGAGTCCCCACGCATAATGCGCGAAAAAGTAACGCCAAGGAAGATGAATACGAGGAAATGCTCGCAAATAAGAACAAGTCCCACGACGATCGCAGATACACCCCAGGCTTTGCTCAGGAACAGCCCAATGATCAGGACAAGAAAAGTCCCTCCCATATGAGCCCAAACCCAGGCAGAACGATTGAGAGAGTCGGCACAGATCATGTTGCGAACGCAGGTTGTTGTGACCGCACCAAGAACGATCATGCAGCCAGAAAGAAGAAGGCTCATGCGTCCCCACCCCGCGTACAGGGCCCAAGCCAGAGCAACACCGGCACCGATGAGGATGAGGAACCCCAAGCGTCGAACAGCTTGAAGAAGCTCTTCGCTTCGAGCCTGCAATAAGTCAGTCATTGTGTCTTCCTTCTTTCTCGCCTGCGCCTAGGCCCGCGGCCAAATAACAGGGAATAGGTCGGGAATTCCGATGCGGTGAAACGCATTCCGATGAAAAGTGCAGGGAGGGTACACAAAGCGACGACCCTCCAGTCATACGTCAAGAGAGCAACGGGAGGGAAAGCAACCAAAGCCGTCCACATCCACAAAATTGCCACAACGCCGCGGTGCGAGTGGCCTCGTTCAAGCAATCGGTCATGAAAGTGGGAACGGTCTGCGTGGAAGGGGCTCTTTCCTCGGAGCATTCGTCGAACACTGGTCACGACGAGGTCGCCGATGGGCACGAGGATGACGGAGATCGGCAATAGCAATGGAAGCAAGGAGACGATGAGTTGCTGACTGCCCAGAAGCGAGGGGTCAACCTGGCCCGTCACGATGATGCCAGCAGAAGCAAGCACCAGACCCATTGTTTCTGAGCCGCCGCCCATCATGATCGACGAGGGATGGTAATTAAACCAGAGGAACCCCAGGCAGACTCCCACCAAAGTGATGACCGCCAAGGAAGCGGTGGTCGCATAGGAGGCAGCTCCCATAATGCGAGTGAGCACGTAGGAATAGACGAAAAATGCAGCAGCTCCAATGCCAACGATTCCCGCGGCAAGACCGTCCAAGCCGTCAATAAAGTTCACCGCATTCATGATGCCGACGATCAGAAGAACAGTGAGCATCAGTGACAGACGCGAGGATCCAATCGTCAGACCAAAAATGGGGAAACTGACCATTTGGACACCGTTGAAAGCCATCGATCCCGCAATGAGAATCTGCCCCGACAGCTTCGTCATCCAGTCAAGTTCTACGACATCATCGACGACACCAAGGGCGCACATCGCACACGCCCCGCCGACAACTGCCCATGCCGCGTTCGTTTCAAAAAGCGGTGCCATGTAGGGAATGCGCGCGCTAATAAGCATTGTGATGACCAATGCAATGGTGATCGCAATGCCTCCAAGCCGAGGAATCGGCGCAGCCTGAATATCGCGGCTTCGCAGTTTGGGGACGATCCCCCATTTCAGGCATGCCCAGCGCACGAGTGGAGTCAACAGGACCGTCAATGCGGCCGCGACAACCATCAGCAGGACATAGACCTTCACGGCGTCGATGTCTCCTCCCTCAGCGCGTTGCGGGCTGGTATCCCAGCACAGTAGCAATATCTTTGAGGGCCCATGCGCCTTCGCGCAGCAGTGTCGCATCCCCATGCGCACAATCGATGATTGTTGAGGGAACACCACTCTTGGTCGGCCCTGAATCCACGTAACAGTCTACAGTGCCACTGAAATATCCACGTGCCTCTTCCACATTGGTCGCGGGAGGCTGCCCCGTGAGGTTCGCGGAAGTAACCGCCATAGGGCCGACACCACTCAAAAGCTCGCACACGGCCTCGTGAGCGGGCATGCGCAAAGCAACGGTTCCACCGGTTTGTCCCAGATCCCAGTCAACACTCGGATTGGCTTGAACGATCACGGTCAGCGCCCCCGGCCAAAATGTTTCCATGAGCCGAATAGCGTCTGCGCTCAAATCAGTCGAGACCTCGTATGCCTGCTCGACAGAGGCGAGCAGCACCGGCGGGGGCATGGTTTCATTCCGACCTTTCGCGGCAAGCAGCGCGCGAACTGAGTCATGGTTATCCGCACGCACTCCGATCCCGTAGACGGTATCTGTAGGGAGAACAACAAGGTCTCCGTTGGCAATTCGCGAACTCACAAAGGCGAGATCAGCCGGATCCCATCCCATGCGACAATCAAGAATATGCTCCACCGTTTTCTACTCTCCTTCGGTATATCGAGCGAACAAAAAGCGTGGGATGCCAGCTAAATCACTGAGGGTTCGGACCTGAGTGAAGCCGCACTCACGCGCATATTCCCTCAAGGTCTGGGCTTGCGACGCCGAGTGCTCCATGGCTAAAAGGCCGTCTTTCACCAGCAAATCACGGCAACGGTCAATCAGTAGTTTGGGGATCTGTGTACCATCGTCGCCTCCCCCATAGAGCGCCACGGCCGGGTCACGCTGTGCTTCAGGCTGAGTCGGTGCCTCGTTGGGTGGAACGTAGGGGGGATTGGTGACGAGAAGCGCAACTCTCCCGCCCAGTTCCTTGAGCGTCGAGGCCTGGGTTGCGTCCCCATTGACGAGGCCGACGCTGGCGTGGGCGTGGGCGGCAACATTGCGCTGTGCAAAAGAAAACGCAGAGGGATCCACTTCAACTGCAGTCACGTGATGTTTTCCCTCGAGACTCAAAGAAAGCGCAATTGCCGCCGATCCGCTGCACAGATCAACCCATTCCCCCTCTGGAATCCCTTCCTTCGAAATCAGCTCCAGAACGTGTTCAACGAGCATTTCTGTTTCGGGGCGAACAGTGAAGACCCCCTCGCCCGCGTCAAGCTTGAGTCCTCGAAAATACATCTGGCCAGTGACATGGGAACGTGGAATACGGCGTGCTCGCTTCATGACGGCAGTGCGGTAGCTGGCCTCGGCGATGGGAGGGACCTCAAGGGGTGCACGAAGGAGAGAATCCACGCCCAGTGCCCACGCGAGAAGGTAGCGGGCCTCGGCTGCAGGTGAAGCTCCCCCACTGTCAGTTGAGAGTTCCTTAAAGCTGAGCGCTCCCCCAAGTGAGGAGCTCAGATTGAGTGCTCATACATGTGCATCTGCAGATGCGAGGCGTTCGGCCTCGTCTGCGCTTTGGAGAGAAGCAATCACGGGATCAAGCGCGCCATCGAGAACCTGATCAAGGTTGTAGGCCTTAAATCCACTACGGTGGTCGGCGATGCGGTTCTCCGGGAAATTGTAGGTACGGACGCGCTCGGATCGGTCGACGGTGCGCACTTGGGAGAGCCGCTGCGCAGAGGCTTCAGCTTCACGTTTGGCTTTGGCTTCAGCAGCCAATCGCGAGGCAAGAACACGCAGTGCCGCTTCTTTGTTTTGCAGCTGCGATTTCTCGTTCTGCATGGAGACGACGATACCCGAAGGAAGGTGGGTGATACGCACCGCGGAATCGGTTGTGTTCACCGACTGACCGCCGGGACCTGATGAACGGTAGACATCGATTCGCAAGTCATTGGGGTCGATAACAATTTCGTCATCGACTTCGAGTTCGGGCATGACGAAGACACCGGCAGCGCTGGTATGGACGCGTCCCTGTGATTCGGTTACGGGAACGCGCTGGACTCGGTGTACTCCCCCTTCGTACTTCAGGTGTGCCCACACTCCTTCATCGGGAGTGGGGTTACCGCTTGCTCGCAGGGCAAGTGTAATTTCCTTTATAACCGCCCAATTCGGTGTAGGTGGCGGATAGCTCGCTTGTCTTCCAGCCCTTCGAATCCGCATAGCGCAGATACATTCTGGCAAGGTCAGCGGCAAAAAGCGCAGATTCTTCGCCACCTTCGCCGGCCTTGATTTCCAAGATCACGTCGCAGGCATCATCGGGATCTCGTGGAGCAAGAATCGAGAGGAGATGCTCGTGCGCAGACTTTTCTTCCTCTTCGAGCGCGGGGATTTCCTCTGCGAAAGAGGGATCGTCTTGCGCAAGTTCTTGTGCTGCTTGAAGATCATCTCGCGCATGGCTGAGCTGATCGGCTGCTGCTTTAATGCGAGAAAGTTCAGCGTAGCGGCGGGAAACCTGCTTGAGCAGTGATGGGGAGGAAAGGACTTCAGGATCAGACATTCGCGTTTCAAGCTCTGTATATTCCTCGAGCAACGCATCTAATGCGGAGAATTCTTCTCCGAGAGCACTCATGACTGATCCTTCCCTAGACCTGATTCAAGGGTAGCTGTTGACACACGTCGGCGCCGACGACATCGTGTCGCCGGCGCCGACTGCGAGCTCACTTGGAGGGGCGCACGCGCTTTCCGTAACGCGCCTCGAAACGGGCGACACGGCCGCCAGTATCAAGAATCTTCTGCTTGCCGGTGTAGAACGGGTGGCAAGCCGAGCACACGTCCACGCGCATCTCACCGGAGGTGAGGGTGGAACGGGTGTGGAACGTGTTACCGCACGTGCAGGTCACGACGGTGTCCACGTATTCGGGGTGAATGCCCTTCTTCATGGATATATCTCCTGGATCGTTTGGTGCCCCGGGTCCGAATCGCAGTGCCCATCGCATCTGGCAATGAGTCACCTTCCACTGAAAATCAGCGGGACGAAGCGGTGAAGCGGAAGCCGACATGACATTATGCCATGTCCTCCCCCATCATTGCCACGCCCACACCATTCGCTCAACGTGAAATGGGCAATGATTGGGTGACGAGTTCAGAAGGACGAGGACGAGCCCGAACCGGAGAAGCCTCCGCCTGAACTTCCATAGCTTCCATCACTGGAATCACTACTGTGCGTCCACGTGTGAGCCGTGTTGTAGGTGTGCTGTTGATACCACATCGACTGGTAAATGTACGTATCCGATTCCCATCCGGGCATGCGGTAGCTTCCAAAGCTATGGATTTCAGAGTGTCCGCACTCACCCCTGCGCTCTGGGTATTCAGGCGAATGGTTGAGGCAGGATCATAGGTATGAAGGGTGCCATTCAGGCGATACGAGCCCTTGTAACCGACCGTTGCGGCGCCATCGGATTTGTCCTGCATGGTTTCCCATTTTTCGTAGCGTTCTTGCCCGAGTTTGGTGGTATCAGCTTTGAGAGATGCCACGACAACGCCTTTGACCCAATTTCGAGTTTCATTCGCAATACGATCAAGTGTTTCCAAAGCGTTCACCGGGGTAACCGCGCCCTGACCGATTTGGTCCTTGAGCTGGACGATGAGTGCCTGCTGATCAACGATCCAACGGAGGATCTCTTCTTGGCCTCGCATTGCGTCGGGGGTTCCCATTTCTTTGCTCACCGAGGTGACGAGTTCCCCAAGCGCAGTCAGGTCCTCAATGACCGGGCCGATTTCCTTCATCCAAGCGTCGACCCATCCACTGCCGAGGTTAAAGAACTCAGAGGCAGAGAAAACTGTGTCATCAGTTGAATCCATTGAGCTGGTCAAACTGAGAAGAGTATCGGTTTTGTCCTTAAGAACAGCGCTGAAGTACTCCCAGAAACGGGGGGTTCCAATTTCCGCCCATTTCTCTTGAGCGATGCGGAAATTCGCTTCATATTCGGTGTAGCGCAGCTCAAGTTCATCGTGATACTTGCCGCTATCACCGATTAAAGCAAAAGCTCGCTCGGCTCGATTGTGGTCCGCCTGCACGTTTTCCCAATGCTCGCGCGCCTGACGCAAGTTACGACGCGATTCGCGACGGAGCTTGAAGCCCTTCCATACGGTGACCAGACCTAAGAAAGAGACAAACCATGCGGGCCCGGGAGGAAGCTCTCCATCATATGTACTATTTCCATTCGCGTCTGGAACGTAGCGCGCCGCTTCTTTTGCAGCTTCGACCATTCCCGCACTCCAGCGCCCGGCCCGGAAATCATCTTTGGCGGCTTCTTGGATCTTGTCTTGTTTGCTGCTGGATACCTTGGTGTCTTCCCCAAAGTACGTACCCACTTTTCGATAGCTCGGCGATACCGCGAGGATCACCAGACCGTCAGCCCACTTGTTTCCGCTTGCCGAGAGCCATTCTTTATGAGAACTTCGCGCGTAGTTCAAGACCGCTTCATTGAAGTTTCCAGTAGGCACAGTGTCGGTCGATAAAACCACAAGCTTCACCGGCTGCTTGAAGGGCACCTGCCCAAGCGCGCTTTGAAGACTCTGCCCGTTGATAGCGCCAAAGCTTGAGGTCTGATCATAGATTTCAACATTGGGATAGTACTGGTTAGCAGCACGCGCGGTTGAAATACTCGACATGACAATCGGGAAGAGCCACACAGCCGGAACAGAGAGCATGACGAGCAGCCCGCAAAGCATTCGCATCATGCCGCGCCGCGCAGTTGCCTTCTTCTTGCCTGAGGGGGGTCGTCTCGAACAATCACTTGAGGCGTATCAGCCATAACCATCCCTTTTCGTTGTCAACTAGTAGCAGAATAGTGACCTTGCCAAGGCAGAACAAATGGGGCGAAAGACCGTCTAGTCTTTCGCCCCACTCGTCGCTTATCTTCAGTCTGCGGAAGGAACTTGCTTTTGAACCAGCATGAGGAATTCCGCATTCGATTGCGTTTCCTTCAAACGATCCAAAACCGCTTCCAATGCACTTTGCTGATCCAAGGTGCCCAGAACTCGACGCAGTTTCCACATGATGCGCAGTTCCTCGGGCTTGAGCAGCATCTCTTCGCGACGGGTTCCCGAAGCGTTGATATCAATAGCCGGGAAGATTCGGCGGTCAGCGAGCTGACGCGAGAGGCGCAGTTCCATGTTGCCCGTGCCCTTAAACTCTTCGAAGATCACTTCATCCATCTTCGAACCGGTCTCAACCAGTGCCGAGGCAATAATGGTCAGCGATCCGCCTTCGCGCAGATTGCGCGCTCCGCCAAAGAACTTCTTCGGGGGGTACAGCGCAGAGGCGTCAACACCACCGGAGAGAATACGACCCGAGGCCGGTGCCGCAAGGTTGTAGGCACGAGAAAGCCTGGTGATGGAGTCGAGAAGAACGACGACATCTTGGCCGAGTTCGACCAGACGCTTGGCTCTCTCGATCGCCAGTTCAGCAACGATTGCGTGATCCGATGCCGGGCGGTCGAAGGTCGATGCAATGACCTCACCCTTGACGATGGAACGCATATCGGTCACTTCTTCAGGGCGCTCATCAACCAAAACAACCATGAGGTGAACCTCGGGGTTGTTCAGCTCGATTGCCTTGGCGATCTGCTGGATGACCATGGTCTTACCGGCCTTCGGCGGCGAGACAATCAAGCCACGCTGTCCCTTACCAATGGGAGCAACCAAATCGATGACGCGAGGGGTATAAGCCTTAGCAGAGGTCTCCATGCGCAGCTGCTGATCGGGGTAGATCGGGGTGAGCTTGGAAAACTCACGACGAGCCTGTGCATCCTCAATGCTCATACCGTTGACGGAGTCAACGCGAACCAGTGCGTTGTACTTCTGGCGCTGACGTTCTCCCTCACGAGGCTGACGGACGGCGCCTGCGACCGCGTCACCGGGGCGCAGTCCCCAACGACGGACATTGCCGAGGGTGACATAAACATCGTTCGGACCCGGCAAATAACCCGAGGTGCGCACGAAAGCATGGTTTTCTTGAACGTCCAAGATGCCCGCGATCGGTGCCAGATTTTCTTCCGAGGCCGAAGCTTGCGCTGCAGCTTCACGGCGTTCGCCTCGTTCAGCGCGGTCGCCACGTTCGCGACGGGATTCGCGGCCTTCTCGACCACGCCCACGACGGCGCCCTTCGCGATCGCGACGCGAGCGCTCACGGGATTCAGGATCGTCGCTATCGGGGAGCGAAATTTCAATGTGCTGGCTGGGTGCCGATTCTTCCTCTTCACGCTGAGCGGGGGCAGGAAGATCCAGGGTGACGGTCGGGGGTTCAGCCGCTTCACTGGAGACGACGCGGCGACGGCGGCTCTTACGCGGAAGGCTTGCTTCACGCGAAGAACGTTCTTCGGAAGCACTTTCCGGCACCGAGGCCTCGGGGAGTTCGATACTCACCTGCGGGGCTTCGCTGGCCTCCTCACGTGCCGCGCGGCGACGACGCGGAGCGGAAGCTTCTGGACTGCTGCTTTGGGCAGCGCTAATTGCCTCGATGAGCTGGGGCTTGCGCATGGCAGAAACGCCCTTGAGGCCCAATTCAGTGGCCATAGCTTTGAGTTCCACCAACTTCAGTCGCGAAAGTTCGCGCTCTTGGGTGGTCACATCGTTGCTCAACTGATAATCCTCACATGCATGGCCCATTCAAAGGCCAGGTGAACTTCTCAATCAACATGAGATCAATAAAAAGACACATTCCAACAGGAATATGGAAGAGCGAAGGATTTCCTTCAGTGCGATAGTAGCAAGTCGCTCAGGTTTTCTCACTACTTTTCGCGGTAGAGTTCTTCAGTCTGCGCGCTAAATCACACAAACACTCGCCCATCGTCAATCTTTGAAAGATTACCCCGAGTAATCTGCACACCAGACTTTGCCAGCTTGAGAGGCAAAACCTTCCAACCAGCAGCCTGAGCATCAGCCTGGACCTTCGGATCAATACTTTCCAAACTGAGAACTGTCGGCCCAGCCCCCGAAATAACAGCCGCTTTACCCGCACCGCGAAGCCACGTAACCAGAGCATGCGAAGGTTGCATGGATTGACGACGATAGTCCTGATGGAGGCGGTCTTCTGTCGCGGCCATAAGCAAGTCATGCACATCATGTCCTGCACCGATTACGCGCGTCTGCCCTCCCAAGACTGCGGCCAAAATCCCAGCCCTTGAAAGATTGAATTTCGCGTCATTGAAAGGAACCTGCTCAGGCAAAACAGCCCGCGCCTTCGAAGTCGCTAGCTCGAAGTCAGGAATAAAAGCAACGGGGTCAATGGGAGATTCTCCCGACAAATGAACCATTCCTGGCGCCCCATCATCATCCATCCACGACACCGTGACGCCGCCCGAAATAGCGGGTGCAACATTATCGGGATGACCTTCAATTTCCGTTGCGATTGCAAGAATATCTTCAGCGGTTAGCGCCTCGGGATCACCAATAAGGGCGCGCGCAAGCCCAAGCCCAGCAACAATTGCCGACGCAGAAGAACCCAGGCCTCGGGAATGAGGGATACGGTTCGTGCAGTGCATCTGGATCCCGACCTGAGCAACCCCAGCGGCCTCAAGCCCCATTCGAAGCGAGCGAACAACCAAATGGTCTTCACCTTCGTCAAGGACCCCGGCCCCCTCACCCTCGATCGCGACATGTGTCGGACCTGCGGTGGCGTGGACACTGACCTGATCCCACAGATCTAAGGCAAGACCGAAAGAATCAAAACCCGGTCCGAGATTCGCCGAAGTTGCCGGAACACGAACAGCAACGAAGTCTTGGGTGATACGCATGGAGGGTCACTTTCCAGATTTTAGATATCCAGCATGGGGAAGATTACGGGCGGAGTGAGCGCGTCACACGCACTTTGAAGGGCATCGACGAGGCCATGGGCACGGTCTCTCGAAACAGACTGAGTACGTAGCGTGATGATTTGCTCCCCTTCAGTATCACCCTTCACGACATCGAGACTGCACAGCGACACTTCACGGGAGGCACAAACGGCCGCAATCGTTTCGCACACACTAGCGTCCTGGCGCACGCCGAGACGAATAATAAAAGGCGAAGCAACGCTCCATTCAGAGGTAAGGACAACATCGCTTTCCTCTTCGAGACGCAGCGCCCCCTGACCGTCAACGCGGTCACGAGCGGCGGAAACAATGTCCCCCAGAACTGCCGAGGCCGTCGGGTAGCCACCCGCACCCAAACCGAGGAAGGCGAGCGTGCCGGCAGCTTCAGCCTCAACATAGACACCGTTTGCGGGACCATGAAGCGAGGCAAAGGCATGGTCGGAAGGAACGAAGGTCGGTTCCACTCCAAGAGCTAATACCTGCTCCCCTGCTTCAACCCTGAGTTGCGCACGCGCCACAAGCTTGACCACACATCCAAGCTCGGCAGCAAAAGCGATGTCCTTGGTCGACAAAGTCGTAATACCCTGCCTCGGAACGGAATCGACACTAATCCAGCGGCCGAAAGACAAGGAGGACATGATCGCGCACTTTGCCGAGGCGTCGTAGCCTTCAACGTCTGCACTGGGATCCGCTTCAGCGAAGCCGAGCTCTTGCGCCTGAGCCAAGGCCTCGTTGTAGTCAGCGCCACGCGTCGTCATCGCATCGAGAATGAAGTTCGTCGTACCATTCACGATTCCCGCAATCTGACGTACGCGATCACCGCGTAGCGAGCTGGAGAGGGCATGGATCACGGGAATTGCACCCGCGACCGAGGCCTCGAAATACAAGCGAGTATTGGCCTGACGAGCAGCTTCAAAAAGCTCTGGACCACGCGAGGCAATCAATGCCTTGTTTCCTGTAACAACAGCACTTCCATTGCGCAGGGCAGCCATCACATAGTCAAAGGCGGGTTCAACCCCACCGATCAATTCGACAACAATGTCTTTCCATCGATCACCGCATAAGGATCCGTTGACAAAAGTTCCGAGGCGATGGGGAAAGCACGCTTGGCCTCGAGGCGACGAACGAGCACAGATTCGACATCGAGACGCACCCCTAGGCGTCGCTCGTATTCATCCGCCCACTGGTCGAGCAAATGAATAACGTGGCCACCCACCGTTCCTGCTCCCAGGACACCAATACGAATCGGCGTAGCTGCGCTCATTTTTCCCCCTGCATCAGGTGTCACGCACGCATCAATGCGGACTATTCTTTCCTTGAACTGTGATGAGTCTACTGTGCCAAGCTCTCCCCTACGGGTTTCAACAAGCACTTTGAGATACGCAACTTTCAACCACTTCAGGTTAGGGACTTTTGTCCTATACTCATAGTGACCGGAGCGACAAAAGTCCCAGATTGTTAGACACCACATATAGGCGAAAGGCGCATAAAGATGCTGTCCGGGCATCAAGTGAGGGACACTATTACCAGATGCCCAACACGGCACCAAAGATGAGGCCGAGCCTCATCAACCGGAGGTTTTCAGCCTGAAAGCCACGGCAACCGAGAAGAGGGAAAATGACTGATCAGCAGACCGCCGACGTCGCTACCGACGCATGGGACGGTTTTGTTAGGGGCCACTGGTCCGAAGAAATCGACGTGCGTGACTTCATTCAGCGCAACTACACCCCTTACGAAGGAGATGCTTCCTTCCTCGCCGGGCCGACGGAAAAGACCCTGCGCGTGTGGGAAACCCTTGAAAAGAACTACCTGTCGGAGGAACGTAAGGTTCGCATCCTCGATGTTGACACCCACACCCCCGCGGACATTGACGCTTTCAAGCCCGGCTACATCAGCGAGGACGACGACGTTATCGTCGGTCTGCAGACTGATGCCCCCCTCAAGCGTGCGATGATGCCCAATGGCGGCTGGCGCATGGTTGAGACCGCCATCAAGGAAGCTGGTAAGGAAGTTGACCCCGAGGTCAAGAAGATCTTCACCCAGTACCGCAAGACCCACAACGATGCTGTCTTCGATATCTACACTCCTCGCATTCGTGCAGCGCGTTCCTCGCACATCATCACCGGCCTTCCCGATGCATACGGCCGTGGCCGCATCATCGGCGACTACCGCCGCGTCGCACTCTACGGTGTCGATTACCTGATCGAGCAGAAGCAGAAGGACAAGGATCGCTACGCAGATCAGCCCTTCTCCGAGCACTGGGCACGCTACCGTGAGGAGCACGCTGAGCAGATCAAGGCTCTGAAGAAGCTCAAGAAGATGGCAGCCGACTACGGCTACGACATCTCTGGTCCTGCTCGTAACGCTCATGAAGCAGTGCAGTGGACCTACTTCGGCTACCTGGCATCCGTGAAGTCTCAGGACGGTGCGGCAATGTCCATCGGCCGTCTCTCCGCCTTCTTCGACTGCTACTTCGAACGCGATCTGAAGAACGGCACCCTGACCGAGCTCGATGCCCAGGAAATCATTGACTCCCTGGTTATTAAGCTGCGCATTACCCGCTTCCTGCGCACCATCGATTACGATCAGATCTTCTCCGGTGACCCCTACTGGGCAACCTGGTCGGATGCCGGCTTCGGCGAAGACGGTCGTACCCTGGTCACCAAGACCGCCTTCCGTCTGCTCCAGACCCTGCGTAACCTTGGCCCCGCACCCGAGCCGAACATCACCATCTTCTGGGATGAGAAGCTCCCCAAGGGCTACAAGGAATTCTGCGCACTGATCTCCATCGAGACCTCCTCGATCCAGTACGAATCCGATGAGCAGATTCGTGAGCACTGGGGCGACGATGCGGCCATCGCTTGCTGCGTCTCCCCCATGCGCGTGGGCAAGCAGATGCAGTTCTTCGGCGCCCGCGTGAACTCTGCAAAGGCCCTCCTCTACGCCATCAACGGTGGCCGCGATGAGATGAGCGGTAAGCAGATCATGGAAGGCTACGAGCCCATCAAGGGCGACGGCCCCCTCGACTTTGACGAGGTCTGGGCGAAGTACGAAGAGATGCTGGACTGGGTTGTCGGAACCTACGTCGAGGCTCTGAACATCATCCACTACTGCCACGATCGTTACGCATACGAGGCAGTCGAGATGGCTCTGCACGACTCGGAGATCGTCCGCACCATGGGCTGTGGCATTGCCGGTCTGTCCATCGTTGCCGACTCTCTGTCTGCAATCAAGTATGCAAAGGTCTACCCGATCCGCGATGAAACCGGACTGGTTGTTGACTACCGTACCGAGGGCGAATTCCCGACCTACGGCAACGACGATGACCGCGCAGATGACATTGCAGCAACCGTCGTTCACACCATCATGGATAAGATCCGCGCGATCCCCATGTACCGTGATGCAATCCCGACCCAGTCGGTGCTGACCATTACCTCGAATGTTGTTTACGGTAAGGCAACCGGTTCCTTCCCCTCGGGCCACCAGAAGGGCACCCCCTTCGCACCTGGCGCGAACCCGGAAAACGGCATCGATACTCACGGCATGGTTGCCTCCATGCTTTCCGTTGCCAAGCTCGACTACAACGACGCACTGGACGGCATCTCGCTGACCAACACCATTACCCCTCAGGGCCTTGGTCGTACGCGCGACGAGCAGATCACCAACCTGGTTGGCATCCTCGATGCAGGCTTCGTGCCCGACGATTGCTGCGCCGTCGACGCCACCAAGGGTTACTGATAGAAACAAGTCTTAGGCAAACGGAACACCGCTTGTCTATCCGGCCCCACCCGGAAGAAAAGGAGAAATGAAATGGCAACTAAGACCTACGAAGAGCGTCTTGCTTCCATGAAGGCCGCCCGCGAAGAGCGTGAGGAAGGCGCTGGTCTGTACCACGCCAACATCAACGTTCTCGACCAGGCAACCCTCGAGGACGCAATGGAGCACCCCGAGAACTACCCGAACCTGACCGTTCGCGTCTCGGGCTACGCAGTGAACTTCGTGAAGCTCACCCGCGAGCAGCAGCTGGACGTGCTTTCCCGCACCTTCCACCACTCTGCCTGAGAGTAGCTTGACTGAATGGGGCGCTGGCCGCAGGGCCCGCGCCCCATTCGCTTTCTCAGCCCACTGACGAAATTTTTTCCGTACCTTGATCGTTCTTCCCCATAGGAACGTCAAGGGCACACCCCACGGAGTACACGATGACCATGACATTGAGTGATACTGATCTTCTTCGCGATCAAGACTTTCAGGCACCCTTAGCTCGCACAGCTGGCCAGGGCGTCGAAGGCCTCGAAGAGCTGACCGATCTTGAACGCTCAGACCGCCTCGCTCGAATGCGCGAAGGCACCCTTGGGTCAATTCACTCGTGGGAATTGGTCACTGCCGTCGATGGCCCCGGAACCCGCATGACGGTCTTCTTGAACGGCTGTCCCCTACGCTGCCTCTACTGCCACAATCCTGATACCTTCCTCATGAAGGACGGCGCTCCCATTTCAGATGTCGAGCTGCTCAACAAGATCCGTCGCTACCGCCGCGTATTTAAGGCGACAAACGGTGGCATCACGCTATCTGGTGGCGAAGTACTGATGCAGCCGGCTTTTGCCAAGCGCATTATCTTGGGCACGAAGGGAAATGGGGATCCACACCTGCATCGATACCTCAGGTTATCTGGGCGCCAACTGCGACGAAGAGATGCTGGACAACCTTGATCTTGTCCTACTCGACGTCAAGTCTGGCTTCCCTGAGACCTATAAGGAGGTCACGGGACGCGATCTGCAACCAACTATCGACTTCGGTGACCGGATCGCAAAGCGCGGTGGCCCAACCCGTATGTGGATCCGATTCGTTCTGGTTCCCGGCCTGACAGACGATCCCGAGAATATCCACAAGGTCGGAGAGATCGTTCAGCGCTGGACGAACGTCATTGACCGCGTCGAGGTGCTTCCCTTCCACCAGCTCGGTTCCGACAAATGGAAGAGCTTGGGACTGGAATACAAGTTGGAGGATACGAAGCCCCCATCGCCCGAGGCCACCGAAAAGGTCCGCGAATACTTCCGCTCTCTGGGCTTCGAAGTCCACTAAGTAGCGCCGTTAATATTTGGGCCACTGCACCAGCGTGTGACGCTTGGCAGTGGCCCAAAGTTTATAAGGTCGAGCCTCAATTCAAAGTATTGAGGGCTACCTGGCGGTCTTCATCTTCGCGTAGCTCACGGATAACACGCGCTGGATTGCCCACGGCAAGGCTGCGAGGCGGAATCGAACGCGTCACAACTGCACCAGCTCCAATAACACTGTCATGGCCAATAGTGACGCCTTGGCACACCGTCACGCCGCTGGCCAGCCACACATTGTCTTCGATGGTGATGGGTTCGGCGCTCTCCCATCCCTCGCGACGCGGGCCGTGTTCCAATGGGTGAATTGGGGTGAGCAGCTGACAATTCGGGCCGATCAGGACATCATTACCAATGCGAATCTCGGCGACATCAAGTGCGGTTAACCCGTAGTTCGCCCAAACTCCTTCACCGATATGAATATTGATTCCGTAATCGACTCGGAAGGGCGGACGAATCGTCACTCGCTGTCCCACACTGCCCAATACTTGCTCGAGCAGATAGTGTGCAATGTCGGGATCTTCCGGAAAGGCGGCTTCATGGAGTTTAAGAAGACGTTGAGCGCGTCTGCTGACCTCAGACATCTTCGGATCATCACCGATATACCAGTCCCCTGCGATCATGCGTTCCCAATTGCTTCGCCCATCAGCTTGGAAAGCACCGTGATCACGGTTCATGAATGCAGTCCTTCCCTCAGCATCCCCAAGAGCAGTTCAAAAGAATAGCGGTCTGAACGCGGGTCTTCGGGATGCCACTGGACACCCACTATGGGAGCATGCGGGTCTTCCACGGCCTCGATCGTGCCATCGGAGCTGCACGCAATCGAGCGCAGTCCCGTGGCCAGACGATCGATTGCCTGGTGGTGCGCAGAACTCACCGTGAGCTCATGACCAAAGCCCGCTCGAGTCAAAGAAGACTCGTCTTCAAGAATGACCTGATGACGACTAAAACGGTGGTCATCCAAGAGCGTCGGGCTTTCATGCCCATCCATGTCTTGAATGAGCGTTCCACCGTAAGCGACATTGATGACTTGGTGTCCCCTGCAGATACCAAGAAGAGGAAGTCCTCGCTGTCGGCACTCCAGAACCAATTCGATTTGCCTGCGGTCGCCATCTGGCCAGTGCTGACCTTCACGGGGGTAACCGGTATCCATACCGTAGAACTCAGGATGGACATCGGGGCCACCGAGGAGAATCACCGCATCGATTCCCTCCACAACCTCGGACGCTGGCCGAGGATCGCTATCGGCGATATGGAGCTGAACATCCCATGAAGTAACCGCTTGGGAAAGCACACTTCCCTGAAGGGCTTCGAGCAGCGATTGCTCACGACACGTTGGACGGTGATCAGTCAGGGCACTGACCAGAAGGCGAGGGCGAATCATCACGTCTCCTTGAGATGAACCTTAGGCGAGGGTTCCCATGGGATCCCATGCGGGCAACACGATCGGATCCTTGTCCAGACTTGCTGCTAGTTCTGCAGGCAAGGCGCTCTTGCGAACGACGACCTCGAAAACGTTATCCGTGAACCACTGATCATCCATCGTGAAGAAGCCCGAGTCGCCCGGCTCCTCACCCCAGGAATTTTCGACCCTCCATGCCCGCGGTGCACCGGCCTCGTCAAGGTCAACGCCGGTGAAGAGCATTGCGTGATCCATCGCGGATTCTCCCGAACGTACACGCTCGAGCTTGGTCGAAGAGAAATCAACGCCGAAAAGACGGTCGTAATCGTGGATTCCAGTCACGAAGAAGCCAAGACCACGGTCATAGGGCTGGGAGACATCGGCACCGAACCAGACGGGCTCGCCAGCAACGATCTGCTCGGCCGCAATGCGCTTGATCGCATCGATGGGAGCGTTGAGGTAACGAATCGGACGGCCACCCACGACATTGCCCAGGTGCTCAACGGTTTCCATTGAGCCCTTCGGGTTTTCGGGGCGCGGGTCATCGACCAAGCAGATGTAGTCGCTCAGATCAACGCCCACGTGAGCCTCGTAGAATTCGTGGGGGGTCACCTCGCCATCGCGATGGAAATTCCCTTCATCGTCACGCCACTGCCAGTTAAAGCGTGCTGGCGGCTCGCCCAAGGAAACAACGAGGATCTTCCAAACATCGGCAAGGATTTCACGACGCTTCGCATCGATCTCTTCTGCATCTGCACCGCCGGCAATGGCCTCACGCAAACGAAGTGCTCCAACGCGAAGAACCGCACGCAAACGCGCGTTCATGGGACGAGAGTTGGTCGAGGCCTCGCTCTCGGGCATAACTTCCTTGGGAACCAGTCCGTACTTCATGTAGATTGATGCGGCCATATCCCACTGACCGCCATCGCCCAAGACATCAGCAAGCAGGAACTGCACAAGGCGTCCGTCAACGGGCTCATCTGCGGTTGCGATGATGTCGGTGAGGAACCAGTTGGCGCGCTCGAACTTATCCCAGAAGAAGACGTAGCTCTGGGAAAACTCGAAGTTCTTTACGCCCAGGCTCACGCGCGCCCGCGAGCGCAGCAGATTCAGCGAGGAGAAAAGCCAGCAACGGCCGGATTTCTTCTGCGAGGTAGCCTTCCATTCATCGAGTCGGTGCGAGATCGCCGTCGTCGTGTGTTGGATAGCTTCACGGTTCAGCGATGCTGTTTCGATTCCCATTTGAGTTGCGGCATTCCTCGCTAGGGCGAGCTCATCCGCGTGTGCGTGGCGGAGATCGTCAACGAGTCCGTTCGTAATTTCAGGCATGTCAATCCTCTCGTGTGTCCTGATTATCAGCGCCATTGCTTCCTTCATAGTACGCGTATCGGCAGATCGTGAAGGTATTTGTCCATGACCTAGGCGTTTTGCATTGCGCCTTCAAACACGGGTCTGAAGTCTTATCGCCTCCTTACTGAGTTCCCCTAAACTAGTGGGGTCAGCGTGGAAGGGCCACGCAGGTGTCACAGCGAGGTGCACAATGTCTCTCCATGCTTCTGGCCGCGAGTTTTCCTGCGAAGTCGGGGACTATACGCTCAGTGTCGTCAGCGTCGGCGGTGGGATTTCTTCATTCAAATGGCGCGGACGCGATTTGCTTTTCCCTCATAACGTCGCCGAGGTCGCTCCCGGTTGGTCCGGAAAAGTACTTCTCCCCTGGCCCAACCGCATTGCCGATGGACGTTACACCTGGGATGGAAAGGAATATCTTCTTCCGATCAATGATCGCGGGACCGGCACGGCCTTACATGGACTGGCTGGATGGGTTCCTTGGGAGTTTGTTGATGCGACGGCCTCGCACGTGGTCCTCGAGGCTTTCATCGCCGCCCAGGAAGGCTATCCGTGGCCGCTGAGCGCACGCCTCGATCTTCATCTTGATGCCGAAAGGGGCTGAGCATCGACATTTCCGCAAAAAACCTGGGAGACTCCCCCGCCCCCTACGGTTCTTCTCTTCACCCGTACCTTCTTGCGGCGAGCAGCGTGGATGAATGCACACTGTACTCACCGGCTTCGACAATCGTCATGACGGATCAGAATCTTCTCCCCACCGGTATCGAAGCAGTTCACGGTGCCTACGATTTCCGCACTGCCCACAAGATTGGCGATCTGTTCATCGATCATTGCTTCGGTGGCCTTGAAGGACAGTGGGAAGTTCACCTAACGAACGATGAGGGTCAAGGAGTTTCCTTGTCCTCGGATACCCCCTGGCTTCAGCTCCACACTGCGGATGCTCTTGGGCGCCCCGGTTTGGCAGTCGAGCCCATGACCTGCCCGCCGGACGCTTTTAACTCGGGTATCGATGTGGTTTCTCTTGCTCCGGGCCAGAGGCATCGTTTATCAATGTCCATCCGCGGGCTGTGAAGCTTCGTGCGATACTGATGCGGTGTTGACCTTTCAGGAAGCGATTGCGAGCGCAGCGGATCTTCCCGTCCACGCATTGCTCCCTGAATTTTCCCAAGCTTTCACTCCGGGCAGTGTGTCTGTTGTTTCAGCGAGCGCGGGAAGCGGTAAAACAACGCTTATCCCTCTTGCCTGCGCGGATCTCATAGCGAGCGGAGAACGCGTGATTGTGTGCTCTCCGCGGCGAATGAGTGCACGCTCGTGCGCGCGGCGCCTCGCGAGCCTACTTAACGACCGCCTCGGCAATCTCGTGGGGTTTAGCGTGCGCGGGCAAAGTCAACGCAGTAGGGAAACACGTATTGAATTCGTGACCCCGGGAGTGCTCGCGCGAATGATTCATTCTGACCCGGGGCTTGACGGGATCGGCTGCGTGATCCTTGACGAGTTCCACGAACGGGCTGTCGATAGCGACCTGTCTTTGGCTTTCTTATCGATATCCGCTCTCTATTGCGCGAAGATCTGCGTTTAGTTGTCATGTCCGCGACCATCGATGACGTCGCTCTGGGGCAGCTTCTAGACGATCTTCCTTCGCGTTTCTTTGAACTCACACGCGAGTTATTCCCCGTTTCTATCCTGTGGGAGGCGCCGCCGCGTGGCATTGAGGTCTTCCAAGGAGATCGAATCAGCCGCGGTTTCTTGCGTCATATTGCTTCGCTCGCTCGGGCTTCCCTTGACACTTATCCCGGTGATGTTCTGGTTTTTCTTCCAGGAGTGTGGGAGATCGAAAGGGTTTGTGAGTTTCTTGATGGCGCGAATGCACAGGTGATTCCTCTGCATGCTCAGCTTTCTCCCGATCGCCAAGATGAGATCTTTGAGCCATCCATTGAACGACGAATCATCGTCTCTTCGGCTATTGCAGAGAGTGCGTTGACCGTCCCCGGAGTGCAAATTGTCATCGATTCAACCTTGAGCCGTCAGACTCGTTTCTCCCCTTCCCGCGAGGCAAGCTCATTGGTCACGATCCCATCGCCTCGTTCTTCAATAATTCAACGCGCGGGACGTGCGGGACGAGTGGGGCCGGGCGTGTGCATTCGCGCGATGGAGGAATCTACTTGGGCTATGCGTCCAGCGCATCCTTCCCCTGAAATCACCACCTGCGACCCCGTTCCTCCGCTTCTTTCAGTTGCGTGTTGGTCGCGAGCAGACTTCTCCTCCCTGCAACTTTTGGATACCCCAAGCGCGGGCTACGAAGACTACGCGCGCACCTGCCTTCAGGCCTTGGGCGCGATTGACGAGGCGGGACTTGCCCTTCCCCACGGCCGCGAGTTGGTCCTTACCCCCGTTGATCCTCGAATCGCGCATGCTCTGAGTACGCTTCAGGGGAATATTCCAAGCGGTATCGCAGCCATGTGCGCCGCGCTTGTATCCGAAGATCTTCGCCCGCAGGGTGCTGATTTATTGAGTGCTGTCTTTTCCCTCTCCCCCCTCGAGCCCTCAGGGAAAGCGGGTGGAAGAGTCAGCTGCACGTTTAACTTCCGGTATTCGCCCTCGTCTCAATGCCAGTACAAGGCAGGCGCTTTCGCAGGCGCTCCCTCTTTTTGTTGCCTGTGCATACCCGCTGCGAATTGCACGTAAACGCGCACAGAGCGCGCGTTATCTACTGACTTCTGGACAGGGAGCTAGTCTTCCTCCGTCTTCTTCTTTGGAAGGCAGCGAGTGGATTGCGATTGCTGAGCTTCAATCTGCGGGCAATGCGGATGCCATTATCCGTTCAGCTCTGCCCATTGACGGTGATGATGTGGATCTGGCAGCTTCGCATCTGCGTGAGAAAGCCTCGTCGTTACGTGTCGAAAATGGCGTAATTATTGGTTTCGTGGAAGAAAAACTGGGAGCCATCGTGCTCTCTAGTACGCGTTTGCCTTCCCCTGACCGAACTGAAATGCGCGAGGTGGCGCAGCGAAATCTAGAGGAAATGAGCGCAAGTGATCTTCCGTGGGATGACAATGCGAAACAGCTTCGTATGAGAATCATGGCGTGTCGAAAACTCATCGGAGAGCCTTGGCCCGCACTTGATGACGCCCACATCATTGCCGCGTGCATTGATCACTTGAGCGAGCAGTGGAGTGAGGGAGTGGCATTTTCCCAGCTGGACCTGAGCGAAGCTTTGAATGCGCTGCTCCCCTGGCCACTCAATATGGATCTTGAACGAGAGGCACCACAGCAGATCACGATTCCGACGGGCACTCATCGAAACGTGAAATGGGACGAAGACGGAGCATACGTACGCTTACGTGTCCAAGAGGCCTTCGGCTGGACCGATACTCCGCATTTTGTTCAAGGGCGCCTTCCGCTTCGAATTGAGCTGACTGATCCTGCAGGCCGCCCCGTTGCGATCACCAGTGATCTTGCTTCCTTTTGGAAGGGACCATATCAGCAGGTTCGTTCTCAGCTTCGCGGTAGATACCCCAAACATCATTGGCCCGAAGATCCTTTCTCTGTTGCCCCAACATCGCGGACAAAACGCCAAAGCCAAAAATCTCAGTGATCCCCCTCACCTTCCTGCGAAATAGGGAATGTCCTTCCGTCCATGTCGTTGAACTGGATGAAACGGGCCTTAGAAACGGAAGGACGGGCCATGGAGAACTTTGATCTCATCGTTGTTGGCGGCGGAAAGGCCGGCAAATCACTGGCAATGAACCGCGCGAAACACGGATGGAAGGTCGCGCTCATTGAACGACAGTTCATCGGTGGTACCTGCATTAACGTGGCGTGCATCCCCACCAAGTCCCTCGTCGCTTCGGCACGTCGCCTCGACGAGGCCCGCAATGATTCCGTCTTCGGTATCGAAGGGACTGGGAACGTTCACATCGACATTGAGAAGCTGCGCGCGCACAAGAATGGCATCGTCTCAGCGATGATCGCCGCGCATGAGAAGTTCTTCGCTGCCCCCGGCATCGACTTCATGCGTGGAAGCGCCAGGCTCCTCGATGCGCACAGCGTCGAAGTGACCCTGGAAGACGGTACAACACGCCAGCTCCACTCCGACAAAGTCCTTCTCAACCTCGGAACGCGCCCCGCGCACCCCCCGATTCCAGGTCTGTGGGAAGCTGGCGCATGGGATAGCGAAGATATCCTGCGTCTTGAAGAAATTCCTTCCTCTTTGGCAATCATTGGCGGCGGATACATCGGCGTCGAGTTTGCCTCGATGATGGCGACCTTCGGTTCGCAGGTCACTGTGATCGCTTCGGGCGAGCACATCCTTGATCGTGAAGACCCAGATATCGCTGCAATCTACCAGGAAGTGCTCAGCACGCAGGGCGTCACTGTCCTCACCGGTGCCCGCGCGCAGTCGGCCGCAAAGGACGGCGAGAATATCCGAATTAAGCTTTCGGATGGACGCGAAGTCACTGCCGAGCGTGTATTGGTTGCGGCAGGACGCGTTCCCAACACCGATGGCATTGGCCTTGCCGAGGCCGGGATTCGCTTGAGCGAACGAGGCTTCATCGAGGTTGACGATCATTTGCGTACCCCCGTCGATGGCGTATGGGCAGCAGGCGACTGCGCGGGAACCCCGATGTTCACCCACGCTTCGTGGAACGACTACCGCATTATCCGCGAGCAGCTGGACGGCGTTTCCCTGGACGACCCACGCACCTCGAAGGCCGGCCGAGTGATCCCCTGGGCACTCTTTGCTCACCCCGAGTTGGGACGAATTGGCATCAACGAAACCGAAGCTGCGCAGCGCGGTCTTGAGGTTCTTGTCGCATCAATTGACACGGCCGCAATTCCTCGCGCAAAGACTATGCGCGATACGACTGGAAAGTGGAAAGCCATCGTTGATGCGCATACCCACAAGATTTTGGGAGCAACCCTTGTGGGTCCCCAATCCGGTGAAGTCATTACCGCGGTTCAAGTCGCAATGGAAGCAGGGCTGACCTATGAGCAGCTGCGTATGCTTCCCATCGCGCACCCGACCATGGGAGAGGGACTGAACATCCTCTTTGATTCTCTTGCCTAATTTAAGCCCGATGCCCAGGGAATGTGCTCCCGTCAAAGGCTGAAACACCTTGGCCCCGTAGTTTCGCACGAAACTACGGGGCCAACGGCATCTATCGACTGCCCTTACATACGCTCAGGAGCCGCGACACCGAGAAGGTCCAGGCCACTACGCAGAACCTGGGCGACGGCATCGTTGAGCCACAAGCGTGCAACGTGGCCTTCATCCACCGGGTCATCCCCGCGAGGAGTGACACGGCACTGGCCATACCACGTGTGGTAGGCGGCTGCGAGCTGCTCCAGGTAACGCGCAACGCGGTGCGGTTCACGCAAGTCGGCAGCTTGTGCAACCTGCGCGGGGAACTGCGCAAGCACTCCCGAGAAGGTCGCTATCAGCTGCGGTATCAAGCGCTGCAGGATTGAAACCAGCCTCGCGACTCACACCGTGTTCGGCAGCATTACGCGCAACATTTTGGGTGCGAGCATGCGCATACTGCACGTAGTACACAGGGTTCTCATTCGTATTCGATCCCAAGAGATCCAGATCGATATCGAGGTTTGAATCCATTGAGACACGAACAAGTGCATAGCGAGCAGCGTCCACACCCACAGCGTCGACAAGATCGTCAAGGGTGACAATGGTTCCAGCGCGCTTGGACATACGGACGGGAACGCCGTCCTTCACCAAGTTCACCATCTGTCCGATGAGGATCTGCATGTTGACGCCCGGCTTATCACCGAAGGCCTCACACATTGCCATCATTCGACCAATGTAGCCGTGGTGGTCGGCGCCCAACAGGTAGATCGCAACGTCGGCACCACGGTGGCGCTTATCAAGGTAGTAGGCAACGTCGCCAGCGAAGTAGGCAGCCTGGCCATCAGACTTGATGAGCACACGGTCCTTGTCGTCTCCGTAAGAGGTTGTCCGCAGCCACACGGCACCATCTTGATCAAAGACCTCACCGCGCTTGCGCAAGGTTTCGATTGCGGCGTCAACTGCACCGGAATTGTGCAGCGAATCCTCATGGAAGAAGACATCGAATTCAGAGCGGAAATCGCGCAGACGCTGCTTGATTTCATCGAACATCAGCTCAACACCACGCGCGCGGAATGCCTCAACGGCTTCTTCTTCGGGAAGCGTGACCGGATCGGGCTCTCCTGCCGCGACCGCGTCTTCGCGCACCTGGGTAGCGATATCAGCAATGTACTGGCCGCCGTAGCCATCTTCGGGGGCTTCGTGTCCCATCGCACGCGCGTAGAGCGAACGAGCGAAGCGATCAATCTGCGAGCCGTGATCGTTGAAGTAGTACTCGCGGGTGACCTTCGCCCCCGAAGCCTTCATTAGGCGTGCAAGGGAGTCACCAACGGCTGCCCAGCGCGCACCGCCCAAGTGAACCGGACCCGTCGGGTTGGCGGAGACGTACTCCAAGTTGATGTGAAGGCCCTTCATGGACTCGCCGCGGCCGAAAGCGCCACCGGCCTCGACGATGCTGCGGGCAAGCTCGCCTGCAGAAGCTGCAGCAAGACGAATATTAATAAAGCCGGGGCCGGCGATTTCGGCACTGTCAATGCCGTCGAGTTCATTGAGACCGTTGACAAGGATCTGCGCAAATTCACGCGGGTTCATCCCTGCTTTTTTGGCGAGCTGCATAGCGATATTGCTTGCCCAGTCGCCGTGATCTCTATTTCGAGGACGCTCAACCTTCACTGTGTCGGGGACGTCGGCGGGATCGAGAGACAAATGCCCCTGAGCGATCTCGGCGAGCAATAAATCATGAATATGGGATGCAAGTTCTTCTGGAGTCACTATTTAAGGGTAATAGTTTGCCTTGCACCTGTGCCACACGCATTGATCTGTGACAGCTCACAAAATAGTGGAGTAAAGTTCGGTTATACGAAGATTTACAACTGTCGGGGGAACAATGGCAAGCGGGCACCGTCTCAAACAACATCGGCTTTTTGCACTCATGGGGCCTGCATTCATCGCTGCAATTGCCTACGTTGATCCCGGAAACGTAGCAGCGAATATTACAGCTGGTGCTCGCTACGGCTACCTTTTGGTCTGGGTTCTTGTCCTATCCAATATCGCAGCGATGCTCGTTCAATACCTTTCAGCGAAACTAGGTATTGTCACTGGTCGATCACTTCCAACCCTCCTTGGCGAGCGCCTTCGTCCCCGCAACCGTATTCTTTTCTGGCTCCAAGCTGAGCTTGTCGCGGCGGCAACGGACCTCGCAGAAGTCATCGGCGGAGCGATCGCCCTCAATCTTCTCTTCGGCATTCCGCTCCTGTGGTCGGGCGTCATCATCGGCGGCGCATCCATCGTGATCTTGCTCTTCCAAGGACGCCGTCAAATATCTTCGAAGCAGTCATCATCGGGATGCTTGTTGTCATCACAGCCGGATTCCTTGCGGGACTTTTCTTCGCTCCCCCACAGTGGTCGGAAGTGGCCTCGGGGCTGATCCCACGCTTCAAGGGCTCCGATTCGATCTTGGTTGCCGCATCAATGCTTGGCGCGACGGTCATGCCTCACGCGATTTACTTGCACTCGTCCTTAGTCAATGACCACCACACCGATCCTGAAGTTGAGCACCCCCACAAGAGAGCTCTCCTTCGAGCAACACGTCACGATATTTTGTGGGCACTGAGCATTGCGGGAATCGTGAACATCGGTCTGCTCCTCCTTGCGGCATCTGCACTATCCGGAGTTGAAGGAACAGACACGATCGAGGGCGCCTACCACGCGATCGCACACGCATTGGGTCCAACGGTTTCAACAATTTTCGCACTCGGTCTTCTGGCTTCGGGCTTGGCCTCGACCTCAGTTGGCGCCTACGCGGGTTCTGAAATCATGAACGGACTCCTCCATGTGAACGTTCCCCTGCTGGCACGCAGACTGGTGACCATTATTCCGGCACTGATCATCTTGGGAATGGGTGCAGAACCGACTTGGGCTTTGGTCCTTTCTCAGGTGGCCTTGTCCTTCGGAATTCCCTTCGCGATCGTCCCTCTCATGCGACTCACCCGCTCCAAAGAAGTCATGGGCGAGTACGCGAATAAGCCGCTCACAATCACAGTGGCTTCCGTGATTGCAGCGGCAATTATTCTGCTCAATATTCTTCTTGCTTACCTAACCATCACCGGCCAGGGCTAGAGGATCTATCAGTAGGCATCCATGACGGCAATGCGACGCTTGTGACGCTCATCTTCACTGAAGGGCGTGGACAAGAAGGTCAGAACAAAACGAGTGGCGTCTTCGAGGGAATGCTGGCGTGCGCCAACGGAAATGACATTGGCATTGTTGTGCTCGCGAGCAAGAACCGCGATCTCTTCATTCCACACCAGTGCTGCACGGACTCCCTTGACCAGGTTTGCAGCCATCTGCTCACCGTTTCCAGAGCCTCCAATAACAACGCCCAGAGAGCCCGGTTCAGCAGCGACGCCTTCGGCCGCTGCAATGCACATCTGAGGGTAGTCATCGTTGGGGTCATAGGTAGTTGCACCGTGGTCCACGACTTCGTAGCCGGCATCGCGCAGGACGCCTACCAGGTGTTCCTTGAGTTCAAAACCTGCATGATCAGTCGCAATATGAACGCGCATATGAAGTTCCATTCGATTGTGAGGACTGCGAACCCCTACATGATAGGGGGTAGCCCACCTTAAAGACTAGCGTTTGAGCTGGGGCTAAAGACTGATAAACTGACGTGGTTGCCCCGATAGCTCAGTGGATAGAGCGTTCGCCTCCGGAGCGAAAGGTCGCAGGTTCGAATCCTGTTCGGGGCACTTTTCGCGCCGCAATAATTGAGCGCACCAAAAGCACCGCGAACCATGCTGCAAAAAGCAGAGCATCCACGCGCGGAGACAACACCGAGGCGCACCATGCTCCCACTGGAACTGCGCATACCGCAGCGATGCCCACCGTCAGCGCTGGCCCCAAGCGCAGGAGGCCTCGGCGATAATTCGTGAAGGTACCGCTCAGCGCGCCCGGGAGCATGACGACCATAGAGACCCCGCGCGCGCCCAGGTCAGACATTCCAAGCAAAGTCAGCCCCGGTACTGCAACTGCTCCCCCACCGATCCCAAGTAGCCCCGCGAGAAAACCGCAGAGACCGCCGATCGCGACCAAAGCGCAGGCGACAGCAGGATTAACCGTCAAAACTCCCTCACGTGCGGGAACGTAGAGGACTTGAAGCGCGATCAGCGTCAGGATGAAGGCGACGAAGCACCAGCGCAGGGTCACTTCACGCATACGAGCGAGCAGCCAGGTTCCTCCCTGCACGCCAAGGAGCATTCCAATCATCATCAACAATGCCGGAACCCAAGCAATGCGCCCCGACCACGAGTAGGAGATAACTCCAGACAAACACGTGGGGACAATTGCAAGAAGACTTGAAGCCGAGGCCTGACGCTGAGAAAACCCGACCGCCATGAGCGCAGGGACAATGACTGTCCCGCCGCCGATCCCAAACATTCCCGAAAGAAAACCAGCGAAGAGCCCCGCACTCATCAGGATCAGGGCATTTCGCGTTGCCTGTGACATCCCTCCTCCTTGTACACCTCAATTTTACGCGTGATGGATGCCCCATAACCGTATGCAAAGACACTCACTGCCGCCGATGCACGCATGTCCTAGGATGAATATGGCATGTTGCCGCATAGCTTTTACGTCAAGGAGTTGCCTTGGAATACCCCTTGTGGTCACTTATTCCATTCGTCGCGATGCTCGCTTGCATCGCTGTTTTGCCGTTAATCCCTGCAACCTCGCACTGGTGGGAACGCAATTCCAGCCAGCTGACGGTTGCACTGGTCTTGGCGATCCCGACGACCGCCTGGATGTTTTGGAAAGCCGGAAGCGCTCCGCTCATTGACACGGGAATTGAGTATTTCCAATTCATCTGCTTGCTGTTCTCGCTCTACGTAGTATCGGGCGGCATCCACCTCGCGGGCGATATCCGAGCAACTCCTCGTAACAACACGCTCTTCCTCGCAATCGGCGGTGTTCTTGCCTCCTTCATCGGCACAACCGGCGCAGCGATGCTGCTCATCCGTCCGCTCTTGGCGACGAACCGCGAGCGAGTAAACAAGGTTCACACCGTCCTCTTCACGATCTTCATCGTCGCAAACTGCGGTGGTTTGCTGACCCCTCTGGGCGACCCTCCGCTCTTCCTTGGTTTCTTGAACGGTGTCCCCTTCACGTGGACCCTTAACCTGTGGAAAGAATGGGCCTTCGTCTTGGCGATCCTTCTTTTGTCGTACTACTCGCTTGATCGCCTGTACTACGCAAGCGAACCCAAGGTGGCCATCGAAGAGGACAACGAGGACATCGAACCTCTGCGATTGCACGGCGCGATTAATCTCCTGTTCTTCGCAGCGATTATCTGCTCCGTTGCTTTCCTGCCTTCGTGGGATGCCGAGGCCATCATCGAAGGCCATGCGCACGGAAGTGAGTTGGTCCCCTGGCGCGAGATCGTCATGTTGCTTGCGGCTGGTCTGTCACTGACCATCGGAAACAAGAAGGTCCGCTACGAGGAAAATGCCTTCCAATGGTCCCCCATTGCCGAGGTCGCGGCCCTCTTCATCGGCATTTTCGCCACGATGGCCCCCGCCCTGCGCGTCCTCGAAGAGGTTGCTCCGTCGCTCCCCTTGAACCGTGGAACTTTCTTCGTCTTCACTGGTTCTTTGTCCTCGGTTTTGGACAACGCTCCGACCTACATGACCTTCTTCGGAATGGCAAAGACCCTGGGTGGGGATGGAACGCTCATTGCCGGAGTTCCCGAGACTTACCTGATCCCGATCTCTTTGGGTGCGGTTCTGTGCGGTGCTATCACCTACATCGGAAATGGTCCGAACTTCATGGTTAAGTCCGTTGCCGAGGCCGATGGTGTTGAAATGCCCAGCTTCGGTCGCTACATTGTTGATTCCTTCATGCTGCTTGTTCCCGAGCTCGCGGCAATGGCAATGATTTTTCATTGGCAGTGGCTGGGTGCGCATCGCAGGTATCGTCTTGGCGGTAGTGCTGGTGGGAGTTTCGCTCTGGCGAATCGCGCGCGCTCGTACTATCGAATTAGCAACGCGCACTCAAGGAATCGATATCTAGTCCAAGTCGCAAAACTTTGAGGCGTGGTCCCCTTTCTCTGGGGTCACGCCTCAATTATTTATTCTGCGTTTGCTGGCGCGATCGGGACCCATTGGCCTCGTTCTTCCAATATCCGACGAGCGAGGGTCGGGTGATCAGTAATGAGGCCGTCAACCCCTAGGTCTAGGAGGCGATGCATTTGCGACTCTTCATTGACCGTCCACACGTGCACGGCACAACCCAAGGCGTGTGCAGTCGCAACGAAACGGCGATCGACCACACGGATTACACCCATCTTCTCCGGAACCTGAACTGCCCATACCCCTTCAAGAGGACCCGGAACTCGCAAACGCGTAGCGGGTTGAGCGAGCTGGGACGCAGCAACGAGCCTCGTCACCGCGGCAACCCCCAGTGAGGTGACCAAGCGCGGTTCACGAGAGCGAAGAAGGCGAAGACGTGACTCATCAAAAGAAGCGATGAGAACCCTGCCCAAGGCCTCGTGCTCACGCACAACGTCAAGCAAAGGAAGCGCGACTTCCGCGCTCTTGGCGTCAACGTTGAAATACATGTCGGGGAAACTCTCAAGAGCATCTGCCAAGCGGATCATTCGACCGCCATCTACCCCGCGCAACTGTTCCAACTGCGACCACGGCATCTGGCGGATTTCGCCCTGCGCTGGGTAGGTGCGATCCACTTTAGGATCATGATTAAGAACCACCTGACCATCCGCGCTCAGGTGCGCATCGGTCTCGACGTGGAAAACCTGAATATCACGTAGAGCTTGAAAAGCTTCCGGCGTATTTTCGGGAGCTTCGGCACCCCCGCCACGATGTGCAAGAATCAGAGGGCCTTCACCGAGAACCCGATACATTGTCAGCACTCCTTGCCGATAAAGATGGCCTTGTGCTCGACCATCCACTTTTCCGGATCAACCGGTTCATTCTTCGAGTTATGGATCTCGAAGTGAAGGTGCGGTCCCGTTGACCATCCATTCGAGCCAACTGCACCGATCTGTTCACCCGCATTGACCTGCTGACCAACCTTGACCTTGATGTCTTTCATGTATTGATGCAGGTAAGCAGAGTAGAAAACAGTTCCATCGCTGAGGGTATGGCGCATAGTGATGAGAGCACCGGAACGTGAATTCTCGGAGACCTCGATGACCTCCCCGGGATACACAGCGTAGATCGGTGTTCCAAGGGGGGGCAGCCATATCCGTGCCTTCATGCATGAGCAGAGTTCCGGACACGGGTGAAATACGCATCGAGAAAGGCGAGGTCACCTGATAGGTCCCCTGCTGAAGCGGCCAATAGAGCGTGTCAGCTTTAGTGAGCGTTCGGGTTCCATCGGCAGCGCTGTCACTACTCAAACACTGAGCGGCAAGAGGCGAACGAACTCGTGAACGCGATGCCGGATCAACCTGGGCGTTAAGACCGGAAGAGAGTGTGACTGCGTTGGTATCAGTTGCCCATGACTGGGAACCTGCGGCGACACCAAATTCTCGAGAGGGAATAGAAATCGACACATCCGGACGTAAAAAACCGCTCAAGGGGACCGCAATTGTCATTGCGCCAAGTGCAAGAAGAACGCCCGAACGCACTATAACAGCACCGAACTTTGATCCTTTGGCGGGCGAGGCCTCGGCGGAAGACGATACGTGGGCACCGTGAATGCGCGCGTCATGAGCGCGCTCGTGGGCACGCTCTCGACGCGTCGGGAACTTCGGTGCTTCAGGTGTCATAGTTCTTCCATCATCCCAAATAAAAAGCCGGATCGCAGTTACTTGTGTCCTAGTGCTCACCTCAGGAACGATAGTTTCCAGGAAGAGTGTCCTTCTGGAGGGCGTCGCGGACCTCACCAACTAGTCGTTCAAGAATATCTTCAAGGAAGAGAACCCCGGTAACTGTTCCGTCTGCACCCATGACTTCGGCAAGGTGCGCACCGGCGCGTTGCATATGTCGAAGAGCGTCTTCAACTTCTGCGTCCATCGGCACCGCCTCCATCTTGCGGATACGCCACGAGGTGATGGGCTCAAAACGCTCTGTTTCATCGGCATAAAGGACATCTTTAAGGTGAATATAGCCCTTGAGCACTCCCTGAGCGTCCGCAACAGGGAAACGCGAAAACCCAGTGCGGGCAACTTCTTTTTCGACCTGATCCGGCGTAGTGGACTCATCCAAATAATGAGTTCTTCCAAAGGAACCATGACGTCGGAGGCGTTCTCTGTCGAGAACTCAAGGGTTCCTGAGAGCAGACCCAGGTCGTCGTCAATCATTCCCTCTTGTTGGGAGTGTTCAACGATTGTTGCCATCTCTTCGACGGTGAAAGTCGCCGAGATTTCTGATTTCGGTTCAACTCCGGCAATGCGCAAGAACCAATTCGCCAGGTGATCCATGCCGTGAATCACTGGACTGATGACGTGTCCAATATTGACCAAAATTGGTGCCAGCACGAGGAGTAGGCGCTGTGGGTTTGCAATTGAGAGGTTCTTCGGCACCATCTCACCGAAGACAACATGCAAGAACAGGACCAGCGCGAGGGAGAAGGTAAATCCGACGACGTGTACCCACGAGTGCGGCAGTCCCCACTGCTGCATTGGTCCTTCGATTAACGAGGCGAAAGTGGGTTCTGCGACCACACCAAGGGAGGTAGACGCTACCGTCACGCCCAACTGACAGATCGCCAGCATCAAAGAGACGTGCTCGAGCGCGAAAAGCGCGTACTTCGAACCACGAACTCCTTCTTCAGCCAAGGGTTCGATCTGCGAACGACGAGATGAGGTAGTCGCAAACTCGCCCGCGACAAAGAACGCATTGAGTGCAAGAAGAATGCAGGTCACGATCACGGCGAAAGTGGCGTTCACAAGAGCACCTCCCCTTCGCTTTCACGCGCGGGAGGAATGATGCTCACCTGCATGACTCGTCGCCCCGTCATCTGGATGACTTCTAAGCTGGCGCCTGCGACTTCGCAGCGGTCTCTACCTGTGGAATCGTTCCAAGCTCGGTCATGATCAGACCGGCGAGAGTGTCATAGGGACCATCATCGGGAAGGAAAATTTTCGTTCGCTGCGCGAGTTCGTCGATGCGCAATCGTCCGGGTACCAAAAGACTTCCATCGGGACGCTGACGAATACCCAAGCGACGCTGATCATGCTCGTCCGCGACATCGCCGACAATTTCTTCGACGACATCTTCAAGGGTGACGATTCCCGACACTCCACCGTATTCATCAACGACGACGGCCATCTGGAGACCTTCTTCGCGCAACTGAACAAGCAGTGTGCCCAAGTCAAGGGTCTCAGGCACGCGCGGGGCCTCGGCAAGCAAGGAAGACGAAATCACGGGAACTTCATCGCGTTTCTCGAAAGGAACAGCGACTGCTCGACGCAAAGAAACGAAACCGATGATGTCATCCCGGTCTTCTCCGATCACCGGGAAACGCGAATGCCCGGTTTCGTGGGCCGCACGGACAACATCGGAAGCCACTGCATCTTCAGGAATCGTATGGAGAAGACCGCGGTCTGTCATCACGTCCGCTGCATTCAATTCGCTGATTCGGATGGAGTTCGTAAACAGCGATGCCGTCGAGGTATCCAGAGTTCCCTCTTGAGCCGAGTGACGAACCATCGCGGCAAGCTCCGAGGCGGAGCGCGCAGAAGAGAGCTCTTCTTGAGGCTCAACACCCATCAGGCGCAATATGCCGTTGGCTGACGCGTTGAGAACCGTAATCACCGGTTTGAACACAACGGTGAACAGGGAATTAAAGGGGACGATCCGTCCCGCAGTCTTAAGCGGGTGCGCAAGAGCGAGATTCTTTGGAACAAGCTCTCCAAAAACCATGGAGAGAACATTGATCAAAACCGCCGCAACAGCGACTCCAACGGCAGAAGAAACCGCCGTCGATAAGCCAAGTCCTACCCCGGCCGCACTCAGCATATCCGCGAGTGCAGACTGCGTCGTATAACCCAAAAGAATTGTCGTCAGCGTGATCCCGACTTGTGCGCCGGACAGCTGCGTCGACAGATTTTTAATCGCGGTGGAGACTTGGCGAGCACGAGCGTCTCCGGCCGCAGCTCGGCTTTCAACGACGGCTTGGTCGAGTGCGACAAGAGAGAATTCTGCGGAAACAAAGACAAAAGTTCCCGCCGTGAGGATGACTCCTAAAAGGAGCATTGCGATATCAAGAAGCACGTTGGCCTCCCGCATCGAGGCGGTATTGACACATCAGACTTTGATCAGAGCAACAACTGTCACTTTCCATGATTCCTCCAGTCTATCGGTAGTTGGAGTTCTTCGAAGTGTGAGAAAGGCCCGTTGCAGGTGAGGCATTCACGGCCCTAGGGCCTAAACTGTTGTCTAAAGTCACATAGCAGTGTTCAGAAAAAGGATGGTACAGCTGTGGTGGAATCCCCACGTTCACCAGAATGGGTTCAACAAATGCGCCAGCAGTGGTTGGCCGATCCCCACAGCGTCGACGCCTCGTGGCGCGCCTACTTTGAGGGAGACACCGTCCCCACCCAGCTTCACCGTCCGCAGGCTCCTCTCCCGACGCAACCAACCGCAGTTGTTAGCGCCGAGGCTGCCCTTGCCGCCCAGGCAGACAATCCCGCAACCGAGCAGCCCGAAGTTCTCGTCACCCGCTCCGATCTTCCTCCCGCTCCCCCCGCTCAGGCGAGCGAGGCCTCGTCGACCCTATGCACGACGCCACCGCGCTACGCAGACGCCAGCCTCGCGTTCAATGAGCACGGAAGCTGAAGACGATATCCGTGTCCTCAAAGGAATCGCGCGCGCAACCGCACGCAATATGGACGAGTCACTGAGCGTCCCGACTGCGACTTCTCAGCGCCAGATTGCCGCAAAGATCCTGATTGAGAACCGCGCGGTTGTGAACTCTCACTTGCAGCGCACTGTTGGCGGCAAGGTTTCTTTCACGCATCTCATTGGGTATGCCATCGTCGAGGCGCTCTCCGAGATGCCGCAGTTGAATGTTCGCTATGTTCTTCAAGACGGTAAAGCCGCGGTTGAAGAACTGGCACACGTGGGATTTGGCTGGCGATCGATATCCAGCACGGTGGCGAACGCCGTCTGGTTGTTCCGGTTATCCACGATGCTGATACCTTGACCTTCACGCAATTTGTTGACGCCTATCAGGGCATTATCACTCGGGCAAAGAAGGGCGAACTTACGGCTGAGGATTATCAGGGTGCCACTGTCACCCTGACGAATCCGGGCACCATCGGCACCACGACCTCGGTTCCGCGTTTGATGAGTGGCCAGGGGCTGATTATCGGTGTGGGGGCAATGGATTATCCAGCCGAGTTCGCTGGAGTCTCCCCGCGCAAACTTGCTCTCATGGGAATTGGCAAGACGATGTTTGTCTCGTCGACCTATGATCACCGCGTCATCCAAGGTGCTGCTTCCGGTGAATTCCTCCGTCTCGTGGACATTAAGCTGTCGGGTCGCGATGGTTTCTACGAACGTGTCTTTACGGCTCTGCATATTCCTATCCAGCCCTACGCGTGGGAAGCAGACTTCGAGTACGACTTGGAACGCGAGAAGGGCAAGCCTGCGCGTATCGCTGAGCTCATCCACGCCTACCGCTCGCGCGGTCATCTCGCGGCCGATACCGATCCCCTGGCGTACCGCGTGCGCCGTCACCCCGATCTGGACCTGACCAGTTATGGCTTAACCGTGTGGGATCTGGACCGTTCTTTCCCGACCGGAGGCTTTGGCGGAACGGAGCAGATGCTTCTTCGCGATCTTTTGTCGCGCTTGCACGATACCTACATTCGATCCATTGGTATCGAATACATGCATATCCAAGATCCGCAGCAGCGCCACTGGGTGCAAGAACGCATTGAGGGACCTTTCAAAGCTCCTTCTTCCCAGGAGCAACGCCGCATTCTTTCGACCCTAATTCACGCTGAAGCATTCGAAGAGTTCTTGCAGACCAAGTATCTGGGGCAAAAGCGATTCTCTCTTGAAGGCGGCGAATCTTTGATTCCTCTTCTTGATGAGATCTTGAGCCAGTCTGCACGTCGCGGAATCCACGAGGTTGCGATTGCGATGGCCCACCGCGGGCGCTTGAATGTGTTGGCGAATCTTGCGGGCAAGAGCTATGCCCAGATCTTCTCCGAGTTTGAAGGAAATCAGGATCCGCGAACCGTTCAGGGCGCGGGAGATGTCAGTACCACTTGGGAACTGAGGGAGTGTATTCAGCTGAGCCCGGAGTGGCGACCAAGGTGTCCTTGGCGGCTAACCCCTCTCATCTTGAAGCCGCCGATGGAGTGCTCGAAGGAATCGTGCGTGCAAAGCAGGATGTTTTGGGCGATCCCGATCTGCCCATTGTTCCCCTGTTGATCCACGGTGACGCGGCTTTCATCGGACAAGGCGTGGTTCAAGAAACCCTCAATATGTCCCAGTTGACCGGATACAAGACCGGCGGAACTATTCACATCATCGTGAATAACCAGATTGGTTTCACGACGGGACCGGCTTCGGGTCGTTCTTCGCGCTATCCGACGGACCTGGCAAAGGGCCTGCAGATCCCCATCTTCCACGTCAACGCCGATGACCCCGAAGCAGTCGTGCGCGTGGGCGCTTTGGCCTTGGCTTATCGCGAGGCTTTCCACAAGGATGTTCTCATCGATTTGGTGTGCTACCGCAGGCGTGGTCACAACGAGGGCGATGATCCTTCGATGACCCAGCCGGTCATGTACTCGCTCATCTCCAAGTTGCCTTCTACCCGCGAGGTTTATATCCGCAACCTCGTGGGACGTGGCCAGCTCACCGAAGAAGACGCACGCGAGTCCATTCGCGCTTACGAGGCCGAACTCAGTGAGATCTTGGATCACACCCGCGAGCACGGCTGGTCTCCCCAAAATCGCAGCGAGGACGAAGACGATCAGTGGCAGGTTCCCGAAAGCCAGCTGCCCGGTGCTGGAATGATGATCGGTTGGACTTCGGCTGTGAGTGCTGAAACGCTGAGCCGTATCGGCGAAGCTTATGTGAATTTCCCACCGGATTTTGCAGTCCATCCAAAGATCGAGAAGCTGTGCCACAAGCGTTATGAAATGGCTTCCGGCCACGATTCGATCGACTGGGGTTTCGCAGAGCTCTTAGCTTTCGGCTCGCTACTCATGGAGGGCACGCCGATTCGCTTGTCCGGTGAAGATGCACGTCGCGCAACTTTCGTTCAACGTCACGCGGTCCTCCACGACCACAATGACGGGCGTGAATTCACTCCTTTGCACTTCCTTACTCCCGATCAAGCCCACTTCGATGTCTTCGATTCGCCTCTGTCGGAGTATGCAGTTCTTGCCTACGAATACGGGTATTCCATCGAGCGCCCCGAGGCATTGGTCCTGTGGGAAGCGCAATTCGGTGACTTTGCGATCGGCGCCCAAACAATCATTGACGAGTTCGTCTCTTCGGCAGAAACGAAGTGGGGTCAGCGCTCTTCCTTGGTTATGCTCTTGCCGCACGGGCAGGAAGGCCAAGGCCCTGACCATTCTTCTGCCAGGATTGAGCGTTTCCTCCAGCTGGCAGCAGAGGACAACATGTGGATTGTTCAGCCCTCAACCCCGGCGAACCACTTCCATATGCTGCGCACACAGGCCTACAAGCGGCCTCGTAAGCCTCTGATTGCTTTTACTCCCAAGCAGCTCCTGCGTCTTCCCGCGGCGTCTTCTGCAATCGAAGAATTCACCTCGGGGTCTTTCACTCCGGTCTACTCCGAAGTTGATTCTCGGGTGAGCACCCACGAGGTGACAAAGGTTCTCGTGTGTTCTGGCCGCGTTTACTACGACCTCATCCACGAACGCGCCGAGCGAGGCGCGTGGAATACGGCGATTATTCGCGTCGAGCAGCTCTATCCCCTCCCCGTCGATGAGCTTCGCAAGGCTCTTGCCACATACCCGAACGCCCAGGTGGTCTGGGTTCAGGACGAGCCGAAGAACCAGGGAGCTTGGCCCTACTTTGCGCTGAACTTGTTCCCCGAGCTGGGAATCGCTCCAGCGCTTGTGTCCCGTCCGGAGAGCGCAACGACCGCCGCTGGACGCGCAAGCTTGCACCGTGAGCAGGCTGCGGATATCTTGCGCCGAGCTTTTTCCTAAGAAGGGGGCACGCAGATGCGTATTTGTGTGATTGGCGATGAGCTGATTACCCCAATGGGTGATCCCCGAGGCCTGGGCTGGGTCGGGCGCGTTTTGGCGCGCTCGCACTTCCCTTCCCCCTCCGACCGTCATGACTTTGGCTGTCCCTGGGGAAACGACAACGCAGCTTGCCTCTCGCTGGGAAAACGAAGTGAGCTATCGTCTTGCGCCCGATGAACCCTGTGCGCTCATTATTGCCGTTGGTTGCGCGGATATTCCCGCGGGCATTTCAACGCCGCGTTCTCGGCTGAATCTTGCAAACATCACCGACCGAGCTTCGACGCTCGGTATTCCCTCGATGGTTGTTGGTCCGCCTCCTCTTGCGGGAGTCCAATCCAGCGCGGTGAAGGAAGTTTCCTTGTCGTGTCAGCAGGTGTGCGAGCGCAGGGATATTCCCTTTGTCGATACTTTCACTCCCCTTGTCGCACACGATCAGTGGTTTGAGGATATGGCTTCTTCTGCTGTTCGTTCTGCTCGCGGCGCTTCGATGCCTGGACAGTCGGGCTATGCGCTCATGGCTTGGCTTGTCCTGCACCAGGGTTGGTTTGAGTGGATCGGAGCCGAAGAAAGCGACGTTTAAGCATAGAGTTGTCAAGAAGAGACGGGTGGGGCTCCGATGCATTGCATCGGAGCCCCACCCGTTAAACACGATTCAGGCGTTAGGACGCTTGCCGTGGTTCGCGCCGTGCTTACGACGATCGCGACGCTTACGACCCCTCTTCGACATTGTCGTCTCCTCTAAAAACTGAGATATCCAACCTGCACAGTTTTTCACACCCGAGGCTAATCTCCAAACAGAGCGCGCCTACAGAGTCGAAATTCACGATTCAGTGGAGCTCCACGTTACCTCAACGTAGGTCTGAGCAATGATGCGCTCGCGCAAGGATTGAGGTGCTTGGTCGCAATAGCAACGCGCAAGGAGAGAACGAACAAAGCGCTCGGTGTACATCGAATCCTGGCAGTGCTTGCAGCGGGAAATATGGTCAAGCAGTTGCTCGCGAAACTCCGGGCTCTTCAAGCATTCAGCGGAAATATAGTCGCGGCATTCCTCGCGGTCGAGGAAGTCAATCACTTCAAAAAGGTGTTCGTGTAGCTCACGACATGCGCGCTTATCGTCAATCTGCATGGTTCTCCCCGATTCCATATTCAGCCGCGAGTGCTGACAGGCCTTCGCGTAGATTCTTGCGTCCTCGATGAAGCCTGGACATGACGGTCCCGATCGGGATATCCAGCATGTCTGCGATCTCTTTATACGCAAAACCCTCTACATCAGACAGAAGGACGACAACACGTTGATCTTCCGAAAGCGACTCCCAATGCAGTTCGCAGCTGGGAGGAAGGAATGTTATCCAATGCTTCTGCTTCCGCAGAAACAAGACCCTTCTCATCGTGAGAAGCAGCAGCGGCGAGCTGCCAATCTTCAACCTCTTCACCACCACTGCGTTTAGGAGAACGCTGCGCCTTGCGGTAGTGGGTGATGTAGGTGTTGGTCAAGATCCTGTAGAGCCAAGCTTTGATATTGGTTCCTTGCTGATACTGATGAAACTTCGTGTAGGCCTTCATAAAGTTTCCTGCACGAGGTCTTCTGCATCAGCACGATTTCGAGTCATTCCCAAAGCGGCACCAAAGAGTTGATCGATGAGGGGAATCGCTTGTTCGGCAAACAAACGGTCCCGATCGTCCTGAGTCAACTCCTGCGGTGCAGGCTCAAGAGTGTCATGTAATTCGCTCATTGATGTCAAGGCTAATCGTGAACGCCTCGGATGCGAAAGTGGACGCGCGAAAGCGGGACGGCCCCATGCTCTTCCTCGCCTTGTCACTTCCTCATCAAGTTTCATATCCACTTCAACGCCGCAAGCTGATGATTATTCCCTGCATGTGGATTCACGACAGCTGTTTACAAGATTTTTTGCCGAGCGCAGGGTGCCAAACGACTTTTTTTGACACAATGGAGTCATGTCTCTTCTGCGTGGTATTGCCCGTCCTCTCCTTGCCGCTCCCCTCGCTCTCGATGCAATCGATGCCCTGATTCATCCGGATCGCCACGTCGCCAAACTCGACGCACTCCGCCCCGTTTTTTCGCGCATCGAAGAGCGAGGCAACATTGAGGATATTGATCCTTATCTCTCCCGCAGCGCGCGAATCAGCGCCGGCGTTACCCTCCTCGCAGCTGGAGCCTTCGCGTTGGGGAAAGCGCCTCGTACCTGTGCTGCGGTCTTAACGGCCATCGCGCTTCCCATGGCCGTCATCAATCATGAACAGCCTGCCTCGCTTCGTCTGAAGCTTGCCAATTGTGCGGGATTATTCTTCGCAAGTGTCGATCGGAACGGACGGCCCAGCTATTCCTGGCGTCGCAATCAGCTCATCGAGGCTGCCTCGACTCGCGGAGCGCATTCCTCAGGCGCCGCCCAGTGAGCTCGTGGTGTGCTCCTCGACTTCGCTCCCCTATCCATGCGAAGGTTTCAATCCCCGGCTCCAAATCACAGACCGCACGTGCGCTCTACCTCGCTGCGATCGGTCGGCAACCATGTGTGATTGAGGGCGTTCTTCGCTCTCGCGATACTGATCTTTTTGCCCAAGCGCTGCGAACTCTTGGCGCTCAGATCGACATGCTGGGCGACTCTTGCGCACGGGTCACCCCGATTTCTTCAGATTCCCCTTCTTCTGAGCGAGTTATCGACTGTGGGCTTGCGGGAACCGTCATGCGTTTCCTCCCACCCCTAGCTGCCCTTTCTTCCACTCCCACGCGCTTCGACGGAGATGAACAGGCATATGCGCGCCCACTCGCGCCTCTCTTAGATGTCCTCGAAAGCCTGGGAGCTACCCTTCGCTACCACGGCGAAAAGGGACATCTTCCTTTCACGATTTCCGGCCCGCTCACACCTCCATCATCGCCGATCATTGTTGATGCTTCCGCTTCCTCGCAGTTTTTCTCTGCGATGCTTCTTATTGCCCCTCTTATCGGTGGAGCGATTATTCGAAGCAATGCTCCTCTCATTTCTTTGCCCCACATTGAAATGACCCTGGAAATGATGCAAGAAGTTGGCCTTTCATGGATGCGATTGGGCGATCGCGAATGGAAGGTCGATGCGGGAGCGCCCACGGCCTCGGAAATCGCAATCGAAGCGGATCTTTCGAATGCGGGTCCCTTCCTATGCGCGGGAATACTCAGCGCGGGAAGCGTCACAATCCCTAACTGGCCGCTTGCATCAACCCAGCCCGGCGCACAGTGGCCGTCTCTTTTCGCCGAGATCGGTATTGAAACTTCTCTGGAAACAAACGAAATGGGAAGCAGCGAGCTGACAGTGCGCGGGGGCGGACCGGGGAGTTTCCCCGGAATTGAACGCGATATGTCGGCCATGGGTGAGATGGTTCCAACCCTTGCGGCTCTCCTTCTTTTTGCGTCAAGTCCCTCGACACTAACCGGCATCGCCCATCTGCGTGGACATGAAACCGACCGTCTGGACGCAATCGCTCAGTCAGTCAGCGCTCTGGGCGGTTCAATCGAACAGCTCCCAGACGGGCTGCGGATCACCCCCACTGCCCTTCACGGTGCCCATCTGCGGTCCTTCGCGGACCACAGGATGGCAACTTTCGCCGCGATTGTTGGCTTGGTTGTTGACGGGGTCAGCGTTGACGATATTTCCTGTACATCCAAGACCCTCCCCGGGTTTGAATCGATGTGGGCACGCATGTGCGCAGAGAGTGACGACAATGTCTAGACGCGATATTGGAACTGACGATCCCCGCGTAAAAGTTCGTCCTTCAAAGCGTTCGCGGCCGCGAACTAAGGTCCGACCCGATTGGGGCAATAAGCCAATCGGGCAGGTAATTGGCATTGACCGCGGTCGTTACCTTGTTCGCTATGAGGGCCTAGACCTTCGCGCAGTCTTAGCCCGCGAGCTCAAGAAGGGCAGCGTCGTCGTAGGAGACCGGGTTCGCCTCACTGGAGATTTGAGCGGCCGCGTCGATACCCTTGCGCGAATCGTCGCCACGGATGAGCGCAGCAGCGTTCTCCGCCGTTCTCTCGAGGACGCACCGGATCAAAAGGGCGAGAAAATTATCGTCGCCAACGCTCAGATCATGGTGATTGTGACGGCTTTGGCTGATCCGCCCCCTCGAATGGGGATGATCGACCGTTGCCTTGTTGCCGCTCACGAAGCTGGAATGCGTGCCGTCTTGTGCCTGACCAAGGCCGATCTTGCTCCTGCTACCGAGTTTTTTTGGAAGCCTACGCTGACTTTTGATGTCACGACGGTCGTCACCTCAGTTGAGGCAGGCTGCCAAGGCCTCGATGAGCTCAAAGAAATCCTCGCCGGTCATTTCTCCGTTTTGGTCGGCCATTCCGGCGTCGGGAAATCAACACTGATCAATGCTTTGATCCCCCAAGCCGAACGCGTAGTGGGTGTTGTAAATCAAGTGACTGGACGAGGTCGGCACACCTCGACGTCTTCGCGCGCCTTTGAGCTTCCCTGGTGGAGGGTGGATCGTCGACACCCCGGGTGTGCGTTCCTTTGGTTTGGGACATGTTGACATCGATGATGTACTGGGAGTTTTCCCCGACGTCGCCGAGGCCTCGCACTGGTGTTTGCCGCTGTGTACGCACCTTGAAGACGCAACTTCCTGCGCCCTCGATGCTTGGGCGCAGGGTAAGGATCCTTTCGTTATTTCTTCCACTGACGAGGCCGCGGATCAGGAGCGCAGGCGGCGTTCCTCCCGGGTGGCTTCGGTTCGCCGGCTCCTGGATGCGGTCGCTGGCGCAATGAAGGTGTCGAAAGCTGCCCGTTAGAGTTCAAACTGCACGCAGTTGCAGGTGGAGCAGGTCATACTAAGCACATGCGTATTCTTCACACCTCAGACTGGCATTTTGGCCGTAATCTCCACGGCCAAGATTTGGGTGATTCTCGCGCCGCATTTTGTCACTGGCTTCTTGACGCTGTCAGGGAACATGAAATCGACCTAGTCCTTGTCTGCGGCGATGTGTACGATCGTGCGATCCCTGCGGTTTCTCAACTCAATGAAGTGATGGACCTTCTCCGCGATCTTTCTTCAGTCACACAGGTCCTGTTGACTCCCGGAAATCATGATTCAGCAGGTCGTCTCGGTGTCTATTCGCAGTTTTTACGTGGCAAGGTTCAAGTCTGCGCAAGTGTGGAAGAGGTTGGTAAGGCTCGCGAATACGCAGGTAAAAACGATGATCCGGGTGTACTGGTCTACCCCATCCCCTACCTTGAGCCGGACTTAGTTCGGACAGAGCTATCCGATGATAATGAAGCCCTCGAACGCACCCATCAGGCAGTGATGGATGCTGCGCTTCGTCGCATTGGAAATGATCTACTGGCTCGGCGAACTTGCGGCGATATGCGTCCGGCAATCGTGATGGCTCACGCTTTCATCGTGGGAGCAGCTCCCTCCGATTCCGAACGCAATATTGAAGTAGGCGGAGTCGCTTCCGTCTCGGCCCAGACTTTCGAAACTTTCGGCGGAGCAAAAGTAGTGCCTGAACCAGGTCTGAGCTACGTTGCCCTCGGGCACCTGCATCGTCCCCAAGAAGTTTTGGCTTCCCACGTCCCTATGCGTTATTCCGGTTCTCCTATCGCTTACTCTTTCTCGGAAGCGCCCGGAGATAAGAGCGCGGTCGTGATTGATACGCTCGGCGCGGAGGGGAACAAGGCCGTGGACGTTTCCCTCATCGATATTCCCACCGCGCACCCTCTTGTTGTTTTGCGAGGCTCGATGGAGTCTTTACTCCAGGGCGCAAAGAAAACTCCGCCGCAGGCATATGTCTCCCTGACGGTAACGGATGATTCACGGCCTCAGGAAATGGTCGCCCGTCTTCGTGCTGTTTATCCTCATGCACTCTCTATCCTTCATTCCCCCGCGCATGTTTCTCCTCTACGGGCACCGCGTATCCAACTCGAAACAGTGGATATGAACGCAACCCTTGCCGAATTCTTCCAGCAAGCAGGAGGAGAGGCTCTGACGCAGCGCGAACGGACAATTGTTGGTGACGTACTCGATGCAGTGAAAGGCCAACGGCAATGAAACTTTTAACCTTGGAATTGTCTGGTATCGGTCCTTTTGCACAGCGCCAATACATCGATTTTGAGCGTTTCACTGATTCGGGTCTTTTCCTTCTTCGAGGATCAACCGGCTCGGGGAAGACCACTTTGATCGATGCGATTGTTTTCGCGCTCTATGGGGATGTGGCAAGTGGCAGCGAGGGGGCAAAAAACCGTTTGCGTTCTTCATATTGCGGCCCCAATGATCCGTCTTTCGTCACCCTTGTCTTTGAAGTGTCCTCGGGTATCTACCGAGTTCGCAGAACACCAAAGTATGTAAAAGAAGGACGGAGCACCCCGGTCAATCCGACTCTGATTCTTGAGCGCGTCGTACGCAATTCGGATGATCCATCAGGTTTTTCAACGGTTGAGCCCTTGAGTCGCTCGATCATAGATGCTCAATCGATGATGACCACCTTCATCGGACTCACGAAAGACCAATTCCTCCAAACCGTCGTTCTACCTCAGGGGCAATTTGCTCGTTTTTTGACGGCGAAATCCATCGAACGCGAAGAGATCCTTCGTGATATTTTCGGAACTCAGTTTTTCCAGAGCCTCCAAGATGCCTTCCGTGAACAGGCGAAAGACGCACATGATTCAATCGTTCAGGCTAGGCAACAGGCACGTTCCTCATTGGATTCTTTGCTCGATGATGTCTCTCATTCTCATCTTGGCCAAGAGTGGGCATGTACACTTCGCACTCTTGCGGATTCTCTTGACACTTTCACGCCAGGCTCATCTCTCAATACGGAGTTTTCTGATTTTCGCCTTCGCTTAGATGCTCAGCTTGAAGAGGATGCGCAACAGGCAAACGCTGCCCGTCTCTCACAAAAAGAGAGGTCTCGCCAGCTGAGTGCGGAACTAACGAAGGCACGCGACCTCAATGAGCGTCTCACTGAACGCGCACAGCTTCTTGACCACCATGATCAGTTGCTTGAGCGCGCTCAGGACATTGATGCTGTGCGCAGTAGCGTCGCAGAGCTTCATCTTCTCCAGCCACTCGAACTCCCGCTACGTCAACATGATTCAGCTCGTGATGCACGTGAGCGGGCCTTCTACGCGCTCTCTGAGTGCTTTGCGCCCCCTGCAGGTCACCCCTGAGAATCTTCAGCTTGATGAGCTCCATACTCTTCTTGATGAACGTGAGCGTAATCTCCAGGAGCAACGCGAGTCCTTGGCACACGCGTTGCAGGCGCAGGCTCAACTGACGAGCCTCCGTGGTGAGCAGAAAGAGTGCATGACTCAGTACGAACAATGCGCAAAGACTGTGGAGGACGCTGATTTCCAGATCCAATCGGTGCAGATGCAAGGTGCGCAGCTCCGCGACAAACTAGAGGCTGCACGCACGGCGGCTTCCGTACTTCACGATGTTGAAGCCAGCTGTCATCAGCTTTCCACGCGCCTTGAGGCTGCGGAACGGGTAGATCATCTCCGCGAGCAGCTCGTTCATCTTGAAAGCGATATTCAGGAAGCGACACGCCTTGCCCGCACGTGCGGAGAGCGATCACATGCCGCGCGAGACCTATGGCTTCGTGAAACCGCAGCTTCGCTTGCGTCTACCCTGCGAGAAGAAGATGCGTGCCCCGTCTGTGGCTCTACGACCCATCCCCAGCCCGCTCGTTTCGAGGGGGGAAGAAAGTATGAGTCGTGAGCAACTAGAGGCTCTTGAGAAGGCCACAACGGCTGCTGACAAGCGTCTCCACGAACTTACTACTCAGTACTCGAGCTGCTCGGCTCAGATTGCAACGCTGGATGAACAAGCTCAAGGTGATAGCGCTTCTGTGAAAGCCCAGCTTAACGAACTCACGACACGGATCGCGGATCTACGTTCACTCGCAGATTCGCAGCAGTCCATTCAAGAATCCCTTGACGAATGCGAGGAAAGCGAAAAGAACCTGATCGCCACCAAGGCCTCACAAACGCAGAGACTCTCTCATCTGCGCCAAGAAAACACGGATCTTCTCTTGCGCATCGATGAAGAGACAAGCGTGTTTACTCAGCTCATGCAGGGTCACACATCACTCGAAGAGTGGACTTCTTCCCTCGAAGACAGCACTCAGGCGCATCAGCGCTCTCGTGAAGCGCTTCAACGCTATCAGCAAGCAGAACAACGCCTAAGGGAAACTCAAGACTTCCTACTAGAAGCCCTCGAAGGTGCAGGGCTGAGTCCGGATTCCACCGGTATCGAGCTCTTGCGGAGCAAACTCCCCCGTTTGTCTGAGCTGAGCGCCAGCACCACAATCCTCCAGGAGTACGATCAGGATCTATTTGCGACCCGACAAGCCCTTGAATCCGAGCGCTTGCAGGGGCTTGAAGGACAATCTCCGCTTGATTGCCAGGCTATTGCCTCCTCACTCGAGGACGCAGAAAACGCTCTCCTTGCTGCAACAGATCACGTCGCCTCGATTCAGGCACATCGTCAGGGAATCCAACGTTCACTGAGCAATGTGGAAAATGCTCTTTCAGCTTTGACTTCTGCCCTTGAAAGCGGATACCCCAAGCAACGCCTCGCAGAACTAGCAAGTGGAACGGGCCCCAGCCTTCACCAGGTTCCCTTAAGTTCGTGGATTCTCATGTCTCGTTTTGAAGAGCTCATCGCCGCAGCAAATCCACGCCTAGCCGAAATATCTCATGGGCGATATGAACTCCGCCGAAGCGATACAGACGCGACCCGTTCGCGTAAGAATGGCCTCGGACTGTCTATCCTCGATCATGAGTCTGAAGAAGAACGAAATCCGTCCACGCTCTCGGGTGGTGAAACTTTCTATGTCTCTCTTGCCCTTGCATTGGGACTTGCAGATGTCGTCATGGCTGAAAGCGGTGGAATTACTCTGTCAAGCATGTTCATCGATGAGGGATTCGGATCCCTGGACTTGGACACCCTCGACATCGTCATGTCCCAGCTTCTTGCGCTTCGCGAAAGCGATCGTTGTATTGGTGTGATCAGTCATGTCGACGAAATGGCCAGACAGATTCCTGACCAGATCGAAGTGAGGTGGCGCGAAGGCGAAGGCTCGACGCTTTCAATCCGAGCTTCCTAGCCGCGCTTAGCTCAGGCCCTTAGCCGCGATAACAGTGCTCAGTTACGCCTTCTCGTTCATCGACTCCAGCACGCATAGCAGCAGTTCGCGTTCTTCGGGCGCGTACCACTCCAGGCTCTCTTCCCACAGCTGCGCGACGGCCTCGTCAGCTTCTTCTTGTGTCTGAGCACGAAGAACCTTCCGCACAGCAGGAGCAGCATCTGGAGGATCAATGAAGTAGGCGGCGATCGAGTCACTATCGGGCGTGCACGGGGAGGTTTGAGCGACGTCGCCATCGCATTCTTCCCAAGAAAGCCCCTCGATGTCAGCAGCAATAATGCATCTGCTGGAACTACCCGATTCTTCATCTCGAAGAAGGGCAAGTGAGTCTAGCGCGGCAAGTGTACGCGCATCGTCTTCAGCAACCTCTAAATCTTCGCCGTGCAAACCAGCGTCGGGACGGACGCAATAGGCATTGCGGGGAGGAAAGTTTCCCTGGGCTAGTTCACTTCCCAGGAAGGGGTAATAGATGCGCATAGCACCAGTGTATGCACAATTTTGCGCCCTGTCCCTTATGCCGCTTCCTCTGCACTCCGCACACAGTCAGAAACCAACTAGCACAAACTAAAACAAACTGAATAAAGCAAATTGACTTGAATGACATAAGGAGAATTTAATACACCTACATCAACCGTAATGCACGGCGCCTAATCGCTTTCGATCTGCACAAATAGGTCAAAACTAAGCGCTTCTCCCCCTGCAAATTCGCCAGAAAAAATGGCAAAATAGAACCCATGAATCAACGATTCCTCACTCTCGCCGAGGTCGCCGAGACACTCAACATCACGCTTTCCGCGGCGCGCTCGCTGGTCAATTCCGGTGAACTGCCCGCAATCCAATTGGGCGGAAAGCGTATGTGGCGTGTTGAAGAATCTGTCCTCGAAGAGTTTATCCAAGAACAATATGCAGAATCTCGTGCACGCCTAAGCCACAGTGCATAGAGACCTTCTCTTAATTCCAACAAACGGGCAGAAACAAGAGTTTCTGCCCGTCTTCTTATGCGTGGTTGCTTAAGCATCGCGCGATTGTAGAACATGCGAGCAAGTGAATACCGGCAATCCACAACACTATTTCTGAAAGTTTTCCCAACACTCTCTGCACGTTTTCTCAATTTTAATCGATACTTATGCAGCGAAACTGAATGTTCTACCACTGCAAGACGTTAACTCGCGCTACTCAAGAACCGTGAGCACTCCACATAAAACAGACATATTTTCCATACTTCACACATTCAGTTGGCACTTCAATCTGCCTCCATGAGGGGCGAAAAAGTCGATTGACACATCGCCTTCATGCGAGAAGACTCCAAATTAACGCCTCAATGACGAAGCGGCCCCATCCCCACACGATATTCGAGGAGCATTTCCATGACACGAAGTTCGCGAGTATTCGTCCCCCCAGCCGATCATATTTTCCGTATCAGTTGGGATCTCAGCCGAGATACAACGCACAGCGTCCAAGAGAATATGAAAACCTACATGAGCACAGAAAGCCCTTTACTTCCCAGGAGGCCAGAGATCACAAATCTATGCCAGTGGTCGATCGGTTTGGCGCGAGGAATTATGGAAGTTCTTTTACACATTCGCCCGCATCAGCAACTCCAACGATGGTTGATACCGCCACTGTACAAACGCCTCGTGACGATCGTCGAGAGGGATCGACGCGCTTTTCGGCGTGAAGCATGCCATCCCGTGCAGTGGCATATTAGCCAGACCTCGCACACAGTTGTCGAATCATGTGTGATCGTCGCACAAGGAGAAGGTCGCCATGTTGTTTCCATGCGCCTCCAGACATTCAAAAATCGATGGATCGTCACCGCCTTGGATGTCCTTTAGGAGTAGCAGATAAAACAGTGGCGGCGTGCACCTAATGGTGCACGCCGCCACAAAAGGCCGGTTGCAGCGATGAATCAGCGCTTCTTGCGCTTCTTCGCTGCGCGACGCTGAGCGCGATTGGCTCCCTCAGAAGAAGTCGTCCCTTCCTCTTCTTCAGCAGAAGAGTAGCTCAGGCGAGTCGAGTTCTTCTCTTGGCCGACGTCTCCCATAACAGAAGCTGAACGTTCAATGGCTCGTTCTTCAGTTTCCGCGGCCTTACGACGGGCTTCTTCACTGAGCTCAGCTTCAGCACTGTCGCCTTCCTGAACAGCTTCCTCTGTGGCGGCACGCTCACGAGCCTGTTCATAGGCAAGCTGGAACTGATGCGCATAGGAGAAGACCTGCTGGACGGATTCCTCACGAATGCGGTCCATCATTGCGTTAAACATCTGCGCGCCCTCGTCCTTGTATTCAACAAGAGGATCACGCTGACCCATTGCACGAAGACCGATACCCTCCTTGAGGTAATCCATCTCGTAGAGGTGCTCGCGCCACAAACGATCAACCGTTGCAATCACCACGCGACGCTCAAGCGTACGCATGGGTTCATCGCCCAATTGTTGAATTGCCAGCGGATTTTGATTGAGCTGATCTTCGGCTTCTTCGTACTGCGTGTGAATATCGCCCAGAACCTCGCGCATAAGGTCTTCGCGCGTCAGCGAGCCAACGCCGCCGTATTGCTCTGCAACCTCTTCGGCGGTGACCGACGGCGGGTAGTATCCGCGCAGGGTATCCCACACTTCCTTCAGGTTCCATTCACGAGGCGATAGACCGTTGGTCTTCTCCGCAATGATTCCGGAAACCAAAGACTCCATGAAGCCCTTCATCTGGGGCTTCAAGTCTTCGCCTTCCAGAACGCGGCGACGTTCAGCGTAGATGAGTTCACGCTGATCAGTCATCACATCGTCGTACTTCAAGACGTTCTTACGAATTTCGTAGTTTCGTGCCTCAACTTGGTGTTGAGCGGAGGCGATTGAACGCGTCACCACGCGGTTTTCCAGCGGCATGTCTTCGGGGTATGCGCCCGAGGCCATGATGCGCTGCGCCAAACCTGAGGAGAAGAGACGCATGAGGTCGTCTTGCATCGACAGGTAGAAGCGCGACTCACCGGGATCGCCCTGACGACCACTACGGCCTCGCAGCTGGTTATCGATACGACGGGACTCGTGGCGCTCGGAACCCAGGACGTACAAGCCACCAAGCTCGCGAACTTCTTCGCGTTCAGCCTCAACTGCGGCCTCGGCCTCGGCAAGCGCTTCCGGCCACGCGCGGCGGTATTCTTCTGCGTCCGTCTTCGGGTCAAGACCTTGAGCTGCCAAGTTAGCCTGGGCGAGGAACTCAGAGTTACCACCCAGCATGATGTCGGTACCACGACCAGCCATATTCGTCGCAACGGTCACAGCGCCCTTTCGACCTGCCATTGCAACAATCTGAGCTTCGCGAGCGTGCTGCTTCGCATTCAAGACCTGGTGAGGAATCTTGCGTTCCTTGAGCATCTTCGACAAGAGCTCGGACTTTTGAACCGATGCGGTACCAACCAAGACAGGCTGGCCAGCCGCGTGCCGTTCTTCAATGTCATCGATGATTGCACGGAACTTACCGGCCTCGCTCGGGTAGACCAAGTCAGGCTGGTCCTTTCGAATCATCGGACGGTTCGTCGGAATGGGGATGACACCGATCTTGTAGGTCGATGCGAATTCCGCAGCCTCGGTTTCGGCGGTACCGGTCATGCCCGAACGCGAGCCTTCGGGGTAGAGGCGGAAGTAGTTCTGAAGGGTAATGGTCGCAAGGGTCTGATTTTCAGCCTGGATCTGCACCCCTTCCTTTGCCTCGATGGCCTGGTGCATTCCGTCGTTGTAGCGACGACCCGGAAGAACACGCCCGGTGTGCTCGTCAACGATGAGGACTTCTCCCCCGTCGACGATGTAATCGCGATCGCGGTGGAAGAGTTCTTTGGCACGGATTGCATTGTTTAAGAAACCAATAAGCGGGGTGTTTGCAGCCTCGTAAAGGTTTTCAACGCCAAGTTGATCTTCAACCTTATCGATGCCGGGTTCCAGAACGCCGATAGTCTTCTTCTTTTCGTCGACCTCGTAGTCCTCGTCGCGTACCAAGATATTGGCGATGCGCGCGAACTCGGTGTACCAGCGGTTCACGTCACCCGAGGCCGGGCCGGAAATGATCAAGGGGGTACGCGCTTCGTCGATCAAAATCGAGTCGACCTCATCGACGATCACGAAGTTGTGTCCACGCTGGACCATGTCTTCGGGGCGCTGCGCCATGTTGTCACGCAGGTAGTCGAAACCGAATTCATTATTCGTACCGTAGGTGATATCTGCGTTGTACTGCTCACGGCGTTCGGCGGGTTCTTGCCCAACCAGCACACAGCCCACGGTCATTCCCAGGAAGTTGTAGACGCGCGCCATGAGATCTGATTGGTACTTAGCCAAGTAATCATTCACGGTCACCACGTGAACGCCCTTGCCTGTGAGCGCACGCAGATAAGAAGGCATGGTGGCAACCAGAGTCTTGCCTTCACCGGTCTTCATTTCGGCGATGTTGCCGCGGTGCAGGGCAATGCCGCCCATGACCTGAACGTGGAAGGGGCGCTGACGCAGGGTTCGCCACGCGGCTTCACGCACGGTCGCGAAGGCCTCGACGAGGATGTCGTCCAGAGTTTCGCCTTCTTCGAGGCGCTCCTTGAATTCGTCCGTTTTACCGCGCAGTTCCTCATCGCTCAGGGCTTCAAAATCTTCTTGAAGAGCATCAACTTGGGAAGCAAGCCGGTCGAGCTGACGCAGGGTACGTCCTTCTCCAGCTCGAAGGATTTTGTCAATAATGGACACGAGGGCTCCTGGGATTGTGACCGGATGATCCGGGCGTGCGTCGCGCACACTGTTTCTAGTCTACGAATTTCCGACTCTGCTTTCGACTTCTTTGGCTCCGCCGTGTCTTTTTTCTCTGTCAGCCGATCTTTCCTCTTCACCGCGATGAATAGGCATGCGTCCGTCTCATCAACAGATATCGGACAAATTTGTGTGCAAAAAATGCTACTCTGTACACCGTCAGGACACAGCGATTCATGGAAGAACTTCTGTGTAGCGCTTTCTCCCCGATCTTTTTGATCTGCTGAAAAGTCATGGTCTCAAGGAGTCAGAGAGCTCGGTTATTATGCCCGAATTTGAATCACCTTCCCCGGACGGCGGAGTATTTGCGCAAAGAAGCGCAATACAGCCGACAGCACCTACGCTACCTTCTCGCACCGAGACCACGATGGACGCGATCGAGCAGTACATCCTGAAAAATCATCTCCAACCAGGTGATCCTCTCCCCACAGAATCAGCACTGTGCGAGTCCCTTGGAGTTTCGCGCTCCTCGGTGAGGGAAGCTCTTCGTCAGCTCAAGGCCCTCGAGATCGTCACTGTGCAACAAGGACGCGGCGCATTCGTGGGAGACATGACGCTCCGTCCTCTGATCAAGACAGTTTTCCTGCGCTCATCCACTGCCCCCGATTCTGCCGAGGCGCTTTCCCAGGTTTTGCGGGTTCGCCAGGTTCTGGATCTTGGCTTGGCATACGAAGCGATCGAATCATTGAAGGGAACTCACGACGAGCACCTTCATGAGCTTGTTGACACGATGATTGCTAAAGCGCAAAAGTGCGAGTTCTTCATGGATGAAGACATCGAATTCCACACGACACTACTTAAGAGGATCAATAACCCTCTAGCAGAGCAGTTGGTCAACGCAATGTGGATGATTCACATGATGGCTCTTCCCTCGGTCCACAATGGTTTCGAAGGTTTGCTGGAAACTGCTCGCGCACACGAGGCCATCTTGGTGAGTGCAGAAAATGGTGACCTTGAGGGCTACCGACGTGCGGTCTTAGCTCACTATCACCCGCTCAGCGACGCATTGAGCGCCAATCGCAGCGACAACGATCAAGCGTAAAGAAGACAAAGCTTGGGGGCGGAACTGAGAAGTTCCGCCCCCAAGTGTCAAGATAGGCGAGTTTTCTATTCGCCAGTTTGAATAACTGTTGCATTCAAACGAAGCACGCCATAGGTCCATCCGTGACGGTGGTAAACCACACAGGGCTGCATCGTTTCTTCGTCAACGAAGAGGAAGAAGGGGTGTCCGACCAGTTCCATCTGGTTGAGCGCTTCATCAACGCTCATTGGAACAGTTTCATGGACCTTCTGCCGCACGATGATCGGGGTGTCGCCCAGCTGTTCCTCGCGAGCTTCACCGACCTTGAGGTCTCCGGCGCTCTTGAGAGATGCAGGAGTAGCCTCTTCCACTTCCTCAACTGGGGGAACCGTTGCGGGAAGGACGTCCAAATCGGGGGGAAGAATTTCTTCGCTACGGTGGTGGTCCTTCGCACGATCACGCATACGACGCAAACGTTCAAAGAGCTTTCCTGCCGCAATATCGACTGCGGCATAGCGGTCCGCAGACTCTGCCTCGGCGCGAATGATCGGGCCTTTGCCAAAGACGGTGAGCTCGATTCGCTCGGCAGTATCTGCCTGTCGTGGGTTCCTCTGGTGAGTCAGTTCAACGTCAACCCGCTGCGCGCGAGGATAAAACTGCGTCACCTTTGCCAGTTTTTCCTCAATGTATTCGCGGAAGTTGGGGTGAATCTCTGCATTACGTGCAGCAACTGTGATGTCCATGGTTTCTCTCCACATCATGTATGCGGACTGAGCCGCGATTGAAAACCCGGCGACGTCATTGCCCCGGAGTGTCTTTAACTACCACCCCCTATCAGCAACCGATGGCGAGCCATCATTGGAAGAGATGCATCGAGTATAGCAGAATACGGTGATCTGCGTCATAAGAATGAGGGCTTATTGTCGCGATCGCGCGATGCATGCCCCCAGCCACCCACGAACTCTCAAACACGCGAAACATCTCATTCATCGTTCCCCCACTTGCGACAACATCATCGACGCCAATGACACCCCACTCCCCGGGGAACTTCTTCCGTCATATACATGCGACCGCGGCGGGATTGCCGCCTTTGTTCGGAGCTCTTTTCCTGCTTGGGAAGAAACCCACGGGTCAAGGCGACAGGCATCGCGCACACAGCACGTCACTTCGCTGTGTCCTCCCACAGCTGCTGCTACTCCGCGGGCAACATGGATCGTAATTCCTTGCCCAAAGAGTCGCCTCTTCCAGCTGGCAGGAGCAGGAACTACCCAAAGCGATGTCGCATCACTCCCCACGCTCAACATCCCGCTTTGCGCAATCGATAGACCAATATTGACCCCGCAATCAAAGAGAAACTCCGACAGATCAAGTCGAGACGAGTGCTTTGCTGCCAAAATGATCGAGCGCATCGGGTCCGAATAATCACTCAGTTCCCACAGCGGATATTCCACACTTCCCGCGTCTAGCAATTCCCATTGCGGCAGCAGCGAATAAGACAAAGCTGCGCATCGTGGGCACACAGAGTAGTCCCATCTCCCGCACCCCACGCACGCACTGGGAATGCACACACTCACAAGTTCATGCGCGGCCTCGTGAAGAAAACCCATAGGGGAAGCACAGCATACAAGCCGAGGCGCGGCCTCAGGAACGCACAATCTGTGGAAAAAACGATTCAGCCGGGATAGGAAATATCGCGCAGCTTCCCCTCGAGCAACTGCCACAAAGCACCCGAACGCACCTGATAGCTTCCATCCTTACCGCGAATGACCATCGTTGTCGAAGAAGAACCCGCACTCAAACGCTCAGTTCCCGTTGGAAGAGCTAAAACAGAGGGGAAACCACCCACAGGAAGAGTCACCAAGGACACCTCATCAGCCTGGTCGCCAACGCCTCGTGCACCACCTTGGCGCACCGCAACCAAGGTCGAGCGCCCAGCCCAAGAAATATCGTCAACCCCCGTCGACAAACCAGTGAGGGGCTCAAGATCCGTAAACCCGGTCGGCTCACCATTGCCTCGGCGCACAATTCCAACAATCCACGCGCTCGAAGTGCCACCCGATGAGCGCAAAAGCACCGCACGTGCACCGTCGGGAGAAACACGAATCTCAGCGACATCATTGAGCGATTGATTCGGTGGCACAACTGCAAGGCTTTGCCCCTCAAGTCGAGACGCACGCGCTCCCCTGCTCTGGGAGACATCCCACACCCAACCGAAGCGATCAATAGAAGGTGAATAGTTCCCCACCGATCCATCAACCGCGCGCATCGAAGGAAGAGCAGAATCAACAATCATCATGCGGTCATCTTCTCGCCAAGCAACAAGAGAGGAAGAGACCGGCGAAACCGCAGGAAGAGAAGCAGAAGACGAGGGAGCAACCGGCAGGGAACGCAAGGACGTCGTCCGCCCGTCAAGGCGAACCAGCCCCTCGGAGCTAAAAGCAACCGCGGTGTCGAGATCATAGGAAGGCTGCGTGGGAAGATCACTCGTCTCCAGCGTTTCACCTCCCATCGCAATTTCTACCGAATTTACGCGTCCCGAGCGCTGCAGTGTCTGAGAAATCTCCCAGGCAAGAAGGCGTTTTGCGCGCTCGTCTGCGGGAAGCGACCCATTCAAAGAAACCTTCGCAACGTGGTCCGAAAGTTCGATACCACCGCTTGAAATCGACGTTCCCGATGGAATCGCATTGACTAAGGCATCCCCTAAATGCGATTGGGGCCCAGCGATCAGCCCTTCAACCATGTGCGTTTCGAGGCGACGCGTCGGATACCAGCGAGGATCCGCAATCAGCGCGTCCCCCGTCGCGGAGGGAAACATCAAGGAAACAAGCTCGTGGGAGGCGGTGAAGGAAGCCTGCGATACCACAACGCCATCAGCCGGCGCGTCGATGCGCCACTGACCGTTTTCGTGGACCAAGTGGAAACGCGCTTCGAGGGATGAGGTTTCGGCGGGAGACAAGACTCCATTTTGATCGACGGAACCAACACCGACCGCCGTGATCGAGGCGTTGAGAGTATCGGCCTTCGAGGGATCGAAGGAATATGCAACCTTGGGGGTCGAATCTGTCGAGTAGATCGTCACTAATTTGTGAGGATCCCATGTTTGCGCCGAGGACGACGTTAAGAACAGGCGCGCGGTCGCGTAGTCATCGGAGGCTCCGGCAGCACACGCAAGCAAAAAGCTGTTGAGCAGTGTTTCGGGGTCCGCGTCTGCGATCGGCCCGCCTGCAGACAATTCGATCGGCGAGGCGTTGGGCGCATCGACATCGAAGGCTTCGGGGGAAGACGAAGTCGGAAGAGACGTGCAGGCGCTCGCACACATCAAAGCAGTCAGGCAGGCCGCGGCGATTTTGAAGCAAGAGAGCTTGTGAGGGGCAAGGATTCTGGACTTCATCGATTCACTCCTGTCCCCACAATTCAAGGGGCTCCGCGTCGATCGAGACACCCACTTTCCTGGGCAAGGTCATCATGAAGGATGAGCCAGCTCCTAGCTCACCCCATGCACGCAATGTTCCCCCGTGAAGTGCAACGTCCTCCAAAGAAATTGCGAGGCCGAGGCCGGTTCCGCCGGTTGTGCGAGCCCGCGCAGGATCTGCCCGGAAAAATCGATCGAAAACCCGCTCAACAGTTGCCGGAGACATCCCAACCCCATGATCGCGCACGCGCACGGCAACTGCGCTGTCGTTGGCGGCGATCGTCACAACGACAGGTTTGGACTCTGCGTGCTCGTAGGCATTCACCAGAAGATTGCGGATCACGCGCTCGATACGGCGATCATCGATTTCCGCGGAGCAACGGTAGTGTGGCGATTCGACAATCACCTCAACACCAAGCCTTTGTGCCAATTCACTATTTGCCTCGACGACGCGTGCGACCAAGCTTCGCAGATCCACACTTTCAGCAACAAGATCGACCGATTGGGCATCGTGTCGAGAGATTTCAAGAAGATCGGCAAGCATGGAATCAAAGCGCTCAACCTGTTCGTGGAGCAATTCAGCGCTCCGATTCGTTACAGGATCGAAACTCTGCCGCTGATCCCAAATCATCTCTTCGGCCATACGGATCGTCGTCAAAGGAGTACGCAGCTCATGAGAAACATCGGAAACGAAACGTTGCTGAAGCCTGGCAAGCTCGTCGTATTCATCGATCTTCTTCTCTAGGGACTGCGCCATGTTGTTGAAGGCACGACCAAGGTTGGCCATTTCATCGGTGCCGCGGGTGTCACTGGCGTCAATGCGCACATCAAGATTTCCGTCAGCAAGTTTTCCAGCCGCAGCTGCAGTTCGTCGGACAGGTCCCAAAATGTGATAGATCAGCATGAAGGTGATCACGGGAATGAGCAGAAGGAAAGGAATTCCTGCAAAGATCAAAATCCCCATGACAGTGTTGATGCGCTCTTGATCGCCTTGGAGCGAATAAACAATATAGAGCTGGTGGGTTCCTGCTCGAGGAACCTGAACTTTCGTCCCGACAAGAATGGCGGGGACGCGGACGCTGGAGTCTTGCGCAGAAGGGATAGACACCGATTGCCACTGTGGATCCGATGACTCTGCAACAGCTTGTCGCATGTCATCCCCAATCACTCCTTGGACCGAAGGATCAACAATCTCGTTAATCCTCAGCGTTTGACTCTGAGCGGGCGAGCGTAACAGCAGGACGGAAACAGCTCCCGTGCCCGCCGCCGAGACTCGCAAAGAAGTCGCCAGTTGACGCGTTGATTCTTGGATTTGGTCTGGCGTTGATGCGGTTGATTGATCAAAAACCGATTGAGCCGAGGAAAAACGTAAGGCAGCATCGGACAAGATTGCGCTTCGACGAGATTCAAAAACGCTGGAGCGCAATTGCCCCGCAACGATCGTCCCCGCGACCAGAATCAAGACCATCGATACAGCAGCAAGATAGGATGCTGCACGCAAAGAAGCTGAATTACGAATTGCTTGAAGAGCTTCCCACTGAGAAATGCGTTTCCATCCGCTCCATTGCCGCACGGGACGCGTGATGGCGCGTAAAGCCAGAGTGATCCGTTCGAGTAGAGCCAAGCGGTGCTCTGGGAGCGGGTGCGGGAGTAGTGGCCCCCCCCAGCGTTGTCGGTCATGACGAGGCGTTACCCGCGCGGTAGCCGACACCGCGGACAGTCACCACAACCTCTGGATTATCTGGATCGCGTTCGACTTTGGAGCGCAGGCGCTGCACATGGACATTCACCAGACGAGTATCCGCGGCGTGACGGTACCCCCACACAGACTCAAGTAGTTCTTCGCGAGTGAAGACCTTCCACGGTGAGCGGGCAAGCGTCACAAGCAGGTCAAATTCCAAAGGAGTCAGGGGCAGTTCTTGTCCGGAGCGGTGAACACTGTGGCCTTGGACGTCAATCGTGAGGTCCCCGAGGCGTACCAGTTCTTCCCCACTATCGTCGCGCCCGCGCAGTCGTGCGCGAACTCGCGCGACAAGTTCCTTGGGCTTAAAGGGCTTTGGGACATAGTCATCGGCACCAGCTTCGAGGCCCGAAACAACATCCGTCGTATCGGAGCGGGCAGTAAGCATGACAATCGGAACATCCGACTCACGGCGTATTTGACGACAAATTTCAATTCCGTCGACATTGGGCAGCATCAGATCGAGAAGCACCAAGTCTGGTGCGCTTGCGTGAAATACGTCTAGCGCCTGAGCACCGTCGGCACAATCAGCGACTTCAAAGCCTTCTGCGTGCAACATAATTCCGATCATTTCGGACAGCGCGACATCATCGTCGACAACCAAGATCCGTGAGCTCATATAACGATTGTGTCACGAATCCTCTTGATATGTCGAAAGACGCGACTTCTTCTATATTCAGGGCTTCAAAAGGCTGAAAATCACCTGACACAACTCTGGGTTGTTTCTGATTACTTGAATACGTGGCACAATGGCACGGTAAAGGTAGACACATAACCCATATAGGAGTAAGAATGTCTGACCCTCAGGGCACGCCCGCAAACGATCCGTGGGCACCCCAGTCCCCTTCTCAGCAGAACCCTGCACAGGGTTCGGTCCCCTCGACACCGCAGGTTCCTCAAGCCGCTGAAGCAGCTCAGCCTGCACAGCAGCCGTGGGGGGCACCTCAGGCTCCTGCTCAGCCCGAGCAGGCTCAGCCTCAGCAGCCCTGGGGAGCACCCCAGGCTCAGCCCGCACAGCCCGAGCAGCCTTGGGGAGCACCCCAGGCTCAGCCCCAGCCCCAGCAGCAGTGGGGCGCAGCTCCTCAGCCTGCAGCAGCGTGGCAGGGAGCCCAAGGACAGGGCGGAACCGCATGGACCGTTGCCCAGCCCGGTATCATTCCGCTGCGTCCTCTCACCGTTGGCGAGATCCTCACCGGCGCTTTCCAGGCGGTTCGCGTCAATCCGCAGACCATGTTCGGTTTTGCCTTCGCGGTTATGGCAGTTGTCGCCCTTGTTGAGACGATCTTCACCGCAATCAGCATTCAGGCTCTGACGAACTCACTCATGTCGGGTAATTTCTCCGTGTACTCGATGATGTCGAGCTTCAGCGGCACCATTGTCTCATCGCTCTTCAGCTTCGTCGGCACGACCTTCTTGGCCGGCATGCTCGCCCTGACCGTGTGGGATGCAGTCCTTGGCCGCAAGTCGACGCCGGCTGATGCATGGAACCGTTTCTCGCCTCGTATCGTCCCGGTGCTGCTCGCAACTCTGCTCCTGGCCGCCATTCAATTCGGTGTCACTCTGGTCATCGTCATCGTGTTCTTCGTTCTGATCGGTTTGGTCGGTGCGGGAGCAGCCGGATACGTCAGCAGCGGAGATTACAGTTCGGCTGCGTCAAGCGCAGGCTCGATGGGCTTGTTGATTTTCCTCATGGTCATCACCTTGCTCTGCGTCCTGGGCTTCCTCTCGGTGAAGTTCGCCTTCATTTCGCTTGCAGTGATCCTCGAAGGCCTGGGACCAGTTGATGCACTCAAGCGCTCGTGGAACCTTTCCAAGGGTTCCTTCTGGCGAATCCTTGGCCGCATGATCATCATCGGCCTTGTCGTTGGTGTGATCGGCATGGTCCTCGGCGCAATCATCGGGGCCATTATGGGAGTTGGCGCTTCGTTGTCTACCGCCATGACCACCAGCTTGATCACGTCCTTCCTGACCACGCTGGTCTCGGCGGTCATCATCCCGGTTCAGTCCTCGTACCAGACGCTGATGTACCTCGATGAGCGTATGCGCAAGGAAAACCTTGCCCCCATGATCGCTGAAGAAGCTGCACGCATCTGATGTTCGTTTGCGAAGCTCCGCTGACACCCGACGACCAGGAAGCTCGGTCATGGGTGTCAGCGGAGCTTTCGCGTCCGGACTATCAACCCACTCAGCCCTCCCCCCTTTCACGCTTCTTCACCTGGCTTGTTGATCGCCTTTTTCAAGGCGCAGCACACGCCGCACCTGCTTCTTTCCCCATTGCCGGGTTCTTTATCTTTCTTCTATGCGTTGTCCTTGTCGCCTTGATCGTCATTGTCGCAACGCATCCCATCCGAATGCGTCGGCGCCTTCGACACGCTGCAGTGTTTGACGCTGATTCTGAGCTCTCTCTTGTCGACGTCAAAGAGAAGATTGCCCAAGCGCGCGCGCAGGGTGATCTCGATGCTGTCCTTATTTGGTCCTACCGACTTTTTGTTCTTCATCTTGCCAGCGGCGGTATCCTTCGCGATACACCGGGTCTCACTGCCAACGAGGCCGCCCAGGCAGCAATTTCCGCACTCCCTCAGTTTTCCGTGGCCATCAATCAGGCAACTTCCTCTTTCGCTGCGGTGCGCTACGGTGATGCACACGCCAGCGCATCAGAGTGTGAACAGATGGATCAACTGATCGCTGCCTACAAGCCGGCTGCAAAGAAGCGGACCTCGGCATGAAAAGTGCTCAAACTGCCGTCGTCACCCCCACTCTCACTCAGCGATGGAAAGCTATCCGTCCGCTGGTGATGGTTTTCTTCTTCTCGCTATCAATCATGATCGCAACCGCCCTCATTCCCCGTAATGAGTCGGATTATTCCTCCCTCTCACCGTCGAATCCAGGTAATTCGGGAAGCCAAGCTCTTGCGGATGCCATGCGTCATCACGGGGTCAAGGTCATTCACATTCACTCGATCCAAGAATTGGTGGCACGCTCAACTCCCGAAACAACCGCGGTCATCACCGATCCCGAGGATTTGACCACGACAACCGCTCAAAAACTCGACGATCAGCTTCAGCGCGCCGTCTATCTTTTGCAGCGCCCAAGCACCGATTTTGAGCCTCTTCACATCACAACGAATTACGAGAAGAAGTCGTACAATCCCGACACGCTCACCGCACAGTGCGAACTCAAATCTGCGCGCGCCGCGAAGCAGATCGAGAATCCTAACGGGCAGCTCATCGACACCACCGAAAGCGGATGGACGAAGTGTTTCCCTTCAAACGGTGCCTACGCCTACCTCGAGAAAAGCGAAGGCACCTACTTCCGTGCTGTTTTTGCCGATTCTGAAATTGCAACGAATGGGAATATCGACCAAGAAGGCAATGCCTCGATGCTCATTAATGCAATGGCTCAAAAGCCCGTGATCTTGTGGTACAACGCCAATTACTCGGACAGCCTTGACGAACCAGATACCGCGTCCCTCACTCCCTCCTGGTTCTTCCCCATGTTCATGATGCTGGGGGTTGGGATCACGGTGATTGGTATTTCCCGAGGCCAACGGATGGGTCGCCTCGTCCCCGAAGATCTTCCCTCTTACGTTCCTTCCTCGGAGACGACGCGTGGACGCGGGCGCCTCATGGCCACCCAAACGAGCACGGGCACGCGGCACGCCTTTTACGCATCGAGGCTGCAACAAACATTGCACGCCACCTTGGAATCGATCCACAAGCACCACGGGAAACCCTCGAGCGCGCACTCGAGGCTCGAGGCCTGCTCAATTCCCACGTCACCGCACTACTGTGGGGGCCTCCTCCCACATCCAACGCTGAATTGGTCACTTTGGCCGAACAACTGACCGCGCTCACACAGGAGATTGATTACCGATGACTCAACCTGCAACCCCGCCCCAGGGTCACGATGTTCGTGACGCTTTGGTGTCCTTGCACTCAGAAATCGCCAAGGCCGTTGTCGGTCAAGAAGGCGCACTCACCGGCCTCATCATTGCCCTCGTCGCCGATGGACATGTGCTTCTTGAAGGTGTCCCCGGCGTTGCCAAGACGCTTTTGGTTCGCACCTTAGCGCGATGTGTGGACTTGGAAATGACTCGTGTCCAGTTCACTCCCGACCTCATGCCCGCTGACATCACGGGCTCACTCGTGTGGGATAACGGCAAGAGCGAATTCGAATTCCGCCCCGGTCCGATCTTCACGAATCTTCTCCTCGCAGACGAAATCAACCGCACGCCTCCCAAGACTCAGTCTGCTCTTCTTGAAGCAATGGAAGAACACCAGGTCAGCGTCGATGGGCAGACGCGTCCTCTTGCCTCGCCTTTCATGGTGATCGCGACACAAAACCCCGTCGAATACGAGGGCACCTACCCCCTCCCTGAGGCCCAGCTGGACCGATTTCTCCTCAAGATTGACCTTGAGCTGCCCTCTCGTGATGAAGAGTTCAATATTCTTCTGCGCCACCAAAACGGCTTCAACCCGCGCGACCTTGCCTCCGCTGACCTGCATCCGGTCGCCAACGCCGCTGATATCCTCGCCGCACGCGAGAGCGCCGCACGCATCGAGGTTTCTCCCCGCGGTGCTGACCTACATGGTTGACCTGATCCGAGCCACTCGCACCTCTCCCGCGGTGCGCATCGGTGTGTCGCCTCGTGGCGCTACAGCTTTGCTCCGCGTGTGCCGCGTCTGGGCGTTCCTCCAGGGCCGCTCTTTCGTCACTCCTGACGATGTGAAGGCAATGGCCCACTCTGTTCTCGCCCACCGCCTGAGCCTGAAGGCAGAAGCAGAACTCGAAGGCCTCAACGCCCACTCTGTCATCTCCTCGATCTTGGAACAGGTCCCGGTACCTCGCTGATGGCTCTGTCATGGCGCGCTAGCATCCCCGTTTTTGTAGGGATCATTCCCCTCTTTTTCTTCCCGACGATGCTTTTCTTCTTCGGGTGGTTGGTCCTGTGCGCCCTCCTGTGGGCATTTGACGCAACGATGGCGCCTTCGCCGCGTCAGTTGAGCATCGAGCGTTCGATTGATACTCCGATTCCGGTCGGAAACCCTGCCCACTCGCGCATCGTTCTTCGCACTCCCGTCCCGATGCACCTTGATCTCCGTGATGCCTGGCCGCCCTCGACTCACCCTTCTCCCTACTCGCATTCCCTTCTCGCCCAGCCTGAGATGGAATCTCGAGTGACAACAACCCTCCACCTTGAACGCCGAGGCAGTATTCGCGCTGACTATGTAACTGTTCGTTCGTGGGGTCCCTTGCGAATGGCAGCGCGCCAAACCTCAATCGTTGCGCCGCTCAACCTCAATGTTTTACCGCCCTTCCGGGCAAAGAGACTCTTGCCTTCGCGTCTTGCGCGCCTGCATGAACTTGAGGGAACGACCGCGACGGTTTTGCGTGGTCCCGGTACCGAGTTTGATTCGCTTCGCGAGTATGTCCGCGGTGATGACCCGCGCGATATTGACTGGCGTGCCTCGGCCCGCTCGTCTGACTTAGTGGTGCGTACGTGGCGTCCTGAGCGCGATCGCCACGTCATGATTGTGGTCGATTCTGGACGTTCAGGAGCAATGCTCTTGGGAGAGCCTCAAGAAGCAGATTTTGGCGATAAGGACCTCGTCGAGCTGGGCGTTGCCCCCCGTTTAGACGCTCAGATCGAAGCTGCTCTTCTGCTGGGAGTTCTTGCCGATCGCGCGGGCGATCAGGTGCATATGCTTGTCGTCGACCGTGAGATTCACGAAGATCTTGCGCAGCAGCGTGCAGGAGCTTTGATTCGCGAGGCCGCGAAGGCCTTTTCGCGCGTCCAGCCTTCCCTGCTTCCCCTTGACTGGCAGTTGGTGATCAACGCGGTCGATAAGCGCCTGCGCCACCCCGGCCTCGTTGTCTTGCTCACCGAGATTCCCCCAGCCGCCACAGACGTTGATTTCTCCGAGGCCATCGCGACCCTCAGCAAGCGCCACCGCGTCATTGTTGCCGGCGCACGCGATCCTGATTTGGGTCGCATGAGTACAGATTGGACCGACGCTCCGTCAGCTTTCACGGCGGCAGCAGCAAGCGCCACAAGTCGCGATCTGGACGCGGGGGCACGCGATGCGCGCAGCGTGGGGGCCTATGTGATCGACTGCGATGCAGGTTTCTTACCCGCGCGACTTGCCGACACCTACATCGCCTTGAAGAAGGCGGGCAAGCTCTAAATCAGATGACGGGGGTCGAGTAGCCCGCGTCCTCTTCTAGGTCTCCTGTTGCACCCGCTCGATAGGCCCGGCGCCCAACGACAAAGGTGTAAATCCACACGAGTGCGGTTAAAACAACGCCGCAGGTGATCTTTGCCCAGGTGGGAAGATCAGAGGGTGTCACGAAGCCTTCAATAAGGCCTGAGAAGAAGAGCATAATCACCATGCCCAGAGCAACCGTAATCATCGAACGCCCCGCTTCTGCCAGTGCCTGAGTGCGCGTGCGTTTTCCTGGAACAATCCACGCCCAAAACAGGCGAAGTCCCGCTGCTGTTGAAATCCAAATTGCGGTGAGCTCCGGGATTCCATGGGGAAGAATAAAGCGGAAGAACTGCCCAGGGCCTGCGAAGTGAATGACGATTGCAGCGCTTTGAGCAAGCGCTCCGGCGTTCCCCCACAGCACAAAAGCGGGAAAGAACCCCGTGATTCCACCGGCAACTACTTGAATCGCGATCCATGCGTTATTCGTCCACACATAGGTCATGAACTGCGCATGAGTGTCTTGACTGTAGTAGCTGACAAAAGATTTGTTCGCATAGGTCTTGAGTGACTCGGGGCTTCCCAGAAGAGCCATATTCGCGGGGTCTCGAAGAATCCACCACGTTTGAATCGCCGTCATGGCGATAAAAGCAAGCATGACCGCGATCGTCACATATCGAATGCGGTACAACGCCGCTGGCAAATCGTAGCGGAACCAGCGAGAGATCACCCACAACGATGCCCCTTCGGTTCCGGTCAGTCTTCCTCGGGCCTGGAGAAGCTCCCCTGAAAGATATGAAATAACATCCGGATCAGGATTTTCAGAACGTACCTTTGCAAGGTCACTAGTCACCTGGCGATATAGGACCGCGAGTTCATCAATTTCCGGGCCGGTGAGTCGACGCGAGTGCGCCAATTGGTGAAAGCGATCCCAGTGGCGCAAATGTGAAGCTTTTAGTGCGTCGATATCCATACAAGATATAGTGTCATACATGAGCGAGCTTCCTGTAACCGTCCGGCGAATCTCTGACGAATCTTTCGTCAGTGGTGAGGGCGTTAAACTCGATCTCAACCCCGCCTCACCTTTCATGAGGACCGGCGCTTTTCTCATGGATCTCACGCTCTATGCGGGAATCTTCCTCATTTTAATGTTCGCCGCCGTCCGTTACGACATCGTCTATGGACTCCCATCGACCCTCGGTAGGTCGTTGACCGTTTTCCTGATCTTTTTCTCCTTTGTCCTCCTTCCCTTCCTCATTGAGGCCTTCACGCGCGGTTATTCTTTGGGAAAGTGGGCGTTTAACATCAAGGTTGTTCGCCGTGACGGTGGGATCATCACCGTTCGACATACGCTGGTGCGTTCTTTGACCGCAATCGTCGAGACCTACATTTGCTTGGGTTTCATCGCTTTCATGTCCACGATGTTCTCCCCTAAAGCCACTCGTTTGGGGGACCTTGCTGCTGGCACGATTGTTGTGAAGGTCCCAGAACCCGTCTTTATCCCCCGTTGGTCATGCCTCCCGACTGTGCCGAGTGGGCTTCTCATGCGCAAGTGATGCCCATCCCTGATCGCCTCCAGTACGAGTGCATGCAGTTCTTGCGGACAAACCGTGAAATCACCGCGCCTCTTCGCATCTCAATTGCAAATGCTCTAGCTGGAAGACTTGCTGCTTTCGTTTCTCCTGCGCCTCCCACGACCGTCAACCCTGAGCGTTTCATCGCGGCTGTCCTCGTGGTTTTGCGGGATCGCGAGTATGCGAAGGAACTGCGCAGGCAGGATGTTCTTGAGCGCCGTCGCGAGCAGATCGAGCGCACGCCCTTCGGAATTTAGTTTTCCGTATCTGTTGTTCCTTGTTCCGCTTGTTCATCGGTGATCAGGCGGAATTGCGCGCGTCTACGCGCCCACGGGGAATTTGGATCAAGAGGACTCGAGGGTTCTGCCACTTCTTCTTTACCGCGTTGCGCAAAAGGACCAAATTCAGCCGGGGACGAGGCCGAGGCCGGGGTGGACGGTGAAGCTTGCGTTTGCGCGCTCTGCTGCTCGGCCTCGTGAGATCGATTGCGGGTATGAGCGGCGGCCGCACGCACCGCATCGACAAGAGCCATGAGGTCGTCACCCGAGGGTGGTGCCGGCTCAAAGTTGGTCTGCAGGCGAACGATCTGCCATCCACGAGGAACCGTCAGGCTATTGGCGTGGTTCTCGCATAGATCGTAGGCGTTAGGATCTGCGGAAGCTGACAGGGACCCGACGACTGCGGTGGAATCCGAGTAGTCGTAGGTCAATGTGGCAACAGCCGGCCGTGAGCAGCCGGGTTTAGAACAGTGTCGAACCGAGATCACCGCTCTACAATACGGCATTTTTATGTCCCCTTGGGTCCCCCCGCATCGGCAGGTCTTGAGCTGGGTCGGCCTCCACGCGGGTTAGGCTTGTGTTTATGGCTCTCCCATCAGCTTTTCCTCGTTCGCGCGATCGGCACGGTCGTCACCCACGCTATGTGCGTCTTTTTCCAGCGCTCCCCGCGTGGAAGACTCGTCGGGAGATTTTTGATGCCACTGTTGCTGCGGTCATTAACGAGCTTAGCGAGCGTTGGCCCGAAGTTGCCCGCATCGAATTTGCCACGGAAGATGTTCCGCCCTCAGATCCGGCCTCCTGGGAAGAGCACGGCGTTGTTCTTGCACGAGTTTTTCCTGCCGACCGCCGCAAGGGATTGGGAGACCGCATTGTTATCTACCGGCTCCCGGTGGCTATGCGTGTTCCCTCCCAGGACCTCTACGGGGCACTTCGCACCCTGATCGCCGAGAGAATCTCACACGTTCTCTACATTTCCCCGCAGGACTTGGATTCGCTTTCCTAGGTGCGCGAGTATCTTGCCCGCTCCGGGCGCTAGTTGATGGTAATTGCAGCCGAGGCCTGCTCTACATCATCCGCGCTCAGAGGCCACAGTGCGCGCAAAGTTCCGCTGGGAGTTTGCGCCTCTACCTCGAGTGTCACAGCGACCTGGCTGGGAGATTCAAGGACCACAGAATCGCTAGATGGGAGATCCATGCTCAGGGTCTTCCCCGCTTCCACGGTCACCGTCTGCGTACCAACGCTGAGCTGGACTCCGCTTTGCGAATGCACGGGAGTGATAATGAGCCGTGAGTGGATTTCACTGACACCGCTGGGTTTTTCTTGGGCAGTTGCTCGAAGTGCGGTGGCGCTCAGGCTTTCGCGTACCATCGATTCAACGCGCTGTGAGGAGGGAAGCTCAGCTCGAATCAGAGCGGGAGAAGCCGCGATGCTGGAACGCATTGCCCAGCGGGAGCCTTCCGCATATTCTTCTTGCTCTGTGTTCGTGACAATCTGTGCAACCAGCGCGCGATCACCGCGGACACGCAACGTATAGCGGTCATCAGTCATTCCATTCAGTGGCACATCGACGACCGTTCCCGTGCTGATATCCATCTCTCCACCGGGGAGGTTGAAGGTCCCGGCCTCGCTCGTGTAGCTCAGGCTGACATGTGCGTTAGCATCATCGGAGTTTCCCGAGGGAGGAACAAAGAGGCGCAGGGTGCTTGTCCCCTGAATGGACACGCCTTGCAGCAAGGTCTCTTCACGAGGCCGCGCGGCGGGAATTGTCGTCGTCCCCTTGGGCGTTTCCCCCTGCATGGCTGAGCTCTGAGTCCATGTAGCCACTCCTTGTCCATCAGCGCGAACATGAAGAACAAGGGCAGTTTCTTCAGGGAAGAGGCCTCCCGCCAGCACGGATTGCGTCGAATGTGCGGGAACAGTGAGTTGGTGAGTCTTCACGTCAAGTGGCCCATTGAGTCCAAGGCCTCCACACTCACCACAGAAGGAGAAGAATTGGGATTGGCGAAAGTGAGGACAAGGTCTTCGCCCGTCGTTGATGACCCCAGAACGCTCCACTGATCTGTTGAAGGCAGCTGACACGAGCTCATGCTCAAACCGCGCAGTTCTCCCCCACCCTGGCCAAGAACTCCCAGCGATGCAGGAAGCGTTTTGGCAGATGTATCTGCGTGCAATACCTCAAAATTCCGCTTTTTCTCTATTGTTCCAGCGGAGTTCCACAGGGTAGGAGAAGCGATTTTTCCGTCAAGATCAAAGGGGGTTAATGATCCCGGGCGGACATGCGTAATTGAGGGTCTCGGGACTGGCGTGAACGACCTGCGCAGAGGGAAGCGAAGGATCATGAAATACGCGGCCCGCTCCCCAGGATCCTGCGCCCAGAAGCACAAGCGCAGCTGGAACACTCATCAGGGCGAGTATGCGGTTTCTATTCGGCGTTGTCATACTCGTCCTTTCTTCCTCGAAGGAACGCGGCAAGAAGAATCACTGCGCCCACTACGCAGGTGATCTTCCATGCAAGGATCAGCGGGGAGTAGTAGCTAAGAGTCACTTCGCCAGCTTCGGCAATGGTGAAGGCTTGTCCCCAGCCGTTCGTCGGCTCAGCTGCGCTCAAACGCTTCCCGTTGAGCGTGGCAGTCCAATGAGGATTGGATCGTTCAGCAAGTCGCATAACGCCTGGGCCAGGAACGTGTGTTCTGGCGCCGATAACCCCGCTAGCAAGCTCAGCGCAGGGAGCATCTTTCGAGGCCTCGGCAAAGCACAGCCGCGCGGGCTTGCTTCCATCGGGACGCACTCTCCATGCGCTTCCCGCTTCTGTTTCACCAATTTTTCAATTCCCGGCGCGCGATCCAAGGTTTGTGTCATGGATGCGGCGGCGGGACCTGAGGACTTCACGATGATCGTGTCGATGTCGTGAAGAGCCAAGTGCCTGGCAGTGGCATCATCCGGGAATGAAACCAGCGTTGCGATTGACGTGGACAATTCTGAGGATGCAGCGTCGCTGCTCGCGTTCAGTCGCTCCTGCAATTTAATCCACGAGGCCACGGTGGAGTGCTCGCTCCAAGCTGGCCCCGCCTCGCGCCAGATTCGTACGTCGAGGTCACCGTCGGCGCCAATGTTGATGGCCATAACTCGCGCGTCCCTCGAGGAGTTTTGCGCGTAGCGGGACACGAGCGGGACCTGGGTGCCCGCGGAGCGCGCGCTTCCACTCATCTGAAGGAATAAGAGGAAGCCAAGCCGAGGCACTCATGACAAGGAAGGGAATCAAGGCGATGCACGCCACGCTTGTCATTGCGAGGCGCTCAAACTTTGACGCGGATCGTGTGTCCTCGCCGCAACTGAGGATCACCAGAATCAGGAGCAGCATTTGGAGGCTGGTCAGTGCACCTCCCCAGCCGAAGATCGCGGAGCTATCGGAGTCAACCGCAAGGTGTGAAACGAGGAGCGCGCCCAAACCGGCGGCAACAACTCCGGCCATGAGGAGCGGAAGAGTCGCGGGGAAGGAATCCTCGCCTCGATGCTGACGAATTGTGCGAAGGAGAGCGAACACAGTCCAGACCCACACGCAGGCCAGAACCAGCGTTGAAATGCCCATCCACTGAAGCGAGGAAGCTGCGGGGAGTCCCCACGCGCCCAAACCATAGGGCGATCGCTGGAAGGAAGCAGCGGCCTCGGCAGGGACGAGGAGGGCCGGCCATGCGCGCGTAAGTGCGGCGTCGATAAGGAAGGGAAGGATCAGAAGCAGGCCCGGAAGAAGCGTCGAGGCGCGCGCGGGCACACGCGCCAATGCAAGCAGTGCAATAAGAGCAAGAAGCGGGTATGCGGTGATGAGGATCGCTCCGACAATCGCGGCGCGCGCCCACGGGCGACGCATTGTGAAGCTCTCACCGCGGGAGAGATCATGCAGGGAGGCAAACCACAGGGGAAGAAAGACGTGGACAATGAGCGAGGCCATTCGCCCGCTCATCATCGCCAAAAGTGCGCTGGGCATTGCCGCCCAGAGGCACATGAGAGCCACGCGGATGGTCGAGTTACTCGTGAAGCGCGAGGCAAGAGTGTCCAAATTCCATGCGGCCCATGCGGGGGCACAGATCAGAAAAATATGGAGAACAGCCGTAGGAGAGATTCGGATCAGGGCAAAGGGAGCGCAGACGATGCTCCAGATCAGGACGATCGGATCGACCGCGTGCGCGTTTCCGTCACCCGCAGGAAGCCAGCCGGACCAAGCGTAGGTCCACAGGTCGGCGAAGCCTTCGGGTAAGCTCCGCCATGCTCCCCCGCTGATCCCGCCGAGGTCCGAGCGGAAGATCCACAAGCTTAGGACAAGAAGACCCACGCAGGTGATGAGGCGTAGTCCGATGTCGCTCCTGCGCTTTTCACGCAGAGCGTCTTTCCATGATCCCTGTGTATCGTCAAGGTGAGCGCTGCGCCGTACGCGCCGCATTCGCGTGGCATCCCAGCGGCTTGTGAGCAGGGGGCGCAAGCTTGAGCGCGGTTGACTTGCGCAACGACTGTGGCGCGAGCGGGAGGCAAGAATGTGGGGAAAATGAGCGAAGAGTCCAAGCCATGCAAAGAAGCGCGCATAGGCTGCTGACGCTCGCCCGCACAGGAGAAGACCCAGGCATGTGAGGGGAATCCACACGAGGGAGGCCAGGGTCTTCGCAATGAGAGACGCGGGGTTGGAAATCAGCGTTGCAAAGTAGAACTCACTTGAGCGGCGGATACGCAGTGCCGAGGCCGTGCGGAGCTTGCGTGGGGACGACAACTGGAGGTGGGTGAGGTGAGCGTCGGGAGCTGCGACAACACGATATCCGCTGCGGTGGAGGCGCCAACACAGTTCGAGGCCCTCATTGTAGGGGCCAAGTGCGCGATCAAAACCGCCAACGTGTGAATATGCCTTCGCTAGGACAAGGAGTCCCGCACTGCCTCCGGCAAGTACATCGCTTGTTCCGTCGTACTGCCCCTGATCGATTTCGCCGTCAAAAACTTCGGGGACTCGACGTCCCGAAGATGTTGCGCGAATTCCTAACTCACACAGAGTTCCATCCGGGCGAAAAATCTTTGGAGTAACGGCTGCGATGGAGGGGCCCTGACCTGCAGCTTTCAGTTGTTCTTCGAGGCAGTTCGGGGATGGCTCGCAGTCATCGTGCAGGACCCAAAGCCAGTCATGGCCGTGCAACGATTGCCCGCCTTCTTTGTCCTTTGCCAGTTTGGCAAGGGTATCGCTGAGATTTCGAGTTCGGCCTGCAGAAAAAAGAAGCGCTCTTTCTGGGAGGTCTTCAGCAACGATGACCTGACCGGAGGATAAGGGCGAGGTGCGAGGAGCACGAACATCACAGACGATGAGTTGGTCTGGGAGTCGAGATTGTTTATCGAGAGCGTCAAGGAGCGAACGCAACGCGGGGGTCATTCCCCGCGCGACGATGATTGCTGCAACAGTCCCCTCATACAAGGGGCTCGTGCGCACCATTAGATGGCCGAGCGACGCAGACGACGACGTTCGCGCTCAGACAGGCCGCCCCAGATACCAAAGCGTTCATCGTTGGCCAGAGCATATTCGAGGCACTGCTGACGCACCTCGCAGGACTGACAAACTGCCTTGGCTTCGCGAGTTGAACCTCCCTTTTCAGGGAAGAATGCTTCCGGATCGGTCTGCGCGCACAGCGCGTGCTGTTGCCAGGCAAGGGGGCCGTCGGAGAAGGGAAGGTCTTCGACATCGGAAGTGTCGGACCACTGGATTGGTCCTTCACCCAGAATGTTCCACACGATATTTCCCCTCTGTGTGATGGTTTGTAACAAAAAGGTCAATACGAGAATTACACGCGTGTCGTTCGCACCTGTCAAGCCGATTGAGGTTAAAGAAGGTGGCGAAAATAGGGCTTGAAAACACTGCACGAATTGACACTTTGCGCAAGTCCAAAAGCGCATGAAACCGCCGTTTCCGCGGAATTAAGCCAAAACCTGAACATCTTTCTGAACAGTTCCTGAGAATTTGAGGCAAAAACAGCATATTTCCGCCGTTTCAGCTACCCTTTTTCCATGCAAGCTATCTCACATTTTCTCTCCATCACCCAGAACGCGAATCGCCCAATTTTGACCCACTATCACAGTTTTCGAGATGAAATTTCAGGTCCCGTGGCAGCTCGCTGGGTCGCGAAAATGGCGAATTTACTTGCATCAGACCTGAGCCCCGACCTCTTTGGCGGCGATGAAAATACTCCGCGCATCCTCATTAACCTCCCAGCGGGCTGGCAGAGCACGTTTTGGCAGGTCAGCGCTAATTTCATGGGTTGGGAGACCCGGACTGACACTATTTCTCAGGATTCCCCCAGCATTGCTTTCAGCTTCGATGTGTACGTGTTGTGATGATCTTGCGGCCCTTGAAGCAAGCACTGCAGCATGGCGCCTGGCCCACTCCACCGCTCCCCTGGCTATGCGTTGGAGAGGTTCTTTACCCGCTGGGATCCTTGACGCACTGGCCGAACTCATGGCACAAAGCGATCAATTTGAGTACGAGGCACTGGAGAGTGCACCTGCCCTAGATAACTACATCGCACAAGTAGACGCCGAGGAAGATGCCCTGTTCAAGGCGGCCTCGGCACTGGGGATGCCGACGCGCCTCGGCCTGTACACCGAAAACTTCCCAAGCGCTCCCCTGCTTACGCGCCTGTGGATGGATGGCCACAGCGTAGTGGTCGTCGACAAGTCGCATTACGACGCCCAGAAGGCTCAGGAGATCTTCGCCAGCGAGAAGGTCCAGCTTGCTGTGAATGAGGAGCTGAGAGCGCCGCACTCAAGGGGCTGATCAGCAGCCCTTGAGTAGCGCAGGTGAAGACCTCATTACTTCTTCAAGTGGAAGATCTCTGTTCCCGCACGATTGATGCGAGCACCGTCACCGGTTTCGATATCCCAGCACACCATTGCTTCGTTTGTGCTGGCACACACGTCATTGCCTGCGTAAACGGTTTCGCCATAGGCAAGGGTTCGCAAACGCTCACCCTGGTTCGTGGGAAGCGGCCCATCGCGACGAGCGGCAATTTCTGGCATTTCCCGATCTTCGGAATAACCTGCAAAAACGATGGTATCTTTCGCTATCGGTTTCGAACCCGGGAATAGCACCGCATCGCCATAGGGCTTATCTACTCGATAGGAATCAACCACGCATAGTTGCAAAAGGTCGCTGGAGAACAAGCAATGAATGTTTCCAGAGGGCGAGTTCACCCAGATTCCTTTGGCATCCCCCGTATCCTCTAAGCGGGTTGCTCCCTGAGGAATCGCGCCGAGAGTTGGGGTCACTCCCCCACCTTGGGTATTCGCCGTGGCACTTTGCGTCGAGGCCGTGGGAGAAGAACCTTGGGAAGCCTCGCTTTGCGCGCCCGCATGCGTTCCGTTTTCACTTGCCGAGGCCGCCGGAGAGTTCTGCGCACTCCCGCCGCCTGTGTGTGCCCTGCAGGAAGTCAGAGCAAGGCTAAACAGAGCAATGAGGGCGACGGCAGACACTTTGATGATGGGAGCACGCATGACAGAACCTCCAACAGCATTGTTTGGGATGCGTTGGAAGGAAGTATATCTACTTATTGCGCGTAAAAATGAACCTATACCCCAAGTAGTTACACACCGCTCCAGTGCCCATGGCAACGATCTTTGCCGCTGGCTGAGTAAGGACAGCGAGAGTCCCAATCCAAGAGCGGGAAGACCGTGGACAATCGCCCAAATGATGGCAGATTGAAGGACCATTCCCGTGAACAGCGTTAATCCCGCAAAAGAGAAGAACGAGGCCCAGGAAAAACCTTTTGCTTGGAAGACGAAGTGCTGGTTAATCCAGTAGCTCACGCATACGGTGATAATCGTTGAGGTGACATTCGACGGGATCACCGGCAGATCGAAGCCCACCGAGAGCAGCGAGAAGAGCGAAAAGTCCAGAAGCGAGGTTCCAACACCCACCAAGAGGTAACGGTAGAAGGAACCTGCTTCAAGAAGACGCTTCCACGCCTTTTGAAAGACGTTCATAGATGCGTTGTCGCTTATCAGTTCGGGAGTACCGAGGAGTAGCGCAGGTACGCCAAGCGCATGGCTTCGCGGCGGGTCTTCAAGTTACCCGATTGAAGCAGTCCAACCACGAAGGACAAAACGCCGACTATTACCAGTGAGGATGCCAGTACAGCGCTGGGCAGCTTGGGAACATTGCCCGCCTGGATGAAATGCCAGATGACAGGGCCTCCAAAGCACAGGGCCAGGAGCATGAAGATTGCGGAGAAGACTCCGTAGAAGGCCATGGGGCGTTCGTGCGCAACCAGTCGGCCAATCAGCCCGAGGATACGGAAGCCATCGTGGAAGGTACGCAGCTTGGATTCTGAGCCTGCGGGGCGGTCCTTGAAGCCGACGCCGTACTCGGCCTGAGGAACGCGCAATGCCATGGAGTGGACCGTGAGTTCGGTTTCGATTTCGAACTCACGAGAGAGCGCCGGGAAGGACTTCACGAAAACGGCGAGAGAAAACCCGGTAGCCGGAGAGCATGTCGGTAACAGTGTCACCAAAGAGGAATCCGACTAGGGAGTTGAACATCTTATTGCCCTGGGCGTGGCCCGGGCGGTAGGCGGAGTTGTCCTTGTCGTCAACGCGGCAGCCCAGAACGTGATCAAGGTTTTCACGAACGAGCAGATCGATCATCTCGGGTGCGGCCGAAGCATCATAGGTATCGTCGCCGTCGATCATCACGTAAACATCGGCGTCGATGTCTGCGAAGGCACGACGCACAACATTGCCCTTACCCTTGCGGGTTTCGGTGCGAACGATTGCGCCTGCTGCGGCTGCAACTTCAGCGGTGCGGTCCGAAGAATTGTTGTCGTAAACGTAGACTTCAATTCCGGGAACTGCATTTTTCAGGTCCGTGACAACTGTGCCAACTGCGGCTTCTTCGTTGTAGCACGGGACGATTGCTGCGATACGCACCTTGAATTCCTTTACTCCGACATCGGGGGTTGCAGGCAGAACCTGCACTCATGCGTATAGCCTAGCGAAGATCACTGCAATTTAGCGAGACAGCACCCCCGGCAAGTCTGTTTTCTAACAGCGCTTCGCGTGGACAGTTAACTTATTTGACACCCAAGGGAACCAACGACTGTTTGTGCTCAGGTATTCGTCAAGGAAGAAGCAACCGCTCCCCCACACTCTAAGACCGGGAAAGCACTTTCAGAAAAGCCTTTTCGCAAGGCTGGACAACGAGCCGGAAAATTACGAAACATACAGCTAAAAGCACGAGGTAAATGAGCACGATGCTCAAAGAGGCATATGCAAGTCGCCATACTCCGCTAGGGCTGGGAACCGAGAAAACAAGTCCCCACAGGTGGGGCTTAAAAATAAAATTCTCGTGAAGAAGATAGACACCAAAAGTCGCCGGAGAAAGTGTCAGGACAAGGGAGGAAATTCTCTCATGCGTCGATGCATGCGTACGGCTTGAAATGTACTGAAGTGTCATGAGGAAAATGAGCACACCACAAATCACGGAAAGGATCGGAGACGCCCCTGTACCGGCTGTGAAGAGATTTCCTGGGTAGTACAACTGTTCCCTAAGGAAAGAAGAAACAGCAATTGTATGCGTACCAACCATGCAAATGAGCGCGCAGAGTATCATGATCGCTATCGCGAAATACCAACGTACGCGAGGCAAGCGATCTTCGTGTCGACGAATCAAAGCCCCGATGAGATAGAGAGTGCACAGATAGGACACATCTGTAAAAGCCCATGTGTTCGCGGGATTCAGAATATGCCAGATAAAGGTAATCCATAGCGATAGGCACAGCAGTGCCCCGTGCTGGCGAGCTGAGGTCGCGTCAAGAAGAATATTGATATAAGGCGCGACAATCACCATCACAACGTATGCGCTGATGAACCAGTACGCTCCGAATGTCACCGGAAACGGACATTAGGATAGAACGAGGATTGACAAAATATTGACTGGATCCCACAAGGTGCGACAGAACAAAGTAAGCACCCCATAATCCACATGAATAAATGAAGGTCTGAATCCAGATCTTTGCTACTCGTGTGAACGGGCTGCGCGTACTACGCGATAAAGTAGGCTGAGATGAGAACGAAAATCGTCACGCCTACTTGCCCCGGCATGATTGTGACCGCGTGGAGCGCTGATTTCCATGACTGGGCGAGTGCTGGATCTATGCGTGAGGGAGAATCATCAGAAGCAAAATAGTGCGTCGCAACAATGAGGAACATCGAAAATATGCGGAGAAGTTCGAGTTCCCAATGACGTTTCGTCGCTGGCTTCCCTATTTGTGCAGCACTCATTTTGTTCTTTCCACCTCTGATCGACAGATCAAGAACTTACACTCGCGCGAATAAGGGAAGGTGTGAGCAGTTTGAGCTGCTCGCACCTTCCCTTATCTCACAGACCGAAAGTCTTTTCCCAAGCCTGGACAGAAACCAATTCGGGAAGAGCTTCCCGATACTCACGGCTCAGCGAGGCCCAACGACGAATGAGCTCCGCGTGGAAGCGCAATGCTCTCTGCCAGAGCACGACGGTAGTGCTTCGCATCGCGCTGGTAGCGCCACGCACCAGAACCTTCCGCGTTCGACACCAGAGCAGAGTTGAGGTTTGCAAGCCTCCACCAACGAGCATCCGTGCTGGAGAGAACATCCTCAACACGATCCTCACGGTGTTCGCCTTCAGGCAGGAACTGCTTGGTGATACCAGCGATTGCTTTCGAGATGAACTGAGCACGCGAATCCGGCTTTGTTCCCACGGGAGCGGGCTTCTTGCGATGCACCGCCGGGAAGTCTGCGGCCTCAGTCATCAGGCGGGCGTCGGTGTATTCCTTTGCCTTTGCACGTGCCTCCGCAGCGCGGGTGTGCATTGACGGGTGCAGGTGACCCGGGCCAAGCAAGACATCCTTGAGTCCTTGGCGGCGCAGATCCGCGCTGTAGTACTGCAGCGAGAGAGCAGCGCGCGAACGTCCGAGGCCAGCGAGGTCTTCGGGAAGGATGCACCGCGCGGATAGGGAGAGTGCAGCAGTGCTGCGACCCAACGATTGCGCTGGTGGAAGTAGGCCTGCCAGTCCAGGCCGTCGTCCTTCTCGGTCCACGGCACGTGCCATACGGCAGCGCCAGGCAAAGAGACCGTCGGGAACCCGTGTTCTGCTGCACGCAGACCGTATTCGGAGTCGTCCCACTTGATGAAGAAGGGCAGGGACAGACCAATCTCCGCGACAACGGGCTTGGGGATCAAGCACATCCACCAACCGTTGTAGGCAACATCGATGCGGCGGTTCAACCGAGGATCATTGCGGATCGTGCGCTGAGCCAAATCAACCGTTGCGAGTTCGGGGTTGACAGCTCCCCACCAGAACTTATGAGCATCGATAGTCTCACCCATTGAGTGCAAGATCGTACGCTCATTTGCATTGAACATGTGGCCGCCGACAATCGTCGGGGTCAGCGTGTGCTCTGCGAAGGCGAGGGCACGCAGCAAGCCTTCAGGCTCGATGACAGCGTCATCGTCGAGCAGCAAGACATAGTCCGAATCGGGGTTCTTGAGCATCTCGTACATGCCGCGAGAGAAGCCGCCGGAACCGCCGAGGTTCGCCTGTTCGATGACGCGGAGCTTGCTTCCCAGTTCCTCTTGCAGACGCGGGTAGCGCTCGCAGTCCTTCACGTTCTTATTACCCTGATCAACGATCAAGATCTCGGCAATGTGGTCAAGAACCTCAGGTTCTGCTTGGAAGCGCTCAGCCTGAGTCAAGCAGTCCTCGGGAAGGTTGTAGGTGGTAATACCCACGGTCACATTTGCGGGGCGGTCACCTTCACGAGAAGGAACTGACCAGGTTCCCCATTCAAGTTCGACGTCTTCCTTGAGAGCGGTGATTTCCGGCCAGATCCAACCACCGTCACCGAAACGGTTCAGCGGAATGTCAAAGCTCAGCTCACCAGAGCCAGCGCGAGTTGCAACGGGAGTAAAAGTACCGCGCGCAGAAGAACGCATGACCTCAACAACGGCCCTCTTTGACAGCTTCAGAGTCAGACGAATGTTACGGACATCCGTCCAACGCTGCCAATACGAAGCAGGGAACGCGTTGAAGTAGGTTGCTAGGGAGAGACGTTCACGAGCAGGAATGAGCATTGACGTGCGTGTTGCGTCGACACCGCGCGGCATCTCAAACTGGCGAAGAGTCAGGGCCTTCTCGTCTCCTTGCGAAGCACTCAGCGCTGCGCTGGAAGGGGGCAACTCCCCAGTCCACATAGAGCGGCCACAACGAAGTGTCGCTTTCTCCGGGAAACACTACGCGCTGAACGGGAACCCACCGTTGTTCGGTCACAGTTCCTTCAGCGACCGCTTCACTTTTTTCTTTCACGCGACACTCCTTCAATGTGTGCACTTATGTGGCAAGTCTATGTGAGAAAACGGAAGAAAATCTATGTCACAGCACCGCAGATGCGTTGACTCTTAGCCAAGACCGCATGCCGTGACCTTGTAGAGGCTGTATGGTCCCGCGTTGCAGAACACGTTCAAAACCGGGTGTTTCCGGAGTAATGTTCCGAATGCCGGTCCAAGGCGAGTGCTCATCAAAGATCTGTCGATGACGCTCAAGAACAATCGCGTAGCGGATATTTTCCTGTTGGATCACGGGACAAACTTCTTGAGGGTCTTCGGAAACCTTGTACAAGTCATCTATGATGACAGTAGTATCCGGTTTCATCTGCCCAATCCAGTTACCTGGCATCGACGTAAAGACGACCGGCAATCCGCTGGTCGCGTATCCAAACATCGATCCATCGAAGGGATCATTCGCCACCTTGTCGCGGGTACCGGTGATCTGACGCGCTTCATCCATAAAAGCAATCTCGTCAGAATAGGTGTAGTGGCTTGCTCGGTCTTCGGCATTATCTTGCATCGTAGTAATGCGCCACTTGATATTTCCCCCAGTCAGCGTGACCGCAGCGATCAGAGCATAGACGAGCGCCGAGGAGATCAAGCGAAGAGCAGCTCCCTTGGGATGTGATGTCTTCACAAGATTTTCACTCAGCCACGCAAGAGCGAGCGCCATCAGCGGAACTGCAAGGATTGACATCGCACCGGCGGGGCGATAGGAGTCGTGATACCAGAAGCCCGTCGCTATATTTCGGATGTGCCCTTCAAAGCCCGCACACAACACATAGAGGGCAGCGATAGATGCATAGGAAATAACAAGCCACGCCCGTCGGTATTTGATGACGGCAAGAAGACCACCGATGGCAACGCCAATAGCAAGAAGCCACTGCGCGGCCAAACGCACGGATGCTGCATTCGTCGAGAGAAGAAGGACCGCTGCAATCGCCCGTTTCGGGCTTTGGAAGGAATCCCAACGCCACGTCACAGTGCGTTGCATGAATGGGGCTTTATACAGCGCATACCAGAAGCAAGCTGCAAGAACGATCAGCACGAGTGCGGTCAAAGTTGCCTTAATCACGCTGCCGCTGCGACGACGCACCTGGTTGAAGGCAAGAGCAACCACATAGGGGAAGAGAATGACCGCAAGGGTGAAGACCGAGTTGGGCTGAGCCAAAGCGATGGCTGCAAAACCACCAATAGCAATAAGAATCAGACCGCAGAGTTCAGCACCCTTGAATTGCTTCATAAGCACGCCTCGAAGCAAAACAACAAATGCCGCAAGGTAAGCAGGCGCAAGCGCGTAGGAGAAGAAGTTTGAGTACAGGACGCCGAAAGCAAGCAATCCCCACGGGTATGCCGCAAACAGACAAGAAACCAGAACAGCGAAAACCGGCGACAGACGCACCTTCTTCCCGAAAAGCACGTCCGTCAGCACGGCAGAAGAAAGAGGCCAAATGGTCAGCAAAACCACCAAGCACGAGGCGTTAATCGCAACCGTCATTGGGGTTCCCAAGCCGGAAATCACCATAGATACCCAGCCGTGCCACAGAGCGGGATAGAAGTGTGAGCCAACGGTCCCGTCAACAGCTGCGCTATGAAGTGAGGATCCGTCACCGCTTTCGATCAGCCAGCGGATCACCGACATATGGAAGGGGGTGTCGTAGGTTGAGAAGAAAGCCTGGGGAGAAGGAACAGAGCGAATGAAAACTCCGATTGCGATCACGGCATTAACAATCAGTGCACCGACCAGAGCGCTGGCGCGCGAACCCGCCCAGCCCGAGAAAAGCCTCTTATAATTTTCAAGCCAGTTCCGAGGCCTCGAACCACACAACCACATGATCCCCGCAACCACGACGAAGACACCGACTTCGCAGCACAGGACAAACTTCAGGCTCCAGTGTCCTGGAATAACGCCGCTCGCAAGTGATGCGAAGCCCAAGATCGCCGCTCCCGTCACGGGTGCAAAACCGACCGTATAGAGACGTTTACGCAGGAAAAGAGCGTTAACCGCAATTCCGGGAATGTACAGGATCGCAGCCAGCACAAGCGCCGGAACGATCACCGAGAGCCATGCCATTTTCTCTCCTGATCTACGTGAAAAGCCTGTTACAAGGAACGCAGTCGATCGACTGCTTCTTGTGCTGTACCGTCTACAAGAAGCTCACCGTGGTGTAGCAGCACTCCCCTATTGCACAGGCGCGCAATCAGGTCAAGGTCGTGGCTCACAATCACCAAGGAGGTCCCTTGTTCTTGCATTTCATGGATACGGTCAAGGCACTTGCGTTGGAAGGGCTCGTCGCCCACAGCCAAAATCTCATCAACAAGGAAGATATCCGGGCTGGTGTGGACCGCAACGGCGAAAGCCAAACGCAAGAACATACCCGAGGAATAGAATTTCACCTCGGTGTCGATAAACTTCTCAATCTCTGAAAAGGCGACAATATCGTCAAAAGCAGCTTCGATCTGCTCTTTACTCATGCCCAGAATTGCGCCGTTCAGAAAGACGTTTTCGCGGCCCGTCAGGTCGGGGTGAAAGCCCGCACCAACTTCAATGAGGCCAGCCATGCGTCCGCGGTATCCCACCGAGCCCTCGTCCGGCGTGATGACACCGGAGATCAGTTTGAGCATGGTCGATTTACCCGAACCGTTGAAGCCGATCAGGCCAATCGAATCCCCCTGTTCAACCGTGAAACTCACGTGGTCAAGGGCACGGAAGTGATTGACCAATTGGTTACGGCGCCCGGTCAGGCTCCAGACCAAACGATCCTTCAAGGTATGCGTATTACGCAACGCAAATTCTTTGACAACGTCATCAACGCGAATAACTTCAGTCATCACAGCTCCTGGGCAAACTTGGGATCCATGCGCCTGAAAGAGACCTCGCCAAAGATGACGGCGCCAAGAGAAATCAGAAGAGCAATTCCCGTCCAGAGTCCCAGATTGGGGAGGTACGGATTCGCAGCAGTATCAACCAGCGTCGGCTGCCAGAAACCATAGTGGAAAAGCTCAACCGCAATGGTCAGCGGATTGGCCTCGTACACCCACCACAGCCAGTGCCAGCCGTGGGCATCCAAAACGTCTCGCACACTAAACCACGTGTACAAAACGGGAGAAACCCACGTCGCCATCATCAAGATCAGGTCAACGAAGTTCTCTGAATCGCGGTAGAACACGTTGAGTGCGCCAGAGAATAGGCCGATTCCCAGTGCGAACATCGACACGATGAGGAAAGCCGCCAGGATTGCCAGAACTCCCCACACAGTCGGATGCCAGCCAAAGAGAAGCGCACCGACGAAAAGAACAGCGACCTGCGGGAGGAAGTGGACAAGGGCGACCCACATTGCCGACATCGGGAAGAGCTCTCGGGGAAGATAGATCTTCTTCACCAGCGGAGCGTTGCCGACGACAGATCGGGTTGCGTTGCCAAAAACTTCCGAGAAATAGTTCATGAGAACCACGCCGGAGAACATGTAGATCACATAGTTCTCCACGGCGCGGTTCATCTTCATGAAAACGCCCAGCGCGAAGTAGAAGACCAAGAATTGGGTCAGCGGCTTCGCGTAGCTCCACAGCATTCCAAAGATCGAGCCGCGATAGCGTGCCCGCAGTTCCTTATGAACGATGAGGCTGGTCAGATAGGGCTGACGGAAAACCTCGATCAGTCCCGATGACTTGCCCGGGGTTTGGAATTGCTGCGATGCGATGTTACTCAACGAGTGGTCCCATCCTCGAACAAGGGGGCAAGCTCGTTATCGAGCATCGTCAGTGCCGAAGCGATGGCCATGTGCATATCCAGGTACTTGTAGGTACCCAGGCGGCCCCCGAAGAAGACTCGATCTTCATTCTTCATGAGTTCACGGTACTGCTCGAGGCGTTCGCGATCCTGCGCGGTGTTCACCGGGTAGTAAGGCTCGTCGCCATGATCAGCGAAGCGTGAGAACTCGCGGAAGATCACGGTCTTCTCATCCTGGTAGTCACGCTCGGGGTGGAAGTGACGGAATTCGATGATTCGTGTGAAGGGAACGTCGATATCGCCGTAGTTCATGACGGAGCAACCCTGGTAGTCACCGGTGTCGACGACTTCCTTTTCGAAGTCGACGGTGCGCCAAGAGAGGTCACCTGCCGAGTAATCGAAGTAGCGATCAACCGGGCCGGTGTAGACGACCGGAACCTTGCCGACGACCGCAGCCTTGTTCAGCGGGTTTTCGGAATCGAAGAAGTCGGTATCCAAGTAGACATCGATGAGCTCCGAGGCCACCATACGTTCCATCCACGCGGTGTAGCCATCCACCGGCAGACCTTCGTACTTATCGTTGAAGTAGCGCGAATCGTAGTTGTAGCGCACGGGAAGACGCGAAATGATCGAGGCGGGAAGATCCTTGGGATCGGTCTGCCACTGCTTGGCGGTGTAGTTCTTGAAGAAGGCCTCGAAGAGGGGCGACCAACCAGGAAACGCCCTTGGACTCGAAGTCGGTGATCTCTTGGCCGTCAACTTCTGCTGCCTGCTGGGCAATGAGCGCGCGGGCCTCGTCCGGGCCGTAGGCGGCGGAGAAGAACTGGTTGATGGTTCCCAGGTTCACGGGCATCGGGTAGACAACGCCGTCAACGGTGGTCCACACGCGGTGAACGTAAGAGGTAAAAGAGGTGAAACGATTGACGTACTCCCACACACGCTCATTGGAAGTGTGGAAGAGGTGTGCGCCGTACTTATGAACTTCGATACCGGTTTCCGGATCAATCTCAGAGTAGGCATTGCCACCAAGGTGCGAGCGACGCTCAACGATTGCGACACGGAGGCCCCAGCGGGATGCGGCCTGTTCAGCAATTGTCAGGCCGAAAAGGCCAGATCCGACGACAACGAGGTCATAGTTCACGGTCGAACTCCTTTCAATCCCAGTCAGTATAAGCGAAAGAACTGAGTGAATCGTTTCTTTAGCCCTTCGACACGAACCAACGCATCTTTCCAACGCCTCGATACAACAGTTGACGTAGATCGGTGGGAATCAGGCGATAGCCACCGCGAATGGCCAGTTTCGGGCAAATTGAGCATTGGAAACGATGCTTTCGTTGCGGAAGATCTTTTGCAGACGCATTTCTGAGCGCAACATGTGTCTCCCCCCCACGCCTCTTATAGGCGCCCGATCCCACGCGATAACGGACCAGAACTTCAGGGGTATTCCCGCAGGGAACACCTGCAGCCACCATTCGCGCAAACAAAAGGTAGTCCTCCATCAATTGGAGATGCTCATATCCCCCAACTGCCTCGACCGCGCTCTTGCGGTACACAACTGAGGGGTGCGCGAAAGGCGAACGATAGGAAATGACCCGACGGATCTCTTCTTCGCTGGTTGGCATGGAGCGCACAAGCCCAGCCTCGGCCTCGTCGTCACTGAATTCTTGAATCGCAGACCCCAGGAGTCCAAGCCCTCCCTCAATCAGAGGAATCTGGATCGCAAAGCGCTGCGGGAGTGAAATATCGTCGGCATCAACGCGCGCAACGATTTCATGGGAGCAGTGTGCAAGCCCAATATTGAGCGCATTCGCCAGCCCCATATTGTGCTTGAGTCGCACGACTCGAACGTTGATGGGCCCCAGCAGGTCGGTTTCTTGCCCTCGTGAGGCGCGGTGAAGGAAGTCAGAAATGCTCTCGTCAACGGGACCATCGCACACAACAACGAGCTGTTTGGGAGAGAGCTCTTGTTCCCGCGTTGCGCTGGAAACAGCACGGAAGAAAAACTCCGGCTGGTCCCCTGCATAGACAGGGAGAAGGACTGAGAAGTCACCGACTGTCATTGATGCTCCCCCTTAGAGCACTCGCGCGCCCCCGAAGAGGAACACCCGCAGCCGCACCCGCAAGCGCGCCGCCCCTGTTCAAGAGCAGCGACTTCATCGGCAACTTCCGTCAGGTGAAGAATCTCGCTTGAGCGCAGAGGCGGACGCCAAGCATCACGCAGTCCCTCGCGCAGGTAATCCAAGGCAGCCGCACGATCGGAAGAAGCCGCAAGCATCTTCGCCCAGCGCAGCGCGGTCGCCGCCCCAAACGCACAGCGATCAAAAAGTCCGAAACCAGACGAAGTACCAAGCGCCCAGACCTTGTTACGAACTTCGTTGTAGAAACGCGGGCCCGGGGTCTGCAGTGGAGTTTCCGAAGGTCTTCGTCCGGTGCTCAACGCGTGCGCCATCCACGTAAAGTCCCACTCGTCCCTTGAGTAGGCGCGCGGTGTACTCAAAATCATCATTCCACAAGAAGTAGGCGGCTTCAGGAAGCCCTTCTTCTTCAATCGCGCGTGCATCGATCATGATCGCAACGAAAGAGGCCGTGCGAATCTGCCGCGCTCCGACGGCAGCCGCGTGTTCACGAAGCTCGCGCGAGATCAAGAAGCGTTCGCGAGGCGCATTCATCGGGTGCTCGCGTCCATCAATCCAATCGGCTCGACATGCCAAAACGGCAGGAGTCCCGGGATATTCCTCTCGGGTTTGCAAGAGAACTTCAAGCGCGGTTGGGGTCGGGATCGTGTCGTCATCCATGATCCATACGAGGTCGGCACCCACAGTCATTGCTCTGGCAATTCCGGCAGCGAAACCACCGGCACCACCGTAATTTTGCGGCAAAGTGACGACGTTGGAAACAACAGGGTGAGAGGCAATGAGTTGCGGGGTCTCATCACTGGACGCGTTATCAACCACAACAACGCCGTCAAGAGGACGAGTCTGTGCGGCAAGCCCGTCAAGAGTTTCACGTAAAAGTGCTGCTCGGTTCCATGCAACGACGACGGCGATGACTCGTGGATTGCTCATGAGATAAGCCTACGGGCAATTGTGACGAAATTGCCAAGCCAAGCTCACCTGTCGCACTATCGCGTGAGTTAGGGTGTTTGAAGAGTAAGTTTCATTGCCCCCCGGGAGACTTCTTCATGAAGCGTTCATCTATCGCATCAACCTGTGCAGTGTCAGCACTGTTTGCGCTTACACTTGCCCCTACAACACACGCAGATTCTTCTTCCGCTTCACCATCCCCCTCCCCGTCGGTCAGCACCGCGGCCAGTGAGGCGACGCCATCAACTTCCCCCACGGCCTCGGCACACGCAACCCCTGACGAGGCCGCGCCCACCACTACCACGGTTACTGCACCCCCACATCGATCTCCCCCGCTGACGTAATCCGTCAGCGTTGGCAGGACTTGGGCGGAGAAAACGGCGTACTTGGCAGCGCCACCTCTGGGCTAGTTCCCCTCCGCGACGGCGCTTTCATCCAGTTCTACCGCGGCGGCCAAATCTACTGGACTGCTCAGTACGGTGCGCATGCCTCGCGCGACGGAATCCACAGTGCCTACAGCGCACAAAAGTGGGAAAACGGCCCCCTCGGTTTCCCGACCTCTGACGAAGAGAACCAGACGATCGCAGGAATTCGCGGCGCGCTCCAAAGCTATGAAAACGGCCAAATTCGATGGAGCAGCCAAGGCGGCGCCCACCCTATTTGGGGCAAAATCCTCGAACGCTACGAAACCGCAGAAGCGGAGGGGCGCTCTCTAGGCTGGCCCTTGAGCGATGAGATGAAGGACGCTGCCAATGGCGGCGCATACCAACACTTCACCGGTGGCTCAATCTACTTCCACCCATCCACCGGCGCGCACCGGGTGACCGGTGGTATCCGTAACCTGTGGGAAGCTCAGGGCTGGGAACGCGGCCAGATGGGCTACCCGACGGGCGAAGAGACCACTACCGCAGGTGGCGGCGTGTATCAGACTTTCCAAGGTGGAACCGCATACTGGCACCCCCGCACTGGCACCTACTACGTGCACGACGCAATGCTGGGAGCATACGGACGCGCCGGATATGAATGGGGACGCTACGGCTACCCGCTGAGCAATGAAACCCCGTCCGCTAACGGTGGCGTGTTCCAGATTTTCCAAGGTGGAACCGCATACTGGCACCCCGGCTCGGATTCCTATTTCGTCCACGACGCAATCATGGGGACCTACGGTTTCTACAACTGGGAGCGCGGAGAGCTGGGCTATCCCTCCTCAGATGAAACGCCTTCCGCGAACGGCGGCGTCTACCAAATTTTCCAAGGCGGAACCGCATACTGGTCACCGCGCTCTGGCTCTCACGCTGTTCCCCTGGATTTGCTTGCCGAATACGGCAATCACGGTTACGAACGTGGCCACCTGGGATACCCGACCTCCGAACCCTACTGGGACGGAAACCGTCACAAGCAGAACTTCGAAGACGGAGTTCTAGAGAAGACCAATGACTTCAATGTCACGTGGGCCGGGCAGCCTAATAACTATTTCTGCGGTCCGACCAGTGGTTGGATGATCCTCAACGCGATCGGCGCTCACCACTCCGCACAGGGAACGCCGCTCAGCATCAACGCCGTAGCAAGCCGCGATTATATGAACACCGTGGGATACGGCTACACGAGCTTCCATGACCGTCGTTTCGAGTACGGGATGAATCGTTGGCTGGGCCGCGATGCCTATACGACGATTCACACTCCTTCGGTTGAGCAGGTCCGCGATTCCGTGAAGGCATCCTTCTCCAAGGGATTGCCGACGGCTGTTGATGCTCAAGAACGCCGAGGTGGCCCCCACTACAACGGTCACCCGAACTCCACCTTCTCCCACATCATGGTTGTTACCTCATACGACGCCAACACTGATTCGATGCGTATTGCCGATCCGGGCGTCCACTACCTCTGGGGCGGCGAGGAACAGTTCTGGTACCACCTCCCTTCCTTCACGCAAAACTTTCCTCCAAACCGAGGTTGAGCGTGACGGCCGCGAACACATTGGCATCTACAGTGCCCGCTAAGTCGGTGCCTTCCCTTCATCGCCGAGGCCGCGCATCCCTGCGTCGCTTTGCTTTCCTCAGTGCCTGCGCTCTTGTCGCCCTTAGCGGCTGCGCAAGCGGAGGGAGTGGGGATTCCTCGGCCTCGGCGAGCGCGAGTGTATCGCCTCGTCAGATGGACGGCGTCTTCGAGCCTCTCGTTGCGCAGTCCGCGCTGGAGGATCCTCGCGAGCGTGTATGCACAGATCTCTCTCTTCCTTTTGATCTTGTCGTGATGCACGCAAGCGATCAGCCATGCGAATTGTCTCCATCGGGGCAAAGCCAGGCATCTTCCGTAGATGAGAAATGGACACTAGGCGGGGATTTCCGGCAGATTCCTTCTCTTCCCATCGACGGCTCCCAGGTTTTTGGGTCCTCAACACATGACCCGAGCGACCTGTACTCCTACAAGCCAGCGATTCTTCCCCACAAGGGACACGCGAGCTCTCGCCGGATTTACTTCGAGAAGACGGCAACTACGTTGAACCCCTCGACGGGACACAAAGCGGTCCCTGGATTACTTTCCTCGGACGTGAAGTTTCTTCTTCCTCAACCGGAGACCACCAAGAGGACAATGTCTTTGCTCCGTGGACGATTTACTCCTGGAATATGGACGAGCAACGTCTGCATACCGTGATGACGTGGTCGGATCTTCCCGCTCACAGTCCCCGGAGCTCAGGTGAGCTGCCCCCTGTCAGCGATGGGACACATGCGTTTTACGGCGCAAAAGCCTCAACTGATCACGGAGATTACTCACTGATCGTCACTCAGAGCCTGGACGCTTCAACGAGCTCCAACAAACCGCAGATTCTTCTCTTTGGGGCCTACCCCGCGCTCTCTGAGCAGGGACTCAGCGTGATTGCAACTACGAAGGACTCACCGGCCCCCTCTCGCGTTGTCACGCTCAGCGGCACGGATTTCTCAGGGGTCACCACCCACTTCGACCTGAAATCACAGGACTATCGAATCAGTGGGCTCTACGCCGCCAGAGATCACCATGCGGTCCTCGTTAGTCCATCAACGACGTCTTCCGCGGCCTCGTCCTACCTCGGAGTCTGGGACAGTAAGTCCGCGGACTATCCCACGCAGTGGATCATGGTCGATTCCCGAACTCCTTGGGTGTCCATCGGTGAAGAGGCAATCGTGTGGGGCGCCGGATCGCAGGCGAACAATGCACAGATGTACCTGCGTTCATGGGAAAGCGGCCAGATCACGCGCTTAGGGGAAACCCCCGGCTACTCACGCCTGTCATCGCTGCGCAGGGACGAGCAGTCCTTATTCCTTCCCTCACCGCCACGGGTGCCGTTGAGTGGAAACTTGGAGAATTCGCCGAAAAATAGCGCGCCCTTTCTTCAAGTAACGATATGATAAAGGCGATGAGTACTCCACAATCACGCATTGCGCGACCGATTGCTCACTCGGCAACGCTCCCATTTAAGAGTGGTGCAGCACGAGTGATTTCTTTGGTTGCCTTCTCCTGCGTCCTCCTGCTGGTTTCCACCGCTTTCTTCATTTACCGCGATTTCGGCAACCAGCTTGCGTCAAACTCCATCAATACCCAGGGTCTGGGCAACGCGAACTCCACCGAGACCGCCGCGCCTTCCGATTCCTTCGAGGGACGCCCCGTCAATATCCTCATCTCTGGAATTGACTCACGCCAGAACCAAGGTGATGACGCCAATGGTGACGCTGCGGAGCTTTCATCAATTCACTCCGATACGACCATGCTTATGCACATTTCCGCAGATCGCACGCGGGTTCAGGTCGTATCAATTCCCCGAGATCTCATTACGGACATTCCCGCGTGTAAGCGCTCAGATGGCACGGTTTCTTCCGCCTACACCGGAATGTTCAACTCTGCTTTCTCTACCGGTTCGAATGACACCGATATCGCAGGCGGTATTGCCTGCACCGAGGCGACCACGGAACAGTTGACCGGCGTGAACATCGACGGCTTCGTCGTCGTTGATTTCCACGGTTTCCGAGGCCTCATCGACGCTTTGGGTGGGGTCTGGTTCGACATCCCCGAAGACATCGATGATTCCCGCTCGGACTTGCATGTGCAGGCGGGATGTCAAAAACTCGACGGTAAAACGGCTCTGGCCTATGCCCGTACGCGTTATGCCGTGGGTGACGGTTCAGATTTGGGCCGTATTTCGAATCAGCAAAAACTGGTCGCGGCGATTATGCGTGAATTGCTCGCCAAGAACTTCGTGTCGGATCTTCCTTCGCTCTTGTCCTTCACCAAGCAGGGACTATCCGCACTCCAACCTTCACAAAACCTGTCGAATATCAACACCGACGTGGGTCTTTTGCTCTCCCTGTCCTCGATTGACCGCGCGAATATTCAGTTTATTACCTCGCCGAACCAGTACTCCCCCCGTTGACCCCAACCGCGTCATCAATCTGGAGCCACAGTTCAGCCAGGCCTGGGAGGCAATCCGCAAGGATCAACCTTTCCCCGCTGCAATTGAGTTCACCAACGGTAGCGGCCAAGAAGGCCAGACGAATGCCTCACCGAGTGCCTCGGCCTCGCCTTCTGAAAGCAGCTCCGCGTCTGCTTCGGCTACCCCGAGTACGTCACCCTCGGCAAGCGCATCTGCAAGCGCAAGCCCCACCGCAGCTTGCCCGGCGGAACGCTGATGACTCAACCACCTTCTTTTCAGCCCGACCCCTCGCGTAGGCGCCCGCGCCTCTCCGAGGTTCAGAACTCTTCTGTTAACAGCGAAGACGATGGTGTTGTTTCCCCTGGAGTCGAAGAATCTGCTCCCCAGGCAGGGCCCAAAGAAACGGTCATGCCGCCCTCTTTTGCACCGCGCGCCAAACGCGTAGCCTCGGCGCCGAGCTTTACTCCGTCTTCTCCTGCAGCAACCGAGCTTCCCGCGCGCGGCAATACCGTCTAGGCCTCACTTCCAGCCCGTTCAAGCGCCTCCCAGTGCCCCCGCAGGCACGCCAGTGTCCCCGCGGCCTCGTCGAAAGAAGAAGCGACGCTGGCCGCTGGTTACCCTCGTCGTGATTCTCCTGATCGCTGCGTGGCCCGCGTACCTCCTTTTCGACGCAAATTCGCATCTCAAGCGAATCGATGCACTTTCCGGCGCCGCGGGCACCTCGGGAACCACCTATCTTCTTGCAGGTTCTGATTCGCGTGGCGACGGTTCAGTTCCAGACGACACCGAAGGACAACGCGCGGACTCCATCATGCTGGTTCACGTTGCTCCCAATGGGCAGACCAGCAATATTTCGCTCCCCCCGAGACACCTACGTTGAAATCCCCGGATACGGGTGGGACAAACTCAACGCGGCGTATTCCTACGGCGGTCCCACACTCCTCGTTCAAACCGTTGAACAACTCACGGGACTAACGATCGATCACTACGCAGAGATCGGCATGGGTGGAGTTTCCAACATCGTCGATGCCGTCGGCGGAGTGAACCTCTGCTACGACTTGACAGTCAATGACGAGCGCTCCGAACTCAATTGGGAAGCGGGCTGCCACGATGCAGATGGCAAGACCGCCCTTGCCTTTGCGCGTATGCGCTACTCCGATCCGCTCGGTGATATTGGACGCGCTCAGCGCCAGCGCCAGGTCGTCTCGAAGACCGTATCGAAGGCCATGCAGCCGGCAACATTGATCAATCCTTCGAGCGCTTTGCGCGTCGAGCGTGCGGGAGCATCAGCCTTTACCGTCGACGAAGATTCTTCTGTCCTCGACGTCGGCAAGCTTGTTTTGGCTTTCCGCAGTGCTCAAAACTCTGGAATGACCGGTGTTCCTCCAATTGAGGACTTGGGATACTCGACCTCGGCGGGCAGTGCTGTCCTCTTGGAAGACACGACCGCCCCCGACTTCTTCGCCAAGCTCCGCGCGGGAACACTGACGAAAGACGATCTCACTCCTAAGCTCTGAGTCTGCCGAGGCCTCGCCTAGGCTTCGTCGCGAGTCTTCCACAGCGTGAATGCAGCCAGCGAAATCGAGTCCTGAAGTTCGCCTGAAACGATCATCGAGCGCAGTTCAGCGAGGCTCACCCATTGCAATGCGTCGACTTCACCATCAATCTCGCAGCGTTTCTGCTCGGGCACGGTGCATGCAATAACCTCGATGTGCCCGCCAAGGATCCCCGAATCGGGATAGATCTGACCCAGAGATATACCGTTTCTCCATGAAAACCGGTTTCTTCAAGGAGCTCGCGCAGGCCGGTTGCAATTCCATCCGCGTCGCTTTCTTCGCTCATTCCGCGCGGGAACTCCCACAGGTCGCGTTCAATTGCGAGGCGACGCTGACGAACAAGTGCGAAGGCACCCTGATCATTGCGAGCAACAACAACGGCTCCGGCCCTGTCTCCCCCGATCATCACCCGATGCATTCGAGGGGTCGCGTCGTTTCCTTCCACCCACAGGGGGGAAGCTCTGTGCATGCCACAGCTGCGTCCATTGCATCTTGTGCCCTTTCATATGCGTCAAGCGCTTTCTATGCCTCGGCTAAACGAATTTCCGACATCATCCGCGAGGGGCGAAGCTCAAGTAATTCATGAATATCCGAATATGGGAAGGACGCGAGGAAAGCAATCCCCGTCCACACGACATTCATCCAGAAGCTATCTGGACCGAACCAGCCCGAATCGTGCGCGGTCAAAATGAACGCCAGCGCCGTGACCGCGAGGCAGCGAAGGACGCCGCCCATCACTCGTTTACGCCACTCGAGAGGCTCAATAGCGAACTCACGAATAAAAAGAGCAAGGGAACGCCAAGAATTGCGCGTCAAGCGTTTCGCGCGAATTTCTTGGGCGGGAGAAGCTCCCGAGGCAGCAGTGAGCTCCTTTTGCGCATCCCGGGCCCGCTTTGTCATGGGGTGGATCAGAACTCGCTGGTATTGTTCTGGCGTCAACGTCGCCATGGCCTCGGTAATCTCACCATTGACGCTCAAGCCGCGTGCCGCACCGACTTCGCGAAGTGCTTGTTTGCTCAATGCGACGCCAAAGCTCGCAAGGGTTAGACGCGCATTATCGAGCAGGCGCGCACGCCACATCTGACCTCGACTCAGCGGGCGCACGCACATTCCCCACTGCCGTTGTGCGCGCGTTTCTGGATCGTCATCACCCGAGTCGGTCGCAATGATGGTAAAGCTCATGCGTGAGCTCGGTGCGTCAAGAAGAGCAAGTCTTTTCTGTGTCGCAGCATCCTCGTACAGCAGAGAAAACCAGCGCAGCGCGCAGCGCGCATGCGGGGCGGTCAAGGAACCTGGGTACACCTGTCCGCCAGGAACCTCAAGATCTTGCGGCGCAGCATTGTTCATCCAGTGAGCAAGCAGAGCAACGACATCTCCCCTGCGAGCCGGGCGGGCGACATGTCCCCCGTTGCTGCGAATCCATTCTGGGAGCCAAGCTCGAAGCGTCAGAGCAATCGAGCGGGCCTCTGGATCTTCGAGGTCTTCGATCCTGCCGTGACGCTCCCAAAATTCTATTTCTTCGACGCTGGGGGTGCGAGGCCACGAGATCAGGTGTACCCGCAGGGATTCCATCGCGCTTTGCCACTGGTCTCTTCCGGTTGCTACCAGCACCTCAGCTTCGCGCCTATGGCGAGGTAGGCGAACATACGCTGGATAGGAACCGATGTCCTCTGAGTCACATTCCTCAAGGTCCGCGAGCAGGGTGCACAGCTGAGCGCGCCGAGCCGAGGCCGCACTCGCTTCGGTCTCGCCCGTAGCGTTGAGGGCAGCATAAGCGGCCGAGACGAATGTTTCACTTTCAACTCTGCTGCGTTGAAGGGCAATCCATTGCGCCCTCTCCTGAGCATCCCCCGGACGGGCAAAGCCACCCGCGGGTGGAGTTGGCGCCTCGCAGCCCACGACTAAGGGAAGATCCTGAAAGCGCGGGATACCCAAGGCCTCGGCAATCCCATCGGGGCCAAGCGAAAGGAAACATATGCCGTCGAGGAGTTGGTTGCGATCAACGTAGACGTAATCCGCACTCAAGAGTGCCATCCGCAGCTTCATGATGAAGCGATGGATGGCAGCTTCTGGTCCAAGCGGCGCCAAGCCATCGCCTGCTCGAGTGAGTCGAAATCACTGATCGATACGGTCGATGCAGTCCAGTTCACGCGGGCAGGCGATTGAAGGCCGTTGGCGTCAGGCATTGTTCACGACTGAGTTGGAACCTTGATCGCGCGAGGACCTGCCTGCCATGCATCCCATGCCGACTGAAGAATCTCGGCCACGCCGTAGTTTGCTTTCCAACCCAAATCCACCGCGATTGACTGCGGATCACCGATAAGCATCGGCGGGTCACCGGCGCGACGGTCAAGCTCATCAACCGGGAAATCCCAACCGGAGACGGCGCGCAGACCATCGATGATTTCACGAACGGAGGTTCCAAGGCCGGTACCAACGTTGAATTGACGGTGCGCGGGAACGCCACGATTGAGAGCGTCCAGAGCGTAAATGTGTGCGTCTGCCAAGTCCTTGACGTGGATGTAGTCACGGATACACGTGCCATCATCAGTCGGGTAGTCAGTTCCGAAAATCTTCGGGTTTTCGCCGCGAGCAAGGCGGTCCAAGACCATCGGAACCAGGTTCAAGCACGCGGGGTCCGCCAGGTCATTCCATCCGGCTCCGGCGACGTTGAAGTAGCGCAGGCCAATCCAATTCAGTCCCCACGCACGTTCAGCATCAGCCATCATCCACTCACCGATGAGCTTGGTTTCACCGTAGGGATTAATCGGCTTCTTCTCGATATCTTCGGGGATCACCGGGACAGGAGGCATTCCGTAGACGGCTGCGGAGGAGGAGAAGATCATGTTCTTCACTCCGGCCTCTTCCATCGCCAAGAGCACGTTGGCCAGACCACCGATGTTCTGGCGGTAGTACCACGCCGGACGCTCGACAGATTCTCCGACCTGCTTTTGTGCAGCAAAGTGAATGACACCGGTAACGTCTTCGTCGATCATTGCCTGGGTCAGCTTCGGGAGCGCTTCATCGCGAGCAACATCGACCTTGATCAGGGTTGCGTCGCCAATGCGATTCGCGGCCCCAGTGGTCAGGTTGTCGACGACAACAACCTTCTCGCCTCGTTCCAGCAGAAGACGGACAACATGCGCGCCGATGTAACCGGCGCCTCCGGTAACAAGAATGCTCATGTTGTTCAGTGTACGGCAATTAAAAGCGTCGCGAGCGTCGCCCCATGGAAACGAGAGCACCTTCGGGCATGATGCGCCCGGGATCATAGGTTGCAGGAATCGCAGCTAATGAGACAGTGAAAAGTGGCGGGACAGTGCGCGAAAGTTCAATGCGCCCGCCCATCGTTTCGATCAGGTCCTTTGCCAGAGCTAGTCCAATACCACTCGATCCGTGTCCGGAGACGCCATTTTCGAAAATATGCGGAGCCAAGTCGGCCTCGACTCCTTCTCCTTCGTCTGAGACTTCGATGACGACTCCGCGATTATTGGCGCTATTGCGCGCATGAACCCACGTTGTTCCAGCGCCGTATCGCAGGGAGTTTTCGATCAGAGTTGCCAAAACCTGAGCGATCTTTGCTTCATCAGCCAAAATCGGAGTCCCCGCTTCATCGGTGAATCGCAGAACTCGACCGGCTTTCTCGAAGGCTTCCTCCCATTCTTCCCGCTGGGTATTGAAGACCTCGAGGACATCGATTGCCTCTGTTGCCGCGGATTGGCGCTTGTTCGTATCCAGCAGCTCAGTGACGACGGTGGTTAGTCGTTCAATCTGCTCAAGGCAGGAACGGGCTTCTTCCTGGACTTCTTCTTCCGTTGAAATCATTTCGATTTCTTCGAGGCGCATGGACAGTGCCGTCAGTGGAGTACGCAGTTGGTGCGAGGCGTCAGCAGCTAGCTGGCGCTCAGCTGCGAGCCTTCGCGCCATTTTTTCGCCGGTGCGCTGAAGTTCTTCTTGGACGAGGTCGATTTCCTCGATCCCTGAAGGTTTGACGCGCGCGCGGACCTGACCTGATCCGATTTGTTCTGCCTGTGCAGACAGGTAGATCAACGGAGCGGATAGGCGCCGTGAAAAACGCGAGGCCAAGGCCCATCCAACTGCCAAGGAGACAACGATTCCTAAGAAAAAGAGCCCGGCGACTTGAGCGATTCCCCGGATCGCGTCTCGCGCTGACACAGTGATGGAGACGCGCACTCCATTCGCTGACCATGCAGTGCGAGAAATCGTGAGTCCTCGCAGAGGCTGGCCGACTGTGATGGGAGTGGGAGTTTGAGGCAGAGTCACTTCCACATAGGTGGGGCCGCCACCTGTCACCAGTGTTTGTGCCCAAGCACGCGCATAGCTTTCGGATAATCCGCTGCTTGCCATGCGTCGATCGAGTGCGCTTTGAACAGTCTGAACACGAGCATCTAATGCACTCGTCTGCGCATTCCAGACCAAGATCGACGAGGCGATCGCGCCGGGAACTCCCAGCAGCAGTGCCACAACCGCAACTGCGGTGACAATCATTCGCGCAGCGCGTTTACGCATAGCGAGCCCTTAAATATTGATCTAGGCGGAAGGCTTTTCGAAGCGGAAACCCATTCCACGAACGGTCGTGATATAGCGCGGTGATGCAGCGTCATCTCCGAGCTTGCGACGCAGCCACGAGACGTGCATGTCGAGGGTCTTGGTTGAGCCACTCAGACCATTCCCCCACACTTCGCGCATGAGAGTATCGCGGGGCACAACGTTTCCGGCTTCACGCACCAAAACGCGCAGGAGTTCAAATTCCTTTGCGGTAAGAGAGAGCTCAACACCGCTGACGTATGCGCGATGCGCTGCTACATCAATGCGAACGTCCTGGACAACGAGATCACCGTCAGCAACTTCTCCACCACCACGGCGAAGGAGAGCGCGCACGCGAGCCAGCAATTCTGCGAGGCGGAAAGGCTTCGTCACGTAGTCGTCAGCTCCAGCATCGAGGCCGACAACCATGTCCACCTCGTCTGCGCGGGCAGTCAGAATCAGGATCGGAACAGCACTGCCGGAAGAACGGATCTCCCTAGCGACGTCCAAACCATCCATATCGGGCAATCCCAGGTCAAGAACAACCAAGTCAATGCCATCAAGATCTTCAAGTGCACTCCGGCCATGATCGTGCGCACGCACATCGTAGGTCTCTCGCGCGAGAGCACGAGTCAAGGGGCCAGCGATAGCCGGGTCATCTTCAACGAGAAGCACTGTAGTCACGGTAATAGCATACCGGATTTCAGGGATTTCTTGTAGATTTCTTGACCAAAATGGGATGAAATCACAAGATCAGGTAAAACACCTTAAGACAGCGTCTTAGCGACGATATGTCAGCAAATAGGGTGAAATCGTTCCAAAACCCCGCAACGTCGCACTTGGGAACTCTTCAACGTCATATTCCATTCCCGCTTTACCCGCAGCGATTGCGGCCGCAGTTGTGGGATCCATCAAGATTTTGCCAACAGGAGCAATATCCACCAATCGAGACGCCAGGTTCACCGTCGGCCCAAAAACGTCGCCCGAACGAGAAAACACATCGCCGCGCACGAATGACGCACGCACGGGAAGCATCTGATCATCCGCTCCAAGCTGCTCAATCAAAGACACGGCTACTCTCAGCCCCGTCTCCAAGTCATCTGCGATATACATAACCGCATCGCCAATCATCTTGACAACGCGCCCACCGGCGTCAGTAACAGCATCTCTGGACAATTGCTCGAAGCGACCGATGAGATCGACTAGTTTTCCACCCAAAATTGCCGACGAAGACGTGTAGGAGACCATATCGACGAAGCCCAAGGAACGATTGAGAGGGAACGAGGCTGCAAGCCCTCATGGCCGCGAGTCGAAATTTCATGATCCATTCGTTTAAGAAGAGCATCCAACTGACGTCGCCATGAGTGACGCAAGACGTCTTCAAGGACGTCAACGCGCTCTCGGATATGGTCGAGGACATACATGCGCGCAGCCGTATCATCGAGGCCAAATCGACGCATCGTATCTTCAACAAGCGCTTCAACCTGCCACAGGCCAAGGCGATCGGCCAGGTGAGAGTTCGCGCGAAGAAGAGAACGCGCCGTTGCAGTATCAATCGCACCTGAAGCCATGAATGTCGACCATTGAAGGAAGAGCTTCGCATCATTTTCGGTGAAGACTTTTTCTTCGCTTCGCGGGGAGGGAAAGCCCATTGCGACCCAAAAATCCCGCACTTCCTCAATAGTCGCGCCCGCCATGGAGGCAACGTCTTCAATCGTGAGCGTTTGCGGGCCACCCAAAAGCGAAGATGTGTTGGTATGCACGGTCGAAAAATCGCGAGTGTTTCCTACGTCGTCCTTCACATCTTCCTCCACAGGTGTGGTCTAACACACATTATTCTAGTGAAGAAAACCTCCTCCTGCACGAGAAAATGCTGAGTATGCAGTTTGTCTTAGCCTCACAATCCCCCGCCAGACTCCGAATTCTTCGAGAAGCCGGTATCGATCCCATCGTCTGCGTCTCCGAGGTCGACGAAGATGCAGTCCTCGAGGCTCTCCCCCACGCCAGCGCCGAAGAGAAAGTGCGCGCGCCCTAGCCACAGCGAAAGGCCACTGCGTAGCCTCGGCAATCGTGGAGGGAAGGATCAACGTTCCCGAAGCAGGCAAGCTCCCGCGAGAATGCGTCCTGGTCGCTTGTGACTCAATGCTGGAATCCGGAGGCAAACTGCTGGGCAAACCCCACGATTCTCAAACTGCATTGACAAGAGTCAAAGAACTGTCGATGTCCCAAGCAACCCTGTGGAGCGGACACTACCTGGTCCACCTACGTGAAAACACTGCAGGGTGGGAGATCCTTGCAAATAGTGCTCACAGTTGCTCAACCCAAGATCTGTTTCGGGGCGATTAGCGAAGAAGAAGCAGCCGCATACGTTGCCTCAGGTGAACCTCTAGAAGTCGCCGGATCTTTCACGATCGACGGCCTCGGCGGAGCCTTCATCGAAGAAATCCACGGCGACCACCACAACGTTATCGGTATTTCAATCCCGCTCGTGCGCACCATGATGGCGGACTTGGGCCTCAAATGGACCGATCTATGGGAGCACTGGAACCCACAGGCCTCGAACTAATCTAAACAATTGGCTCCGCGACCAGGCGCTGGCAAGCCGCCGCAATACGTTCATCGCTCGCGGTCAGCGCGATACGCACAAAGCCCACCCCGGCCTCGCCATAAAAGTCGCCGGGGGCGACAACAATGCCGCGCTCGGCAAAAGCACCAACGAGGTCCCAAGAGTTCATGACGCCACGCGGGTCGCGCACCCACAGGTATAGGCCCGCAGCGGAGTCGCCGTCACGCTCCAAACCGGTAGCCGCAACCGCGTCGACAAGCTGGGCTCGGCGGCGCGCATAAATCTCACGCTGCGCCTGGACATGCTCGGTATCCCCCAAAGCACACTGCATTGCCGCTTGGACAGGCGCGGGCACCATCATTCCGGCATGCTTGCGAACCTCAATCACGGGAGCCAAAAGCTTCGGATCTCCATACATCAATGCGGCTCGGTATCCGGCCAAGTTTGATTGCTTCGACAGGGAATACAGCACGATCAAAGAACTGGGGTCCCCATCGCACACGCGCTCATCCAAAAGTGAAGGAACGCCGTGACTCACATAGGGTTCTTCCCACGCCAAGGCCGCGTAGCACTCGTCCGAAATGACGATGGCATCGTTGCTTCGCGCCCACCGAACAACCGCTCGAAGCTGCTCAAGTGAAAGAACGTGCCCATCAGGATTCCCCGGGGAATTAAGCCAGACAAGCTGCGCCTGCGGCCAAGAATCCGGATCCGTAGGATCCACCGGAATGGCAGTGGCGCCCGCCAAACGAGCACTGATGTCGTAGGTCGGATACGAGGCCCGCGGGAAAAGGACAGTGTCGCCAGGGCGCACGCCCAGAAGGAATGGCAGCCACGCGACAGCTTCCTTCGATCCGATTGAGGGAAGAACTCCCGTCACTCCCACGTCCACCATATTGCGACGCTTGCCCCAAGCGAGGATTGCACGGCGAAGCTCGACGCTTCCGATCACCGTCGGATAGCCCGGAGCGTCCGAGCTGTCCTTAAGCGCATCTTGGATGAGCTCAGGCGTTGGATCGACCGGCGTGCCGATAGAGAGGTCACACACTCCATCGGCATGCTCATTCGCACGTTCGCGGTAGGGCGCGAGCTTATCCCAAGGAAAGTCGGGAAGATCAAGCGGACGCGGAAGACGACTCATTTATTTGTCCCAGTCCTCGTTTTGCGGAGGAAGGGCACTAATCCACGGGACATCGAAGGACTGAGGACCTGTCTTCTGTGCACCGCCGGGAGAACCCAGGTCGACGAAGAAGTCAGCATTTGCCTGCAAGTAGTCAGACCATTCGCCGGGCAGGTCGTCCTCGTAGAAAATTGCCTCGGTCGGGCACACCGGCTCACAGGCGCCACAATCCACGCACTCATCGGGGTGGATGTACAAGGTGCGCTCCCCCTCGTAAATGCAATCGACGGGACACTCATCAACGCATGCCCGGTCCTTGACGTCAACACAGGGCTGGGCAATGACGTACGTCATGTATTCCTCCTTGGACTGGGTCCGACAAACAGTTCATTCTATTATCGCCAACATGACACCTGACGCGAATCCCGAGCACTTTTCAGCTGATAGTGGGCAAATTTTAGGCGCTCCCCCCAGCGAGGCGAGCCCGGGTATTACGCCACACCATTCGCACGCAATTCCAGGCAGCCCCAGCGCCGAGACCACCGCCGCTCCTGCGGGAAACGATCAGTTAGCGGCAGCGATCGCCCGTTTACCCTGGATGCGCCTCGAGCTCGGCTCGCGCGTGGTGGTCCGCTACCGCTTGGATGACGGACTCCACGACGCCCTTGGAATCTTGCTCGAAAAGGCACCGACCCACGTGGTGATCGACACCAGGCGAGGCCGCGTGAAGGTAGACGCGCGAACCATGGTGACCGGCAAGCAGGTCCCTCCCCCGCCACAGATTTAAGGAAAAGCCCCACGCGAGCTATTTCTCGCGCAGGGCAAACCTTTTGCTGATCAGTCCTTGTTCTGACGACGCTCACGCGCAGCGATCTTGAAGCGTTCCTGCGCATCCAGAACGACCTTGCGCACGCGCACCGCTTCGGGAGTCACCTCAACGCATTCATCATTCGCGGCGAACTCAAGGGATTCTTCCAAAGTCAGCTTTCGCGAAGGTGTCAGCGACTCATACACATCAGCGGTCGCGCTACGCGTATTCGTCTGCTTCTTTTCGCGGCAGATATTGACATCCATATCCTCACCGCGGGGATTCTCGCCGACAACCTGGCCTTCATAGACCTCTGAACCGGGCTCAACAATGAAAGAACCACGCTCTTGGAGGTTCGTCATAGCGTAGGGCGTTGCCTGTCCCGCGCGGTCCGCAACAAGCGAACCGGTGAGGCGCTGTTCGATCGCACCCTGCCAGGGTGCATAGCCTTCGGCGATAGACGAAGCAATACCCGTTCCGCGAGTTTCCGTCAGGAAGCGCGTACGGAAACCAATCAGACCGCGAGCAGGAACAATGAATTCCAAGCGAATCCAGCCCGAACCGTGGTTCGCCATCGTTTCCATGCGGCCCTTGCGCTGGGCCATAAGCTGAGTGACCGATCCCAGGTATTCCTCGGGAATATCGATAGTCATACGTTCCATCGGTTCAGAGCGCACGCCATCAATGGTTTTGGTGACGACCTGAGGCTTACCAACGGTCAGCTCGAAACCTTCACGGCGCATCTGCTCGACCAAGATTGCCAAAGCAAGCTCGCCACGCCCTTGGACTTCCCATGCATCGGGGCGCTCGGTGGGAAGCACGCGCAGCGAAACGTTACCGACGAGTTCGCGATCAAGACGGTCTTTCACCTGGCGCGCGGTGACCTTTGCTCCCTTGACACGGCCGGCCATGGGCGAAGTGTTAATTCCGATCGTCATAGAGATTGCCGGATCATCAACGGTAATCAGCGGCAGAGGACGCGGATCATCGAGATCGACCAGAGACTCACCGATGGTGATGTCTTCAATACCTGCGACTGCAACGATATCGCCGGGTTCGGCACTTTCGGCCGGGATTCGTTCGAGGCCTTCGGTTCGAAGCAACTCGGTGATGCGAACGGGCTTAATGCTTCCATCGTGGCGAGCAAGTCCCACGGTTTCACCCTTGCGCAATGTTCCGTTGTGGATACGCAGCAGCGCGAGTCGTCCCAAGAATGGAGAGGCGTCCAGGTTCGTCACATGAGCCTGAAGGGGTGCGTCTTCTTCGTACTCGGGACCGGGGATGCGGTGAAGAATCGTTTCGAAGAGGGGCTCGAGGTCCTCGGTGGGGATATTGCCGTCACCGGGGTTGGTGAGCGAGGACTTTCCGGCCTTTGCCGAGGCGTAAACAACCGGAACGTCGAGCAGGGAATCCACATCTGCGTCGACGCCTTCGCTCATTAGATCTTCGGCCAGAGCAAGAAGAAGGTCCTGCGTTTCAGAGACAACCTCTTCGATGCGGGCATCGGGGCGGTCAACCTTGTTGACGACGATGACGACGGGAAGTTGCGCTTGAAGAGCCTTACGCAAGACGAAGCGGGTCTGCGGGAGCGGGCCTTCGGAAGAGTCAACCAACAAAACGACGCCGTCAACCATGGACAGGCCTCGTTCAACCTCGCCACCGAAATCGGCGTGCCCGGGAGTATCGATCACGTTGATGACCACACCGCCTTCGAGGCCCAGCTTCTGGGCGGCGGGACCACGGTAGTGAACCGCGGTGTTCTTGGCCAAGATCGTAATGCCTTTTTCGCGTTCCAGATCACCGGAGTCCATGACGCGTTCGCCGGTTTTTTCTACCGTATCGCGCTCATTGAATGCGCCTGACTGCCACAGCATGGCGTCAACCAGAGTAGTTTTGCCGTGGTCAACGTGTGCAACAATCGCGACATTACGTAGATCTTCGCGGATGGTCATAAGACTCCCTATTACTTACCGATTCGCTTCCACAGAAAGCTTATCGCCGTTTTTTCAGAATTCCCTTCTCCGAGGGACTATGTGTGAGGCGTTACTCGCGCTATCCTTGTCCAATGGCAAACCGACGTGTCTATCGCGCCAGCAATGACCGCTGCGACGCAAGTTTTTCAGATTCCGGTGCTCAATTCCTTGAATGGACTCCTGCGGGCACCGAGCCGGTACTGTGGCTCTCCGAGCGTTCCCTTCCGTGGGCATCGACGCCTGCACGAGGCGGTGTCCCGATTTGTGCACCGTGGTTCGGCGTTGCGACGGCTTCTTTGGCAGCACCCGGATCCGAGGCTCAAAATCACGGCTTCTTAAGGAATGCAACGTGGGAACTGGTTGAACGCACTGATGACAGTGCGATTCTTTCCTTCACCTATGCTCCGACGACAAAGACGGAGATGGCGAAGTTCCCGCATCGTTTTACTGCTCAGCTTCATGCCACCTTCGGGGAATATCTTCATCTGGCGCTCACAATGACGAACGCCGATGAGGAAGCTTTCTACGTGGACGAGGCCTTGCACCCCTACTTCAACGTCTCGGATGTTCGCGAGATTAGCGTTGTGGGGCTGGACGGAGCCGAACAGCTGTGCACGGTGACAAATGAGCATTCTGTTCAAGAGGGCGACGTGACCTTCACTCGGGGACGGGTCGACTCGATCTTCGATTTCGCGGGGACCGTTTCAATTATTGACCCGGGTTTGGCCGCCGTATCGTCATCGAGAAGGAGAACTCGGCCTCGACAATCGTGTGGAATCCCGCCGAGGCAAAGGCTGCAGATATGCACCACGAGGATTGGAAACACTTCGTGTGTGTTGAGGTGGGTAATGTCCGCCAAAATGCCGTCTTCCTCCAGCCGGGCCAATCGCACACGATCTCCCTGACAATCACCGTAGAAAAACTGAACTAACCCCTACCACAGGTAGCGGTAAACCGGCTGTCGTGGCCTCAGAGTCCAAAACGCTCTGCGAGCCACGGCAGCTGGTCTTCAAATGCTGCCTTCCAGACTTTCCAGCTGTGCCCTCCAGGATATGAGCGTGTTTCAACCGTCATTCCCGAGGCCTTGGCCGCCTCGTCGACTTCAATCAGGCCTTCTTTAAACGATGTATCGTCGCTCCCCCAGGAAATAATCCCCGCCGTAGCGTCATAGCGACGTGTTTTCATCACCTGCACCGGGTCATTCGCCGCGTAGAGTTCGCGACTTCCGTCAAAACCTTCAGAAATGGTTCGTTCTTCATTACCCAGCTGGGGGTGGGCCTCGCCCGACATATCAAGGAAACTGCGGTATGTCTGCGGAGCGCGTGTGGCTACTTGAAGAGCACAGGTTCCGCCAGAGGACAATCCCGCAATTGCCCATTGACCGGCGTCTGTTGAAACAGGGAAATTCTCCCGCAGCCACTTCGGGACATCCACTTCCAGGTAGCTTGCGACTTTCCCGTGAGAGGTATCCGAGCACAGGGGATTCGCTGTCTGACTTCCAAAGGCATCGACAACCGCGACGATTGGAGCACGCCCCCCTCTACTTGCGGCGAACTGCTCCATGGTTTGAGGAAGCTTACCCAAGACCAACCAATCTTGGGGAGTGCCAGGTTGGCCAGTGAGCAGAGTAATCACAGGAAGAGTTGCCTGCGGATCGGCAAAATAGGACGGCGGGAGATACACGAGGGCCTGGCGTGGCTTGAACACTGAATCTGAAGAAGGAATATCAACACGGACCACCGCTCCCTCGGTGACGCGTGCACTCTGCGCTTCTTCATCGGGATTCTTCAACTCATCCAGGAAATGGTGCGCACTCCCCCGCCCACGACCTCGGCCATGGTCGGATAGGCCTCGAAGTGGTAATTGATTCCCAAAGCTGCGCCGGCAGCAATCAGTAACCACGCGCACAGTGCAGCACAGAAACGACGCAACCATTGCTTGCGTCTGCTCAAGCCAGCAAAAACCATCACTGCAGCAACTAAAGCCGGCGATGCCCACAACCATGTCACTCGCCCCAGTCCTTCTGCGACGGGATGCCATACATGCTCAACAAGTTGGTGGACGACAACGACAAGGATGATGCCCACGACAACACTCATCGAACGCGCCTTGATCGACAGTGGACGCATGACTTTCAGCCAGATCCAGACAAGGCTACCCGCGATCAGTGCTGCGGCAACGAAGGGAATCCAGACACGCAGGAGTGGGACATAGTGAAGGATGCTAATCACGAGAAACCAGCTTTGCAGCCAAGGAGACGGCACTTGCTGCACTCATTCCAGGCAGATACGCGTGAGCAATTGCCAATCCGACAGCGGGAGCCTGCGCGATATCGGGAATCGCGAGGTACAGGGGAACAAAACGAACTTGGAACTTTTTCTTGTAGGCAAGAAGCGAACGGAAGCCGTAAACGGGCTCCATAGCATTACCCATGACATCCAAAACCGGAGCGAATGCAAAGTGTGAATCGCGAAGGTCTTCCGGCTCTTCACACTGGCCCGACTCGGCCAGGGGCGCACCGGAGAGGGGAAATGAACTGTAGTCCTTCTTCTTGCGCAAGGAGGGCAGCTTGACCGATGAGAAAATCAATGGCCAGACGGAAGCCTTGATCGTCTCGCCGCATCACGTCCAGAGTCAATCCAATGACGCTGCCCTTCGAGTGGACAGGCATCCATGACGTCACTGCGTGAATATGGTCTTCTTCATCGACCGCAAGCAAGAGACGTGTCTGCGGATCATCAAGTTCGCGCAAACCACCTAGGGTGAAGCCCATTTCAGGAAGAGCCTTCTCGTCAGCCCATGCTTGGCAAATCGCCTGGATTTGCTCCTTCGAGGCCTCGTCAAGATTGGGGTAAGACGCCCACTGTGCACGGATTCCTTCACGCTTGGCATGGTTGAAGGCAGTCCTCACGTCTTGGAACTTCTTCCCCTTAAATTCGAGGTCTCCCAGGTCGATAATTGCTTCTTCAGCGACCTTGACCGTTGACCAACCTAAGCGGTGCGCTTCTTTGGCCCACTCTTCATGGACTGAGTAGAGGGCGGGAATAAGAGAGGCGTCAGTCGCGAAAGTCGCAAACTCCGAAATCGCAGAGGAGATGTGCTCCTCATCGGCGCTGCACTGCGTGAGAGTTAAGGCCACACCGGATTCTTGGCGGTAGGAAACACCGCAGGTGCGATCGGGACTAATCCACGTTGAGTTTCCTTGCCAGGTGAGCATCCATCCCAAGGAACCCGCGCCTTGCGATGTGACCAGAGACAGGAGCTCGTCTTGTTTCTCGTGGCTTACAGCAACAGGGGCCAAAAAGACCTTCAACAAGCTCACAGAACTGATGACCCACACCGCAACGGGAATCCAGACGGTGGCAGTCGCCGCCGTCACTGTCGTCGCATACAAAGGGGTGTCAAAGAGCCATTGCGCGCCCGCTGGGGCATATGCGCTCACATACGCTTCAAAAAGGTTCAGTGGTGTGGCATCAGGAACAAAGTAGTAGGGCATCGACATGCCAACAGCAAGGGCGACAATACCTCCAGCAAGGAAAGAAACAAGGGAGATGATCCCCGCGCGCTTCCAGCGAGACTTTGGCGCGCGGACTTGGAAAGCAGAGGCATTCCACGCGGTGAGCAGCATTGCTATCAACGGGAAGGCCACACCAACCAAGAGCTTCATTGTGGGAATATTGACGGCGAAATATCCCTCAGGAACTTCCTCTGCACTACCCGAAATCGATGCCAAGAAGAGGATCGTCTGGGCAACGCCGATGACACTCAGCGCGCCTTGAAGAATTATCGTTCCCACCCAAGCTCCACGGCGGCCTCGGAAGAGTCCAAAGGCGAGGACCAACTGCACGAGGAAAGGAATCGAGGCAAGAACGACAGGGGCGTAGAGCATCAGGGAGTTGCCGTAGACCTCCTTCAAACACCTCATGGGTGCCTCATTTTGCTGGCACAGGGCCCACATGTACTGCTGCTCGGCAAGCTCGGGAGAAAAAGCCGCACGATCAAAGGCCAAGAGTCCATGGCTTGTAAAAGTCCAGATGGCATTGACCGCACCGAGAGTGTAGGCGGTGATGACCAGGGGGATCACGTGGCGAACGGGATCGCCGATGCCCAGCATTGAACGATTCCTTGTCGACCAACCAATCGCAAAGCCGCCGACCAAGCAGCCGGAAACGAAAGCGAAAGTCGGGCCAGCGAGCCTGCACTACTGCTGAAGGCGAAAAGCGCAAGGAGGATGACAAGGACACCGATGCGCGTGCGCCATGCCCACAAGCGGTTCATTTTCGCGCTGGCGGTCCCTAAAGCGGAGGTCAAGATGAGGATGGAACCGCTCACCGGGCCGCTGACCATGGGAAATGCCCAATTTAATGAGGCACTATGAGCCAGGGCAGCGCAGGCCCACAATCCCGCGAGTGATAGTGGAAGTGAAACGACGGCCGAGAGTGCCCAGACTTTTGAGCCAAGGAAGCGTTCAAGTAGTCCGCCAACGATGAGCATCATGAGGATCAGGTTGATCATGATGCCCGTTGAAGGAGCCCACAAAACAGTGGTGAAGGTGTGAAGGGGTTGAACGTGTCCGCCCTGAGCAGCAAGATCGTGCATCCACCTCGCGCGAGTCAGATGCGACGCACAGGCGGCAATCAGCATGAGAAGTGAGAGGAATACAGAGCATGGAGCGGTTCGCAGCCACTGTCCAAAGGATGCGTACCAATTCGCTCCACCGGCGCGCAATGCGAGTAGAAAGCGATACGACTGTATGTTCGCCGCTCCTTGCGGATGGGCTTGAACTCACTGGAACTCCTTCGCAGGCAGAGGAACGCCCTGCTCCTCCCGAAGTCGATCTTAGAACAGTGCTCCGACAGCTCAACTCGAAGTCCCTCATTTCAGGGTTCAATCAGGGATATTTCCGGGTCAATCCCACATTGAAGAGCGCTGCGGCCAGGATTCCACGTACACTGTGTGACGGCTCAACCCGGGAGAGGAACAACATGGGATTGCGTAAGGCATTGGCTCATTTGGTCATGCGAGTGTCACGCTGGACTTTTTACGCCCGGGCATCCTCTTCCCGAGCGCTGCGTCGTTTTGGGAGCACCCCACACTTCGAATTGGGATGGCTTCTACATGGTTGTTGCCATGTGGGCGCTGCAACGTCCCTTCTATTTCTTGGTGAAAAAGAACCTCACTGACGTGCCCGTGATTGGCCGTTTTGTTCAGGCAATTGGTGGGATCCCCGTCGATCGCGAAAATCCCGGCCACTTGGTGGAGCGAGTCATCGCTTTAGCCCAGTCGAGTGAAACTTTTGTCCTTGTCATTGCTCCCAAGGGCACGCGTTCTATTCGTCCCTATTGGAAATCTGGTTTTTATCGCATCGCTCAGGGTGCGAATTTGCCTGTGGTCCCCGGATTCATCGATGGCGGGCAACGCCGCTATGGCTGGGGAGCCCCTATCGAGCTCAGTGGGAATCAGAGCAAGGATATGGATGCTATCCGCGCGTTTTATGCGGGAATTATTGGGATTCATCCCGAAAAGACCTGCGTTCCTCGTCTGCGCAGTGAAGAGGCGGGGAGCTAGTTTTTAGCCGCGGTGGAGGCGGCACAATGTCATGACGAGCTTCTCCACCGCTCCTTCAGGATCCTTCGACGCCCCTTTTGTGTCTTCGTCAGCTTGAGCAATTGCAGTGATTGCCGAGGCCAAGGCAGGGTCAGGCCATGAACGCAGTTCCCTGCGTGCATGCTCGGCTTGCCACGGAGACATCCCGAGGTTCTTCCGTCCCGCGGGTGAGGAAACTTTCGCCATCGCCCGGAATTTCACTGCGATTGCCGCAACCAGTTGAGCGGGAGCGCTTCCCGTCGCATATGCGTGCCTGACCAAAGTCAGTGCCTGTGCACTGCGTCCGCCCACGATTGCATCGGCAACTTCGAAGCTCGTTGCCTCGACTCGCCCGGAGTAGTAGCGGCGAACCGCCTCATGAGTGATGGTCCCCTGGACGTCGCTGAGCAATTGCGCAACAGCTGCCGCGAGTGCACTGAGGTCGTTTCCTAGCGCATCGACCAAGGCCTGCGCGGCTTCTGTTTCAATTTTTCGGTGTGCGTTGCGTACATCGGAGCGAACAAAGTCCAATTTATCGCGATCATTTTTCAGCGGTTCTGCCGGAATTACCGGGAATCCGGCTTTCGCAATCGCGTCGAGGAGTTTCTTTCCTCTGGCGTTGCCGCCCGGGTGACGCAGGAAGATCCATACATCGGCAGCGGGTTGACTCAGGTATGCCTGCAGGTCGGTGGCAAGGGCATCCGTCATGTTCTCCAGGTCGGAGATGATGATCATCCGACTTTCACCGAAAAGAGAAGGCGAGGTGAGAACGTCCAGTTGGCCTGCTTGGTAGCTTCCCGCGGGAAGATCTGTCCGCTCAAGGCTGGGATCGACTTCGTGCGCGAGGCGTCGCAGCTCGCTCAGTGCTCGATCTGCAAGTAAGCTTTCGCTGCCCTTGATTAAGACAACGGGAGCAAGGCGAGGGGTGACCGGTGCTGCCTGAGTCTTCGCTGCCATAGGCCACGCTCCCCTTCCGTGTCGTACTCGTCCATTCACATATGCAAGCTTTTCCCTCCTAGTGTGACACGTTCGAGGGGACTCGACGTCGTGAAGCGCCGGAGGCGATCAGCAGCGATAAGAACAACAGCGATGCCTGCGCCCACAGCAAAGATTCCAGCGGTATTTCCAAGCGAGACTCGAGCTCCGGGGAGGGAAGAAAAGAGTCTGGCGACACCTGCGATCCATGCAGTTCCCCACGAGGCAATCCACGCACAGACGAAACCAATAGGGGCGTATAGCTGCGCGCTAAGAGCGGCTGCGAAAGACGCGATGGTTACCGGAGTGACAAATGGAGAGATCAGAATTTGTGCTGGGATCGACCACAGTCCAATCCATGAATTCATGGAGATCATGACGGGGAGCGTGGCAATTTGCGCTCCAAGTGGGATCGCCAGCAATGCGCTCATTCGAGGGATCCATGCGTTTTCGGCAGCTACCCCAGCTTTCTCCTGCATGCGAAATCCACCGGGCGGGAACGCTCACTCCCCAGGTGGCAAGGACAGAGAGACAGAAACCCAGTGAACACGCATCGAAGGGAGAAAGCAGACAGGCCGCTATCACGACGGTACTCAGCGATGAATATATTCCTCCTTCACGGTTCAGCCACATTCCCCCAAAGGCAATGATGCTGACCCCGAAAGAGCGTAGAACCGAGGCTTGGGGACCGACCAACGCGACGAAGAGAAGAAGAACCGCCAGTTGTACGACCAATTTCCATGTCTTCTTTCGTGGCGTTAGAACACCAATGGTCATTAACAAGATCGACATATGCGCGCCAGAGACAGCTGTGAGATGAGCGAAAGACACTGTCTTCATGTCATTGCGCATCTGGGCACTGGCTTGATGATCATCTCCAAGTGACATGCCCGGAATTAAAGCGCGCGCATGCTGCGGAAGAGAAGCGACTACTTGCTCGAGATTGCCACGAAATGCTCGCGAAAACTGTGACCATCGATCCGTTGATGGGAGATTCTCCCATTTTTTGACACGAATGGACCCGACGTTGGGAATGCTATGGGACCAGCTAAGATCTAGCCTCCCATCGAGCGCGATGACATCCCCGCGTCGAAGGTGAGTAAATCGCACTGTCTCACTGGACAGCAGGAATGTCATGGGCTGACGCCCCATGACGTACTGCGCCCTCGCGAAATAACGAGCGTCTTGCTTCTTCTTCGTTGTGTGTCCTTCATCTGGAGGAAGGCTTTCTTTCACTTCACTCACGAGCCGTGCGTGAAAACCCTGCAGATTCATCCCATGCGCACTGATCTGTGCGCTCTCTTCTTCCCAAGCAGCGGCTGAGTTGTTGCGAGCCAAAAACACGCTGCCCCTAGACACACAATGACGCTCATCGTGGCAGCGCATTCGCTCCACCGCAGCAGCCATGCGCGCCCAGGCAACCCCAATCCGCTGTAGGCAGTGAAGAGGATCGTCCCCGCTACGCTGCTCCAGCCAAGGACATAGCGAACGTTGAGGAATGCATAGGTTGACGACCACACTGCGAGAGCGATGGGAAGCAAACGAATATCGACTGGCCTTCGCGTCATTGGCACGCACCTTGACGAATTTTTTCAAGAATCGATGGCCCGATCCCCGGTACAGCATCAAGATCCTCAACGCCGCTGATGGGATGAGATTGGCGATAGGTGATGATTCGATTGGCAAGGGATGGCCCAACGCCGTCGAGATTCTGAAGTCCAGCGGCATCGGCGCTTGCGACATCAACGCACGTTCGAGGAGCCTCTCCGTTTCCTTCTGCCTGAGAAGACTGCGCCTGCTTGAGTGAGCGCACTTTGAGCTGCTCACCATCAACAAGGACTCGCGCAAGATTGATGCTCTGTGTATCGGCGTCTTCGGTGAAACCACCAGCTTCTTCGATTGCATCCATGACTCGCGTCCCTTTGACGAGGCGGATCACTCCGGGGCGGCGCACTTCCCCCGTCACGTGGAGGACGATCTGGGGACCGATGCTATGCGAAAGAGCGCTGGCGGATTCCGATGGCGCGGGCTGTGCGGAGGCGGATTCCTCAGCCAAGGCCTCGTCGATTGAAGGAGGATGAGACGCGCTTCCTGATTTCCACGGAGCCAACACAACCCCAAGCACAGCGAAGACTCCACAAACCGCAAGCACGACCGCAGCTGTTTTCCACTGTAGTTTCCAGCGCAAAGGAGAAGGCGACGCTGGTTTGTCACGTTCTTCCTCATCAAGGCCATGCGTTTCCGTGGAGAGCACTATCTGTTGAAGGTGACGTCTTCGGCGCATCTGCGTGTCAGTGTTCATTCATGCAGTGTGCTCGCTTCTCTCCCCTTAGCGCTCCCCCGATGCGTCAATCTGTGGATGAATCGTCTGCACTCTGTTTCTGTGGATAACTTTGCCGGACGCAGAATGAGACCTTGTTGCAATCAACACGTAAAGTGTGGTTAAAATAACGCCAACATACACACCTTCTCACTCAAGGACTGTCATGCGTATCGGCTTCATCGGGACAGGTGCAATGGCTTCAGCCATTGCACGCGGTGCCGTGGCCGCTGGCTTCAGCGGCTCGGATCTGATGTTCGCTGATCGACACCACCAGGCCGCCGAAGACTTGGCAGATGAACTGGGAGGCGTTGCACTCGCATCGAATCGTCAGGTCGCCGAGCAGAGCGGCCTCTTGGTCCTTGCAGTGAAACCGAATGTCCAGTCAGAGGTCATTCGCGAGATCCGCGAGATTGTTCTTTCTGCCAAGGACCTCTGCGTCGTCTCGATTGCTGCAGGTCGCTCAAGCGACCAGATCTACACTGATTTCGGAGCCGCGGTTCCGCTGGTCCGCGTCATGCCCAACGTCAATGCGCAGATCGGTCAGTCCATGAGCGCCCTGTGCCCCATAGGGACAACGGAGGAGCAGCTTGCTGCAGCACGCAAGCTCCTCGATTCGGTCGGCCAAACGGTCGTGCTCGACGAGAAGTACTTCCCTGTTTTTACAGCGATCGCTTCCTCCTCCCCGGCATGGATCTTTCGCATGATCGATGCGATGGCCGAGGCCGGCGTCAACCACGGCCTCACCAAGGCCGATTCGACGCGCATCGTCGCCCAAGCGTTCTTAGGAAGCGCGCAACTCATGCTCAATGGCCTCGACAATGGGCAAGTACCGGCAAACCTTATTGACCGGGTCTCTTCCCCGGGTGGAACCACCATCGCTGGTCTCCTTGCCGCCCAAGATGCGGGGCTTTCTTCCGCGATTGTCGCAGCGGTTGACGCTGCTGTTGAGCGCGACCATCATCTTGGCTGACGTCGTCACGAGACGCCGTCAGGATAATCCCCCCGCACCCGCGAAGATTTCTCGCAGTTTTTCACTTCGCACCCGACTGAAGCTTTTGCTCCTTATCCACATCAGTTTTTCACACACAATTTCTTGGAATAGTCATGCTTTTGTTGAATGCAGTCGTCCTCTCGGTGATCGTCATGCTGGCTCTGAGCCTTGCCCGAGTGCACGTCGTAATCTCTCTCTTTGTCGCCTCTATCGTCGCCGGACTTGTCGCTGGAATGGGTATCTCGGGAACGATGGTTGCCTTCCAAACCGGCCTTGCCGGAGGCGCGAAAATTGCCCTTTCCTACGCCCTGCTCGGCGCTTTTGCTATGGCAGTCGCTCACTCAGGTCTGCCAGCCCTGCTCGCACGCACAATTGTGAACCGCATGCGCAACGCGGATGCGGCGAGCTCCGCGCGAGTTGCTCGCGGCGCGAAATGGGGAATCGTCGGAGGCGTTCTCGTCATGGGTGTGATGAGCCAGAACCTCATCCCCATTCACATCGCCTTCATCCCGCTCCTTGTTCCACCGCTCATTGGTGTGATGAACGAACTCAAGATGGACCGCCGCATGATTGCCTGTGCAATTACCTTCGGTATCGTCACTGCCTACATGTTCTTCCCCATCGGCTTCGGGCGAATCTTCTTGCACGACATTCTCTACAAGAACATCAACGACGCCGGCATGGACGTCTCTTCTGTCAACCCCATGGCAGCAATGGCAATTCCCGCGGCTTCAATGGCAATCGGTTGTGCGATCGCACTTCTCTTCACCTACCGCAAGCCGCGCACCTACGAACAGCGTGACTCCTCCTTCGCCTCTTCTGAAGACAAGCCGATTGACATGAAGAAGGTCTGGGCCGCGGTGGCTGCCTCATCGTGTGCTTTGTCATTCAGACCGTGCTCACGCGAATGGATTCTGAGGCCGATCCGCTTCTCGTTGGTTCCTTGGTGGGTCTGTGCATGATGCTCTTCATGCGAGTCGTCCCCTGGCAGCAGGCCGACGATGTCTTCAGTGGCGGTATGAAGATGATGAGCCTCATCGGCTTGATCATGATCACCGCGCAGGGCTACGCCTCGGTCCTCAACGAATCGGGTCAGATTAAGCCTTTGGTTGATGGAACCGCAGCGCTCTTCAACGGTTCAAAGGTCCTCGCGGCAATCATCATGCTCCTTGTTGGCCTCGTGATCACCATGGGTATCGGTTCGTCCTTCTCAACCCTGCCGATCATTTCAGCAATCTACGTCCCTCTGTGTCTCACGCTGGGCTTCTCCCCCATGGCGACGGTGGCGATCATCGGCACCGCGGGCGCCTTTGGGTGACGCCGGTTCACCGGCCTCGGATTCGACGCTCGGCCCAACAGCGGGACTCAACGTCGATGGTCAGCACGACCACATGCGGGACACGGTGATCCCGACCTTCCTGCACTACAACGTTCCGCTCTTGATTGGCGGATGGGTTGCTGCAATGGTCCTCTGAGCAGTTCACAATCCTTATTCCCGAGGCCGGGGCTGGGTGCGCGTCGCGTGCTGGCCCCGGCCTCAGCCTATGTATGGGACCGCAGCGAACATCTGTTCATTACCCCAGAACGAATGAACAATTCACCGAATATGTACGCGATCAGCGGAGACGGGATGCACAATAGAGACCATGACTCATTCTTCAACGCCTCCTACGCTGAGCAAAAAGGAACTCGACGATCTGACTCAAGACACTCCAGCTTCGGGACCGAAGCGCTCCATCGCTTTCCTTGCAGGAGTCGCTACCTTCGGTTCGATGCTCTTCGGATATGACACCGGAGTTATCGCCGGCGCACTGCCCTATATGTATATGCCTCGCAGCGCCGGAGGCCTTTGCCATCAATGAATTTGAAGAAGGCCTTGTTGGCGCATGCCTCGCGCTAGGTGCTGCACTGGGAGCGATCGTCGGCGGCCGCCTCTCCGATCGCTACGGGCGCCGCCACAATATCCTCCTTTTGGCGGGGATCTTCATTCTCGGAACACTGGGGTGTACATTCGCCCCCAACATTACGCTTCTCTACCTTTTTCGCTTCATCTTAGGGCTTGCTGTCGGTGGCGCCTCGGCAACCGTTCCTGTTTACCTCGCTGAGTCTGCCCCGACTCGCATTCGGGGTTCATTGGTCGCACTTGACCAGTTCATGATCGTTTTCGGTCAACTTCTTGCCTACTCGATGAATGCGATCCTTTCAAGCGCTCACGGCGGTCCTCAGGTCTTTGTCTCCGAGGACCCCTCGGGAACCTTGACCGGCGGTCAATGGTATCCCTGGGATCAAGTCCAGCATGTGACAACCGCGGTTGTGACCAGTGGCGATGGCTTGGCATGGCGTTGGATGCTGGTACTTGCAACGATCCCGGCCGTCTGTCTGTGGTTGGGAATGCGCCTCATGCCCGAGTCCGGGCGCTGGTATGCCTCTAAGGATCGCTACTACGAGGCCATCGGTGCACTCAAGCGTATCCGCGATCCCAAGCGCGATAACCTCCGTGAAGAAATCGAACAGATCGCGGCGCTTCAGCATGATCGGTACGCTCAAGGACACTGGTCGCTGCGCCGTACGGCTTCGGTCAAGTGGACTCGGCGTTTACTTCTCATCGGTGTCGGCCTTGCGTGTTTCGACCAGCTCACCGGCATCAATACCGCGATGTACTACCTGCCCAAAATCCTTGCCGCAGCAGGTTTCTCCGCAGCAGATTCCATCACTCTGAACGTCATCACAGGTGCTGTGGCGTGCGCAGGAGCCGGTTTCGGTCTCTATCTGGTGTCGCGTTTGGCTCGCCGCCATGTCGGTATCTACCAAGAAACCGGCGTAACGCTCTTCCTTTTCGCCTTAGCAATCGTCTTTGGCGTTGGGATCTCTCCCTACGTTCAAAGCGATGGAACGATCTCACAATCGATCCCGACATATCTGCCGTGGCTGGTCGTTGTTTTGGTATCGCTCTTCGTCTTCGCCAAGCAGTCCGGAACCGTCAACTGGGTTTTGGTCTCGGAAATCTTTCCTTCCAAGATCCGAGGCGTGGCACAGGGTTTCGCTGTCGGCTGCGGTTGGCTGATGAACGCCGTCGTCACCTGGGTATTCCCGGTCATGATTACGCACTTGGGAGCAACATGGACCTACGCCGTGTTTGGCCTTATTAACGTTGTTTCCTTGTGCTTCTACGTGTTCATCGTTCCCGAAACACGAGGAGTATCGCTGGAAACCTTTGAAAAGAATTTCAGCGAAAAGTACGGACGGTAAGCAACGCGCGTTCGCGGGTATCATCTGCCCACTGTGCGGCCTCCCAGAGGTCGCGGATCTGCAGGGGCTGGACATAGGTTTCCACCCAGGTCTCGCCGAACTCTTCGTCGTACCAGGGATCGTGCATCAAAAGGAAGTCTCCAACGCGTCCCCATATGAGAAGCCAGTGCGGGGTATCTTCCCCATTGAGCGGAGCGAGGTCAACTAGGGCAATAACGTGCTTGCCCGCATCCAGGGCCGAGGTGATGTCTTCTACCGACAGTTCCCTCACCTGGGAGGAGACTCCCAATTCGCGTGCGCGCGCCATATGCTCGTGGTGAAGAGCGACCCGCGCGCGCTTTCCCAGCATCGTGGTTTTAGAAACTCCCACAATGGGCTCAGTGGTCGATACAAGGACCTCCACCTGTGCGCCATGGTCCGCTAGTGCCGAGGCCAAGCCGAAGTGTCCCACTCCCCCTGAGTAGGTTGCTTGACGCCAAAGGTTCAGTTCATTGACAAAATCGGTGTGTGGGTCGCCTTCAATCTCGCCGAGCGTCATCAGGGCGCTTGCAGGACCGCAGGTGAATTCAGTCTTTTGGTGCTCGTACGCGGGGATCACCAAATTCGTCGCTTCTGGCTCGTAATCGGGATTCCATAAAAGCCAACCGCTATGCGAGTAGTCTCGATCATTTTCAATGGGATGCGGGTTCCCATTGATCGTTACCTGCTCAAAACCGCTTGAGCAAAGGACATCAATAAAAACCCCCTTCATCAGCCCATGAATCGGCTTTAATCAGGGGAAAGCCCCGTGAACGCATGTCACTGCTAAGCGCCGCCACGATCTCGCGCAGGCGGACGAACCGTTCGTCTTCGTCTGCTTCTTTGCCGCTGCATAGAGGCGTCCATCCCGCGATGCGCAAGTGAGCTGACAGCTCACGGTGGACTTCCCACACTCCCACAGGGCCGTTCGTCCACAAGGTCGCATGCATTTTGGGCCCGAGGCGTGCCCAGCCTTTCGCACGCTCGTGCGGGACACCCAAAGCGATCAGACGCTCGTAGCCATTGTCGCCAGGTTGAATCGAAATCCGCGAAATATCTTTAGTCATCGCGGCCCTCTTGTCCGGGAACAGCAGCAAGAAGCGCGCGAGTGTAGTCCTGACCAGGAGAGTGAAGAATATCTTCCGTAGGTCCCTCTTCGACGATCACTCCATCTTTCATGACAATCAAGCGGTCACACATCTGGCGTGCAACTGTAAGATCATGCGTAATGAAAAGCAAGGCGAAACCTTCTGTGTGTTGCAGGCGAAGCAAAAGTTTCAGAACTGATGCCTGCACCGAAACATCAAGGGCGGAAACGGCCTCGTCGCAGATCAGAAGCTGCGGATGCGTTGCCAAAGCGCGCGCAATCGCCACGCGTTGACGCTCGCCGCCCGACAAGCGCGCGGGATAGCGATCTGCGTAGGACGCAGGAAGGTCAACGGATTCAAGAAGCTGCGCAACTTCACTGGCCCCGCGACCACCCACGCGCAAGGCCTCGGCAAGGGTCGCACCAACGCTTCGAGCGGGATTGAGGGCCGAGTAGGGATTTTGGAAAACGATCCCAATCGGCGGCGGTCCCACGACGTGCGTGCGCTGAGGCCCTCGCTCAACGCCGTTGATACTTACGCTGCCCGAATCAGCCTTTTCCAATCCAATGATCAGGCGTGCGAGCGTTGTCTTTCCTGAACCCGATTCACCGACAACGCCGACAGACTCTTTCGCGTTGATCGACACGGATACACCATCGACAGCCACGTGCCTTCCTCCGCGCCCGTGGCCACGAAAAACCTTGACCAGCTCACGAGCCTCAACAAGAAGAGGAAGCTCAGTGTGCACGGTAGAAGCCGGACTCTCAGGGCGAGGATTGGGACCATCAAGTCGAGGCTCAGCAGCGGCGAGCTCACGTGTATATGGAGTTTCCGGGTGAGAGAAAACCTTCTCAACGGTACCCGATTCGACGACGCGCCCATGGCGCATCACAACGACTTCATCACCGTACTCGCGAGCAAGAGCTAAATCGTGAGTGATGAGAACCAGCGCCATCCCCCGACTCGAATGAAGATCACTCAAAAGGTCAAGGATTTCTTTTTGAGTCGTCACGTCCAAAGCGGTTGTTGGTTCGTCGGCAATGAAGACCGCAGGAGAAGAATCCAGTGCGGCCGCAATGGCGACGCGTTGACGCATACCACCGGAGAGTTCATGCGGATACGCTCGGGCGACTCGCTCGGGAAGACCGACCTCACGCAAACGCTCCCCAATCCGCTCGCGACGGTCACGCTGAGAAAGACGCCGCCCGGCGATGATCTGATCTCCGCATCGCTGAGTCGGCGACAAGGACGTGAAGGGGTCCTGAGGAAGCCAGACAATGCCTTGGCCACGAAGGTCCTTGAAAGCTCGCGCGTCGCGAACAATGTCGTATTCGCGTCCCTGCAGGGCGATGCGCCCTTGAGCGCGAAGAGAATGCGGGGTAAGGGCACAGATCGTGCGGGCAAGCATGGATTTGCCTGCGCCAGATTCCCCGACGATCACCAAGGTGTGACCTGCACGGGCACGAATCCTCACATCGTCGACGAGGCTACGGCCATCGGCAGCCCAGACACTGATACCCGAGGCCACCAACCCCTTGTCGCCAGTCGTCATGAGCGCACCTCCTGCCTTTCGCTCCACCAATCGCCAGCGATGTTAATTGCGGTAGCGGTGATAATGATGGCGAGGCCCGGAATCACGCAGGCGGCCGGATTTTGAGCGAGGATGAAACGTCCATCGGCAAGCTGGCGTCCCCAATCTGCGTCCTGAGCTCCCACGCCAAAGCCGAGGTAGGACAGGCCTGAAAGAGAGACAAGAGCAAAAGCGACGTTGACAAAGAGGTTCGCCCACACGATCGGGGTGATATTGGGAAGAATGTGGATGCCTAAAATGCGCGGAGAAGACAGTCCCAGAACCTGGGCAGATTCGATATAGGGCTGTGGTTTCTGCTGGAGCGTCGCCGCGCGGATCATGCGGATATCTGAGGGAGCAAACAAGATGATCAAAACGCCCACGGTCACCCAGTAGGAGCCTCCAATCACCCCCGCGACAACGATCGCTAACAAGGTAACCGGCATGGAAAGCAGGATTTCGCACGAGCGAGAAACCAGTGTGTCCCACCAGCCTCCCCACCAGCCGGCAGTCATTCCAAAGAGCAAGCCCAATACCATTGAGCCGCCGGCAATGACGATGGGGCCAAGGACCGCCGATCGAGTCCCCGCAATAGTAAGGGCAAGAATATCTCGACCGACTTTATCGGTTCCAAAAATGTGGCCCACCGTCCCGGCGGGGCTCACGCCCAAGCTCACGTCCTGGCCCAGCGCATTGGGAACCAGCAGCGAAGAGAAGAAAACGCAAGCAGCAACCAGAGCCAAGATCACAAAGGAGAGCGCTACGGAACCGGGGACAGTGCGCGCAAAGCGGCCGAGGCCTCGTAAAGTCGAACGGAAACGATCAGTAGGCTGAGCGTTGCTCATGCGGCACCCCCTTCTTCAAGCTTTTGACGCGGATCGATCGCAAAAGCAGCGACATCCACAACGAAAGTAACGGCGATAATGACCACCGCAACCAAAAGCGCAATCGCCTGGACGACGGGCACATCCTTATAGGTGATGGAGTCGGCAAGGAGCTGCCCCAGTCCGGGAAGAGAAAAAGCTTCCTCCACGAGAACCGTCGAGCCGAAAAGAGTGCCCAAGATCAGTCCCGCGGAAGTAATGATCGGCAACGAGGCCGCGCGCAGGTACATGCGAGTGATACGCCCGGAGGCCAAGCCGCGCGAGCGGGCGAAAGTCACGTAATCCTGTTTGAGTTCGGCAACAACCGCGGCACGCGTAATCCTCACGATCATTGCGCCAATCCCCGTTGCCAGCGCAAGCGCGGGAAGGGCAAGGTGCCAGAGGGTGTCGAGGAGAGTCCCTCCCCTTGCCCGAAGATGGGGAACCATCCGAGCATAAGTCCAAAGACGTAGAGAAGGACAAGTCCCAAGGCGAAACCGGGAGCGGAAATGCCAACGACGCTCCACCCGACGATGGAGCGATCAACCCAGCTTCCTGCGCGGCGTGCTGCCCAAATCCCCAGTGGCACACCGACACAGATCGCGATGATGAAGGCCATCAGCGTGAGCGTTGCCGTCAAGCCGACGCGACCGGCGAGAACATCCGTGACAGGAGTCGCCGAACGTACCGAATCGCCAAAATCGCCCGTGAGCGCACGGGAGAGCCAGTGCCAATAACGAACAAAGAAGGGCTCGTCGAGGCCGTATTTTTGCGTAATGGCAGCACGAACCTCGGGGGTGAGGCGGCGGGTGCCAACCAAGATCTTCACCGGATCTCCCGGGACCATGTCCAAGAGGGAGAAGATGATGAAAGACAGGGCTAGCAGTACCGCCGCGAAACCCGCGAGGCGTCGAGCAAGAAAACGCACCATCACTTCGTGACGTTCAGGGACGCGGCCCAAGGGGTCATGAAGAAGTAAGACGTGTAGTTATTAGGAGTGACGGTCTTAGAGAAAGCAGTAAGAAGTCTTTCCCCACCAGATCGGCGAGTAAATCGTGTTCTGCTGAGCAATTCGCTCAGCAGCGACAATTTGTTCGGCGCGCTTTTGAGGATCCGTCTCCTGGTTCGACGAGGCGATGAGGCCTTGAACTTCCTCATTCACGTAACGTGCGGGATTATCAGGACCGAGCAGCCATCCGGCGACTTCAGCGGGGTCGCCGGTCGTCGAGGTGTAGCTCATGTAATACAGACCGTACTCACCGGTTCCCACCTTAGAGATCCATTCTTCGATGGGCTTCGAGGTCACCGTGACCTTGATTCCGATCTGCTTGAGGTTCTCCGCAATAGCGAGCGCTGCGGATCCCATCTCAGGAATCGAGGCCGGGTAGGTCAGTTCGGTGTCGAAACCATTGGGAACCTTCGACTGAGCGAGCTCGGCGCGAGCCTGCTCCATGTTGAAGGAGTCAATGGGGAGATTGGCTTGGAGCCCGCGAGCCTTATCGACGCCGATCTCGCTGCCCAACTGGTCGTTGGGTTCGATTCCGGTCGCGACTTCGCCTCGGCCCTTGAGGATCGAGTCGACGATGGCCTTACGGTCGACAGCGTGAGCGATTGCCTTACGGACGTGAATGTCATCGAAGGGAGCAACGCCTTCATCGAAGGTCAACCCCACGAAGGAACGGTCGGATTCGGTCAGACCTTCACTCCGTTGATCGATTCAAACTGAGAAAGCTGATCCGTCGGGAGCTGAGTCGAGATGTCGATCTGACCGCTTTGCTGAGCAAGAAGACGCGAGTTTTCATCAGAGAAGAAATCAAACTCGATGGTCTGCGCGGGTGTATCCCCACCCCACCAGGTTCCGCTCTTCTCGAAAACTGCCTTCGAGTCGGGCTGGAACGAGGTTGCCTTGTAGGGGCCGGTACCCATAATCAGGTCCTTGGAGGAACCATAGGACTGCGCGGCCTCGTAGAAGGACTTCTCAGTAATCCACAGGCCACCGTTTGCCGTCACGGTCCACCCGAAATTCTCGGCCGGAGAAGGAAGGGTAATGGTAATTTCCCACTCTCCGGTCTGCGCCGCTTCAATTCCTGCCGTCCAGTACACGGCCGAAGAAGGCGACTTTTCGGGATCCTTCGCGACGTTGATCGAGAAGAGAACATCTTCAATGGTCACAGGGTTGCCGTCTTGGAACTTCGCGTCCTGACGGATCTGGAATACCCAGGTTTTCGCATCATCCGTGTGGTAAGCCGTCGCGATTGCCGGAACCAGCTTGCCGTCCTTATCGACAGCGAGCAGACCTTCAGAGGTCACCTGTGCAACGTAGTAGTTGATAATTCCGGTTTCATGGGCGGTATCCAGGGTCGACAAAGAACCCGGGAGACCAACCGTCACTGTCCCTGCCTTACTCGAGGATTGCGTCGAAGAAGCATTCTTCGGCGCACAGGCTGCCAGCGAGGTACACATAAGGACAGCGGCTGAGACAAGAGCGGCTGCTTTCATGGTGATGCGTGATGCTGGCATCCAATTCTCCTTTGTTCCTTCGGCGCGCACGGGTGTGCACAGGCATAACGATATGGGTCAACAGCTCCCTTTGCGAGTTGTGCCACGTGCTGGTCGTTTGTAACAGTGAATCTCACACTCAGTGGGCATGAAGCGAAGCACCAATATAGAGGCGAACAAGGCGTTCTAGATCACGCGCGGTCGAGAAGACGTCTTCGATGGGCATATGTTCGTCGTGCGCATGAAGTTGCGAATAGACCTCGCCGAGCCTCGCCCCGGAAGCACACGATCCAAAACCGTAGCCCACTCCCCCCCTTGCGCCTACCGACTCTCAGGTCTGACCCTCCTGGGAAGAGGATGGGAACCACGACTGCGCCGGGGTGCGCTTCGCGAAGAACTTCTTCGATTGCTCGGTAGAGTTTCGTCTCGATTGACGAGGCCGTAGCGGGCTCACTGAGCAAGCGCTCGATCTGGACGCTGGGGGCCAGCTCCCCCAAGGCCTCGAAAATCGCACAATCGACGTCATCATCACTTTGCCCAGGCAGAGTACGGATATCGAGTTCAATGTACCCAGAAGAGGGAAGAACGTTGATCGGACCTCCGGCCCTGACAACGGTTTGCGCAACAGTCATATGCGAAACGGCGTGAGCGTAGGCAGCAAGATCGCCAAATTCACTGTAGTCACCATCGTAGGTACCATCGACCAGCGCGGATTCCAGCCAAGCGTCGAACTCGAAGGCGCGTACAAAACCCGCCCAGATTTCATCGCTTGCATGGGGCCATTGGGCTTGTGCAAGAGCACGAGAAACCCTGCCCAGCATCTCGACAGCGCTGACTCGACCAAGGGGAATCGATCCATGACCGGCATCCCCGCGCACATGAAGACGCCGTTGTGCGGCTCCCTTTTCACCGACAATGACGACGACGCTATCTCGGCCTCGAGCGCCTCGAATATGCGCGCCTCCCATTTCAGATAGCGAAGCATCCCACGAGAAAGCCTCGGGGCGATGCTCACCGATCCACGGAACTCCCAGTCCGCCTCGTGCTTCCTCATCCGCAGCAGCAACGAAAGTCAGGCTTGCTTGCGGACGCGCCCCACCGTCGGCGATTTTTTGGGCGATGCGGCGAGTAACGACAGCCATGGCTGCGGTGAGGTGGAGCATGTCCACACTCCCTCGTCCCCAAATTTGGCCACCGCTGATTTCCCCCTCAAAAGGTGGGTGCGTCCAATGCTTGTCATCGACTGGAACAACGTCGGTGTGCCCCAGAAGGGTGAGAGCTTCGCACCTGGGATCCGTTCCGTCAATGGTGACAACCAAAGATGTGCGACCAGGATGGGCTTCAATGCGTTCACACGTTACGGGAAGGTCGGCAAAGTAATCTTCGAAAAGATTGGCAGCCTTGATTTCCTGTCCTGAATCTGGGGTGAGGTCATTGACCGATTGCAAGGCGATGAGCCGTCGAAGAAGATCGAGTGTTTCTTCTCCGATTTCACGTGTGTGCACCGCAGCCATGACTGTCTCCTTCAAGTGTGAGCGATCCTTCATCCAGACTACTCAGACTCTCGTTCTTCGCTCGCGCAGACCGCTCGATGAGCGGATGTAACGAAGGGATCCTTTTGCTCGTGTGCACGCCGCTTTGCATTCTCCAGTCTAGTCCCCACTGTGAGCGACTCATCGGTGCGTTCTCGCTGGACCGGGGGGCCGATGAAACGTAGGCTTGGACGGTAATAAGTCCACGACTCGGATGGAGAATATGTATGAGCGCTCAGCGCCAGCCGAACCCACCTCGCTGCCCGCACCCCAGGTGCCGGACAAGGTCGCCACTGAAGGCCTCGAAACCCAGTGGAACCAGCGTTGGGAAGATCAGGGAACCTATCGTTTTGATCGAAGCCGCCCCCGCCAAGAGGTTTACTCGATCGACACTCCCCCGCCCACGGTTTCGGGTTCACTTCACGTCGGCCACGTGTTCTCATACACGCACACCGATGTTGTCGCGCGTTTCCAGAGAATGCAGGGTAAGTCGGTCTTTTACCCCATGGGCTGGGACGACAATGGTCTGCCCACCGAGCGCCGCGTGCAGAACTACTTTGGGGTTCGCGTCGATGCAACCCTCCCCTATGATCCGAACTTTCGAGCCCCCGCACGTTGGCGGCGAAGGCAAGTCCATCAAGGCTCGCGATCAGGTGCCGATCTCACGTCGTAATTTCGTGGAGCTGTGCGAGCGCTTGACCGTCGAAGACGAGAAGCACTTCGAGGACCTGTGGCGCCACCTAGGCCTGTCGGTTGACTGGACCCAGAACTACCAGACCATCGGTACTCGTGCCCGCAAGGTTGCCCAGGCTGCCTTCCTGCGCAATCTTGAGCGCGGCGAGGCCTACCAGGCTGAGGCTCCTGGTCTGTGGGACGTCACCTTCCAGACCGCTGTGGCCCAGGCTGAGCTTGAGAGCCGCGAATACCCGGGCTTCTACCACCGCCTTGCCTTCCACATCACCGACCCCGCGCGCGCCGCCGAGGCCGCAGCAGCCGGTGCGCCGGTTGAGGACGGCGTTGATGTCTGCATTGAGACAACTCGCCCCGAACTTCTTCCCGCGTGCGTGGCTTTGATCGCTCACCCCGACGACGAGCGTTACAAGCCTCTGTTTGGCACGACGGTTGCCTCCCCCGTTTTCGGTGTTGAGGTCCCTGTTCTTCCCCACCCCGAGGCGGAGATGGACAAGGGCGCCGGTATCGCCATGTGCTGTACTTTCGGCGACACGACCGATATCGATTGGTGGCGCGACCTGAACCTTCCGCTGCGCACCGTTTTGCGCAAGGATGGTCGTCTGCAGACCGAAACCCCCGAGTGGATCACGACCGACGAGGGTCGCGAGGCCTTCGCTGAGCTTGCGGGGAAGACGACCTTCTCTGCTCGCGAGGCCCTAGTGGCGCGCCTCGAGGCAAGCGGCGAGATGCGCGGTGAACCCCAGAAGACGATGCGCCAGACGAACTTCTTCGAAAAGGGCGACAAGCCCCTGGAGATCGTCACTTCGCGTCAGTGGTACATCCGTAACGGTGGCAAGCCGTGGGTCAATCCTGCAACTGGCAAGGACCTGAACGAGGAACTCATCGAGCGCGGTAAGGAACTGGAGTTCCACCCGGACTTCATGCGCGTGCGCTACGAGAACTGGGTACGCGGCCTCAACAACGACTGGTTGGTCTCTCGCCAGCGCTTTTTCGGCGTCCCCTTCCCCCTGTGGTACCGCGTCGATGACAGCGGCGAAGTCGATTACACCCAGATCATCACCCCCAGCGAAGACCAGCTTCCTGTCGATCCCTCATCAGATACTGCTCCCGGTTACACCGAGGATCAGCGCGGAGTCGCCGGCGGTTTCGTGGGCGAACTCGACATCATGGACACCTGGGCAACCTCTTCCCTCTCCCCGCAGATCGCCTGCGGCTGGCTGGAAGACGAGGACCTGTTCTCTCGTACCTACCCGATGGACTTGCGTCCACAGGGCCAGGACATCATCCGAACCTGGCTGTTCTCAACGGTCGTGCGCGCAGATCTGGAATTCGGTGCGCTCCCTTGGGCACATGCCGGTCTTTCCGGATGGATCTTGGACTCGGATCACAAGAAGATGTCGAAGTCTAAGGGCAATGTCGTGACCCCCATGGGCTTGCTCGAGAAGTTCGGCTCGGACGCGGTGCGTTACTGGGCGGCATCTGCTCGACTGGGCCTGGATGCCGCTTTCGACGAATCGCAGATGAAGATTGGCCGGCGCCTGGCCATCAAGGTGCTCAACGCCTCGAAGTTCGCTCTCACGATGGGCGGGGACGCAGATCTGGATCTGGATATCACGCATGTTGTCCAGCCGCTGGACCGTTCGATGCTTGCTGGGCTGCGTGAGGTTGTCGCTTCTGCGACCACTGCTCTGGAAAATTACGAGCATGCTCGCGCGCTGGAGATCACCGAGTCCTTCTTCTGGACTTTCTGCGACGACTACTTGGAGCTCGTGAAGGAACGCGCCTACAACCGCGAGGGCAAGTGGAGCGATCAGGCTTCTGCTTCTGCCCGCGCAGCGCTGGCGATCGCCATCGATACCTTCGTTCGCTTGCTTGCTCCCTACCTGCCCTTCGTGACCGAAGAGGTGTGGAGCTGGTATCGCGAAGGTAGCGTCCACCAGGCTGCATGGCCGACAACCTCAGACCTTGAAGTCACCCCGGATGGGAGTATTGAGGGCGCGATCGAGGATGCGTCCAGCGTGTTGCTGGGCGTTGCCTCCGAGGCACTCGTGGTCCTTCGCCGCGTGAAGTCCGAAGCAAAGGTCTCCCCCAGGACCCCCTTCCTTGAGGTGACGGTATCTGCTCCCGAGCAGATGATCCCCCTGCTTGAGGAAGTTCTGGAAGATCTCGCGGCAGCAACGAAGATTCAGGGACCTGCTCACTTCGAGGCCTCGGCAGACTCTACCGAAGATGAAGGCGCCATCCGTGTCGCTTCCTTCGAGTTGGGCGAAGCCCCGGCTAAGAAGAAGAACTAAGTTCTAGGTATAAAGGTGTGGGCCCGGCAGCTGCCGGGCCCACACCTTTATACGGAGGAAAGACCTATTGGAGGTTTTCCCGGTCGTCGTTCACATGGGCACGAAGGCCGTAGCGTTCTTCCTGGCGACGGCGAAGAAACTGCTGAACCCCTAGTCCCGCAAGAGGAATGTATTCCCCCGTTTCAACGGTGTAGCCCTTTGCAACCGCCCAATCCCAGATCCGAGAGCACTGGAAAACAGTGCTTTTTTCAACCTCGTCTGCATCAATATCCATCGAGGCAATAGGAATCGAGATAGCGGAACCGTCTGGACGAACAACCTTCGCTTGAGATACCTTGACGGGTCTGCCCCGACGCGATCGGATCTGCACGTACAAACCGCTCCTTGAACGTGGCCAAGGCGAGCGCATTGTTCTGAAACAGAAAGTGACACGGAAACCATCTTTGTCGATGTAATTCTTACAGGGCCAGAAGACAAGAACACTCAATGCAACGAGCAAAATAACGATCAGCAGATCAACACCCAGCATGACCGAGTAGGCAATTGGGTGATCTTGATTGATCACTGAAGCGGGGCCATCCCTCATCATTTTCACGAAAGGCATAAACAGGAAAAGCGCGAAAGCACAGGGCACAATAATGGCGATCCATGCCCCCGTCAGAACCACTATTCGTTCTGCCTCAAGAGGAATCGGCTTCTCGCCATTTAGATCGTAGTAGTAGTCACCTTCTACAAGCGTTCCGATCTTCGAGACGATCTCTTCCTCTGGCTCAATGACGAAGCGTTCCCCAGCACCGGGAGGAAGTGATGGTCGAGAAGAATCCTCAGCGGGCTGAGGAGCACTACCTTCAGCGGGCTGAGGAACGTAGGGATTACTACCTTCAGCGGGCTGAGGAGCGAAGGGATTACTACCCTCAGCAGGCTGAGGAGCGTAGGGATTAGTCATTGATTGAAGTTCTGGCGAAGACCGTAGCGTTCTTCCTGGCGACGGCGAAGAAACTGCTGAACCCCTAGTCCCGCAAGAGGAATGTATTCCCCCGTTTCAACGGTGTAGCCCTTTGCAACCGCCCAATCCCAGATCCGAGAACATTGGATGACAGCATCTCGTTCAGTTTTGACTGAATCCACTCCCCTGAAGGTAATTGGAAGTAACGCGGAGGAACCGTCTGGGCGAATGACCTTCACTTCAGCTGTCTGAAGAGCTCGACCTTTCTGGTTCACAAGGCGAACATACAAACCCGTTCGCGAGTGCGGCCACGGAATCTGTATTTTCCTTGACAAGATAGACAGGGTCATCCCTTCAGAGTCGAGACAATCTGCTCCCGGGAAATAAAGGAAACCATGAATAATGAGAAAGACGATGATCACCAGATCGACCCCTAGCATGAAGGACCAGATCAATGGATGATCCGCGTCAATGACCGCATCTGTTCCTTCGGTCAGCATCGTTGGGAAGGGTAGAGAGAAAGAGCGCTAAACACCACGACAAAATCACCATAAAGGTCGAGCCTTTTTCGAAGACTATTCGCTCTGCCTCAAGAGGAATCGGCTTCTCATCGTTTTGATCGTAGTAATAGCCACCGTCTACAACCGTCCCGATTTTCGAGACGATTTCTTCCTCTGGCTTAATGACGATGCGCTCCCCAGCAGCGGGAGGAAGTGATACTCGAGAAGAATCCTCAGCAGGCTGAGGAGCGTAGGGATTACTCATTGATTGAAGTTCTGGCGAAGACCGTAGCGTTCTTCCTGAGACTGACGAAGTGCTTGGTGAATTCCAACTCCCGAAAGAGGAATGTACTCCCCCGTTTCAACGGTGTAGCCCCTTGCAACGCCCCAATCCCAAATACGCGAGCACTGAACGACGCCTCGCCATTCCAATTCATCGGAGTTCGGACCGGTGAAGACAATCCCCAAGGGAATCTGCATTCCCTCAGCACTGATCAGCTTCACGTCGAAGGTCTGTGTCATCCGAGCGCTCGCCGAAGCAGCATTTCCAGCCCGCGTGTTACGGACGTAGAAACTGGTACGCGAATGAGGCCAGGGGAAGCGCTTCGAGCCAAAAAAATGCTCGTGACATAGAAGCCCTGGTAGTCGATGTAGTCTTTGCGGGGCATCATGGCAAGCCCAGCGACAATCAAGAGAGCCCCGATCAAGAAACAAAGGATGATTGCGGCAACAGACTGTTCAGAGCGCACGGAATTGACACATGCAAGGAGGAAAACTCCACCCAAAACGAAAGCTACGATTGCTTTAGCCCACGAGCCTTTTTCAATGATCAGCCGGTTAACCATCGTGGGAATCGGACGATCGTCAAACTTATCGAAATAGTAGTCACCGTTTTCAATCCTGCCGGTCGCTGGCACGCTTCCCTGCGGAATTGACTGTCCGCTCATAGGCGGCAGGCTCGGTGGCATCGTCGGTTCGCTCATTTTGTCCTCCTCAAATGTGTTTCAACATTTTTATACTACAACTGTTTTGAGAGAGATCATTTCGCTCAGAACATATGAGTTTTAAGGCACAACTGGCCGTTTTTCTTGAACTGAGCAGCCACTTACAGATAGCATTTCTCGGTATTGTGCTCAGACAGCTTGCTGAGTTTTTAAGATTTTGGAGGCACGTTATGTTGAGGCGTTCGCAGCGAGGGTGGAGCATCATTGCTACCCTCGCTACTGCAAGCGTTGCAATGGGGATTTTGGGGGTCTCCACCGCACAGCTTCAGGCTCAGGCAGATGAAGAACGCGTCCCCGATTTAATCCTCTTGAAGGACGCGGCCCACGTCCAGATGTCGGGCGAGCAGCCCGCCTACGATGAATTCGGCCTCCCTATTGGTCTTGATTCGACCGCGGATGCTCCCATTGGACAGTTCGAGGTCGGAGACTACGTTGTCTACCGTATCAATGTCCTGAATCGCAATTATCCCTATGTGAACAGCTTTACTGTTTCGGATTTCCTTCCCGAAGGGGTCACCTATCAAAACTCCTGGACACGTAGATGCTTCCACTCTGTTGTAGCTCCAACTGACCACCTGTGGGTTCGCGAGAGCCAAAGCGTGAATCCCGACGAGAGTCTGTATCCAGACAGCCCGATTACTTTCCCCTGTCGTGCACCTGAGGAATATTCCTCAGGGACTATGACCACTGCAGCGGAACATGGATGAGTAGCACTGAGTATTTTGGATACGCTTCATATTCAACTTTGTTCGTCCTTGGACGTGTCGACAAGAAGGGCGCAGGAAAGACGCTTTCCAACACTGCTCGATTGGCGGATGTCGCTCCTCAAAATTCAAAGCTCTCCGTTGATTCGTGGACCGCAGATATTACGGTTGCACCTCTTGCTACCGGCGCACAGGTTGAGGAGATCACTGATCCCTCACCTTGCTCAACACCGACACCTTCGGATTCCCCCACTTCTTCGCAGGCTTCCCCCTCGGTGAGCACATCCTCTCCTTCCGCGGCCACAAGTGCCCCCACTACCACGCCCACCACCAGCGAGGCCTCGGCAACGACAAGCGCAACAGCAGCCTCTCACGCACCGCAGAAAACCACGCTCGCGCGTACGGGTGTACCCCTCGCACTCCTTGGGGGGATAGCGCTGCTCACCACTGTTGCAGGATCATCTTTTGTCTCGAGCAGGCGTAAACTCGATTAAGCATCATCTACAGAAGGACCGACAAACCATGACACTCCATCGTTCTCGACGCCGCAGTTTGTGTGCAGCACTCCTCAGCGCCTGTGTTGCCCTGGGAATTGTCGGTGTTTCAGCATCCAAGTTCCAGGCCAACGCTGATCCAAACCAGGGTGCTGATCTTATTGTCTTGAAGGATGCGGCCCACGTCCAGATGTCTGGCGCTCAGCCTGTTTATGGCGCAAACGGACTCCCCATCGCTCTTGATTCGACGGCTAACTTCCCGATTGGGAACTTTAACGTTGGCGACTATGTTCTTTACCGCGTCAACATTCTTAACCGTGGCGTTGGCACAGTGACAAACATCAATGTGAAAGACCTACTGCCCGAGGGAATCGCCTACCAAAACTCGTGGACTCGACTGTGCAATAACGAGATCCTTGCCTATCCTCCGGTCGATCACCTCTGGGTCCGGGAAGGACACGACTTTGATCCGAACCCAGACGACGGCCTCATTCGAGACTTCACCTTCCCCTGTACTGATGCCAAGACTTTTGGTTCCTATGATCACTGCACTGGAATCTGGGACGGCGGCGCAGGGCAGCTCGGTTTCATGAACTACACGACGCTGCACGTGCTCGGACGCGTGAATGAAAAGGGCGCGGGAACAACCATCTCTAACACCGCGGCGCTCACGGGATTCACCGGCGCTAATGCACAGTCCTCCGCAGACTCTTGGACCGCCAATATCACCGTCGCTCCGCTGACTGCTGGAACACAAGTCGATCCAATCCTCGACCCCTCGCCGTGTGTAACGCCCACCCCCTCGCCTTCTCCGTCCGTTAGCTCAACAACACCTACCGCAAGCACTCCGACGGCTTCGGTGAGTACAAGCGCTGCTTCTCCTTCAGCCAGTGAGTCAACGACGGTTTCGGTAAGCCCAAGCACGAGCTCGGCAGGGGCGCAGACCACTGCGTCGAAGTCGTCAAAGCCCACGCTCGCGCGCACGGGTGGCCCCATTGCTTTCTTTGCTGGAGCAGCGGCACTGAGCGCAAGTGCAGGCGCTGCATTGCGCAAGCGCAAGCGCGGCTAGAAGTTCCTCCACTCAATTGCGGTCTACGCGAAGCGTAGGCCGCAATTTTTTGTGAGAACGGAGAGCTTAATACGCGAGTCTTCTCAGATAAGCTGACAGAAATACAAAAACCCGGTCTCTTTCGAGACCGGATTACTAGTAACGGGGACAGGATTTGAACCTGCGACTTCCGGGGTAATCGCCCATTGAGGTCATTGCCGTTGGCAGAATCCGAGTTTCTTGAAGTATAGAGCCAAAAAGAGCACTGTCATACCTGCCAGAGATGCGCGCAGTACTACACCTGTATCACTGAATAAGTGGCCCCATAAATGGCCCCTTCCTACCGTCCGAGAGCCTCAACAAGACTGGAAGTGTCACGCACATCGGTGTAAGCCGTTTTGTTGATCTCAGCGTCGTGCCCAAAGTATGCGGCTCTCACTTCGGCTGGGATTCCCGCGTTCATCGCTCGGGTATTGAGCGTTGTGCGCCAGACATGGGATGAGACCTCATGAAGCAGTGGGATTGAACATGCGTCAGCAACTTCTCTAAGGAGCTTCTTCACCGCTTTCTGCGCGTTGGATTGATTCCATTTGCTACCCGGGACAGCCGGGGCAGGGAATACGAGCGTGCCCTCTTGGCGGCGCTCTAGGCGCTCCCTGAGCCGCTCAGCGACCCGATCATCAAGCACGGGCACAGTTCTTCCCCTGTGGGTTTTTGAGCGCTCAGCGGGCACCGTGACCTTGATCCGCACCCCATCATCTTCAACCTCATCAAGACGAAGACTGAGGGCCTCCCCGATCCTGAAGCCTGTTGCCGCTTGCAGCAGCGTGAGTTCGACTGTTGTGCGTCTGTGTTCTACTCGGTCTGCCATTGTGAAGCGTCCCCGTCTCGGTGCGGCTACGTCTTCTACATCTATTGCGAGCAGGTACTCGATGGCACGCTCATACTCAGCATCGGTAAGGCCCCTACCACCTTCACGCTTTGCCGTTTTCTTCACGTTTCCGAGGTCGATTGCCATGCCTGCGAGAGGGTTCCCTGTGATGACCTCGTCGCGGATGAGCTGTTGGAGCACCCACTTGCTCAGCACATTGCGGGCATTGCGCCCAGACTCAGCTCCATGCTCGCTTGCGATGTCCTTCAAGACCGCCTCCAATCGACGGAACCTCACAGCATCGTGAATTGTGTATCCCTTGAAGTGCTCACCAAGGATGTCGAGGAGGTGTTCATACTTGGTTTTTGAGCGTTCCCTAAGGTGCGATGCTTAACGGCGGGGATTGAGACTTTCTTGATGTACTCACTCATCTGTGAGGTCGGCTTCCACGAACCTTCTGTTCCCGCTGCTCGGAGTGCTTCCTCAGCTACTGCTAGGGCTTTCGTGCGCCATTCCCCCACTGTTGGGGCTGTTACCTTCAGGCGGACGGTCTTACCATCCATGAGCCTGAGTGAGAAGCGCCCAAAGTAGGAGCCGTTAGCCTGCCTTTCCGGCTTCGTCTGAGCTGCCATGTGCTCGCCTGGTTTGAGGGCGATCCTTCCCATAAGTGGCCCTTTCCGTCGTTGGTTCAAGTCAACAGTAGCAGACCAGATCGCCCCGGTAGTTGCGTGGACTTGACAATGCATGCTAAGCTGGCGCTCACAAGTAAATAACAACGCGCCAAGGTGTCCCAGCCACCGCTGTATGACGAAATCCAAGCTGCCGTCGAATATGCAGGACGGAACTCAGCGGATGGGCAGGCACAGAAGCATGATGAACTGATATGGCAGCCTTATAGCGAAGCGTAAGTCCGTTCTGGCGAGGTTCACCCATAAGGGGTGGACTATGCCTACTCAGGCTCTCGAAACTACTACTTCCGTACTTGCTGTCTCAGCAAACGAAGCCGCTGCCATGCTCGGCGTCAGTTCTCGCACGCTTGCGAACTGGAGGACTCAGGGCATTGGCCCGGCGTTCGTCCGTGTCGGTGCGGTCCGTAGTCGGACTCTTTACCGTATCGATGACCTCAATACCTGGTTAGATAACAACCGGGTTGAAACATCGGGTTCCAAGGCGGTCGCATCATGACCGCACTCACTCACTCTCTTTCTCCTTCCCCGAGCACCTTCGAGGACATCCAGACCACGCTCGTTGGCACTCCGTGGACGGTCTCTGAGGAGTCCGTTGGGGGTATCTCTACAGCCATCTTGGTGAGGCGTTCTGAGCGTCTTCTAAGTAGGCAAAGATTTACTAAAATTGACAGTAAAAAAAATTTTACTGTCAAAACTGATCCGAGTTTCGCCTGTAATACCAACGGAAACGCGTTCAGGCCATCATCCCCTATGGGAGCGGAGGAATGGCCGGGCCGGACCGGAGGGTCCGACCGCGCCATCGCTCCTGGGCTTGACCCTGTGGGCGGTGGGTCTCATGAAGTCGTTTGGTGACCTACCGACCGTGAAGGCGATGGGGACGGGTAAGTGTGCTCCGGTCATTGGTTTCGATACCGAGTTCACTCATCGCGAGGATGGGGGGTGGGGTCATTGATTCCTACCAGTTCTCGCTGATCGATCCTTCTGACTCTGACTACCGCTTCGATATCGTGCTTCTCCCTTTGGTGAAAGGTGAACGGCTTCCGTTTGAGTCTGCTCTGTGCGTGGTTATCCGCGAGTCGGGGCTGTGGCGCGCTGCGGGCTTGCCCGATGCTCGCGGCTTTGATCGTCGTGATTTCTGGAAGTCTGGATACGACTACAGTGCGAACCTGGACGCTTTGTATAAGCTCGGTCGTCTCTCGTTGGTGCTCGCTGGGCATTATCTCAACGCTGATCTGACGGCTTTTGCTCGTCCTCATGGAAACTCGAAGTATAGCGACATCCTGCGTCGCGTGACCTCAGCGAGTGGAGGTCTGGTCTCGCTTCAGCCTATTCGCGTGATAGAACGCTCGGGCGCTTCAGGCTCTGGTGAGCGCTGGCTCCCTCTTTCGGTGACGATTCGGGACACGATGGGTCAATCTGCGCCGGGGATGCAGTCTCTTGCTGTTCTCGGAGACTCGGTGGGTATCCCCAAGATTAACGTTCCTGGTGATTGGAAGGAACGCATGAGTGAGTATCGGGATCAGCACCTCATCGACTTCTTGGAATACAGCGCCTATGACGCTGTGATTGTGTTGGAGTACCTTTCTGCTGTCTGGGGTGAGGGTGTTGTCCCGCCTGTAACTCTTAGCGGCGGTGGTGCTCACGCACTGCGTGATGGGGTCAAGCGTTATTGGGGTTTGGAAGGCACGCCGAACTCCCTCTTCATGGCTCGTTTTCAAGGGCTAATGAAGCTCAAGGAGGGGGAAGAACAGGCTGAGGACGCGCTGACTTATTATTCCGTGCGCTCGCTCAAGCCTGTGGACGCGGACGCCAAGCTCACTCACGCAATGTGCAAAGCTGCTTTTCACGGCGGTTGGAACTCGGCTCTGAAAATTGGCTACTTCGATAAGCCGACTTACGACCATGACATTCAGTCGGCATACCCATCGGCTATGGCTGCCGTGATCGATGTGGACTATGAGTCCGGTGCGGTTGAAGAGGTCATTAAGGATCGAGAACTCACTTTTGCTGATTTCCCTCTAGGGTACGCCACTCCCCTCGTGGCCTTTGTCTCGTGGGAATTTCCCAAAGATGTTGAACCTTGTATTCCTGTCAAGGTTGAACAGTCGGTGGTTTATTTTCGAACCTCTGTTGGAGCTGGTTCTGGTTTGGGTGAGGGGACTGTCTCAGTTCGGTGGTTTCCAAGGTGCTTATGCTATGGCTCCAGAGCTGCTCCTAGCTTTGAAGCTGGGTGCTCGGGTGCATGTTCAGATGGGGCTTCGTCTGCGCCCCTTGGAGATGGACGGTGAGCCGTCTCGTTCGATGCGCGCTGCGATGAAACAGATGGTGGAGGACCGGAGAACAGCTAAGCGTTACTTCGGTAAGAAGAGCCTTGAAGAGCTTATTATCAAGGTCGCCTCAAACTCTTGTTATGGCAAGCTCGCTCAAGACGTGTCTGAGCGTTCGGGATGGAACGCTTGGGAGGAGGAGATGGAGTCCATTGGCGGCTCGTCGGTGACCTCCCCCTATCACGCTGCGATGATTACGTCCCTTGTTCGCGCTTTGTTGCTCGCAAAGGCCAACGAAGTCACTCTTTACTCCGTCACGACTGACGGTGGCATCTTCGATGTGGATTGCATCGATCATCTGGAGTCCTTCGGACTGTCTGATGTGTTTCGTGATTCCCGTGAGGCGCTCGCTGGGGATCGAACCGTGTGGGAGATCAAACATCGCCAGAATACGCTGCTCAACGTTACGACTCGGGGGAACGTCTCTCTTGAACCGGGAGGGGTGCTCGCGAAGGCTGGGATGAAAACCCCTGGTGATATTGAACGAGGTTCGGTTGAGGAGCGGGAGTGGTTCTGGGATCTGGTGATCTCCCGTGATGGAAAAGTGCCGAATCCTTATCGTCGCCATCCATCGTTCAGGGAATTATCTCGCACCTGTAATCGCCTGGACTTCGCCCCTCTTGACGTGTGTCCTGAGGTCTCGCTCGATTTCGACTTTAAGCGTAAGCCTGTGTGGGACACGTTGCGTTGTGTCGTTATCAATGGTTATGAGGTTGCCTGCTTCGACACGGTTCCTTGGGATTCTGTGGATGAGTATGTCTCTGCTAAGGAGAAGGCTCGTCACATCGCTAAGTTTCGTCCTGGGACAACAGGCGACGATCGCCCTACTGGTTGCCTGCGTACGGTTGAGCAATTTCGCACGTTGAAGAAGCGTATCGAAACCTCTAAAAACCGTCGTATCTACACGGAGAAAGGGTCTGTTCTCACTGACCTCGTGGCTGCTCATCGTGAAGGGTTTATCGACGTTCCGATGCTCTCTAGCAGTGCGAGTGTCTCTCAGAAACTTGACTGGCTTTCATCCCTTGGATATGGGGTGTTCACCCGTGCCCAGTGGGATCACTTGTGTAAGAAAGATCGACGCGCCCGCGTCATCAAAGATGTCGATCTGGGTGAGCTTGCTCGGATCGTCGAAGACTTGCCGACTTGGTGAGCACAAAGACCGGACGCCGGTACGGCGTCGCCCCCTCAGCCGGGTGGGCACCGGCATTTATCCAAAGAAAAAGGAGATAGAAATGGATATTCTCAATAACTCTCTCGACGACCTTATCAAGCAGGAACGTCTTGCTTCTCAGAAGCGTATTCGTCGCATGCGTGAACGAGCACGCAAGGAGGAGGAACGCCTCGCTTTGCGCACGGCGGAGATCATCCGTACGAAGCGCCCTGACGCGTACTTGAAGTATGAGGAGGAGGCGCGTCGTCTCCTCGAAGAGGAGCGACTGGCACGCTCGTCTCGGGCGAAGCGTTCGGCGCAGTCCGACGCGCAGCCGGAGGTCACGACGTCGGAGCAGGTGGAGCAGGTCCAGCAGGATGGAGGTACGAATTATGAGTACTGACAGCCTGTTTGCGACCTACGACCTTAAGAGCGAGATGCGCAAAAGGATGCGAGCGATAGAGGAGCAATCGGCGTCGGAGCGTGCGGCGCGCGTCTCGCCCTCACCGTCTCCTGCTCCCCGTCAAGGGGTAGCAGGGGCGGTGTCCCCCCGCGCCCGCAGTGAGCAACGCGAACGAGGACGGGGGCCAGCGGAGAGATGGCAGACAGGGGGCGGTCACGCCACCGTTGTCTGACACTCTCCCTGCTGGCCATACCGTGGTCACGCCTAAAGTCATGCCTCAGCATGAGGGCGTTACCACGTTCTCCGACACTCGTTCGCACAGGATCACAGTGCGTGTGTCGGAGGAGGAGTACGACGCCTACAAGCGTCGTGCGACTGCGCTCAACGTTCCGGTGAGCGCGTGGCTTCGCGCAGCAGCACTACATGTGCTCGATGCCGCGACGCCACCCCTGGAGGCGGCGGCTCAGGCGGCGGCTCCAGAGTCGGCGCAAACTGCTCAGGCTATTGAGCAGTTGCGGCGTTTGGGGGTCAATCTGAACCAAGCACTCAGGCGCGGTTCGGTGATTGACCCCGAGCGGGTGCGAGACCTCGCTCGCGCCGTCGATGACTTGCGTGCAAGTCTTGGTGACAAGACGGTGATCACGTCATGAGCACGATCAACGTCAAGTCCTCGAAGTCCGCCGCCTCGGCGGTGAACTACGTGCTGTATGGTGCCGACGCAAAGGTGCGCTCTCGTCTCCGATCAGAGGGACGCACTCGGGCGGCAGCACTCGCCATCCACACTGCGGACGGTGCTTCGACACCGGAGCAGTTCCTTTGCTCGCGCTGAATCACTCGCACGCTTGCATGGGAGGAAGGTGGAGGCGTATACCTACGTCCTCGCCTTCCACCCGGACGAGTTCGACGTGACCTCACCGGAGGATATGCAACGGGTGTGCGATGTCGCAAAGAAGCTCACAGAGTCTATGCACAGCGCTGACTACCTGATCGCCGTTCACACGGACTCGAAGGGCCAGCACGCGCACGCGCATATCACAGTGACGAACCATGACAACCTCACGGGCAAGGCGCTCTCGCGTTATACCTCGTGGCGTCACGGACTGCACCAGTTAAATGATCAGATCATGCGTGAGGAACAGCTTCGTGTGCTCCCCGATCCAACCAGACCCAAGCCGGGGTGGCTTCAACGCAGAGAGGACTTTTCTCCAGGTGGTTTCGAGCAACAACTTGGCGACATCGTCAACGACGCGCTCGCCGATCAGCGCTCGGTGGATCAAGCGTCGTTTGAGGAAGTCCTCGCTGAACATGACGTGCGCCTCGCGGTCACGGGTCGTGATGGATGGTCTTTCAAAATGAGGCGTCTCGACAATGGCAAGTGGGGTAGGAAGAAAGCAAGCGCCTTGTCTCCAGACTTCACCGCCGATAAGGCGCAAGATGTGTTCGCTGCTCACCGACAAGTGGTAGCAGTCGTGGAAGACGAGGAAGAGGAGGAGATTGCACCCAAGAAGAAGACTCCGCTTCCTCACCCTCAACCTACCCCGCCACCCTCGCCCCGACAGGCACCATCGCTCTTCGATGTGCTCGCGGGTAAGGCGGAAATACCAATGCCTGCGGGTGGGAGTGTCGAGCGGAAGAAGACCTCGACAGTTTCACCCCGAACACGGCCTGAGACTACCGAGGAACGAGACGCAAGCCCTATGAGAGGTGTTATCGTCCCTGAGGTCACACAGCATGAAGACGATGGGCCTGATTTTGGCTGAAAGGACGAGGAAACAATACCCCGGTTACCAGTGAGTTAACCGGGGTATTGTGTCATAACGATCTATAAATGAAGACGCCGCCATCAGGCGCGTCGGTGATGGTGTAGTCGAATTCTTGGTCATGGATCCATGCGTCCCAGTCGAAGAAACGCTTAGCTTCCTCAGGCCATCCTTCCATCAAGCAGATGTCCTCAGCGAGTTGTGTGGCGTAGTCCTCGAATGAGTCCCAGCAGCCACAGTAGCGCTCCTCGAAGTCTGAGACGCTCGGTAGGGTATCCCCACATGCGATGTAGCAGCCGGTTCCACCCAAGCGAGCAGTGCAGGCCACTGTTCCTCTCCGACCTCATCGAAGACCTCACCCCAAAGCTGTGCGGTATCGGGCGACATTTCACCTGTTCCGCAAGGGAACCCCTCGTGATCGAAGATCCATAGCTCTTCGTGATCTGTCGGGCCAAGGTGTAGGTCTTCAGGGGTGACCTCACCGGCTTCTTCTGCAAGGAACCATTTCCCGTTGAGTATTCCCTGGTTGTAGCAGCTAAGGCATCCGATCCAGACCGATGGACGAACAGTAGTTTGAGCAATCATTTCAGCCTCCCGAGTAGGTGGAGGTGAGGCCAGGCAGTTCAGTTTTGGAAAGGACGCACTCAAGGGACCCCACCTCCAGCAAACAGCTCGAGGTCGCATTGCGACCTGCTCAGGGGGATGAGCGGGAGGAGGATATTTATCGCTCAGGGGGGATGATCTTTATCGTCCTTGTATGTTCTCGTGGAGTGGGAGCAGAGGGTGAGGAGGCCCCTCTCCGGCAGCACAGGTTGTTACGCTAGTTGTTACGCTTGCTACGCCTGTGTTACGCCTATTTTTCGTCAGGCGTAACGCTTTAAACGTTGGTATATCAAGCAAAACTATATGTTGTTACGCCTGTTACGCCTAATTTCTATTAATTACGCGCGGAAAATATATTTCTCCCCCTCATTCACCGTGTTTTTATATATAGAAAAGTTTTCGATTTTAGGCGTAACAGGCGTAACAGGGTCAGCTTTTCGTTGAGATACGAGGCGAAACTGCGTTACGCTTGTACATTTTTAGGCGTAACACAGGCGTAACAAACTGGCTCTTCATAATTGAGGGTGTAGTTCATCTCAGCCCAGGAGCTTTCATTTTTAAGCTCAATCCTAGAAGACTTACTGCATTTTGCTTCGACGCACCTGACGCTCACTCTTCGTCACACCCACCACATACTTCGTCTCACACAAATCATAAAACTGGGCATAAATATCGCGCGAAGAGCCATACATCCCCACCACGTTCATCACGTCCAGGCCGTCTTCTTCAGCCCAATGCCCGTGATCATCGCGGTAAAGCACCTGCGCCATCAGGATCGTCGCATCAAACTGATACGGGTCAAAACTACAGGTGCGCTTACCCATCTCGGTACTGCCAATGCGCAAGAACCCGTTCTTCATGTTGTTCTCCACATGGGCAAACGTAATCGAGGGGTAGGTGAACGTGCGTTCCTTCCACCGCCAATTACGCCACCGCACGCAATCCTCACGCAGTTCGAGGTAGAAGGCGTAGCAGTGATTCAAAGGGATAGCACCCAGCAGACCTATACCTAAAACACCAATCAGAAGAGCGGCAATAACCAGCCCCGCCTGTGACTCATCAGCAAGGTCATCGTATGCACCTATAGAGAGGAAAATTAGCGGCACGCCAATAAACCCTAAGATGGTGAAAAACCAGAAGATGATAAACGCCGCGATGGGCCTCTTCTGCCTCTTATTCAGCGTGGGTTTGCCGAGCTTAATGCGGTATCCCGGTATCAGGGCGACGATGAGTCCCCAAAGGGTTCCGGTTTCAACAGCGCCCATTAATGTCTCCCTGCAGCTATCTTATGAGAACCATCCAATGCTTCCCCAGCCTTCAATACTGGAGGAGTGCCAGCTAGCATAGCCGGCTGACTCTTATAGATATCGTACGCATCTTTCAGGGTTCTTCGCATTTGAGGGTGTAGGTGTTGTGGGCGGGGTTGGGCGTGTCGTGGCTGGATAGCCCCACTACCGGGTTAAGGGTCAAAATGTGTGTCCGGAATCGCGGATTTTCACGGATTGACCTGTAGGTTTCCGGAAAGTATATGCTCCGGAAGCATATATCTAGCCCCCGACGGGAAATCCTCGGTGTGGCAGCCGTGATGTGCTATGCGCGGCGTGGTGTGGTGTCGCAATGTCGAAGAACCAACCACGCTGCCACTGCGGCGGTGAAATGAAACGCAACGGCACCACCAGCAAAGGCACCACCAGATGGCGCTGCAAACAATGCGGCGCCTCCAGCGTCAAACGTCGAAACGACATCACCAACGCGGCAGTGTTCACCCAGTTCATCGAGCATTGCACCACCGCAATATCACTCGACGACCTAGCCAAACGAAACGGTGTTAGCCGCGCCACCGTGAAGCGGCGCTTCGAGTGGTGCTGGCTCGTTGATGTGCCTGACCCCACCGCCGGCCACCACAAGCGGATCTACGACCAGGTATTTCTCGATGGCACCTACACCGCCGGTGGCTGCCTGATCGTCGCGGCGACCATCGACCACGTGATCGCCTGGCACTGGTGCAAACACGAAACCACCCGCGACTACCAACTGCTGCTTGAACGCATCGAAGCCCCACTCATCGCCGTCATCGACGGCGGCAAAAGCACATACAGCGCAATCAAAAAAAGTGCTGGCCGACTACGAAAATTCAACGCTGCCTCGTCCACGCCCAACGCGTGGTCCGCCGCTACACCACCACCAACCCACGCACCGATGCCGGGCGCACCATCTACCGACTTGCGCTGAAACGGACCCGGATCACCACACTGGATGAAGCCGCCGCGTGGGGTGTGCAACTGCACGAGTTTTCAACGATCTACCGGGAATGGATGAACGAGAAAACCATGATCAAAGACCCCAAAACAGGTGCATGGACCCGCGTGTGGACCCACCACAACGTGCGCAAGGCCTACAACAGCCTCAACCATCTTTGGCGGTCCGAGATGCTGTTTGTCTACCTCAACCCGCCAGCAGGAGTCCTTGCGCCCGAGCGGATCAAATCCACCACCATCAGCTTAGAAGGCGGCATCAACGCCCAGCTCAAACTGCTCGCCAGAACCCACCGCGGCAGATCAGGCGAACGACAACGCCGCATGCTGGATTGGTGGCTCTGCTTAAAAACGGAACTGCCTGACGATCCAGTACGAATCGCCCAGGCAGTCCGACTGAGGCCAGGGCCAACTCGCCAAAGTATCCACCCTGACCCAAACCGAGAACCAAGCCGACCACGAAACAGGACGCCCAGCCCTCTACGACAACGCTATCGACACCGACTACACCCACTCAATCGGCATTCAAAAAGGCCAAATCTAACCCCCGCGACACGCCGAGCCAGACACACATTTTGACCCTTAACCCTTTAAGATATAATTAGACCCATGTTGATTTCAGGTACCGCTTTCTTGCGGTTGCGCACCAACCGCTAAGGCGGTTTCCTACCCCGTAGGTTAAAAACCGCTCCGGTCCTTTAGCCGGGCGGCTATTTGTCATGCCCGGCTCCCTTTCAAATCCAAGGAGCACACCTGATGTCTGCATACGGACACGGCCGTCACGAGCATGGCCAAAATTTTCTCACCAACCACAAGATCATCAACTCCATCATCGACCTTGTGAAACAAACCTCCGGCCCCATCATTGAGATCGGACCAGGAAGCGGTGCCCTCACTCACCCGATGGCCCACTTGGGGAGGGCGATAACGGCAGTTGAAGTGGACGCAAAACTAGCTGCCAAAATCACACAAGAAACCTCCTCGGCGGCGGTCGAAGTGGTCCATGATGATTTCCTTAACTTCCGGTTACCCGCCACTCCCTGCGTCATTGTGGGAAACATTCCCTTTCACCTCACCACTGCCATTCTTCGAAAGTTGCTGCATGCGCCAGCATGGACTGACGCTGTACTCCTCATGCGGTGGGAAGTCGCTCGCCGCCGGGCCGGGGTAGGCGCAAGCACGATGATGACGGCTCAGTGGTCCCCCATGGTTCACATTTCACCTGGGTTCTCGGGTACCAAGGCCTGCTTTCCGGCCACAGCCAAACGTTGACGGGGGATCTTAGTGATCCGCCGGGTGGGTGACCCGAAGATTCCGATAGAGCAGCGCAAAGCCTTTCAGGCGATGGTGCACACCGTTTTTCACTGCCCGGGGACGCGGGATAGGGAAATTCTCCGAAGGGCAGGGTTGTTTTCATCACGTTCAGAAACACAATCATGGTTGCGCTCGCGAGGAATCGACCCGCGACCCTACCTCCCAGGTTGCACACCAACGACTGGATCGATCTCTTCCAGGTGACTGGTTCCTCTCTACCTCACCATCGACCCATTTCACCATCGGGAAGTAGTCAACGACCTCCTCAACGGAAAAAAACCGAAGCCGGCGGCGTTAATCCCCCACCAAAACCGAAATCCACCAGTAGTACTAAAAGGGCTCTTCCGGTTTTAGAGTGCATTGATTAGTTCGCCGGGGGTTCGGGCGTGGCACTAAGATATTGGGGTCCTTGGCTTTGTAGGAAAAAAAGGTATCTAATCCATCCGTACAAAACTAAGGACCTACTGTGCAACCTAACGGAAATGTCATCGTCGATACCATCTGCCGCACCGCAAAACTAGGAACTACTATCACCGGTGCCACAGAAAACGGTGACGTCACTGTTATTGAAGCCGAACCCGTCGAGCCGATCAATGAATGCCCTACCTGCGGGCAGCCTGGAGTATTCCGCGACCACGTCATCCGCAGCCTGGTCGATCTGCCCATCGTCGGCCACCCAACAACTTCATGTGCGCCTTCCACGCTACCGGTGCACCAACAAGCGTTGCTTGCAGAAGATCTTCCGTGCTGGCCTTGCCTGCGCGCCCGACAATTCAAAGACCACGGACCAGGGTGACCCACTGGATCCTGCAACGACTCTGCCTAAATCGGATGAGCGTTGCCGCTGCACCCAAGTCATTAGGCCTGGGGTGGGATATGAAGTGTCCCAGGTTTTGTTCCGTTTGATGAAACCCGTTTTTGAAACAACGTACGGAGCACAACGCACGCCGATGCCAAAGCTTCCGCAACATCGACTACCTCATCAAACCCACGACAGTGGGATTCACACCCTCAATCCCCACTACCCCACCTCGACGACGGTATGGAATTCTGAGAATAAATGGCCCTTTTTCTGGCCCCTCGGGTCATGTTGGACAAAATAAAGCCCAGTATTTCAACGACTTTTCGTTGAAATACTGGGCTTTTCTCGTAGCGGGGACAGGATTTGAACCTGCGACCTCCGGGTTATGAGCCCGGCGAGCTACCGAACTGCTCCACCCCGCGTCGGTACCTATAAAAGGTACCTGTCTTGGCCCAAAAGCACAACTCGAGTCGGGTGACATGGGTCATGCAGATCCACACGCTCAAAGTGGACGCAGATGAAAGTGCCCAGTTTTAACATCCTTCCATGACACCTCAGAGCATTTTCTTCTTCGCCCTCTGCGCAGCCCTAGCCTGTTTATCGTGGGCACTGGGCAAACGCAGTGGGGCACTCCACGCGCGCCTCGAACTTTCGCAAGATCTCGCACGCAGCCAGGCCCAAGTGGCAGAACTGCGCGAACGCCTCACACAAGAGCATACTTTCCAAAGCTTCTTGGCCGATTCTCAATCCCAAGCAGCACAGCTTGAATCGGCGCAGCACCAACGCCTTATGCAGACAATCCTTCCGATCAACGAAGGCTTAAAACTCCTTCAAACCTCCGTCAGTTCTTTAGAACGACAGCAGGCCGCGCAAATCGGCGCGCTTGATCAGCAACTAAAGTGGACACGAGAATCGGAAGATTTACTTCGGCAGTCCACCCAAGAACTCACGCGAACACTCTCCCATGCTTCTCTTCGTGGAACTTGGGGAGAAGCCCAGCTGCGTTCCCTCGTTGAGTCTGCCGGGCTTATCGAGCATGTTCACTTTGACACCCAAGTGCCAACGGCAGGCCGATCCAAACGCCCCGACATGATCGTCCTCCTCCCTCAAGATAAGTGCATTCCAATCGATGCGAAGGTTCCCCTAGACGCCTACTTGCGCGCCCAAAGCGAAAACACTCCCCTGCATCTTGATGGCGAGGATCCTTCGGATCATACACTCACATACGAGCAGCTCATGCTCCAGCATGCGAAGTCCTTGCGCCGCCACGTCAGTGAACTTTCCCGAAAGGAATATTGGAAAGAACTCCCCCATGCCGCTGACTATGTCATCGCTTTTGTTCCCAGCGAATCGATTCTCTCTGCAGCATTGCATACCGATCCTTCACTCATGCACGATGCATTGAACATGAATGTTGTTCTCGCATCCCCCACTTCCCTGTGGGCAATTCTGCGAACAGTTACCTTCACCTGGCGTCAACAAAGCCTATCCACACAGGCTCAAGAGATTATTCAGCTCTCTCAAGAACTCTACGAACGGCTCCAAACACTTGGAAAACACGCCTCCAAAGTCTCTGCTGCTCTCAACAATGCATCGCAGTCGTGGAATTCTTTCCTCGGTTCTTTTGAATCACGAGCATTAGTCAGCGCTCGGAAGCTCTCAGGAATTCATCTCAGTTCCGAACCCCTCGAGCGCGTTCATGTGGAGGCAAAGACTCTCACGACGCCCTTGTCACAGGCGACGGAAAACCCCGACTTTCCAGCGGAGGGCATCTCCTGAGGCGGGACGCCAGGCCTCATCGCTGCGGCTCAGGTCAAGTCCCCACTCTTCAGGGGATATCTCTGGAGCATACACGCGATGTTCGCTGCCCTTGATCTTTTCAAGACAGGGGTCGTCAAGTTCTAAGAAAGAGACGACAAGCTCATCCACCAGCGGCATTGACTGCGTGTAGATCTGTGCGCCGCCCGTGATCCACACGCGCTCACTGCCCCGCTCGCGTGCATCCTCTTGTCCAAGTCGCACAGCCTCGTCCAAGGAATGCGCAACCAGCGCACCATCCAGTTTCAGATCTGGGTTTCGGGTGATGACAATGGACGTTCTACCAGGTAAGGGACGCCCCAAGGCGTCCCATGATGAACGACCCATAATAATCGGGCAGTTCATTGTCTCGGCCTTAAAGTGCGCAAAATCTGCGGGAACCCGCCAGAGCATTTCAGTCCCAGAACCCAGCAGGCCGTCAGCAGTTTGCGCCCAAATCGATGCAAGAGGGACCAAGCGATGCTGTGCTTTGTAATTTCTCCCCCACCGTCATTTCCCGGGCAGTGCCCCCGCGGTGATTCACACGGCCACCGGTGCTTTGATCGTCGGGTGATGTTCGTAGCCCTCGATCTCAATATCGTCGAAATCGTAAGAGAACATTGAATCCGCTTGGCGCAGCTTCAAAGTTGGGAAGGGATAGGGCTCACGCGAGAGCTGTTCATTCACCTGCTCAACATGGTTCGAGTAGATGTGGCAGTCTCCCCCGGTCCAAATAAAGTCGCCTACTTCCAGGCCAGCCTGCTGGGCAAACATGTGGGTCAAGAGGGGAATAAGAGGCGATATTGAAGGGAACACCAAGGAACATGTCGGCACTGCGCTGATACAGCTGTAGAGACAAACGCCCCTGGGCGACATAGAGCTGGAAGAACGCATGGCAAGGCTCAAGAGCCATCTGCGGAAGATCCCCAACATTCCAAGCCGACACAATCATGCGACGGGAATCAGGGTTAGTCTTCAGCGTCTCTAAAACCTGAGAGATTTGGTCAATCTGACGACCATCCCCGGCATTCCAGCGACGCCACTGGACACCGTAAACGGGCCCCAAGTCACCATTTTCATCGGCCCATTCATTCCAGATACGAACGCCATTTTCTTGAAGCCACCGCACGTTCGAATCCCCGCTGAGGAACCACAAGAGCTCGCCAATGATCGACTTCATGTGGACGCGCTTGGTCGTAATGAGCGGAAATCCCTGTGAGAGGTTGTAGCGGAGCTGTGCGCCGAAAAGGGAACGCGTGCCTGTACCCGTGCGGTCGGTCTTTCCGCACCTTCGCGCATAATCTTTGCCAGTAGGTCTTCGTATTGCCTATCAACCTGGTTCATTACTTTTCCCTTCCGGCTTTGTTCTGCCTCTTTCGCCAGCGCCTACAAGCCTAGTGGCACGCGCTAGCGAAAGAGGCAGCAACTCTCAAGATTCGCGAACCTGTTCAGAGGCGATATGCAGGGTGTGAGGCAGCGGCTCAGAAAGGCTGTGCGCGATCGTGCAATTGCGCTCAATAGCGGAGCCAGCACGACGAAGAAGATTTGCTGTCTCTTCTTCACTGAGCGAAGAGAGGTCCTGAAGAAGCTCAACTTCCATGGAAGTGAAGCGGTCGGCGGCCTCGTCGTATTCGGCGGAAACGCCGGCAATCTGCGCGAAGTCCTCGCCCAAGACTGCGGCGAAACGCGCATCAGAGGACATTGCATTGCAACCGGCCAGCGCAAGCTTCAGCAAATCACCCGGGGTGAAGCGTCCCGGACCATCACCGACCAGAACCTCAGCTCCGCGAGCATTACGAGCGACGTACTGACGCACTCCTGTGCGTTCCAGATACAGAGGCCGTGAGGGGCCACCCGCAGCCGCGACAGACTGTGTTGTTTCGCTGATTTCTTCAGACATGATGTGTCCTTCCCGTGTTCTTTATCAGTTCACAACCCGAAGTAAAAGGGTTTTATTCCGCGATGTAGTACTCGCCCGCATGTCTCTTGAGCCATGTATCGACGATTTTGTGCTCTCGCTTGAAGAAGTCGTCGAAATGAGAGGCCACCGTGGCTTCGACCATGCGTCCAATAAGAGGAATTGCAATTCTGTATTCGCCATTGAGCGCCCACTGGCACTGATTGAGATCCCACTCCACGGGGCTCACGCTCTGAGTCAGGTGCGCACTGACAGAGACCGCCTCAGCATTCAGGGTGCATCTCGCTTGAAAGTGCCTGGGAGCGACCTGCGTCCAGACCTCGTCGTATTCGATTTGGACTTGATTTTCGACCGCCGAGCGCGCACGCGCGGGAAGGGCCTCGGGGTTGAGTTGTCCACGAACGCTCACCGCGCCTGCCTGCGGGTACTCCACCACGGCCTCGCGAATAAAATCCCCAAAGCGCGTCTGAACGAAATCCCCGTTCGTACTGATTTCGACGAATGCCTCCGGCGAGCATTGATACTGCGCATCCCCATTGACCTGCATCATTGTCCCATCTTCTTGCCTGCTCCGCCCCTATGTTGAAGCGAAGTCCACAGGAGTGATTGTATCCTTGCCGCCCGTTGATTCTCACAATGAGGCGAGTGCCGCTATTGTGAAGACATGTCGGACATGTCAAGCTTTGCCCAATCTGCAGAAGTCTCATTCACTCCTAAGCTGTCCCCGGGAGCTCACGATCATTTGCACCAGCTCTTGGCTGATTGGCAGGTTCTTGCAGACCTTGCGGCTGCCGACTTGGTGTTGTGGCTTCATACAGACGATGACCGCTTCTTCGCCGCCGAGAATTGCCGCCCCTCAACCTCGATCACCGTTCACGCTGACGATCCGCGGGGTCTATATCTTCCTCTTGCTCGCGAGGCCGAGCTGCGTGAGGCGATGAGAACCGGCAAGGTCGTACGCCCGACTTCGCCGCATTGGGCCGGTACCTACTCGGTTCTTGAAGTTTGTGTTCCGATCCCCTACGAGGGCGAAGTCATCGCGGTGCTCACTCGCGAAACGAACCTATCCTCGCCTCGTCTTGCTCAAAACTTTGATACCTGGACAAGTGACGCAGCGGACATCATCTGCGAGATGATCACTCAGGGCGAGTACCCCCTACAAGTCTGCTCCAGCAGCTTCCGCCCATGGCGTTCCCCGCGTCCAAGACGGAGCAATCCTCATCGATCAAGATGGAAAGGTCCTTCAGACGACCCCCAATGCTATGTCGTGTCTGCGTCGCATTGGAATCCGTCAAGATTCCGTATTTGGCGAAGTCTTGGCCGAACGCATCACAGATGCTGTGAGCGATGAGAACAGCGTTGAGGAGTCTTTGGCAGTCGTCGTGATGGGACGCGCCCCTTGGCGCGTCGAGCTATCGGTTCAAGGGGTCACGATCTCCTTGCGTGCGCTTCCGCTTGTTGATGGTCATAAGCGTCTGGGCGCCGTCATCTTGACGCGTGATATCACCGAGATTCGTCGACGCGAACAAGAACTCATGACAAAGGACGCAACGATTCGCGAGATTCACCACCGCGTGAAGAATAATCTGCAGACGGTTTCGGCTCTGCTGCGTCTTCAGTCTCGCCGTTCTGATCTGGAAAGCGTTCAGGCTGCACTCAAGGAAGCCGAGCGGCGAGTCCAGGCGATTGCGACTGTTCACGAGGCCCTCTCACAAGACGTCAATGAGCAGGTTGATTTTGACGATGTCGCGCGAACGATTGTGAGAATGGCCGGAACGCTTGCCTCAACCGATCATGCGGTCGATGTGACGACCAGCGGTGAGTTCGGCAGCCTTGCAGCAGCACAAGCGCAGGCTATGGCGACTGTTCTCAACGAGCTTGTATCGAATTCGGTTGAGCACGGTCTTGCGGATAAGGACGGGCTGATCCAAGTCCACGCGCAGCGCAACGGTGACCAGCTCATTGTCACAGTCACTGACAATGGTGCAGGAATCCAGCCCGGTCGGGCAATGACGGGTTTGGGAACGCAGATCGTCAATCAGATGGTTCGCGGCGAACTTCGAGGCAGCATCGATTGGGAGCCTGCTGAAGGCGGCGGAACCATCGTCACGTTGAAGGCCCGTTTATCCGACTGAAAGTTTGCACCCACATCCTTCCTTGAAGAATTAATGAGGAAGCGTCTAGATACAACGCTTGTGATGTGAATGTCGTTGGGGGCGGGAGGATTGAAATCCTCCCGCCCCCAACGACATCAATCATGTTTCAGCACATCAGGAACCGGAACCCTTTTGTGCTTCCAGGGCCTTTTGAGCCTCAATAGCCTTGGCAAGGGAATCGTTCAAGCGTTTTTGCGATTCACCATAAGCTGCCCAGTCATTGTTCTTCAGGGCATTTTGGCCATCTTGGATGGCCTGATTAGCGTCCTGCAGAGCAGAGGCGAGCTGTTGTGAGGGCTCAGAATTCGTATCGGTATTTTGGTTCTTATCCTTGCCGGAGGTGTCCTTACCCGTCACCTTTGCAGCTGAATCCCCACCGAAGGTTTGATCCAGCGACTCTTGCAAAGTCGGGGCGAATCCAACGCGATTACCAAAAGCCGTCAAGACGAAACGTAGCACCGGGTAGTTCGCGCCGCCCGATCCTTGAATATACACGGGCTGGACGTAGAGAAGGCCTCCACCCACGGGCAGGGTCAAGAGGTTACCCCTAATGACCGTTGAATCCGACAGGTTCAACACGTTCAATTGCGAGGCAATTGTCTGGTTCGTGTCGTAGGCATTTTGGATCTGTCCAGGGCCAGGAACCGTCGTCGAGGAAGGCAGTGCGATCAATCGCAGCTTGCCGTATCCCTCGCGAACTTGCCCAGCTTGGCTTCCCGTTTCCGAATCGACCGCGAGGAAGCCAGCCATGGCCTCACGCTTGGACTCGCCACCGGGGACGAACACAGAGGTGAGGGAGAACTCTGCGGAGTCCTGCCCAGGCATCTGCATGGTCAGATAGTAGGGCGGCTGCACTCGGATCGCTTGCAGCTGCGAGGAAGTCATGGTCTGAATCGAGCCATTGGCTGTTGCAGCAGTCGAGGTTTCTTCTGCTAGTCGCCAGCGGTCGCCACCGGTGTAGAAATCAGCGGCATCACGCACGTGGTAGGACGTGAGAAGGTCACGCTGAACCTTGAACATGTCCTCCGGGTAGCGCAGGTGCCCCATCAGGTCGGCAGAGATATTTGCCTTGGGTTCCACGGTTCCGGGGTAGATCTTCGTCCAGGTATTGAGGATCGGATCGTTATCGTCCCACTGGAACAAACGCACCGATCCGTCATAGGCGTCGACGATGGCCTTCACCGAGTTACGCATGTAGTTGATGGAGTTTCCTTGGATGTACTCTCCCACCGACTGTGAACGCGAATCGACCGTGCTGGAGGACAGCGATTGATGCTGGGCATAGGGATAGGAATCCGTGGTTGTGTAGGCATCAACAACCCACACCAGACGCTTCGGGGTCGAAGGATCTCCATCGGTATCAACAACCGCCGGGTAAGCCTTCTGTTCCAAAGTCAGGTAAGGCGCGACCTTTGCGACTCGCAGCAAGGGATCACGGTCATACAGGATCTGGGACTCTTCATTCGTTTGAGAGGAGAAGAAGATATCCGTTGACCCGAACTTGATCGAGTACAGGAGCTTATTCCACACATTCCCAACCGAGGGACCACCATTGCCGGTGAAGGTTGTGGAGACCTGACCGCCGGGAGCGTTGTCATCGGGGTAGTCAAGTTCTTGGGGCGCGGTGCCCTCTGGGCCGCCAACGATCGAGTAATCAGGCGCCGACTGAGAGAAGTAGACTCGAGGCTCGTAGGATCCCATTTCACCCGTCGAGGGGATGGACTGCTCCCAATAGGCGGGAAGCCCATCAGAGGTGATGGTGTTACCGTAGGCCGCCACAACACCGAAACCGTGGGTGTAAACGGTGTGCCGGTTGACCCAGGTCTGCTGTTCTTGCGAAAGGCCAGCAAGGTTGAGTTCACGCATCGAGATGACGGTGTCACGGCGCTCACCATTGATGGTGTAGCGGTCGACGAAGAACCCGGAATCAAAGGAGTAGTAGGGACGGGACTGCTGAAGCTGCTGAACAGTCTTGCGGATCACCTGCGGGTCGAGCAGTCGAATCTGCGAGGTCGATTCCGAGTCTTCACGCAACTGACCGGGTTGAGCACTGGTCGTTGCGTCATAGGTCGTGTAGTCCAAATCATCCAGACCATAGGCACTCAAGGTCGCGTCAATATTGTTCTGAATGTAGGGAGCGTTTAGAGAACGCGCGTTCGGGCGGACCCTGAACTGTTCGATGAGCGCGGGGTAGGCACCGCCGATGACCAATGCGGCAACCACGGTGACAACGACGCCGATCGTGGGAAGGCGCCAGGTGCCTCGGAAAGCGGCAATAAGGAAGAGAACCGCAACCGCGAGCGAGATCACCGCGAGGATCGAGTGCGCAGGGAAGGGTGGCGTTGACGTCTGCATACATTGCGCCGTCAATGTTGTCCCCACTTTGAGTGAGCAGCGAGTAGCGGCCGATCCAGTAGTATGCGCCGATGATTACCGAGGCCACGGCTGCGAGGATCCCCAGGTGGCGTCGCACGTTCTTCCGAGCGTGCGGGCGCGGAGTGAGCTGCAGCCCTCCGTAGAGGTAGGACACAGCGACCGAGACCGCCAGCGAGAGAAGGACAAGGCGCATCAGGAAAGAGACGACCAGCTCAAGGAAGGGAAGAGTGAAGACGAAGAATGAAACGTCCCACCCAAAAATCGGGTCGGTCTTCCCGAAGGGTGTCGCGTTGAGCCAGGTGAGGACAGTCTGCCATCCTTCGGCGAGCCTGATTCCAACGGGGATACCGATCAGCAGAGCAACCAGCCAGGCCAGCCCCTTCTTGTGGGGCTCAATCGCTTCTTGGTATTGGCGAAGATTCGCGCCTGCTTCTCCCCTGCCCGATGGCACGCGATGACGATGAGCCAGCCCAATCATCGTACGCAAGAGAGCTACTGAAATCACTGCACCGATGAGTGCCAGCGCAGCGATAGCTCCCCACCGGGTCAAAATGATCCGAGTCGAATGCATCTGCTGGAACCAGAGAATTTCGGTCCAGAACGATGAAGCAGCGTAGACAAAAAGCCCCACGAGCACCAAAACCACAACGGTGATGGCTCCGGGGCCGATCTTGGGGCGACGGAACTCAATCTTGGGCAATTGGATGGGGTTATTGCCGATGGAGAAGGGAGAATCGCTCACAAAGCTTCCTCTCTAAAGAATGATCACGATATGTGTATTCTAGCCAGCCGCGCATGCATCTGCGTGCGCCAAGTGCCTGTGGGAAAATGAGCGCATGAATGAACTCACCCCCACCGCCGACCAGCTCGCCCTCGCTCATGTCGTTCTCGACATTGAAAAAGCGGCATCACTGGTTGGCTGGGATCATGCGCCTTCCCTTTATGCTCTGGTGCACACAGCGACTCTTCTCGATCAGCCTGATCTTCCTGAAGAACTCAAAGACGCCCTGCGCCAAGAATGGGACGGTACTGATACTCATTTGAGTGCAATCATCCAAGAAGACTTCCAGGGGGAAGACCTCGAAGAGATGCTCGCCCACCTCGCATGGCCGCCTTCGGTCGTCGGTGCAGCGCTAAGCCTCGAACGCGTGATTGTTCCCCCCGAGGTGGAAGCACAGGCTCCGGAAGACCCCGATGAAGCTCTTGCCTTCATTTCGAATCATCCGAAGGCTACCGATGTTCGCATTGCAGCGGGCGCCTTGCGCAGCGGTGAGACGTGGAGCGCTCTGCGCGCGCGTACTTTTGACAGCGACGACAAGGTCGGTCAGGGTTCGCAATTGGTCCCCGGGCTAACGGACGCGCTCTTGGCTTCACTTTCCTAAGGAATTGCCGAGGCGCACCTGCCCCTAGCGTTCTTCGGCTTACTTGGCTTCGCAGGTCGGAAGGGAATCCCCACGGTCTGCGGCAATCGCATCTACCGCCTCGTGAGCTTCATGAAGGGTCGACACACGCACGACACGCAACCCCTCCGGGACGTGCCCAATGACCTGATCGCAATTGCTTTCAGGGGCAAGGAACCAGCTGGCCCCGTCGCGTTTTGCCCCCTGCATTTTCTGTGCAATTCCACCGATTGCACCAACTTTTCCGTCATAGGACATGGTTCCGGTTCCGGCAATCGACTTCCCGCCCGTCATGTCTCCTTCGCTGAGGCGGTCAATAATGCCCAGCGAGAACATCATTCCCGCGGAGGGGCCACCGATGTTCTCCAAGGAGAAATGAATATCAACGGGAAGATTTACCTGTGCGTCCAGGTAGATACCAAGCTTTGAGCCTTCTGTTTCTCCGGCAGAGGCAGCGGAAACGACCGTTTCTGTCCGTTGATCCTCGCCATTTTTCACCGTGACTTTGAGTGTCGAGCCGGGAGCGACCTTACGCATAATCGCAAAGGGATCAGCCGGGGTTTCGATTGCGTGAAGGACCCCATCGGGGGTTTCAATCGATTGGAGAATATCGCCCTCACGCAGTTTCCCCCTGCGCGTCGGACCCCTCGACGGTGCCCGTAATCTTCACCGTTGCGGGGACTTTCCAGCCCAGCTCCATCAAGGCTGCGACTTTCGCCGTCGACTGCGATCCCGTCATCTGGGCTTTGTTGGCGTTATCAACCTGCTCGCGGGTGACGTTATCGGGGTAGACCTTCGAATAGGGAACCAGTTCCGAGGCCGGGGTCAGTTCCGCTTGAATCCAGCCATAGACGTTGAGTCTGCGTCCGGGCCCTCCCATCTCAGAGACGGTCACCATCCGCAATTGACCGCTGTCAGCATTGGTCGAGGGATCTGGGTTTTTGATTTCTTCACCCGTCAGGGGGTTGGTGCCTGTGATGGAGAGAAGCTCCTCAGTACCATCTTTCGTCGCCGCGGCCCCCAAAATATTCACCGTCGGCCCGGGGGAGGCGCGCAACATAGGGCAGCGGGACAACCGCCGCGGCAACGCCAAGAATGCTGATGACGACAACCGTGACCGTTAGTCTACGTAGCCAGCGCAGGTTTCGAGCATTGGACTGCGCGTCTTCTTCGCTCACTTTGGGATCGTCGTGGAGTTCATTCATACCTGTCATTGTCCCTCAGTATGGAAGCATTCGTGAGGCGGAAGTATGTGCAGGTATGTGAAGACGATTGCGCTGTGAGCTAAGTTCGTTCAAAACGAGGCATTGAGCTAGAACGCGGCCCAGCTCACAGCTAGGCTCAACACATGAGCGACAACGAATCGAACATGGAAGAGTTCTCCGTAACCTGCTCGGCGAGCAGGCAGCCCGAGCGGCAATGGAATCCATGCGCGCTCGCGGGATTGACCCGGAAAGTCTCAACAGCCAATTCCCCGATCCTGAGGTCATGCGGCAGGCATTGACTCAGTTCTCCATCATGATGAATGGTCCTTCGGTTGGACCGGTGGATTGGAAGAGCGCCCTTCAGCTCGCTCAGTCGAAGGCATGGGATTCACGAGAAACTGCCGTGACTGCCGCGCAGGCACAGCGTGCCCGTGAAGCGATGACTGTTGCAGATCTGTGGCTGGATGCCACCGTCGAGTTTTCTCCCGGCCCCGTCAACCGTCAGGTCTGGACTCGCGCCGAGTGGATCGACGGAACCGCTGAGGTATGGAAGAAGATCTGCGAACCGGTCGCGGCTAATGTCGCCAAGGCCTTCGAGGACGTGCTCAACGAGCAAGAACAGCACCTGCCCGAACTTGATCCCTCAACGTCAGAAGACATGCCTGATATCGCCAGTTTGCTCAACTCAACGCGCAGCATTTTGCCGAAGATGTCTTCTTTCCTTTTCGCAAGCCAGATCGGCGTCGCCCTTGGCAAAATTGCGCAGAGCGCCATGGGATCCACCGATGTTGGTATTCCTTTGACCAATGGTTCGACAACCGCTCTGGTCGCGCGCAATGTTGAGGATTTCGCCGACGAACTGGACATCCCCCTTCGAAGAAGTTCTTCAATTCATCGCCCTGCGTGAGTGCGCACACCGCCGCCTCTTCTCCGGAGTCCCGTGGCTTTCTGGGGATCTGACCCGCGCGGTTGAGCGCTATGCCCAGCACATTGCGATCGATTCACAGGCAGTCGCCGAAGCCGCAGCACATTTCGACCCGGAAAACGGTGAATTCACCGAAGACACTCTCAACGAGCAAATCTTCGCAGCTGCCCCCACCCCCGAGCAGATCGCTGCAATGGAGCGAGTAGAGAACCTCCTTGCCCTCATTGAAGGCTGGGTTGATGTCGTCACTGCTCAGGCGGCCCTCCCCTACTTGCCTCACCTTGAACAGCTTCGTGAACTCATGCGTCGCCGGCGCGCACTGGGTGGTCCAGTTGAGAAGATTCTCGGTAGTCTCATCGGGTTGAAAATGCGTCCGCGCCGCGCGCGAGATGCCGCAAAGCTCTTCCAGTTGGTGTTTGAAGACGGCGGAACCCATGCGCGTGAGGATTTGTGGGCGCACCCGGATCTGATCCCCAATAGTAATGAGCTTGATTCCCCGGAAACCTTCGTCGCTCTTCGCCATGCCGAAGCTGAGGCCAGCGCCGATATGGACCAGGCATTGGAGTCTCTCTTGGACGGTTCGATGGGATGGGCCGAGGGCCTTGATCCCTCAATGGATCCCGAGGCCGATACCCTCCGTAAGGCTGGGTTCCAGATTGGGCAGCCAGACGAGGCCGCTCGTCCAACAGATTCGGGGGATGATTCCTCAGAGGAACCGCCAAGCGGATCCGACAGCGATCTTTCCTGATACTGACCGGCAAGTATCGAGTTCGTCCACAGGGTGCGCGAGCCTTCGGCGTTTTCCACAGATTGCGCCGACGTGCCCGCACGACGTGTCCTTGCCCGCACAATGGAATTCACCCATGACAGTGCGGAGGAACAATGACGAACTCTCTCAGCCTTGAAATTAACGGGATTGACCCCGTCACGGTCGCCGCGGTCGACCTCATCGTTCAGACTCTGCCAAGCACCAGAATGCGCTTGGTCGATTCTCGGCGGCTCAGTGCAGAATTAGCGCGCTTATTCCCAGATGAGCACCCGTTTCCGCGTCGTTCTCAAGCAATGCGTGCTCATCTTGAGCAGCGTTACCCTGATCTGCGTTATTGCAATTCGTATTCGCCCGTCGATCTGGCAATCGTGTCTTCTCAAGGTGCTCATAACCTTGAGCAAAGCGATTCTTTCATGCTCGAAGACATTCCCCACATCTTGAGCTGTCAGAGTGAGAGCTGGTGGGATATTGGCCCTCTTGTCATTCCAGGACTCACCTGCTGTGCTCGCTGCATCGATTCATCTTCGGAAGAACGTAGCCCTTCAAAAGGACGAGGCATTGCTCTGTGGCGCCTCGAGGCACCACTTGCCTGGCTCACACATATGGCGGCTTCGTGGCTTTCTTTGATGATCTACGACTTTGCGCGCTTTGGCTGTGAACACTCGACCTGCACGGATCGTTTTCTTCGAATCTCGGCTTCGGGTGATGTTTCGTGGCACGAACTCAGTATCAACCCTGACTGTGGCTGTCACTACGCGGCGTCAAAACACGAAGCCCGTGTGTCGGAACCCATCTGTGAAGTTCCCTCCCCCACAGGCTTGCATTGCCTCGCTTCACTGCCGCGTACTGAGTTTGACCTCCTGAGCCACAATCTTCGCTATCCCCTGGCTTCTTAAGCAGGATCGGTATCGACTGTGACCTCTTCGCCTCGAATAATCGCCAGGATTTGGGGTCCGAAGTAGTCGATCTTAACTTCGCCGATTCCTTTGATGACGCGGAGCTGAACAAGGGTTTTTGGCTGAGCGATTGCAACATCGCGCAGGGTTTTATCGGTGAGGACCGCAAACGCGGGGATCAAACGCGCCTCGGCCTCGGCTTTTCTCCATGCGCGCAAGCGCTCAAAGAGCTCAATGACTTCCGGGGAATTGTTTTCTTCAAAATCCGCACGGGCCGCTCGCGCTGCGTTCTTCTTGGAGCGGCCTCCTTCAAGCGCGCCTCCTCGGCCCACCCGGGTGCGGCTCTTATCGTCCCGAGGCCACAGATCCTTCAAGAAACGCGAGGCCTTGCGTTTACCATTGCCGCCATGACGAGAACGCGAATACGAGACACAGAGGCGATCGCGAGCGCGCGTCATTCCCACATAGAGCAAGCGCTTTTCTTCTTCGATCGCGTCTTCTCCTTGGGCTAAGGATATTGGGATCAGTCCCTCGCTTACTCCCGCGACAAAGACCTTGTCCCATTCCAGCCCTTTGGCGGCATGAAGCGTTGAGAGAGTCACTCCTTGTGTTGCAGGTGCGGCCTGTGAGACCTCTCTTTCGGCAAGATCCGCGACGAAAGCTACGAAAGACGCGTCCTTTCTCTGGCGCGCCATCTCAACGATTGCGTTGAGGTTATCCCAGCGTTCTCGAAGGGCTCCTTGCCCGCTGGGGGCCTTCGCACTCCACCCGGCAATTCCCACAAGGTCTTCAACCAATTGGACAAGGTCGCTCTCATCCTTGCCTTCGTTGCGCAACATGGTCGCCTGTTTCTTGAGCAGGTACATTGCGCGCCGCACTTCCTCACGTTCGAAGAAGCGCATTCCGGAGTGGACGATGAAAGGAATCCCGGCCTCGGCAAGCTGTGCTTCAAAGGACTCAGACTGCCCATTGGTGCGGTACAGGATTGCGATCGAAGAATACGCAGCACCAGCCTCGTGCAGTTGACGAATCTCTTCCGCGATGCCTCGTGCTTCTTCCGCGTCATCGTCAAAACTGCGATAGCTGACGGGAACGCCGTCTTCTCTCTGAGATACCAGCTTCACTGCTCCCTTGAGCACCGAAGAATGCTCTCCCTTCATCAAAGCATTGGCAGCACTGACAATCTGCGGGGTTGAGCGATAGTCGCGCACAAGTTCGACGACTCGCGCGCCTTTGTGCGCATCGGCGAAATCTTGGAGGTAACGCGGAGAAGCACCTGCGAAAGAATAAATTGTTTGCGCAACATCTCCGACGACGCAAATATCGTGGCGCCCACCCAACCACAAGTTGAGCAAGTGCTGCTGCAAGGCCGACACGTCCTGGTATTCATCGACGACGAAATAGCGATACTGGTCGCGGATCCTCTTGGCGATCGCCGGGTAATCTTGCATAATCCCCGCGGTAAGGACCAGAACGTCCTCAAAATCAAGGACGCCTCGATCTTCCTTGGCGATCTGATAGGCATCCATGACAGAGAGCACGTCATCCACACTCAAATCCCCCGGCGTGGTCCGAGTATTCGTGCGAACGGCATCGGCATAAGCATCGGCGTCAAGCATGGAGACTTTCGCCCACTCAACTTCCGCCGCAAGATCGCGAACCAGCGCCTTATCCGCACGGATCCCTAAGCGCGCCGCCGCCGATGAGATCAACGAGGCCTTGTGCTCGATCAGCGGGGGCATCGACCCACCAATCGCGCTGGGCCAGAAGAATTGCAATTGGCGCAGTGCCGCAGAGTGGAAAGTACGGGCTTGGACGCCGGGAACACCTAAAGCTGCCAAACGTTCGCGCATTTCAACGGCCGCGCGTTTAGTAAAGGTTACGGCCAAGACATTGGCGGGATCATAAATTCCACGCGCAACCCCGTAGGCAATGCGATAGGTAATTGCGCGAGTCTTTCCTGTCCCGGCTCCCGCGAGCACGGCCATGGGACCGGCCGCATACTGGGCGACCGCACGTTGATCCGGGTCGAGAGCCTCCAGAAGTTTCTCGGCTGCGGATTCGTCGCGGGCGCTCACGAAGCACGTCCAAGGTGATGGAGCCACATGTCGATCATCTTTCGCGCGATCGCGGTGTGAGTGGGAATTTCGAGTTCTCCCGACTCGACAAGGGCCATTAGTTCATCGCGAGTCACCCAACGCATGGCATCGACTTCGTCCATATCGGGTTGAGGAGTTGGGGTACCTTTCACCGAGGCGGTAAAGCCCATCATGACCGAGCGCGGGAATGGCCAGGGTTGAGTCGCGAAATAGCGGACGTCTTCGACGTCGAGGTTTGCTTCTTCTTGTGCTTCGCGAACGACAGCGTGCTCGGGGGTTTCTCCTGCTTCCACGAATCCCGCGATGAGCGACATGAATGCAGGTGTCCACGACCGGTTGTGCCCAAGAAGAATCCGGTCTTCTTCATCGGTAATCAAAACAATCACCGCAGGATCTTGGCGCGGGTATTCCAAACGATCACACTGCACGCATCGCTGGGTCTCTCCCCCGTTTTCACTGTGCATCTGCCCGCCACAGCGTGAGCAATACTGAGTTTTTTCTTGCCAGCGCAACAATGCCAGCGCCCGTCCCGCACTGGTGCAATCTGCGCTATCCAATTGCGCGGCCTCGTGACGCAAGGAGAGCCAGGAAAGATCCTCCACCGGCACCTCCCACTTTCCGTGCATGGAGGTCAGGCTTTCTTCGGATACGATCGCAACAAAACGCACAACGCCGCGCGAATCTACCCCGGCAAAGAACACGCGATCACAGTCTTCAACTGCTGCACCCATGTCCCACGCTTCGTAATGCCCACCGTCCGCGGGGAGCACCGCGACCTTGCCCTCAGACGTCATCGCGAGAATGCGAAGCTCTTGTGCATGTTCGTCGAGTTCATCGCGCAGCGCACTGTAGCCTCCGGGCGCGCTCAAGCGTCGGGTCCACGCACTAAGTTCACGCGGAAAAAACAGTTGTTCGTCGGCGAAGGGAAGACCATTGATCGTGTCGAAAAGGGGCATGATGTAACCGTAGCTGTCCTTCGCTTCAGTCACAACGCAAATGCGCGTTAGGCTGGAGCCATGACTACTTCTCAGCTTCGCGCCGATGGGCGCACCCCTTCTCAGCTTCGCCCCATGTCTATTACTCGTTCCTGGGCAGGAACCGGCGAAGGATCCGCACTGATTGAATGCGGGAACACGCGCGTTTTGTGCGTTGCTTCGCTCACCGAGGGCGTGCCGCGGTGGAAGCGCGATAGCGGAGAAGGCTGGGTCACTGCAGAGTACTCGATGCTTCCGCGCGCCACTTCCGAGCGCTCCCAGCGTGAATCCGTCAAGGGTAAGATCGGCGGCCGCACCCACGAGATTTCGCGTCTTATCGGCCGTTCACTTCGCGCGATCGTTGATATCAAGGCGCTCGGAGAGAACACTCTGGTCCTTGACTGCGATGTTTTGCGAGCCGATGGTGGTACCCGCACCGCTTCCATTTCGGGCGCCTATGTTGCGCTTTACGAGGCCATTTCTTGGGGTATTTCGAAGGGGATCGTCGCGGCTTCTTCCCCTGAAAAGGTGCTCTCAGATTCGGTGAGCGCAATTTCCGTTGGCATCATCGATGGCACTCCCATGCTCGATCTTCCCTACGTTGAAGATGTGCGCGCGCAGACGGATATGAACGTTGTCCAGACTGGTTCAGGGTCTTTCGTTGAGGTTCAGGGAACTGCTGAGCACGCGCTCTTCTCCCGCACCGAGCTCGGTGAGCTCCTTGACTTGGCAACTGCGGGTAACGCCCAGATCCGCGACCTCCAGGCACGCGCGTTGGCAGCGCAGCCGGGAGTTACCGTTTCTTCCGAGGCCACGCTGTGAGCCCCGCGCACAGAGCCGATGTGCCTCGCCTGGTTTTTGCGACCGGAAATGCACACAAGGTTGCAGAGCTCGAGGCGATCATTGCTCCCCTTCTCCCCAAGGGGGCTGGCCGCATTGGCCGGATGAGCGATTTCGATGTTGCCGAGCCCGTTGAAGACGGCGCTACTTTTGCCGAAAACTCTTTGATCAAGGCTCGCTCTTTGTGCGCAGCAACCGGAATCGCTGCGCTCGCCGATGATTCCGGTCTGTGCGTTGACATCATGGGCGGCGCACCGGGCATCTTCTCTGCCCGTTGGAGTGGGGCTCACGGGAACGACCACGCGAACCTTGAGTTGCTTCTTGCTCAGCTCAGCGACGTCCCGCTTCACTTACGAGGCGCCGCATTCGTTTCCGCAGCGGCGCTGGTTCTGCCCGATGGCCGCGAATTCGTCGAGCTCGGACGCGTCGAGGGACACCTGACGACTGCTCCTCAAGGCGAGCAGGGATTTGGCTACGATCCAATTTTTGTTCCCTCGGGTATGGATCGCACTGCTGCACAGCTCAGCGCAGAAGAGAAGAACGCGATCAGTCACCGCGGGATCGCTTTCCGTGCGCTTGCGCCGCGAATTATTGAGGTTCTAGCCGGCAACTAAGCAAGGCGTTGGAAAACGTGTGGCCAGGCGATGCGAGATCGTCCGGCCACACGGGCTTTTCGCTGCTCTAAAGCACTGTCACTGCGAGTACTAGAAGTCGACAGACATACCGGTCGTCGCAAGCTCCACGCGCCCGCCAAATGCTTGTTCCGCATGGAAGCGCGTGGCCTCGGGATTATTCCACGGTTGGATATGCGTGAGGATCACTCTGCCAACTTCGGCACGCGCGGCAAGGGTACCTGCGCGGGTACCGTCCATGTGAATGCCCTCGACGGTATCTTCTTCAGTAAATCCGGCCTCGCTGAGGAGAAGATCAACCCCGCGAGCACCCTCAACGATGCTGTCGCATAGGTCAGTGTCACCGGTATAGAAGAAAGTACTGCGCGATCCAGAGGTATCGCCTTCTGAAAAACCAGAAGGGCCGCTAATGCGAATACCGAAAGCCGGCACAGAGTGCCATGCCCGCGCTGCACTTACAGTGAAGGGGCCCAGATCCCAGGTCTGGGTGTCGCTGAGTTCCTTGAAAATGAACTCTGTCGAGTAGTCTTCTTCTTCGCCAGCACCGTCGATCTGGCGAACACGGCCAGGCAAACATGCCGGCCCCGCAAGAACCATGGGGTCGCAATACGCACCAGGACCCCAACGCCGGTAGACGTGCAGGGAAATGACATCCCCCATGTGGTCTGCGTGGCAGTGCGAGAAGATCGCTGCATCGATATTGGTTGGCTCGATGTAGCGCCACAATTCACCGAAAGACCCCGGCCCCATGTCCAAGACAAGGTTCCAGGTTCGCTGCCTCCCAGTTCTTTGATCGGGCCCGAGGGCTTGGAGCAAGTAGCACGATGCCGGCGAATCTGGACCTGACATTGAACCCGTGCAGCCAATGATACGAAGCCTCATTGAGCGCCTCCTTCTAGGGGGAGGGCGGGAACTTCACTCACGCTTTGGACCTCGGGGCCTAAGAAACGACGGGCAAGGATCGGGAAGCGTGACGAGGCGTCGGTGGTGAGGAACTGATGCTGGGGTTCATCACCTGCGCCGAGGCGCGGCGCGTGGAGCAGATCGCGGTCAACCAATTCGTTGTAGGTGACATTCGCTGTTGTGGCCGAAGAAGTGACCAGACGGACGGTGTCCCCCATGACTCGGCCGATTACTCCGGTGAGAAGCGGGTAGTGCGTGCACCCCAGAATCAAGGTATCGACCCCTTCTTCTTTCAGGGGCGCAAGGTACTCGCGGGCGATCCCTTCCAAATTCGGGACCAGCCGTTTGCCCGGCCTCGACGTACTGGACGAAAAGTGGGCAGGCCTGCTGGAAGACTCGAAGACCTGGAACTGCAGCAAGAGCATTGACATAAGCTTCTGACTGAATGGTTGCTTGAGTTCCAATGACGCCGATCTTGCGATTGTGTGTCGCGACAACAGCAGCGCGCGCGGCGGGGGTCACAACTTCGATGACGGGAATGCGCTGGCCTACCCAGTAGCGCTCGCGGGCATCAGAAAGCGCAGCAGCAGTCGCAGTATTGCAGGCAATAACCAGAGCCTTCGCCCCGGCCTCGACGAGGCGATCAAGGCCCCACAGCGTCAATTGGCGAACTTCAGCGATCGGACGCGGACCATAGGGAGCATGAGCCGTGTCCCCCAGGTAGACGATGTCTTCATCTGGAAGTTGATCGATGACGGCACGCGCAACCGTAAGCCCACCCAAGCCAGAGTCGAAAATACCAATCGGCGCGTTATCCATACAATGAAACTAACTCGCTTCACCCTGGAGATGCACTGATTTGAGCAGTGACTCTTGCCACCATGTCACCAAAAGGTAGATGGCTGCTGCACTTTGCTCGCGTGTTCCCTCGGGTTTTTCCTGAGCAATTGTCTCAATCCGGATCAGGTCCGAATCGTCGTGAATCCCAAGTTCTCCGGCCAAAGCAAGGCGCATGTCGGTCAGAGCACCCAGCCAATTCCACGTCGATTCTTCATCGAGAACAAGGTAGTTCGTCCCATCGACCAGCACTTCGTTGAGTTGGTTACATACGGTGCGCAGGCGTGCAGATTTTTGGGAACGCAGGGTGTCTTCGGTCAGTGCGCGCAGCCGCGCAGCCTCCTGAGGATCTGCGCTCATGGGGGGAAGAAGGAAGTCGAGGGCAGGATCGATTGCCGCTGCGCGTTCGCTTTCGAGTCCAGTTGCAGCGGATAAGAACATAGGGGAAATCCCCCGGGTCGTCTAAGACCACGAGTATTTCGTGAATCAGCTGCTGGATCAGAAGGTTGTAGTCCCTTCCAATCGGTGCGCTGATTCCCCGTCGTGAGACGGTAAAGGGGCCGATCACGTGACACGCTCCAATGTTGATTGCACTCCGTAGTCGTGAAGTGTTTGTAGGTCTGCTTCGACGCGTTCACGTAGCCCAGTGGCGATGATGGCCTTTCCATCACTGTGCACCTGCAAAGTCAGTGCTTCGCACGTAGGACGCGGGTAACCGAAGTGCCGGTGAAGGACTTCGGCGATGTAGTCCAATGAGTTAATCGGGTCATCCCAGACAATGAGGTTCCACCTCGGCACCGACGCTTTTACGGTCCCGACATTGGGATTTTTCGCCGTCACAGGAACGCCCGACATACCTTAAGCCTACGCATGAAATGCCCTCCTGTCTGCATTTTTGGCATTTCTTGCACATATTTCCACGAAGGCGATTAGATTTAAGGTATGCCCGCATCATTTGAAACGTCGCTTCTGACGGATATGTACGAATTCACCATGCTCGATGCCGCGATGAAGTCGGGAACTGCCAACCGACATTGCGTCTTCGAATTATTCGGGCGCCGCCTTCCCACCACCCGCCGCTACGGCGTCGTTGCGGGGACCGGTCGCGTTCTCGAGGCCATGGCGCGCTTCGAGTTCTCCCCCGAACAGATCCAGTGGCTGGCTGAGAAGAAAATCGTCTCAGACACCGCGCTGGAATATCTTTCCGATTTCCGCTTTAAGGGTACGATTTCGGGCTACGCGGAAGGCGAATGCTATTTCCCCGGCTCCCCCTACTCACAGTTGAGGGCACTTTCGCCGAATGCACCCTCCTCGAGACCCTCCTCCTGTCGATCTACAACTACGATTGTGCGGTTGCTTCTGCGGCCTCGCGCATGACGATTGCCGCTCACGGGCGTCCCTGCCTCGATATGGGGGCACGCCGAGGCCACGAGCGCGCGGCGGTCTCAGCGGCACGCGCCGCCGTCATCGGAGGTTTCGCGGGAACCTCGGATCTCGAGTCCGCTAAGCGTTATGGAATCCCCGCGATTGGTACTGCAGCACATGCGTTCACGCTGCTTCACGACAGCGAACGCCAGGCCTTTGACGCACAAATCGCTTCTCTTGGTCCCTCGACAACTCTCTTGGTCGATACTTACAACGTCACCGAGGGCGTGAAGACCGCTGTCGAGGCCGCGCGCGCAGCAGGTGGAGAGCTCGGAGCCGTGCGCTTGGACAGTGGCGACTTGGTTGCCCAGGCTTTCACCGTTCGAGGCCAACTGGATTCCTGGGCGCAACTTCGACGAAGATCACCGTGACTTCCGATTTGGATGAGTACGCTATTGCGGCTCTGGGCGCTGCTCCCGTCGACTCCTACGGCGTGGGTACGCGACTGATCACAGGTTCGGGCGTTCCGACCGCTGCTTTGGTCTACAAGCTCGTCTCTCGCGAAAACCACGAGGGCACAATGGTTGGTGTTGCAAAGAAGTCGGCTTCGAAGAACACCGTTGCTGGTAAGAAGTATGCCGGTCGTCTTTACGACGAAGACGGATACGCCAGCGAGGAAGTCTTGGTGACGGGAAGCGCTGAAGAAGCTGCAGCCTTCTTTGAAGAAAACGGCGCGCGCGCCTTGCAGGTTCCACTCATTGTTGACGGTGAGATCTTGGAGGAGGGCTGGAGCTCTGAGGCTCTGGCTCAGGCACAGGCTCGTCACTTGCGCTCGCGCAATGAATTGCCTTACCAGGCATGGCGTCTGTCCGAAGGCGAACCCGCTATTCCAACGCGTTACGTCTAAGGACTCGGCGCTGTTTGCGGCCGTGGGGCTGCGGTGAATCCTTTCACCGCAGCCCCACACCTGTCTATCGTCTGCAAGTCAGCTAGCCTCGGATAAACCGCCTACCCGCGCCCGACAAACCACTCGCGTAAGAGCGCGATTCGGGCTTCGATCTGTTCGGTTGTGGCCTGAGCGACCTCGGGGCCGCCGGCTCGCCTGCGCAGTTCGGCATGAATCGTCGCGTGAGCTTGCCCTGAACGCCTCGACCATGAAGAAACCAGGCGAGAGAGCTCCTTGCGTTTTGCCGCGCGCACGCGGTGAGCGGGGATATTCGCGTTGTCCTCGCGCGCACGCCTCGCACTGGCCTCACGGCGCTGAGTCGCAAGCTGTTCTTCTTGGCGCGCGCGAAGCAGCGTCGTCACCTGTTCGGGTTCCAAGAGACCCGGGATCCCCAAGTATTCCTGCTCTTCAACAGAGCCCACATCGGCCTCGGTCCCCCAAGCTGCGCCGTCAAAGAGGACGGAATCAAATTGTGCGTCCGCACCCAAGGCTTCGAATTGATTGAGAAGATCACTCGAGGCACTCTCGGTCTTGTTCGCCTGCGCGACCATGGCATCTTCGGGGTTCCACATGTCCCCCTCTTTCGAAGGTGGATGATTCAACGCGTGATCGCGTTGAACTTCCATCTCCCCAGCCAAACTGAGGAGAGGTAGAACCGAAGGAATGAAAACCGTCGCGGTTTCGCCTCGGCGCCTTGCGCGCACAAAACGCCCAACTGCCTGCGCAAAGAACAAGGAGGTCGAGGCATTGGTTGCGTACACTCCCACGCTCAGGCGGGGAACGTCCACGCCCTCGGAGACCATACGCACCGCAACCATCCACTTATCGGTCGATTGACGGAACTCATCGATGCGCTCGGAGGCATCGGCGTCATCAGAGAGGACAACGGTTGGCCGATGCCCGGTGATCGCGCGCAGCTGGCGAGCGTAGGCGCGAGCTTTCTCTTTGATCTGCGGCAATCACCAAACCGCCGGCGTCAGGGACTTGGCGACGCACTTCTTCCAGGCGCTGATCAGCCGCTTGGAGAACGGCGCTCATCCATTCTCCCTTGGGATCCAAAGCGGTTCGCCACGCCTGTTTCATGAGGTCTTTAGTGAGAGGTTCTCCAAGGCGCGCAGTGTAGATATCTCCCGCATTCGTTCGCCACGACATCTGTCCCGAGTAGGACATGAAGAGCACCGGACGCACAACGAAGTCGCGCAGAGCATCGCCGTACCCGTAGGTGAAGTCGGCTTTAGAGCGCTTGATCCCCCTCTTCGTCTTCTTCGTAACGAACGAATGGGATAGCGGAGGTGTCGGAGCGGAAAGGAGTGCCGGTGAGAGCAAGGCGGCGCGTGGCCTCGTCAAAAGCATCGCGAACGCCATCGCCCCACGACAGGGAATCTCCCGCGTGGTGGATCTCGTCGAGGATCACCAGGGTGCGGTGGAGGCGCGTGCGCGCGGCATGAACCATGGGATTAGAGGCAACCTGCGCGTAGGTGACCGCCACACCATCAAAGTGTGATCCTGCCATTCCCTGCGAGTTCGAAAATGCGGGGTCGATGTGGATTCCCACGCGGCCGGCGGCCTCGGCCCACTGGCTTTTGAGGTGTTCGGTCGGGCAAACGATCGTCACTTTTTCAACGACTCCGGCGCCCATCAGCTCGACCGCGATGCGCAGAGCGAAGGTCGTTTTACCCGCTCCCGGCGTTGCAACGGCAAGAAAATCCTTGGGAGAGGCAGCCATGTACTGTTCCAAGGCTGCAGCCTGCCACGCTCGAAGGCTACCCGCGGTCCCCCAGGGCGCTCGCCGAGGAAAAGCGGGAGGAAGAGAACTGACTGCGGAAGAAGAAGCGTGCGAGGGGCCTTGCGCGGCGGGAGTCACTGCGCACTGCCTCCCTGATCTCCCCCATCAGAGAAAGGCCAATTGCGCCCATTCTTGCCCATGGAATCGCGAAGTTCCTTGCATGTGGGGCACACGGGGTACTTTGGAGGCATCCCGGGTGGGAATCCAGACCTTGCCACAGAGGGCAACAACGGGCTGCCCCGTGATCATTGAGGAATCAGCCTTGTCGCGGCGCACGAAGTGAGCGAAACGATCGCCGTCGCCGGGGCTTTTCTCTTGTTCAACCTCGGTGCGCTCAAGCAGACCTGTCGAAGACTGGGTTTGCGGGCCCTGCGGCGCGGAAGGTCCCTGGGGTTCATCGAGAAAAGACATGTGCCCTATTGTATGACGCGGCCGCTCCCGATGTGGATCAGAAACGGCCGCGAATACAGGAATTACGCTTGGTGCTTAGCCCAGACCTCGCGGTAGAAATCGGCCAGTTCCAAGCCGACTGCTGCGTCTTCGTCCAGGAGGACGACCGCGTTGGGGTGCATCTGGAGGATCGTCGCAGGCCAACGTGCAGAAATCGCGCCTTCGACCAGCTGACGAACGGCCTCTGCCTTACCGGCACCGGTGGCGATCAAAAGTGCTTCTCCGGATTCCATGATGGTTCCCAGGCCCTGGGTGATGCAGTGGGTCGGAACCTTGGTGATGTCTCCGTCGAAGAAGCGCGCGTTGTCGCGGCGGGTCTGCTCGGTGAGCACATCCACGTGGGTGCGCGAGGCGAAGGACCCACCGGGCTCGTTGAAGCCGATGTGTCCGTCTGCGCCGATTCCGAGAATCTGGAGGTCAATACCGCCAGCGTCGCGGATTGCCTTGTCGTAGTCTGCTGCGGCCTGATCGTTGTCACCGGTCCACACGTTGGGGCCGTGCGCGGCGCCCTTGGGGAAGTCCACGCGGTCAACAAGGAAACGGTGGATGAAGTTCGCGTAGCCTTCGGGGTGGTCTTCGGGCAGGCCGACGTATTCGTCGAGGTTGAAGGACTGGGTCTGGGCGAAAGAGATTTGGCCCGCTTCGCAGCGCCTGGTCAGTTCATCGTAGAGAGGAAGAGGTGTCGATCCCGTTGCGAGGCCAAGAACAGCGGCGGGCTTGCGCGCGAGGAGCTGTTGGATGCGGTCGGCTGCGACGACGGCAATATCTTCGGGGGTGGGCAGGATGGCAATCCGCATTGAAACTCCTCATTGATGTTGGGATCGCAAGGCGTGGGCGAGGCTGTGGCCGCTTCAGTATGGGGTTACGAGGCCAAGCAACGAACACGCCTGTGTGTACAGTTTGTGCGCCTTCAGCTTACACCCAGCTTTGGGGCGAGGAGAAATAGGCGAGTGTGATCTGCGCGAGATACAGTTGTGCCCCGATCACGAAGACCGGGGCACACTATTCACGCGTGCGTTGGGACGCAAAAGATTGCGTCAACGCATTTCAGCGCAGGGCTGAGGTCACTTGGCGACAGCCTTCTTCAGGGTGGAGCCAGCGGAGAGCTTGACACCGAAGCCTGCGGGGATCTTGATTTCTTCGCCGGTACGGGGGTTACGGCCGGTGCGGGCTGCACGCTCAACGCGCTCGACGGAGAGCAGGCCGGTCACCTGACGGTCTCGCCCTTGGACAGGGACTCAACGAGGACATCCTGGAACGCAGCAAGGGCGGCGTCAGCGTGGACCTTCGAGATGTTGGCGCGCTCGGCGATCTTGGCAACAAGTTCAGTGCGGTTGACGGACATAGAAAAACCTCATTCTTGTCGGTTATGGATGCCACTTTGGTGGCTTCAGGGAACAGATTAGGGAATGAATCCCAGTTTTGTCAGCTTTTCCGCGACTTTTCGGGGCGTGTCTTAATTTTTTGGAGTTTTTTGGGCGCTTTTTGTGTTGAGCGACACAGAATTGCTCTTCTTGCACCTCAGTTACGGCTTGATCGCAGTTCGATGACGATTGATTAAAAACACCATCAAAGCGGAACATAAAGCGCTAGTGTGCGAACTAGTCAACGAAGACCGGTTGGAGGATGGTTGCTATGGGGGTTTTCTCTTCACTCATCGGGGACGTCCCCGGGGATCTTTCTGCAATAGATCACCTTGCAGCTCGAATTCATGACCAAGCGGAAGCAGTGCAGATTCTCGGCGACGAGTTCCGTACAACGATACAGAAAACAACGATATGGACCGGGCGTTCTCGCGAAGCCTTTGAAGAGTCGGCGAATAGACAACAATATCGTTTCACGCGCCTGTATGAGGGGCTTGAAGCAGCTGCATCCGATATTGCCGTGTACGCGCGCGAAGTCGCAAGCGCCAAACACTACATCCACAATCGATTGCTCCCTCGACTGGTAGAAATGGATCGAATCTATGAGGCTGCCTCGAAGGAAGAGCGTCCGGTCATCTACGCGAGCTTTTCGCACGAATCCGAATCGATCGCCCACGATTACTACGTCCGCATTGAATCTTTGAAATGGGCGGCCGAGATTCTGTCACAAGCATTGCGTGAGGCACTGAGGCTCGAGCCTGTCTCGCGCGATAGATCAGTAGCGGGAACAAGTAAGGACCCCTCGCGTACACGACGGCTCAACGAAGCAGATATCTCCCGAATCAACACAGAACTGTCCCTTTTGAAGAGTGGAAACTACAACCTTCGTCAAGTGCGACAGGGAGCGATTGGTGACTGCTATTTTATTTCGGCAATTCTTGCACTTATGAACACCCCAAAAGGACAGGAACAGCTGGCGAAGGGAGTAACTCAACATTTCAATTCTTCAGGTCAAGTAGATGGATACATGGTGCGCATCTATGACAATCCACTACTCCCCTCACCAGGCAGCTATTCACTCGTGCTGGTACGCGAGACTTATGCGAAGGGAGCAAACTCAGGAGGATTCGCCAGTATCGTCAGCATCTATGAAAGCCTATGCCCAGCTCACACCCGGGGGCGTCAATGAGACTTCCTTTCTCAATGGAGATGGCATCACTTCCAACACCAACGGCCAAGGACTGCTGCGAGTCACGGGACATGGAAGCCATTTAGTCAATTATCAAGAGGCGTCAATCAAGAGCATTTTCGGGTCAGGCCTGAGCTACGATATGGAGGAACGCCAAGAAGTTGTAGAGGCACTCCAGTCGGGAAAACCCGTAACTACAGCAACGGTGTACGCACCGATATTTGGAAATGAGAATTCCCAACCGGCAGAAGTATCAATTGATGGACACCCAAGCCGAATTGATCTCTATGCACGGCATTCGTACATGATTAAAAGCGCGAATGAAACATCTCTAACACTCGTCAATCCACACGGCAGTAACTTTGACATAAATCACCGAAGGTTGATTTTGCACGGCGAGTTCTCGATGTCGTGGAGTGAATTTGAGAAGTACTTTGGTTACATCACGATCGGAGAAATTCCGTAATGGTCAAGAGACACCCAACAGCCCTGCTTCTGAGCAGCACTCTCACAATTCCACTATTACTTGGCGGATGCACACAGCATTACGAAGTGAAGGAACCCATGTCACAACCCTGTCGAACCGCAGCAGTACATTCCAACGCCGTCTTCTACCCAGTCCAAGGAAGCATCGATCCGAGTTTTGTCTTTTCAGGAGCCTGGATTGAAAACGGCAGAATGAAAACAACTCTAGTGGGCGGGTGGGCATACGATCCACCGCTGCCTGGTTATTACGGTGACCTCATTGAAGGAGAGCCTGTCACAATACCTGGCACCGGAACCTTCGAGCTCATCGGCATCACTCTTTCACGCTGGGGCAACTCACCAGAAACCATCACTTTCTGCTTCACACCCGACCCCAATCTGCTCGACAATGCCAAAAAACGCCTACCGCCAGGCCAAACACTCCCACCCCAAGACGAGAACTAGGAAAACCCATGCCGTACCAATCAACACCCACCACCATTGCATGCGACGTTACTGAAATGACACAACTCGCCAGACGCCTCTGCGACTACTTTGCTAAGCTCCAGGAAATCACCATCCCCAGTGAGAACATCAACTTCGGATCTGCCGACGTGCTTAGCGCCTACAGAGGTTTCAATGTTGATTTCACAACGCGACGTGACATCCTCAGCGTTTGGCTCAACGAGACCCCACATGCCATCTACAAAACACGAGATCAATTCATTCATCACGAAGAAACAAGTACTGAGGCCTTCGAAAAAGACAAAAGCACCTACCTCTAGAAAACTATCTTCTTTCACTTCTGAGTCAGGAGAACATAATCCCCTCACAGACATCGTTGTCTTGGGCTTGTCTCGTTTGCATTGCAGCGAATGAAGCAGATGGTCAAAGGTTGATTTTGCACGGCGAGTTCTCGATGTCGTGGAGTGAATTTGAGAAGTACTTTGGTTACATCACGATCGGAGAAATTCCGTAATGGTCAAGAGACACCCAACAGCCCTGCTTCTGAGCAGCACTCTCACAATTCCACTTTTACTTGGCGGATGCACACAGCATTACGAAGTGAAGGAACCCATGTCACAACCCTGCCGAGCCGCAGCAGTACATTCCAATACCATTTTCCGCCCAGTTCGAGGAAGCCAATTTCCCAGCTTCATATTCAACGAAGCACGAATTGAAGATGGACTGATGCGGGCAAACATCGGCGGAGGTTGGCCCGAGGATGTGGACTTACCCTCATACGGAGGAGACATTGTGGAAGGAGAGCCTGTCACAATCCCTGGCACCGGGACTTTCGAGCTCATCGGCATCACTCTTTCATGCTGGGGCAACTCACCAGAAACAATCACTTTCTGCTTCACCCCCGACCCCAATCTGCTCGACAACGCCAAAAACACCTACCGCCCGGCCAAACACTCCCATCCCAAGACGAGAACTAGGAAAACCCCATACTGCGACAGCGACTTATGCTTGAATCATGAATTCGTTTGCTCTCTCGCCATCATCCTTATCCCACGATTCAAGCATCGTACTCGTGGTGATTTTCATTGGTTTTCTGGGCATTGCAGCATTCAAGCGCTTTATTTTTTGGGCTCTCAAAGAGACAGACTATTCCGATCAAAAGAAACAGAACCTTGTCAATAAGTGGGGACTCCTCCCCTACACTGCACTGAGCATTTACTCATTAGTGCACGCGAAAGCACTTTTGTTTTGTGCCTCAGAGTGCACCTTTCGCGTATCCAATGTCGCTATCGTATTCTTCTTTCTCCCCACGCTTGCGACCATTGCCTACATCGTGACAGAGGTTTCTTTCGTCCAAAGTGCCATCATCTGGATTCTCGATAAAGTCATTCCTGGACGAAGAACTCAAAAGCACGCAAAGCCGCGCCATCACAAATAGAGCGGACGTCTCAGTCCTCGAACTTCAAGAAGGGGAAGAAATCACGCAACAAGTTCACCACATCAAAAACTGCTGAGCGTACACTGAAAATATCCCAACACATACAGTTTTCAATTTGAAGGATGCCCTCCCGTGCGCTCGACTTCTTCCGCTGATCTTGATCCAACAGATCCCATTCCCACCCCCCTCACCTGTCCAGCAAGCGACGGCCTCACCCAGCCAGAGACGTGGAATCCTTGTCTTCTCCGGGGTGGCCATCATCGCGATTGCAGCAAGCGGAGCTTATGCCTTTACCGCGCATTCAACTGCCGCAGCTGTGAAAGATGTTCAAGCTCAATTAGTCGATGCAGAAAACGACTTCACCACTGCACGCGAGTCCGCTCAGGGTGCAATTGCTTTGGCTGACGAATACGCTCTCGCTTCCGAGAATGTAATCGCTCTTAAAGCTACTTACGCTGATTCGGAGGCGACTGTTACCGCTCTGACTGAGGCTCCCAACAATACGAAGGCCAGTAACGAGAAGATCGAGTCGCTGAAGAAGGTCCTCGATCAGGCTAAGACCTCCACCAACAAGCTCAACGCTGCTCTGGCCCCCATCGCGGGTGAACTCGACGATCTGACCATTAAGAAGCTGATGAGGCTGCCAACAAGGCAGATCAAGCCCTGAATGACGCGAAGAATCTCATGGGTGAAACCGATGGGAAAGTCAAGGACAATGCGACCCGTGACGGACTGCAGTCCACCATCGACGACACTGCTAAGACCCTTGACGAAGCACGCGAAGCTGTGAAGAATCGCTCGCACGTGGGCGATGACCGCAAGTGGAACGCCGATGAGGAAAAGAAGCTCACCGATGCTGTACATGCTTTGGGCGAGAAGTCGAATCAGGTTCGCGATTCACGAGGCCAGTGGGAAGCCGAGCAGGCCTCTGCTGCTTCGTCCAGCGTTGGGGCTTCTCGCTCGACCGGCGCTTCCTCTTCCCATTCACGTTCTAACGGTGGCGGCTCCGCCTCACAGTCAGCCGGTTCCGCTGGCGCTTCTCAGGGACGCTCCAGCGGAGAAACATACTGGACTTATACCGAAGAATCAGACCCCAGCCTCGGCTACAACTGCACTCTCAAGACCAACGGTTCTACCACCTGCCATGACAATAGCGGCAACCAGATTTACAAGGATGGACAGTGGTCTAACGGCAACCCGAACGGACGCTGGAGTGAAGGTGGCCGCTGACCTCACGCAACCCCGGCCTCGGCAATCAACTGACGCACAGAAGCTAGCGGGTACGGAAAACTGAATAAACGCGAGCGCCGAGGCCTCGAAACCCCACATGGATTTCAGACCTCGGCGCTAGTTTGTATCGAATCAGTCATCGTAGTGCTTGGTGCGCTCGATATCCTCTTCGATCTGCTCGCGAGTCACTCCGCGAACATCAAGTTCAGCAAGCGGAGTCATGCGGTCCTTCTTGATGAGGTGATATCCCAGCCAGACTCCCAAGAAGAGCGGAACACCAATGTATGCCGAGATAATCTCCCACAGCTGGCCAAGGAAGATCGCCTCATAGTTCTGGCCAAGCAAAACGATTAGGCACATACCGAAAGCCAAAATCGGTCCGAAGGGGAAGAATGGCGCGCAATACGGCAGGTCCTCAAGCTTGTACCCCTGGAGCAGGTAGGCACGACGGAAACGAATATGGCACGCCGCAATACCTAGCCACATAAAGATTCCCGAGACACCGACGATACTCACCAACCAGGTGTATGCCGTTCCCTCACCAACCAGCGCCGTGCAGAAACCAAGAGCCGAAACGGCAGCAGTAGCGAGCATCGCATTGAGCGGGACTCCCCTCTTCGTCACGTGACAAAAAACGCGGGGAGCCTGGCCAATGAGAGCCATCGAGTGCAGCATTCGCGAAGAAGCATAGAGGCCCGAGTTACCGGCCGAGAGAATCGACGTCAAGATGACCGCATTCATCACGGCTGCGGCGGCTGCGATGCCCAAACGGTCGAAGACCAGGGTGAAGGGCGAGTATGCGATATCCGATTCACTGCTGCGCAACAGGTTCGGGTCAGTGAATGGAATCAGCGTACCGATAATGGCGATAGCACCAATGTAGAAGAACATGATGCGCCAGAAGACCGACTTAATGGCGCGAGGCACATCACGGTGAGGATTGCCCGATTCTGCTGCAGCAACGCCAACAAGCTCGGTTCCTTGGAATGAGAAGCCGGCGATCATGAAGATCGTGACGATCGGCAAGAATCCGCCGTGGAAGGGCGCGTCTTCAATGCGCCAGTTCGCAAAACCAGGCGAGCCGTTGCCCAAAATGCCGAAGATCATGGCGACACCGGAGATCAGGAAGACGATGATGGTCACGACCTTAATGGTTGCCAGCCAGAACTCGGCTTCGCCATAAACCCGCGCGCTGAGGGCGTTCAAAACGGTGAGAAGGACAAGGAATCCCGCTGCCCACATCCACCCAGGAACGTCCGGGAACCAGTAGGACATGACGATTCCCGAGGCGACAAGGTCAGCTGAGACCGTCACGGCCCAGTTAAACCAGTAGTTCCACCCCATCGCGAAGCCAAAGGAAGGGCTAATGAAGCGCGCGGCATAGGTTTGGAAGTTGCCAACAACCGGCATGTGTGCGCTCATTTCACCGAGCGACTGCATCAGGAGAAGCACCATGAGGCCGATTGCCGTGTAGGCGACGAGCGCGCCCCCCGGACCGGCCGTTGAAACCGTAGCGCCCGAGGCGACGAAGAGACCGGTTCCGATCGCACCGCCGATGGCGATCATCTGCATGTGTCGACCGCTCAGACCACGCTTGAGATCTGTGCGCTCAGCGACCTTCCCGCAACCGCCGCATTGCTGCGCATCGAGGCCTGCAGAATCTTCTTTTATTTGAGGTTGCGACCAGAACATAATGATTCTCCTACGAATCTTTTGTGACCCGAGCCAAGGCTCAAGTTAGTGGTACGAGTGTACTACTATGCATCGCCAATACTATTCATTCCCAGCACAATCGCAGAAATTTTGCAGCAGAAATGGCAAGATTGCAGACTTTTCTTTCTTTTTACGATCCCATTAATTGGACAAGCGGACACAGCTTATGGGGAACAGCCACCGTTTAGGCCAATCCACACGCCTAAACTATGTCTATTTTCCAATATTTATGTAACGCGCTATCAAGAAGCTCAAAGGCGGTGAGGCGAACATCGCGACCTTCAGAAAGCGCAGATACGGCAGCGCCATCAACAAGCGCAATAACAACTTCAGCCGGAAGGTCAACCCCGACCGTCGACAAAACAGTTGTTACCGCAATATTGAGTCGAACACGACCGAATTGATATGCACTGGCCACAAGCGCCGCTCCACCTGCGGAGACAAGCTGCTCATAGTGCCCTTTAAGATTTTCATCATCAGGAAGCGTCGCAGAAAGGATCAAATCAATCCTTTCTTTTACCGAAGCGTCACTCTTGAGCTTGCGAGCTCTAAACGCAGCACGTTCAGCACGCTCAGACCAACGGCTCATATTTGCCAGGCCCGCTTGATGAAGAAGATCCTCAAGGCCGTCAAAATAGTATGTTGTTGCGGATAAAGAGCACCCGGCAAGCCGCGCGACGGAACGGTGTGAAACCGCTTCGGGCCCACCCTCACGAAGCAAGGTGGCAGCAGCGTCAATGATCAGCTGGCGCTTGTCGAAGCCTTTCGCGTACTTGCAGTGTGCGAGATTGCGCCAGCAGACATCTGGGTCTCCTTTCTAGTACGAGCGTCCTAAAAAATCTCATTTATTCAGAGTTATACGCTTAACGGTCATACTATCCCCCACCTATTTCTTTCGCAGATTGAAATAAGTGAGAAAAAGAACTCGGAACCTTTGCCGTCGCAACACCGTGCAAAGGTTCCGAGTTCTATTTTCCTGTTACCCCTGAGACTGGGCGCTTTCCGCTTGCTCGCGATCGAGAGCACTTGTCGCGTGCTGTGGAATCGCAAGCATGGCAGTGAGCGCCAAGAACGCGATGAACGCCAGGTAGTAGGCCGGTGCCATGGACGAACCCGTGTACTGGATCAGTGCCGTGGCAATTGTCGGAGCGGTTCCGCCAAGAAGCGCATTAGCCGTATTGAAGGACAACGCGAATCCGGTGTAGCGAACCTCGGTCGGGAAGGACTCGGCGAGGGAAGGTCGCCAATGTACCGTCGTTAATCGTCAGCAAGATTGCAAATGCAATTTCACACAGAAGGACGACCCAGACGTTACGAGTTCCCATGAGCATGAAGATCGGAATTGTCAGGACGATGAAGGCAACTGATGCGATCAACAGCATCTTTCGCCGTCCATGGGTATCTGACAGGTGACCCATCACCATGATCGAGCCGATGTAGACAATCAGAGGTGCGGTCGACAATGCTGTCGCCAAATCAGACGAGAAGCCAAGTTCCTTCTCAACATAGGTTGGCATGTAGCTCAGCAACAGGTAGAAGGCGACTGCATTCAGCGATGCTACGCCGAAGGAGACGCAAATCGTACGGGTGTGGTCCCTGAGGACCTTCGCCATTGGTACGCTCTGCTTTTGTCCACCGCTGATCGCTTCCTTCATCGCGATGTAGGTTGGCGAGTCTTCCAGGTGGAGTCGGATGTAGCGGCCGATCATCCCGAGGGGACCTGCAAGGAGGAATGGGATCCTCCATCCCCAGGATTCGATCTGCGCATCCGACAGGAAGTGGAAGAGGCAGGCGGTCAAGAACGATGCCGCCAGCAAACCAACTGCAGTCGATGCAGGAACCAGTGCGGTGTACATACCGCGCTTCTTCGGCGGTGCATATTCTGCAAGGAATGTTCCCGCTCCAGCGTATTCACCTGAGGCCGAGAAGCCCTGGATCATTCGGAGGACCAGAAGGCAGATTGCCGCAGCAAGGCCGATTGTCTTATGTCCTGGCAGGAACGCAATCAGGAATGTCGAGCCCGACATGATGAGGATCGACCAGGAAAGGGCCGATCGACGACCATATTTGTCACCCCAAATTCCCCAGATGAGACCACCAACGGGACGCAGGATGAAGGACATTGCGAAGATTGCGAATGCTGAAATCAGCTGGACATTCTTATCCTCGGAAGGGATGAAGACCATACCGATGACAGTTGCCAGGTAGCCGTACGAGGCGTAGTCAAACCACTCAATAAAGTTACCGATGAACGAGGCGCCAGCAGCGCGCCTGAGAGTCTTGAGTTTCTCCTGTTCTTCGGCGCTCATTTCGTGATGGAGGAAGGTGTGGTGTTCGTTGCCACTATCAGACGGTGCTTGACCACTCATCGCGCCTCGACCTCCTGAAGTGCATCCCCCTCCTCTACGGGAGCCGCGGCCTTATCCCTAAACAAGATCGGGCCAATGCCGCCGACAATGATCAGCAGGCCACCGATGGTACCCATGACGGTCATGCTCTCGCCCCAAACGACGACGCCGAGGAAAATAGCAACCGGGCATTCCCAGTAGGAGATCGTCGAGATCTTCACAGCGACAAGGTTACGGCCAGCGACAACAAGTGAACCAAGGGCGATCAAACCACAGACGATGAAGAGGATGACAGCCCAGCCCCAGTTAGAAGCGGTGAAGGATGCGACGCCGTGCCAGGGACGCAGAATGATGCTCATGACGAGTGCAGCGCTTGCGGCGCACACGAAGTTCCAGAATCCACGAACGGTGGAGTCCATATCGCGGCGGTAGCCGTAGAAGAACATCGAGAGGCCGTAGAAAACGCCGGAGAGGAAGCCGAAGAGGTCACCAAGAGGCTTCTGCGGGTACTCTGCGCTGGCACCTGAAAGGTCAAGACCGAAGCTCAGGTGTCCGTTCTCCCAGTCGATGATTCCTATGGTCATGAGCATGCCGACGAAGACCATTGCCAGGAATCCGCCCGCCATAAGGCTGATGTGTTCCTTACGGAAGATTCGGGCCAAAATCGCGCAGAACAAAGGACCGGTGTAGATCAAGAAGACTGCGTTTGCAATCGACGTCATCAGAGTCGACGAAATGTAGAAACCGAGAGACAGGCCAATACTCACGCCACCCATGATGACCGAGAAGGAAACCTTAGCCTTCCACAGATCATGGAATTTTCCGGTAATGATCGCGATGAGCAGGAAGCCAAACATCGCGGTGGTCATACGACCAAAGGACAAGAACGAACCGATAACCGCTTTGTCTTCTGGGAGCAGTCCCTTTGTAGCGCCACGCGAGAAGGTACCAACCATTGCCATACCGGTAGCAGCAATGAGGATCATGATGACACCGAGCTTGTCGTTCATTTTGTAGCTAGATTGTGTGGACATCTTCGTCCTTTCTAAAACCTGGAAGTGTTAATGCTTCAGCAGAACCAGGTCCGCGGGCTTAGTGGGAACAACAAGCTCGATTAGCGTTCCCGATTGGGCAACCACGTCCCCGTTACTCCCCGGCTAGTCACGACATTCACCACCGGGGAATTCTTGTGCAGATAGGGGGTAGGCCCCCCCGATACAGAATTGGAGGAATCGGGGGGGCCTAGCCTTTAGATCGTCAGACCAGCGTGGGATCGTCGACCTGGTTGGGGAAGTAATCCTCGCAGCCACCTTCACGGTAAACGTCAGCGGTCGCGCAGTGCAGGCCGCCGCCGAATGCGTAAGCATCGCGGAAGGGGACGGGGATGACGTTCATGCCCAGCTTGTCCATCTGCTCCAGCTGGTGGACCTCAGAGGCCTCAACACAGACGGTCTTGTGGTCGATGACCAAGCAGTTCATGGACAACCACACCGAGGAGTAGCACAGCGGCGGCGGGGTGGTGTGTGCCGGATCTGCGGCGTCAACGATCTGCCAATCGTTGGCTTCGAAGATCTTGCGCTGCTCTTCGGGCAGACGACGGTGGGGGTTGTTGATGATCAGGCCCGGACGCAGCGGCACGAAGGTCGCGTCGATGTGGATCGGGTAGGGATCACCGGGGAAGTTCACAGCGTGAACGCGGAAATCGGGGTAGTAACGCTTGAACCATTCCATGGCCTTACGGTTGGTGGTGAGGCCGTGCTGGATGAAGAGGTCCTTGCCAACACGCATGACGTCAGCTGCGTCCCACATGGGCTCAACTTCAGTGGTCACGAAGTCCTTGGCTGCGGTGCGCTCGAGGCGCTCCTCGAGGGTGATCCGCTCATCGTAGTAGTTGTGCTTGTAGGACTTGTCGGTCAGACGAGGACGGGGAGCCTGGGTCCAGAGGAACTCGGGGTCCTGCTCGAAGTACTCGTTCATGAGCGGCCAGTAGGCCAGGTACTCGAAGTAGCGGCAGCGGAAGGAGTTTGCTGAGGAGAGGATCTCGTTGCCCATCGTGAGCAGGATGTCACGAGGAGGCATCTGGGTGAAGCCGGACTCGGTGCGGAAGTCGGGAGTCTTGATCTCCTGGTTCCACTGCAGAGGGAGTCGGGCGGTCAACCTTGACGCCGAGGCCTTCGAGGATCTTGACGTAGTTGTCGAGCTGCTCGTTAGCTGCTTCAACGGTTGCGGTAGGACGGGGTCCCCACATGCCGCGCATCTCGGAGTCAACCGGAACCTTTTCGGAGGTTGCGGGCTCTTCGGGCGGAATTACGGAGAAGTCTGCACGGCCAACGATAACGTGCTTCAGCGGATCGAAATCATTCCAGGAATTGACGATCTTCGTCATTGTGTTCACTCCCTTGTGAGTGTGTTGTTAATTTATCCCCAAATTTCTTTGAGGGATGGCGGAGAAAACCGCTCTCGAAACAGTTGCCAACCGAGGTTGGCGATCTCCAAGTGGGCGGGTTTTCCCGCCCTTCTTCGGTTCCCCGAAGAAGCTTGGTTCCCTTGGGCACTGTGGCCCTTGGGTCCGCTTCCCCCTCGGGAGGTGTGTGGAGCGTGAGGGGGAAGCGGAAGTGCTATTGAGCCTTATCAGGCGTTGTAGGTTCCGTCGGGCGTCACGATCGTGCCAGCTTCACCGGCGATGATCTTCGTGGCATCCTCGAGGCGACCAATTGCAGCGACGCCGCCGGTCAGCTCGACAAAACGGCACACGGCCTCGACCTTCGGGCCCATTGAGCCAGCGGGGAATCCGTATCCACGCATCTCGGCCGGGGTTGCACGATCAATGCGACGGGCGTTGGGGGTGCCGTAGTCAAGTTGTGCACCATCAACGTCGGTCAGGATGATCAGCATGTCTGCTTCGAGGGAGTCTGCCATGACAGCTGCCGTGAGGTCCTTGTCGATAACAGCCTCAACGCCTTCGAGCTTGCCTTCGCCATTGCGCACGACCGGAACGCCGCCGCCACCGCCACAGATCACCGTGGCACCGGCATCAAGGAGGACCTTGATGAGCGGGGTTTCAATCACGCGCTGCGGCTTGGGCGAACCCACGACGCGGCGGAAGTATTCACCGTCAGCCTTGACAACCCAACCGCGCTCTGCGGCAAGCTTCTCAGCTTCTTCCTTCGAGTAAACCTCGCCAATGAACTTGGTGGGGTTTGCGAAGGGCGGGATCGTCGGCCAGAACCAGAGTCTGGTTGATCAAAGCCATGACGTTGGCGCTGGGGAGAGCATTCTTAACACCCTGCTGGAGCCAGTAGCCGATCATGCCCTGGGTTTCTGCGCCCAGCGTATCGAAGGGGTAGGGCTCGGACAGACGAGCATCGGATGCGGATTCCAGTGCCAGGACACCAACCTGCGGGCCATTGCCGTGGGTGATGACCAGTTCGTGGTCCTTTGCGAGCTTAGCGAGCTGCTCTGCTGCCAGGTTGACGTTTTCAATCTGGTTGCGAGCGTCCGGCTTTTCGCCGCGCTTGAGGAGGGCGTTACCGCCCAGTGCAACTACGATGCGCATGTTACTTTTCTTCTCCGAGGGTGGCGACCATGACGGCCTTGATGGTGTGCATGCGGTTCTCAGCCTGATCGAAAACGATCGAAGCGGGCGACTCGAACACGTCGTTGGTCACTTCCAGGCCGTTGCCCATGCCGGTCTTCTCGAAGATGTCCTGGCCAACGGTGGTGTTGATGTCGTGGAAGGAAGGCAGGCAGTGCAGGAACTTGACATCCGGGTTGCCGGTTGCTGCCATGAGCTCTGCGTTGACCTGGAAGGGACGGAGCAGAGCGATGCGCTCATCCCACTTTTCCTTGCTTTCACCCATCGACAACCAGATGTCGGTGTAGATGAAGTCTGCGCCCTTGACGCCCTCTTCGATGTTGTCGGTGACGAGAACCTTGCCACCGGACTTTGCTGCGAGCTCTTCAGCAGCTGCAACAACCTCGGGAGAGTTGAAGAGTTCCTTGGGGGCAACCATGCGGACATCCATGCCGATCATGGCGCAGGAGATGAGGATCGAGTTGCCGACGTTGTTGCGGGCGTCGCCCACGTAAGCGATGCTGATTTCGTTCGGCTTCTTGCCGGAGGCTTCGAGCATGGTCAGCTGGTCAGCGAGCATCTGGGTGGGGTGCCAGTCATCGGTCAGGCCGTTCCACACCGGAACACCCGACAGAGCGGCGAGCTCGTCAACGTGTGCCTGCTTCTTGCCACGGAACTCGATGCCGTCGTAGAAGCGGCCGAGGACGCGAGCAGTGTCGGCGACTGATTCCTTGTGGCCCATCTGGGAGCCGGTGGGATCGAGGTAGGTGACGTGTGCGCCCTGGTCGTATGCTGCAACCTCGAAGGAGCAGCGGGTACGGGTCGAGGTCTTTTCGAAGATCAGCGCGATGTTCTTGTCAACGAGGTACTTAACCTCGCGGCCGGCCTTCTTTGCGGCCTTCAGTTCGGCTGCCAGATCAAGAAGGTAGAGCCACTCTTCAACGGTGAAGTCGGTTTCCTTCAAGAAGTGACGTCCGTGCAGGGGGAACTCCATTGTTGTTTCCTTTCAGAGAGTTTTGTTGTTTCTTCCGCGTGGAGGGCAGGCCGCTCAGACCGCTTCACGCACGACCGGGCACGACATGCAGCGCGGGCCGCCACGGCCTCGGCCAAGCTCATCGCCTGGGACAGTGATCACTGTGATGCCGTTTTCGGTCAAGAAGTCGTTGGTGGTGATGTTGCGCTCGTAGGCGTAGACGACGCCGGGGGCGCCAGCGAGGACGTTGGAACCGTCGTTCCACTGTTCGCGTTCTGCTGCGAGGGCGTCCATCGGAGGAGTCAGGACCTTGATATCGTCGAGGCCAAGTGCGTGTGCGATGACCTTGTGCATGTCCTGAGGATCGTGGGCTGCGACCTTAATGCCGCCTTCACCGTCGGAGGTCAGAGTCATGGATTCAACCATTCCCATGCCTGCGTACTTCGTGAAGACTCCGTAGTCAGCCTGGGTCATGACGGTATCGAGGTGCATCTGTGCACGTTCCTTGGCCATATCCAAGGCGATAACCTGCTTGACCTCGCTGTTGCCGAAGAGACGGCGAGCCATGCGCTCAACGCCCGCGGGGGTGGTGCGTTCGCTCATACCGACCAGCACAGAGCCATTTCCGATAACCAGGACGTCTCCGCCTTCGACGGTTGCCGGGCCTGCCTCGTTGCCATTGCACCACTTCTTGATCGAGGGGTCCTGGAAACGCGGGAGGTAGTTGTAGATCGCTTCGTAGTTAATGGTCTCGCGGCGACGTGCTTCCTTGCGCATCGAGTTGATTGCAACACCGTCGTAAACCCAGCAGGAGGTGTCGCGAGTGAAGAGGTGATTCGGCAGAGGGGCAACGATGAAGGAAGTCGGACCCATTGCGTCGTAGATCACGGAAGAGATGGGGCCGAGGTTGAGTTCGGCGAATTCTTCCTTGGTCAGGCCTGCGACCATGAGTTCTGCCAGCTGAGCTCCCGTAAGAGATTCACCATAAGCGCGCATTGCCTCAGCGATCGCAACGCCGTGGCTCTCTTCGGTGAATACCGAGGTCAGAACGTGCTGACGAGCGGCAGGAATATCCATTGCTTCGGCCAGCAGATCCTGGAAGTAGAGGACCTCTGTTCCCTGAGTACGCAGGGAGTTCGCGAAGTCATCGTGCTCTGCTTGAGCGTGCTCAAGCCAAAGCATGTCATCAAAAAGGAGATGTTCCATATTCGATGGGGTCAGGCGCAGCATCTCGCGTCCGGGGCGATGAATAATCACTGGCGCAAACGCCCAATCTCGGAAGTTACACTTGGTTGCATTTCTTGTGGTCCTCTTCTGCTTCATTGCATCATGAGTTAGATCACCTGGAGATGGAACAAGCGTACCACTTCGTTTCAGAAAAATCACTTATTCAAAGCTGTGAAAATGCTCAGATTGCATAAATATGTGGACAAAAGTCCCTTATCCCCGCGGAATATAACGATCGGACTAGGCCAAGTAAATTTGTCCGATAAGTAAACAAAAGAATATATTCCTGGAATATTCGTCACATGTGACGCAGAACACACTGAAAGCCTGGGGACAACCCAGGCTTTCAGTGTGAAGAGATCGATGAGGCGAGTGCTCAGCCTTTCACACAGCGCTCCGCGGCCTCAACAACATTCATCAGAAGGAGGGCGCGCGTCATCGGCCCCACTCCCCCAGGATTAGGGGAGAGCCAAGCAGCAACGCGATCAACTCCATCAGCCACGTCTCCCATCAAACATGCTTTCCCAGTGTTTGGGTCCACCACGCGAGAGACGCCAACATCAAGAACAACCGCTCCGGGTCGCACCATCTCAGGAGTAACAAGCCCCGCATAGCCTGTTGCCGCGACAACAACATCAGCAGTTCGAGTATGCATCGCCAAATCACGGGTTCCCGTGTGACAGATCGTCACCGTGGCATTGACATCCTTGCGCGTGAGCAAAAGCCCGATTGATCGCCCAACCGTCACGCCACGCCCGACAACGCATACATCCGCGCCATTGAGATCGATCCCATTGCGCTCGATCAACTCGATGACAGCGCGCGGCGTGCATGGCAGAGGAGAGGTAATAGCTTCGCTCCCCCGCAATACAAGTCGCCCAAGATTTGTCGGGTGCAGACCATCGGCGTCCTTATCCGGATCGATCGCCTCGAGAATTCGATTGGTATCAACGCCGCGAGGAAGTGGCAGCTGAACAATGAAACCCGTGCAAGCGGGATCAGCATTCAGCTTTTCGACTGCCGCGAGGATTTCCTCCTGCGAAGCCTCGGCAGGCAAATCGACGCGAATCGATTCAATACCTACTTCTGCGCAGTCACGGTGTTTACCCGCTACGTAAGCGACCGAACCGGGATCCTCCCCCACCAAGACGGTACCAAGGCCCGGGACTACTCCCTTTTCACGCAAGGTCTGGACTCGGCCTCGAAGCTCATCCTTGATCTGAGCCGCACACGCCGTACCATCCAGAACCCGAGCATCGCCTTCCCACGGAGTTCTCATTGATTAAGCCCCGCGTACAGGGGGTGAGCATCGGTGAGAGCGCGCACGCGGGCACGCAATCCATCGACATCAACACTTCCGCTTGTGCCCTGAATAAGAGTCGTCGCAATGATGTCGCCAACCTCTTCAAAATCAGCGGTGCTGAAACCGCGCGTTGCCAGCGCGGGGGTTCCAATGCGCAGCCCCGAGGTCACCCTTGGGGGACGCGGGTCGAAAGGCACCGCATTGCGATTGACCGTGATGCCAACCTCGTGGAGCAGATCTTCGGCCTGTTGGCCATCCAATGAGGAGTTCACCAAGTCCACCAAGACGAGGTGGACATCGGTACCACCCGTGACAAGGCGAATTCCCGCAGCTTGAGCATCGGGGGCCAAGAGACGCTGAGCAATTGCCTGCGCACCGTCAAGGGTTCGTTGCTGACGATCCTTGAATTCCTCGGTCTGAGCGACCTTCATGGAAATCGCCTTCGCTGCGACGACATGCATCAGCGGACCGCCCTGCTGACCGGGGAAGACCGCACTGTCAAGCTTCTTGCCCCACTGCTCGCCGCGCGAAAGAGAGGATCATTCCCGAACGAGGCCCGCCCAAAGTCTTGTGGACGGTCGTGGTGACGATATCGGCATGAGGAACCGGGGAGGGATGCAAGCCTGCAGCAACCAAGCCAGCAAAGTGCGCCATGTCGACCCACAGCGCCGCACCGACCTCGTCCGCAATTTCGCGGAACGCAGCAAAGTCAAGGTGACGGGGGTAGGCCGACCAACCCGCGATCAGCACGCGGGGACGCTCACGAAGCGCGGCCTCGCGAACCTGCTCGGGCTCAATGCGCATGGTTTGCGGATCAACCTCGTAACCAACAGCGTGGTAGTTCTTACCCGAGAAGTTGATGCGCATGCCGTGAGTGAGGTGGCCGCCGTGGGCAAGGGAGAGACCGAGGAGAGTATCACCGACGTTCGCCATTGCCATGAGAGCCGCCGCGTTCGCCTGCGCACCCGAGTGAGGCTGGACGTTGACGTAGTCCGCGCCGGTAAAGACTTCCTTCGCGCGCGAAATCGCAAGAGACTCCGCAACATCGACGAACTCGCATCCACCGTAGTAGCGACGACCGGGGTAGCCCTCGGCGTACTTGTTGGTCAGGACAGATCCCTGCGCTTCAAGAACCGCAAGCGGAACAAAGTTTTCCGAGGCGATCATTTCGAGCGTGCTCTGCTGGCGTTCCAGCTCTTGATCCAGAACCGCTTGAATTTCAGGGTCGAGTTGGCGCAGTGGCAAATCGTTGAGCGTATCCATCTTCAGTCCTTCTGCAAGTCCGGGGGCCACGCGTGCCCGGCGAATTTGGATCAACCTTACCCCACAGCGCCAATTTGGCAAGATCACGCCCAAAAATGACGTGCATAGCGGGCGCTGCACACCTTGAGGGGTGATGTACTTTCCCACCTCAGGGAACAAAGGCCTACCTAACTTCCACGAATTGCGATAACCTTTATCAAAGTTCGGTCGTACGAACTTCGATAAAGATATAAGTAAACATCACCCCAATGAAGAGGAACTTCAATGTCCGTCGCTTACTCGCGTTCATCTCTAGCCGCCGCAGCGGTCTGCCTACTGGGCGCAACTTCTCTCGCCTCGTGCTCAACTGCGTCTTCACAGTCAGACGCCCCCTCACTCACCTTGGTTGCAAGCACCACCCAGATCTGTGACTACGTCACCCAAATTGCGCAGCAGCCCTCGGCTCAAAACTCCATATCGCTCGATAAAACTGATGCCTCGGGAACGCAATCCCATATTGGGGCACCCGCTGAGAAAGCCAGCGCAAAAGTGCAGCTCACCTGCCTGCTTGCCCCCAACGCCTCGGCACACGAGCACGAAATGACTCCCCAGCAATTGCAAGCACTCTCTCAGGCGAAAGTCTTGCTCGTCTCGGGCGTCGACCTCGAGCACTTCCTGGATCAGGCCGTGAGCGCCTCTGGTTTCAAGGGAACGATGGGAGTAACCTCGGGAGTTCTCACTGCCGTCGACCTCAAGGATCCCCAGGGTCAGGAACAGCGCGACAAGCAACTCCCCTATTCCGTTTCCCGTGGCACGCACACTGTCGAGGCCGCACCCTGGCCTTTCCCGCCAGAGGAAGGAGAAAGTGAGCCGGAGTTCGCCTACGATCCTCACGTCTGGACCTCTCCAGCGAACGCAGCCCTGCAGGTTCGCAATATCGGAGACTTTCTTGCGGCAGCAGACCCGGATCACGCCGAGGCATACAGCGCGGCAACCGAAGAATACGCAAAGCGTATCGATTCCCTCGATGCGTGGGCGAAGGCCAGCTTTGACAGCGTTCCCGCTGATAAGCGCGTCCTCTTTAGCTCCCACGATGCCTTCGGATACTTGTCGAAACGCTACGACATTCGTTTTATCGGTGCTGCACTGTCTGATTTCAACGAACAGCAGGATGCAACCGCTGAGCACATCGCACAGGCAACCGAGGAAGTGAAGAAATCCGGAGCGAGCGCGATTTTCGCTGAGAACTCCAATAACTCAAAGTCGATTGAAACGATTGCGCGCGCAGCTGGAGTCAAGGCCATCATCGGCGACGACGCACTCTACGGGGATTCACTTGGCCCCGTGGGAAGCGAAGGAGAAACCTACATCGGCTCGATCATCCATAACGTCACAACCATGACACGGGCATGGGAGGGAACAGTTGCTCCCCTGCCCGAGCAACTCACGCGTTAGGCGAGCATAATGAACGCAGACGCTCATATGTTTTCGGAGCCTGACGAGGGCCGCGATGCTGGCGTCACTGTCTTCTCAGCCAAAAATGCCAGCATCGGCTACTCCCAGACACCGGTCCTGACGGGAATCACCCTCTCGCTCAGCCCAGGACATGCCCTCGCTTTGATCGGCCCAAATGGATCGGGAAAGACAACGCTCATGCGAGCGCTCTTGGGAAGCGCCCAACTCATCTCCGGAGAACTGAGCTGCCCGCTGGATTTCCTCGGCTACGTCCCACAAAACAGTGATATCGACCTGAGTTTCCCAATCAACCTTCGTCAGGTCGTCGAAATGGGAATGTACCCCAAGACAAAGCCTCTACGTCCACTCAGCCGTGAACAGAAAGAAGAGGTCAGCGCAGCATTAGAACAGATCGGCTTAGCCGAACGCGCCCGCGAGCGCTTTGGGACCCTCTCTGGCGGCCAACGCCAGCGCGTTCTGGTCGCGCGCGCCTTGGTTGCCAAGCCTCGTCTGGTATTGCTTGACGAACCTTTCAACGGTTTGGATGAGCCCAACCGCGAAGCTCTTCTCTCGCTCATCAGCCAAGCAAAAGCTCAGGGAACTGCGTTCATGATCTCAACCCATGACTATCGGGTCGCAACCGAAGTGTGCGATGAGAGCCTGATCGTTGCGGGGCGCCAGGTTGCCTATGGGCCAACCTCCCAGGTTTTCCGTCCAGAGATCATCAATGAAGCTTTCGGCGGGATCCACAGTGTTTAACGCGATCGCACATGCTCTCCCCCTGTGGCAGTCTCCTTTTTTCCTCCGCCCCCTGCTCTTCCTTCTTTTCTTCGGAATTGCAGCAGGCGTGGTTGGAACCCTGGTCAATCTGCGCAACTGGCAATTCGGCGCTGAGGCCTCGGTCCACTCGATCTTCCCCGGGATCGTCGTCGGCGCGGTTTTCGGCGGTATCGATTGGATCCCCGCGGGCGGAGGAATCTGCGCGATATTCGTTGCCGCCGCATTGACCTGGGCGATGCGACACCGCGCGCACGAGGCCGCCGCGGCAGTTGTCCTGACCTCCTTCTTCGCGCTCGGCGTCATCATTTCGCTGAAAAAAGGCGATATGTCGGGCCAAATGGAGGCCTTGATGTTTGGCCGCCTTCTGGAGGTTACTCCCCAGCGCATGGTGATTTCCCTCGTGTTTTGTCTTTTCGCTTGCGTCCTAGTCGTTCTTTCGTGGCGTGCTCAGCTCATGTGCGCATTTGACAGTGCGGGAGCTGGCGCCGCGCGAGTACCCACGACGCTCTGCGATGTCTGCCTCAACGCCTCGATGTGCGCAATCGTCGTTGCGGGGGCCTCGGCAATTGGTGTTCTTTTGGTCGTGGGATACCTCATTGTCCCCGCACTCGCCGCCCGCCTTCTTTCCTCATCGCCGAGGCAGATGCTGGCCTATTCGGTACTTCTTTCCTGCGCGGGTGGAGCGCTGGGGATAGTGACTCTTTTGATTCCTCTTTCCCGGCCTACTTCACCCCAAGCCTCGGTTGCTCTGACCCAAGTGGCTCTATGCGCACTCATCGTCGGACTGCACAGAGCACGAAAGCGAGTGACGACATGTTAGCGATCCTCATCCTTCCTCTGTGCGAACTTGCGCTACTGGGGATTCTCTCTGGAATCGTTGGAACGATGACTGTCTTGCGCGGGCGCGTGTTCTTTGCTGAATCAATCACGCACGGAGCCTTTCCGGGTGCGGTGATCGGTGTCGTGTGTGCATCCGTTTTCACCAGGGATCACAGCATTCTTGCGCTGTGTGTATTCTTGGGCGCACTGGGTTTGTGCTTGCCTCTTTCCGCGTTGATGAGCGCTCTGGCACGAATCCCCGGAGTCTCAGGCGGGGCCGCTGCCGGGGTCGTCTTGACCTTCAGTTTTGCCTTAGGCTATTTCCTCTCGAAATGGTTTGCCCCCTTGCCCTTGCAGATTTCGAGCTTCCTCACTGGGTCAATCATGACTGTTACTCCAATGGATATTGCCTTGGCCGCTGCAGCAACGCTTGGCGCACTCGCTCTTCTCGCGCTACGCGGACGCCACATTCTCCTCTTGTCTTTCGATGAACAGGGATACCGAGCAGCTTTCCGCTCTTCCCCCGGCGCCTGCGCACTCACCGACGCGCTTATCTCCGCTCTTATCACGGTTTGTGTCATTGTCATGATTCCCGCGGTGGGAACATTGCTCCCTTTGGCCTTACTGATTGCACCGAGCGCCGGTTTGATGCGATTCATTTCCCGCCCCGGAGTCTTAATGGCAGCCTCAGCATGCGCAGCCCTTGCAGTGTGCGCCTTCGGTTTTGGGTTTTCTCTTCTGACTGAGCTGTCCTCGGGTGGATGCATTGCCTTAGCTTCCGGACTTTTCTTCTGCGGGTGCGTGGCTGGGAGGCTCTGGCCTCGAGGCCAAAAGCCGGCTCAACCCCAGCGGCGGCGCGTTATGCACCAGAGAAGTGAGGTATAGAAAGCAGCGCATGAGCAGACAAAAGGGGCGCCGCAATGCGGCGCCCCTCAAGCAGTTAGACCAAGAAAGTCAGATGAACTGCCTTTTGATCACACTGGAAGTCTCAGCAAGACTCACTTAATGAAGCCGAGCTCCTTGACGGTGTTGTACTCGTCCTGGAGGGCAGCAATGTTGTGATCGATACCAGCGCGAGTTGCCTCAGAAACCTCCAGGCCCTCGACAACCTGCCACTCGCCACCATCAGAGGTGACGGGCAAGCCGAAGCACAGGCCGGCGGGAACACCGTAGTGCTCTCCATCAGTCATGATGGCGGCAGTGGTGAACTCACCCGCGGGGGTTCCCAGAACCCAATCGCGCATGTGGTCGATTGCAGCGTTTGCTGCGGAAGCGGCCGAGGATGCGCCACGAGCTTCGATGATGGCCGCACCACGCTTGGCAACGGTCGGACGGAAGTAATCCGAGAGCCAGGCCTCGTCAACAAGACCGGACGCAGCCTGTCCACCAACGGTCGCGTAGGAGACATCGGGGTACTGGTCAGCAGAGTGGTTACCCCAAACAACCAGGTTCTTCACGTCGGCCACAGCAGCACCGGTCTTGTGTGCCAGCTGCGACACTGCGCGGTTGTGGTCCAGACGCATCATGGCGGTGAAGCGCGATGCGGGAACGTCGCCTGCTGCGTGAGCAGCGATGGTGGCGTTGGTGTTGGCCGGGTTGCCAACGACCAGGACGCGCACGTCTTCAGCTGCACCATCGTTGATGGCCTTGCCCTGAGGACCGAAGATACCGGCGTTTGCCTCGAGAAGATCGGCGCGCTCCATACCTGCACGGCGAGGCATTGCGCCCACGAGGAAGGCAGCGTTGGTTCCCTGGAATGCTGCAGTGGCGTCATCGAAGATATCGACACCGGCGAGCAGCGGGAATGCGCAGTCATCCAGCTCCATTGCGGTGCCTTCAGCAGCCTTCACGCCCTGGGGGATCTCAAGCAGGTTGAGCTTAACGGGGGTATCGGGTCCGAAGACAGCTCCCGAGGCGATGCGGAAAAGAAGGGCGTAACCGATGTTTCCGGCTGCACCGGTGACGGTGACAATACGAGGTTCTGCCATGATTGGGCACTCCTTCAGTTATTTCGTGCGACGCACAGCGCCGCGACGATCTGATGATCGTTACCCCTTAAGCCTATTGCCTCTCCCCTGATCTTCGCGGTGTCAGCAGTCCCAAGTGGGACTCGAATACCCCATTTTTGCTTGTGATGTCCATCACGAGCGCGGGTCTTTTAAGTCCCGCTGAAGTGCAAGCGACCGGGACTACCATGTTTGGGTGAGTGAAAAGAAGGACTCTCCTCAAGCCGGACGCATGACACGCATCGGACGCGTCTGCGCAGCCCACCGATCGCTACTCGCCGTTGTCGCAGCGATTGTGGGAGCAATCGTTGGTGCCGCAGCCGTCCTTTTTCAACACCATGATTGGCGCATGGACCTGGGTAACGACAGGCTACTGGGACTACACGCAGCACATTGGCAGCTCTCATGGCCACCTCCCCATCCCAGCGTGGATCTTCCTTCTCTTCGCCCCAGTGATCTCGGCGCTGATCTACGGGCCTCTCATCTCCCGCTTCGCACCTTCTGCGAAGGGACACGGGATCCCCGAAGTCATGCTCGCGGTCCAGCAAAAGGGCGGTTATATCCCTTCCAAAGTCGCGGTCGTCAAACTTATTTCTTCTGCTCTCACCATCGGCGGCGGGGGTTCAGCGGGGCGCGAAGGCCCAATCGTTCAAGTTGGCGCATCATTAGGCTCTTCATTCGCCGCTTCGCTCCGTCTACCCAAAGAGCGCGTGATCATGCTGGCTGCCTGCGGGAGCGCTGCGGGAATCGCGGCGACTTTCCATGCTCCCCTTGCCGGCGCTTTCTTCGCTCTTGAAGTGATCTTGACGCGTTTCACTGCCGAGGCCTTTGGCTACGTCGTCGTTTCTTCTGTCCTCTCTTCCCTAGTTGCACGCGCAGCAAGTGGAGATCATCCCCTCATTGATTTGGGCGGAACTTTCCCCTTGCAGTCCCTCCCCGATATCGGATGGGTTGCGATCCTCGGAATTATTGCGGGCCTCGTTGGCCTTGCCTTCTCGAAGTTCCTCTACCTCAGCGAAGACTGGATCGATGCCTTCTGGGCTCGAATTCCACTCCCAATTGGTCTCGACCAGCGGTTTTGAGCATTGCCCTTGGCGGAGCTCTCATCTGTTTCCCATACATGTACGGCTCGGGCTATCCAATCGAAATTTCAGCGATCTTTGGCTCTTACTCGATTCCCTTCCTCGCTCTTTTGCTTCTCGGTCGGATCCTCTACACCTCCTACACCATCGGCATTGGCGGATCGGGCGGAGTCTTTGCCCCAACCTTGTTCATGGGCGCAATGACTGGAATGATTTTTGGGCAGCTTGTCGATCCTTGGGCCGCCTCACAAAGCGCGATCTTCGGCGTCATCGGAATGGGAGCTGCCTTTGCCGGTGCCGCACGCGCCCCCATGACAGCGGTCCTCATCATCGTTGAAATGACCGGACAATATTCCCTGATCATGCCCATGATGTTGGCCGTCATCATCGCAACATTTGTTTCGCGGTTCTTCACTCGCTCAACGATTTACACGGAAAAGCTTCGCCGCCGAGGCGATGTCCTCCACGAACCCGTCGACGACACCTTGCTTGGTCGTCGAAGTGCTCGCCAGCTCATGACCACGCCCAGCCGCATCTTGACCGTGGACATGACATTGATGCAGGCACAGGAGTATTTCCAGTCAAGTCCTGTCCCCTGCCTTCCTGTAATCGCAGCGAAGGACCGTTACCAAGAACTGCCTCGATATCTCGGAATGCTCACCTTGAGCGAACTCACTTCCTATCTTTCTCGAGGTCTTCCCCCACATACTCAGATCAGTTCTCTTGCTTTGGATGAGTCCTCCTCGATCTCCCAGTCAGCTCGTCCATCTCAAGTCCTTGCTCGCCTGAGTGCTCCTGATAATCCCTGGGCACTCGCAGTCATCGACGGGGACTCCCCCACGCCCCACTTCCTAGGATGGGTGACCCAACAGGGCCTCGTGAAGGAAATTGCCGCGCAGCAGGGGCGCGCGATTGCCGCCGGGCACCTCTCATCTTGGGGATCTCGCTGGCAAGATCGCCACCCTCGCGCCTCTCGACACGTAAACTAAAACCATGTCCGACGAAGATCCTGAGCTGCTGGCCTTGCCCGCTGACGAAACCTCCGTTTCCATTTCCTCCCCCGAGTCCGGAGAATCGCTTGAAATTGATGGCGAAACTCAGGCACTTGAGTGGCACGCACCCATTTTGGTGCGAATCGACGAAAACACAACAATCCCCCATCTTCTTGCACGCCGCGTCCAGCGTTCGGCGCGCCGCCCCCTGATTGCCCGCAAACTCGAAATGGGCGATACCTGGCAGAACATGACCGCCGCGGAGTTCTACGAAGACGTTCAGGCAACGGCAGCCGGATTAATCGGGCTAGGCCTCGAACAAGGCGATGCGCTCGCGATCATGTCGCGCACCCGCTACGAATGGACGCTTCTGGATTACGCCTCGTGGTGCGCGGGGCTCCTTCCAGTGCCGATCTACGAAACTTCCTCAGGCGAGCAGATTGAATACATCATTCAAGATGCAAACGTTCGGGCAGTGATCACCGAAACCGTGACTCAACGCGAGCTCGCAGAATCAGCGTGCCGCCGCCTCGGACGCAGCGACATCACACTGCTTTCCCTTGATGCCGAGGCGATGCAAACCATCCGTGATGCGGGGGTCACGATCCCGCGCACAATGGTTGCCCAGCGCACTCAAGCACTGACAACCGATGATCTGGCGACAATCGTCTACACATCGGGAACAACCGGACGCCCCAAGGGCACAGAAATCACGCATGGGAATTTCACCGAGCTCGCGCTCAACGCCCACGCGTGGATGCCTGAGGTCGCGATGGGCAAAGACTCACGTCTCTTGCTTTTCCTCCCCCTTGCCCACGTATTCGCGCGCTTCCTCCAGGTTTTCCAGCTCAGCGGCGAAGGGATTTTGGGACACACTCCCGACACAAAGAATCTCCTTCCTGATCTTGCGACTTTCAGGCCCTCATACCTCCTGGTGGTTCCTCGAGTTCTTGAGAAGATCTACAACTCAGCCGACGCGAAGGCTGGACGTGGCGGAAAACAGAAAATCTTCCGTTGGGCAGCCAATGTGGCGGTTCAGTATTCTCAGGCACTTGAAACCCCTGAAGGCCCCTCAAGGCGTTTGAAGATGCAGCACGCTGCAGCGTCGCACTTGGTTTACTCGAAGATCCTTCAGTTGGTTGGCGGAAACGCGCGCTTCATCATTTCAGGTGGTGCGCCCCTTTCGACCAGGCTGGCACATTTCTACACGGGACTTGGACTCCCCGTTCTCGAAGGTTATGGCTTGACCGAAACGGTTGGCCCACTTTCGGTTAACACTCCCCGACTGTCCAAGATTGGAACCGTTGGTCCGCCTCTTCCTCCTCTGTCGGTGAGGATCTCCGACGAAGGTGAAATTCTCATTCAAGGCCCCTCGGTTTTCCGCGGTTATCACAACAATCCCGAGGCCACTGCCGCCTCCTTCACTGAAGACGGCTGGTTCAAGACCGGAGACTTGGGTTCTCTTGACCGCGACGGATACGTCCGCATTACTGGTCGCGCAAAGGACATTATTGTCACCGCGGGCGGAAAGAATGTTGCGCCCGCTTCCTTGGAAGACCCCTTGCGTGGCCATCCCCTGATCTCGCAGGTCGTCGTCGTTGGTGATAAGCGTCCCTTCATCTCCGCGCTGATCACTTTGGATGCAGAGATGCTGCAACTGTGGCTGAAGAACCACGGTCTACCGCCGATGTCGATTGGCGAGGCCGCGACTAATATCGAGGTCCTCTCAGCTTTGGAGCGTGCGGTCGATCGCGCAAATGAGCATGTTTCGCGCGCAGAATCGATCCGAAAGATTCGCGTGTTAACCACCGACTTCACGGAAGCCAATGGTTTGTTAACGCCTTCACTCAAGGTCAAGCGAAAGGCTGTGCTTGAGCGCTACGCCGACGTTATTGATGACATCTACGGAGGTCCCGTTCAAAACGGCTAAGCAAGACTAGTTGTAAAGAAAACCCGGTACATCGCTCACCACGACGATGCACCGGGTTTTCTTTTATTGCGAGGCCAAAGCAGCAGTTGGCGGCGTATGTGCCGCCCGCAGGGCCGGGTAAAGACCTGCAATTGCTCCAATGACCAAGGGAGCCCCGAGGCCAGCGGCGATGACGTACCACGCGATAGTGACGGGCCATCCGTATGCAAGGCACATTCCCCATGTGACCGCCGCGCCAATAACACATCCCACGCATCCGCCAAGGAAGGAGAGGAGCAGAGCCTCGGCAAGGAATTGCATGCAGATATGTCCCCGTTTGGCTCCCAGGGAACGCCTCAGTCCGATCTCACGGCGACGTTCAAGGACGGAGATGATCATCGTATTTGCGACTCCGATCCCACCGACCAGCAGGGCGATAGAGCCAACGCCTGCCAGAAGGGTTGTCAGAGTCTGATCGGCCGCGTTCTTTGCAGCCAGCGCATCCGATGGACGTGAAACTTTCAGACCGGTTGCTCCCTGAGGAGCCAGGGTTGGACCAATGAGTTCTCGAACGTTTCGACCTCAGAATCCAAAGATCGTTCATAAATCGTCGTTGGTGCTTGTCCTGCCCCGAAAAGCTGAGAAGCCACCGGGATTCCGATCAAAGCGGAGTTATCGAGTTCTTCGGCAAGGGGTGAGGGTTCAAGGATCCCGAGCACGGTGAAGGAGGTATTCCCCAGCCACACTTGGGTTCCCGGAGTGGTAATCCCCAAAAGATCCGCAGCTTTCGATCCCAATACGACACCCGGATACCGTGATGTCGCCTCGTTCAGCCAGGTTCCACGCGCAACTTTCGCCGAAACAACATCCAGGAGATTCGTTGGCGCAGCCATCGTCAAAATGCCACCCGTTGCATTTGGATCAATCAAACGCGAGCGGTACACCGAAACTCCTGACAAAGTGGACGTCGAGGAAGCATCGGTTACTCCCGGAATCATCCGCATGCGTCCCACTGAGTCTTCGGGAAGGATCAGGTTTGCACCGGAAAGATCAGCACCTGAGCGAGCCGTGAGCATGTTGGTTCCCAGCGCTTGGAGCTGTTCATGAAGACGTGCCTGGGACGAGGCCGACACCCCGACAACGCCGACCATGGCGGCGATACCAATCGCGATTCCCAAGGCCGAAAGGATTGCGCGCATTGGCCTCGCGCGAAGGCCACTTACCCCCAAGCGCGCGACGTCACTGCCACGCAGGCACGAGGCGTGGGTAATTGTTTCCCTATCGAGGCTCATTGGCTCACCTCGCTTGCAGAGTCAGAAACCACTTTCCCATCACGAATCATGACTTGGCGCGGAAGCGAGGCCGCGAGATCGTTGTCGTGCGTGATGACGATGATCGTCGTCCCCGAATCATTGAGTTCGCGTAACAGGGATACGATCGCTTCTCCTGAGCGCGAGTCGAGGTTACCAGTGGGTTCGTCAGCGAGGAGCAGCGCCGGCGAACCGACCAACGCACGAGCAATAGCCACGCGTTGGCGTTCACCTCCGGACATTTGGTGCGGACGGTGCTCGATTCGGTGTCCAAGCCCGACCTTTTCAAGAGCTTCTCGCGCTTTCTCGCGCCGTTTCGCGCGCGGGACACCCCGGTAGAGCAGTCCGTCGGCGACATTGTCCAAGGCAGTAACTCCCGGCGAGAGGTGGAATTGCTGGAAGACAAAGCCGATAAGGGATGCACGCACCCCGGACAGTTCTGCGTCACCTAGAGCACTGATGTCCATTCCTTCAATGATGACCGCTCCCGAGTCCGGACGATCCAGAGTACCAATCAGGTTGAGGAGAGTTGACTTCCCTGATCCAGATGGGACCGACGATGGCGACGAATTCTCCTTGGTCAACACTCAAACTCACTCCATCGCAGGCAGTGACGGGCGGAGAACCGTAGCTGCGACGAACCTCGCGAAGTTCAAGTAGCGGACTCATCGGTTCGGCACCGCCACACGTTGTCCCTCGTGGAGATCATCGGAAGAGATCTCCACCCTGTCTCCAGCAAAGAGGCCGGTTTGCACCGGAACTCGCGTGACTTTCCCATCTTCATCAACGAGCTCCACACCGAATTGGTCGGGAGTGATCGCCACGAGGGCCCCCAGAGGCACTGAAAGAACATTCGTTTTCGTCTGGGAGGTAATACCCAGTGAAACAGATGCCTCTTGAAGTTTCTCTGTTGCGGCAGCGTCATCAGGGGTCACGGTGATGGGGATGATGCGATCCTTGGTCGCCTGTGAGTCGCTTTGCGCCTTCAGCGCCTGCTTTTTCCTTGGGAGGCTCAACGGACGAGATCGTGCCCTTCGTTGTTTGCGCACCGGGGAGCCGGATGGTCACCTTGGTACCGACGACTCCCAAAGATTGGTCGGAAAGCTTAAGGTTTGCGGAAATGATCTGCCTGGAAGACGAGGCCGAGAAGAGATCGCCCCCTTGGGAAACAGCGTCGCCGACGCGGGCTTTGAGACTACCGATACGCAAGTCTTCGGGCGCAAAGAGCACACGTCCAAGCGGAAGCGTACCGTCTTGGCTCAGTCCCAGTTCTTTCTGCCATTTGTTGATAGCGGCTTGGGTTCGCCAGTCGAAGCGAGTATCTGCTTGCCCGTCAAAATAGCCAAGTTGAGACAGTGCCTCTTCGAGTTGGTGGATGTCTTCTCCATTGCTCATCCCCGCTTCGAAGCTGCGCCATGCGGGAGTGGAACCGTGGAGAAGATAGCTGCTTTCGCCGCCCACCGTGTAGATCTTCTCTCCCTGTTTGAGTGTAGAACCGGGAGTTGGAAGAGCTGTGATGACACCATCGAAGCTCGATTTCTGAGTGTAGGAGTCGGCGTAGTGCAAGGTTCCTTGGACGGTTGTCTCACCGACAAGGTCTCCGCGAGTAATCTCCGCGCTTGCACCGCTAAATTCCTTGGCGTCATTTGATTCTGCGCTGTTGCTTGAGCACGCTGCAAGAGAGCAGACGATCATCCCCATTGATGCAGCCAGCGCACCTATACGACGGTATGTGCTGCGTTCACGAGTGGTCACTTGTTGCCTCCGACGCTTCCGAAGCATTTATTGACTGCTTCAGAGGGGACATTCCGAACGTCGACGACGCCATTTTGTCCCGGATCAGGAACGTCATAGCCCAGGTCGCGCAGGCATTGAGTCCCCTTTGTCAGAAAGCTCACGTGCGTGCGGATCGTTTGTCAGGTCGTTCTCTTCTCCAACGAGTGAGGAAACCTCTTCCATACACGCATTGACAGCGGAATTGAAGGCGTCGGTGGCGTTGGCGAATTGATCGGGAGTCAGACCCGTATCGGGTACGTCGAAGCCCTTGTTTCGCATGCACTGTCCGAAGGCGATGTTGGGGATCTTTTGATCCCGAGGCCTGGGCTGCGCTCTTCGAAGTGGTGGCTTTTGACCGTGCCGATGCTGACGATGAGGATGACGTTCCCTGCGAGCAAGCGCTAAGCGCAAAGACCAGCGTGAGTGCGCCGACTACGAGGGTGCGTGACGAGCGATTCTTCATCGAATCTCCTGGGAGAATTTATAACAATTCGATATCTTTTGATAACGACTTGATAACATTCTATACCCAGAAGTTATCGAGAATCAATTCCATTAATGTGATTCAGGCACACCTTCCGCCTGATCATAGGCGGCCTTAATATCCTCGTGGTGACGAATCACTTCGCGCACCATGAAGTTCAAGAATTTCTCGGCAAAATCAGGATCCAAACCAGACTCTGTAGCTAGTGAGCGAAGGCGCGCAATCTGCACGCTCTCGCGAGCAGGATCCGCAGGGGGAAGTTCATGGACAGCCTTGATGAGCCCGACCTTTTGAGTGCAGCGAAAACGCTCGGCAAGGATGTGAATGAGGGCAGCATCAATGTTGTCGATTGTTTTGCGCGCTTCGATCAGTTCTTGAGGCAAAGACGTGTCCGACATGACTCCCCCTAGGCGCTCTGAACGCTTGCAGGATCGACCTCGTACAACTCGGCGCTCCCCTGTCCAAGTACAGCCTCGCGAGTGACAACGACACGGGAGACGTCATCACGTGAGGGAAGGTCAAACATCAAATCTGACAAAGTCGCTTCCATAACGGAAGAAAGGCCTCGTGCCCCTGTCTTACGCTTGTTCGCCAGCTCCGCAATGGCAAGCAAGGCCTCGTGAGTGAACTCCAAGGTAATGCCATCAAGCTCAAAGAGGTGCTGGTACTGAGCAACCAAGCAATTCGTGGGCTCGGTCAGCACTCGAACCAGATCTTCCTCAGAAAGTTCCTTAGTCGAGGTCAGCACGGGAAGACGACCAATAAATTCCGGAATCATACCGAATTTGTGAAGGTCTTCAGCGGTAACGGACTCGTAGAGGTCGCCCATCTCAGCAGCGGACTTCAGCTCGGATCCGAAACCGGTGGAACGTTGACCAAGACGAGCCTTGACGATTTCTTCAATTCCCGCGAATGCGCCGGCAGCGATGAAGAGAATTCCCGAGGTGTCGATCTCAAGGAACTGCTGATGCGGGTGCTGCGGCCACCCTGCGGGGGCACCGAGGCCACCGTTCCTTCGATAATCTTCAGGAGAGCCTGCTGCACGCCTTCACCTGAAACATCGCGAGTAATCGACGCGTTTTCGCCCTTTCGGCCAATCTTGTCGATTTCGTCAACGTAGATGATTCCACGCTCAGCCTTCTTGATGTCTCCGCCAGCTTCTTGAATCAGGCGGAGCAAGATGTTCTCTACGTCTTCGCCCACGTAGCCAGCCTCGGTCAAAGCCGTTGCGTCCACGATCGCGAAAGGAACATCCAAAAGTCGAGCCAAGCAGCGCGCCAAGTGCGTTTTACCGGTTCCCGTGGGCCCTAAAAGCAAGATATTCGACTTGGTGCCGTACATATCTTCTTCGTTGCCAGCTTCGCGCGAACGCACGCGCTTGTAGTGGTTGTAGACGGCGACAGAAAGTGCGCGCTTTGCGCGGTCCTGGCCGATCACCCAAGAATCGAGGAATTCGAAGATTTCACGAGGCTTTGGGAGAGGAAGACCCGAGGGCGCGCTCTGCGGTTCAGTGTCTTCGGCAATGATTTCGTTGCACAGGTCGACACACTCGTTGCAAATGTAAACGCCGGATCCCCCAATGAGCTTGCGGACCTGCTTCTGGCTCTTTCCGCAGAAAGAGCACTTGAGGGCCTCAGCTCCGTCGGTCAATCGACTCACGTATGCCTCCTGAAAAACTTCACCCAAATCGGGTCTTTTACTGAAATCTAGCCTAATTCACCCGGTGGTATACAGCGAATTGACGCGCGGGATGCGCAGTGTAAGACCGGTCATTCAATAGGAACGGGAGAGAGCGCCAAAACGCTCTCTCCCGCACTTCGTTAACAGCGACTCGCGTCGCATAGCTGTTAACTAGTTTTGAGCCTTACGTGAAGCCAAAACCTGGTCAATCAGACCGTATTCTTCAGCCTGAGCGGCGGTGAGGATCTTATCGCGCTCGATATCGCGACGAACCTCTTCGACAGGCTTGCCTGAGTGGGCAGCAAGGGTCTCCTCGAGCCACAGACGCATGCGGTCGATCTCGTCGGCGATGATCTGGATATCCGAGGCCTGGCCTTGCATTCCCTCCATTGCAGGCTGGTGAATGAGGACTCGAGCGTTGGGCAGTGCCAAACGCTTTCCGACAGATCCCGCAGCCAGCAGAACAGCGGCAGCTGAAGCAGCCTGGCCCAAGCACACGGTCTGAACCTGGGGCTTGATGTACTGCATGGTGTCGTAGATCGCCGTCATTGCGGTAAAAGAGCCACCGGGCGAGTTGATGTACATGGTGATCAGCGAATCCGGATCCTGTGACTCAAGGACGAGGAGCTGAGCCATGATGTCATCGGCACTTGCATCGTCAACTTGCACGCCCAAGAAGACAATGCGGTCTTCAAAGAGCTTTGCGTATGGATCTTGACGCTTGAAACCATAGGCGGTGCGCTCTTCGAAGTTCGGAAGAACGTAGCGCGCCTGGGGCATTTGACGGGCAACTGCGTCGAAATAGGGCTGAGTGCTCATCAGTTTTCTCCTCCACGGTTGCCAATTTCCTGCGGGCTATCAATCACGCGGTCCACGAAGCCATATTCCAGAGCCTCTTGAGCGGTGAACCAGTGATCGCGATCGCCATCCGCCTCAACCTGCTCGACCGACTTACCGGTACGCGATGCGGTGATCTGTGCCAGCTCCTTCTTCATGCCCAAGATCAAATCCGCATTAATGCGAATATCCGTTGCACTACCTCCGGCGCCACCCAGTGGCTGGTGCAGCAGAACGCGGGTGTGAGGAGTGATGTAACGCTTTCCGGGAGCGCCGGCGGTGAGCAGGAATTGACCCATCGATGCGGCAAGACCCATACCGACGGTCACAACATCGGGCTTGACGTACTGCATGGTGTCATAGATGGCCATGCCCGCGGTGACCGATCCACCCGGAGAGTTGATGTACAGGTAGATATCACGATCGGGGTCTTCAGCAGCCAGCAAGAGGAGCTGTGCGCAGATCGCATTTGCGTTGTCATCTCGCACTTCGCCGCCAAGCCAAATGATGCGCTCTTTGAGCAGGCGCTGGTAGACCGAATCTCCCAGTCCCATGGGCGTTTCATTTCCGCCCGAGGCTTGAATAGCCATTCACGCTCTCCTTCAATTTCAGGGTCCGGTTCCCGTTATGGAACCTCACTGAATCCAAACTTATCGGTTCTGACACCAGTTGGCGCTCTAAAAATGCGCTTTTCGCTCACGGCGCATGGAAAGACCGCGGCGACCTCGTGCAGATATGACATGTGGGCCGAAACACTCAGGTTTGGCCCACACCAAGTCATGAGCTTTACACAGCGGAAAGCTCAGTTGCGCTTAAAGCAGCAGCTCACTTTTCCTCTGCGAGTTCTTCGCCGGCCTTCTCGACCTCGGCGACGGTCTCGGCTGCGGCTTCTTCAGCAGCAGCTTCATCCTCAAGGCCAAGGAATTCGCTCAGGTCAACGGGGTTTCCCTCGGTGTCCTTCACGGTCACCTCACGCAGAACCTCAATGAGGGCCTTTGCGCGGCCCAGATCGGCGACCACTGCGGAGATCTGCTGGGGATCAGAGAACAGGCGGTTGATGTCCATGCCGTAGTTCTGGGACATCTGGATGGCGTAGTCGAAAAGCTCCTGCTGGCCAACCTGAACCTCGTTCTTCTTGGCGAGCTCTTCGGCGAGAATCTCGGTGCGGTATTCCTTCTCGATCGCCGCGCGAGCTTCCTTCTTTTCCTTCGCGGAAGCGTCAGCGCCCAGTCGGTGGTTGAGCTCGAGCTCGATCACGGACTCGGGGAGCAGGATCTCGGTGCGCGAAAGCAGCTCATCAACGAGGCGATCACGCGCCTGAAGTGCCTGCTGCGAAGTCTTGGTCTGTGCGGCCTGCTTCTTGAGGTCTTCCATGAGCTCATCGATGGTGTCGAATTCGGAAACCATCTGCGCGAAATCGTCGTCGGCCTCGGGAAGCTCGCGCTCCTTGACGGACTTGACGGTGATGGTCACCTCGGCCTCTTCACCTTCGTGCTCGCCACCCTTGAGGGTGGAGGTGAAGGTGACAACGTCGCCCGCGTGGGTCTTACGAAGCGCAGTGTCCTGGCCGTCGAGCATGGTGCCCGAACCGATTTCGTAGGAGACGTCGGAAACGGAGTCGACCTCTTCACCGTTGATGGTGGCAACCAGGTCAATGGTGGTGAAGTCGCCGGTCTTTGCCTGACGCTTGATGGGCTTGAGGGAAGCGAAACGACCACGCAGAGCATCCAGCTCAGCCTGAACGTCTTCATCGGTGACCTCAACGGAGTCAACCTCGATGACGGTGTCCTTGCCGTACTCGGGTAGTTCGAAGGAAGGAACGACGTCGACCTCAGCGGTGAAAACGACCTGACCGGTCAGTTCGCCACTGGTCGAGGGGATCTCGGTGACCTCAACATCGGGCTGGGACATGGGGCGTAGTTCGTGCTCGGACACGGCAGCGGAGTACTGGCCGGGAAGAACCTCATTGACAACCTGCTCGATGACGGCTGCACGGCCGAAACGCTGGTCGATGATGCGAGCGGGCACGTGACCCTTACGGAAGCCGGGGATGGACACCTGATTGGCGATGCTCTTGTACGCCTTGTCCATTTCTGACTTCAGTTCCTCAACGGGGATTTCAACAGTCAGACGAACCTTGGTGGGCTCGAGGGTCTCTACAGTGCTCTTCACGTGGATTCTCCAGGTCTTTTCTTGGGACGCCAAAACGGCGTATTTCAACTGAACTAGTCTACGACAGCACCCGCCAAAGCTGCTAGCTGGCTGTGGGCTTCACATTTTTCGCCCGCGCGAAGCTGGCCAATTGACGAGGCCGTGGCCGGGCTGGCAATAAAAAGTCGGGGTGACAGGATTTGAACCTGCGACCCTCTGCTCCCAAAGCAGATGCGCTACCAAGCTGCGCTACACCCCGTGAGACTGTCGTCTGCGGATCCCATAATACGGGACTTCACCCTAAATTTCGCAATCGCACAAACAATCAGGTAGTATCGATCCGCACGCGGATGTAGTTCAATGGTAGAACCTCAGCCTTCCAAGCTGATGGTGCGGGTTCGATTCCCGTCATCCGCTCTGAAAAAGGAGCCCCGGTTTTCCGGGGTTCCCTTTGTTTTGCCGCGCATTCTTGACCAGAGGATCGCTAGGCCAAGATGTGCGCTAGAACGTCGAGGTATCAATGACAAAGCGGTAGCGCACTTTCGAGGCCACAACTTTGTCGTAGGCCTCGGTGATGGAATCACCATCGATGATCTCAATCACGGGACGCACGCCGTGCTGGGCGCAGAACTCCAGCATTTCCTGAGTTTCAGCAATGCCGCCGATCTGGGATCCCGCAACAACCTTGTTTCCGTTAACAACGGCACGCATGGGGATCACCATCGGGTTCTCGGGCAGGCCCACGTCAACGAAGACACCGAAAGGCTTGAGTGCACGGACAAGTCCCGGGTAATCCAAATCGTCCGCGCTCACCGTGCAGATAATGATGTCAAAGGACGAGGCCAAAGATTCGATGGTGCCCTCTTCCGAGGTTGCATAGAAGGCAGTGGCGCCAAAACGACGTGCATCTTCTTCCTTGGAACGCCCATGAGAGATCACTGAAACTTCCGCACCCATCGCGGCCGCGATCTGAACGCCCATATGTCCGAGGCCGCCCATGCCAACGATGGCGACCTTCTTGCCCGGTCCCGCACCCCAGCGGCGCAGCGGCGAGTACATGGTGATTCCCGCACACATCAAAGGCGCGGCATCGCTGAGCTCCATTTCATCAGGAACGTGGCAGCCAAAATCTGCACGTACCGTCATCGCCTGGGCATAGCCTCCAGCGGTCGGCTTCCCGTCAGGACCCGCACGGAAAGTCCAGTAGGCATGAGGATTGTTACAGAATTGTTCATGCCCGTCGGTGCAGTACTCGCACTGCCTGCACGAGCCCTGCAAACAACCGACGCCGATCCTGTCCCCTACCTTGAAATTCGTAACTCCTTCGCCGACCTTGGTCACCACGCCAGCGATCTCATGTCCACCAACGAAGGGATACGGGATCGGTCCCCATTCACTGCGCGCAGTATGGATATCCGAGTGGCAGATTCCGGCATATTTAATGTCAAAAAGCACTTCTCCAGGACCCGGCTCGCGAATATCAATGATGGTTGGGTGATAAATCGAACAAGGGTCATCGCAGGCATATGCGCGAACCTTGGGCATCGTGAACTCCTTCGTCAACGCTACGTGTGCCGACTGCGCATCAACGCATTGCCGAAACTTTAGCACCGCAACATGAGAAAAGTCCCGAAACCTTTAGTTTCGGGACTTTTCTATCCGGGTGGCTGACGGGACTCGAACCCGCGACGTCCTGGACCACAACCAGGTGCTCTACCAACTGAACTACAGCCACCATTGAGCGCTGCGAAAAATGCAACGGGGAAACTCTAACATCAGTGCAGGCAAAGTGAGAAATCAGAAACGATAAGCGTGGCACTTCCCACGAAGTTCACTCCCCTCGATACGTAAAACCGGCTCCCCCACCGCACAGGCAGGAGAGCCGGAATTCATGTCGAATGCGTCCTTGTTACGCTCACTCTCACCAGAAAGCGCGAGTCGAAATCGCGTCAGCGAAGTTGTTCAAAGCCTCAGGCGTGGCAGAAAGGTACAGATCAGCATCGGTCGCTGAAACTTCCATGACTCGGAAAGAACCTTCACCGTCGGGGACCAGGTCCACGCGGTTATACAGAAAGAAGCTCGTCGCGTCCCAGGCGTGCACGCATGTACTTGTGCAGAACTTGACGAATCTGCTCGCCCCACTGCCACGACTCAGCATCTGCGGGGCGCGCGGTAACCACGGCCTCGTGCATGGAAGGATCCGTGACGGAAGAAGGATGGAGCACCGCACGCTTTTCAACCGCGTGAGAAAGCAAGCCATTGAAGAACACCAGGGAAATTTCGCCGTGCACGTCGATGTCCTCCAAGTAACGCTGGAGCATGACGGAGCGTCCCTCGTTCAAGAGGTCGATCGTCTGCGCCAAAGCGGCCTGACGCTGGAGAGTGTCAATTTGCCGTGTAGCGACCGATATCGCGGACACCTGAAGACACAGCAGGCTTGACAACGAAGTCACCAAGAGCAGGGAAACGCGAGTGCACCTGATGCTTGGAGAATCCATGCGAAGGCTCAAGCCAGGTCGTTGGAATGACGGGGAGGCCAAGCTCTTCCATGTCCTTCAAGTAGTGCTTATCGGTGTTCCACTCGACAATATCGGCGTTGTTGAGCAGGCGTGGAACCGACTGCGCCCACGTAACAAACTCCTGGCGCTGCGTCGCATAGTCAGAAACCGAACGAAGGACGCACAGTCCAGCTTTATCCCAGTCAACGGAAGGGTCATTCCACACCGCGATCTGGGGATCCATTCCGCGCTCAGCTAGCGCGTCGGGAAGCCCGCCTTCATCGGAGAAGAGTCCCGGCATGCTCGCGGAAGTAACAAGGGTGACCTTGGGTGTTTTCGTCATGAAGATATCCTACCTTAGTCCCAGTGGGCGACTGAGAGCCTCTTCCAGCAGCGAGGTCACCAGTTCCGTGTAGCTCATCCCAGCCTCGGCCCACACTCGCGGGTAGAGGGACAGGCGAGTGAATCCGGGCATGGTGTTCACTTCGTTGACGATGATTTCGTGAGTTGAATCGTTGTAGAAGAAGTCGACGCGCGCCAGCCCCTCACACTCCAAGGCCTCGAAAGCCTTCAGGGCAATGCTCTGGATTCTCTGCGCGTCCTCGGCGGGGATGTCCGCCGGACACATCAAGGAAATCGCATCAGTGTCAACGTACTTGAGGGCGTAGTCGTAGAACTCGCCTTCGGGAACACCGATCTCCCCCAGCGGTGCGGCCATTGCCTCGCCACCGGCAGGCACACGCACACCGCACTCAATCTCGCGACCATGGGCCATGGCCTCGACAATGATGCGCGGATCGTTCGCGGCGGCTTCCTTAATTGCAAGGTCCAGCTGGTCAGGCGAATCAACGCGAGAAATACCCACTGAGGAGCCTGCACGCGTGGGCTTAACAAAGACAGGGTATCCCAAAGCATCAATACGCGAACGCACGTCCTGCGGGTCCTTAGACCACTGTTTCTCGGTGACCAATTCCCAACGACCAACCGAAATTCCAGCCTCGGCAAGGACCGTCTTCGTCAAGTGCTTATCCATCGAGGCCGAACTTGAAGTTACACCGCAACCGACGTAGCGCACATCGGACATCTCGAAGAGACCCTGAATTGTTCCGTCTTCGCCGTAAGGACCATGCAAGAGAGGCAGGACCACGTCAATCACGCCCAAATCTTCAACTCCGACAATTTGGGCATCGAGATCTTCAGGAGAGCGATCGTAGGTCGTTTCAACAAGGCGGGCAAGGCCGGGAAGCAGGCTCACGCGGCTCAATCCCGGCACAATCGTCGTATCCGAGGCCGTGCGAAGATCCACCAACTCCGGGTTATCATCCACTCGCACCCACTGCCCATCGCGCGTAATTCCAACGGCAAGGACATCAAAGCGCTCACGGTCAAGAGCATGAAGAACACCGGCAGCCGTCGCACAAGAGACCAAGTGTTCGCTGGAGCGTCCACCAAAAACAACGAGGACGCGAGGACGTTTGACTTCACTCATGGGGTCAAGATTACCGCGAGAATCGACCTTGCCCGCACTGTGCGCGCCTTCAGACCAGCTCAATTTTCCACCCATCCATCTTTCGTGGACGCGAGAGCAACATGTTCCCCATGTCGTTAATTCCCGCGCGCCCCTCAACAACTTCAACAACTGCTGTCGTAATCGGCATGTCTACGCCAATCGATTGGGCAAGCTGCAGAATTGGAATCGCCGAGGCCACGCCTTCCACGACGCCAGCAGAAGCAGCAAGAGCATCCTCAACGCTCATGCCCGTCCCAACTCGATGTCCGAAAGAAAAATTTCTGGACAGCGTGGTCGAACAGGTTGCGATTAAGTCGCCAATTCCTGCGAGCCCCGCAAAGGTTGCCGGATCTGCGCCCAAGGCAGTGCCCAGACGCGTCATTTCTGCGAGGCCACGCGTCATCAAGGTCGAGCGGGTGTTAATTCCTAAACCAAGCCCCTCCGCCGCACCAATCGCGACGGCGATAACGTTCTTCGTCGCGCCGGCAATTTCTGTGCCAATCACATCCGAGGACAGATAGGGGCGGAAATAAGAGTTGTGGCAGACTCCCGCAATTTCCTTGGCTAATTCAAGGTTGCTCGAGGCGACAACGGTTGCTGTCGGTTGGTGCACCGCAATTTCACGCGAGAGGTTAGGCCCGGAAAGAACCGCGATCCGATCGTGTCCCACACCAGAAGCTTCACTCAACACCTCATCCACGCGCTTGAGCGAGCCCAGCTCAAGGCCCTTGGCCAGTGAGAGTAGCGCAGTTTCATTTCCGAGGCTGGGGCGCGCTGCCTCGAGAGTCGCGCGTACCGCTTTGACGGGGATTGCAACGATGAGAAGATCCGCGCCATCAACGGCCTGGCGAAGATCACAGGTCGCGGTAATCGACTCGGAGAGAACCAGGTCGGGAACATAGCGAGGATTTTCATGCGAGTTGATCGCGGAGACGATCTCTGGATTGCGTCCCCACATAGTGACAGCGTGTCCAGCATCTGCAAGAACCTGGGCAAAAGTGGTTCCCCACGCGCCCGTGCCCAGCACGCTCATTCGTGTCATCATTGTCATTCCTCTCCCATCCGCCTCAACCCTACTAGGATAAAGACACGCGACGTGCCCAAGGAGGAGCTCATGTCTAGACGCGCAGCCCTATCTGCCCTCGTTCTTGTGACGACAGCTGCATTGTGCGGGTGCTCCCCCACCCCATCGCGAAGCGACGCTTCAAGCGCGCCCACGGCCTCGGCAAGCAGCCAAGCCTCCTCGCCTGCTCCTAGTACCAGCGCAAGTACATCGGCGACTCCCAGTACGTGGGAGAGCATTGAACCCCGCTTCCCACAGCAGTCGCTTGGCAAAGAAGACGCCAACCACGCACCGGTCTTCCACGATATGCGCGTGGGAGACCACGACGGTTTTTATCGCGTTGTCGTTGAGTTCACTGGGAGTGATGACGTGGGATGGATCGGAGGGTGGACGACCTCCCCGCTCACCCAGGGCAAGGGAGATCCCATCGATTTGGGAACGCCTGTGTATCTTGATCTCAATCTTCAAGGCGGGGCTATGCCCGTGAGCGAGGAACTAGCAGCCAACTATTACAAAGGGCCCAAAACCCTTGATATCGGGCCGATACGCGTACTCGAGAACGGAACTTTCGAGGCCGATACTCACATCGTCATCGGAATGGACCGAAAGCGTGAGGTCACCTTGAGTGCGCTCAGCAGTCCCTCGCGAGTCGTCATCGATATCGCGAAGTAACACAAGGACTTCGGCGCTAGTAGTCGACGCGTTCCTTGAGCTTGCGATCCCACACGCCTGTGGGAGCTTCTTCCCCGCGAAGGGCGGCGACTTCCTCGATCATCACGCGCTGAATCCGTTTGGTTGCTTCTTCGACGGCCTCGTGGTCGGCAGAACCAGATTCGCGGCACAGGTCCTCAAGGGGAATCGGATCACCGATACGCACCGATACGCGCCTGCGTGGGCGGAAGTCAATGAGTGCAGAACCCGAGCGCATGATCTTCTGTTCTCCCCAGTGAATAAAGGGGATCACCGCCGCGCCGGTGTCCAAGGCAAGTCGCGCAGCGCCCGTCTTGATCCGCATCGGCCACAAATCGGGGTCCAAAGTCAGCGTGCCTTCCGGATAAATGGCCACGCATTCGCCCTCGCGAAGGGCCTGAGCTGCCGAAGCAAGAATGGCACCCGGGTCCTTGGCGCGTCGGTTTACCGGCAGAAGCTTCATCTGGCGCATCGCACCGCCTAGGAGTGGCACTTTGAAAAGCTCAGACTTCGCCATGATTCGAACGGGAATATCGGCTTTCATCATGACCCACAGCAGGCAAACCGGATCGATGTTTGACAGGTGGTTGCACACCAGTAGAAAACCGCCCTCGCGCGGAAGCTTATCGAGGCCTTCCACATCGATTTTTGTCCACGGAACCATGAAGGTACGGAAGACGCCTCGCGCGAAACGGTAGAAACCTGTGAGCCGGTGAGTCATGTGTGTAGTCTAACGAAGCGGGCACTCGGGTAAAAACGCTGCTCCCCACCCGGCACGTGTTTTTCTATGCGAAAACCCGAAAAACCCCAGGTTGAACCGAAATCTCAACGGGCCCGCGAGCAACCTGATCGCCGTCTCCCATCGCGATCAGTCCGGCGTTATCAAGGATTTTGACTCGGCTTACGGTCTCCACATGCACAATCGGGTCATCGACGCGCCGGGTTGCAAGTACCCGCGCCAAAACGCGGATCGCTTGGTGTTTTGGTACCGGGTCAACGGTGAGAAGCTCAAGCTTGCCGTCACTGGGATTGGACGTGGGAACGATGTTGATTCCACCGCCAAACCATCCCGAGTTTGAGACGGAGACCAACCACCCGCGGATACGCCGCACCTGGCCATCAACCTCGATTTCCATGGTCCGAGGCTTGAACTTGGCCAGCGCGCATACCGCTCCCCACGCGTATGCAAGCGTCCCGGAACTGAAAGGCGATTCATTGGCAATCTGATTGGCAAGGGCATCAAGGCCAAAAGAGACTAAGCCAAGAACCTGCGAAGCCTCACTGGAGCGCGCGCCCTCTGCCTCTAAATTCTGCGCCTCGTGTGGGGGAACAAGCGGCGCGACCCTCATAGCATCCACATCGCGAAAACGCCCAATGGTGCCCGCCTGTGGAGAGATGATCTCCGAGGCCTGGGGAAGCTTGCGGATATGCGCCAGCGCATCCGTCCCAATCCCTAGACAGCGGCACAAGTCATTGCCCCGCCCGCCGGGAAGAGGGATTACTGTCCCGCCTCGTTTCCCAACCTCAGAGGCGATGTGAGCGATATACCCATCGCCGCCAAAAACTCCGACCCACTGGTGCGTCGACGCGGCAGCAAGCTGGCCCGGATCGTCCTCACGATGAGTAACAACCACCTCGACTTCCCATCCGCGTTCGCGCAGGAGCGCCGCAGCTTGGGGTGCGAGACGCAGCGCTCGGCCTCGGCCAGAAAGAGCAGAGACGAAGAGCTGTAAGGAGGGCGCTGAAGGGTCCACGAAAGGCACTTGGGGAAAGCTCAGCGGTCGGCGTATTCGACGCGCGCGTCCAGCTCGCGCAGTTTACGGATGAAATGCTCGTATCCGCGCGAAATCACATCGATTCCCGAAACGGTTGAGGTTCCCGAGGCGGCCAGTGCGGCAATCAGGTGCGAGAAGCCACCGCGAAGGTCAGGAACAACGATGTCTGCAGCGTGAAGAGGAGTCGGCCCCGAGATAACAGCTGAGTGATAGTAGTTCTTCTGGCCAAAACGACACGGTGTTCCACCCAAGCACTCACGGTAAACCTGAATATTTGCACCCATTTGGCGCAGCGCAGAGGTAAAACCGAAGCGGTTTTCGTACACGGTTTCGTGGACGATGGACAAGCCTTCGGCCTGAGTGAGAGCAACGACGAGGGGCTGCTGCCAGTCCGTCATGAAACCGGGGTGAACGGCGGTTTCCAAAGCAATGGAATGCAATTCGCCGCCGGGATGATAGAAGCGAATACCTTCTGAATCGATATCGAAAGCGCCGCCAACCTTACGGAAGGTATTGAGGAAAGTCGTCATATCCGGCTGGTGCGCGCCTCGAACGTAAATGTCACCGTGTGTGGCCAGGGCCGCCGCTCCCCAGGAAGCGGCCTCGATGCGGTCAGGAAGAGCGGTGTGGCGGTATCCGCTGAGGGTTTGCACGCCTTCGATGCGGATGGTGCGGTCAGTATCGACGGAAATGATGGCGCCCATCTTCTGAAGAACATTGATGAGGTCCATAATTTCGGGCTCGATTGCCGCGCCCTTCAAGGTCGTGATGCCGTCGTTGCGCACTGCCGTGAGCAGTGTTTGTTCTGTCGCGCCAACGGAGGGGAAGGGAAGCTCAATGATTGCGCCGTGAAGCCCGGAGGACGGGCGCTTGATGTGAACACCATCGGGCTGTTTTTCAACGATCGCGCCGAACTTACGCAAGGTCTCCAAGTGGAAGTCGATGGGACGGCCACCGATAGCGCAGCCACCCAGTTCCGGAATGAATGCTTCACCAAGTTGGTGGAGAAGAGGCCCGCAGAAGAGGATCGGAATGCGCGAAGCTCCCGCAAGAGTGTCAATATCAGAGCGCGAGGCCACGCGAACATTCGCGGGATCCATACGCAATTCGCCGCGCTCCTGATCGTAATCAACCTTGACCCCATGCAGGGACAAGAGGTCAGAGACCACGTCAACGTCACGAATCAGAGGGACGTTGTAGAGCTCTGAGGGTGTGTCGGCCAGCAGCGATGCAACCATCGCTTTGGGAACAAAGTTCTTTGCTCCGCGCACGGTAATGGTGCCCTGAAGCGGGTGGCCACCTTCAACTCGCAGAATCGAGGACATCTTGCTGGTCTCTAGCTGTCGACTTTCTGTGACCACTTTAGAGCAGCTCGCCCTCATCTGCGTGCGCTTCGGGCACCTTTTGCGGGTGGCGAACTACTCAGACTCGACGGGACGTGCAGAAACAACCAGTTGCAGGGGAAGAGTCTTTGCAGGAAGTGTCTTCGGTTTGAAGGACGGCCTGCGCTCTTCGTAGGCGGTAATTTCTGCCTCGTGACGCAAGGTCAAGGCAATATCGTCCAAGCCTTCCATCAGCGTCCAGCGCACGTAGTCATCGATTTCAAAAGTGCAGGTGAAATCACCGAGGCGCGCGGTCTTATCTTCCAGAGAAACTGTGATTTGTGCGCCTGGATCAGCTTCGAGCAGTTCCCAGAGCTTTTCGCAGTCGTCCTGGCTGATGATTCCAGTAACGAGGCCTTGCTTGCCCGCGTTTCCGCGGAAGATGTCGGCGAACTTGGGCGCGAGGACGACCTTAAAGCCGTAGTCACGAAGTGCCCACACCGCATGCTCGCGCGATGAGCCGGTTCCAAAATCAGGCCCAGCGACCAAGACCGATCCTTGGCTGTAGGGTTCACGATTCAAAATGAAGTCAGGCTCGCGGCGCCATGCGTAAAACAGCGCGTCATCGAAGCCGGTCTTTGTAACGCGCTTCAAGAAGACGGCCGGAATGATCTGGTCGGTGTCGACATTTGAGCGGCGGAGCGGGACGCCAATACCCGTGTGCGAAATGAACTTTTCCATGAGTTTTCCTTCGGTGTGTATCAGCGCTGAGCCGGCTCATCCAGGTCGGCGGGCGAGGACAGTGTTCCACGAATTGCGGTTGCCGCTGCGACCAGCGGGGAAACCAAGTGTGTGCGCGAAAGCTTTCCTTGGCGGCCTTCAAAGTTACGATTCGAGGTCGAGGCGGAGCGTTCTTGAGGTGCCAGTTGGTCGGGATTCATCCCCAGGCACATTGAGCAACCGGCATTGCGCCACTCCGCGCCGAAATTCGTGAAGACCTTATCCAGGCCCTCGGCCTCGGCTTGAAGACGAACACGCGCCGAACCGGGAACAACCAGCATACGCAGTCCCGGGGCTTTTTCGTGGCCACGAATGATTTCGGCTGCGGCACGCAGGTCTTCAATGCGGCCGTTCGTGCATGAACCCAGGAAGACGGTGTCGACCTTGATATCGCGCATCGGAGTGCCGGCCTCGAGGCCCATGTAGTCCAGAGCCTTCTTCGCGGCCGCACGCAGGGTCTCATCGGTGAAGTCTTCGGGGTTGGGAACGCGTCCAGACAGAGGAACGCCCTGCCCGGGGTTGGTTCCCCAGGTTACGAAGGGTTCGAGGTCTTCGGCATTCAAGATGACCTCGGCGTCGAAAACCGCATCTTCATCTGAGTGGAGTGTCTTCCAGTATTCGACGGCGCGATCCCAGTCTTCACCTTGAGGAGCGTGGGGACGTCCCTTGAGGTAGGCGAAGGTCGTCTCATCGGGGGCGACCATTCCAGCGCGAGCACCGGCCTCGATGGACATATTGCACACGGTCATGCGGCCTTCCATCGAAAGCTCGCGAATTGCCTGACCGCGATACTCAAGGACGTATCCCTGTCCCCCACCGGTTCCGATCTTCGAGATCACGGCCAAGATGATGTCTTTTGCGGTCGCGCCCTTGGGCAGAGAACCGTTCACGGTAATAGCCATGGTCTTGAAAGGAGCCATGGGAAGTGTCTGGGTAGCAAGGACGTGCTCAACCTGACTGGTTCCAATTCCCATTGCCAGAGCGCCAAAAGCACCGTGCGTCGAGGTGTGAGAGTCACCGCAGACGATAGTCATGCCGGGTTGAGTCAGCCCAAGCTGAGGACCAACGACGTGGACGATTCCCTGATCGGCGTCCCCCAGGGAGTGCAAACGGATACCAAATTCCTTCGCGTTTTTGCGCAGAGTATCGATCTGCGTGCGGCTGGTGATATCTGCGATCGGCAGATCAATATCGACGGTGGGGGTGTTGTGATCTTCGGTTGCGATCGTGAGATCGGGGCGACGCACCTTGCGTCCAGCCATGCGCAAACCATCAAAAGCCTGAGGGCTGGTCACTTCATGAACCAGATGCAAGTCGATGTAGAGCAGGTCCGGGGCGCCATCTTCCCCATGTACAACTACGTGATCAGCCCAGACCTTCTCGGCCAGCGTTCCACTCATTTCCCGCTCCTTCTTCGACTTCTTTCTTCCCATGATTGACACTTACGGTGGAGTTGGACTTGATATCTCATTTAATGAGATGTGAAAATAACATCATGGAGGACTCAGAAGCCTTTGGAAGTGGAGTTGGCGTTCTAGATAAAGCCGCGTTGGTTTTGAGCGCCCTCGAAGCAGGTCCGGCCCCCCTTGCACAGTTGGTCGCAACGACGGGTCTTGCACGCCCAACAGCACACCGCCTGGCCGTCGCATTGGAGTATCACCGCTTCGTTGCACGCGACATGCAGGGACGTTTCGTTTTGGGGCCGCGTCTCCAAGAACTCGCCTCCTCTGCTGGCGAGGACCGTCTGCTTGCTGCCGCAATGCCCGTTCTGATCGCATTGCGCAATCACACCAAGGAATCGACCCAGCTTTTCCGTCGTCAAGGCGACTTCCGCGTGTGCGTTGCCGCCTCTGAACGTGAAATGGGGCTTCGCGATTCAATTCCTGTTGGTGCGACCCTCACTATGAAGGCAGGTTCTGCCGCGCAGGTTCTTCTTGCGTGGGAAGAACCCGACCGCTTGCACCGCGGCCTGTATGGCGCGACTTTCAATGCGACGATGCTCGCGCAAGTTCGTCGCCGAGGCTGGGCGCAGTCGGTTGCAGAACGCGAGCCTGGCGTCGCATCGGTTTCTGCCCCCGTTCGAGGCCCCTCCGGCCGAGTTCTGGCAGCTATCTCGATCTCTGGCCCCGTCGAGCGCATGGGACGTCAACCGGGACGCCAGCACGGCCCCTCCGCGGTTGCGGCAGCCAATAGGCTCTCGGATTTCCTCCGCTCCGCAGAAGGAATGGAAGACTAAGACACGGCAGCCATCGCGCGCCGGTAATACTCCTCCGTTGAGTCAATAACCTTCTCCCACGAGAAGGGGAAACTCGCGCTCATATTGTGCGCACGAATGTCGCCGAGGCACTCAGGACGCTCAAGTACGCCCACGAGCGTTTCAATCATGTCCTCGTCACTGTCAAGACTCCACCCATTCACACCGTTCTCAACCACCTCGGCAAGCCCAGATTGTGAACGCGTCATCACTGCAAGTCCAGATGCTAGGGCTTCGCGTCCCGCGATCGAAGCAGATTCTTTGATCGAAGGGGCAAGGAAAATATCCGCTCGTGAATACAGGTCCTGTAGTTGACCGGCGCTCATACGTCCGGGAAGAAGAACCCACTCCCCAAGGTCGTACTTTTCAACCTTGCGCACAGCGGAATTGAAAAGTGGTCCCTCGCCCGCGATAACCGCACGCAGAGGGAAAGAGGAAGCTTCGCCTCGGCGATAGTAGGAATTCCAGCGGCGAGAGGTCTCCGCAAGGATATCGATGAGTGCGTCCACGCGCTTTCGAGGCGCAAATCGGGTCGCCGTAACAGCAAGGATTCCCTCGTGCGCAAGAGGTGGACGCTGCCAAGGAGTTAGATCAACGCCGTTATGCAAAGTACCAATTTGGACGCTCTCCCCCATGACCGCCCGAATCTGATCATTGACGAGCTGTGAAACACCCGTCCAGATGATCGGAGCCCTATTAAGGCCCGTTCTGCGCGCGATGGCAGTGAAGCTCGGAATTGTCAGGCGTGGATCCCACAGGGAGTGCACGGTGACGACCTGAGGGATCCCAGAGTCTTTGAGGCGCAGTAAGAGGGATTGGACGACCGGCGTAAGTTCACCCATGTGGTGGTGGACGACATCGGGTTGGAAACGCGTAATGAAGTCGCGGAAGCGCCGGGGCGCCTTCGGATCGACGGGGGCGCCAAATGGATTCGACCACGTCGAGCGCAAAACCGTATAGGGGCAAGGCTCGGTCTGCGTGCCCTCAGGCGTGCAGGTGAGAACAACGATTTCGTGGCCTCGGGAGTGGAGGTGGTCAGCAAGGGCACCTACCTGCGTTTCAATTCCGCCCATGGTGGGACGGAAAGTATCGGAGACCAAAATAATGCGCATGGTGTCATTCTTGCATGCTTGACGGGCAGCGCTTGGGTAGCGATCTTTGGATAACAAAAAAGCAGGGCCGAAGCCCTGCGAAGAGTTGTACCCCCAACCGGATTTGAACCGGTGTTAACGCCGTGAGAGGGCGTCGTCCTAGGCCGCTAGACGATGGGGGCGGCGCGCCACAACGTGCGCTGTTCTTTTACGCAACAAAGCGTGGAAAAGAATCGTACCCCCAACCGGATTTGAACCGGTGTTAACGCCGTGAGAGGGCGTCGTCCTAGGCCGCTAGACGATGGGGGCCTTCTCGCAAATTCCTTTGCGATGGCTGGGGTACCAGGACTCGAACCTAGACTAAATGAACCAGAATCACTCGTGCTGCCAATTACACCATACCCCATGGCGCAATCCGTTCGGTCAGACCGAAGCGGCGACAAGAGAAAAGAATAGCGAACTGCGCTCTACTTGCCAAATCGCAGGAACGTGGCACTGATCATAGTGCGACATATATGAAGAACCGCAGGAAGTGAGTCCCCCACCGGAGCCCTTAGGCTCCAGCTCCATCCCACTTCCTGCGGCCGATTATGGTGCTAACGCTCGGCGTCAGCCATCTCAGGTGGTGACCAGTTTAGCCCAGTCGGTTGCGCAATGAATGCAGACGATTGAGCACACTCTCACGACCCAAGATTTCCATGGATTCAAACAGCGGCGGGGACACCTGGCGTCCCGTCACTGCCACGCGAATCGGACCAAAAGCAATACGCGGCTTGATATCCATGCCTTCAACGATGAGCTCGCGCAACGCGTGCTCAAGAGCCTCGGTTGTGAAGGGGCCGTCGTAGTTTTCAATGAAGTGGATCGTCGCGTCCAGAACCTCAGGAGCGTTTTCCTTGAGCTTCGATACGGACTTCTCATCCAGCTCAAGCGCGTCATCCTCCGTGAAGAGGAAGCCCAGCATTCCAGGAGCCTCACCGAGCAACTGAATGCGGGTCTGGATGAGCGGAGAGGCGTGCTGCATGATCTTCTGTTCGTCAGCGGTCAGCTCGTCGAAGGAATCAGCCGACACCAAACCGTCGCGGTGAAGGAAGGGGACGATGCGGCCTCGGAAATCATCCGGCTCAAGCAGGCGGATATGCTCAGCATTGATCGCAATGCACTTCTTGGGGTCGAAACGTGCGGGGTTCGGGTTCACGTCGGAAATATCGAAGGCCGCGGCCATCTCTTCCATCGAGAAGACATCGTTATCGGGGCTGATCGACCATCCCAGCAGTGCGAGGTAGTTGTTCAGGCCCTCGGGGATCATTCCAGCTTCGCGATGCAGGAGCAGGTTCGATTCGGGGTCGCGCTTGGAGAGCTTCTTGTTGCCTTCGCCCATCACGTAGGGCAGGTGACCGAAGCGAGGCATGAACTTGGCAATACCCAGCTCTTCCAGCGCTCGGTAGAGGACGATCTGACGAGGCGTCGAAGAGAGCAGGTCTTCACCACGCAGAACGTGCGTGATTTCCATGAGCGCGTCATCAACAGGGTTGACCAGCGTATACAGCGGGTGGCCATTGGCGCGGACAATGACGTAGTCCGGAACCGAACCGGGCTTGAAGGTGATCTCGCCGCGAATCAGGTCGGTGAAGGTAATGTCCTCATCGGGCATACGCAGGCGCAGAACCGGCTTGCGTCCCTCGGCGCGGTAGGCGGCAATCTGATCTTCGGTCAGATCACGATCAAAGCCGTCGTAACCAAGCTTGGGATCCTCACCCTTTGCGATGTGGCGAGCTTCGACCTCTTCTGGAGTCGAGTAGGACTCGTAGGCATAGCCGGCTTCGAGGAGCTTTGCGGCAACATCGCGGTAGATGTCCATGCGCTCGCTTTGGCGGTACGGCGGGTGCGGGCCTCCCTTACCGACACCTTCATCCCAATCCAGGCCCAGCCAACGCAGCGAATCAAGAATCTGATCGAAAGATTCTTGGGAATCGCGAGCAGCATCGGTGTCTTCAATACGGAAGACGAAGGTGCCGCCGGTATGGCGCGCGTATGCCCAGTTGAAGAGGCAGGTGCGGACCATTCCCACGTGGGGGGTTCCAGTTGGCGAAGGGCAGAATCGGACGCGAACATCGGCGCCACTTGCGGTAGTCACACTCATAATTTCTAAGTTTAGCTCCCAGAATTTGCGCCCGTGCACATTCTTCCGACCGGCGAGGCTGGTGGCGGGATAGGTGCATCACTTTCCTTTGAGCGCCAAGGCGAATTCCGAATATGAACCTGAAGCCATACAATGGGAGCCAGCTCACATTCCCGGCCTCGTCTGGAGGCCTCCCTCGAACGATCGTGAAAAGAAGCTGTCGCATGGAATTTCGTAGCGCTGAAGAGCTATGTCGCATCGGCTCATTGAAGTGGACGGGCATTAAGCCTGCCGATGGCAGCGATGTTTTTGGGCGCATGGGTTGCTGAAATGGATTTCGGCACCGCTCCTTGCGTTGAGAAGGTCATGGTTTCGGCGATTCAGGACGGGACTTTTTGGGCTACAACCCGACGTGGCTCGCCCCCGCAGTTTCCGAGGCGACCGCCGCTTTCCAGAAGAAGCGTTTTGGTTGGGATCTGGATCCGAAAGCGGTGAGGGTTGCTCCTGCGGTTCTTCCAGCCTTGGAGGCGATGATTCAGTACCTGGTTCGCCCAGGATCCCCGGTCATTGTCCCGACTCCCGCTTACATGCCTTTCTTGACGATCCCACCTGCACTGGGGCACTCCGTCATCGAAGTTCCTTCCCTCCATGGCGATGCCTACCCCGGCGGGTGGACGCTGGATCTTGATGGAATTAAGGCGGGCCTCGAGGCCGGCGCCGGCTTGGTCATCTTGTGCAATCCGTGGAACCCGGTGGGGCGCGTCCTCACCGAGGCGGAAATGCGAGCTTTGCAAGAGCTCGTGTCGCGCTACGACGCGCTGGTCTTTTCTGACGAGATCCACTCCCCCTTGGTTTTGGGTGGTCGCGATTTTGTTTCTTATGCGCGGATGGGCGCAGAGTTTGCTTCCCATACAATTACCGCAACCGCGGCGACGAAGGGCTGGAATATTGCGGGTTTGCCCAATGCGCAGGTCATCATTCCAGATGAGGGACTTCGCGAGCGCTGGGACAGCATCTGTCAAGAGAAACTCCCCCATTCAATGTCGACGATTGGTGCCTTGGGTTCGATCGAGGCCTACACGAACGGCGACGAGTGGCAGCGTGAGATTTTCGAGGTCATCGAAGGCAATATCCGCACCGTTACTGAGGCGCTGGCACCCACCGAGATCGACTTCCGTCCCTCCGCAGGCAACCTACCTGACGTGGTGGGGTTTCGAGGCCTATCCGCAGTTCGGGGACTCCCCCGCGAGTGTGCTGCTTGAGCGCGCACATATTGCGGTTAATGCTGGGATCACACTGGGCGCGGATTACTCAAAGTGGGCACGAATGAACCTCGCGTGCCCGCCGAAGGTGGCCGAAGAGATGCTTTCGCGGATTGTGGACGTTCTTTAGTCCTTCACTCCGCAGCCAGAGCGGCCTCGATTCCGGCAACGACCGTTGTGGATGCCTTTCGCGCGGCATCCACAACGTCCTGCGGGTCGGTTGCTACCTGAGCGAAAGACAAGTCTGAGACAACAGACATGCCTGCGACACGGACTCCGAGTGCGTGGGCGGTTATTGCCTCAAGAACGGTCGACATCCCAACACAGTCAGCGCCTAATTGCGCTAAGGCTCGGCTTTCTGCACCTGTTTGGTACTCAGGCCCGCGAAGGAGGGCGTAGGTCCCCTCTCGGCTACAGTGCTCACGCATCCTCTTGCTCATTTGACGGTCCCAAACCTGTGAGATATCGACGAACAGAGGCCCGTCAAATGGTGAGGAACCGCTGAGATTCATGTGGTCTGTAATGACCATGACATCACCCAGCGACCAGTCGCGCAGGCAGCCATTTGCATTGGTCACAATTGCGCGTTTGATGCCCGCGCACGCAGCCGCACGGATCAGTGCGGTGACAGCAAGAGGCCCGTGTCCCTCATACAGATGAGTTCGTCCGGTTGCGACCACAACGGGGCCGCATTCGCGCATGTAGACACGAAGTTCATTGCGGTGCCCATCCGCAACCGGGGTGCTCACACCAGGAAGTGAGCCCAGAGGCTGCGAGGCCGCTGGCACTCCCCACCGCTCGTTAAGAGCATCCGCTAGGCCCGACCCCAAGACGACCAATGCGAAGGGCACTCCCCCGCAAAGGGAACGAATCTGCTCCGCGGCGGCAGTGGCCTCGGGATCGAAAAGAACAGAAGAGAAACGGGAATCAGCTGTCAAAGCACACCTTCCTCAACATTTAGCCGAGTGTGTGGGAAGGGGTGGCTTCCTGCGCACGAACGCGGCGCGCACTGGTCAGCCAATAACCACAGAACCCCACGAGAAGGGCAAGAAGAATCCCAATGTTGGAACCAGCCCAATCTCCCTCTCGGCCTCCGAGTGGGCCAAGGAGATAGCCCTGCCACGCAAGCCACGTGGCGTTCGCATTGACGACGAAGCCCCAGCCAACGAAGGAACCCACAGCCAGCGTGGCGATAGCTCCCCAGTTAACGGAACCATAGCGTCCCGTTGATGTGAAGAGTGAGGGCTCGTCGTAGTCCTGGTGGCGGAGCGCGATGTCGGCAAGCATGACGCCACCCCAGGTCGCAATAACAACGCCAAGGGTTGTCAGGAAGGCGGTGAAAGGAGTGAGGAAAGAATCGGCGAAGAAAACAACGACGATCGTTCCGATGGTCATGATGGTGCCGTCGATTGCGGTGGCTACGGGGCGGGTCACCGGGACGCCAGTTGCCAACAACGAGAGCCCAGAAGAATAGATATCCATAACGATTCCACCGACAAGGCCAAGGATTGCAACGATCGCAAAGGGGATGAGGAACCAGGTCGGAAGAATTGTTGTCAGCGCGCCGATCGGGTCGTTGCCGATGGCTTCAGAGAGGGTGTCATAGTTGGATCCAACCAGCAGCACACCGAAGATCACCAAAATAATGACGGGCAGCGCGGCACCTGCGGTCGTCCAGCCGACGACACCGGCGGTTGAGGCCTTGCGAGGAAGGTAGCGCGAATAGTCCGCTGCTGCGTTAATCCATCCAAAACCAAAACCAACCATGAGCATGCACATTGCCCCCAGGAGCATTGCGAAGGGGGCAGCGGGACGCGCCGAAAGGACCGCGAAGTTGATTGTCGAGGCCGAGAGCAGAAGGTAGACGATCGTAAGGATTGCCGTCGCCCAGGTGATCCACGTTTGGACCTTCATGATCGCTTCAAACCCGAGGATGCCCGCTCCTGCTGCAAGGACAACCACGACGACCAAGGCGATGATCTGCGCAAGCAGGTGGTTGCTGAAACCAAGCGCCCCCATGACGGTCGCAGTTGCCTGAACCGCCATGATGGCCAGGAAGGTCTCCCACCCAACAGTGAGGATCCACGAGATTGCTGCAGAGATACGGTTTCCGTTATATCCGAATGCCGCGCGAGAGAGCACGAGGGTCGGTGCAGAACCTCGCTTACCAGCGATAGCGATCAGTCCGCACAGAAGGAATGAGAGTGCAACGCCAACAACGCTGACAAGAATGGCCTGCGTGAGCGAAAGGCCAAAACCCAGCACCCACGAACCCCAGGAAATACCGAGGACAGAGATATTAGCGGCAAACCAAGGCATGAATAAGGACGATGGTGTGCCTTTTCGTTCGGATTCGGGGATCACATCAAGGCCGGCCATCTCGATGTTTAGACCAGACGAAGTCTGAGTGGTCTCACTCATGAACAATGCTCCTCTGCATTCGTGTTACCGCAGTTCATGTGGCTCTCAATCCACACTATGAACTATAGGGAAA